>Ga0210057_1000020_pt1 | contig 435746 bp, 433 predicted proteins | sample CryGeyCG2114_010_2_FD_183968 | JGI IMG/M metagenome (GOLD analysis project Ga0210057, IMG submission 183968) | Groundwater microbial communities from aquifer - Crystal Geyser CG10_big_fil_rev_8/21/14_0.10 (SPAdes) (version 2) | ecosystem: Environmental > Aquatic > Deep subsurface > Groundwater...
GTGATATCTTTCTATAGATCACCGATTTGGCGCTGTTGTTTGCCGGCGTATCATTCTATTCACGTCGGCATCATTCGGGAAAAATGTATAATCAAGTTATACATTTTCGCCCTCACTTGCCGGCGTATCATTCTATTCACGTCGGCATCATTCGGGAAAAATGTATAATCAAGTTATACATTTTCGCCCTCACTTGCCGGCGTAGCTCAGTTTCCGCCAAAGGCGGATCAGCCTCCGGCTGAGGTTAGAATTATGTACTACATTTACGTCCTTCGAAGCCTAAGGAATAAAAAAAGATGGGAACTATATAGATAACTACCCTAAAAAGCCATTATTCACCTGTGTCTGAAACTCCGACATAGAGTATACGCCTATCAATGCCCTGCGAGGGTCAACTTGGTCTTTTAGCCAGTCCATAGCCGCCTTTTTATAACCACCTCCATCTAACAAGATAATAGTCGGTACACCTATCTTTATAATATTGAAAAGTGAAAATGGGTACTTTTCATCAACCGAACCTGATGACTGTTGCCACTTACACTCAATAATCAAACCCTCTGGGAATTTCTCTTTGTTGAGAACAAGAAAATCACACTTACGTTGAGTTTCATAGATACTCGTACCACAAGGCACCTGTTGGGCATATTGTTTTCCACCTACAGCTTTTCTATTTTCAAATACCTGTTTCTTGTGGTTCCAAAACTCTGTATACCCTCTGCTTTCTAATGTGCGTGCAACAAACTGCTCAAGCTGATTGCCCGTCTTATTCGCCTTGTTTGTTGGCGTAGTTTCTGATAATGAGTTCGTTTTCTTTTCCACGTTGATGGGCTTTGCACGATACGGTTCTTGAGGCCCGTATCACCTCTATAGTGTACCCTTTATATAATTCTCGGACAAAGGGAGTATCACTATTAGAAACCATAAAGTAGCCACCCTTTTTATCTATCTCTCGTGCGAACAGAGCAAGACGTTTATGTCCCTCATCGCCAAAGCCGTTGCTGTCATATTGGCTATAGCTTTCGTGATAGGGAGGGTCTAAGTAAAAGAAATCTCCTTTAGTCGGCTTCATCTGCAAGAAGTCGTGTTGTGCTACCTCTGCACCTTGTAGAAGCTGTGAGCAGTTGTATAGGTTATCCTCGTCTACAATAAGGGGGTTTTTGTAGTCGCCCATAGGTACGTTGAACTGTCCGCTTTTATTTACTCGGTACAATCCGTTGAAACACGTCTTGTTAAGATAGATGAAAAGCCCTGCTATTTTTGTTGGGTCTTTCTCTGTGAATAACCGCTTTCGTGCTTTAGCGTAGTATTCCTTGCTGTGTTTCCCCTCGTGGATTTTTAGGTTTCGGATTAAACGATCTACGTCATCTCGCACAGCGTTGAACGTGATAATTAGATGAAAGTTAATGTCTGAAAGATAAGCACGTTTGGGTTGCACCTCAAAGTAGAGGGCACCCCCACCAAGAAACGGCTCGTTGTATTTCTTATAGTCAGGGGGCATACGCTTCACGAGTTCTGGCAGTACGGAGCGTTTACCCCCCACCCACTTCAAAAAAGGTTTGGCGTATAAGGTTGTGGGCTTTTCGGCATTTGCAATCGCAGTAAGGGCAGTATCAAAACCCACTCCTAACGGCTCGTGATATTTTCGTTCCTTAGGCATTGATAAGTTCTTTGCGTGGTAATGGGTTGCTTTCTGATACTCTGCTTACTAAGTCAGCGAACAGGTCTGTTAATTCTTCACTTCTTGTGTTGAAGCGATAGATGAACTCATCAATGTATCGCTGTAGGTGCTCTTTGCTCATATAGTGGTATGTTCCATAGTGCCCACGCTTGAAAGTAGCCCAAAAGTTCTCAATGGTGTTGGTGTGTACCTCGCCCTTAACATATTGCCTCCTGTTGTGGTTCACGCTGTCGTGATTATAAAGTTTTCCAACCTTGTTGTATGAGGGGAATGTATCTGAATAGATTCGTGAGCCGATTTTAACGTTTTCAATAATGTGCTTCTCAATAGTTCTCATTCTAACATCATCTACTGCGGTTGCTCGCACCTCGCCACCTCGTGCTACTAATCCAATAACAGGAGTTTTATTAAGAGTGCTACGCCCCTGTGTTTTCTTGAAACGCTTAGAGTAGTGCTTATTTCTTTCTCTGCCACCAACATATGTTTCATCTACCTCTACTGTGCCAAAGAGTTGCCCTCCATTCTTTTTCATAGCTTCACGGATACGGTGATCCATAAACCACGCTGTGCTTTGCGTTACTCCAACTTTTTTGGCTAATTCAACCGATGATATGCCTTTTTTAGCGGTTGAGAGTAGGTAGATAGCCATAAACCACTTACGGAGCGATACACGGCTCTTTTGAAAGACTGTGCCTGTTTTGATAGTGAAGTCTTTTCTGCACTTGGCACAACGAAAACGAGCATTACTCATTCTGTATATCTTGCCGTGTCCACAATGGGCACAATACTCGCCATCTTTGAAGCGGATACTTTCAAAGTATTCTTGGCAAGTCGCCTCGTTTTTGAAGTAGTCCGTAAACTCCAGTAAACTATTGAACTTCATCATACCCTTATCATATACGATCACTTTGGGGTTGTCAACTACGGATTGGGGATAACTTTATCAAGACACCAAAAGACCCCCGAAGGGGCCTCTTGGCAAACAGACACAAAACAAGAGAGAAGAGAAAACAAGGAGTTTTCAAATTCTTTGTTTTGCGGGAGTTTATTCTCTACCTCAATGGGTAGCGAATGTAGATTTATACCTACACTAAAACGGTAGATCCAAGAAGGAGCTTTGTCAAGCCCAGTCCAGAACTCTTGATGGAGTAGTGTATTTCAGTTAGATTTACTGTTGAGAATACGGGGGCGTAGCTTAATGGTAAAGCGAGTAATTTATACCTACGAGAAGGGAGTTCAATTCTCCTCGCCTCCACATTCTCACAGACTATACTGTATATACAGACGAATTATATAGAATAGTCTTACCCTTTAGGGTAGTTATCTATATAGTTCCCAAAAAGATATATAGGAAGTACATCCAAAACACCAAGCATAAGGTTGAAAGAGCACAATGAAGGGACAAATAAATGGACTAGGCAAAATAAACCTTTCGAGCTTTTGTATAGCGAGTCATACAAAACTAATCACGAGGCTCGAAAAAGAGAGAGTTTTTTAAAATCGGGTCAGGGTCGTAAATGGCTCGACGAGCATGTAAAATAAAACAATCGCCGGCGTAGCTCAGTTGGTTAGAGCGTGGGACTCATAAACCCAAGGTCGGAGGTTCGATTCCTCCCGTCGGCACTTCAATGAATTCAGCACAAGCACACATCAACAAGCTCAGCGTAAACATATGAAAAAAGTAGCGATTTTAGGTGGTCTGGGTATTGAAGGACAAGCCCTTCAAAAATATCTCAAAAAGACAGAGCCCAATCTTAAACCAATCATTTTGGATAAGAAAATCAATCAGGACTATCTCTCTCGCTTAGAAGAATTTGATTTAATCTATCGCACTCCTGGTGTTTTGGCATCTTTACCAGAGATAAAAAGGGCTCGAAGGAAGGGTGTGAAATTTTCAAGTTCAATTAATCTGTTTTTTGAGCACAGTAATGGCACCGTCATCGGTATCACTGGAAGCAAAGGCAAGGGCACAACTTCTCAAATAATTTACGAGATTCTAAAAAAAGCCGGCAAGGATGTGTATATTGGTGGCAATATTGGCAATTCGCCTTTGGAATTTGTAGATAAACTAGGAAGTGACTCTATAACTGTTTTGGAACTTTCTAATTTACAGCTTTGGGACGTCAAACATTCTCCACACATTGCAGTTGTACTTGGCATCTTTCCCGAGCATCTTGATTGGCACAAAAACTTAAAAGAGTATGTTTCGGCCAAGATGGGCATCACTAAGCATCAAGGAAAGCAAGATTTTGTTTTTTATGCATCAAAAAACGCTTTGGCTAAGAAAGTTGCAAGAAAAAGCAAGGGTAAAAAAATAGAAGTGGATCTCAACAAGCTCCCTATTAAATTATCAATCCCAGGGGCGCATAATCTCCAGAATGCATCTATGGCGGCGGCTGTTTGTATGCATCTAGGAATCAAACCCGAAATTGTTTTAGATGCAATTTCTAAATTTAAAGGTCTCCCTCATCGCATTCAGTTGGTAAAAGAGATAGGGGGTGTCGTCTACTATAACGACTCTGCTTCCACCACGCCCGAGACGGCGGTAGCTGCTGTCAGAGCATTTCCAAACAAAGGGGTTATCTTAATAGCCGGTGGTAGAGATAAAAACTCTGACTACGAAATATTAAATCGCGGTATTCGAGGCGAAAAAGTAGAACTGGTTATTCTTATAGGAGAATGCGCAAATAAGATAAAATCCTCTGTTGAGAACACGGTTAAGACAAGAATTGTAAAAACACTTGAAGAGGCAATAATTTTAGCACACGATAGGGCAGAAGAAGGTAGCGTGGTTCTATTTTCTCCTGGAGCCACAAGCTTAGATATGTTTAAAAACTACAAAGATCGTGGCGAGCAGTTTGAAAGAATTGTCAAAAAATTAAAGGATTAGTATACTTTTCCTTGTCCGTTTGCGGGCATGGCACTTCTTCCCCCCCCCGCATCGTTCTTCGCCTTAGGCGAATTACTCGCGGGCGTAGCTCAATTGGTTAGAGCGCTTCCCTGTCACGGAAGAGGTTGCCGGTTCGAGTCCGGTCGCTCGCGCACAGAAAAAAGGAATATCCAGTTGTGGGGTATTTTCTTTTTTTTGATATGCGAGTCGGACTCGATATGGTCCGGCCTGCTCCGTCGAAGTTTTAACGTAGACGAGTCGCTCGCGCAAATGAAACCAAAAACTCCCGTTCCCACATCGTTCAAAGATCTTTTTTATGTCGTCTCTGATAAAGAAGATGGTAATCTTTCATATAACTGGGGAGAGCAAGAAGGGGTTTTAAAAGCACGACGTGATTTTTTTAAAAGAATAGGTGTTTCCCCTGCGGATTGTGTCGGTATGAGCTTGATACATAAAGATGGGGTCAAGCTAGTCGATTCAAAAGATAGGATGGATATATTAAAGGGTGTTGGTTCTCCTGAAGTTGATGCCTTAATTACAAACGAGAAGGGGCTCTATCTGTTTCTTTTAACCGGTGATTGCCAGCCACTTATATACTACGATTCTAAAAACCGGGTGTTGGCTTTGGTGCATTTGAGTTGGAAAAACACAGAAATGAAATTGGCGAGTAAGGTGATTAAAACTATGCAAACAAACTTTGGATCTAATCCAAGAAATGTGGTGGTATACATAGGCCCATCCATCCAAAAAGATTCTTATATATTTAGTTCAGAAGAAATTGCTCAAAAAGATATATCTGACTGGAGCAAACATGTAGAAAAATTGCCTAACGAAAGAGTGGCCATTGATCTCTTTTCTTATAATCAAAGAGTGCTAATGGATGCCGGTGTTCCCAAGGAAAATATCCTTAATAGTGGTATAGATACATACTCTTCGCCTGAATACTTTTCTCATTACCGCTCAAAAAGAACAGGTGAACCAGAAGGTAGGTTTGCAACGGTAGTGGGAATAAAGAAATAGACCCTATCCTTTGTTAAGCTTAACTCCAAAACCCTCAAGAGCTCTTAGTGCTTCTATTGGTAAGGCAAAAATAACTGTGTTGGATTGGTCTGAGCTTAAATCATTAATTGACTGAAGAGTGCGAAGGTGAAGGGCTCCCGGAGCGGCACTAAGCGTCCCTGCAGCTTTTGCCATATTGCCTGCAGCGGCCACCTCTCCTTCGGACTTAATAATGACGGCTCGTCTTTCACGTTCTGCTTCAGCTTGTTTGGCGATAGTACGCTCCATGTCTTCTGGAAGAACTACGTCTTTTAATTCAACGTTATCAACCTTAATCCCCCAAGCATCGCTCGCTACATCTACGATGTTTCTGATTTTATCTGATATCTTATCTCTTTCACCAAGTAGTTCGTCCAACTCCGCCTCCCCAACTACATTTCTCATCGTAGTTTGAGCAAGTTGTGATACGGCGTGAAAAAAATCTTCAACTTTAAGAATCGCTTTCTCGGCATCCGCTACTCTATAATAGATAACAGCATTAACGCCGACGGATATATTGTCTCGCGTAATGGCCTTTTGATCGGGTACGTCAACGGCCTTAATCCTCATATCCACTTTCATCATTTTTTGAAAAACCGGGACAACTAATCTCCAGCCCGGGTTTTTGATACCCGAAAACTTTCCCATTGTGAACATGACGCCTCTTTCATATTCATTGATTTGGCGCAAGATAAGCACCAAGACCGCGATGGTAATTGGCAGAAATCCTAATATTTCCATGGTTTTAATTTATTTATTTTCTCTCATAATACATCCCCAAACCTAAAATGTCAGCTTCTTGCCAATGCCTACCCATCAATTGAAATCCTACAGGCAACCTTCCTTCCCTGTCCTTAACGGGAACATTTAAGCCCGGCACGCCGGCTAGGTTAGCGGGGATAGTTAAAATGTCTGACATATACATCTCTAATGGGTTTTGGGTACGCTCCCCTATCTTAAAAGCAACTGTAGGACTGGTGGGTGTCAAAAGCACGTCAACCTTTTCAAATGCTTTTTCAAAATCTTGGTTAACGAGCGTCCTTACTCTTTGCGCCTTAAGATAATAAGCATCATAGTAGCCGGCGGACAAAACAAAAGTTCCTAACGTAATCCTACGCTTCACTTCTGCCCCAAAACCCTTGCCTTTATTTTCTAGGTATAAATCTAATAAGTTCTTTGCCTTATTTCTTGTCCCATAACGAATGCCGTCAAAACGCGCTAAGTTGGTACTAGCTTCTGCTGGCATCACAATATAATAAACAGATAAACCATATTTAGTGTTTGGCATACTGACGGACTTGATCTTGAACCCTTCTGATTTATAAAAATTAATCACCTCATCCATAGAGGCGGACACCTCTTTATCTATTCCCTCGCCAAAATATTCCTCTGGGATACCAATCGTGAGACCCTTAATCTTTTTCCAGTCCGGTTTAGTTAATTCGTCCCCATAGCTTGCAGATGGATTACTGGTTGAATCCCATTCGTCGTATCCAGCCATAGCTTGGAAGAGAAGTCCTACATCCTCAACCGTCTTGGCAAATGGTCCAATCTGATCAAGAGATGATGCCATAGCAATCAATCCATAGCGGGATACAGCTCCATAGGTTGTCTTAAGCCCCGCTATTCCGCAAAGAGCTGCTGGTTGACGAATAGAGCCACCCGTATCACTCCCTAAAGATGCTAGGGCTAAATTACCAGCTACGGCAGCGGCGCTTCCTCCAGACGAACCACCTGGTACTCTTTTTAGGTCGTGGGGATTTTTGGTTAATTTAAAACCGGAGTTTTCCGTAGAACTACCCATAGCAAATTCATCCATGTTTGTTTTACCCAGAAAAATTACACCCTCATTTCGAAGTCGTTCTACTGCCCCACCCTCATATGGGGCAACATATTTCTCAAGTATTTTAGAACCAGCTGTGGCGGGTTGCCCATTAACCAAAATTGCATCTTTCACGGCTATCGGGATTCCTGCTAGAACACCTAATTTCTCTTTGCTTGCATCAATCTGCCTTGCGCTCTCTAGAGCACCTTCTTCGTCTACGCTCAAATAAGCACCAATTTTTTTATCGCGTGTCTTAATAGCTTTTAGATATTCTTTAACAACTTCAATGACCGACACCTCCTTTTTGTTGAGTTTTTGACTAAGGGATTTGATTGTTAGGTCTTCCAAATTAATCATTGTTAAAAACTTTTGGTACTTTCAGATAACCTTTTTCTTCTTCGGGAAATGATGGGTTTAATAAATTATCGTTTTTTACTATATCTTCACGAAAAATATTTTCGAGGTTTGTTCCACCTGTAACGGGTTTTACGCCCCCAACATCAACTTTTTCCAGTTCAGCAACGTGATCTAGAATCTTCTCTAGGTCCTTTTGAAACTTTTTTTCCTCTTTATTAGAAAGCTTAATCCGAGCAAGGTGTGCGTATTTTTTGATATCGAAGTTCATGGTGATTTTTATGATAGCATATCCATAAATTCCTTTTCTGTAAGAATATCTATTCCTAGCTTTCTAGCTTTGTTTACCTTAGATCCTGGGTTATCACCCGCAACAACATAATCCGTCTTGCTACTAACCGATTCGCTTGGATGCCCACCGAGTTGACGCAATTTTGCCTTCGCCTCATCTCTCGATATTGAATCTAGGGTGCCAGTGATAACAAAAGTTTTGTCCCTTAGTTTATTTGATATGGGTGTTTGAATATGCTCTATCTCTATGCCCACCTCGTCGAGTTCTTTAAGAAGTTTTTGGTTTTTATTATTCCTGAACCAAGCATAAATACTTTCCCCCACCCTAGGACCAATATCAGGTATGGTCATCAATTCTTCCAAAGAAAATCTGCCAAGCGTTTCAATAAGGTCGGAGGGCTTTTCAACTACCATCTCTTCTTGAGATAGTTTGTTGGCTAAAGATATGGACGTCTCCTCACCGATATGAAAGATTCCTAAACTGTATATAAATCGAGGTAGTTCAACTCTCCTGCTCTCTTCTATTTCGCGAATGATATTATGAGCTGATTTCTCGCCAAACCCAGGCAAAACAGCAATTTCTTCGTGTTCTAGATGAAAGATATCAGCCACATCCGATAAAAACCCTTCTTCAATAAACTTTTCTACTATCTTTTGACCCAAACCCCTGATATCAAAAGCTGACCTAGAAACAAAATGGCTAATACCCTCACGAAGGCGCGCTCCGCATTCAACATTAGAACACCTGTGAATTACTCCGTCTTTAATAATCTTTGAGCCATCTATGGGACACGCTTCAGGAATACTGAATTTTTTTTCTTTACCCGTCCTTAGATTTTCTAATACCTTAGTCACTTGCGGAATCACATCTCCCGCTCGACTGACGATAACCGTGTCTCCAATTCTCACATCAAGGCGTTCAATTTGGTCAAAGTTATGAAGAGTGGCGTGCTGGATAGTAACTCCTCCGACCTCAACCGACTCTAGAAACGCAACAGGCGTTAGGGCGCCCGTCCGACCCACTTGAATCTTTATGTCCCTAACTTTAGTGGTGGCCTCTTCGGGCGAAAACTTGTATGCAATAGCACCCCTAGGTGCCTTGCCCACAACCCCAAGCTCCTCGTATAGGGAAATGTCGTTAATAACCACTACAATCCCGTCTATTTGATATGTAAGTTTGTCTTTTTTCTTCTCCCACTCGTCCCGATATTTAAAGATATCCTCTAGCGAATTCGCTAATCTGTGATTAATGTTACCTGTTTTGAACCCAAGCTTGTGAAGTAGAGCATGTTCATCTGCGTGGCTTTTTTGACCCAAATCCGTCACGAGCGCATAGGCAAAAGAATCTAATTTTCTAGAGGCGGCTACTTTAGGATCTAATTGACGAATGGTGCCGGCAGCGATGTTGCGTGGATTAGCGTATTCTTTAACTCCCTGCTTTTTTTGCTCTCTATTGATATTTTCGAACTCCTGAAGAGTGATGAAAACCTCTCCTCGCACTACTATCTTTTCGGGCACCTTGATGCTTGCGCAATCGTGTAGGGAAAGCGGAATAGCTTCGACTGTTTTGATGTTTTCTGTAACATCTTCACCGACAATGCCATCTCCGCGCGTAGAGGCCTGAACCAATATTCCTGATTCATAGACAAGTTCTATGGCAAACCCGTCTATCTTGGGCTCTATATAGAATTTAGATTTAATATCTCTTTTGAGATGATTTTTTGCCCTTTCAAGCCAACTCTTAACATCTTCTCGAGAAAAGGCATCGTTGAAAGAAGTCATTCTACGTTCGTGACGAACGCGCTTGAAACCTTTGGTGGGTTCACCCCCCATCCTCTGGGTTGGGGAATCCGACGTTACAAGATCGGGATAAGATTGCTCTAAATCAAAGAGTTCTTTCTTAAGAGTGTCGAGGGCAGAGTCAGGTATTAACGACCTATCCTCTACGTGATAGGCGTATCGGTATCGATTAATCTCTTTTTTAAGTTTTTCAATCCTTGATTTAATTTCACTTTTATCCATTTTCAATGCGAGAATTACGGTGCCGGCGGTGGTTCAGGTGCACATGCCTCTTCATTTTGCATTTGTCCTCCAAAACTACAAAGTCCTTCGAAGCTAATTTCAAAAGCGCGGGCAGTATTTTTAGAACTGCCGACAGAGACAGTGTAGTCGCATGAGTCCATTTTGACTTGATAATTAGCTGACTGGCCATTACTAAAATCAAATTTATCCTTCAATAAATCTCCCTCCGTACAGCCGTCTACAAAACGTTTATAAAGTGCGTTCTCTATACCTGCGTCAGCTGCAAAAACAGCCCTAGCAGAATCTTCGGCACCAGCTGTTCGTTTAAGCTGAAAAAGAACTAGAAGTCCTGCTAAAGAGCTGGCGGCCAAAATCGCGCTGGATATTAAAAGCACGCTTAAAATCATTACTTGACCTTTATTTTTTAATTCTTTCCTCATTGGTCCGTTAATATTCTTGAGCTAATTGTAGTTTGCAGTTGAATGGGCGAATCATTGGCAGTGACCTCTGCGACAATTGTGATTCTTGGGGACTTAGTCCCACCATTTCTGATAAATCTTAGGTTTGAAACATAGACATCTTCGGCTGTAATAGCTTCTGCCCCTTCGCCTAGGAGATGTCTTTCAATAACTTTACCATTTAATTTGTAGGTGACGGTTCTACCAGATGCGTTGATGAATGTTATCTGATTACTATCAATCGTCTGGGGAAACCCAAAAGCAAACCTCATCTCTCTAGACATTCTTTCAAGCGCTAAACTAATGTTGTTTAAGGATTCGCTAAGATTAGTGATGTTCCTTTGAGTTCTAAGTGCCTGCATAAAAACACCGCTAGCTATACTAACCACCACCAAGAAAACAGTCATAGCAACCAAAAGTTCCATAATTGTGAATCCATCACGCCTACGCTTGGGTGTGGGGATAAATCTCTTATTTTCTCCTTCTTTTAACATAACTTCTATTCTGGGAGAGATCTCCAGTTATAAAACTTATCTGCAACCTCTATATCAAAATCCAATCCGCCACGACCAATCCATTTAACGGTTGATTTAACCTCTATTATGTGTGGCTCTATCCATTCTATATGGACATATCTTACAAAACTCGTTGGATCACCCGTTGAACCGTATACACCATATCCATCTTGCTTTACACGAAACTGATCTATGTTATTACTTTTTAGATTAGTGGGCTCTGCGTTTCTACATCCACTCTGAATACCTGATTTGTAATCAACGGGGCAAAATTTATTATTTTTTGAAAATATGTTAGTCGCAAAAGTCCCACTAGTTGTATATTCGGCATCAATTTCGTTTTTGACTATCTCGATGCCTTCGGATGCCAGATTGGCTGCTACATATTGATCGGCTGCTATGCGACTGATGCCCAGTGATTGAGATAAAACGCCGAATGTACCCAGCATGCCAATAGAAAGCAAGCTGATAGCTACCATCGCTTCCACCATTAACTGCCCTGATTTATTTCCCTCTAAGATTGACATCTATTTTACCCTCTTTATTAATTGTGAGCGGGATATCCCATTCGGTTTCTCCATCGCCGTCTTGAAACGTTGCTGAAACCCCCACCTCAACAGGAGCACTAGATACATCTCCATTAATTACAACAACTGGAAGGGGCGGAACAAAAACAATATCTACTACGTCATCTGATGGCTTTAACTCAATTTCTCCGCTTTTGAAGGATAGTGTATTGGTGCCACCCTCCAATCTGTTATCGTTGTTTTTGACATATGTATATTTCTCAAAAAGTAATCTGTTTTTTACAATCTCTCTATCCGTGCCATTTAAACATCCGTCTATCCCCTGTCTTTCGCCGACTTCATATATAAATACTTCTTGATTAGGGCCATCTATGCGGACACCTTGGGCACAAACGGATTCGCTTCCAAAGTAAGATTGTAAACTCAAAAATTGAGCTCTGGATATTATATTCTCTAGTCGAATAGCTGAACTTATAAGCTGGATTTGTCGGTTGTTCTGCCGACTATATGCTAAAAGAGCAGATGATAAGATTGCGACAACGCCTATAACTACCGCTACTTCTATGAGCGTAAATCCTCCTTGATGACGAGATTTTTTTCTAGATGAAGTTAAAAACTTCGAAGTAAGCATTAACTATATTGTAGCCGAAAAAGAAGGTTAAAATAACCCCTATGGCTATATATGGACCAAAGGGAATGCTTGATTTGAACTTAAGTTTCTTAGAAAGTATCAACGGCACCCCTACGGCGCTCCCTATCAAGAAGGGCATAATTAGCGCCACTATAATGTCTGGCCAAGCAATCAAAAAACCCAAAGCTCCAACTAACTTAACATCTCCAAGACCCATAGCTTTGCCCCGACTGAAATAATAGATTCCGCCAAAAAGAGCAATGCCAACCAATATGGCAATGACATAATTAATAAGTGCATTTTGGCTGGTAGCTAGTATGGAATAATGACCCAGTAGATCTACTCCTTTTTGAGTTTGAATATATGTATTCAGGTTGGCGATATCTTGGTATATAAGCTTGCCCACACTTAATATCAATATAAGAACCACAAGTGTGTCGGGAATAATCTTGAGACGTATATCAATAACCGACATCAAAAGAAGCGCCCATAAGACAGTGGTCCATATAAGAGCCAAGGGCGCCGCTCCAAGCTTAATAAAAACACCGAGTGCTAAAAATCCGGCTAGTAATTCTACAAGTGTGTATTGCCAAGGGATGGGCTTCTTACACGACCGACATTTACCCAACAAAAATAAATAGCTCAAGATGGGCACAAGTTCGTACCAACGGAGCGTTTTTTTACATTGGTCACATTTTGACCTACCCTTAAAAGCTTTCTTAAATCCCGTTTTTTCAGAATATCTAGAGGCGAGCACATTCAAAAAACTGCCAATAGCAGTTCCAAAGAAAAATACAGCTATAGCACTAAATACGCTCACAATTAGGGCTCTAAGCAAAACACCGTTTCGTCATCACACCCATTAGTGCTCCAATCTTCACAAATACTGGGATCTTCACCATCGGCATAATCGTTCTTAGAAGCTGAATTACCCCCCTCTAACGTAACTGCCAATAAATATCCCTGATCAAAACTACAAGATGTATAACGAAAGTTACTTGTTGTAGGCAATTTATTAACGCCGGGTATCCCAGTAAGCCCGCCTATTAAACCGGACCAAGTGGTGGCGCTTGGATATGAGCCATTTCTAGTGTAATAGAGTTCGATTAAATTTTGGGTGAATCTTAAATCAGCTACGGCTTGGGTGTCTCTAGCGCTTGCCTGAAAACCTGTCACTCCAACCAAAACAATACCGGAAAGAATCGCAATGATTGCGATTACGATGAGCATTTCAATTAAGGTAAATCCCCTATTGGACTTCATTGTTTTTTATTATATCAAATTAAAACGTTTGGACTAAGTTATAGATAGGAACAAGTATAGACGCGAAAAGCCCTCCAACCAAAAGACCGATGACAATCATCAGAATTGGCTGAATGAGCTCGACTAAGTTGCCAACCATGGTGTCCACTTCTCTCTCATAGAAACTGGCAATCCTTTGTAAAAGTTCTTCCAAACGTCCGGTCTTTTCGCCGATAGTTATCATCTGACCAACGAAGGGTGGAAAAAAATCGGGATGTTTATTAAGTGATTGAGATAAGAGCTCCCCTCTTCTAATATCTTCTGCCGATTCGTTGAGTACATCAGCATAGGCGGCACTACCTATGGTCTGCCCAGTAATCTCTACCGCTTGGGCAATGGGGATAGCTCCCCTTAAAAGAACGGCTAATGATTCGGAAAAACGCGCTACCTGAAGCTGTTTGATAAGAGTTGATACGCCCGGCATTCTCAAAATTGCCTCATCTATCACAACCTTACCTTCGGAAGTTCTGAAATAATCAATGAGAACAAATACGATGAAACCGATGCCAAAAACCACCATCCACCACCAGTTACCCAAAAACTCTCCAGCATTCATAAGAAGTTGTGTAAAGAATGGTATCTCAACGCCCGCCTCTTCAAAGATGGGACCAACTTGAGGCAAGACAACGGTTGTGATGACACCTCCGACAACAATGAATAAGACAACCATGATAATGGGGTACATTAGGGCTCCTTTTACTTTCGAAACTAGAGCGGACTGCTTTTCAACATAATCAGCTAGATAGGCAGTTGCCTCCTCTACTTTTCCAGTCACCTCGGCCGAACGAATCATATTGACGTAGAAAAGAGAAAAAACGTCCGAGTGTTTCTCCATGGCTTGAGACAATGAAAGGCCAGCATCCACATCGTTTGAAATTTCTATCAAGACCTCTCTTAGAGCAGAGTTTTGCGTTTGCCCATGAACTGTTCTAAGGGCGCTGTTAAGGGGTACTTTGGCCGATAAAAGAGTGGCAAACTGACGACTGAAAATCATTATGTCCTTGGGCTTAACCCGGTTGAAAAAACCTAAGATTCTGTCATACCACTGTTTTTGACTAGCATCTTCGATACTTAGCACAAAAAGCCCATGTGTTAAAAGCACATTAGTGGCGGTCTCACGATCGGGTCCCTCAACGAATCCGACTTGCAGTTCACCCGTTTTGCTTCTAGCTTTGTACTTGAACTTTGCCATTTTGCTATTTAAGTCGTTGATTTAACTATAACATTGAGCATCCCAACCCCCTAAACCCCTCGACCAAACTTCCCAAAGAGACCCATAGATATAGGGGGCGGAATGAATTCGTATAGCAAAATTATTAATTTCGATGCTCATTTACATCTTCTCTAGGAGAATCCTTAGCTCTGAAGGATTAAGAGAATAGAGTTCTGCTTCTTCAAGGGAGACCTGTTTTTCCTTAACCAACTGAGCCAAAGATCTATTTAGGGTCATCATTCCCTGCTGAAGGCTGGTCTCAATTACCAAATCTATCTGATATGCCTTTTTTTCACGAATCAAATTCCTGACTGCGGAGTTTACAAACATTACCTCAACCGCTGGTACTCTTCCGCCATCGATTTTAGGCACTAGACGTTGAGATAAGATGCCGACTAAGGTGGCAGATAGTTGGGAAGTGATTTGCCCCTGTTGATTAGCGGGGAAAGAATCAATAATTCTGTCTATAGTTTGGGAAGCGGAATTGGTGTGAAGCGTGGAAAAAACAAGATGTCCCGTCTCAGCAGCCGTCATGGCAGTGGAAATTGATTCTGCATCTCTCATTTCACCAATCATGATAACGTCTGGGTCCTGACGTAAAATAGATTTGAGTCCTTGGTGAAAACTAGGTGTGTCGGCCCCAACTTCTCTTTGAGAAAAAACAGCCCTATCTTGAACAAAGAGGTATTCAATTGGATCTTCAATAGTGATGATGTGATCCATGCGGGAGTGGTTAATCTCGTCTAGCATGGCCGCTAGAGTGGTTGACTTACCATGTCCAGCAGGACCTACACATAGGAAAAAGCCCTGATTGAGTTTGGTGAATTCGTGTAAGATGCTTGGAAGTCCAAGGTCGTCAATGTTTTTAACTTCAGCCGGAATGAGGCGTAGAGCTGACGCCATAAATCCTTTTTGGAAGAAAGAATTAATCCTGAACCTGGCTTTATCTTCAAAATTGTATGAAAAGTCCAAATCGCCCTGTTGGAGAAGCTTCTCTTTCTGCTTGTCTGTCAGCATTGCAAGCGTCAGACCTTGAGTCATCTCCGGAGTCAAAATAGGTTCGCTGGCAATATCTACCAATCTACCATCGATACGTAACATTGGTTTTCTGCCAACCGCGATATGTAGGTCAGATGCGCCTTGCTTAGCAGTATTTAAAAGAAGTTCGTTGAGTTTTTGCTTGTAATCCATTTTACAAAGTTATTATATCACGACTCTCTCGTCTCTCTTAAAACATCTTCCATGCTAATAAGGCCTTCGAGAGCTTTAATGATTCCGTCTTGGCGTAAAGATACAATACCTTGGCGCTTAGCTTCATCGTAAATTTTGCCTTCCGTTGGGTCGGCATTAACAATCGCCTCTAATTCACGCGTCATTTCAAAAACTTCAAAAAGAGCAATGCGTCCACTAAACGCTTTCTCGGTACAATCTTTTTTGGGTCTGTATATCTTGTAGGGTGGCTGAAACTTTGCCACAGATGGTTTAATAACTTCGGGGAGTTTCTCAAGCTCTTTTTTGATAATCTCTTGTACTTCGGGTGGCGCCTCGACCATTTCTCTACATTTAGGATTAATTCTTCTAACCAACCTTTGGGAAACCATGATGTTGAGGGCTGCCGGCACCAAGAAGGGCTCTACTCCCATATCAATAAGACGCGGGATAACACCGACTGCGTTGTTGGCGTGTAAAGTCGAGAGTACCACATGACCAGTAAGAGCAGCGTGGATTGCTAGCTCCGCCGTTTCGTTATCGCGTATTTCACCCACCATAATTACGTCCGGGTCCTGTCTTAGAATTTGTCTTAAACCCGAAGCAAACGTATAGCCAATTTCTGGCTTTACTTGCGATTGGTTAACACCACTTACAAAATACTCTACTGGATCTTCTAAACTTAGAATATTTACATCCTCTTTGTTTAACATCTGTAAAATGGAATAGAGGGTGGTGGTCTTTCCAGAACCAGTTGGTCCGGTTACTAAAACCATACCGTAGGGGCTAACAATTGCCTTTTCAACCATCTTTGCATTTTTGCCAACTAAGCCAAGATTCTCAATATTTTTAAGGCCAACGGTTGGGTCAAGTACTCTAATGGCAACTTTTTCACCGAGAGGGGTTGGAAAGGTGGCTACTCTAAAATCGATGTCCTTATTAAAAATAGTATCTCTAAATCTACCATCTTGAGGCACTCTAGCTTCATCTATCTTTAGACCGGTTAAAACTTTGACTCTAGATACAACCGCATCATGAATATTAAGCGGAAAACTGGAAACCTCTTTTAAATCACCGTCCAATCGAAAACGGATGCGTAATTTATCTTTTAGTGGTTCGATGTGAATATCAGATGCTCCCTGCTCAACAGCGGACTTGAGAGTAGAGGCAACAATTTTGATAATAGGCGCCTCTTGTTCAATTTCCTCCCCTTCATCAATTGAAGAACGCTTCACCTTAGCTGCGGCAATGGCTTTATTAGAATCTTGTTGCAAAGACGCAACCGCCTGTTCTACTTCAGATTCGTATGGGGTATACCTTCTAAGAACCGCCTCAAGATCTGTGTGGGAAATCAAATATACTCCTAAGCTTACTTGGTTCTGCTTGGCGACAAAACGAAGCGCCTCTTGAGCTTTAGCGTCTTGTGGGCTCGTCATACCAACGACCAACATTCTGCCATCAAGTTTCAATGGCGCTACTCCATAGGTTTTAGCAGTGTTTTCTGGAACTAGAGATAAAACGTCTTGGGTAATTGTCTTCACATCAACACTAGTATAGGGAATGCCAATAATTTCGCTCTTAACCTTGGCAAGCTCAACATCATCAACAAGACGCCTGTCTATAATCAAATCCTCAACAGATTTGCCGAGTTGAGAGGATTCGCCCAAAAGTTTTTGGCTGTTCTGGGGTGTTAAGAGACCCTTTGCTGTTAAGCCGTTCAGTAGGGTGTTGCCATCCATAACTGTATTGTTTAAAACGGAGAGAACGGATTATCTCTGCCCGGTTCTCCTGGATCTATGTCTTCAATTGTGTTTGTTAGTACTTGGTAAACTGGGTTGTCTTTAAGTGGACCCTCATCTAACTCAATTTCAGATAGTTCGCTAACTGACTCTAGTTCAGATGGCGCAAGAACTTCCACAAATGGCTCTTCGGCAAAAAAGAGGAGGTATGCGCCCAAGGCCAAAAGTAAGATAATAATCACCACGCCAATGGTACCCATTAAGTTTTTGTTGTTTGAATTGTCGTTGAATGAAAATGCCATTTTTAAAATTGATAGAATGTATCTATTTCAAGTTGGTAGTTGTAAGGTCCGCTGGTGCTTCCCTCTTGCAGTCGGAGAGAATGAACCTCCATAAATCTAACGTTGGTTTCGATGGACTCTAGGAAGGTTTTCAAAGATTGATAATCACCAGTTATATCAACCAAAACTCTCATTGAGCCAATAGGCCTTACCACGCCGGGCGAAGGACTTTCACTAACTTCTATGGCCAAAGGTCTTACGGACAATGAATTCAAAAGCATATCGCTGGATATAACCGCTCCCCTAATTTGGTTGATAGCTGACGCTTGATTTTCTTCTCCAGGCAATCTTAAATCAACCGTTTTTCTTATCTCTGATATGCTGTCGTAACGCTCTAGGAGTCCTTCAACACCAGCCACTGCCACTTCTTCTTGATTAAAAACGGCTTTGGTGGACTTAAGGGTGCCACGCAGTTCTTGAATGTCTTGATACTCGGGTAATAGTAGGGATGAGTAGATCACTAGAGTTGCTACAAAAAGTAAAAAGCTGGTTAGGATTCCTAATAATCTTTGGGCTGCCGGTTTCATTTTCTTAGGTATTGATTAATTCAAAGACCTTATCCGTTACAAACATATCTAAGTTAAATTGAATAACACCGTTGTTCCATTGAGAGTCCTCTAGGTTGTAGCTGATAACGTATTGTGATTCTTCTAAAATTGTAAGCTGGGCCACTAAGTCATCGTATGAATTGGCTATGCCCCCGAGAGATATCTTGCCATCTTCCATAACCAGATCCATCTCCGTGTAAGAAATGTTGGGATGAGTCAATGATTCCAATAGGGCAAACCCCTGTGATGTAAATGTATGTTCACGAAGGAGGGTGCGAATATTGGTCAGTTGAGAATTCAAAACAGCTAAGCTTTCTTTCTCTTCTTCTGTAACTCTAGAGCTTAATTCCTGAAGAGCGCTATCCGCCTTTTCTATTTCATTGTTCAAAAACGCCTTATACCCAAAAGCTAATCCTGCATAGATAAAAAGAATGGACACCAAGATGACTAAGGCAAATGTAAAAAGCTGTTTCGGCCACCCGACAGAGCTTCTAGCATTAGAAAACTGATCTTGAATGTTTTGGGTGAGCTGTGGAATTTGTGAGGGCATTATATATTCTTTATGTTAAATAATTCTTGTCCCTAATCCGATAGCCACAGATAAAGACGGGGCTACAATTTTTAAAACGGGCGTCGCTATCTCGGGGTAACCTACTTTAGTGCCAAACGGATCTGCTTTGACCGCGGGTATTTTTAGTTTTTCGCTAACGTATTTTTCAATCCCCAACAGGTTGGCTGAACCACCCGAAAGCACGACACGCCCAACTTTCTCCTGGGCTGTTCTTTCGTGGGTCTCAATCACCCGTTTGGCTTCACTAATTATAACATCCAGATACGGAAGCATTAAAGTGGATACTTCATATTCACCCCCTGTGCCCATTAATCCTTTTTGTCTTTTTAAATCTTCTGCTCTCGATACGTTGATGCCCAAACCTTTGGCTAGGGCGTGCGTAAGAGAGGTGCCGGCAAAATCTGCCTGAGCTGAATGAATTAAGAATCCATTTTTGGCGATAGCAAAAGCGCTGGAGCGAGCTCCAATGTCCACAATTAAAGTGAGGGAACTGTCTCCCTCTGTAAGAGCCCTAGACATTGAAACCGTTTCCAACTCCAACGCCTTAAGATTTAATCCTGCCTGCTGACATATATGCTGGTATTTGCGAATTTGCTTAGTGGGCACGGCTATAAGGACAACTTTTTGGACAAAATTTCCATGGGGATTTTTGAATTTTCCAATTTTTAACCAATCTATAGTGACTTGATCTAGGGGCATCGGCACCAATGCTTTTGCTTGATAGTTCATAGCTTGAGTCGTCTCTTCGGGGCTCATATCGGGTAATTCTAAAAGAGAAGTAAAAGCAGAGAAGGCGGGCAAAGATAGGGCTACGTCCTTGGTCTGGGTCTTCATCCCTTTCAAAAGAGCAATTAGAGTGCTGGCGGTCTCGCTATCCATCAACTCTAAATTACTGGTTTGGAGAGCATCGTTGATGCGCTCTAGATGTCCACTGGCTTCTAGAATGCCGTAGTTCACAAGGCGAATACCTTTCTTTGACTTAGTTAATTCAACCGCCTTAATAGAGGCGGTTCCTATATCAATGCCCAATATGTTTTGGGATGAAACGGGTATAAATTTGGACAGGTTAAACATTCTTTTCGAGTTATACTCTATTAGTAGAATTGTAGCATAAGGAGCATTTATGCCCGTGAAAGTTTGGGAACAATTATTAGATATTCTTTTCCCGTCTGTCTGTCTGGAATGTGGGGTTTATCTGGAAAACTCTTTGTCTAGAGAAAATCTGCTCTGTGAGAAATGTTTTGGTGACATTTTCATATTCAAAAACGCCTTTCATCTGCCAGGTGGCAACAGATTTTATGCAGTCGGCTCATATACATCTAGGCCTCTCCAAAAATTAATTCATCACTTAAAATACGGAGGACATCAAAATGCGATGCCGACGATAGAGAGGATTATAGAGGTTTATTTAGATATTTTTAGTGATGAATTGCAAAAACAAACAATCCTGATTCCCATCCCCCTTCACAAGAATCGTCTTAGGAAAAGGGGTTTTAATCAATCTTTATTGATAGCAAAAGTTTTGAGTAAAAAACTAAAATTGCCTATTTCCGGAGAACTGCTCTCTAGGCCTAAGAACACACGACGACAGACGGAGATAAAAAATAACAAGGGGCGCGAACAAAACGTTGCAAATTGCTTTAGGGTGAATAGAAAACTCGATCTTAAGGGATCGATATTATTAGTAGATGATGTCTATACGACTGGAGCAACAATTAATGAAGCACTAAAGACGCTAAGAAGGGCGGGCATGAGAGATATTAGTGTTTTCGTTCTAGCAAAAGCAGGATAACGGCTCCTCCTAAAAGTCCGCCAAGTAATCCAGCTCCTAAAATGGCTTGGGTTGAAGAGGTCTTTTCATCTTTCTCCTGCTCTCTCATTAATTCATCCAAATCTATATCCTGTCCCGTCAACTCTTCTATTTTATTAACCAGTGCTTCTATTTGAACATCAGTATTATTTCTAACGAAAGGGTCGATAAGAACGCTGATTTTCTTGTGCTTAATGCCATTCACGGATTCTGTTACATTAGACCAGTTAATGTTTTCTCCTGCCCGAGCAACAATATATGACTCCCCGTCTGCACGGGGGTCTTTCATGGCATGACCGGCGATTAGGTCGGAAGATACAAGCAAATCCCCAATTCCTATATCTTCCCCATCATCAGCCACCCAAAGATCCATATTCCCAACGGCCGCTATTAGATGAAGATTGTCGTTATGGGGGTCGTCCGCCTCCATCTCTTTATCTTCAGAAAGATAGACACCTAATATCTTATTACTATTCTCTGTGTTAGACAGAGAAACCCCATAAGCTATCTCGAGACCTGGATTGTTATATAGGTATTTATTTCCCCCGTCCATATCTACTAACAATCCACGTTCGATACCTAAACCATGAATAGTCGCATAATGAGATCCCGTAAATGCCGTAAGAGTAACTGTGCCACCCGAAACTGTAATGTTTCCGACATTACTTCCATCTCTTTTGAAATTGATGAACCAACCATCGTTTGTTAATCTATTAATGTTTAAGGGAAGTGCGGCATCAGTAGTGATATAACTCAATCCCGTAGCGTTGAACTCGAGGCCCGCAGTTACACCGTTATCCGTGCTGGTTTTGCCAATCGCTACTGCTCCTCCGCTGACGCCAAAGTATGATGTCCCATCATCTTGTGCATAAAGTCGCACGTTAGTATCTCCATCACTGGCGCGTATACTATAAACCCCGTCACCATCAGCATCTGACCAAAGATGATGCACCAAATTGTTGTTTGCACTACCTACATATTGACTCTCGTTAATACCCGTATCTACACGAATACCCTCTTCATCGGCCGTATCTACCCCACGAGTATCTATGTGTAGAGCCCCCGCAGGAGTTGATGTTCCAATACCAACATTGCCATTGCTCAAAAGAATCATTCTCAAGGCCTGAGTAGCTGAGCCGTCGGGTGTTGTATAAAATTCCGTTCGCTGTGGCATATCTGTGCTATCACTTGCAGTACCCCATTCGGCATCAGCTACAAATTTAATGGCTGCGCTCAATCTATATTGGTCAGAAGTCCATCCTCGGACAGCGATAACCCCTATTTCGTCTTCGGCTGCCAAAGCGCTTGGAGAGCTGTTGGTTCCTCTTGTTTTTGTAAAAGAAATGACGCCGTTGTCCGTGGCTTCGTCTGTGTGTCTAGAAAGGTTAATAACTGGCTCGTTTGATTTAGAACCAGTATCTGTAATTAAATCTAGAGTATATGCAGGAGTAATTGTGCCAATACCCACTTCTCCATCGGCATCGACGACTATATTCGTTGATGAGGCAACGATATGAATTGGATAAACGGCCGTCGTTGTGCCGACGCTTAGATTGCCCCCCACGTACATATTCCCAGCAAAAAGACCATCTTGCCATTCATAATTAGACGCTCCTATATCAAAAGAGTCGGGTGTGTTTGGTAATAAGTTGTCGTCGAACGTTGCGGCTGTCACTCTGCCAATAGCAGAAGTAAGTGTCCTTGTCACATTAAAGTTCTCGTTATCTGTATTGTATGTTAGGGATATATCTACTTTGGCTGACGTATGACCTCCCGCAAACTCATATCTTGCAAACCTAAGGTAATCTACGATTACTTTATCTGTTGTTATTTGGGTAGTAGTTTCGCCGTCTACTGAACCATCTGTCTCGCTATCGTCTCCTCTCACAAGACGTATTTCGTTTCCATCTGAAACAATCCACGTAGGGTCAACCGTATCGTCCTCAAACCGCAACATTAAGGTGCAAAAATCACTACATGCCGCTTGGCGCTGTTCGGCTGTATCATTAGTCGGATCAAGGTCTCCTGGTGTTTCATACGCTGCCTCTATTAAACTCGAATCACCAACCAGCTTTTGAATAGTGCTAAGGGTCAAGCTTAACTGCTGTGAGACCTCAGCGCTTGCGTTTTCACGACTCGTCACTTTGATAGAGTTGTAAAGGATGCTCGTCAGAAGTCCCCCAACTATAGCTAGCATGGAAACGTAGATCAAAAGCTCCATTAAAGTAAATCCTTTTTTAGATTTCATAAATCTCTTAGATTATATCAAACTCTATCCCGAATGCGGAATAGAAACTTGCCAAACTCTATAGCCACAATATTTACCACGCCCACCGCCAATACACCCAAAAGCCAATTAACGGGCAAAGAAACAGTGTCTAATACGTCTTGTAGTAAGGGCACATAGATCGCCAAAGCTGTTAATAGAAACCCAATCGAAGTTCCTAAAACTAAATACATGTTCGAAAACGGATTATATGTAAAGATACTGTCGCTCAATGATTTAATTGAAAAAATTAGAAAAAGAGTATAGACGGAGAAGCTGGCGAAAATAAAGGTTCTAGCCATTTGAGGATTGTATCCTTGGGCTAGGAGATAAAAGTAGATAAATAAAAGCATCACGCTGGTGGCGACACCAATAACCCAAATTAAAAACTTCATTTCATCATCTAAAAGCTTGCCTCTAATAAGGGTTGATTTTCTTTTCGATCCGCCACTGCCTTTCTCAAAAGCTAGGGCAACAGCCGGGAAACTATCTGCAAAAAAATTAACCCATAAAATTTGAAGAGCGTTAAGAGGAAGAGCCACCCCCACCAAAAGAGCTCCACCAATTAGAATTAATTCATCTAAAATACCGGATAATAGATAAACAATTACCTTTTTAATATTTTCTAATATGCGTCTCCCCTCTTTTACCGCCTCTACAATGGTTTCAAAGTTGTCATCTAAGAGAATAAGATCCGATGCTCCTTTGGCCACATCACTCCCAGAGCCAACGGCTATTCCTATATTGGCGCCCTTTAGGGCGGGTGCGTCGTTAATACCGTCTCCAGTCACGGCCACCACCTCGCCCATTTTTTTATACATCTCTGTAATCCTTAATTTGTCAGAGGGGGTCACTCTGGCATAGACCTTAATTTTATCTTTAGCTAATTCAAGCTCTTCATCTGTCATAAGCTTCAATTCCTTTCCCACAATTGCCTCGCCTTCTCTTACATTTAGCCCAAGTTCATTAGCAACAGAGATAGCAGTGCCCAAGTGGTCGCCTGTCACGATTACAGTGCGAACACCATAATCCTTAACTTCCGATATGGCTTCTTTCACAGATGGACGAACGGGGTCTTTAAAGACCAAGAGGGCGGTAAAATTGTTATCAACCGAAACGCCTAAAATTCTGTGTCCAGAAAAAGCAAGTTCGTTTATATTGTTTGACATTTCTTCTTTGAATGAAGTAGGGGCATTAGATTGCTCAAGTAGATAGTCGGGAGCTCCTAAATATACCCAGCGACTTCTGTTGTCCAGCTTTGCATGAACAGCTGCAAACTTGTCTTTTGAGTTAAAGGGTGTGGTTTCTAAAATTTCGTTGCGCTTGAAAACATCTGCTGGCATCAAGCCCTTTTCAATGGCGGATTTAATAATAGCCACATGTATTGGATGTCCACTTAACTGCCAGTTTTTAGGAGCGCCGATTGGATTACCAATAATTACATCCGTATTCAAGATTGCTAGTTCTAAAACAATTTTCTCAGGTTTATCGCTGATAATATCCACTAAGTCCATCTTGGCTTCTGTTAGGGTGCCCGTTTTATCCGTTAAGATGATAGTCGTGCTACCCAAAGTTTCGGCGGCAAGAAGCTTTCTAACAACACCCCTTTTCTTAGCTAACCGTTCTACACCAACTGCCAATATAACAGTCAGGGCAATTGGCAACCCTTCGGGTACAACGGAGACCGCCACTGCTACTGATGTTAAAAACATATCTAGAACGTCTATACCCGCATAAATGCCAAATGTAAAAAGTAGAACTATGAAAATGCCCAAGATAATGCTTAGGTTAATGGAAAATTTATTAATTGCTTTTTGAAGAGGTGTTTTTTCGTGAGGTTCATCTCTCACTAACTCAGCGATTTTACCAAGCTCTGTTTGTGCCCCAGTTGCTGTTACAACCGCTAAACCCGATCCACCCACAACAAGAGTCCCTCCATAAACCATAGAAGTTCTATCAGCTAGTTCTGTTTCTGTTTCGACTATTCTGGCAGACTTCTCAACGGACAAGGATTCGCCCGTCAAAATAGCTTCGTCTGTTGAAATGCTGTTGGCCCTAATAATTCTGGCGTCTGCTGATATGCGTGTGCCGGGAGTGAGCTTTAAAATGTCGCCGGGCACGATTTCTTCGGCGGATATTTCCATATCTCTCCCACCCCTAATCACTCGGCTGATTTCTCTGATGTATGATTCTAATTTAGCTAAAGCCGACTCGGCTTTGTTCTCTTGATAAAATCCGAGGAGGGTGTTTACCAAAACCGCGACTAGAATAAAGATTGTATCTTTATAGTCCTTCAGGAAAATGGTAATCAGTGATGCCGTTAACAAGATTATAATCAGAGGACTCAAAAGTTGGCTTAATAAGATTTTAAGTTTGCCTGCTCGTTTGGCTTTTTGAATTCTGTTTTCGCCCCACTTCAATCGTCTTTCGGCCTCTTCTACGCTTAACCCCTTATTGGGTGTATCTAAAATAGCCGTTACTTCACTCGGCTCTATAGCCCAAAAGGGGCGGTCTATTTTAAGATCTTCTCTATTTAATAAAGGCATCTTGCACTACCTTATATCGTTGTAGCGCTTAGTAATGGGCTTCTTCAGCACTGCCACCGATATATAGTTGGCGATATAGTTGGTAAGTGTTTTTGTAACCCCCTCTTGTCTCAATCTCCTATCTGACGTGTGGACTGCTAATTTTTTGTCGAAAACAACTTTGCCGATCTTACTTAAACGTCTGGCAAGATCTGCGTCGTCTCCATAAAAAGCGATGTTTGTATTAAAACCACCTATTTTTTCTAACGCTTCTTTTTTAACTATAAGATTTCCTCCTACCGCCATATATCCAATAGCCCTATATGCAGGAACCGCCATAGACCAATAGGTTTCAACCGCTAGGTCTTCAATAGCAGACGTGTTGTTAAGGTTAGTCGGACCGCTTAGCGACACCATTTCTTTATCTTTCGTAAAAGAATCATAAACTACGTCCAACCAAGTGGGGCTAATGATAGTATCTGCATCTATGAAGGCCACAAGGTCCCCTCGAGCTAATACCCTCCCTTTCTCACGAGCATAGTTAACGCCCTTTTTGTCTTCTCTAATTACGGAAACACCTGGACGCCTAGAAGCAACTTCAACCGTCTTGTCCGTGGAAGCGTTGTCAACGACTATTATCTCCAACAGACGTGGGTCGCCAATTGTGTTTTGGCATATGTTGTCTAGACATTCACCAATGTATTGTTCTTCGTTGTGGGCTGGTATTACAATTGATAGTCTCATCTTCAGTTTATTATACCTTAAATGAGTGGTGGACCAGGTAGTAGAAATTCCATAGGGCTGAAAGCCCAAGAATTAAATCAATGGAATTTTCACTACTTGGTGGACCCACGGAGAATCGAACTCCGATCTCTGGTATGCAAAACCAGTGTTCTACCATTGAACCATGGGCCCTGGCGGGCGACTCGGGTCTGGTACCAAGTCTTATGAGGCAGTATAAGGGTTTCTTGGGGCTGTTTCCAGAAGCGAATTTAGGCTCGTGGGTCGGGGGTCAAATGGAACAAACGGAACATGAAAACGTGGTTTTCGAGAATGTTCCATTTTAAGGGTTTATTGACACCTTTGATGCCGTCGACTGTCGCTCAACAAGCTTTAGTAGGTCTTCTTCTCTTTCGTAGCCTCTTAACCGTCCCATAAGGATACCTAGCCTATAAGTGACTCCATCGCTCATTAAATGCCAGTTAGTGCTCCTGAGAGCCCCCTCAATGGACTTTTTGAGCTGCATACGGCTGTCGTACTCTTCTCTACCGTCCTTGCCGTCTTTTACGGTAAAAGCTACTCGAACGTCGTGTTCCATCTCGGGTGTCTCAAAAGAGAGGTCTATGTATCCTTTTTTTTCTAAAACGGGGGCGAGGGTTTTCTGCAACTGAACTATTGTGAGCTTCTTGAGTTTCGCAACTTTATCATATAGGTCCTTGTTCTCATCTCGCTCTTTTAGTTCATCTACTAACTGCTTCATTCCCTCGAGCTGCCCCTTAGTCTTTATATATTCTTGTCCTTTCTCTTCGGTAAGGCAGAAACGGGCTTTGTCTTTTTCAAAATCCTTATCTACTTTCTCTTTCTTGGGAGACAGATCTAGTTCGTCTGTCTTCTTATAGCTACACGATACGCAAGTCTCCGTGGTTATAATCTTGTTTCCTTTGCGCTCGTCATCAGACTTCAATTCACTTCCACATTTAGGACAAAGATGCGGTTTAGGTTTCCACTCCTCGCCGTCATCAAAGAATGCCCTTCGCGGAAGACATTTATTCGGACAGTCATACATGAAAAAAACCCTGTCTTTAGCGTCATCAAGCCCCGGGCTGTGTAGGTCCTTAAATGTTGCAGTCATCGAACTGCTACAAGTCAAACATCTTATGCCCTCGGGTGCCTCGGCGGAGTTGTATAGTTCGTCTTTCGCTGTGTCTCGCTCAATCCATTCTTGGATTGTTTTCTCTTTATTCAGATATCGTTCACCGGTAGTGAAGAGGAGGTCGTAATAGAGGGTAATGCGGGTAATCTTTTCTAAATCATCTTTGGATGCGTCCTTAGTTACCGCCTTCGGTGCTTTATATTCTTTGTGGAAATTCTCTATCCAACGACATCTTTCTACTGTCGTTTGGTCGTAAAGGTCAGAATAGTACCCCTTTGATTTTAGATAGTTCATCAAACATTATTCTTGAAACTCTTTTACTACCAAGTCGCCGAACTCTCTAGAGTTCTTACTGACAAAATCTAAAACGACTTGTTTATGTTCATCTGATAAAGTACGTGTCTGTCTCAATTTTTGGACAAAAGGATCAACCTGGTCCGATTGAACACCCAATTTGCCAATAGCGTCCAGCCATCTTCTCAAGAGCCCCGTATCGGAAAAACTACTCGCATTTATCATTCTCAGGACAATGTTTTTTAAAAAGTTCTGATTCCCATTGTTTTCAGATGGGATACTATAATTAACATATTCAAGGAATGAAAGTGCCTCTTCCTCTTTTCCTAGAAGACTATTAAAAATAGTAGATTTTTCACCCTTCGTTAATCTTGTTTTCATAGGCAACTCATTGAGCAAGTCTAAAGAATTTCCACTTCTATTTATCAAAGCGTCCCGACCAATGCCGTCTTTGGTTAAAAAATCTTTACCTAAAACATCAATAATTACATTTGGTTTATTATTAATGTCTGAGATGTATGCCCGTATAGAGGATTTTGGTTCTTTGTTCGGATTAATATCTAGATCAATTTTCTGAAAAATCTTTATACACAAAGCACGTTCTTCGGTTGTTTTATTGGCTTGATACCAAGTAGATATACGCGTAGTAAATGTACTTAGTGTCTGGCCCAGTGTGTCGTCTGCTGGTCTTGGTGGTGTAGATTTTGATAGAAAATCTAAACTTCTCTCAAGAGTGCTAAATCTTATTTCATCATCTTCAGTAATTGGAGCCCATTGCAATAGATTACCAAAAAGATCGAGGCCAACCGCATAATGTATGCTACTTATCGGACCCAGAGAAGTTAGGATATCTAGAATATCGTCTAATATATCCTTACGAAATTTTTCGGCTTTTTCTACCTCTGGAAATAATTCCTGATACTTCAATTGTTTAAAAAACTGTTTTTTTGCTTGAGATAATTTACTCAACAGAAAACTAAAGTTATCTTTATTTTTATCACTGCTTGCTATCTCGAAAGCTTCTTTTATAGAACTTACCTTTTCTCGCTCTATATTATCTATGGCAGTTAGTCGCTCTATCAAAGAAACCAAGTGTCTACTGAATTCTTTTTTATTTGATGGAGATATATCCTTGAGGCCATCCGCAAATATAGAAGAATATTTGAGGTTATCTATAGAATCAGCAAATTTTTGAATATTTATTTCTTGAAATGCCAAAAGAAAAACGTTTTGAAAGTACTTCAAATCCTCAGTTTTTACTATTGGGTGAAATGTTAAGAATATATTAAATAGTAAGTTCTCGTTTCTCTTATTACGTCTGCAGTAATAACCAAGGAGTTTACTCAATTCTATTAATTTCTCTGGCTTAGTATCGAGGTATATTCTTTCAACATCCTTGCTTCGACCATCCTGTAGGGAGATCACAAAACTTCCCCACTCTGGAATCGCTTTTTGTGCGGGACTTTGCCTCAATGAGAAGTAGATGTCTTCATATTCCTTATCATTTATGTGAGGCGTTGACTCCAGAAATGTCGTGAGTTCCTTACTCTCCGAACTATCATCGAGTTGTGAACTTATTTCATCCAATTTATCTGAAGTTCTTAATATTCTGTCTTCAATAACGCTATAAAGTTTGGGCCATTTGACCCTAACTACCAAAACCTTTGCAAGAAAAGCAATTCTATCCTTCTCGATAACTCGAGATATACCCCTCTCTCTTGCTAATAGATAAAGTGATATCAAAGAGTTTACAAACTGAATAATCTCCCGAGGATTATTTCGAAATGCATAATTCAAGACAAAAGCGAGTTCTAGGTTATTCTCAAATACTTCGATCTTTGTGTCATTCAACTTCTCAACAATAAAGTCGTCCAACTCAATATCAAGAAACTTGGGTATCTGTATCGAGTGATTAAAAAATTTTCTTAGATATTCCTCTGAATCGAAGCGTTTCCCATACTGCTTAACAAGCTGATCATTGATAGCTTTATTGTCGCAAGGAACAATAAATAAAGTTTTGTTTCTTACCTTATGTTTATCCAAGCCATACTTCTCATTCGATAAGAAAGTTTTAATATCCCCCAAAAGACCTACGGCATTTTTACTTGATAAACGATCGAGGTTGTCTATTATCACCACTAGGTTTTTTGTTTTGACTTTATCTAAAATTTTAGTGAAGTGGTCCTCGAATCCTTCAGCGGAATCAGTTCTATGCACCGTCTTTGTAGTAGTAAACTGTTTAATTGAATTTAGAATGAAAGATATTAAAGCACCGATAACGCCAAAATCAACTATCCGTTCTGAAAGCTCAAGATAATCAGACGACATAATTAAGGGCAGTATAGATTGCCGAAAAATGAGTAGAGTTAATACAATTATTACAAGAATTGATAAAGACTTAAACAATAAATCACCAAAGACCAGTTTTAATTTCTCGCGCCACTTCAAATTAACGGGGACAGAAAGGGATTGATTTAGTCTCTCTTTATAATGAAGCTCAAGTTCCAATTCTTCATCTAATGTAATTAAGAATTGCCTACGAAACGAATCTCGCTCATATTTCCAAGTATCAAAATAAATAACTTTATAATCATCATCTTGCTCTAATTCATTCTGCACAAGCTTACATATCGTACTCTTCCCCACACCCCATTGTCCGTAAACGCCTATGTTAAAGGGGCGTGGTGACTTTTTTATTATTTTCAAAAGACTATTGGATATCTCTCTATGCCCAAATCTATCTTTTTCTCCATCTTCTAAGGGTTTATCTACTAAAACCTCAAAAGGCTCTTGGTCAATCTTGTCCTCTTTTTTCTTTTTAGAATTAAACATGGCTAAACGATCGTTTTATTTGACGAAATTCTTCACCAACTCAGCAAAACTTGATGGCTTATATTTCTCATAAGCTTCTTGTTTCACATAAAGAGCTGTGAATTTAACTTTATTCTGTACTGCATTTATATCATCACACCACTGATACAGTCTTTTTATTTTCTCTACATCGTCTAAGTCCTCACGTCCTTTAGTCTCTATAATATAAATCTCTTTTTCTGATACCTTTACAAAGAAATCAGGATAGTAGTCTCTGATATTCCCATCTGCATCTTTGTAATCGATCTTGAAGTGAACAGCGAAATAGTTTTTTGCATACGAGATAATATCGTCACACTCTTCAAGGAAGTTGGCGAATTGTAGTTCGAAATGGCTATCTCCAACAATTTTGTTGAATACACTCTTCTTTGGGACAATGAATCCCTGCTCCTTAATAACAAACGGACGAGATTTACTAATCTTTATATAATCACGAATTTCAGCCTCACCTTTATCAACAACAGTAAGCTCGTTTATCTCTTTCTTGAAAGTTTCAATTATTGTTTTTGTTGCTTCGAGCTCAGATAAGTTACGTAGGGTGTTCGGGTCTTCTAAATCAACCTTTTTATCAAAGAGATGATTAATTACAAATTCTTTTACTTTTTCGTATAAGACGTCGTGTCCTCCGACTAACCTGAGCTCCTTTCTGATGATTTGAGCGAAGTAACCAATAACGCTTTGATAATTTGGTATGAAGTTGCTATCAAGTTCTGTTGCGTGCGTTATCTCTCCCGAAGTAATGTCACGAAATACAATTTCCCTTTTCTCCTTTTCGCTGAATTCTTTTATCTTGATTTTCTTGTGAGGGAACTTGCTTACGTCCAAGTCAGAAATATTCTTGTATTCTCTGTATATGCGAGGGGTAAGGACTGGAATCTGAATGTCCAGCTTCTCAATATCTTTTTTAGTATTTTCGTTATCAATCTCAACTATCAGAGGAGCTTTTGGTTCAGAGCCTTCTCCCATCTTTTTCTTTTCAAGCTCAACCCCATCACTCTTGATAGACTCCACAAAGTCCATGAAGGCGTCAGTCCCCACAACACTTACATACTCAGTTACGTCGGAATCTCTATACATTCGCCTAAGCCCTCGACCAAGAGTTTGTTCTGGAAGAATATTGCTTTTGGAAGAGTACGGACGAAGCCCTACAATTGTGGTTACATTTTTTACATCCCAGCCTTCTTTAAGCATTAGAACCGAGACAATCGCTTTGTGCGGGCTTTCCAAATTATCAATTTCATTTGAGGCTTTTCTAAGCTCTTTTAATTCTTCTTCTTTCTTGCCCGTTACAGTCTCGGCAATTTCACCATTGTTTTTTGTATGAATAACAAGAATTGCATCTTTAAATTCTGGATAAGTAGTTTCAAGATATTCTGCTACGTCATCGCCGTTTTTAGTATCATCGGTCATAACAAAGAAAACAGCTTTTTTGCCAAGCTTTTTGTGCTCGTCATACACCTTCTTCCACTCAAGGTATCCTAGATGGATATAATCCTTATATCTCTCTGTGAATTTTGAGCTTTTGTGCTCTTGTAGCTTGGCTCTACTAGCAGAATCAGGAAGAACGGGATGTTTCACAACGTCCTGGTAGATTGCTTCAACTAAAGGATAGTCGGAGATTGTCTGTACAAAAATCGATCCATTAGTGTGTTTCGGAGTTGCCGTGACATCAATCTGCAGGGATAAAAACTTATCCTTCATTTTCATCCGATTACTAATGTCCTCAATAGACTTAAACCAAGCAAGTCGTTCGTCATGAATATGATGTGCTTCGTCATTAATAACCATAAGTTCATCAATATCTCGTACGATTTGACCAAGGTTTACTTTTGAATCACCCGTTTTAGCCACGGGCTTATCTCCCAAAAAATACTCCATTGTATTATCGTCATCGGAGCTAGGCGCATTGTCCTTGCTGTTATAGACACGGTGAATATTCGTTAAGAAAATATTTCCAGTCTTACGAACAGTATTTATCTCATCCTGCATATGAATGGTCATCTGAAAATCGTCTTTCCAGTTTTGCCCCTCAAAGCCATTATCTGGTAAAATAGGATCTTCCCAGAATATCTTTAATCCCTCGAAATCACTTTTAATACGATCGAGCACAATAATGTTTGGCGTGATAAGAAGAAAATTCCTAGCTAAGTTTGATCCTTCTTCATACATCTTATGAAAATAGCTCCACGCGACTAGTAAGCTCATTACTTTTGTTTTTCCAGTCCCTGTTGCCATCTTAATAACCATTCTTAACCAGTCTTCAGTAAACATACTTGAAGAAACTGCTCCAGAACTGTCGTAGCGAATCAAGTCATATTTATCTTTTACCTTTGCTACTTCATATAGATAAATTACAGTTTCAACTGCCTCTCGTTGAGCAAAATAGTACTGAAAATTGACTGTGCCATCTGGTGTTTCTACTGGATGCTCTGCCTGGAACCACCAACGTAACAAAGCACGACTAGTATCGCTTATCCCTTTATAGTTTTTGTCTCGCCATTCCTTTACCTCCTTACGAAGTATATGAACAAGGGGTGGAAGTAGTTTTTCATATCCTTTCTCTCGTAAAGTTTCGTCTGCAGGAAACCAACGAGTATCTGGATCTAGTATTACGTGAGGTGATTTAGGAAAATCTTTATGTAATGCCATAATTAAATTTCTGACTTTTTCTCTGGCTTTTGTTGAACCGGTTGTCTGGGATTATTAATCAATAGAATATCTAAATTTTTCATCTCGCTTAAATATGGTTTCTCTAAAATATCGGAGACAAGTTTCATTTTTTTAGCTTCGTTAGAAGATAGGACCGAACCTTTCTTCACCTCTTTGGTGATATATTCTTTTTTGCCTTCAACTACTTTTATAACCACTTCTACGTAATCGTCCGTAATCCTTTGTATCAACCTCGACATCTCACCAAGCTTAGTCGCAGTGAATTGACCGCCTATCGTTGCAATAGCCTCATGGAGAACGAACCTACAACTCGGCATAGCCAAACGCTTATCTCCTGCTAAGAAGATCATAATGGCTGCGCTATCTACGTTCCCCATACCTATGGTGGTCTTTGGAATGCTAATCTGTTTTAAAAAATTATACGCAAGTAATCCATGGTCAGAAGATCCTCCAGAGCTAGAAATCTGAATTATAATCTCATCTATTGGTTTTTCTGGGTTTTGTTGTGCAAGCTTAACTGTAATGAACTGGATTAAGTCATTAATAGATCCTTCTGTTACGTTTGCGTAAAAATTGACCAAAATTTTCATAAAAATCAAATATTAACTTCAATTACTTTCATCGTATCGTTGCCGAAGATATCAACGACCTTAATAGCAATTTTACGTCGACCTGCTTCGCATTCATGCGCAACACTTTTTAATTCAATGGAGCGATCTTTCTTTGTTCGGAAAGACTGCCATTCATTCTCAAATATATAACTACCAGTCCAAGCTTCTTCAATTTTTCCATTTTCGTCTTTTATACGAACAATTTCTTTCTTGCTTTCAAAATCAAAGTCCACTGCCCAGTAATCAATCCAATCTGTCCATTTCTTCGTTAAAACCTCCTGCTCAACAATGCCATCTTTGTCTTTTGTTATCTTGATTATATTTCCTTGCTCAACTAAAACCTTATCTGATCCCTTCTTAAGGCTAGCAATCACATTATCAACGATGTCCTGATTGTAATAAACGGAGAAGTCGGTGAGTTCTATCGCTACTTTCCCGTCCATCTTTTTCCCAGCGGGTTTAATGTGTGGTTTTACTTCTATATAAGAAACATCGTGGAATTGAACTTGGTTTTTCTCAATTGCTCGTTTATCGAATACTTCTCGTGGGATATGTTTAAGAGCCAGATCGATACCCTTATCTTTCGCTTCCTCCTGAATCTTAGGGAAAAGTCCCATTTCATATTCAAATGAAAGAATATCTACTTTTGTAATTTGTTTATCAATACATTCCTTAATGACTTCCTCTACGAACAATCGTGATGCAGGTAGATTGACTGGTCCAACTGCTACTAATCGTCCAGATTTCTTAGCAACAAATGTCTTAAAGTTATTAATAGCTTCGGCTTTGTATGCCTTAATAATAAGTTCTATAAAGTCGGCCTCTTTCTTGGCAAGCTGTTTTTGTTTCTCTTCTTCACGTAAATTCATGTTTACACCAACATAATGTTGACGCTCATATTTCCCGAGATTAAGTATTTCAAAAGCACGAAAGTCGGTACCAGATTTCTTTAATTCTCGCTGCACATTAATCATTCGTTTCCTAGTTGTATGAATAGAGAATTTTCCGAGGTCAGAACCAATCCATTTTCTGCCAAGTTTTTCCGCTACAGCAAGTGTCGTTCCCGAACCGCAGAAAAAATCGGCGACAAGATCGCCTTCATTGGAAGAAGCATTAATAATACGTTCAATAAGTTTTTCTGGTTTTTGTGTTGGATATCCTAATATCTCGCTATAATCGCCCTGATTTGATTTATAGGCTCTAGGATCGGCGTAAATTTGTTTTATATCTCTCCAGACTGTTGAAGCTGGCTCTCCAGCACTTTCGTCTAAATATTGTTTTTCATAGACAGGTTTTCCATCAGCGTCCTTTCCACGAATTCGCTTACGGTACACCCTTCCGTCAGCATCTGTCCATTTAAACCAATCTTTAATATATTCTTCTTTATATGGAAGATAGGTTTTATTTTCGATTCTATTATTATAATTTTTTGCGAAATGAAGTATGTACTCATGTATCTTTACTAACTTTGTTCCTGCAGCTCTTCCACCAGATGGCGAACCATATGCCCAAATAATTTCTGAAACTAAGTTCTCTTTGCCAAATATTTCTTCAAGTATCAATCTTACATAATGGTTAACCTGTATTCCAAGGTGCACATAAATACTCCCATCATCAGCAAGTAAATCTTTCATCAAGCTTAGTCGTTCATAAATCATGGCGATAAAACTATCTGCGCCCTTCCCCCAAGTATCCCTATACGCTAATTCTTCCAGAACATTTGGTTTTTTTGTAAGCTCCTCATCGCCAATTTCCACTTTCATTGAAAAATCTGCACCGACATCAAATGGAGGGTCGATATAAATAAGTTTTAGTCCGCCTTCTCTCTCAATCTCTTCTCGCAAAACTCCGTTTTTCAGGCTAGAAAGAATCAGCTTGTTATCTCCCCAGATAAGCTTATTCGTCCAGCCAGCAATTTGCCTACCTCGCTCGTCAAAATCAAATGGAGACTCCTGTTCTACTCTAAGAGTTGGTTGTACTTGCTTTTTCGTATCAGACGCATCTTCTGCCCGTGGTTCATCTACGACCTCGATTGTTTGAAAGGGCAGTACTATATTAGAAACTTCAGACGTTTTACCATTCCACACCAATTCGACTTCTTTCTTATCTTCAAAAAGAAGGAATCTATATTTATCTGGAAGTGGTTTTCCAGCCTCAATGTATTTGAGAATGTTTCTTTTTTCGTTATCTGAAAGATTACTACTCATATCAAGATTATGCCCACTTGGCGGGGTTGAAGCAAGGAATTTTTTAGAGTCATTCTATTTAATTATCTCCGATAAGATCTTCAGAAACCCATCGGTTTTGGATAACCACTCGTCTGGCAGTACACTTGGGCGTATCTCTTTGAAGTTTTCTGGAAACGAGAACCCAATAGACTCCAGTTTGTCTTTGTAAAGTTCTGCTACTTTTTCATCTATCTTCGCTGTCCATTCGAAGTTAAAAGCTAAACGTTTGTCTGTGGTAAGAGTAAAAAGAGACATCCTACTAAATTTTGAAAATATAGGACTGAAAGCAGCATATGCACCAGTGCCAAAGTTTATCTTGTCAGCATTGTTTTTTGAAAATTGATAAATCTTCTCAAATGCTCTCAATTCTTCGCTGGTTAGCTTCTGCTTCGCATCCTCTAACAATGACCCCTCATCCCATCTGTGACGTTTACCAGACAAAACGTTAATGTCTTTCTTCACTTCTGCTCCGTAGATTCTAGGGATAATTATTTCGTACTCCTCGTGTTTGTAATACTCGAGTTCCACGGCATAGATATCAAATTGGCTATTCTGGTTTACATAAACTATGAGGTCTTTAAGACGTGCATCTAAGCTATCCATCAATATAACGAATCGTAATATACCATCATCAAGGTTCCCTTTTACACGATCTAAGAGTTCGGTCAGCTCATCATCTGAGAGCTCGAAGAAGTCTCTGAGTTTTTCATTCAGCGAGACTTTAAAAGTTCTCTGTACCTCCGTATCTAAACGTGCCGTGAATTCATTGAAGTCATTGGAATGCTTCCAAAGAGCTGCTCCATAATCGAGAGCTTGGGCTACAACTGTACGTTTATCTGAATTCTTATAGAGTTTTGTTTCTACAATATAAATATCGCCGTCCTTATCTATTCCGATTGCATCAATAGGACCACTGTTTGTAGGAAACTCGCGAGCGAGGATTAAAAGATGAATATCTTCCTTAATGTCATATAGCGGAATACTCTCCGGATTATCGTAGATGTACTCTTGTAAATTGTCCTCTTTCTCAAAAGAAGATTTATCTACCCTTTTGGCATCCTTGCCGTTTTTAGAAATAATTATGGCCATACCTGCAACGGTTTCTCCTGGCCTGGAACATAAAGCTCCCCGCCAGGCGATGGCCGAAGCCACCCACACGAGTTTCCCCGTATGACCGTTGCAGGTGCTCCCGACGAGGAGCTTGATGCCTGCAACGGCTTTAGTGCCATACCTACCAAATCGGAAGGGTTAGGCTATTCAGTTGTTAAACTCATATTACCAGAAGAGTCTTCTCCTGGTCTATGGCACCCTAGCTTAATCGTTGGGTTCTGCGAAGCGGGTTATCAACATTTGACACATAGTCTAACTAAGGCGTATATTATGGATAGTTCTACAAATACACCGTTGAGGCAGAACACACTCGTCTCCCTGGCCTATCATAGCCATTCAGAAGAGAGAAAAGTGAGGTTCAGTAGATCCGAAGAAAGACTGCAATCGCTTCCGAGCCATCGTGCACAAAGGAAACGTGAGGAAGGGCTTCGAATCAAGACAATATAAATCTATATAGATTATTGTCTGGATTCGAAGCTTTTTTCTTTTCCAGATGCCGACTCTATATAGAGTCGGTGTTTTTGTTTGAACTGAAGTCGAAATAAACCAATTACTTAAAAAAGATGGGTAAAAACAAAAACGTACAGCTAACTCGGATTCACTCCGATTCTTTTCCTGCTATCCCAGGTGTTAAACGAGTCCAAGAATTCGTCGAATTTGCTAGGTGGTGTGCGCTCCCTCAATGGCTCCGCGAGCCAAAAACGCAGAAGGAATTCGCTGATCAGATCGGAGTAAAAGTAAACCAAGACACCCTAACGGACTGGAAGAAACACGAAGAATTCTGGCCACTGGTATGGCAATTCTTGCAGGAGTGGATGCGAGAGCATACGCCAGACATTATGGGCGGTTTGTACGAGAAAGTTGCCTCCGGTAAAGGAAACGCCAGCGATGTCCGACTATTTCTCAGTCTTGCCGGGCACCAACCGGAAAAATCAAAAAGTAAAAAACAAAAGAATAAATAATCATGAGCAAAATAAACCCAGACGATCTTAAGATCGTACAAGTTCCTATAAAGGAACTTAAACCAGCACCATACAATCCTCGTAAACACAAAAAAGAGGATATGGAGCAACTTAAAACATCGCTAAAGAGATACGGAGTCGTAGATCCGATCTTGGTAAATAACGCACCGGGAAGGGAGCAAGTGATAATCGGCGGACACATGAGAGTGAAGGCCCTAGAGGAAATGGGGGTAAAAAATGTGCCCGTCATCTATCTCCACATAGAGGATCTTGAGAAGGAGCGCGAGCTAAACCTGAGGCTTAACCGCAACCAAGGAGAGTGGGACTTCCAACTCCTTGCAGAGTTCGACGAAGATGTGCTCTCGGAGATTGGATTCACAAGTGAGGAGTTAGATGATGTCTTCGGTATTGAAGACAGCCCAGAAGAATTCGACATCCAGAAAGAATTGGAGAAGTTGAACATCACAAAGATTGAAGTGAAAAAGGGTGATGTCTGGCAGCTTGGCAAACATCGCCTAATGTGCGGAGACAGCACTCTAGAGAAAGATGTCCTGAGGCTAATGAATGGAGAGAAAGCGGATTTATGTATGGTGGACCCGCCGTACCTGCTTTCATATCTGACAGGCAAGAAGAAGCATGGCAAGGCAACAGAAGGATTCGGTCTCAGGAGAGACCGTAAATACCTTGAGACAGACGTTCTTCCGCCAGATTTCACGGAAAAGTGGATGGCTAATGTAGCGCAGATTCAAAAAGAAGACTTCTCAATAATGGTCTTCGAGAACCCTAAGAACCTGAAAGTCATTTGGACAGAGCTCGAAAAACACTGGCGATACAGAAACACGATAACGTGGCACCTCCCGAATCGTGTACAGGGCTTCGCAGCTAAATATAAGTTCTTCAATAAAACTGATATTGCTTTGGTCGGGACTAAAGGAAATGTTGAACTAAATATTGAGCCTGAATCAGATGAATTTTTGCAAAGCGAGTACGAGAATGCATTGTTTGCTACATCTGGTAAACCCACCTGGGAAAGCTATCGGAAGGGCAAGAAAGTCCAACCCACAGACTTCATATCCTTCAATGCAGCTGACGAGAAAAGTTCACAACAGTCGATAATTTTTGGGACCAAACCGGTGGAGGTTCTTCTCCCATACATGAAGGTTCTAACAAAGCGTGGAGACCTTGTAATCGATTTATTCGGAGGTAGCGGTTCAACAATTATAGTTGCCGAGAAACTAAATCGCCGATGCAACATGATGGAGTTAGTCCCAACGTATGCGGAGGTAATAAAGAACCGGTGGGAGCGACTTACCGGTAAAAAAGCTAAGAAAATTAATCATGACTAAAGATAAGACAATAGAGAGGAAGCAGGAACGACAGAAGGAGAAAATGATCGAACAGCTGAAGATAACACCAATTATCCAAGTTGCGTGTTCTAAATGTGGTATTGGGAGGACATCCTTTTATCGTTGGAGGAAAGATGACCCAAAGTTTGCACAGGCGACAGATAGGGCGATAGTAGAGGGTCTCGAACGGCTAAACGATCTGGCTGAGAGCAAGCTCATTTCAGCAATCCAAAACGAGAACGTTTCAGCCATCCGATTGTGGTTGCAGAATAGACATCCTGCGTACTCACCGAAACTGCACATCACAGGCAAGGTCGGGCAGGAAATTGAGCTATCCGAAGAGGATGCGAAACTCTTAAAACAGGCGCTTCTTTTAGCTGTTCCGGATGAGCCGAAAGACGATGAAGAAGATGAATAAAGAAGGAGTTCTCAAAGCAATAATTGATAGAGCCATAAAGAAGCCTGCGTTCCGCAGAATTCTTGGTAGAGAGAGTCACTTTTGGTTCTTTCACATCTATCTGCGAGATCACGTAACTCACTCCACAGCGAACTTCCAGAAAGAACTCTTGTCTCTAACGGGAGATGAGAAGGTTTCCTTTCTGGTTACAGTAGCATTTCGTGGATCCGGGAAGACCACCATCTGCTCACTCTCTCTCCCTATATGGGCAATTATTGGAAGACTAAAAAAGAAGTTTGTGGTCGTCATCAATGACACTCAGCACCAGTCAAAGTACAGCTTCATGAACCTTAAACGAGAGCTAGAAGATAACAGTCTCTTGAGGCGAGATATGGGACCATTCAAAGAAGAAAGCGATGAATGGGGTAACTACACCCTCTACCTCCCTTGGTATGACGCGAAGATAGTCTTTCTTTCAATTGATCAGCGTATTCGTGGCGTGAAACATAAGCAGTATCGTCCTGACCTCATCGTTGTTGATGATGTAGAAGATTTAGAGTCGACACGCACCCAGGAAGGGCGTGATAAGACATACCAGAAGTTTAAGGGCGATATTCTTCCCGCTGGAGACCAAAACACAAAGATGATAGTCATTGGCAACCTCCTCCACGAAGATTCACTTCTAAAACGCCTAGAGAGAGAAATCCAAGATGGTCGGCTCACTGGAATCTTCAGAACACATCCAGTAGTTGATGATAACGGCAAGTCCCTCTGGCTTGGCAAATATCCTGACAAGGAATCGCTTGAGATTGAACGCAAGAAAATTGGGAGTATGGAGGCTTGGAAGAGAGAATTTCTTTTGGTGATCGTCCCTCCTGGAGATCAAGTCATTAAGCGGGAATGGATTCAACACTACGATGCGATGCCCCCTCGTGAGGGATACCAATACCGCTGGACAAAGATGGGAATAGATCTTGCTATCTCCGAACGCGAAACAGCCGACTATACTGCTATAGTTGGCGTATCTCTCTTCGGTCACGACAAACAACGAGTGGTGTATGTTCATCCTCACCCAATCAATAAGAGAATAGATTTTCCAACAACTCTCGATGAGGAGAAGTACTACGCAACGATGCTCGGTGACGGAAAACCAGTTGAAGCTCTTGTAGAGGATGTGGCATATCAACGCTCCCTCCCACAGCAACTTGCACAGGACGGTTTCCCAGCTAAAGGGGTGAAAATAGGAACACAGGACAAACGCACCCGGCTTATAGGGATTTCTGCGTGGATTAAATCAGGACGTGTTCTATTCCCTATGGAAGGGTGCGAAAAACTCATCGAACAATTAATCGGCTTCGGAACAGAAAGGCACGATGATTTAGTGGATGCGCTTGTGATAGCAGTCACCGCGGCAATCGAAGCAAGAACGAGTGCGTGGGCAGTTGGTAAAATGGACAAGATCTAATTACCTACAAGTTACCAACTAGGCTCTCTGGACGCCCCGTGAAGGTGTGTCATTCATGTATATATGGATGACACAGCCGTAACAGAACGTCCGGGGACTACCCCCACAGAGATTCGAGAGAAAGTTAAATACTGCCTATATGCTCGCAAGTCATCTGAGTCTGAAGAAAGACAGGCTTTGTCGATAGAATCACAGGTTAAGGAGATGCTCCAACTCGCAGAGAAAGAGGGCTTAGAGATAGTAGAAATGAAGCGTGAGAGCCATTCTGCAAAGGAGACTGGGCAACGCATCATCTTTAATGAGCTACTTGAAGATATTCGCCAGGAGAAATTCAACGGTATTTTAACGTGGGCACCAGATAGGTTGAGCAGGAACGCTGGGGACCTTGGAGCGATTGTGGATTTGATGGACCAGAAGCTGCTTCTCGAAATACGGACGTACGGACAAAGATTTACAGACAACCCAAATGAGAAGTTTCTTCTTATGATTCTCGGCTCGCAAGCTAAGCTAGAGAATGACCATAGAGGCATTAACGTTAAACGAGGATTGCGAACACGATGCGAGATGGGTCTCTGGCCGACAGTGGCTCCATTGGGATATCTCAATCAAAATCGCATGGATAAGAAGGGCCACGTAGTCATTGATCCTGTACGTTCACCAATCGTGAAGCAGATGTTCGAGAAAGTAGCGTATGAGATGTGGAGTGGGAGGAAAGTGGATCACTGGCTCCGATTTGAGATGAACTTTAAGACGAGAGGAAACAAGCCGCTCACATTAAGTGGCATCTATAGAACACTTCAGAATTCTTTCTACTATGGGACCTTTGAGTATCCGCGAGAGAGTGGCAACTGGTATCAAGGGAAACACAAGCCCCTTATCAACCAGGAATTATTTGAGAAAGTGCAGGCACATCTGAAACGCGACCAGATTACGCGAGAAAACAAAGAGTTTGCCTTCACGAAGCTTATGGTTTGTGGATTATGTGGTTCTGGTATAACGGCCGAAGAGAAATATAAGAAATTGCGAGATGGAACTACTGCTAAGTATGTCTACTATGGGTGTACGCGAGGGAGAGACAGGTACTGCAAGAACAAATACATTCGTGAGGGGGAGCTAATTAAAGAATTACTAAAGATTGTTGATGAACTAAATATCAATGAGTTAGGAATGAAGATGAAGTTGCAGGAGGAGGTAAAGAGATTCAACAAATTCCAAAACGCTGTCTTGGGTAATGGCGAGCAGGAAGCAAACACAGATGACATAGACCTCAAGACCTATGCGAAGTATTTGCTCAGAGAAGGGAGTGTTAGTGAGAAGCGAGATTTACTGGCAAATTTGAGGAGTAGGCTTGTTTACCAGAACATGCAGATTTCTTTAGGAGACATGAGCTAATTATTAAAGTATGTTTTGTCTGCGTACAAACTTCGTTTATTACCGTCATCTATCCAGTCGAGAAAGATTGATGGTTTGCCATTATTGTAACCTCCTAAGTTTCTTGAGAAAAGAATATGGCAATGCTTCCTAGTGCGCGTAAGTGCAACGTAGAACTTCTTTGCGTCAATATGACTCGGCTCTTTAGGATTCCTGGGGAGCGTACCGTCTTGCATTCCAGCTATGAAAACATGCGAAGCAGAAAGCCCCTTTGATCCTTCAAAGGTCACTATTTTTACTAAGGGCTTTGTCTCATCTATTGGCTGGGGTGTTTTATCTGCTCTATCTCGTGATCGTAGACCCCTTACTTCTTCTAAAACAGAATTTCTGAATTCATCGGGAACGAGTCCAATAAGCGCATCTTTTGAGGTACTGCCTTTCACTATCTCCTGCCAGCCCTCAGGTTTATCGTACGAGAGAATGAATCGCCACCATAGATTTGATTTCGGATAGTCAGCGAGCTTCCTTATAGCGGTATCTCTATCTACTGGCTCAAAATCATTCTTGGAGCTTTGCAACTCAATGTCGGGGTTACTCCGAAAGTGGTCCTCAATAGCTCGCCGGAACGGATTAGAGGCGATAATTAATGCAGTCAGAAATCCCTCGCTACGAGACTTGGCAATATCGTCCGGCAGAATACTTCTGATCTCTCTTTCAATGTAACGACCAAAGTAATTCACTGACCCACTTTGTACTGATGTTTCTACAACCTCGATGAAGGTATATTGTTTGCTATCAATCTCTTTGATCGGGGGGCAGTATTCAAACTTTTTCGGAATCCTATTCTTAATAATATTTCTGGCTTCGCACTCTTGCATAAATTTATTTGCACTATCAACAATAACTTTTGTACACCGTGTGCAGTACGGGAGTTCATAGTTCTTGTATTCTGCCGCCAAATACAGATCACTTATATGTTTTGGGCTTGCTAACCTATCTTCGTATAAACCTTGGTCGTCATCCCCCGCAATTACTATTGGGCCAAGGCTACTTATCAGCTCGACAAAATCAGATTCAAGTTTATTGAAATCCTGGAATTCATCGATGAGTATCAGGTCGTATGACAAGTCAATCTCCGGCTCGCTTGCAAGGGAGTGATAAATCCTGAAGATAGAGTCGTCGAAACCAATTGCATCGTAGTAATCACTACGGTCTAAGTAGAACTCTGTTAGTTCGTTCTTCAAATTTGAACGGAGAGGAGAAATAAAGTCCGGGGGTTCACCATTATTCAAGACTTTCCAGTCCTCTCTAATTATTTCTAGGGAATCTGGACAGTAGAAAAAGTCATTACTTAATCCTCTCCGAAGTACGGCATATTTCCTGAGTAAGTGATGGCAGTACCCGTGGAACGTGAACACTGACGATGCATGCCCAAGATCCCTCTCCAACTCCCTCTTTAAATTCCCCAGAAAAGTTAATACCAACACCCCACTATCCGCAGGTTGCGCATCCAATAATGCTTTAAAAGATTTTGTCTTACCGGCACCAGGCCCAGCAACAACTAATTTCTTGGGTATAGAAGACTCTCGACTAATCTTCTGCGAGAACTTCTTGAGCCGATCCATATGTTCTTTGTTGGATAAATCTGGCATATGGGATATAAACTTTTACTAATAGAAGGATAACGCAAAACCTTCAATTCATCAGGACTCTCGGGTCAGCTCCGATACTAGGTTGTCACTGCGGAGGGGGAGGGATTCGAACCCTCGATGGAGCGTAAACCCCATGCCAGTTTTCAAGACTGGTGCCTTCATCCACTCAGCCACCCCTCCCAAGATGCATAAAGCATATATTCCACAAGCTTCTTTTTCAACGGGCACAAATTCTGACTCTATCTAAATAAAAAACAACTGTCCTTATTACACATCAAGAAGTTCTATGGTACAATATATTAATGCAATATGAAATCCTGAGAAAAGAAGCGTCTAGGCTGAGACGACAAGGAAAAACTTATTCTGAGATTCAACAAATGTTAAAAACACAAGTTCCTAAAAGTACTCTTGCCTATTGGTGTAAGAACATTAGCCTATCTCCTCAACAGCAAGAAAGAATCGCAAAACTATCATCTAAAAATCTTTTGAAGGCTCGCGAATCTGCGATCACCTCAAACAAAAATAAACGAAAGGAGTATTTAAATTCACTAAAGAATAAGAACAAGCCTTTTACCAACTTTATCAAAGACGAAGACACCGCAAAGATCGCACTCGCAATGTTGTATTTAGGAGAAGGATCTAAATGGAGTTCTTATCGTGGCCTGTCCTTAGGAAGCGCTGACCCAGATATCGTAAAAATTTATCTTAGATTATTAAATCGATGCTATAACATTGATAATACGCTCCTCCGTGCGAGAATTAACTACAGGGTCGATCAAGACCTCGAAGAGTTAATAGCATATTGGTCTAAAATAATAAATATTCCTAAAAAGAATTTTTATAAGACCAAGCCCGACCCCAGAACAAAAGGAAAGAAAACAAATAAAGGTGGCTATAAAGGAGTATGTGTGATTATTGGGGGTGGGACAGAAATACAATTAGAACTAGACATTATAGCTAGAATGTCTTTAGAATAATGAAGTTTGAAGGGGGCCCGTGGTATAACGGTAACACACATCCATGGCATGGATGAGTTGGGGGTTCGATTCCCCCCGGGTCCACATCATGAGAAATAGGCCAAGTGCAGAGATATTATTAACCAATCGTAACAAGCGCATCATTCTTCAACGTCGCGACAACAAGCCGAACATAACAAACCCCGGAAAAGCCACTACGTTTGGAGGCACCATTGAATTGGGAGAAACCCCTTCGAAAGGAGCTCTTCGGGAGATAAACGAAGAAACAAATTTAAATCTTAATAAGGAAGACCTGATATTTGTAAAGAAATATGAGCGAACAAAGGAGGTAGACGGAGAGGATAATGATTTATATTGTTTCTTGGTCGAAAACGTAGATGAGTCTAAGCTCGAAGTATATGAAGGGCAGGGCTTCGAAATAGCCAACAATCTTGAAGATGTTCTGAACGCTAACCCCTCTCTTTTTTTTATTAGAATTGCTCGAGACTATTTCGCAGGAGAATTTAACAACTTGCAAAAATAAGTATTAAAAAGCATTTTTATTAAAGAACGGAGGGGTGGCAGAGCGGTTGAACGCGCTGGTTTTGCTCCCGATTTGTTTGAACAGTAGGTTCAACTACAAATCGCAGTCCGCCACAGCGAAGCGGCGGCGGGAAAACCTAGGAGCAGAGCGGAGGGGATCCGGCTGGATGAGGAGCTTGTTTCGAAAACAAGTAGTCCTGTAAAGGACTTGTGGGTTCGAGTCCCGCCCCCTCCGCTCTGCCTCGAGGGTTCTCCGCCTACACTAAAGTTTCGGCGGATTGCTCCCGGCAACCAATCCGGAGAGTTGGGCCGAGAGGGAAGAATCCCTCCCCCTCCGCCAGTTGTGTTAAAATATCTTTTACATGAAAACACGCATAGTAGTGATGGCTGCTGGTAAGGGCACTCGCATGAACTCAGATATCGTTAAGGTGTTAACTCCGCTTAGGGGAAAACCTGTGATATTACATTTACTTGAATCTGTAGAAAAATCGAAGATTGACTCACGACCTATTGTAATTGTTGGCTATCAAGCAGAAGAAGTTAAAAAAGTTCTAGGTGATAAATATGAATATGTCTTACAAAAAGAACAGCTTGGCACGGGACATGCAGTTATTTGTACCCAAGGGGCAGTAGATAAAAGTGTGGATAATGTAATTGTTCTTAATGGCGATGTGCCTCTCACAAAACCAGAAACGATTAAACGATTAAAAGAATCTCACGAATCAAACGATTCCCCTATCACAATTGCCACCGGAAAAGTTGAGAATTATGAAGATTGGCGAAAATCATTTTATAGTTTTGGACGCATCGTGAGAAATATAAATGGAGATATAGACGCCATTATTGAAAAAAAGGATGCTAGCGAAGAGCAACTTAAGATAATGGAGATTAACCCAGCTCTATATTGTTTCAATACAAGCTGGCTCTGGGAGAATCTCAAAAAACTGAACAAAAATAATGCTGCCGAAGAATATTATCTTACTGATTTAATTCATATAGCCATTGAAAATGGCGAGATGATTAATTCTATAAATATAGATCCATTAGAGTGCGTGGGCGTCAATACATTAGAGGATCTTCACCTCGCTGAAAATCTGATTAAAAAAATCTAGCTTTTCAACCACTTGCCGTATTGGCGAACTAATAAAGATTTAGCTTCTTGTGGATTTTTCATAATTGCCTTGACTAGTTTTTCAGTACGAATTGACTGTGAACCCTTAACTAAAATTACGTCCTCTTCTCGTAAAATTTCTTTAAGTTTATCTATCGCCTCTAAAGACCTTTCAAAATGAAATATATTTTCTGGAGACAATCCCTTCTCTTTTGCCTGTTCTCCAATAAGACGCGAATCTTTCCCAATTGTAATGAGGATATCTACGGCACTAACCACAAGTTCTGCGAGATTTTGATGTGATTTTTGACTATATTCTCCTAACTCCAACATATCTCCCAAGACCGCTACTTTGCGTTTGGCGCTAATGTCTTTTAGGGTTTCTAGGGCATTTTGAGTAGATTTTGGAGAAGCGTTGTATGTGTCGTCTATTATGTAGGTATTCTTGATGCCCTCTATGATACGCCCTCTTCCTTTTTCACCCCTATATTTAGATAACGCTCTCTTCATTTCGCCCAAAGTCAGACCAACGATACTTCCAACGGCTATGGCGGCGCCCGAAGAATATGCCTGAGATTTTCCTAGGGCGCCTTCAATAACAGTTCCTACTGATTCTCCACTAATTCTGATATTAAAGCTGGCTCCTAATGGAATATTGTCTTTTGTTAAATTTTTAAAATTGCTCAACTGAACATCTGCGTTGGCATCAAAACCATAAGTTTTAGTTCTTACTCCAGATCTCCCTTTCATTTGAACTACGTCTGGATCATCTAGGTTGAGAACGATTGTTCCGCCTGGGGATACTGCCTCAACAAGCTTAGATTTCTCTAGAACCACCTGTTCGACATCCTTATAGAACTCTACGTGCACGGGCACCGTTCCTATCGCGGTCACAACAGCGATATTGGGCCTTGCTATATCTATGAGATAGTCCAAATCACCGGGTTTATCGGCCGAGTATTCGAGGATTAATATCTTAGGATATTTAATGTTTGGTAAAAATAGTGCAAAAAATCCTTTTAGAATTGCGTTCGAAAGAAACAAAACTCCACCTGGTTTGTTGTAATTCCCTAAAATAGCTAGGGGAAAACCCGTTTCATTATTTAGATTACCACCCGCAGCTCGCACATTGAGACCGGCCTGTTTAAGGACTGTATAGATGGCCGTTCTGGTTGATGTCTTACCCACGCTACCTGTAATACCAATAATTCTCGGATTGCGTCTCCTGATAGTTGCTCTCGCGAGATGTTTAAGAAGAAAATTAAATAGGTTTAATATTTTCTTCCTCATATTTAAGATTTCTTAATTTATGACAAAATTAATAAGTTTATCTGGAACAAAGACGGTCTTTTTGATTTTCTTCTTACCTAAAACAACCTTCACGCTATCTACACCCTTAGCAATTTCGATAGCTTCTTTTTCGCTAATTCCGCGAGTCGCCTGAATGGTTCCTCTTAACTTTCCGTTAACTTGAATTATTAAGCTAATCTCATCTCCGGTGAGATATTTCTCTATGTATTCCGGCCATTTTTGTTGATGGATTGAGTATGGATTGCCAAGCTTCTCCCAAAGTTCTTCCGTGATAAAAGGGGCGAAGGGCGTCAAAAGCTTAAGGAATTCTCCGTGCTGATTTTTGTTTAAACCAACGAATCCCTTAATCAATGTTCCTCGAGCATTGTTTTTGCCACTGACCGGTTCTTCAAGAGCATTAAACAAAATCATGAGCTGGCTAATGGCAGTATTGTACTTGAGATCTTCTATGTCATCCCCCACTTTTTTGATTGTCTGGTGGAAAAGTGGAGCTACTTCTTTTATTACACTGACGTTGGTGGCGGATGGATATTTTTTAATAAATTTTGCACGTGCTTCAAAGTAATTCCAAACGCGAGTTAAAAATCTTTCTATACCTGCGATACCCCCATCCCGCCAATCACCACCATCCTGAAATGGTCCAATGAACATCAGATACATTCTCAAAACGTCTGATCCAAATCTCTTGATATATTTATCGGGTATCACTACGTTGCCTTTTGACTTAGACATCTTGGCACCTTCTTTAATAATCAAGCCGTGGCTACGAAGAGCAGTAAATGGCTCTTCAAAATCTATTAGGCCCATATCTTTAAATGCCATGGCTAAAAATCTGGAATAAAGAAGATGAAGAACTGCGTGCTCTGCTCCGCCAATATACATATCAACGGGAAGCCACTTTTTAACCCTAAGCTCGTTAAAGGCCTCTTTCTTCTTATCCATATTGATGTAGCGGTAGAAATACCACGCTGAATCAAGGAATGTATCTGAAACATCCGTCTCGCGACGAGCTGGACCCTTACATTTCGGGCATTTTACTTTATAGAAAGCAGGAGATGAGGCCAATGGTGCTTCACCCGTACCTTTGGGACGAAAATCCTTTAATTTAGGCAAAAGAATGGGGAGATCTTTAAGTGGTGCTGGTTGCCATCCAGCGTTGTTCTTGTCCGCCGAAGCCTTGGCGCAGGCGGGACAATAAATCATAGGTATCGGTGGACCCCAATATCTTTGACGCGAGATTAGCCAATCACGAAGGTGATAGTTGGTCTCTGTTCTGCCAAAACCATTTTTTGAAAGCCATTGAATTGTTTTCTTTTTAGCTTCTTCTATTTCGAGTCCATCTAAAAAGTCGCTATTAATGGCAGGTCCGTCCCCAAGATAGGCGTCACCCTTAAAATCTTTGGGTGGTTTGACCGTGCGAACAATAGGTAATTTAAATTTTTCAGCGAACTCCCAATCTCTCTCGTCCTGTCCGGGAACAGCCATAATTGCTCCCGTTCCATATGAAGACAAAACATAGTCGGCTATCCAAATTGGAATTTCTTTTTTGTTAGCTGGATTAATTGCCTTTACGCCCTCTAGCTCTACGCCTGTCTTAGATTTAGTGTCAGCTATTCTTTCATTTTCTGTCTTACTCTGTGTCTTTAAGACATAATCCTGGACAGCTTTCTTGTTAGATATTTTTTCTTCCAGTTTTCTTATAAGTGGATGCTCTGGCGCCAAAACCATATAGGTGGCTCCAAAAATTGTGTCGGGGCGAGTAGTAAAAACCTCTATATTCTCTTTCGAATCAACGATTGGAAAATTAATCCTAGCTCCTTCGCTTTTGCCTATCCAATTTTTTTGAGCAATCTTGATGTTGTCTGACCAGTCAATCTTCTCAAGATTTGAAAGTAGTTTCTCTGCATAATTGGTTATCTTAAAAAACCACTGCTCCAAATCTTTCTTAATCACTTCGCTGTCGCACCTCTCGCACCTCCCGCCAACTACCTGCTCGTCCGCCAAAACTGTCTTGCACGACGGGCACCAATTAACGCTCGCCTTCCTTCTTTCAACCAAACCGGCCTTCCACATTTGGATAAAGATCCACTGCGTCCACTTATAATACTCTGGAGTGTATGTCTCAAGACGCTCTTCCCAAGCAAATCCATTGCCTATTTCCTGAAGTTGCTTATAAAATCTCTCCTTAGAACTCTCTGCTTGATCTGCGGGATGTTTTTTGACTTTAAGGGCATAATTCTCGCTGTGGATACCAAAGCCGTCTAGACCAATTGGTTCAAAGACGTCGTAGCCCCGCATTCTCTTATAACGTCCGTAAATGTCGCTCCCAATGAACGCATAGGCGTTTCCTACATGTAATCCTTCGGCCGAAGGATATGGGAACATCATGAGGTTATAGAACGGCTTTTTAGCTTTATCTAAATCGGGCTCGTAAATCCTTGTTTTAAGCCACTTCTCTTTCCACTTTTTCTCTATATTGGAGAAAGGATACATATTGCTAGTTTATAGTGGTTAGTGGTTAGTTTCTAGTTAAATGGAGAAAACCTTGCGAGTGTTCTCGACTGTCTTTTGCGCAACTTCTTCGAAGTCCTTATCAAGAATTTCGGCCAATTTTTCTGCTGTATATTTAACGAATGCCGGCTCGTTTCTTTTACCCCTATGAGGAACGGGGGCAACGTAAGGTGCGTCTGTCTCAACCATTATCTTGTCCAAACCAATATATTTGATAACTTCATCGTAATCATGAGTAAAAGTAATCACTCCGCCGAATGTAAAATAAAACCCAAGCTCCATAAGTTCTTTGGCGTCTTCTTTGTTGCTGGTAAAGAAATGGTTAACCCCGGGAAAATCCTGTTTTAAAAGATGCTTGTGATCTTTGAGGATTTGGATTAAGTCGCCAAAAGCATTCCTACAATGAATCATGAGCGGAATGTTCAACTCGTTTGCTAATCTGATTTGCTGAATAAAAGCGTCACGTTGTTTATCTTTGGTGCTTTCCTCTAGACGAAAATAATCTAATCCGCACTCACCTATTGAAACCACCTTTTTGCTTTGACCTAGTTTTTTATAATATTCGTAGTCAAAATCCTCTCCTCGACTAGTAAATCCTTTTGTGTCACCGCCAGCGCCTAATTCTTGCGGATCATGATATGACTTCTCTGTGTGAATGGGGTGAAGAGCGATGGATGCATAGACCCCCTCTTTATATTGTTCAGCAAGCTCCACTGCTCTTCGAGATGTGTCTTTTTGCGTACCAACTGTAATTAGCCAAATATCTTCATCAAGAGCTCTTTGAACTACGTCTTCGGATTCGTCGCCATAAGCAACGAAGTGAGCGTGGGTGTGGGCATCTATTAATTTAGGCATCGTCTTTATCTGCCTGCGGTAAACGGGGGAAAAGATTTTGGATCTTTTCTACGCCTATTATTCCGCCGTTTTCTTTTATGATGGCCTCTTGAATCTTCTTTGATGCTTCTGGAACAATTGGTTCTGTAAACCCGGCTATCGTATCTAGGAGATAAACTAGATTGGATATTACTTGCGGGTCTTTTGTCTCCCAGGGCTTCTGTTCGTTGATATAACCATCCCCAAACTTGATTAAAGACCAAATACTGGCTACTACCTCGTGGAGTTTGAATCTTTCTGCGTCCTTAGTTGCCGATTGAACCACCTCCATAATTTTTGCTTGAATTTCTTCACTTAATTTAAGTCCTTTAAAATCTTTTTGTCCTTCGGCAAGCGTTGTAACTCTTGAAGCAAAATTACCAAGACCATTTGCTAAATCAGCATTATATCCTTCCTCAAAACGTTTTATGTTAAAATCCCCGTCCTCATCGGAAGGTATTTGGCTTAAAAGATAATAACGAATTGCGTCTGAACTATATTTCTCAAGAAGCTCGACTGGATCAATAACATTTCCGACACTTTTTGATAACTTTTCTCCTTCTGCAGTTATAAATCCGTGAACAAAGATACTTTTGGGCAGAGGTAGTCCAGCCGACAAAAGCATGGCGGGCCAAATAACTGCATGGAAGCGCAATATGTCTTTACCCACAATATGAATATCTGCTGGCCACCATTTCTTGAACTCTTTTTCATCTCTACCATATCCAATGGCAGTAATATAGTTTGAAAGCGCGTCGCACCAAACATACATTGTTTGGTCTGTATTTCCGGGCACAGGCACCCCCCATTTAAGCTGGTCTTTAGATCTTGAAAAACTAACGTCCTCGAGGCCCCTTCTAACAAAAGAAAGCATCTCGTTACGACGAGTATCTGGTTGAATATCTAGCTTTCTAGATTCGATTAGTTTAAGTATTTGATCTTCGTATTTAGATAATCTAAAAAATAAATTGCTTTCTTCTATGAGTTCTGGCTTAGCTTTATGGTTCAAACAAACACCGTCTACAAGGTCTTTCTCGGTAAGAAAGGTTTCGCATCCTACGCAATAGAGGCCTCTATATTTCTTTTCGTATATATCACCATTCTTCTCCAGTTTTTGCCAAATCTTTTCTACGCCTGGCCAATGTCTTGCTTGATCCGTAGTACGAATAAAGTCGTCCCAGCTTAAATCAAAGGAATCCTTAAGTTCTCTAAACTGTTGAGCTATTTCGTCAACAAATTGTTGGGGCTCTTTTCCAGCTATTTCAGCAGTTCTTGCTATCTTTGTGCCATGTTCATCTGTGCCACTTAGGAAAAACACGTCGTCTCCTTGAATGCGCCTCCAACGAGCAAGAACGTCTGCCTGCACCATCTCAAGCAAATGCCCGATGTGAGGTTTAGCGTTTGTATAAAATATTGAGGTTGTGATATAAAACTCCTTTCTCATAGGGGGTGTCGCCTCGATATATTAGAGAAGCTGTTTCTATACCGCAAGTCGCCCCTTTCGCTTGCTAGTTTTAACACTCATCCACTCCTCTGCCATCTCCTGAATAAAGACAGCTGTGGGTACTGCCAAGAGCACCCCCACCATGCCCGCAATCTGAGCGCCACCCAAGATAGCTACTAAAATCATTACTGGGTGAACACCAATTCTTTTTCTCATGACTAAAGGCACGAAAACGTTATTCTCAAGTTGTTGAATGCCTAAAAACAAAAGAAGTGTATAAAAGCCAAGCGTTAAAGAGCTGGACAAGGCGATACTAACAGCTAGGGCGCCAGCGAATATAGGACCCACTATTGGAATAAGTTCTAAAGCACTTGCTATAACCGCTAAAACTAGAGCATATTTGACGCCCAATAAAGACAACCCAGTGAACGCCAAAAGACCTATTATCAAACTTAAGAATAATTGTGCCTGGAACCACTTGCCTATTCTTTTCTTCGTGCGCTCATACAAAGTAACCACCTTTTCCTCCGTAGAATCAGGAAAGATAGCTACTAAGAACTTTTTCACCCCGTCTCGACTAACGGTGAGGTAAAAAGAAAGAACCAGGGTAGCAATCACAAAAGTCACTCCGCCCACTAATCTGCCCAAAACTTCAATGAAGGATATCTCTCCTGATAAGAGAGATCCGGTGAATCTTTGAATATCTGGATTGGTAAAAATGGCTGACCCATTTGAAAGCTCGACTCCCAAAGAATCGTTGACAAAACCTCCCAAGTTATTGAAAAGGTGGCCGAGTTCTATGATGGCTATCGGAATAACTGTATAGAAAAGAAAAGCTAGTAATACAAAGGACGCTAGATACACCAAGATAGTTCCTAGAATTCTCGGCACCTTATGACGCTCAAGAGAATCTACCGGCCTATCGAGAACCGTGGACACGATTAATGCTAAAAGAAGAATGGCGACTGTTTCGCGCATCATATATAGAGCGATACCGAGCCCCAACATGAACAAAACCCGCCAAAGACTTATCCAAGAAATTTCAATACTGTTTGGTTGGGCCATTACCCTAATTCTAATCTATTTTAAGGATTGACTTCAATTTTTCCTGATTCGCTTTGGGGCCAATTATAGCTAGATTGAGTTTGTTATTTTGGAATATATCTTGAGCTACTGCCCTAATATCTTCTGCTTTGACGTTTTTTATTTTCTTTGCTACTTCATCTGGATTAACCGGCTCTCCCGTTAGAATCTCTTGCTCGCCATAATAGCCGGCTAAGGCGTCTGATGTCTCAAGACCAAGCATTAATCTTCCCACCATATTGTCTTTGGCTTTTTGGAGCTCTTTATCATTGACCAAGTTTTTCTTGAGATCACGAAATTGTCCCAGAATGGCCTCTACCACAACTTCCATTTTTGCGTTGTCAACACCGGCTACGGTCGCTAAAAAGCCGTGATCTGTGAATTTATCCGCCTCGGCTCTAACATAATACGCCGCACCTAACTCGTCTCTTATAATCTGAAAAAGTCGCGAACTCATTCCCCCACCCAAGATGTTGGCTAAAACATTAAGAGCGTGTCGTCTTTTATCTAGGGCGTCATAAGCGCGAACACCTAAAATCAGATGTGTTTGGTCTGTCTCTTTTTTGACAAAAAGTAGTTTGGGTTCTGTCTGCGATTCTTTTATCGGCATTTTGTCTTTCTTTTTATCCTCCGCAATACCTGCAAAAATATCCCTTACCCTCTCTAGGGCTAACTTTTTATCTATAGCACCGGCTATTACCACGGTTGTAGCTGAGGCAACATAGTGCGCTTTTTTATATTTAATGAAGTCGTCTCGATCTAACTTTCTAATAACCTCTTTCTTGCCCCCTATTTCCCAGCCGGCTGGTTGATCTCCGTAGAGTAACTCCATAAAATACTCTGCCACTCTTCTCATCGGCAGGTCTTCGTACATATTGAGCTCTTCGATAATAACTCCCCTCTCTTTGTCTATCTCTTTCGTATCAAATATCTGGTTAAGATAAATATCAGAAACAACATCTAGGGCTTTTTCGAAATGATTCTTGTCTACTTTTGCATAATAACCAGTCCATTCTTGACTGGTAAAAGCATTGTAGGATGCTCCCAAACTATCAAGTTCCGATGATATCTCGATAGCAGCAGGCCTCTTTTTGGTCCCCTTAAAACACATGTGCTCCAAAAAATGAGATATGCCGTTTATTTCCTTGGTTTCATATTTTGAACCAGTTGATACAAGCACTAGCACGGTTACGGCCGGGTTGTCTTTTTGGGGAGCTACAATCACCCTTAGGCCGTTATCTAAAACGGTTTTTTCAAAATCCATCATTGATTTTATATAAGTTTTTTGTTTAGGTATTCCCTAATTTTTTTTATTTCTACTCTATCTTGCTTCATGGTGTCTCTGTCTCGAATGGTAACCTTTTTATCATCTAGAGAATCAAAGTCAACTGTTACGCAGTAAGGCGTACCAATTTCGTCTTGTCGGCGATAACGTTTGCCTATACTTTGGGTTGTGTCGTAATCAACTGAAAAATCTCCAATCAATTCTTTCCTGATGCTTTCCGCCATTTTAGTAAGCTCTGCTTTATCAGAAAGAGGAAGAATCGCGACTTTGTATGGAGCGATAATGGATGGTAGCTTCAAGACAATCCTGGTCTCTTTTTCCCCTTTGGCTGATACAACTTCTTCTTCTGTATAAGCAGATAAAAGCACGGCTAGAATTGTCCTTTCTACTCCCAGGGACGGCTCTATAACATGGGGCACAAATTCTTTACCAGTTTTGGGATCTCTATACTTCAAGCTTTCGCCAGAATGTTTCTGGTGAGCAGAAATATCGTAGTCGGTGCGATAAGCTAGCCCGTAGAGTTCTTTTTGACCGAATGGATATTGAAATTCTATATCCACAGTGCGTTCGCTATAGTGGGCCCTCTCTTTTTTGGGAATTTCTACTTCTTTGACTCGGTTCTTATCAACTCCTATTACATCTAACCATTTTTTGATTTCTTTCAACCAGTGATCGAAGTGTTTTTCCCAATCTTTTTTGGTTTTAGGTGGCTCAATGAAATATTCTATTTCCATCTGCTCAAATTCACGAAGGCGAAAGATGAAGTTACCGGTTGTGATTTCGTTGCGAAAAGCTTTACCAATTTGGGCTATGCCGAAAGGTAGACGTTTTCGACTAACTCTTACAATTTCTGCAAAATCAACGAACATGGCTTGAGCTGTCTCTGGGCGCAGATAAACCGTATTCTCGGGAGTTTCAATCGAGCCCAAATTGGTTCTAAACATGGTGTGGAAAAACTTGGGTTTGGTAAATTCACCTACGTTGTTGCATTCAGGACAGGGGAAACTTACCAATTCCTTTAACAGCTCCTCTGTGTTTGTAGACCTGGGCTTACCCTTTTCTGACAACATGTAGACAAATAAATCGTCGTCACGAAACCTCGTGTGACACTTCTTGCACTCAATTAAAGTATCGTTAAAACTGTCTAAATGACCGGACGCTTCCCAAACACGAGTATTCATAATGATGTTTGCATCTATCCCAACCATATCTGGTCTTTCCAAAACAAACATTTTCCACCACAACTCTTTTATATTGCGCTTAAGCTCAACCCCTATCGGCCCGTAGTCCCAAGAATTTTGAAGTCCGCCATAAATTTCAGAACCAGGAAAAACAAATCCACGGTTGCGAGCAAGGCGAACTACTTTGTCCATCAGCTCTGTGTCTGTTTTTTTGATTGAAGTCATTTTATTGAATTACTTTACCCGTTTCAGCGCCAACAGTGGTGTCGTCAGGCAATTTTGTATCTAGGGGTTTGTCTGTGTCAATTAAATCTACGCCCGCGAAGACATCTTTGGCAGAGGCGGTAATCATTTCCAAGAGGGGTAGATGTTGACCAAGATTTAACAAAGTGGGCGTTGCCTCTATCTTGAAAATTACACTTGGACTATCTGATAAAACTCCGATAGACGCAAGTACCTTGTCAATCTGCCAAACAACTTGTCGTTCAACCTCGTCATAACTAAACTCCGACTCCTCTTCCTTTGTAATCAATTCCTGAAAAGTGACGCCGGGAGATAAACGGCTTTTAACCACAACGTTTTCAAGGTCGTTTCCAACACCAACCACATTCCAGTGAATAGAATATTCTGTTGCCTGATTAACCCTCGGAGGGAAAGGGCCATTATTAAGAATGCCCGATTGTGCATCTCTAAAATATCCCTCGGCATTGACCCCTATCTCACCAGCCACTTTGATTTCGAGCACGTCGGAACTGGCTGTTCTGTCGGACGATATTCCCCCGGTAATAGTTGGTGATTCTATGGAAGATTTTGTTTTTAAAACAAAATTCTTGCCTCCAAGACCTTCTGTTGGAAAATTATCCTTTACGCCGATAGTAAAAGAGAGCACGCCCCCCTCCCCCTTCTTAATATCGCTCAAGCGACTAAATCGACTAGGGGTCCAACTGATGGTTCGGCTTAATGTATCAAAACTAGCGTCTGTATTGAGAGTGTCGAAATTAAACATATCTCCTAAAAGCTGTGATTTGATAACGACTTCTTTTAAATCTGCATTTGTGTTGTTGCGGTAATTGATTTCGTAGGTCAGAAGTTCTCCTGGAAAGGCAAAACCTTTTGGATCTCTAAGAGAAACACTAAATGTTAAGGGCGATGGAGCAAGAAGGGTTTCGAAGTCCTTTTCAAAAAGCACGTATTGCTCTCCATTAAAATCCAGTATTGCTTTTGTCTTTATAATCAATACATCCTGGTCCCCGCTCTCTACTCTTGCTTTGATTAATATTTCATTCTCTTCACCTAGATTCATAGCCCATTTACCTTTTCCCTTTTCACTTGGGTCAGAAGATATGAAGGTAGTATCTTGAGAAGATTCTATAAGTAAAAGAGTTTCAGGTAATTCTTTTTCTTCCTTAAGCAAGTTTTTATATTTAGCAGTTATTTCAAAATCACGCCCAATAAAAACATTGGATGGAAGATTAAGTTCAACTTCGATGTCTCTATCTTTCGGGCTTATTTTTTTATCTTCGCTTTCTGTAAATTCAGCCGATAAAGATCCGGAAGAATAAGTGGCGCTAACTCCAATAAGATGCGCGTCTTTCTCTTTTGATGGAAGAGCTACCACTACGAAGGTCTCTTCGGCAATATTGTTTGGACCCACAAAGTCCAGTTCTCTAAGTACGTTAACTTTATTGGGGTCTTCTAAAAGGACTAATCCTTCGGGTAAATTGAGGGCAATCCTTACGTTGTCTAAGTCGAAGGGGGAATTATTTTGGAAACGCGCCTCTACACTAAACGGAACTCCGTAATATATGTCTTCTTCGGGTATAACTATCTCAATATCAACACCACGACTCGAAGACCTTGAATAAATAAACAACCCGCCGGCTATGATTAAAACAAGGGTTAAGATAATCAATAATTTTTGATTGATATTACCTAAACTTTTTAGTGTCTTTAAATTAAACGATTTTAACCAAGTCATTTTCCTCAATCTTAACATCCTTCAGGCAATTTGCGCATAGGAAAACTAAATCGGACATAATAAAATACTGGGTTTGTGTCCCTATCTTTTTGCATCGATTGCATTTAAGGAGGACGTTTTTCTCAATTGGGGCAAATCCCATAATGCCTAAAATCTCTCTATAAACAATCGGCTCTACCTCCAATCGTTCAACAACCTCTTTAGCTATATACCAAAGATGAGGGTCGGCTTGATTATATGGAGTCATGTTATCTAGAAAGTAAAGAAATTTAGCAATTTCTTTATTAGAGCGTCCACCGTTTTTTGAAAGTGCGTCTAGTAGCTGAAAGGATCCTTTGTCTATCAATCTTATGTCAGCAATCCTTCCCGGCGATAAATGTCCCGAAAGCTTAGAGGTTATTTTCCTAGCGCTCTTTGCGATAGCACTAATTTTACCCAAACTGCGAGTGTAGAGAATGTATAAACTATCTTTATCGTTCTTAACGTCCTTTCTTAAGACAATAGCGGGTGTGTAGTATTCTGCCATGAGTTTATTCTATCACTAATTTAGGGTAGGTTAATTCACGCACCTAATGGCAATAAGGTACTGTTTTAGCGCTTAAATAAGCCGTTTTTAATAGCAAATTGTCATTAGGTGTGGGGATTTGACTTTTGGCGTTGGATATGATAGGATTCTATCGAATCCCCAGAAAGGGGGTTTTTAAATGCCTAGTATATCTGGGCATATGTCTACCGAAAGGCAGACACTAAAAAATGAGTAGATACATAATCTCAGCTACGCTTCTACTTATTCTAGGAACATTAAGTTCAAGTATTGTCATCGATGCTGCTCCCGCACCGGAAACCGTCGAAGGAGTGCTCGCCGATAATGGCGCTGCCCTACTTAATGAGAGTCCGGTTGCCACATCAAAGACCAGCATTGATTCAGACGCTAGACGAGTGGTTGATGCCACTATTACCGCCTACTCCAGCGAGGTCAGACAAACCGACAGCACTCCTTTTGTGACTGCTTCCGGTACAACTGTCCGAGATGGAATTGTGGCGGCTAACTGGCTACCAATCGGAACCAAGATTCGCATTCCTGAAATCTTCGGTGATCGAGTATTCGTTGTGGAAGACCGCATGCATAATCGCCACCAAGACAGAATCGACGTTTGGTTCTCTACTCGCGCAGAAGCAGTCCACTTTGGCCTTAAGAAGGCCAAGGTTGAGATCTTGTAGCTGAGTCCTGATAAGTAATTAGGTAAATTAAAGAAAGCCCGCCGAAAGGCGGGCTTTTGATTTGTCTATTCTTCCTTTTTGGGTTTTCTCTTCTCTTTAGCCAACTTTTCTATCGTACGAGCAGCCGCTTTTAATTGTGCAGTCACAAATATTTTAAAATCGTTTTCTTTAAGGCCCTCTACTCCATCGATAATTCTGTGTATAAGCGGATTGGCTATTACTCCCCCCTCCTTATAATCGTTAATTAAAGCTTTAACTAATCGTTCTAACTCAATCTCGCTCTCTCTTCTTTCTTTTTCCGCACTACCCGGATGTCTTAACCCTTCAATTATAAAATATGCTAATAATCTAATTCTTTCAGCCGGCTGAAGAGATAGGTCTTCTACGCCCTCTTGGTCTGGTCGACTAAGAAGAACTTTCTCTAATTGTTCGTGCATCGGACCGCTCTCGGCACCACTAGCTAACTCAATTAAAGCATCTATGGTTTCTTCTATGCCTTGCTTTTCTATGAGACCGACTGAAAGGGCAAGCATATCTCTTCGTTGTTCTTGTTCACTTGCGCCCTTCATTTGTTCCCTTACTTTGTCTACGCTCTCTGGCTTGGCCTGAGGCAGTGTTTCCTTTTTTTCTTCCTGCTCGGCTTCTTTGCGAGATAGAAATACAGCTAGTTCAGGCATCTCAACTCCATATTCCATCAATCCATCCCTCGCTTCTTGTAGTTCAGGAGACAGCTTTTCGCCATGCCTTAAAAGTATTTCAACCAGTCCTATAAATGTTTCCGCTGCAGCGATTTTTTTCTCTTCTCTATCCTTTTTTTCTTTGCCGGGTGGATCATCATATATACCAAGGGCTGTGCTTGCCCAGTTCTCCCAAGCTGAAGGAGATGGGAGCCCTTGTCCGTCATAGAGCCATTTTGGCGAACCCTCTTTTTGTTTTATCTTTATCCCCTCAACCCCAAAACCCGAAAGGTGTTCACCGACCATTTGGCAGAGTTGTCCATAATGGATAGCTGAAACTTCTTTGAAGAATTCCCTCCAATGCTCTGGGTTCTCTAATTCTATTTTTTCTAAATCTTCTCTTGTGGTCATATTATTCTTCGTTCTCTTTTAGTTGCATCCTTTTTGCAATCATTTTGGCATCTAATAGCTCTGGACCTCCCCTACCTATTTCTTGGATTACATTCACAACCCTTCTTGGAATATCGGCCGTTGTGCCATGACGCCAGCCAATCATAACCTTTCTTTTTAAAGATTTTCCACCTGCCTTAATCTTTTCTATAGCTGGGCCAAGGTGCTTGGAGCCGGCCACACTATCTTCGCTTCCCGCTAATACACGTACATCTATATCTGTTCCAAGTACAAGATCTACCAACCCTTCATTGAATTGTGAATTTGCTAGTTGCATTGAATACCTAGCCATGTGTACTACCCCACTCAAGCCGTGTCTCTCCCAGGCCTCTTTTTTCTTAACATCGTCGTCTGGAATAATATCCTTGATATATTGATATTCTTCCTGCAATTCTCTTGATCGCATTTCGTCTTTAGCAAAATCCTTGCCTAAACGTATCGCTCCCAAAATACTTCTACCCTTTTTTTCTGCTGGTGGTGCTAATAGCACGACTTGATTGATTTCTAAATCTATTTCTCCGTCTTGAGCTGCGAGCGCCTGCTCAACGGCTAAATGAGAACCCATAGATGCTCCAAAAATTATTATATCTTCTCCTGGCTCTATGCTTTCGAGCGCTCTTAAGGCGGGTCTAGCAAATGGGCCAAAAATACTTCTTCTTTCTTTCTTTCTTTGACTCTTTACGAAAGTTCCCAATGGGTCTGTTCCATAACCAGGAGGAATTGGAAACATTATCTTATAGTCTGGATATATCTCTGCCATATAGGCCAAGAATTCTTTAGTGGGTCTGTTTTTAGAATCAGCGGTAAAGTCGCTATTGACCAAAATAGTACCCTTTTCTCCTCTAGGATTAGCTAACAAATACTCTATTCTTCCTTTGGTCTCAGGATCTCTAAATTCGTGTACTTTCTCTAGTTGCTCACGAACCTCTGGAGAAATATCTATGATCTGCTCACCTTGCACACCAAGGGCTTCCATAGAATAGGCAAGTTGTTTTAATTTTTCCTCTGAAGAAAGCTCTTCTTCCGCTCCTCCATCCTCCTCATCAAGAGTGTCTTCGGATTTAGAAAATGGATTGAATCTCATATTTGAATCGTATAATACAAATTAATTTTAGACCATGTCTTGATATTGGTGCCCAGGGCGGGACTCGAACCCGCACGCCACCGAAGCAGCCTAGGCCCTCAACCTAGTGTGTATGCCAATTCCACCACCTGGGCTTTATGACTTGTCCCCAATGTCGTAGGACTGATTTATTCTAAGTATTTTCTGTGCCTTAGTAAACTTCCTTTCTAGTTTGGGGACATCATCAGTGTGATACATTTCACCAAGAAATGCCTAAGCATCTTTCTTAGCGAATCTTAGATGCCACAACCCCCTATCTCTATATTAGACCCCAAGCTTTTGCTTAATCTTTTTAACCGAAAGATTGCGTAAGAAGTACAGCTTAGAGCGCCTTACTCTCTTGGGTTTCTTGAGGATATCTACTTTTTTAATAGTCGGAGTGTAGATTGGATAAATCTTTTCCATCTTTACACTCGCAACTTCGCCACGAACGGTAAATGTGGCGCCCGCCTCCTTGCCATGCTTGCGCGCCAAAACGATACCCTCAAATTGGCCATTTGTGTCGTGAACACGGACCCTAACGCCCGGTTGTATCTTTTCTAGTGTTTCTGCATTAATCATTGCGTAACAACTTTACGCGAGAGACGTCTCTTTTTCAAGAGTTTGTAAAAACTCCTCAAAATCAAGTGGTAAATCGGCTACCAGTTTAGTGCTTTTACTAACATTGAGCGAAAACTCCAATGAATAGGCATGGAGCATCTGTCTATTGGCTAGAGAGGCATTTTCTTTGCCCCCATAGAGCTTGTCTCCTACCACCGGGTGTCCAATGGAGTTAAGGTGAACTCTAATTTGGTGAGTTCGGCCTGTTTTGGGCATAGCTTCAATGTAACTAAAGTTTTCGAACTCTTTTAATACGCGGTAGTCGGTGATTGCTTCTTTAGCGTCCTTGCCCTTGTGGGCGGTGCGCTTAATAGTACCTGATTTGATACTAATAGGGACATCTATTGTCCCCTCTTTTTCTTTTAACTTGCCTCGTATAATTGCTCTATATGTTTTGGTAATCTTTTTATCCCGAAAAAGTCCTTTTAAGTATTCGAAGTATTCTTGGTTGCGAGCGATGAGCATGATACCCGATGTATCTTTATCAAGCCGATGCACTATGCCGGGACGTCGAACGGTCACCTGCTTATCGGCAGGTATGTCTCCGACATCTTGAATTTCTGGAAAGTTTATCCCTAGCCAGTCAACTAGGGTCTCTTCTTCTCTACCAGGGGCAGAATGCACCAAAAGCCCGGCTGGTTTATTAATTACAATTAAATTTTCGTCTTCGTATATGACGTTTATATCCATAAACACAAGTGTGGTTTATTTAAGACCAGGTGGCCCAATAAACAATAACTAGACCCATAATGGAAAGTGTTAAAAGGTGATAGCTCATATTTATTATAAGAAGTCCTATGGGCTTGCCTTCCCATAGAGTAGCGCCGACTAAAATTGGCACCAATAGTCCTATCCAAAGCCAAAAAATTAAACTTACCAAAACGGGCAGGGCATAAGAGCCAGTAAGGGCTATTAAATATGCCAAAACGTAAGCGGTTATTAGTTCTGTGATAAAAGCGATTAAAGAAATCTTAAACATGCCTCGTTTTTTCATTTCCTCGAGCTTATCAGTGCTAAAACCCATTAAACGAGACCACCTCTTTCCAAACAAAGGTCCATACCAAAGCATTCCAAATCCCATACTGATAACCCCTGCTATTAATACTGCTATTAAATCTATTCTTGGCATATTTTTATTATACCTCGTAGAGCGATTATGCTACTACGGAGCAGGTTGCTCATTAATAATCTCTGCCTCATATCCCTCGCCCTGCCTTAAATCATATTTAAGGGTTTGAAAACGAACATAAAAGCTTAAGAGCCCCACTAAAACTAAAATGATTCCACCTATCCAAAATATTCTTTTAAAAAATATGTCTGGGATTTTCATATTTATAAACATTATAAACTAAACTCTTGCTCCAATCCGACTGTTTATATAAGCTATAATCTACAAAGGTGTTTGATGGTGCATAGCAACAAGTGCTGCGCCCATCATTCGACATGAAACATAGATTGGATTTATATTTCATGTCTCGTTCGGGCGCATAGCTCAGCTTGGTTAGAGCGCTATCCTGATAAGATAGAGGTCCCTGGTTCGAATCCAGGTGCGCCCACCCCGAAAACATGGGTGATTAGCTCAGTTGGCTAGAGCGCTTCCTCGACACGGAAGAGGTCACAGGTTCGAGTCCTGTATCACCCACCACCAGGGCCTACCTGTCGGTGGGCGGGGGTGATTAGCTCAGTGGTAGAGCGCTGCCTTCACACGGCAGAGGCCATAGGTTCGATCCCTATATCACCCACTCTATTTTTTATCTCCTTTTTCTTCCTTCTTCTCTCGCGGATCATCCCAGCTAGCATAATCACATTTAGGATATCGGCTACACCCGTAAAATATCTTTCTTCTCTTAGTGAATCGCTTGATAATATCTCCTTCGTGACACTCGGGACAATTAAGTCCAATTTTTTCTGGTGGTTCTTTTAGGGTCTTGGTATTTTTACACTCTGGATATCCCGAACATGCCATAAACTTACCAAATCGCCCAAACTTGATAATCATTTTCTTGCCACAATCATCGCAATCCACATCTGTCTGTTCTTCTGCTATCTCTTCTTTTTTAACTTCTGTATATTTTTTGTCCAGATTTTCTATAAATGGTTCGTAGAATTCTTTAACAACATCCCTCCATTTCTCTATCCCTTCGGCTACCTCATCAAATTCTTCTTCCATTCGGGCAGTAAAATCTATGTCAACGATATTGGGAAAATGTTCGGCGAGAATTTTGTTGACCAACTCTCCTATTTCCTCCGGTTCGAATCGCCTATTTTTGTCCTTAATCACATATCCCCTGTTTTGAATAACGGAGATGATGGGTGCATAGGTTGAAGGTCGACCAATACCATATTCTTCGAGGGTTTTAATTAAAGAGGCCTCGTTAAACCTAGCAGGAGGTTCGGTAAAATGTTGATCGGGTGTAGTTTTCAAAACTTTTAATTGCTCCTGTTTTTCAACATCAGGAAGCTCCACGTCCTCGCCTTTGCCTAACCAAACCCTTAAGAAGCCGTCGAACTTCATAATGTTACCGTTGGCTCTTAGGTTGTATGTTTCTTTTACGCCCTTGGCTCTAACGTCTATAGTTGTTTGCTCAAATTTTGCATCCGGCATTTGAGATGCCATAAAGCGCCTCCAAATTAGATCGTAGAGTTTTTTCTCGTCATCCGTTCCTTTAGTATCCTCTGGAGACAAAGCAGGGTTCGTTGGCCTGATAGCTTCGTGTGCCTCTTGAGCTAATTTTGACCTTGATTTATAGACCCTAGGCGAAGATGAGCTATATTGGGCTCCTAGGTTTTTAGCCAACCAATCTTTGGCAACTGCGATTGCTTCTCTTGAGAGATTAACCGAATCGGTTCTCATATAAGTGATGAGTCCTCTTTCATAAAGTTTTTGAGCTACCATCATCGTCTTTTTAGCAGAGAACCTAAGACGTCTCGATGCATCCTGCTGAAGAGTGCTAGTGATAAATGGTGGTAAGGGCTTACGAGTGGTCGGTTTTTTAACTACAGAAAGAACAGCGCTTTCTGATCTTTGAATATCATTTGCTATTAATTGAGCGTCTCTGGCTTTTTTAATATCTAGTTTGTCTAATTTCCTAGAACCAATTTTATTGAGCTCTGCCTCAAAGCTTCCTTTGCTCGCTTCGAGCTTTGCCTTGATTGTCCAATATTCTTGTGGCTTGAATTTTCTTATCTCTTCCTCGCGATCGACTATCAGCTTTAACGCTACCGACTGGACCCTACCGGCAGATAACCCACCCCTAATCTTTTTCCAAAGAAAAGGAGAAAGTTTATACCCCACTAATCGGTCTATAATCCTTCTCGCTTGCTGGGCATCCACCAAATTTGTATTGATTTTTCTTGGTTTAGCTAGGGCCCCCTCTATAGCCGACTTGGTAATCTCGTGAAAAACAATACGCTTAATATTTTCTTGGTCTTCTAGTCCCAATGCATACACCAAATGCCAAGCGATAGCTTCCCCTTCCCTGTCTTCATCAGTAGCAAGAATAACCTCTTCGGCGTCAGTGGCAGTTTTCTTAAGTTGATTAACCCTTTTCCTAGATTTGGTTGGGATAACATAGCCGGGTTCGAAGTTTTTCTCTTCATCAACCCCCAGTTTGCCCTTGGGTAAATCCCTAACATGACCGTAAGAAGATTCCAATTGATACCCTTTACCCAAAAACTTACCAATGGTTTTGGCTTTAGTGGGCGATTCAACTATAACGAGCTTCATATCTATTTAAGTTTATAACCTGTTCCTTCTTCCAGAACCAGTTCTTTAATAATCAACGATGCAAGACAAACGTTGACTGTACGGGGCTCAAGTTTAGTTAACTCTATTATCTTGTCAACTTTAAGGGACGCCCCTTCTCTGTGAATCGTCTCAAACACAATTGTTTCTTCAGGGTTTAGTTCGTAGAGGGTTTGGGGTTCTGTACCCTCTTTTGAGCCAACATCAAGCCAATTCATATCTTGAGCTAGTTCGACTGGAGATGTTGTAAGAATCGCCCCATCTCGAATTAGGGCATGTGATCCTGCAAAATTAAAATTTTTGTGTGGACCAGGAACTACAAAAACCTCTCTTCCCTGTTCAGCCGCAAATCTAGCAGTGGCTAAAGATCCTGACCTTGCCGGTGCTTCCACAACTAATGTAGCGCTTGATAAACCGCTGATAATACGATTTCTTCTTAAAAAGTTTCCTTTATACGAGGGTTCCCCGGGCGGATACTCTGATAAAATGGCCCCTTTTGATTTAATAATTTCTTGGGCGAGATTTTGATTTTGAGCAGGATAAATTTTATCTATACCAGTCCCCAAAACAGCCACAGTATTGCCACCTGCCCTCAAAGCACCTTTGTGGGAGACCGCATCAATCCCAGCCGCTAATCCGCTAATAATGGTAACCTCTAAACGCGCTAAACTAAAAGCAAACTCTTCGGCGGTATGCATGCCTTCTCTCGAAGCTTTGCGAGTGCCGACTATGGATAGACATTTATTTCTTAAAGATGCGAGTTCCCCTCTAATAAAAAGTGTTTCGGGTGGATCTTGTATCTCTCTAAGTATGGTCGGATATTCAGGTTCTTCTATTTTGATAGACCGGTGTAGCATGCAGATGACATCTAATATATCATATTAAAAAGTGACGGAGTTTAATTTTTCTAAATATCTAACCCCAAAAACAATTATCAACCTTTCAATAATAGTAGGTTTTTTTGTCTTTATTGTGCCTTTGCTTGTATCTCTAGGAGGGGAAGTTGAAGATCGGGCCGAATCTCTACGACAGGAACGAGGTCGCATAGCATCACGTTCGGAGTCCATATCTAGATTGGCTGATTTAAGAAAAACGGCTGATGAGGCGAAAAGCGCCTATGTAGTTCTTCAAAATATCTTACCTCAACGGGAAGAACTTTTTTCTTTCTCTGATTATTTAGAAAGCATCAGCAAAAGTAATGGAGTTAATACTCAATTCTCTTTTACCGGCGAAGAAACCTCCTCTGGGCCAGATGCTCCTGGACAAAGTGCTTTTAGGGTTGTTAATAATGGTTCTTTTCAAAACATTTTGAGTTTCATTAAAGATATCGAAAATAGTAATAAGTTTTTGGTTAAACTTAGTGGTGTTGATTTAACGGGATCGGGTAAAGAATATAGAGCCACTATTAGCAGTTTGGTATTCTTCTATGACTAAAGCTAATTTAAAACTGAAATTGAGTATGGATAGATGGTTTGTAGTTATTTCTGGTTTATTAATTGTTTTAATAATAGGAATCTCTATCTTTTCTATCGTATTTTTAAGCAACCATATGTTCATGGGCTTTTCTCCCCTAGAAGAGGGAGAGGGGGGAATAAAATTTAACATTGAAGAATTTAAGAGCTTGAATTTACCCAACTAAAAGGGAGGACCCCAAACATCTTGTGATATGGGACGGTTTGATTGATACTGTCTAAATAATGGCATCCCGAAGAAAGAAGGAACAAAAAGAAAGCGTTTCTCTAAAAAACAGGAAAGGTGTGGTTGGTGAAGCTTATGTTTTTGCAGAGAAAGCTCATAGGGGGCAAATGCGAAAAAGTGGTGAACCATTTTTTAACCATGCCCTCGCAACGGGCAAAACCCTGAATGATTGGGGTTTGGACGATAATACAATTGCAGCTGGTCTTTTGCATGACGTAGTTGAAGATACGCCCGTCACAGAGGAAGAATTACGTAAAGAATTCGGTGAAGACATATCTTTTCTTGTTGGGGGCGTTACCAAGATTGGAGGAGTTAAATATCGCGGACACGAAAAACAAGTTGAAAACTTACGCAAAATGGTTTTGGCGATGGCTGAAGACCTAAGAGTCATCATGATTAAACTCGCCGACAGAAGGCACAATATGCAGACCCTAGACGCCCTACCGGCGAATAAACGCAGACGTATTGCTCTTGAAACTATGGAAGTTTATGGACCTCTCGCGTATAGGTTGGGTATGCAGAAAGTTAGCGGAGAACTTGAGGACTTAGCTTTTCCTTATGTTTATCCAAGTGAATATAGATGGTTGATTAGAAACTTACAGGAAAAATATGAAGACAGAGAAAAATATCTTAAGAAAATTGAGCCAACCGTCAGGAAGGCGCTTGATGGTGCGAGAGTTAATATGATTTCTATTAATTTCAGAGCAAAACGTTACAGTAGTTTGTATAAAAAACTCCTTCGATATGAAATGAATATCGAACGCATCTATGACCTAGTCGCCTTTAGGGTGGTTGTTAAAAATGTTGAAGATTGCTATGCAGCCCTAGGAGCTATTCATAATATTTGGACTCCTCTTCCTGGGAGAATCAAAGATTATATTGCTATGCCTAAACCAAACGGCTATAGAAGCTTACATACAACGGTTATTGCGCCTGATAACAAGATTGTTGAGTTCCAGATTAGAACAGAGGAGATGCATAGGGAAGCTGAAAATGGAATTGCTGCTCATTGGGCGTATGAAGCCATAAAAGGAACAAGGCAATATTCAAAGAGAAGAGTAATTCAGGCGAGCGAACAAGAGATGAAATGGGTTGAGCAGTTAAGAAACTGGCAAAAAGATTTTACCAACTCGCAAGAATTTATAGATTCTCTAAAAATCGATTTCCTTAGAGATAGGATGTTTGTCATTACCCCGCGTGGAGACGTCCTCGATTTGCCTCAAGGGGCAACTCCGGTTGATTTTGCCTACAGTATTCACTCCGAAGTCGGCAATCAATGTGTTGGAGCAAAAGTTAATGACAACATTGTGCCCCTTGATCATAAGTTAAATTCGGGTGATGTGGTTGAAATATTTACACAAAAGGGTAAAAAACCGTCTTTGGATTGGCTTGAGTTCGTGATGACATCAACTGCTAAGGGTCATATTCGAAATGCCCTTAAGGGTACTAGGCATATTCTTAAGATAGAACGAGTAAAGCGTATTCAACTAAAAATACAAGCAGAAGAAAAGGTAGGAATTTTGAGAGACGTTACAAATATCATCTCGCGTTCTCACATCAATATCTTTAAGGTCAATTCTGAACCACGTAAAGGATATCACTTAATAAGAATCGTCTGCGATACAGATAATAAAGATAAGGTTTTGAAAATAATTCTAAAAATTAAATCTCTGAAAGGTGTGAAGTCGGTTGACTATCGTTTTGTTTAAAAAGTTTGGCGGTTAAATCATCGAGCTCCTCTTGAGAATAAAAATTGATGATGATTTTACCGCTTTGCCCATCTTTCCTCATGTCTACTCTAGTACCTAATAGCTCCTCTAGCTTTTCTTTGAGAGCTACCGACTCTGGATCTAACATTTTTTTAATTCCGGGTTTGTTTTCGTATGCTTGACCCTTAATTCTTTTAATGCGGGCCGTTAGGTCTCGAACACTCATTCCACGATTGGCAACTTCTCTAAATAGTGCATCTTGAATACGCTGATCTTCTACAGATAACAACAATCTCCCCTGACTCTCGCCAACCTTGCCTTCGGATATGGCTTTTTGAATCTCTGAAGGCAGGTTCAATAATCGCATGGTATTTGATACTACTTCTCTACTTTTACCAAGGCGAGTTGCTATTTCTCTTTGAGTCATACCAAATTCATCCTGAAGACGAGCCATGGCTCTGCCTGTTTCAATTGGATTTAAGTCCTCTCTTTGAATGTTTTCTATAACGGCTAATTCTAGCTTTTCAACATCCGTTTTCGTATGCCTTACGATTGCTGGTACTGTTGGAAGACCGAGCATTTTGGCAGCCATCAATCTGCGCTCTCCGGCAATCAATTCATACTCAACTGTACTGCCTGTTTCAATTTCTCTCTCTTTTTTTGTGACAACGAGGGGCTGTAAGATGCCGAACTCTCTTATGGACTCTGCAAGTTCTTTAAGTGCGTCTTGGTCAAAATTACGACGTGGTTGATTTGGATTCGGAAAAACCTTATCAACTTCAATATGAAAAATGTGATCCGATGTTTTTTCGGTTGGTCTTGAGGGTTGTTTGGTTTCAATTATGTCTCTTTCGGGCAAGGTCGTGAGAGCATCCCTAACCAAAGGAGTAAGCCCTAGGCCTTCGTTCGTAATATCAGGTAATGGAAACTCTATCTCATCATCAGCGCCAACTCGGCTCGAGATAGGGTCGTTCTTTTTTGATGGTATCAATGATTTAAGTCCGTCTCCTAACATGGTTCACATCATACATTAAAGTTGCCGAAATTGGTTGGGGGCAGAGATTCCAACTCCAACTGTATAATCTCTTCTGCTAATCTTTTATAAGCAAGGGCACCCGGAGAACTCGGATTATAGATTAGTATTGGTTGACTAAAGCTAGGTGCCTCTGCTAAGTGGATAGACCTCGGAATTTCTACATCAAAAACGGGATAAGGAAAATTCCTTCTTAGGTTTTTAGCAACCTGTCTAGGCAAGCGCTCGCGCTTATCATAAAGAGTTATAAGGGCGCCCGTAATCCTGATTGGATGCTTGAGATTTTCTTTTATCAAATTAACTGTTCTTAGAAGTTGTCCCAATCCTTCCATACCGTAATACTCTGCCTGAACCGGAATTAATATCTCATCAGCAGCCACCATTCCATTCACGGTTAACAAACTCAATGATGGAGGTAAATCTATCAAAACATAATCGTAGTTGTGCCTTATATTATTAATAAATTTACGCAAAAAATACTCGCGTTCGGGTAAACCAACTAATTCTATTAATGCGCCGGACAAATCGTTGGAAGAAGGAATAATTTGATAGTTGAGAATTTGAGTTGGCCTTATCAACTCTTCATGATAAGCATTTCCCAAAATGCCGTGATAAACATTTTTGCCTTCATAGTTTGAAAGCAAAGCTGATGTGGCATTAGCTTGAGGATCGAAATCTATCAGGAGTACTTTTTTTCCGAGTGCTGCTAAATAAGCCCCTAGATTAACCGAGGTAGTTGTTTTGCCAACTCCCCCCTTTTGATTACACACAGCTATTACTCTTGCCATCAGATATAGATTTCGTGTTTCTTATAATGTATTTTATATTCAGCGACCAATAATTGAAATGCTTGCCGAATCCCAGGTTTTGCCCGGGTGGCGCCTGACTACCGTCAGGTAGTGAATTGGTAGACCTGCCTGCCGGCAGGCAGGCGCGCAGGATTCTCAAAGAATGTATTTTGTATATTCAATCAAAAGTTTTTCTCAAAGAAATTATATTTATGTTGGGTTAACAAATAATTTAGAAAGACGTCTTAAACAACATAATGCTGGGAGGGGTCGAAGCACCAAACCGTACAGACCTTTTGAATTACTCTGCGCTGAACAATTCGCCACCAGGGCAGAAGCTCGTAAGAGAGAAAAATATTTAAAATCGGGTGCTGGAAAAGAATATCTAAAGTCGCTATCATAATCCCAGGTTTTGCCCGGGTGGCGGAATTGGTAGACCTGCCTGCCGGCAGGCAGGCGCGCAGGTTTATCTTGATACGGGCGAGTGGCGGAACTGGTATACGCGCACGACTCAAAATCGTGTCCCGAAAAGGATGCGGGTTCGACTCCCGCCTCGCCCACATAAAATCATGTTAAATAAAACAATAGTTGATTACGTTAAAACATCTCGCGAAGCGGGTGTGCGAGAGTTTTTTATAAGACAAGCGCTTTTAGAGGCGGGCTGGGATAGGATTCAAATAGACGAAGCCCTAGATTCAGAAGAGGCATGGCCATTAAAAGCTAGAGTGGATTTTACTGAAAAGACAAAGCAGATAATCTCTGGTGGTAAAAAAAGTGGGAGAAATTCTTTTCGTCAATCTAATTTATTCGTGAAATTAGCGATTGGTGTTGGTGTAATCATTCTGATTGGTGCTGGTCTTTGGGGAATTCTTAGATATTACAATCCTTCTTATCAAATAGTTATACCGGTCAATAATTCTGGAGAAATTTCGTCTTTTCAGTTTGGAAGTTGGTCGGCACTCGAAGACGCAAGTTTCTTTAAAAAAGTTAAGGCGGACCTTTTAGATAAAAAGTCGAGTTTTATTGAAAGTGATTTATCTAATATGAAACTTAGGGTTTATAAGGATGGTGAAGAAAAATTAGAGGTGGACATTATATCAAAAGGTCATGAAGGGTCATGGTGGGAAACTCCAGCAGGACTTTATCAAGTGCAAAGCAGAGAAGCGGATCATTTCTCTTCGTTTGGTAGAGTTCATATGCCGTGGAGTATGGCTTTCCAGGGTAATTTTTTCATACATGGTTGGCCGTATTACCCTGATGGCAAGCCGGTTCCTTTGGGGTATTCGGGTGGATGTATCCGTCTTTCAACTTCGGATGCAAAACAAGTTTATGATTTAGCTGAAGTGGGCATGCCTGTTTTAATCTTTGAGGACGATTTTGATAATGATGGTTTTGAATATAATTTTGTCGGTGGACATCTGGATGCAAAAAGTTTCTTGGCAGCTGATTTGAAAAACAGCTATGTTTTTGCCGAAGGCAATTCAACCGAAAAGCTTCCGGTGGCATCTTTAACTAAATTGATGACTGCTCTCATAGCAACAGAATATATCAACATAGAAAGAGAGGTTGTCGTAGATGCCAATTCTTTAGTTGATACAAGCATCCCACGATTAAAGGCGGGTCAGAGGTTAACGGTTCTGGACCTTTTATATCCCCTGCTTATGGAGTCCTCAAATGAAGCGGGCGCTGTTATAGGTAAAATCTTGGGAGAGCAAAGGTTCGTCAATTTGATGAATGAAAAGGCGAAAGCGATTGGGATGAATAATAGTTATTTTGCAGACACCACGGGCGCCAGTCACGATAACGTATCTACTGCCCAAGATTTATTTCAATTAGCTAAATATCTTTACAATAACCGAAGTTTTATATTGGCTATTAGCAAAGGAAGTGTTGGTAAATCTGCCTACAACCCACCGCCATGGAATGATCTTAAAAACTTGAACGTCTTCGCCGAAGACGAAGATTTTGTCGGCGGAAAAGTAGGCGAAAATAGTGCCGCTGGCCAAACTATTCTTTCAATTTTTGAAATAGAAAAAACCGGTTCTCAAAGACCGGTAGTGATAATCGCGCTAAACACACGAGACAGAGCAAAAAGCGCCTCTGATTTGTTGAGCTACATAAGAAATTAGATTAGATTTCTTCTCTTAAAAATAAATAGGGTTAGATAAAAAATGATGGTCCCTATCAATATCCCAACAAGGATGTCTGCTGGCCAATGAATGCCAGCTATTACTCTTGATACGCCGATTAGCAAAACTGAAATTAAACTAAACCAGCCCAATTTACGGCTTAAAAGAAAAGCTGTTAAGGCAATCGGGATCAAGAACGCCATATGGCCAGAAGGGAGCGAGTTCTCTGCTAGGTGATTAAATAACGGTTCTATTTCAAGAGCTATAAATGGCCTGGGGCTGGTGATGATGGTTTCTAGCGCGTTGGCTATCACGCCTCGCGAAAAAATAACAGCTATAACACCCAATGAGAGGTATTGAAAACGATTCTTCCAAAGCGGTCTATCGTTTTTCCAATTTTTTTTATTAAAAAGCTTGATTAAGACGAGAACTATAATTAGCCACGGTAGATATTTAGCAAAAAAAATAAAAAAGCCATCTAAAATGGCCGAGCGATGCGCCAAGGAGAATAAGTAATTAAATACTTGTTCGTTGAACGTCTGCATCTTTATTTCCTAACGTAGGGTAGCAAACTCATGTAACGAGCTCTTTTAATGGCTCTGGCTAAACGTCTTTGGTGTTTGGCGCAAGTGCCTGTATGAATTGGATCTATTATCTTGAGTTGCCCCGAGATAAATCTTCGCAGTAGATCCTTTGATTTATAATCAATGTCTCCCACATTTTGGGAACAGAAAAAACACTGTTTTTTTCTTTTGTTCATATATTAAAAGGGTAGGTCTTCTGCTTTAATCTCTTCACTTCCATCTTCCTGATCAACATCTATCGTGGGAACTTCTTCTCTAGCACTCTCTTGTGCATCACCACCACTTTGATAGCTTTTGGTATTAGTTTGATCAAAACTGCTATTGTCTTGCCCGCCTGACCTGGGACCAAGCTGGATATTCTCTGCTACTATTTCTGTAGTCCTTCTGTTTTGACCGTCCTTACCCTCCCAAGTACGAGTTTGAAGTCTTCCTTCTACCATTAAAATGCTTCCTTTTTTTGAAAATTGATTAATAATCTCTGCCTGCCTGCCCCAAGCAACTATATTATGAAATTCTGTATTTTCTTTTTTTTCGCCATTTTTGTCTCTCCAGAACCTATTGGTGGCGAGAGAGAAAGATGCCACGCTGTCACCCGATGAAGTTGTGCGAAGTTCGGGATCTGCGGTTAATCTTCCTGCTATAATAACTTTGTTTAAATTCATAATTTCTTTACCTGCTTTATAAACCGAGGTTGTTTTAAATGCAAATTAGGCATCTTCCAGTAGTGATTCGCTGATTTCTTCCAGTTTTGCTTCTAGGTCTTCGTTAGAAAGGGGCTTTTCTGACTTTTCTGCCCGATTTATATTATCTTCTTCAACTGTTTTTTGTTCTTTAGGAACACTTTGATCTTCCTCCCTTATAGGTGGGGTTACTATGAGGTGTCGCAATATTCCTTTTTCAAACTTAAGGGCTTCTTTTAGCTGCTCTATTAAGTCAGCTGATGATTTGAAGTATATATATCCAAAATGAGCCGTTGTGTGTTTTTTAATTGGATAAGCTAGGGTTATGGATTCTATTTGGCCTTCGTTCAAAATTTCTATGCCCAAAGCGTTAAGATGTTTCACCACGGCTCCGGCGCCTTCTTCGCCGTATGCAAGAAATGATATCTCGTAATCTTTTTTTTCTTTTGTTTCCATGTTATTGGTCAATTCATCATAGGTATCCCAACCTATTTTTCAAGTGTTTACTTAGTTTCTTTCTCTTCTTCAAGTAAATCTTCTTCGTCTTCGGCGCCAACATCTTTTCTGATAGCTGTACCTACAGGTACAAGACGACCAATTATCACGTTTTCTTTAAGCCCAATCAGGTTATCTACACGTCCTTCACTGGCGGCTTTAATCAAAACACGCGCTGTTTCCTGGAAAGAAGCGGGTGCAAGGAACCCATCGGCCGAGAGAGACGATCTAGTAATTCCCAGCAGAAGCTCTTCTCCTTTGGCCGTCTCCTTCTCGCTTCCTCTTAATTCATGATTAGCTTCTTTAAAACGTGATTTATCTACTATTTCGCCCGTAACAAATTCTGTATCTCCACTTTTTGCTACCCTTACACGAGAGAACATCTGTTTAATAATGACGTCCATGTGTTTATCGTGAACGGTGGCTCCTTCGGATGAATAAATCTTTTGTACTTCTTTTAGGATGTACTTGTACGCTTCTTCTTTACTACCATATTTAAGGAGGTCTTTCGGGTCTAGGTTTCCTTCGGAGAGCGGATCGCCCGGTTTAACTTGTTGTCCGTCTTCAACCAAAACAGCCCTTGAACCAACAACGGGATATTCTATTATTCTACCCTTCTTACCGCTGGCAAGCTTCTTCCTGACATGAACAACGGTAAGGGTGTTGGTTTTCTCTATCTTTTCAACGTATCCATCAATCTTAGAAACAATAGCTTTCCACTTAGGACTTCTGGCCTCAAAGAGTTCGTCTACTCTGGGCAAACCGGTTGTAATGTCCTCACCAGCTACACCACCGGCATGGAAAGTTCGAAGCGTCAACTGAGTGCCAAGTTCTCCGATAGATTGGGCAGCCACAATACCAACTGCCTCTCCTATTTTAATCATTTCACCGCCCCCAAGATCAAGGCCGTAACACTTTGAACAAATTCCATATAAAGTATTGCATGTCATTGGGCTTCTAACCTCTAATTCTTGGATTTCTGACTGCTGAATTTCGTCTGCTTGCTCTCTATTTACAACCTCGCCCGCCTTAACTATTGTCTTGCGTCCATCTTTAATATCAGTGAGAGCAACTCTTGAAAAAGCTCTGTAGCCAAAATTCTCGTTTTCATTTCTTTTAATTACCAATCCTTTGGTCGTCTTGCAATCATCCTCTCTAACCACCACATCTTGAGCGACGTCGATTAAACGACGGGTGAGATATCCAGCTTCGGCTGTTTTCAAGGCAGTATCAGCCAGACCTTTTCTAGATCCATGAGTGGATATGAAATATTCCAGTGAGTTGTGCCCTTCTTTTAAGGACGATCTAATAGGAAGCTCTATATCTTCGCCTTTTGGATTTCTAACCACACCCTTAATACCGGCCATCTGGTTAATTGGGTTCCAAGTTCCACGAGCTCCTGAATCAACTATTATTCTTACAGATCCGTCTTCGGGGAGAGATTCCGGTACTAGTTCTCTAATCTTTACAAAAACATCTGTCCATATATCAACCACTCGCATTCTACGTTCGTCTTGACTCAAAAGGCCTTCTCTATAGTGCCTATTAACTTCGGCTATTTTTTTCTCCGCTTCAGCAAGAATTTCCGGTTTTCTTTCGGGAACCACAAGGTCTCCCATCCCCCAAGTAATACCGGAACGAGTAGCGAAGTCAAAGCCAACTTCTTTAATCTTATCTAATACTTTAGCCGTTTCTAATGAGCCGTATTTTTCTATCAGATCTCCCACCAACTTACCTAAAGATTTTTTAGTAAGTGTTTGATTTATAAAACCAAAATCATCAGGAATAGATTCATTGAAAAGAACCCGACCGCAAGTTGTCTCAATAAGTTCATTACCCTTCTTTAGTTTAATTTTAGCGTTTATTGCTAATTCATCGTTATCGTATGCGAGCTTAAGTTCGTTGGCACTAGAAAATGCCTTACCTTCACCCTTGGCTTTAGTTACGGGTTTAGTCAAATAATAACAACCAAGAACAATATCTTGGCTTGGAACAGCAATAGCATCACCCGAGGCCGGCTTTAGAAGATTCAAGCTGGAAAGCATTAAGATTGACGACTCCACTTGAGCTTCGTCGGATAGGGGTAAATGTACGGCCATTTGGTCTCCGTCGAAGTCGGCGTTAAAAGCAGCACACACCATGGGAGGAATGCGAATAGAAAGATCTTCTATAAGGACTGGCTTAAAGGCCTGGATGCTTAATCTATGAAGAGTCGGAGCGCGATTTAAAAGCACTTTTCTGTTAGCAATTACCTCTTCCAAAATCTCCCAAACCTCTGGTGGCGCTTGTTCAATCAAACGATTAGACATCTTGATGTTATGAGCAAGCCCCCTTTCCATAATCTTGTTTATCACAAACGGACGGAAAAGCTCTAGAGCCATTCTTTTGGGAATACCACACTCATCTAGTGCTAAATGCGGACCAACCACAATTACGCTTCGGCCAGAATAATCCACTCTCTTGCCAAGCAGGTTTTGCCTAAACCTACCCTGCTTACCTTTTAACATGTCGGAGAGCGAGCGAAGGGGTCTCTTGGAACCAGATATCTGTCTGGTAGCCGTGCGAGTATTATCAATCAATGCATCAACCGCCTCTTGAAGCATCCTTTTTTCGTTGACCATAATGACGTCCGGCGCATTAAGGTCCATTAATTTTTTAAGTCGGTTGTTTCGATTAATAACCCTTCTATAAAGGTCGTTGAGGTCGGAGGTTGCGTACCTTCCGCCATCAAGGGCAACCATGGGGCGCAAGTCGGGAGGAATAACGGGTAGCTCTGTCATCACCATCCATTCCGGATGGATATTGTGATTGTTCATAGAGCGAACCAACTTCAGCCTTCTTAAAAGTTTCTTAGTGCGAGTAGCGTCTTTCGTTTCTTTTAGTTCCTTTTCTATTTTCTTAGCTTCTTTAACTAAATCAATGTTCTCTAGAACCTTTCTAATACCTTCTCCGCCAGAGTTAACCGTAAATACATTACCAAAACGTCTGCCAAAATTTATAAACTCACGCTCTCCCAAAACTCGTCCCGGTCTTAAAGAGTTGAGAAAATCTCTGGCTTCATTGGCGGCAGATTTAAGCTCTGTCCTTTTTACATCACCACTCTCTGCTTTGTTGATAAATTCTTTATCGATCTCTCCAAGGGCAGTTTTTCTCTTGTCTTCATCAACGCTGGTAACCATATGGGCTGCGTAATAAACGACTTTTTCTATTTTTTGAAGAGATTCATCTATAAGTAGGCCTATCCTAGAAGGCGTGCTTCTCAAAAACCAAGTATGAACAACCGGTGCTGCTAAGGAGATGTGCCCCATACGTTCACGACGCACAATAGAACGGGTGACCTCGACGCCACATTTATCACAAACCACACCTTTGAATCTAACTTTTCTATATTTTCCACAATAACACTCCCAATCTTTAGTGGGTCCGAATATTCTCTCAGAAAATAGACCGTCTTTTTCGGGGCGTTGAGTCCTGTAATTAATTGTCTCGGGCTTAATTACTTCTCCATAACTCCAACTCAAAACATCTTCTGGAGAAGCAATCTTAAGCTTGAGAGAAGTAAATTCCTGTCTAATCTTTGTTGGTTTCTTTTCCATCTTTATTCTCTTTTCCTTACTTTCTCGACTGAAAGACCGAGCGCCTTAAGCTCATTAATCATGACATTAAAGGCGGCTGGGATGTTTGGCTTCTTAATCTTTTCTCCTCGAATAATGGATTCATAAACCGAAGATCTGCCAACTACGTCGTCTGATTTTACAGTGGACATTTCTTGGAGGGTATGAGCTGCTCCATGCCCTTCAAGCGCCCAAACTTCCATCTCTCCAAATCTTTGTCCGCCAAGTTGAGCTTTACCACCTAAGGGTTGTTGGGTAATCAAAGAATATGGGCCGATGGACCTCATGTGAAGCTTGTCGGTAACAAGATGATTGAGTTTCAAGAGATACATAACACCCACCGTTACTTTCCGATCAAAGGGCTTTCCTGTACGTCCATCAAATAGCGCCACTTGACCGTCTTCCGGTAGGCCCGCCGCTTTAAGCTCTTCTTTTATATGAGGTTCTTTAGCTCCGGCGAAAATAGGCGTTATGGCTCTGTAGCCCTGCTTTTTAGCAGCCCATCCAAGATGGGTTTCGAATATCTGTCCAATATTCATACGGGAAGCAACGCCCAAGGGATTTAAGATAACGTCTACCGGTGTCCCGTCTTCAAGGTATGGCATGTCTTCGGTTGGTCGAATCTGAGAAACGACACCTTTGTTTCCATGCCTGCCAGCCATTTTATCTCCGGCTTGAATATTTTTGATGGTCGCCACTTGGACATGAATCCTAGATATAACACCCGGGTCCAGCTTGTCTCCTTTGTCTCTAGAAAATATCTTTACGCCCACAACTCTTCCCTTCTTTCCGTGAGGCAGAGCTAGCGATGAATCTTTGACGTCCCTAGCTTTCTCACCAAAGATCGCCCGTAAAAGACGCTCTTCTGGAGTCAGCTCGCTCTCACCCTTGGGAGATATTTTTCCAACCAAGATATCTCCGCCCTCGATTGGTGCGCCAACTCGAATAATTCCCTCTTCGTCAAGATTGGCAAGCATCGGCTCAGGAGCGTTTGGAATATCACAAGTTGTAAGCTCTGGGCCCAGCTTGGTGTCTCTAACGTCTGTATAAAAGTCCTCTATATGGATGGAGCTAAAGAGACCCTCTCTTTGAACTCTTTCTGATAAAATGATGGCGTCTTCAAAGTTTGCTCCCTCCCAAGATAAGAAAGCAACTGTAAGGTTTTGACCAAGAGCCAATGTTCCATTCTGAGTTGATTGTCCATCAGCCAGAAGCTCTCCCTTTTTAACCTTTTGACCCTTATTAACCAAAGGCCTGTGGGAAACAGACATATATTGGTTACTCATTTTGAAATTAGAGAGCGGGTAATTCTTTTTTCTGCCGTTATCCTGCTTAATGACTATTTTCTCTGCATCCACGTCAACTACCTCTCCTGAATTTTCAGCTATAACTAAATAGCCCGAATCCTTGGCTACCCTGTCTTCCATACCTGTGCCTACATAAGGAGCGTCGGGTACGATTGAGGGCACGGCTTGTCTTTGCATGTTTGACGCCATCAACGCCCTGTTAGCATCATCGTGCTCAAGAAATGGAATGAGAGAGCTGGCAACGCTGACCAGCTGATGAGGAGCAACCTCTACAAAATCAAGGTCTTTAGAAGAACAGGTGCCGGGCTCCCCTTCAATTCTGGCCTCAACTCGTACGTCTGTTACATTCCCCTTATCATCAATGGCCGTATTGGCAGATCCAATTTTAAATTTAAGTTCCTCGCCGGCGTCTAACCACTCAATCTTGCCTGTTAGTTTGCCTCCATCAACCCTGGCATATGGTGTTATTAAAAATCCGTATTCGTTAAGACCCGCAAAGTTGGCCAAGCGATTAACTAAACCGATATTTTGTCCTTCTGAAGTATGGATGGGACAGATTCTTCCGTAATATGAACTGTGTACATCTCTTACTTCTATACCAGCCCTCTCTCTCGTTAATCCACCTGGACCCAAAGAAGTAATGATACGTTTGTGTTCAACGGCGGCTAATGGATTAACTTGGTCCATGAATTGCGACATCTGCGATGAAGCAAAAAACTCTTTAACCACGGCTACTAATGGACGTGGATTGACCAGGCCCGTAGGTGTAGCTTCGGTTATTTCCGTAGTAGACATTCTATCTTGAGCAATCCTTCTAATCCTTGCAAAACCGACTCTAATCCTGTCTTTGAGGAATTCGCCCATTGGACGGACTCGTCTGTTTTGGAGGTCGTCTATATCATCCGCTATGGCTCCGGGTGTTCTATTGAGCCGAAAAATTTCTTTGATTATGGCTTCGATATCTCCTTTTGTCAGAAGATTACCCTTAAAATCAACCTCTAATCTTTTATTTACCTTAAACCTGCCAACGGCCGACAAATCATATCTTTCTTCCTGGAAGAGCATTGAGTCAACCAACTTCTTAGCATCGTCCGGTGTGGCCAAATCTCCAGGTCTAATACGTTGATATATCTCAACATATGACTCTTCTAAAGTTTCGGCTGAATCTTTTTTAAGAGTTGGCTCTATTTCTTCACCAAAAACTTTCCTAATTTCATCCTGTTCAAACCCAAAAATACGCAAAAGACTGGTGGCAGGAACTTTTCTGTGTCTATCTATCTTTACTCCTATTGATTTATCTGGATCTGTCTCAATTTCGAGCCAAGTTCCACGGTTTGGAATAACCTTAGCGCCGAATAATCGTCTACCTCGATAGATGTTGTCTTTAAAATAAACGCCGGGAGATCTAATTAGCTGGGATATAACGACCCTTTCGTGTCCGCTGATTACGAAAGTCCCCCTGTCTGTCATAACCGGAATATCGCCTAAATATATCTCTTGCTCTTTTCTTTTACCGGTTACTTTATTGACTAGTCGCACTTTGACTCGCAAAGGGGCTTCATAAGTTGTTCCTCTGAACCTAGCTTCTTCCTCTGTATGCTTGGGTTCGTCTAGATGATAATCCAAAAAATAAAGCTCCAATTCCTTACCCGAATAATCCTGTATGGGCGAGACCTCCTCAAAAAGTTCCTTAAGGCCTTTTTCTAGGAACCATTTATATGATTCTGTTTGGATAAATTGAAGGTCTGGCTGTCTGGTGAGATCTCCAGGATGTGAAGAAAAAATCTTCACAGGCAGAGCTCCTTGCTTGTGGCTTTTTGTTATAGGCATTTATTGGATATTAAATATGACTTTGGGCGTCAACCCCGTTAGAGATAAGTCGTCGAGGGGACGACTGCCAGATGTTCCCAACATCTTATCTCTAACGGGGTCAAAACAAAAAGGCCGAAATTATCACGGCTTTTATTTTGAATCGCTTATTCGTTCAGGTATTTAACAATATTTCGATTATGTTCGTCAAGTGTCTTAGCAAATACGGTCTCTCCCGTCACTTGATTAGATAAATAATACCAATAGGGAGACGTTGCGGGCCTAGTGGCTGCCAATATAGAATCGGCGCCCGGATTTCCGATGGGCCCTGGAGGGAGTCCCCTATATAGATAAGTATTGTACTTTGAATCTATTTTTTTGTCACTACCTGTGATTGGCAAGCAATCCTTGGGTAGTTTTAGATAACAGATAGTGGCATCTACTTGAAGGGGCATCTCGTTCTCTAATCTTTTCCATAAAATCCCAGAAGCAATCCGTTTTTCTTTTAGGTCTCTAACTTCTTTTTCTAAAAGAGAGGCCATTATGATGGTTTCTTTGAGGTCTTTATGATTGACGTCTAAACCAATTTTTCGCACCTGTTCCTCAAAATTGTCTAAAAAGCGTTTCTGGACAACCTCTACTGTGGAATCTAGAAAGAATTCATAAGTATCAGGAAAAAGATACCCCTCGAGCTCGTCGCCGAGCTCGCCATCAGTCAAAACGCCTACATCACGTAATTGGCGATTAACATCATCAACCGTCCAACCTTCAAAGATGATAACTGTGGTGCGTGGAGTTTCGGGAATGGAATAATAACGAATTAGGCGCCAAACAAAAAAAGCGCCCGTTATAAGCAAAATCAAACCTAGTGCAAAAATTAATCTTCTCATTTATCCACGAGCTCTTCTTTCTGTAATGCCCTGAACGATACCGATCAAAAGAGCCACGGTCAACAAGTTACTACCCCCATAACTCACCAAGGGCAAACCCACGCCAATAACCGGCAAAAGACCCGTAGCTGAACCTAAGTTGATAGTGAAATGAACTAATAACATTACTGCTGTTCCCAAGGATACAAATCTGGCAAAGTTGTTTTGTGAATTTCTGCCCAGAAGCAAAAGTCGATAAATCATATAGATAAACACTCCTATAACCAAAAATCCTCCTAGAAGGCCCCACTCCTCAACGAATGTAGAAAATATGAAGTCGGTATGGGCTGCTGGTAGAAAGCCGAAGTGCGCTTGAGTGCCTTGGCCAAAACCCTTACCAAGAAAACCGCCCGAACCAATGGCAATCTTTGATTGAATTACATTGTAGTTTATTCCTAATGGATCTTCGTTGGGCGTAAAAAGAGCCGATATTCTTGCTTTTTGATAATCGGCTAAGAAAAAACTCCAGCTAAGAGCTGCTAGTAACATTAAGATAAGGCCGGCTGTTAAAAGATGTCTAGATTTAATCTCGCTTAAGAGAAGATATCCAAACCAGATGCTAAAAAGAATAAGGGCGGTTCCAAGGTCGGGTTGCAACATTACTAAAGCTGTCGGAATAAGAAAATATATAAAAGACGTAACGATAATGCTCGGCCTGGCGATAGCGACATGGCGAAGAGCAAAAAAGCTTGAAAAGAATAAAATGAGAGCCGCTTTGGCAAATTCAGACGGTTGAATCTGAAAAACTCCCAACTGTATCCAGCTACGCGCCCCACTTATCTCAGGAGCTACAAAATAATTAATGATTAGGAGCGCTAAACAAAAACCGTAGAAGCCAAGAGTCACCCATTTATAGCTCAAGATGGCTTTGATATTTAAAAGAGGCAAACCGACAGCTATTAAGACAACGGGTATCAGCCAAGCCAGCTGTCTTCCAAAAAGTTCTCCGCCCGAAGACGCAAGCGCTAAATATCCTGCCAAAAGCAAAACACCCATTGAGGCCAAAAGGGGTGGATCTATTTTTGATAGAATTTTATATGACATCTGTTAATAAGAATTAAGAAATCACCTCCCAAAAAATTTCTAAATTAAGATTCTCTATGGGAATTCCGGAAATAGATGGGATAAATATGGTGTAGCCACTTGTTTTAAATGCTTCCAAAGAACTGATAGTGGTTGAGCCGGCTCTTATAAGATTACCCCCATCGTCTTTAATAAGTCCTATTAATTTTAGAGATTCTATATCTCTACCCGACATATTTGAGACGATACCTTCAGCTATAATTTTCTCTTCATCTGATTTCAAATCGAGCTGTCTAGTCGCAATTTCATAAACGAAGAATTCTTGTATCGGCACTAGGTCTAGTTCTGATAAAATTTTTATCTCTATCCTACCAACGTCTTGATAATTGAAGTTCAGACCCGGCTCTATTATATATCTGATGCTTGTGGGCGATATGTTTGTGTCTTTTTCTATGGTTTTAAGCTCTCTACCTATTTTGTCCTTGATATTAATGAGATAACGAACACCCTTTACGGCATAATTTTGGTTTGTATTTTCAATACTGGCTACAATCGTTACTTTACCTTCTCCCGCATCAAGTGATTGAGGGCTTCCAATAATTAATTGAAAGTTTTTTGCTTCGCAAGATATGCAAATACCTCCACAATCAATTTGCTCTTCGTTTTGGTTTAAAATACCGTCTTCACAACTAGGTTTTGGCTGTAGGTAAAACCAAGTCATTACTAAAAGACCCCCCATAATTCCTAAATAAAAAATACCGTATATAAATTTCTTAATTCCTCTTGGCATTTATATTCCATTGTAGGTGAAAATCAAAAGCCCCGCTACGGGGGCTTTTGATTTTCTTATTTCTTAAGTGCTAGCAAAGATATCCTGGCGAAGCCTACTTTCGCCTCAAAAGACTATCATCGGCGTTTGGCGCTTTCACTTCTGAGTTCGGAATGGTATCAGGTGGGACACACCAAGCTAAATCACCAGGAAATCTTTGCCAACACTTTGACAAATAAAAGATAAGAACCATAAAAAATAAACGAAAAACCTTTCTTGGGCGCCTAAGTGGCCAATTCTCCAGGATCTCCAATCTCTTCAATTCACAGCAAGCTGTGAATATCAAATTTTAGAGAAAGCGGTCTATTAGTACTCCTTGGCTGAACACGTTGCCGTGCTTACACCTAGAGCCTATCAACCCGGTAGTCTTCCGGGAGACCTGTGTCTAATCTTGAGTGCGGCTTCGCGCTTAGATGCTTTCAGCGCTTATCCAACACGAACTTAGCTACTCAGCACTTCAACTGGTGTCAAAGCTGATAGACCAGAGGTTCGCTCAATCGGGTCCTCTCGTACTACGATCAAATCCTCTCAAACACTTCACGCCTACAGTAGATAAAGACCAACCTGTCTCACGCATATCAGATTGTAATACGGACTATATCTTTACCGATTACATATAAACATGTACTTCGGTAGTTGGCGTATAGTCTCTGAGGGGTCAATTACGACTTCCCTGCTGATTGCTCATTCTATGAGTTTCCAGCATATAGCCAACTTGCCGTTTCTGTATTTCTACAAAACGCCGCCGTTCAATGATGTCTTGTTTAACCTCGGGTTTAGACTGTTTAAAAGTCGAACTATTTCAACTCCTAAACGGTCTAAACCCAGCTCGCGTACCTTTTTAATTGGCGAACAGCCAAACCCTTGGGACCTTCTCCAGCCCCAGGATAAGGTGAGCCGACATCGAGGTGCCGAACACCGCCGTCGATATGGACTCTCGGGCGGTACCAGCCTGTTATCCCCGGGGTAGCTTTTATCCGATGTCTCCAGCCGTTCTACGAAGTGCTGTCGGGTCGCTAAGTTCTGCTTTCGCACCTGCGCGACTTGTAAGTCTTACAGTCAAGCCAGCTTATGCCTTTACACTTCAAGCCCGATTTCCATCCGGACCAAGCTGACCTTAATAAACTCCTCCGTTACTCTTTAGGAGGAAAACGCCCCATTTAAACTGCCCGCCAGGCACTGTCCCTTAACGTTTTTGCCGTTAGGGTTAGGATATAAACTTCATAAGGTGAGTATCTCACTGACGGCTCCAGTCCGACCAAAATCGGACCTTCAAAGCCTCCTCACTATGCTGCGCAGATAAACCCTATAGCCAATACCAAGCTGCAGTAAAGCTCCCGGGGTCTTCTCGTCCCACTGTAGGTACCCCGCATCTTCACGGGGATTGCATTTTCACCGAGCTCTTCGCTGAGACAGTTCTCCAGTCGTTACGCCATTCGTGCGCTCCGGAACTTACCCGGAAAGGAATTGCGCTCACTTCTGTTACTTAATGACTCCGACTATGGTCAGAGCGGATGGGTCATTTCTGCCCACCTCTCCATGTCGCCATGGAGGTCGGACTATATCTTCTTCTAGATAACTCTAGAGTTCGACGTATAGTCTCTGAGGATCCTACTCTCTATCTATTAATAGATTTGGTTTCCTGCTGATTGCCCGCACTCAACGGATTATTACGCTCTCGCGTACCGTGAGATACTCGGGTGTTCCAGCATTTGGTCGAATTTTACTAAAGCAATGTAATTCACCTTAGAACGGTTATAGTTACCGCTGACATTGACGGGGGCTTCGGTCAGTGAGCCCAAATATCCGAAGATACCTAGACCCCCAACGTTAACCTTCCCGCATCGGTCAGGCGTCACTTCCTATACATCCTCTTACGAGTTCGCAGGAAGCTGTGTTTTTAGTAAACAGTCGCCAGAGATACTTTAGCTGCGACCCGACACAAGGTCGGGTAGGCCTTATCCCAAAGTTACGGCCGCTTTTTTGCCGAGTTCCTTAGCGAAGAATCACTCGTTCCCCTTGGGCTACTCGCCCTATCCACCTGTGTTGGTTTAAGTACGGTGCCAACATAACTAATCCTAGAAGTTTTTCTGGGAGGCCTATTCAAAAGAGTTGGCCCGGGCAAAAGCCCGACCTTCTGTCGACCCTCGAGACGTGTCATTAAAGACAGTATTCCGGATTTTCCTGGAATACGCCTCTTGGGGTAAACAATGGGAAACCATTAACCCACTCTTTCTTATATGCCCCGTCACTCCATCGAACTATGTTGGCGGGCAGGAATGTTGACCTGCTGTCCATCGACTGCGGATTTCTCCATCGCCTTAGGCCCGCCTAACCCGTGGCTGATTGACATTGCCACGGAAACCTCGGATTTTCGGGGATCCGGTTTCTCACCGAATTTGTGGTTACTCATCCCAACATTCTCTCTTCCCAGCGCTCCACTCGTCCTCACGGATCGAACTTCAGCGCCCTGGGAATGCTCTCCTACCGCCCGACGCAAGGTCGGGCCCGTGTCTTCGGTAGTTTGCTTAGCCCCGTAAATCTTCGGCGCAGCCTGCCATTGAATAGTGAGTTGTTACACTTTCTTTAAAGGATGGCTACCTCTAAGCCAACCTCCTATCTGTCTATGGCAAACCACAACCTTTAACACTTAGCAAACATTTAGGGACCTTAGACGACGATCTGGGCTGTTTCCCTTTTGACCATGGAGCTTAGCCCCCACAGTCTAACTGCTGTGTTTTAATCTTCCGGTATTCGGAGTTTGATTGGCTCGTTAGGCTTTCGCCCGGCACGAACCATCCAGTGCTCTACCCCCGGAAGGGAACACACAACGCCAGTCCTAAAACTGTTTCGGAGAGAACCAGCTATTACCAAGCTCGATTAGCTTTTCACTTCTTACCACAGCTCATCCAAAGACTTTACCTCATCTACTGGTGCGGGCCTCCGGTCACCCTTCGGCGACTTTCACCCTGGCCATGGTAAGCTCGCTTGGCTTCGGGTCCTATGCGAACTACTGATGCGACCGAAGTCGCTGCGCGCTATTAACACTAGCTTTCGCTACGCCTACTCCGCCTGAGGCGGATTAAGCTTGCAACTCACATAGACTCGTTGGGTCATTCTGCAAAAGGCATGCCGTCACCCCCTCTTTTAGCAAGCTAAAAGAGTAACGGGCTCCGACTCCTTGTAGGCACACGGTTTCAGGTCTATTTCACCGTCCTCTCCGGACTGCTTTTCACCTTTCCCTCACGGTACTTGTTCACTATCGGTCATGAAATATATTTAGCCTTTCCTGGTAGTACAGGATGATTCCCCCAATACTATCGTGTCTTGGGGTACTCAAGATAAGTCCAACCGAAGTCGGACATAAGAAACGAAAGGTCCATTCGCTTTCGCGTACGGGACTATCACCCTCTTTGGTCCACCTTTCCAGGTGAGTTCTGCTAGCTAAGGGATTTGTAACCTTTCTCTATGCCTGATAGATGGCATTAAGTCATAACTTGAATCGCTGGTTAAGTCAGCTACAAGTTAAACCATCAATCAAGAATAGAAAGTTTCTCTCTTACAACCCCCATCCGCCTCAGACTTAACAAGGTTTCTGGGTTTGGGCTCTTCCCTTTTCGCTCGCCGCTACTAGGGGAATAACAAGCTTAGTGCGAACACTAAGCATTCGTTCTCTTTTCCTTCGGCTACTGAGATGTTTCACTTCGCCGAGTACGCTCTTTCAACACTTATGTTTGAAAGTGACAGAGGTTTGCTCTGACGGGTTTCCCCATTCGGAAATCCCCGGATCAAAGGTTGCTACGCACCTTCCCGAGGCGTATCGTCGCTACGCTACGTCCTTCATCGCTATTTCATGCCAAGGCATCCACCATGCGCCCTTAAATTCGGAGAAATTGGCCACTTAAGCGTCCAATTTCGCTCCATTATGCTTGCAAAACATAACGGAGTTGTTTCCAGCAAATAATATTACTGGGAACCGGTTTTTCGGTTTAATTTAGTGGTTCTATTCTTTTATTAATATTCAGTCCTATCAACCCAAGAGACAGAAAAACCGCTTCTTAAGCGGCCGAACGTGTGCATAAAAAACAGGTCGTTGGCTAGCCGCTTTTATGTCTCGTCATTCTTATCATCTGTGCCTTCATTATATATATGTTATCGAAAGCAAGTCAATACCCTCTATTCACTGCAAAAATCAGGGATATAGTTGGATATTAGCTTATATTCATAAGCCGTTTCTGCGTTTGGATTGGCGATAGAGAAGACTACTGGTAAATTGCATAAATCTGCATTGGAGAACCCCCTACTTCGAAGCCAACTAAGGGCGTCTTTTTCTATTTTATCCACTCCCGTGCCATTGATAAAAACCATGATTCTATCTCCAAGCGGAGGGGCGGAAAATAGATAACCGATTTCCATAGATGCATTACTTAATAATGTGCCGTCCTTGCCATTGAGAGATTTAATCAGTTCGTTCTTCACCGCCTCACCCTGCTGGCTAAGGACGCCCTCTAGATCTGCTTTTATTAATGGGTCTAAATTATTTTTTTCCGCCCCCTTTTCCCTTGTCATGGAAAAAATAAATGAGAAAAAAGCGATTGTAATAATAAAAATCATTATTCCGACTATGATAATTTTTTTATTCATATTTATTTATCTATATTTTAATTATTTTGACACAACTTCAGACACATTGTGCGTTGCTCGACTGAAACTAATTTACATTCATCTTCGCACGAACGTTCACAACTGCCAGTTCCTGGCCTTTCGCCAAACTTCCAACACTCCCAATATCCTTCTCCGCCGTCTTGCATAAGCTTTTCTATCGCATATTCGACCTGTTCTCTCCAGGGAACATCACCTGCGTCTGGTTCCGTTAGGCTCCCCAGGCCCGGCGGTCGTGACTTACCCATCTGGAAAAGACCCCAAGCCCCGGTGCATTGAGGGACTTGCTTTTCTGGACCACCTGGCCTATCTCCTTTAAAGAGTGTTGCATTTGGATTAAATCCGGGCGATTCACACGAAATCACTCCATCGACCATTGTCCCCACCAACTCCAATCTTTCAGAACTTGTTAAGCACGGATAGCTAGATAATTGTCTCAACACTTCTAGCCTTAGCATTCCAAGAAATTCAGTTTGACCAAGAGCTCTTTCACAATATGGGTCTCCAAAGTTACCAGCCCTGCTTGGGAGGACGTCTGAATAAAATCTTTTGCCATCAATCACGCAGGGCCCATATGTCGGCCCAACGTTTTCGAGCGATTTGGCAATACACTCTGTATAATCTCCATTTCCCCCACCCGATAATGCCACCACTCCCGGCGCCCCAGGGGAAGGATTGCTTTCTAGGATGATGTCGTTGATACGAGTGAAGTTGGGGGATATGAGAGTTAGAAGGAGTGGGGCAACTAGGAGGAGGGCTAATCCTACGATGGCTCTGGTGATGCGGTCTTTGGCGTCAGAGATACGAGATGGGTTGCCGGCGCTGGCAGCATATTTTACACCTGCAAACATTAGGAAGCCCAGAGCTGTGATGCCGACTAGGGATAGGGCCCATTTGTATAGATTGGTCAGTCCTTCTGTGAGACCCAGGGTTATTGGGATACCACCGGGGTCTGCCTGGCCTGTGTTTTCAAGGCCTAGGATTGAGTATGCAGATACTGCGTCGTTCCATGTGTTGTTGCAATTATTAGTAAGACAAAGTTTAGGAAGATAAACTGCGTTGATGGTTTTGGTAATGGACTTGCCTTCAACTTCTACATTAAATGTAGTTGAGATAATGGCGTTTTGAACGTCTTCACAATTTTTATCACCGCTTAGTACTAGGTTTGATCCTTCTTCGTCACCACTAACAATGGAATTGTATGTACACCTAGTTCCACCACCGGATAGGTATTGAAATTTCAACATGGGCCCACCACCACCTCGTGAAGAAGAAAGATATGTCCTTGCCGGCTCACTGGAGGCAATGAGGCTTATCGAGTCGTTTGGAAGCTTGCCTCCATCGCTTAGATTATTCTCAAAATCATCTCTATTAATCTTTACACAACTACTAGCTTGGTCGGCTTCTACACAAAGGACTACTCCGTCAAAGTTTCTGAAGGCGCTTTGAAGGGTTTGGATAATTTTTTCGTTGCTGACAGCATGAACAGGGGTTGGGAAAATGAAAGAAATTAGAAGAGTGAACGAAACTATGAATGCGTATTTTCTACTCATTGGATATTTAAGCTTTCTACAATGTCGTTACACTCGTCTATATACGCTTCATACCTATCTCCATATACCTGACACTCGAGTAACAAAATGCCATTTTCAAGGGACATTATGGCGCCCACTAGATAACTGTTGCTTCTAGCTAGATCTGCCTCCTTGAATTGCTCTGCAGTGGCTCCTCCCTCCTCTCCATCGCTACCGGTGTCTCCTCCATAAAAAACATCTATAGAAACTCGTCCTTGATAAACAAATTTTCTTCTTGCGCTTATGTTCGTATTAGAAGGAGAAAAATTAGAGTTCTCTATTAAACCATTAACTGCCTGCTCGTACGTTCTTTCTTCAGAATTTAATCTTACATCCACAATAGCCCACGGCTGACTATATCTTGAAAGAATGCCTCGCTGAATATTTTCTCCCACTAATGTTTCCCAACTTTGAGGAATTTTTAAAGACACACCCTCTTCAGGAAAACTTATTAAGTTCCATTTCTCATCTACAACCTCTGCGGTGGGCAAACCCTCTGGAGCCATTACAGAAGAATTGTCTGTTTGAGAAATACGGTTCATCAAAATCAAGACAACTATTAATATAAGAATAAAGGTTCCGCCTGATATTAGAAGAATTCTTTTCATTACTTTAATAATACCAAACTTTCTTGACTCTAAAACGAAAGGTCGCCCGACTAAAACAGAAAACCGCCCTAGGGCGGTTTTCTGTTCGCCCAATCAGCATAGCTGATTTAGGGGCGACTTCATCAAATTTCCTTGGTACCAAGGAAACTATTTGTGTTCTACTTCCTCTCTGAATCTTTTCAACAAGTGCTCTGCATAACCCTTGCCTCCCAAACCGAAGGCAATACCGCCAGCTAGGGCAACCATGGCGAAGACCGCCGTAATAAATGCCTGAACTAACGCTGATGCAATGCCGAGCTGAATAAGGGCTGCTGAAACGCCGAAGATGATGATTGCCCACCAAGTTAGTGCACCGGCAAAGTTGGCAGATGTAAGTCCGCCTGTTTTTGCAGAAGCTCTAACCAATCCCCTCAAGAAGCCGGCGATTATAACAGTCGCCAACAAAATCAACACTGCTACTATCACCTGTGGGATGTAGAGCAGTACTGCCTGAAGGAAGCTGGAGAGCGTAAAGAAGCCAAGAATGTCGGATGCGGCCAAGAAGAATGCGACTAGAATAAACCAGTAAGACAATCTTCCTAAGAAACGTCCGATATTAAGCTTCAAGCCCGCCCTTCTGACGTGAGCTTCTACTCCGGCCTTAGCCAAAAGACCATCAAGCTTTAAGGCACTGATGATTCTTTCAATCAATTGACCAACAGCAGCAGCTACAATCAAGCCGACAATGAAGACAACAAGAGCAGAGATGAAAGTTGGCAAGAAGCCAACAAAATCAATCCATAACTGCTGGAATGATGCCACTAACACTTCGACTACGTCCTGAAATGACATTAAGCGTACGCTTTTTACAATTTAATCCGACCTTTTAACGTCGTTTTCCTGATTTCATTATATCAAAAATGCAACTAAATAGCTGTCCCTTTGTGTGGATTAAACAAATTTCTGTTTTTTTAGATAAAGGTTTTATTAATAAAACCAGCGGGCATCATATTCTTGAAGAATTCAAAAATATTAAATGCGCCTCCAGGGTTAATCTCTTGGATAAAGGATTGGATTGCTTTAAACGTGGCTTCTGCGCGCGCTCCGTCATTACAAACCACTTTAAAGATGGTGGTTGTCTCTGGACAATAATTAAATGGCTTGGTGCTTGGTTCTGTGGGACCCCAACCGATTACTGATGGCTCGGATGACCATACGCACTGTTCTGGAAGATATCCATCAATATACCAATCTATATCATAACATCCGTTCTCCAATCTTGTGCCCGTGATTGATATTTCTGGTTCATCGTTTATTCTTATTCCAATCTTGTCATTACGAACCTTGCCATCATCTGTTTTACAGGAGAATTTATAGGTTGTGTTGCTGCTAAGAGCTGGTGTAATTTTTACGCCCGAAGCGGGAACGGATTCCTCGTCAATCTCACAAGTATCTCCATCTATAGATCCGGATGTGTTCCATTTTAATCTTACCTTGTCACCGCTATCTACCCTCTTAATACCGCTCGCCACTCCTTTACCGACACAGTCGGTTGAGCCATCGGTTGAGCCATCCTGATCGCACGCCCATATATCTACTGATGCTTCGTCCTGCTCCTCTTCTACCGTCACCGGTACAGTAGCTATAGTGCTGGAATCTCCTCTCTCCACCAACACCTTCGCCGTATATTCCCCGGGCTCACCGTATGAACAGCTTTGGTTTCCAGGTGTGGAATGAGGGTTTTTGTTAGTCCCATCAAGTTTGTAAATAGGGCTTTGGTCAGAGGTCTTGCAATAGAAGGTGTAGTTGATAGTGCCTTCTGCTGTGCCTCCAACCGTGGCTGTTAGGATGGTCTTTTCACCCACTTCCACGGGATTAGGCAAGGCGGAGAGAGATGCAGTGAGGGTCTCTTCTTCCTCTTCCTCGTCATAGATGGCCGTCACGGTTCTATCCATATTTAATTTTGGAAATACTGGGTCGTCGCCTATGGGAAAGCTAAAACTTCCCATTTTCCATTTTTCAAAAGTATAAATATCAAAAGATCTATCTCCATTATATAGATTAACCTTACAACTATCCGTTGGGCTACCCGATACGGTAAAGTCCGTTTGTTTAAAATCTGACTGGAGACAGGTCTTCACGTCAACGGCTAAAGGAGTGCCACTTTTGCTCCTAGCTTGGACAGTTAAGTTAACTTCTCGTGGTCCATAATAGGCGGTGGCAACTCTGTCTTGATTAAGGCCGAAGCTTACTGGATCAGCTCCCGAATTCCTATCGACTCCCCCTATGTTCCAATGGTCAAAGCGATACTCATTATTATCTCCAAAATTTATATCGACATCCTTGATATCTATGGAACAGTCGGCTACTGGCTCACCCGCTTGGGTAAAGTTAGTAGTATCGGTTCCCCTACAAGTCGTAACATGTACGCCCGGAAGAGGTGTCCCATCTAGAAGCTGACACCGAACTGTCAGTGTTGTTTGAGGGATTGCGGGAACTTTTTTTTCAAATCTGGCGAGAGCAGTTACGTTCGAGGTTAAATCAACACCTTCTATACTATCGTCTCCTGGGGGCTGGAGGGCTCCATTTATCTTCCAACGTTTAAATTCATATTCTACGCCGTTAACAGTTACGCTTTTGTCTGCATCAACAAGGTCAACCGTACATTTGTTCCTCTCGTCTCCTGTTTTGATAAATTCCGTTGTACCGTCACCTCTGCACGTACCTACGTCTACATGTAAGGATGTACCGTCAGTTGCTCGGGCTATAACTCTTAGGTTTGTTTGGGAGGTTGAGGGGGTGCAATTGTTGATTGTACAACTCGTACTACAGGTTTTTGGACAAGATCCATTATTAGAGCCGTCATCACATGCTTCCCCCGAATCTTTGGTACCATCTCCACAGTATGATCCAGAAATGTAGGTGCAGGCTAACACCCCACCGCCATCACAATTTGGGCGCAATTGAGGATTTAGTTTTAACCCAGCATCATTTATATCACAACCACACCAATGTCCAGTTCCGTCTGTTGACGATATAGCATCATCTGCTCCATCGCAATAATCGTTACCTCCCTTACAGTCACAGGTACAACTATAATCAGCGCCTGCAATCTTTAAGCTCAGAACACTAGAGCTTGAGAAAGAAAAAAATAGCACCACGCCTAATAAAGAAAAAAATATAAGTTTCTCTACTTTTATTTTCATAGAATCTACATTTTTCATTATATAAAAATTTCGTATTAAATTATAGCGTCGAGCGTAAACAATAGAGAGGAGGGGGGCTGACACACAGACACCCCCTCCTCTCTCTCAGACTCAACATCTATCTCTACTCAAGGAACAAGGTGTGGAAAGAACTCCGCAAGAGCTTCTGGAGCAATCTCCCAAACGCGTAGCGAATCCTCCATCCACTGGAAAGAGATCACTGCCCCGTAACCCTCTATGCCAAGGGGTAGTGAAAGTCCTTCTCCTCCATAGGTCGCGATCAGAACACCCTTCTCCACAGGCTCGTCGTTCACTTCGCCAATAGGAAGAATGAAGTCTGTCCCTTTGATAAGGACAAGGAGTTGTGCTCCATCGTCTCGCGTATACCGGCTCTCTACCGGAAAGATATACGCGAGTGTGCTGATCTCTTCGGCTCCCCAAACGGTTTCCCATACCCAAACCTTGGTACCTCCGTACAAACCATCGCTTGGCGCAAAGAAGTCCAACTCCATTCCAAGCGGGAATGCTATTGCGACAGGTTTTGTACCTCCGCCAGTGGTAATCCCGAAATCAAACGCATAGATGGGCTCGGCGAGCCAATACGCCTCTTCGCCCACGATGTCGATGCCCATCCCCACGGGGGGTAGAGTCGTTGTCGTGGTTGAGGTTGTTGTACTGGTACTTGTCGAGATCGTCGTACTCGTACTCGTGCTCGTCGACGTCGTAGTAGTCGGAGGCACCGTTGACGTAGTCGTCGTCGGAGCCGCTGTCGTTGCAGTGGTCGCGGTGGTAGAGGTGACGGAGATGGCTCCATCATCACCACAGGCTGACAGAATCAGCCCGACCACCATGATCAAGGTGATGAGTTTCCTCATCTTTCTCACCTCCTGTGAGTTTTTAGGTTATCAAGATGCTACGGCAACCGCCGTCTCACCTTGATAACGCGGTTGTCGTTCTTGATTTGTATTATACCACTAAAAAGTTATTTAGTCAATGAAAAGGGGGTCTGGGTCGTAGTTTTCTGTATATAAAATGAAGGTTGACCCACTGTCATAGTCAAAGGGTTCTTCGCTTTCGTCCGTAGTGGCTATCACATCCCCCGCAACAAAGCTTTCTCCATCAAGCAACATCGGGTTGTATTGAGTAGAAATAATGATTGTTGAGCTGGCGTTCCCACCGACAGCCAATGTCATCTGCGTGAAAAGCGTGCCTTCAAAGCTTGATTCTGAATATGTGCCGTCAAAAGTAGCTATGATAGGAACGCCTGCAGGCAACTTATACCCCATGGCCACTTCTCCGATGTAATCAATGATTTGTCCTGAACGACAATATTCTGCAGGAAGGAGGGTTAAGCAGGGCATTTCTCCCTGACCAATTTTCAAATAACCCTGCGAAGACAAGAACCATCCTCCAAGACCAAGAATTAAAATCGCAACCAATACCCAAATGGTTTTTTTATCAAGCTTAAACTTATTCGGCTGTGGGGCTGTCGGCCCTACTGGAGTTTGCATAATCTCTTCCATACGCCTTTATTATACCAAACCTATCTTTTAAATTCTCGCATCTTGGGCGTAACCCAAAATTTATCTAAACGATATTTGCCCCCCAACATCAATCTGGTCTGGGCATCAATGGCTGGAAACGAACCAAGGACAATCATCGTAACGGGTAGAAGGATCCACTGGATTAAATAAAGGAAATAGTGACGTGTCTTAAACCAATCCGGTTTAGGGGGTAAAAGTATCACACCCAAAATCGCAGAGAGGGCAATACCCAAAGAAGCTAAACTCATAATTTGCATAGTTACTCTGGGCAGATTGAAAGAGAGTAAAGAAGTGTTGAACTCCTCTCCCCCTAGAAGAAGAGGCATCCAACCAAGAGCAAAAATCATAAGCGAAGCGCACGACCAAGACCAAAAAGAATCTATAGTGTGAAATGCCCAATAAAGTTTTTTGTAGAGCTTCATCTTTTTGTCTTTGATGAAGTTGGTCACCATATAGGCAATGTTCTCACTTCCCCATGCCCATCTGCGTTGCTGTTTATAAACATTTTTAATCGTCTGCCAGAAACTGGGTGCTACATTGGCGTCCATTGAAACAGGATATGCTAAAGGCACCGTCCTCCAATTGCCATGATTCTCAATAAATAACTGCCAGAAAATACGAGAGTCCTCCGAAACCTTGTTCACGTGCCAGAAGTTAATATCTGCTAACGCCTTAAATGGCACAGAGTGAGAAGAAAACGTCACCATATTCTCGGGACGCGCCTGTTGCATCATTTGATAGTATGTAGCAGACAAGGCAATCACTCTGGCAAAAGCAGGTGTTTGAAAAATATTGTTGTTAAAGAATGGAATTGGCTGATAGCTTGCGTGTTGCGGATCTTCTTCTGTCAAAAAGCTATACGTCAGAACGCCGAAATATTCTGGGTAGATTTGCGTATCTACATCAAAGACGGAAGTCATAATCTTTGAATAATCCAAGCCCTCCTTATCTATTACATCTCTTTTAACCGCCTTGGCGGCATACGCCTGATTCGAACCCTTGCCAATTGTTTCTCCGGGAATGTTGTGCGGATGGGTAGAAATTATAAATTTGTGGAACAAGTCGCCGTACTCACGCTCTATCCTCTTCCCCGTTTCTGCATTATCAGCACTCGCCCTTTCTTCTTGAGCAAGAACGACGATAAATTTGTCTTTGGGATAATTGGTATTTTTGAGCTCTTCAAATGTTTCTTGGACTATCTCATACGGCTCATCCACCATCGGCAAGATTATTAAATGATATATATCGTTCCATCCTTTAATCTCTTTAACTTTTTCTAGCCAGTTAACCGCCATATTTTGCTTCATCTGACGAAAAGTGAACATCAGGTATAAAGAGAGAGTAGCTACGCGGAAAAACCAATATATATCAAAAAGGATAATAAAAATGGCCACGGCAACTGGCCAATGGATAGAAGCCACAACCATCATTATTAATGTTAGCCAAGTTAGAGTCCCAGGGAGTATTTCCAAAAAGCGATACATTGTTCTAGTTTATAGTGGCTAGTTTGTGGTGGCTAGTTTGTAGGTATTAAAGATTGAGGTTGGCTTGAGCGGTAATTCGATATTTCTTTCCCTTCTCTTCGTTTAGGTAGGCGGCTACTCCAATCATAGCAGCGTTATCTGTAGCATACTTGAACTCTGGTACATAAAAATCCAAGGACTCCTTTTTAGATACCTTCTTCAACATCTCTCTTAAGGGCTTATTAGCAGCTACTCCACCAGCAAGAATAATGGACTTAGCCCTATATTGCCACGCGGCTTTCATAGTTTTGGTTGTCAAAATCTCGGCAGATGCATTTTGGAAAGATGCCGACATATCTGCCCGAAGTTTGGGAGTGATTTTCTTATCTTTGAGATAATAGAAAATAGCCGTCTTAAGTCCCGAGAAGCTGAAGTCGTAATTTTTTTGGTTCAGCATCGGCTTGGGAAGCTCAATGATGGGCCTACCCTTCTCTGCCTCACGTTGAATCTCCGGTCCTCCAGGATATGGCAGACCGAGCATGCGCGCCACTTTATCAAAAGCTTCACCCACGGCATCGTCTCGTGTCTCCCCAATTTTTTTCCATTTATCAATACTCTCTAGGACTAGAAGAATTGTGTGCCCCCCACTTACTATTAACCCGATAGCCGGAAGTTTTATATTTGAATCTTTATCTTTTAAAGAAAGAAGTGGGCTATAGAGATGCCCTTCCAGATGATTGGCGCCTAAGAGTGGCTTTTGATGCTCTTTAGAAAGCTTCTTAGCATACTCGATACCTGTCCAAAGAGCTGGTTCAAGTCCTGGACCAACAGTAACGGCGATGGCGTCGACACTGCCCCAATCTATATCAAGGTTCTTTTCTATAAGGGGAAGATTTTTAATGTGTTCACGTTTTGCAAGTCCCGGCATTACTCCGCCATATGGGCGATGTAGTTCGATTTGCGAAGAAATCTCGCTCTTCAAAACTTTAAAACGCGGCTTCTTTAGGCGCCCCTCTGCTTCGACGACAGCCATAGCCGTCTCATCACAAGATGTTTCAATAGATAGAATTCTCATTCGGTTTAAATATTGTAAGTCAGCTTGCCCCCAATTTACCACATCCTCAAGTCACAAATAGTTATGAACTGAGGGTGGGGCGGGTGCTAACAGTTGTTAGCACCCGCTGGTGACCCCTAGGAGCTACCCCTTCCTAGGGAGCAGCTGTTGGTAGGCGATGGACACGGGGTAAGAGTACTTGCGCACCCAATCGCCGTTCTTGTTGTAGAACTCCCGACTCCACGGAAGCTTCATGGTCAGACGACCACCATTCAACTTCATCGGCATCCACCTCCACACCTGACGGACCTTGCCAGTTGTGAAGTTGTACGTGGAGAAGTACGCACATACGTATCCCTCCAGAAGCTCGTCTTCCGAATAGAACGGCTTGATGTAGACCTTGTAGCGCCACTCTCCAGTGAACTGATCGTTGAAGCTGATCATGACGACCTGCGCCAATTCAATACCCCAATAGGGCATGCTCCACGCGTCGCCGTCGGGCTCATAGAGAACTTGCGTGGCGCCGTCGATAGGAATCATCGGCGGGTTCCAGCACTCGAGTCCCGGCAAGAAAGCGTCCTTGCCTTGAGGCGCTGGGAACGGAAGTGGATTCGTCCACCGTCCGTCCTCGTTGACTTCGATCCGATAACGCTCTCGCTCAACCGACCGACCGGAGTCGGCGGAAGCGGGAACGACCAAGGCGAATAGCATCGCCGTTGCCACCAAGGTCACGATCCATTTCTTCATTGCAGGACCTCCTTTAGGGGTCTAGGTTTCAAAGGTTCAACCCAAGCAATGAAACATATTTTTATAGAATTGTCAATTAAGTTAATATTGAAAAGATTGTGCGTATATAATAGGTTATAGCCACTGGCCCCATCGTCTAGTGGACTAGGACGCCAGGTTTTCATCCTGGAAACGGGGGTTCAATTCCCCCTGGGGTCACACAAGATTTGTTTATCAACACATAAATCACCTTTCTCGTTGCACTCAAGGGGTGGGTGTAGTAATTTTGAAACGGCACATAGACATAGGAGGCAAACTTATATGGACGACGAAAGACAGAGCCGAGGTCTAAATGGCCACGGCAAAATCGACGTCATCACCGGACCAATGTTCTCCGGGAAGACCAAAGAGCTCATAAGGCGCATCGAGAGGGCCGAGATTGCTGGACTCCAGTTCCAGCGTTTTACCCCTAGCGAAGACACCTTGGGTGGCACAAGCAATTGGAAGTGCCACTCCGATCAGGTGTATCCGGCAACTCCGGTTGCTAGTGGCACTGAGCTAGAAGGCGTGGTTCTTCCCGAGACCAAGGTCGTGGGGATTGACGAAGGGCAGTTCCTTGATGACTCCATCGTTGAGGTGGCCGTTCGACTCGCTGATTGCGGAGTGCACGTCATCATTGCCGGACTTGATCAGGATTTCAAGCGTCGTCCCTTCGGGCCGATGCCACTCCTGATGGCCGTCGCTGATCGCGTTATCAAGCTTCGTGCTGTCTGCAAGAACTGTTCTCGCTCAAGTGGCGAAGAGATTCCTGCGATGCACAGCCGTCGCCTGGTGGCCAGCGAGGAAGTTGTGGTCATCGGTGAGGAAAACGAGTACGAGGCCAGCTGCCGTCGATGCCATCCCGAAAGCAATGGGAACAAGTGAGCACACCCAAGAGAGGAGATACGAAAAGGCGCATCTCTCCTCGCGGGTGTGCCTTTTCGTTTATGGTTTGGCTATAATGAAAATATGAAATTGAATATGGACTCTCGTTTTGATCACCAAATCCGAGAACCTGAAATATATAAAGCTTGGGAGAAATCTGGCTTTTTTAATCCTGATAACTTAGTTAAAGGAGGTGTGGTTAAAAAAAATGCGCCTAAATATTCTATGGTGCTTCCCCCACCAAACGTAACGGGCATCCTTCATATAGGGCATGCCATTGTGCTCACCATCGAAGATATAATGACTCGTTTCGCCAGAATGAAGGGTAAGCGTACCTTATGGCTTCCCGGTTCAGATCACGCCGCCATCGCCACTCAATCAAAAGTAGAAAAGATTCTCTACAAAGAAGAGGGTAAATCCCGCTACGATTTGGGTAGAGAAAAATTTTTAAAACGAGTTGAGAAATACGCCTCTGAAAGTCATGCAACTATCACGGAACAGACCAAACGCATGGGAGCATCACTAGATTGGAGCCGTGAAGCATATACCCTAGACGATGAGCGTAATTTTGCAGTCCGCACCACCTTTAAACGCATGTACGAAGACGGACTTATATACCGAGGGTACAGAGTGGTCAACTGGGATCCAAAAGGTCAAACCACCATTTCGGATGACGAGGTTGTATATAAGAAGACCCAAGCGAAGCTTTATACATTTAAATACGCAAAAGATTTTCCAATTGCCATTTCAACTACTCGCCCCGAAACAAAGCTGGGTGATACGGCCGTGGCGGTCAATCCTAAAGATGCTAGGTATAAAAAATACGTTGGCAAAACATATAAGGCCAGATTCGCTGGTGAAGATATTGAGTTAAAAATAATTGCTGACCGTGAAGTGGATCCGAACTTTGGAACAGGGGCATTGGGCGTAACGCCGGCTCATAGCATGATTGACTACGAGATGTCTCTACGTCACGACTTGCCCATGAAGTCCGTCATAGATGAATACGCTCGTATGACCGTAGGCATGAAGGGTGTGAAGGGTGAAAAAACAGTTAACGCCCGCGACAGAGTAGTTGAGTGGCTCAAAGAAGAAGGTTTGTTAGAAAAACAAGAAGATATCGAACAAAATATTTCTACAGCGGAAAGAACGGGCGGGATTATTGAACCTTTGCCCAAACTTCAGTGGTTTGTGGACGTAGAGAAACCTTTCAAACTCAAGAAATCCAAAATTAAAGGTATTAAAAACGGGCAGGAGGTGACCCTGAAAGAATTGATGCGCCACGTCATGAAAAGTGGACGGATTAAAATTGTTCCTAAACGTTTTGAGAAAGAATATTTTCGCTGGATAGACAATCTCCGCCCGTGGTGTATTAGTCGACAAATATGGTTCGGCCACCAAATACCTGTTTGGTATCCTTCGACGAGCCCACCTGCCGGTAGGCAAGGACCAGGACAAATAAAAGATATATACGTTGGTATTGAGCCCCCTAAGGAAAAAGGGTGGGAACAAGATCCCGACACTCTAGATACTTGGTTTTCTTCTGCTCTTTGGACATTTTCAACACTTGGGTGGCCAAAGAAAACAAAAGATCTAGAGGAATACCATCCGACGGATGTGCTTGAAACTGCCTATGAGATTCTTTTCTTTTGGGTAGCAAGAATGATTTTGATGAGCACGTACTTGCTTGGTGAAGTTCCTTTCCGCATTGTATATCTACATGGATTAGTCCGAGATGAGCAAGGTAGGAAAATAAGTAAATCTCTCGGTAACGGAGTTGATCCGCTGGAGATGATAAACAAATACGGCGCAGACGCTGTGCGAATGTCTCTTATAATTGGAGCCGCTCCGGGGAGTGATAGTAAAACTTCTGAAAATAAAATTAAGGGTTATCGCAATTTTACTACTAAGATTTGGAATGCTTCTCGTTTTGTTTTAATGAACTACGACGACAAACTTAAAGCTAAACCCAAATATACTGTTGAAGATAAGCGCAATTTAGAAAAACTGGAGAGTGTTAAAAAACGAGTTGCCAAATATATTGATGAGTATAAATATCATCAGGCGGGGGAACTTCTATATCACTACTTTTGGCACGACTTTGCCGATAAGGTGATTGAAAAATCAAAAAATAGATTGCGCGAGAGTTCTGGCGCAGATAGAGTAGCCGTGCAAGAGGTGCTTTTAAAGATTGTTAGTGAATCTATGAAGATGCTTCACCCGTTTATGCCCTATGTCACAGAAGAAGTTTGGGGAAAATTGCCTCACAAAAACAAACCGACATTGTTAATGATAAATAAATGGTAGATTTGCACATACCTGTAATCCTCGGTTTAATAGCTCCCCTCTTTTGGTTAGGATTTTTTCTTTTTGAAGATAGAGATCATCCAGAACCTAAATGGATGGTGGCAGTTGTTTTTGGCGGAGGCATTTTTTCCGCCTTCTTAGCGCTTAGTCCAGAGATATGGCTTAACGCTCAATTCCCACAAACGGGCTTGCCGTATCAGAATAATCTTTTAATCCCCTTCGCTTTTATTGAGGAATTTATTAAGTTCGCGATTGTTTATTTGATTATCAAATACAGTAAGTACTTTGATGAAAAAGTAGATGCAATGATTTACATGATAGCGGCCGCGCTTGGTTTTGCCGCTATTGAAAATATCTTTACGCTCTTTAATATGCTGGAGCTCCACGCCATTTTAGAAACGACTGTTATTCGAGGCATCGGCGCCACCCTTCTCCACGCCCTAGCATCTGGTATTCTCGCTTTCTATTGGATGAAGGGCAGGCCTATCTGGGGACTTATTAACGCAACCGCTTTGCATGCTTTATTTAACTATTTGATCCTACGCATAGAGGGCGATGCCAAAATCTACGCTACGTTGATTTTGGTGGTGGCGGCCCTTTTCCTCTTTAGAGATTTTGAAATCATTAAAAAGCCCAAAGAGGCGCTTTTTAAAAGAGATTAGTGCGTCCACAGGTGTGTCGGCGCTTAAGTTTGTTATAATTAATTCACGATGAAAAGAAAGAAACACGTTGAGATAGAACAGATGCCCAGTGAGGAATCTTTCGCTGCAGAAATGGAGGGTCAATTAACCATCGACGTTTATCAAACACCAGATGAAATAGTGGTGCAGTCCACTGTAGCTGGAGTTGATCCAGCCAATATTGATATTGATGCAACTAGTGAGTCAATAACTATCCGAGGCGAGAGACACCGCAATCGCGAGGTGTCAGATAGCGATTATTATTATCAAGAATGTTTCTGGGGTAAGTTTTCAAGAGAAGTGATTCTTCCCCAGGAAGTAGATCCAGATAAAGCAACCTCTAGCTTAAAAAACGGTGTACTAACGGTGCACCTACCCAAGATTCATAAAGACCGATCGCGTAAGATATCTGTAAAAGGAAACTAAATTATTTTCTTGTATATTTTCAAAAGACCCTCGGTGGTTTTTTCTTTTTTATACTCTTTAGCGGTTACAAGGGCTCCTTTTGATAGTTTGATCATAAGCTTTTCGTTGCTCAAAACCTTAAGACAAGCGTCAGCTAATGACTTAGGAGTATCTTTAGCAATATCGCCATTTACATTTGACTTCACAATGTCCGTAACAGCACTGGCGCCTACTGCTATGACAGGCAGGTTCATAGCCATTGCCTCCAGCATCACCAACCCTTGGGTTTCGCTAAGAGAAGCATGAATGAAAACATCCGCTCCTTTTAGATATCCTCCAACTTCCTCAAACTGAATTAAATCTGTAAAGATTACTTTGTTTTCGATTTTTAAATCTTTAGCTGTCGCCTTAAGTTCTTTTAGAAATGGACCTCCTCCGACCATTACTAATGTATTGGCTGAATTTTCATCCAATATGATTTTGAATGCTTCCAAAATTCTAGGTAGATTTTTTTCTGGACCAATACGCGAAATGTTGATGATAATCTTGTCTTTTTCTGGAATATTGTATTTTTTTCTTAAATTTACGTCGGGAGACGCATTTAGTTCACTAAAATCTATTCCTGAAGGATTTACATAAATCGGTTTCTTAACTCCATTTTCTCTCAGATATTGCTCTATGCTGGGCGTTGGAACTATAACGGCGTCTACTTTGTTGGCGTATCTGGTGGCAGCTTTTTCCACTATTTTGATTAGAAGCTTTCTAGGCAAAAGGGGTGGCACATAATCCACGTAATATTCATATCGAGTGTGATTAGTAAAAATAATAGGAATGTTTAATTTTCTAGCGATTTTCAAAGCCGAGCTACCAATAGCCCAAGGATGTTGAGAATGTATCAGGTCAAGCTTCGTTTTTTTAACAAAATTCAATACTCTCCCAGACGGCATGGGTATTGGATATTTGGCCTTATATTTAATTGGAGCTGATGGGTATCTGAATATGTGGTCGTCTTTGTCTTTGTAGCCAGGAAAATTGGGCGCAAATACGAAGACCTCGTGTCCAGATTTATTTAATCCTTCTCTAAAATTCTCAACTGAGTTCGTGACTCCACTCACGATGGGGGTGAAGTTGTTAGTAAATATTCCTATCCTCATCTTTCGGTAATCCTATCAATAAACTCTCCCATTATCTTGTTGGCTTTATCCGAGTGCATATCTGTAGTAAAAGAGTGATATGAATCTTTAATGAGAGCGATCTTTTTGTCTTTTGAAGCCACTTTTAAATAAACATACTCTGCGCTAAAAGGGTGAATCACATTGTCTGTGATAGAGTGCATGATTAAAATGGGATCTTTAATGTCTCCCAAAATTCTTTTAACTAGCTTTCTTGAATCAATTGCTTCATAGGCACTTTGGGGTGGATATTGAAGATAATGAATCTTCTTATGGGCTATATAAGCATCTCTTTTTCTATATTTTTTAGTTTTCAGTTCCCTCTTGTTACGTAGAGACCAAGCGTATATAAGTCCCAGAAAGTGGAATCTAAAGAAAATAGGAGTGCCCATCGGTATCACCCCCAAGACCGGTTTTTCTGTAGCTAGCATCAAAGCCATATTGGCACCCATAGACATGCCCCCTACTACAATCTTATCTGTAGTTTGAGCTAAAAAGTCGTATGCTTCTCTGGCGCCCGCTAGCCAGTCCTCCCATTTAACATCTAATAGATCTTTGGGCTCTGTGCCATGTCCTTTGTGAAGTGGGATATAAACCGTATAACCAAGGTCGTTCAGATATTTTGCAGTTGACTCCGTAAAGTCGGGATTAAATTCTTGAGGAGAAGAACTCCACCCGTGAAAAAGAAGCACCCCGATATCTTTAGTTCCTTTTAGGAAGATGGGTTCCGCACCCTTCATTAACTTTTTATCTGTCCAGACGGGTATTTTCATGTTGTCGTAGGCGAGGTGGGACTCGAACCCACACGAGATTGCTCTCACTGGGGCTTAAACCCAGCGCGTCTGCCAATTCCGCCACTCGCCCATAATTTCTAAACGGAACTTTATCAATATATCACAACGATTGAAAGAACTTCATAAGCTCCTCGGGTTTTGCAATAATAACTTCTGGTTTGTGTTCTTGTAAAATCTTTTCTGAATTAAAGCCCCAAGTAACTGCTATGGGTGTAATATTTACGCTTCTTGCTGCCTCTATGTCTGAAGTTTGATCGCCCACATAAAAAACTTCTTCTGGATTAAGATGGTGTACCTTAAGAAGAGTTTTGATAACTTTTGCTTTTCCAAAAAAACTCTTACCGGCATAAATAAAATCAAAGTGATCCATTTTGTTGCCATCTAAGAACTTGATTACGTTTGCCTTAGAGCCGGTAGTGACTATTCCGATTTGACAACCGTCTTCCTTTAACGCCAATAAGACATTCTCTATCCCGGCAATTGGATGCCAGCTGGCTATTTGTTTATGAGTTTCTGACCAAACCCTTTTAACTATTAGGGGTAATTTATGTTTTGGGATATTGCCTTTTCGAAGAGCTTCTCTAAGCGCTTCTTTGTTTTCTTGACCTCTAAAGTTTTCCAAAATTTCACTGTCTATTTGAGGAAAATTAAAATCCTCCGCCATCCCATTCAATATTTCTACAATCGGACCAACCGTATCGGCGACGGTGCCGTCGAAGTCAAATAATATGGTTTTTTTCATAAATAGAGGCCCGGGGGGGAATCGAACCCCCGTATAGCGGTTTTGCAGACCGCCGCGTTAGCCACTTCGCCACCGAGCCTACTGCTTATGGAATTCTAGTATACTTTTGACCATACCATCAACGCGTTGAGGTCTTAAATTAAAATATTTTTTAAAAATCTTAAACTTTCTTTCTAAGAAATATTCTTTTTGTGCGCCTGAATACATGTAACCAAATACCTTAAGCGCATCTTGTGTAGAAAGACGTATTTGGTAAGATCTGTGACTATTATAAATTTTAGTTTGTTTTATTTTGGCTTCTCTCTGAAGAACTATAAGTAGTTTTTTTAGAAACTCTCGACTTCCGCTAGTAAATATAATTGATAATCTTTTTACTATCTTATTCTTCTTTAATCCCTTTGCTCTTTCTAAATAAACACATCCATCCCCATCAAAATATCCCCTAACAAAATCCGGTAAGAATTTTTTAGGAATATTGGGCACCACCATAGTAAGCGATTTATTAGGACTTACTCCTATGTTTAATAAAGAATAAAACATCTCCTTATTACCTATTCTGAGTAAATATTTAGTTTTCCTATTCTTGTCCTTAAAAGTGGTCTTGTAGATATTGTGTTTGCTATCCATCCATCCCTTAATCATATTTAATACGTCTTTATCAATACTAGTAATAGCCAAGTAGTTTCCTCGAGAGGATTTATAGATAGCCCCGTCAGCATAAATAAACCCTAAAGTATAAGACATTTGGGCGGTCCATTTATTAAAGAACCCTGAATTAACACTATATTTAATCCCCATCTATTAAGTGGTAATGATATACACTGTTATTTAATTATAATAAACTTGAACCCCCTTATAAAGCGTTACTTAACTAACTTTAGCACGTCCCCTTTTTCAATAATCGTTGGCGTTTCCAAAACAAGGCCACACTCCTTATCTACACCTACTTCATTAACAACTTCTTTATCACACTGCAAACTTTTAATTCTACCCTTGCCCAAGGACTCGCCATCCCTTTCAACTTCTAAAACTCCGCCCACCCGCATGAGGCCCTTCAAAATCTTTCCGCCTACCGTCTGCTTATTGGGACTTGTGTTAAAAATAGCCAGCACCTCTAATTCACCTCCGGCAAATTCTGTCTTTTCTTTGGTTTTATATTCACGAATTGTATCTAGTAATTCATATATAACCTTTGATGTAAAAATCTCTATGCCGTGTATTTCGGCTAAGTGGGCGGCTGACTTTTTTGCCTTTACTTGAAAACCGATAATGATGGCGTTTGTTGACTTAGCAAATTGAGTATCTTTATCAACTATATCTCCAACAGATGATTCAACTATGCTTACTTCTTGCTTTAAAAGATCTCTAAGGGCTTCTAGTGAGCCGTTCGTGTCCGCCTTAAGCACAGCTTTGGGCTTTTCCCCCTGTATCTTCTTTTCTAGGTCTTCTGGGATAATTTCCTCCCTAACAGGTGTCGCATCAAGTTCTCCGTCTCCAGTTACAAATTCGTCTCCTGATTCAGGAAGATCATCAAAACCTACAATCGACGCTGGCGCTGACGGCTCAAGTTCCTTAGCCGACTTGCCTAAAAAATCCTCTAATATCTTGATTTTGCCCGAAGCGCTCAATGTTTTTATCTCATCTCCTTTTTTTAATGAGCCCTCTTTTAAAACAAGGTGGGCTATCATGCCACGGCGCGGATCCATTTGAGACTCAATCACGAAACCTCGTGCGTTTTGATTAGGATTAGATGTTAAACCCGCTACTTCTCCCATTAAAAGAAGTAAATCTAGGAGTTCTTTAATGCCCTCTCCGGTTTTTGAAGATATCCCCTGCCAACTTATATCACCCCCTGCGCCTTCAAGGAATACCCCTTCGCTTATAAGATCATTTTTAGTTTTTTCTATATTGGCGCTTTCTTTATCCGTTTTAGTAATAGCAACTACGAAGGGCGTTTTTGTAACTTTTAATATTTCCAGGGCTTCTTTGGTTTGTTGTTTAACACCCTCATCGGCCGCTACTACCAATATAGCTATGTCGGCTGCAGATGCACCGTGGGCTCGCATCTTTGAAAAGGCCTCATGACCAGGAGTATCTATAAATGTAATCTTCTTACCATTATGCTCGACCTCATAGGCGCCGATAGATTGAGTAATTCCGCCCGCCTCGCCAGCCACCACTTCTGTTTTGCGAATATAGTCCAGAAGGGCTGTTTTCCCGTGGTCAACGTGACCCACTACCGCCACAACTGGCGGTCTTGGCTTTAAATTATCCTGTTTTCCTGCCATGTGTCACTAAAAGTTATCACTTAGCTTCTTTGTATACAAGTTTTCTCAAATTTGACTATTTAGAGTGTTTGTTGATATACAGAGCTCGAAGGAGGTGAAAATGTACCCTGATAAAACTGCGAGAGAGGTTCTCTCGAGTACCAGATTCACGGAAGAGAACCTATTGAGCACCATCCATGCTCACGAGGTAATGCAAGCAAGGGTTACTGATGATCTCGGTGCCCTGTCTCGAATCCAGGAGTTCTGGACAACTCCTCTGCCCGAGATATTCCTTGAGGTGGTTCGTCGCCTTGAGAAATCGCTCGGACGTCCACCCGAGTGGATGGAAGTCAAGAACGTTCTCATGGAACGAGGCCTGTCCGGACAAAGGGCAATCTCGATCTATCGCTGGCTCAAAGCACGCAAAAAGATCTGGCAACTGCCCGATAGAAAGCTAACCGTGGAAAGCCCTGACCCTACGAACATTTAGTCCGTAGGGTCAGGCAAATTATTTGATGAAGAGTTACTATTAATACCGATGCATAAAGACGACTTTATAAGAATAGAGGGGAAGGTTAAAGAAGGTCCCAAGAGTGTAATATTGGCCGGTGTTCACGGAGATGAACGGCCCGGCATAGAAGCTTTTAAAGAAATCCTACCTAATTTAAAAATAGATAAAGGAATCGTCTGGCTAGGTTGGGCAAATCCGATATATTTTTCATAAATAGGTTATCAGCAATTTAAATATTGGAGCAGAAGTCCGGGACCCACTGACCACCTCTCGGTGATAGTAGGGCCCCGGACTCTGCCTTTTTTGCCTGGTCACAGGATGCTCTTGAGCGCTTCTGCGTGAGATCCGCTCCGCCGCAGGCCGAACACCTTTCGATCAAGATCCTCGCGATGAACGCACCTCCCGGTGGCCCAATCGATCATCTCGAACAAGACGACCGCCTGTTCAATGCAGAACCGCGAGAACTCATCAGCGCTCTCTGCGGGGATGGATGCCCACTTCTCCGGATTGCCAAACGGCTTGACGTAGGGAGCTCCCCAGTTGCCATTGCCCGCCAACAGGCGGCCAGACATTGGGACTCCCGGATAGAAGTCGCGTTCGCAGACTTCATCCACTACGTCCGGATAGAAGCGGACGGCCTTCACCTCCACGCCCATCTTCTTGAGCCGCTGGACACCTTCGTCCACGGCGATACCGGCCACCACGCACGGCACCCTGATACCCAAGCGCTCAATCAGAGCGACCACCCTCTCAGCCATGTCACCTGTGAAGATGACATCGTCCGAGATGACGGCCCTGCGCAGCCCGCTCTCTTTCAAGATACGAAACTGCTCAGTGAGCTTGGGTGAATTCGGGCGATGCCCGTGACCTCGGTCCCTCCATTGCCCGTCCACCAGACGGGCCATGCTGAGGGTGAGATCGCTCGGGCAATAGACCGGGTCCAGCGAGATGCAAGTCAGGTCGGTTTCCCGAACCAATTCCTGCATGCCACTCGACAACTCCTCCTCGGAGATGAAGTCGAACTCGCTAAAGATCCGTCGCATGTGAGCTTCGAAGATGGACCTGAGTTCATCGAAGAAACTTTGCTCTGGAATCACAAACCCCGTCTCTGCACCCCAGCTGACCAGAAGGCTTCTGATGTCGGCTGAGACGACGTAGGGCTTCATGCCCGCCTCCTTATGTCGGTGTGCTATCCCTGCCTCGAGCCGGAGCTCAGAGGAAGGGGTCAAAGACTTTTTAGGTCGCTGACCCCTTCTTCTGAAACCCACTATTCCCGTTTACTCTTAGCTAAATTAATAGCCTGTTCAACTGCTGCTTCTGGAGTATCTGTCTCTATGACTTTAAGGCGGTTGCGTTTATCCATAAACTGTCCCGCCAACTTATCTGCCCACCCTCCATATCCTTTTAGGGCCACTATTGGGATACCTGCTTGATATGCGATCCCCATCTCTGTCAGCGTCCCAGAACCACCACTTATAGCAATTACGGTGTCTGCGCTCAAAATAAAGGGCAATTCTCTGCCGCCACCCCTCTCCAGGCCAGTTGCTACTACAATATCTATATTATCCCTCTCAAAAACATCCAAACCCTTTCCATAAGTAAAGCCGATGGTTAAGCCACCTTCTTCCTTAGCGCCTCGACAAGCAATAGTTGGTAGTGAATCGTAGTCTTTTTCTGCGCCAAAAATCAGAGCTGCTCCGTTTTTAGCGATAAGTTTGCCTATTTCTTTAGCAGTTCCGGCGAGTTTTTCAGAATAATTTAAATCTGCGCTTGATCCTATGACAGCAATTTGCAGTTTTCTAGATAGATTGCTCATATTGATTTTAATAACTAAAGCTTAACATAGGGCTATTTGTCAAACCAAAAAGAAGGGCCCTCATTCAAGGTTGAAAGAGAGCCCGTACAGTGGAGAAAGGGGGGTGGGCACGACGGGGTTCGAACCCGTAACCTCTGGAGCCACAATCCAGCGCTCTAACCAGCTTGAGCTACGTACCCACGAAACCCTTTTAGCGAAGCATTTCCTTGACCGTTTCAACCACGTTTGCACGCGGGACAGTCACCTGCTCACGCTCCACCAAGTTCTTGACAGTTACCTCGCCACGCTCCCTTTCGTTGGAGCCAATGATGATGGCGATCGGAAATTCCTTTCTGACAGCATAGGCCAATTGGCCTTTCAGGGTGTTGTCGTTGCCGAAGTAGATCTCGGTTGAGATACCCCCTCGACGCAGATCGGTCGCAACCGATTGCACAATCTCTCGACCCTCGGGATCGAAGTCGAAGATGATCACCTCTGCCACCGTGCGTTTGCGCTTCACCAACCCCAATTTCTCGAGGGCGGCAAAGAGTCGGTCAACACCGACCGAAGCACCAGTAGCAGGAACTGATGTTGACCCGAAACGGGCAACCAATCCATCGTACCGACCACCTGAAAAGACGCTTCCGATTTCCGGTAGGTCTGTAAGGATCGTCTCGAACACAGGGCCTGTGTAGTAGTCCAAGCCACGCGCAACCGAGAGATCGACTGACCAAGCCGAATCCGGTACTCCAAGGGAGGTAACGGAAGAGATAATCTCTTCCAGTTCCCTTGCTCCCTCGAGAGCAATCTCTGAGATAGACATCAATTCCTTCACGGCCTTCACCGTAGTAGTATTGCTGTCTGTCTTGAGATCAACGAACTTCTTGAGAGCATCAAGTTGGGCGCCTTCGAATCCGAGCTCGCGCTCGAGTTCTTCGGCTACTCCATCCCAACTAGCTTTGTCGAGCTTGTCGAGAATGCGGAGCACCTGCTTGATCTTCTCGGGATCGAAACCGACGTACTCGGGCAATCCATTCAGGACCTTCCGGTTGTTGACACGAATGAGGAAGTTCTTGATGCCGAGGGCCGTCATCGTCTCGTACATGAGGGCGATGACTTCCGCATCTGCAATCACGTCTGCTGTGCCAACCGTATCAGCGTCGAACTGGGCGAATTCCCTGTAACGGCCAGCTTGGGCCTTTTCACCTCTCCAAACCGGACCAACGGCATACCGCTTGAACGGCTTGTCGATTTCGGTCTGGTACTGAGCGACCACGCGGGCCAAAGGCACGGTGTGATCGAAACGAAGTGCCAAGGGATTAGTTTGGTCGCCACCTGTGCTGATCTTGAAGATCTGCATATTGAAGTCCGGATCGTTACCGGTCAAAACTTCGATGCGCTCCATTGCTGGAGTCACAAGGGGCGAGAAGCCGAATCGCTCGAATACCTCACGGATGGTGTCGAACATTCGCTGTCGGGGGATGGCGTCTTCGGGGAGATAATCCCTGAATCCTGACGCCACTCCTGGCTCGATGTAGCCTTGCATGGCGTCCTCCATTTTTCCACTGTTTGAATCTGACATTATGTCGAAGAGCTACTTGCCCGCACAGTAGTTGTTTTAATGAAAAGTGTCAATACTGATAAATACTGACGCCCAAGGCCTCCGTTTTCTATCTTTCTGCTACAGAAGATCTTCTTCGGATACCAATTCTTTAAGATTTTTGATGTCTGTATATAGAACTCTATCATTCGCTAAAAATTCAACCCTCTTGCGAATAATATCATAAATGTTACGGGTCTTTTTTGCCAACATATCAGGATCTCTTAAATCAATCGCTTGGGCAGCCATCATAAACTCAATGGCTATTACGTTTGTTGTATTCTCGGCTATCTCCCAGGCCTTACGAGATGCTATGGTGCCCATGCTAACGTGATCTTCTTGTCCAGCTGATGTAGGGATGGAATCAACTGAGGCGGGGTGTGCAAGAACCTTGTTCTCGGAAACTAGGGCTGCTGCCACGTACTGGGGAATCATAAAACCGCTATGAAGCCCTCCTTTGTCTGAGTTTATAAGATATGCCGGCAAACCATGATTTAGAGCGGGGTCAATTAGTTTCGCCACCCTCCTTTCGGATATATTGGCGAGTTCGGCAAGGGCGATACCCAAGACATCCATAGCAATAGCTACAGGTTCTCCATGAAAGTTTCCTCCAGACATTGCCCTATCAGGTTCTTCGAAAATTAATGGGTTGTCCGTAACTGCGTTGAGTTCTCTGGTAATTACCCCTTCGGCGTACTCGACGGCATCCCTAACCGCCCCGTGAACCTGAGGGGCGCAACGAAGAGAGTAGGCATCCTGAACCCTCTTTGGATCAGAATCTACTAACCTAGAGCCCTCTACTAAATCCAGAATGTTGCTAGCGGAGGTTATTTGCCCCGGATGTTTTCTCAACTCATGTATTTCCTTTTTATAAGCAACGCTGACGCCCATTAGCGCCTCTAGGGAAAGTGCGCAAGCAACATCTGCATTATTAACAAGCTTTTTTGCCCTATCCAGTGCTAACGCCCCTATACCAGTTAAAACAGACGTACCATTATTCCAAGCAAGCCCTTCTTTAGCCATGAATCCCGGTGCTTTTATACCAGCTCTTTCAAGGGCCTCTTTGCCAAGCATCAACTCTCCTTCGTACCAAGCATCACCCTCTTCTATAACCAAAAGCCCCATATGCGATAAGGGCGCTAAATCTCCCGAAGATCCTACGGACCCTTGAGATGGTACATATGGAATAACGTTTTTATTAAGAAGTTCTACAAGGAATTCCGTAAGCTCTAACCGTACGCCAGAATATCCTTGAGCTAAAGAATTTAGGCGAACTAACATTGCTGCCCTAACGGCCTCTGAAGAAAGAGGTTTTCCCACTCCACATGCATGGCTACGAATAAGATTATTTTGAAGTTCGGTTAAGTCCTCTTGTGAAATAAATTTGTCTTTAAAAGAACCAAATCCCGTAGTCAAGCCGTAGACAATTCTCTTGTCTCCAAGAATTCTCTCTACGACTTGCCTGGACTTCCTAATCTGTTCCACGGCATGCCGAGAGAGGGATATATGGAAATGATGGTCGTGCGCAACCTTAGATACAATATCGGAAGTAAGTTGATGATCTGGACCTAATTCAATTTTCTTATGCATACTCGTGAAGCTCTTGAGGTAAATCTCATTTATATGATTAGTTTTGTCAAGATATGTCAGAAGTGGCGGGCGTGGGTGATGCACAGGCGTAAACCAGATGCACCACCCACAACCCTGCGGTTCAGGGAAGGACCCTGACCATATGGATGCGATCCTCGGGCAAGAGCGGACGGAGCTCCTCCACGAGCCTTCTCTCCAGCTGAGCGCGCTCTTTAGGGCTGGGAACATCCGCACTGGAGATGACGAACTCCACATCTGGACAGATCTTCGGCCTCTCCGTCTGGAGAATGGTCACAGAGACTTCCCCGGAACTCAGACCAATCGCCCCCCCAATGACATCCGCGCAGGCACTCGTATCAAGTCCCCAGATCCAAGCACTCGGGCTTGTGTCTGATCCTCCGTAGAGGATGTCGACCTCGGTAGCCATTTCAGACCTCCCTTTGGCTCAAGTGTACTCATCATATGAATACCAAGTTTATTAACGAGAGTCAAAACCAAAGTTGGTTTATATAAATTGAAAAGTGTTATTATTTGTATACAATCCCCAATAGGTTTAGGGCTAAATCAACCAACAGTTGATCGCCCGATGCCTAAGGCGTTTAGGGCTAAATCAACCAACAGTTGATCGCCCGACGCCTGAGGCGTTTAGGGCTAAATCAACCAACAGTTGATCGCCCGACGCCTGAGGCGTTTAGGGCTAAATCAACCAACAGTTGATCGCCCGATGCCTAAGGCGTTTAGGGCTAAATCAACCAACAGTTGATCGCCCGACGCCTGAGGCGTTTAGGGCTAAATCAACCAACAGTTGATCGCCCGACGCCTGAGGCGTTTAGGGTGAGGTACCCAAGTGGTTTAAGGGGACGGTTTGCTAAACCGTTAGGTCGGTTTGTGCCGGCGCGAGGGTTCGAATCCCTCCCTCACCGCTCGCTTGTCTCTACGGCGATAGAGGTTTCATATTTTTTGCCAGAGATAGCGTTATTTGTCCCCGTATCGCGACGACTACGTCGTCTCTTATGGGGTTATCGCTTGGAATGAATTGATAAAATTAGTTTTATCGACTCATCTCCTCGTTCGCCCCCATAGTTCAATGGATAGAACGCGAGCTTGCGGAGCTCGAAATGTAGGTTCGACTCCTGCTGGGGGTACGCGGGTGTGGTATAGTGGCATTATATCTGCCTTCCAAGCAGAAGACGGGAGTTCGATTCTCCTCACCCGCTCATAAATCTATAGGATTTATTAGTGATGCTCGTCCCAGCTTTGCTGGGTGGCCCGCTCTAGGTTTTCACTAAAAACAAAAACTGCTACGCTAAAAACCACTAATGAAATTAAGTTCGGCAATAATTATCATATCTTTGGTCTTTGTAGGTGCCTTTTTTGTATATTCACACTCACCCGTAGATCAAACACCAGAAACAATTGAGGAAGGACCATCTATGCAGGCAAATATTAGTGAATCTGTTGAGAAAGAACTGACGTTGCCTGAATCAAAAGAGAAAAAACCAGAATTCAGCTCAACTTCGGGTCTGGAAGAAGAATTGAAGGGGTTTGTAGAAGGTTTTGACGAGATAAATGAGCAACTGGAACAATACGATTCCACATCAACCAAAACTCAAGAACAACGCTTTTAAGCGGTAACTAATAGATAAACAATAACGTTTTATATGGTAGAGGGTGAACAAAACCTCGTTAAACAAGCTAAGAAAGGCGATTCGGAGGCTTTTGGCTTGCTCTACGAACATTATTTACCCAAAATTTACAGATTCATACTGATAAAGGTGGGTCATAAGGAACAGGCGGAGGACATTACTCACCTTACCTTTTTGAGAGCTTGGGAGAACGTTAGTCGCTATCAATATAGAGGATATTCCTTTAGTAGCTGGCTGTATAGGATTGCTCGCAATGCTGTCATTGACCATTACCGAAAAAACACTGTTCAAATCAGCATAGAAGACGTTTCGCCCGAAGCTCTTGGAATAGACAATTCTCTTATAGAGAGCATTGATACAAAGATTAAGTGGGAGGAACTCTTCGGCGCTATTCAAACGCTTAAAGACGTCGAACAGGACGTTTTGATAATGCGATTTGTCGAGGACTTAACACATCAGGAAGTGGCGGAAGCGGTTGATAAAACTGAGGGGGCGGTAAAAGTAATACAACACCGAGCTCTCAAGAAACTAAAAGAAAATCTGAAATGAAAGAAGAATATATAATTAAACAATTAAATAGCTTAAAGAACATTGAGCCCGGCGCTGATTATGCTGCCAGTTCTAAACTTAAGCTACTTTATGAGACACCCCAAAAACCAAGGCGTGTTTTTCTGTTGTCCCAAAGCTTAAGCACTACGCTTTCCATTGGTCTGGCTATCGTGCTTTTTGTATTCATAGGATTGGGTAGCGCATCAAACATTTTTAGAAATCCTCTTTCCCCTACTTTTACGGGCGTAAATCAGGAACTGACTTCCGAAGCCGGAAAGCTTAGCGACACAATTGATATCCATCTTGAAGAAGTTAGATATTTAACGGATGTAACTACTAACCCTCTTGTAAGAGCAAATATACAAAATGTCGAGGAGAATAATTCTACCGACGAAGAAATAGACGATCTCCTAGACGAAGCTTTTAACTTGTAATGAGAAAGATGAGAAAAAACATTAAGATATTAACGGCTTTTACTCTCTCCTTTTTAGTGTTAAGCCCTTCTATGGCTTTAGCGGAAATTGATTTTGCTCAACTGGTGGTTTTGGAGAGCATAACTCCAGAAGAAAAGTTTGCTAAAAAATTCGAACTTACGCAGAACGCTCTAGGTAAAGCAATAGAGAGGGCAGAAAGTATGAAGACGGGTCTTGAGGCGTTGTCTTTTGAAAAAGATTCTGTTGAGGTCGGTCTTAAAGACAAATACTTAGCTGAAGCAGATTCATATCTGGCGTTTTATAAAGAGAGTAAAGAAGTTCTTTCTAGTGTCGAGCAATTAGAAGATCTGAATGTTTTGATTCAAAAAGTTATAGATTATCGAGAAAATATATATGCTCCTAGCGCAAAGAACGTGTTGGAGTTTATCTTGGTCTTCTCATATAGCCCATCTGTCTTGGAAACAGCAAATAAAAGGTTTGAAAGTATTAAGTCGGATGTCGAACGATTAGAAAATCTGAGCTTGCTTGAGTCGGGGCTTTTCAGTACAGAGCTGGAACTATCTCAAAAGACCCTTGAAGAGGCTGGCGCCCTACAAACACAGGCAAAGTTGATTTTACTTTCTCCTTATATGGAAAGTTTATCCGAAGATTTGAATATTGAAGAAGGAGCGCCAACTGCCAAACAGTTGGCTGAAGAGAGCCTTAATAAGATAAAGGGGCTCTACACCATTTTCATTGAAACCGGCCAAAGGGTGAAAAACACCTTAGGAATTTAGCAAGCGGGACCGGTTTAAAGCAAAAAAGAAAAAGACCCGAGAAATCTCGGGTCTTTTTCTAATAAATAACCTAAGTTTTAGGCAACTGCGTCTTTTAATCCTTTACCAGCAGAGAACTTTGGTACAGTTTTGGCAGCAATTTGAATTTTTTCACCAGTTCTTGGGTTGATACCCTGACGAGCTGATCTCTTGCTTACCTTAAAAGTACCGAATCCTGTTACTGCTACTTCTTCACCACGACTTAAGGACTTGGTGATTACTTCGAAGACGGCATCTACGGCAGCTTCTGCATCTTTTTTTGTATCAAGACCGGCTGCTGACATTACCTCTTCTACTAATTCGGTTTTCTTCATTATTAGTACAGGTTTTTCCGACCTTTTTCTTTGGCTTTCCTAATACCAACGCCATTATACCAAAAAACCGCTTAAATACTACTATTTCTTCCTGGGTGGGATAATTTTCGATTTAACATCTCGAATTGTTCAGTTATTTTGCGTATTCAGTAGCTCTGGTTTCTCTAATCACGTTTACCTTAATTTCTCCGGGGTAATTCATCTCGGACTGTATTTTAGCTGCTATATCGCGAGCTAGTTGTAGAGCCCCAAAGTCATCTATCTTCTCTGGAATTACAAAAACTCGTAATTCCCTACCTGCAGAGACGGCGTAGGACTGGCTAACTCCGGGAAATTCATTGGCTATCTTCTCTAGGTCATCTAGGCGCTTAATATAGTGCTCTAGGGTGCCCCTTCTAGCTCCAGGCCTAGCTGCTGAAAGGGCATCTGCCGCTGTCACAATGAAGGCCTCTGGGCTAGAGTGGGGATAATCGTCGTGGTGTGACTCCATTGCCGTAATCACCTCATCTGATACTCCGTATTTTTTAAGTATCTTTCTGCCCAACTCAACGTGTGTTCCTTCTACTTCATGGTCTATGGCCTTGCCGATGTCGTGTAGGAGCGCCCCTTTCTTAGCCACATCTACATTAACGTTGAGTTCGCCGGCTATCATGCCTGCAAGGTGTGACATTTCTACTGAGTGAGTAAGCACGTTTTGACCAAAACTGGTGCGAAAATTGAGCCGACCCAGTAAATGGATAATCTCTTTGGGTAGGTCGAAGATGCCCACTTCATAAGCGGCCTCTTCTCCTATCTCGTACATTCGTTTTTCAAGTTCCGACTTAGCCTCATCTACTTTTTCTTCTATCTTAGCCGGTTGTATTCTGCCGTCCTTAATCAATTTCTGAAGAGCCAACCTTGCCACCTCTCTTCTCAGAGGATCAAAAGACGAAAGGATGATTGTGTCAGGGGCTTCATCAACTATCAGTTCAACACCGGTTAATCTTTCTATAGCTCGAATATTTCGCCCTTCCCGACCAATTATTTTACCTTTCAAATCTTCTGATGGGAGAGTGAAGGTAGAAGTAGTAAGGTCTGAGACATGCGACCTAGCCATACGTTGAATGGCGGCGGTTATGATACCTAGACCCTTCTTTTCTATTTCTTCTTGTCTTTCTTGAGTTAATTTATGGAGTAATTCGGCTAAATCGTCCTTATATTGTTCTTTAATCTCTTTAACTAATCTTTCTTTGGCTTCTTCGGGCTTAAGCTGCGCCACTTTTGAAAGTTCTGATTGAATTCGTGCACGTAACTCGTCGAGCTCTTGCTTGGCTTCGCCTAAGTTTTTTACGTCGGCTTCAAGCGCCTTTTGACTTGATTGAAATTCTTTGTCTTTAGTGGCTAAATCGGCCTCCTTTTCCAGAAGCCTTTCTTCTATACGATTTAGGGTTGATTTTCTCTCTTTCTCTTCTCCCCGAACTTCATCGAGTAAGGCGGCGGCCTTGTCTTTCGCCTCTAGAATTATTTCTTGGGCCTTTGTTTCGGCCTTATGAGCTTCTTCTTTAAGCTTATTCTCGAGAAAACCTCTCTTTTCGGCTGCTAATTTCTGTCTGATAAAGTAGCCCAAAACTCCACCGAGCACCAAAGCCAAGGCCATGTATAGTGGTTGATTCATTTTGTTTCATTTTTAAGAATTGGTTCATGACTATTAAGACATATTACTCCCCGTCAGCGTCCTCTGTCAAAGATTTACCTTTACGTCCACCCACTAGTATATATATATAGAAGACCTTCGATTGGGTCATTGTTTGAAAAATCTGGAAAAATCAAATTGACCTCAATACGGCCATGCACCACGCTCTATCTAATTTTAAAACCGATTAAATATTGGATTATATAAACAAAAACAAAAATCGTAAGAACGATAGTGGGGCCACTACCGTTAGAAAAAGTATCAAGAAGACCTGCCGCAATTCCAACAACCAATATGTGTATAAAGAACTTGGTATTGTTATCCTGATAGAATTTTGAATCTGTCTTTAGTTTTTCAATAAACACAAGCTGTCTTTTTCTATTCATCCACAATCCAGGGTGATCGTTCCAATAAATAGCATATGTAGATGGCATTGTGGGACATAGCCACCACCATAAAGAGTTGTGTTTTTTAACCTCTGCGTTCATATCTTAAGTATACACGAACTTCCTAGTTGGCCCTATATATCGAATTCGAACCAACGGGACGGCTTATTGAAATCCCCAAACGGGCATTAAAAGAATTAGTACAGAAAGCCCTACAAAAAGTCCCAAATCCCTAACAAGCAGTTCCTTAGAGAAGGTTTCTTTAAAATAATTAACTAGAGTGTCGTGCAATACAAAGGTCGCTAAAACTAAGAAGGAGGCGCTTACTAGAAAACTGGTTGGGAAAAATGAGCTCACCCAAGCCGCCTGAATTAGAAGCATCGCTTCAACAGAAGCAACTAAGTTTATAATATTTGGATCCTTTTTAACCATTACTTTATAAAACTCCTTAAACATGAAGAAGAGGATTATAAAAAGTGGCACCTCGGATATGGAGCCCAATAGAAAAAGGCTGGTCGCACCCACCACTAACACTAGGTGTAAAAGATAATAGGCGCTTTGCCATCTCAAAATAATCAAGTTCTTAACTCCGAGCATAATAAAGGCCAGGGCCCCCAATACTACGTTTACATAAAATCCCATCAGGCCACTGATGTTGGGCCCCCACAAAACTAACATCAACCAAACAATGGCGGATATAAGATATTTACCCGAATTGGTCTTTGGCTTGAAATATAGAAACAAAAATATCAACAAGAAAATAAGGGCCTTGAAGAAGGTAATACCTTCGTACCTTAGCCAAAAAACAGCGAGAACTAAAAAGCCCGCCCTAAGTGTTAACGGTAATACCGGATTCTTTAAAACTAACTTTAACTTTTCCGCCATCTTTTATATTTCCCCCTATTATTTTATCCGCCAATTTATCTAATATCATCTTTTGGATGACTCTTTTGACTGGCCTGGCGCCATACTCCGGATCAAAGCCATGGTCTACTATGTATTTTTTGGCAGTAGCGTCCACTGTTAATTTGATGCCCTTTTCCTTGAGGCGCTCTGTCAATTCATTGATTTGAATATCTACAATTTCTGTAATTGCTTTCTTGTTTAGAGAGTCAAATATTATGACCTCGTCCACCCTATTCAGGAACTCCGGCTTAAACCTCTCCCGCAAAGCTTCTTTAATAGAACCCTTATACTCTTCTTCTTTCTTTTTTGCTTCTGAACCGCGGGTGGTAAAGCCAACTCGGGACATCTCTCTGGAGATATGACTACCAACATTAGAGGTCATGATAATAATGGTGTTTCTAAAATTCACCGTTCTGCCTTTTCCGTCTTTCATTCGACCGGCATCAAGTACCTGCAAAAGTACATTAAACACCTCGGGGTGAGCTTTTTCTATTTCGTCAAAAAGAATCAAACTATATGGTCTGTGTCTAATAATTTCTGTTAATTGTCCGCCGTCCTCAAAGCCCACATAGCCCGGGGGTGAACCAATCAACTTAGCCGTATCGTGACGCTCCATATATTCAGACATATCTATCCTAACTAATGCCTTATCATCGTTGAACATGAATTCTGCTAAAGCTCTGGCAAGTTCTGTCTTTCCAACGCCCGTTGGGCCTAAAAACATAAATGATCCCATAGGCCTGTCTAGGGGCGCCAGTCCCGCCCTTGCTCTTCTAAGGGCATGCGCTACGGACGAAATGGCACCTTCTTGTCCAACAACCCGTTTTTTTAAGACATCTTCTATTCTTTGAAGCTTGTCCGCCTCTGACTCTAAGATGTTTCTTAAGGGAACACCCGTCCAATGAGATATAACCTCTGCCACGTCTTCTCTATCAACGCCTTCTTTAAGAAATCTGCTGTTACTGTCTTTTTTGTTTGAAGAAAAACATTTTTTCTCGAAGGCACGATATTCTTTCTCTGCTTTTGGAAGCTCGCCGTAGGTTATCTCGGCCACTCGAGTTAATTCTCCGCCCCTTTCTGCTACTTCCATTTCTCGCCTCAATGAATCTACTCGCTCTCGAAGAGAGTTTAGTTTTTCGAATGTAAGTTTTTCGGCATCCCAACTAGCGGAGAGCCCCCCCTCCTCATCGTTGAGAGTGCTCAACTCTTCTTCTATATCTTCCAATCTTTTTTTATTCTTAGCAGTTTCTTTTTCTTTGCTGATAGCGGCCTTCTCAACCTCTAGGGATGTAATGTTTTTTCTAATCTTATTAATGCTGGCTGGAACACTCTCTGTCTCAAGCTTTCTAGATGCCGCCGCCTCATCTATAACATCAACCGCCTTATCGGGAAGAAATCTTTCACTAATATAACGAGCCGATAATCTTACGGCGGCCGTTAGGGCTTCGTCGCTAATAGGAAGTCCGTGATGAAGCTCGTACTTCTCCTTAAGCCCTCTGAGGATAGTGATACTATCTTCGATTGATGGTTCTTCTACGTAGACGGGCTGGAGACGTCTTTCTAGGGCCGTGTCTTTTTCAATATGACGCTGATACTCCTTAAGAGTGGTGGCCCCGATTGCGTGCAGGTCACCTCTTGCGAGTGCCGGTTTCAAAAGATTGGATGCATCAACTGCTCCTTCGGCTGCACCAGCTCCTACTATCATATGTATCTCATCTATAAAAAGAACTATCTCTCCTTTAGAACTCTCTATCTCTTTTATAAATGCCTTAAGGCGATCCTCAAACTCGCCCCTAAACTTAGTACCAGCAATTAGAGAACCTATATCTAAAGATACTATCTTTTTGCCTTTAAGCGTTTCGGGAATGTCTCCAGAGATTATCTTTTGAGCCAATCCTTCAACTATAGCCGTCTTGCCCACGCCCGGCTCTCCAATTAAAACCGGGTTGTTCTTTGTGCGTCTTGAAAGAATCTGTATCACCCTCCTTAGCTCATCTTCTCTACCAATCATAGGGTCAAGCTTTCCATCAGCCGCTTGTTGGGTTAGGTCGATAGCATATTTTTCCAATGCTTGAAAGGTTGCTTCAGGACTCTCGCTAGTAACCCTAGATGAGCCCCTGATTTTAGACATGATTTTGAGAGCGTCCTCTCTTCGAAGCCCAGCTTTTTCTAAAATTTGTTTAGCTTCGGAGTCCACCTCTAGGGTGCCCAAAAGCAAGTGCTCGCAAGAGATAAATTCATCTTTGTTAGCCATAGCGCTTTTAGCGGCCCTGTCTATTACTTTTAATATTTCTCTTGAGAGATAAATTTGCCCAACGGAGGCGGTTGAGAATATTTTGGGTAGTTTACTAAGCTCGCCCTCTATTTCAATTGTTAGCTTGTCGGCTTCGATATCAGCTTCTGCCAAGATTGGACCCACAAGCGACTCCTGATCGTTTATCAGGGCGGACAAAAGATGGAGTGCCCTAAATTCACCGTGGTTTTGGGCAGTAGCCAGATCTTGAGCTCTTTGAAGGGCTTCTTGGGCCTTGATTGTGAAGCGATTAAAAGAATTCATTTGTGGTTATAAGTTAATAAAAAGAGAAGAAAGTATCAAGATGCGCTCACTTCATCCACTCCCATTATCTTCTTAACCTCTGTCAGTTTATCTTCGAAGGTTTTTTTGTTTTTGGCAGCAATATTTAGACGAACCAAGGGCTCTGTATTAGAGGTTCGCACATTAAAAGCAAAATCTGGACCAAACACACTGATTCCATCTAGTTTTCGTATTTTAATTCCAGGACTATTTTCATAATTTTCTTCAATCCTGCGAATTGCCCCTTCTCCATCTTCTACTTCAAAGTTAGTTTCGTTAGGCCATTCGAATTTATTAAATTCACCGACGGCCCGACTAAGTGTAAATTTTTTATTTTTAATTTCAGATATGTAATTAGCTAAGAATAGAGATGCCAGTATGCCGGCATCTGAATAATAGAAATCTTTGAAATAATAGTGACTCGAATGCTCAACACCAAAACCAGCGCGTTTTTCACGCATAGTATTAATAATATTGAATCTTCCCACCTTTTCTTCAACAACTTCCACGGTAGGCATGGTGAAATCCTTTAAGGCATTAACATTTAATACATAGGGGGGTTCGAAATATTCTTTTAAGCATAAAAAGATATTGTGTGGGTTAATTTCTTTACCCAATTCATCTAAAAAAACGGCTCTGTCTCCGTCGCTGTCAAAAACGACTCCAAAATCCGCTTTGCTCTCTACAATCATCCTCGCTAAATCATCGGTTGCGCCTTGAGCAAGGGGGTTTGGACCATGGGCCGGAAAATCGCCGTCTATTTCATCGTTTATAACGACGACTTCTAAGTTCTTTATATCCATTAATTCCTTCAAAACTGGCACGACTGCCCCATTAGAGCAATCAAAAACCACCTTCACTAATGTCTTAAGCTTCAAAAACTTCTTTAAAAAATCGGCATATGTTTTTATATAGTTCATCGCATTAACTCATATATTTCCTTACCACCGACCACCTTGAGATCTTCGCCACCTTTGATCATTTTTAGACCGTTATATTCTTTTGGGTTGTGCGAAGCGGTAATACAAATTCCCCCAACGGCATTTGTGTCTTTAATCAAAAAGGCAAGCATCGGGGTCGTCATAAGTCCGACCTCAAGAACTTCAACGCCTTCCAATGCTTTCAATGCTCCTAAAACTGCTTTGTATAATTGAGGAGAGCTTTTTCGAACATCATGCCCTACCACCACTTTGCCTTTTCCAAAAACTTTTTTTATTAAAGCCCTTGATACTTCTTCAACGAGTTCTTCGTTTATCTGGTCAGGGTAAGTGCCCCGAATATCATATCCCTTGAAGACCATTTTTCTTGATGCTAAATCCTTCCTCATATATATAGGCATTTTATCATAAAGTCGGTCTTTATTGGCTGGGTTAAATAGTGCTAAACTAGGGTATATAGATGGCGAAGAAAAGAAGAAAAAAACACATTCCTAAAAAGGAGGAGGAAAAGCGCGGACTTCATCCAGACACTAAGGCCAGTATCTTGGCGGTGGTTTTTTTGGGAGTTGCTCTAGTTTTGATTCTTTCTAAATTTGGTTGGGCGGGTCCTGTTGGTGATGCTATTTATCAAGTCCTGGAAAAATTTCTTGGTTGGGGCTATTTCCTAATGCCAACCGCCTTCATCCTTATCAGCATAAATGCTGTCGCCAAGAACAAGCAATTTTTAGCTACGCCCACCTTGCTCGGTGCGCTCTTTTTTATTCTCTCTGGGCTAGGGTTTCTCGACCTACTTTCTAGTGAATCTGGCGGTTTAGTGGGAGAGATATTGGGTAGCTTGGAAAACCTTTTTGGAAAGGGGGCATCTGTGGTTATTAACCTAACTATACTGGTGGCCTCTATACTCGCTGTTTTGAACGTTCCTATAAGATTAAAATTACCCGAGAGAAAGCAAAAACAGATTGAGGAAGAACCCAATATAGTTATGCCCGAATCTATCGACGAACATCCACAAGATGATAGTGAGTCGGGAAGAAAAGAAGAACAAGAAGCAGAGAAAAAGAAGGAAAAACACGAGGGTTTTGGTCTTTTCAGCGATAAGGGGTTCCAAATGGCAACCAAGGATTATAAGTTTCCGCCCCTAAAGCTTCTCAAAACCGGTTTTGATAAACCGACTGTCGGCGATATTAAGGCGAACGCTAATATTATCAAAAGAACCCTGGAGAGTTTTGGAATACCGGTTGAGATGGGAGAGATCACTATCGGACCAAAAGTAACTCGTTACACCCTAAAGCCGGCTGAAGGTATTAAGCTTTCTCGTATAGAGGCGCTTAATCAAGATTTGAGCTTGGCTTTGGCCGCCCACCCAATCAGAATAGAGGCGCCCATACCCGGAAAATCCTTGGTTGGAATAGAGGTGCCTAATAAAGTAGCTAGTATCGTCCGTTTGGGTTCCCTATTGGCAGATCCTGAATTCAAAAAATCCAGCAGTTTAGGGTTCCCTCTGGGCAGAGACGTCTCCGGTACACCCATCTTTGCAAGTATTGCCAAGATGCCCCATATGCTTATAGCCGGCTCTACGGGCAGTGGTAAGTCCATAGCAATTCACTCTCTTATAGTTTCTTTACTTTATAAAAACACGCCCGCCACTTTGCGCTTTATAATGATTGACCCTAAAAAAGTAGAGCTTTCAACGTACGAAGGTATCCCTCACCTCCTATCACCCGTTATCACGGAGGGTAAAAGAGCGGTAGCAGCCCTACGATTTGCTATTCAAGAGATGGAAAGACGTTATGAGCTACTTTTAGACGCTGGTAAACGCGACGTAGTTAGTTATAACAGTGATCACCATGAAGATATGCTACCTTTTATGGTGATAGTTATTGATGAATTAGCGGACTTAATGGCCGCCTTTGGTAGGGAGGTTGAAACGTCTATTGTGCGTCTAGCACAAATGGCAAGGGCGACTGGTATTCATTTAGTGGTCTCGACTCAACGACCGTCGGTTGAGGTTATCACCGGCCTTATCAAGGCAAACATCACAACCCGTCTGGCACTTCAAGTCGCCAGTCAAGTTGATTCGCGCACTATTTTGGACATGGCAGGCGCCGAAAAACTTCTAGGTGGTGGTGATATGCTTTTCATATCAGCTGAACACTCTAAGCCAAAGAGGATACAAGGAGGATTTATTACAGAAGACGAAATAAATAGTGTGGTCAAATTCATTCGAACAGAAAACAAGGTTATGCCCGAAGATGCTCTGGGAGAAGAAATGGAAGAAAGTTTAGAAAAGCCGACCTCTAGGGGATTTGACGCCGAAGATGATGAGGACGACGAACTTTATAAAGAAGCACTTGATGCGGTTATTCAAGCGAAGAAGGCCTCTGCTTCATATCTTCAAAGACGTCTCCGAGTTGGATATGCTCGTGCCGCCCGTCTTTTGGATATTATGGAAGCTAGAGGAGTTATTGGTCCCGCCGATGGAGCCAAGCCAAGGGATATATTGATTGAAACGGAAGATTCGTCTATTGAAAAAGATTACGAAGAAGATGCACAAAGCGGAGAAGAAGAATATGAGTGAGCATCAGGGCATTGCTGATGCTCTTAAAAATCTGATGAAGTCCAAGGGAATTGGACCTCAACGGCTTGCTTCTATGACTGACGTACCCAAGAGGTTTATAGATGCAATTTTGCAAGAAAACTTTGACAAACTTCCTGCTCGTCCCTATATACGCGGATATTTGTTTAAGATTTCTAACGTTTTAGGAGCTGATAATGACTCTTTGTGGGAGATATATCGCACTTCAATTGAAGCTCCCTCCTCTGGCGAGAGCGATACTTTGCCTGTTAATCGTTTTGCTATCAAAAAAATGGATTCCGGAAAGGTGGTAACTATCTTGTTTGTGGTCTTAATAGTTGTTTTTTTTGCCCTCAATCTTAATCGTATTATAGGAAAACCCGGAGTAGATATTGTTTTGCCCGAATCCACGAATGAAGAGATTCTAATTGTTACTGGTCTGGTTAATCCTGACGATAGACTAACTCTTAATGGGGAATTGATTTATACTGATGAGGAAGGAAATTTTAGTAAAAATGTTCAAATGGAACCTGGGCTTAACACTCTCGAATTTAGGGTCAGTAGATATTTGGGCCGCGAAACCAAGATTGTAAAACAAGTTTTCTATCAACCAGAGTTACAGGAAAATGCCAACTAAAGAGAAAGAGGAAAATAAAAAACAGGGGATAGAAGAGCTTTTAGATTCTCTTAGGACTAAATACGGCGAAGAAGCCATAATGACCTTAGGGGACGCAAGACGCGTCAATGTAGAAGCTGTTTCTACCGGTTCGTTGTCGTTAGATATGGCTCTTGGAGTTGGTGGGTTGCCTAAAGGCAGGATTATTGAGGTATTTGGTCCCGAATCTTCCGGCAAAACAACTCTAGCCCTATCAACCATTGCTCAGGTTCAAAAGAGGGGTGGCAGGGCTGCTTTTATTGATGCCGAACATGCTCTTGATCCGGAATATGCTCAAAAAATTGGTGTAAAAATTAAAGAGCTTTTGATTTCTCAACCCAACAGTGGAGAGGAGGCGCTCAATATCCTTGAAAGCCTAATCAGATCAAAGATTATAGATGTAGTGGTGGTAGATTCAGTGGCCGCCCTTACTCCAAAAGCTGAAATCGAAGGGGATATGGAGTCCAAGTTCATTGGCTTACAGGCGCGCATGATGTCTCAAGCCCTACGTAAAGTAGCCGCTATCGCTTCCCAAACGGGCACTATCGTTATCTTCATTAATCAACTTAGAGAAAAAATCGGCATTATGTTCGGTAATCCCGAGACCACTCCGGGAGGAAGGGCCTTGAAATTTTATTCTTCTGTGAGAATTGATATTAGACGCAGGGCTCAGCTCAAAAAGGGTGATGCGGTTATAGGTTCTCGCACTAAAGCCAAAGTAGTTAAAAATAAAGTTGCAGCTCCATTTAAGGTAGCCGAATTTGACATCATGTACGGAGAGGGCATCTCTTATGAAGGAGATGTTTTGGGGTTAGCTCTTGAATTAGGTATTGTTAAAAAATCGGGCGCTAGTTACAGCTTTGGCAAAGAAAAACTTGGGGTTGGTATAGAAAAAGCCCGCAGTTGTCTGAAGGAAGACAAAAAACTCTTGAAAGAAATTGAGGGTCAGGTAATTCGCGCTAAAGGCGAACAAGAATAACTACCTCAAGTGTTCCTGAATATATTCTTTAACTGGTTTGTATTGGTTAATGCCGTCTTTGGGCACAAGAACATAAGCATCCTCCCCGCTTGGATTAGGTATTCGCATACTTTGCCAAAGCTTGGTGTCGAAATCTAAGACGATACTGTTAAAGCCAATATTTTTGACGTCTCTGAAATTAGATATTGTTTGCCCTAAACTAAAATTACTTGTGCTTTTGGATATTTGAGGAAGCATACGAAAGATGAAACTCGTTTTCTTTAAGGATGTAAGTTCGTTAAATTTATTAAAGATAGCTTCAAGTACTAAGTGTTGATTTTTCTCGCGGAAAAAATCTCCTTGTGGAGCATAACGATTTCTAATTAACCAAACCACATCTTCGCCATTAAGATGATTAGTCCCTGCCTTTAGGTAAAAACTGCCCACCGGGTCGTAAATCGGCTCTGCTAATTCAATTTGGATACCACCCAAGCCGTCAACAATTTCCTTTACTACACTAAGATCTAAAATGACGTAATTCTTAGTTTCAATACCGCTGATAGCAGGCAGGGTCAACATCACTTCATCTATTCTTGAGTCAGAGATAACTCTATTGATTTTGAATCTGTAATCTCCAAAATCTCCATAGAGATCTCTTGGCAGAGAAATTAAGTTGATCATCTCTGTCTCAGGATTAAATTGTATTAAAACGATGGTGTCTGCTAAATCGGGAGCGAAATGCCATTGCCCGCCCTGCCCTTTGCCAACCTGTCCCATTACTAAAACAGAAAAGGGCTCTTTGAGATTCTCGCTTGTTCCGTTTTTCCAGATGGTGTCGATCTTTTCTCCCTTAAGAATGGCGTAAGAGGCGCCCGCTACCAAAACAACGAGTATAAGAATTAAGAGTATGGTGGCTCTTTTAAGCATTTAGTTTGTAGAAATTCTCCATTAGCTTGGCTACCAATATTGGTCCGGTTCCACCGGGTGTTGGAGTATAGAATAAAACTTTATCGGACTTTTTGTCCTTTTCAAAATCACCCAAGAGTTGCCCATTTGGTGTGTAATAATAGCCAAAATCAATCACTCCCGATCCATCCCTAAGGTTGATTTCCTTAACTACACCCGCCTTTCCTACACCAGAGATGATAAGATCTGCTCCTTTTATTATCTCTAAATCGCTTCCGCTTCTTAGAAGGTGTAGGTTTCTACATTTATCTGTTAACCATACGCTAATCGGTTTGCCAACTAAATCACCAAGGCCTACGACCACCACTGTTAATTTTTCAAGTTTTAAATCTAATCTCTCAATAATCTCTTCCACTACGCCTACTGAGGGTGGTGAAACCAAATTACGTCCTTTATAAAAGGCGCCGAGGGCGCGTTCGCTCAAAACATCCACATCCTTTTCGCGCGGAATAGCATTCAAGACATAATTTTTATTGACGCCCTTGGGTAGGGGTAGTTGTAATATTAATCCGCCGATCCGCTTGCTTCTAGCAAGCTTGTTGATCTCTTTCCTCAAATCATCATTTTTAATACTCTCCGAGAAATTATAAAGACGAAAATCTATTCCAAGGTCTTTGGCAATTTTTTCTTTCTGTTTAAGAAAGCTTATAGAAGTAGGGTCTTCCCCAATCAAAATCGCCCCAAGTATTTTATCGGGTGTTTTCTTGGTCTTAAGCTTCTCTATTATTTCCCCAGAAACTTCCTTGCCGGAAATTTTCTGCATAGTTTTATAACTTCTTGTTTTACGGACTTTTCCCCAGAAATAGCTTTATAAATCAACTCGGCAACCTTGTCCATCTCCGCCTCTTTCATGCCCCTTGAAGTAAGAGAGGGCGTCCCCATCCTAACGCCCGAAGGTTCAAAAGGTGATGGATCGCCAGGAACAGAGTTGCGGTTGGCTATTATGTTTACTGCTTCTAATTTTTTCTCTGCTTCCATACCACCGATACTGAAGTTAGTAACATCTATCAGTATTAAATGGGTGTCTGTGCCTCCGCTTACCAGATTAAAACCTCTTTTTTGAAGCCCTTTTGAAAGGGCTTTGGCATTCTTGACTATCTGTTTTACATAATTTTTAAATTCGGGCTTAAGAGCTTCCGAGAACGCTTGTGCTTTGGCAGCCGTGACGTTGTTATGGGGACCCCCCTGAAGACCGGGGAAAACGGCTTTGTTGATGGCTAGGGGCAAATTGACCTCGTTCCTCTTAGCAATCTTAGAATTGCCATTTGAAAATATCATGGCACCCCTTGGTCCTCTTAGGGATTTATGGGTGGTTGTGGTTACTACGTCTGCCCAAGGAAATGGAGATGGATGTACACCTCCAGCGACTAAACCAGCAATGTGAGAAATATCGGCCATATGATATGCTCCGACGCTATCAGCGATAGCCCTAAATTTTTTGAAATCTACTTTTCTAGGATAGGCGGTAAAGCCAGATATAATAAGCTTGGGTTTGTATTTCTTAGCTAACTTGGCTACTTCGCTGTAATTTATAAGCCCCGTTTCTTTATCAACGCCGTATTGCACGGTTTTCCATATCTTGCCCGTTGCAGATACGTTGTGTCCATGAGTTAAATGCCCCCCATCAGCTAAACGCATTCCCATAACCACACCCCTCGGTTCAACTAATGCCAAATAGACCGCGAGGTTAGCTGGCGAACCCGAATATGGCTGGACATTAACTTGCCAGCCCCCTTTATCAATCCCAAAAAGCTTGAGGGCTCTTTCTTGAGTAAGCAATTCCACTTTGTCCGCCTGTTTATTGCCAGGGTAATAACGTTTACCGGGATACCCTTCGGAATATTTATTTGAAAGAGGTGAGGACAAAACTGCCAAGGTCTCTCGAGAGGCCATATTCTCCGAAGCAATCAAATCCAATATCTCGCTTTGGTATTCGACTTCTTTCTTGAGTAGTTTCTCTAGTTTTTTATCCATCTTGCTTGTGTCTTTAATTTTATACGCGCCCAACGCTCTACACCATACCCTATTCAATCATTAAACTGCCGGCCAAAATGATTAACCAGATTCCCACCCCATTTAGAAATATTGAAAGTGGAATAAATTTATGAATGTTGAGCCGATAGGTAGCGAATATGGCAACGCCTAGTTCGTCTGGAAATGGAGACATTATCAAAACACCACCCAAAAATAATGCTAAGGCGTGAAATGGTTTGCTTTTGAAAAGGTCCATAAGGGCCTTGTGTCTACGATAATGGTCATGGGTGCGATGTTCAATTCTGTATTCTTTTCTAATAGCTTCTATTTCGGCGATGGTTTTGTTTTTAACGAAAGTAAATATGACAAGGTCTCCAATCAGGGCACCAAAGGTGGCTAGAAAAAGAGTGGGCAAAAGTTCGGAGTGTCCACCTATATAAAAAAGGGCTGCGGTCGCAATGGGGGCGGTAAAAGTTATGGGCAAGAGAAGGCCCGCGATTAAAGCACCGATGTATCCATAATCTCCTAAACTAGCAAAAAAGGTGTTGAAAAAACCTATGTACGTAAGAGCAATGGCGATTATCAATGAAAAAAGAAAAAAAGTTAGGTTTGGATATTTTATTTTGGGAAATTTCATACGTTATTAGTATATCTTATCTCATCTGTTTCTATGATATGAACAAGGAATCCATTATTAGAGTTAGGATAATCACCACAACGCTAATAATAATATTAATCTTGCTTCTTTCCCTCTCTGCGTCTTTTGAAAAACTAATATACAAAATCAAGATGGTTAAAAAATTGAGGATTAAAAAGAAAAAGCTAGTCAATACGATGCTTGATAGGTAGTAAGGAATGGGCAAAAGGACTATCCCCCATACAAACATAAGCGCGGACACGGACCAGCGCCCATTCTTCTTAAGATAAGTTAATATTTTTTGTGTTAGTTTGTTCACGACGAAGGGTCTTTAGATAAGCACAGACCCAATCACAAGAACGCCGAAGAAAATTACAAACCAGCCAAATTGAAACTTTTGACTTAATTTAAGAAGACCGTGAATCGTAAGGAGGCCGAAGACAAACGATAACGTTAACCCCATCAAAGACCCTAGTGTGAATATAAAAGGGCTGGTATCAAGAATAATGTTTCCTATCAAAACAATCGGCAAACTCAAAATAAAACTCAATTTCAAAGCGTCTGTATCTTTAATTCCTCGCAATAGAAGTGCGGAGACAGTAAATCCCGATCTAGAAAATCCAGGTATGACTGCCAAACCCTGTGCCACTCCGGTTATAATTCCGTCTGTAATATTTATATCAGTTGATACCCTCTTGCCCTCGTGTTTGTGCCAAATTTGAAGAAGCCCCGTTAATAAAAGTAAAATTCCTAGAGTTATCAATATGGCTCCCTGCGAAAAAGCAATTGCGCCTTCTAGCTCTGTTATCCCTCCTAAAATGAGCAAGCCCAGTAGTCCGCTCACAAGCGTGGCTATAATATAGAAATTGATTAAATTTTTTGTCTTCTCGTTTGCTTTCTTATACTGAAAAAGTTGCTTTATAAGATACCAAATATCTTTTTTGAAATATATTAGAGCTGCCAAGAAGGTGCCTAGGTGTAAATAAAGAGAGATGGTTATCATCTCTTTGATTGTGATGGATCCCTCAAAAAGCTTGGTTGCTACCAAAAGTGTAACCCCCTCTGAACTAATTGGTATCCATTCGGCAACGCCCTGCACGGCACCTAAAATAATCGCTTCAAAAAATTCCATAAACAGACATTATTATAACAGCACGTTCGCTGTTGGAAAGGACTGTGGGTGTTTGCCTTAAAGATATTACTAAGCCCTACTCGGTGGTGTCTCCATCAAAATCAGCTTCATTTGATTCTGCCTCTCTCTTTGTCGAGCGAATAATTCCGTCTTTATGATGGGCGGGAGAATAGATAGTGTAGAGTTTTAGGTCTTTCGTATCAGATAAGTTTATAACATTGTGTTTCGCTCCCGCTGGCACAATGACTGCGTCTCCATCGCTTACTTGATATTCATTGTCATCTATTATTACTTTCCCTTCTCCCTCTTCAAACCTAAAAAATTGGTCGTTGTCTGGATGTATTTCCAGGCCTATCTCTTCCTTTGGAGCCAAACTCATCAAGACCAATTGGCTATTTTTACCCGTGTATAGAACCTTACGAAAATTTTTGTTCTCTAGAGTATCTTCTTCTATGTCAGAGTAAAATCCTTTCATGTTTTTGTTGTGCTAAGTCGCACTTAGTCGCTTGGGAAACATTCGCCCCTGTAATACGACCATTCTTCACAACTAGCTCCCCCAGGGAAAATACATACTCCGAATTGTCCACCTTGATTATCCTGACGAATCTCTAGGATGCCTCCGTTATCAACGCAATAGACCGATGCCGGATTAGCCAAACCCGCACCTGGACACGGTGCAAACTCACAATTTGGACCCGTGCGACCGACGGCACTTCCATCTGGACATATTTTTGCCTCCATAGTGCATGGTCTAGGTTCATTATTGAGCTCTAATTCTTTCTCCGTGTTAATGTTTTCAATTTCTTTTTCAACTTCTTCTTCTGGCATTGTTTGCGGTGTAGAAAGAGCAAAATATGTCCCTATAGAAAGCAATCCAAACACAATTATTATTCCTAAGAGATTCTTATTCATTTTCTTCATTATATATCAAATCTTGGATTAGGGCCGTCTGTATTGTCGTATCCTTAGCGTAGGGATCTTGGATGTATCTGTTAAAGCAAAATCAAAGTTGCCATTCCAAGGAAGGCAAAAAATCCAAATACATCTGTGGCGGTTGTAATAAATATGGTCGCTGATGTAGCTGGGTCTTTACCTAGAGATTTCATTACTAATGGGATAAGGGCGCCAAAAAATCCAGCGATAACAAGGTTGATTACCAACGCCATACCGATAACAAATCCAAGCAATGGATTCCCGTTCCAAAAAGTGGCAACGATGGCCACTATAGAGCCGGTGATAAAGCCATTAATCAAACCAGCGCCAACTTCCCTTCTAATTGCCGGCATTCCATTTTTCAAACTAATTTCTCCAACCGTGATGCCTCTTACGGTAACTGCCAGCGTTTGAGTTGCCGCATTACCTCCCATTCCTGCCACAATTGGCATATAAACTGCGAGTATAACTAGCTGACTAAGGGTATTCTCAAAAAGCCCTACTACCCCAGCCGCCAGAAAAGCCGTCCCGAGGTTAATGATTAGCCATTTGTAACGGTGATGAACCTTCTCTAATACACCATCTGATGTGTGCTCGCTCTCCGAAACCCCAGCAAGATTATAAAGTGCGGAGGTTTTCTCTTTACTAATAAGTTGTAGGACGTCGTCGGCATAAATAATTCCCACTATACTGTCGTCTGTATCTAGAACCACCACTTTGTTGTGTCTAGATTTCTTGAAAATATCAATAATCTCATGAACCTGATCTTGATAAAATACTTTTTTGACCGGACTGATAAGTTTGGCCAAAGGTGTTCGAATGTTCTCTCTTATCAACTTGCCCGGATGAACCTCGCCCACGCACCTACCTTCTTTGTGTACCAGCACTTCTGGCATGTGGTCTGTTTCCCTATAGTGGGCCTCCATAGCATCAGCTACATCCCCCACCGTTTTGTCATCCGCTAATAGAAGATAGTTAAAGCTCAATAGATTTAAACTGGCTTTGGGGTGAAATCTTAAAAAATATTCCGCTTTTTCCTTCAACTCACTTCTAAGAAGTTTTGATATCCGGTCTCGCTTTTTAGAATCCTTGATCCTAGCTAGCATTTTTTCCGCGCCATGGAAATCAAAGTGGTCCAAAAGCTCAACAAGTTCATCTGTTTTAAGCTTCTCCAATATGTCTTGCTGGACGTAGGGAGATAAGTGCTCGAAGGTAGAACTCTTTTGGTCTGACGACAAACTACGAAAATGCTCTAATCGTTTTTCGGGCTGATAGGCAATCTCTTTTACTATATCAGTCAATGCTTTTTTGCTATTGTCGGAGCTTTTCCCCATGCCTTAATAATATATCAAATCCCGATGTAGGACATCGTATCGTGCTATTCAATAGTTCTTAGCCATCCGTAGCTTTAGCGTAGGAGGATTTGATGAAGGAGGGATGTACGCCCCAACACTCATGTATGGGCAGTTGCTGGGTTAGAACTTGTTTTATTTAGAAAAGAGTCTTGAGAAGAAGTTGACACACTCCCCACCAGCGTCTGGATAATTACCTTCATACTTACAGACATATCCGAAACCACAGGTGTCGCCAATTAAACCACCACAGAACTCCCCCTGCGAACCATTGGAGGTTAATAAATATATCCCGCCCAAAATAATTACTAGAAGAGCTATTAACCAAACAAGATGTTTTTTCATATTTAGATTATACCAAATCCCAAGGTCAGGCCTGCGTGCCGGTAGGCGGGGACGCTTGTCCCGTAGTGAGCTACGCTCTACTACCGGGATTAGAACCTGCATGTTGTATGTATAAACAAGAGCGACCACGAGCGTCGCCCATGGTCGTTGTGTCGTGAGGCACTATCTGAAGAACCCACAAATCCTCTGGAGGAAGCTGCGTGGACGCCCCCTTTCCTCCTGCCGTTGACGCCATCGTCGTGCAACAGGAGATTTTCCGATAAATCCGTAGACAACTCTCAACTTTTCAAGGTCGCCTTCGTTGACAGTCCCATCAGGATTTTCTCTGATCTCGACAAGACCAGGTTCATTCAATGGAACTTTTACGTATTCCACTATCTCGTCCTCCTAAGGTGCTGAATCTATATTATAGGGATACCAGTTCTGTAAAGTTTTGTAAACGATGGGTGGCATCGTGAAGCGTTTACTCCGACGCAAGGTCGGAGACGTTAGAACCGAGATTATGAGGAATAGAGGCTAAACCCGACCACTTTAGGTGGTCTAGGGTCGCCCGATACTAAAGGTATTTAGGGGGTTTGGGTGCCTGATTTGGCTACTTAGGGCTTTCTACAGACATAAAAAACCGGCGGATGTTTCCTGCCTGTCTTCTGTAACATATCCTGTTTTGAGATTTGAAGTTCGCCGTTCACTTCAACTACCTCAAAACCAACCTTCCTAATCTGGCTTTTCACTTCCCATAAAGATGCGATATGTATATATTGCTTTATTTGATAAGTTCTACTTTCTGCGCTCGTTTCTCTGACAAAGAACCTGTCTCCGAAGTCCACCTCGTCAATTCTGAACCCGAGTGGTCTTAGGATATAGAACCGTATCCATTGCCACACCCAAAAGGGGGTAAATTTGCTAATCAATACCCTTGGATGAGCTGTGAAAATACAAACCCCGTCCTTCTTCAAAACTCTCTTCATCTCTTTCAATGCCTTTATACGTTCTTCCTTGCTAGGAATTTGCGTCCAGCCCTGGTTAGAAAAGAGGATGTAGTCAAAGTAGCTATCTTCAAAATCAAGGTTGGTAGCGTCTCCAACACGGTAATCTATTTTGAGGTTCAGCTTCTTTGCCAACTCTTTGGCTCCCTTTATCATATTCGGCACGACATCCATTCCGACTACATCAAAACCTTGTTTGAAAAGTGGAATGGTTGTTCTGCCCGTACCACATCCGAGGTCTAGCACTCTACCTTTCTTTTTGAAGTATTTAGATATGAAGTGTTCCTCGCTATACCAAAGCCCCTCTTCGGCTTTCTTCATATAGAATTCTTGAGCTCCCTCGCCAGAGAATTCATCAAATACAAGTTTCTTTAGGTCTGTCTTCTTCATATTCAAAATATACCAAAAGTTCTATCTTCCCGTTAGGGGTGTCAAAATGAGCTACTATTTATGGGGGTAAAATCGGTGGGTCAGTTATACAAAGCTATTATAACTATTCTAAAGGATGGGGATTATATGGTTTGGTTAGGAGAACAGGTGGAGTTGATTGGAGGTGGAGGAAGCTAAGGTTTACTTGATAGCTACTTAGAAGGCTTAGCGACCAGCCTGATGAGTTTACTTTCACCATCTTTGTAGGTTATGCCTTCGTGGTCAAGAATAATCGGTTCAAATAGCCCTTCTATTAGTTCTTTGGTGGACTCGACTGAGAAATATCTCTTGAGAAGACCAGTCGAAATTTCGTGGTAATAGTCCTTTTCTATTTGCACAAATCCGCTCTCCTTTATCTCTGGGTCATCAACGGAATTGAAAAGTGCTGCAAAAGTTCCATTCGCTTTAAGGATACGCCTTATATCCTCGAACAAGGCACGAGTATCCTGTTTGCTAAAATAGTGAAGACCTAAATGGGAATAGACAACCTCGAATTCGTCACTCTTAAAAGGAAGTAGGTCAGGTAAGATAACTTTTTGAAATTTAATAGGCAGGTTATCTTTTCTCACGCTTCGCTGAGCTTCTCGTAGACCGAAATCACTGGAGTCCGTGCATATCACGTCAAATCCAGAACGCGCCAGGTGTATTGAATCACGTCCTAGACCAGCAGCAAGCTCAAGAACTTTTCCGGCGCTTGGAAAGTACTCGAGAATTTGATTTATGAATATAGTCGATTTATTAGCCCAATCCTTGACGCTATAGTCTTTTAGTTTTTCATTCCAATACTCGTCAGCTTTGCCCATATCCAGAATCCTACCACACCATACTGTCTGCTTGTATGGGTCAGGGACTGCCTTGGCTTTGCTAAGGTTCTTGTGCCGAGTTTTACGAGGTAGAGCATGTTAGAACCTGTTTGATGTATTTATAAATGAGGGAGACCGCTGGTCTCCCTGCGGTCTCGGGGGCTTGTGAACGACATCATGCCCGCACAACAACGAGGATTGCCTGTTCTCCACAGACAAGACGTCCCCCCGATGATCCTGGAATGAAGAGTTGGGTCCCTCCGAAACCCATACTTCCTTCAACAATCACATTGGGGAAACGATCTCGAACGGCACTGATAAGTCGCTGTAGTTCGGCAATACGTTCTGTCGCAAGATAAAGAACTGGTGGTTTGTCCATGCTCACTCCTATCTCAAGTACGAGTTATTTTATAGATACTACTCCCGTTTATCTTTGTAAAGCTGGGGGTGGCATCGTGAAGCGTTTACTCCGACACAAGGTCGGAGACGTTATTTATCCTGAGCTTGTCGAAGGAGAACCGAGATTATGAGAAATAAAAGCTAAACCCGACCACTTTAGGTGGTCTAGGGTCGCCCGATACTAAAGGTATTTAGGGGGTTTGGGTGCCTAATATATTGACCTTTTAATAATTTTGTGGCATATAGGTGTAGACCTAAAGGAGGTCTTACTTGTACCAAGCACCAACACCAACATGGGTGAAGTGGCTGGTTTACATCGGCGCTTCTCTCTTCTGGGCAGGGACACTGATAGCTTGGCCGATCCTCAGGGATTGGCAGCTCATCAGTCTGAGCGCATTTCTGATCACGGCATTGCTCTTCATCGTTTTCCTGACGTGGGGAGCTTGGAAGAGGCATTCTGTGGTCGGCGGATTCGAGACGACTTGGGGTAGAAGAGTCTACCTCGTCGTGGTGTCTCCCATCATGGCCCTCATCTTCGTCACGTTCACCTGGGACTTCTTCGGCCCCATGCACAAACCCACGCTGACGAAAGGATGCGATTGAGATGAAGAAGCTTCTCATCGTGGTCGGAGCACTATTGCTCTCTATGGCCTTTCTGCTCGTTGCAGGAGCGGTCGCATGTGCTATCGGCACGGACAAGGAGCACGACTCCACCTGATGACCCCCGTTCGCCTACGAAGGACCCCCTTCGCATCGGCGTCGGGGGTCTCTTCACATTTGGATATACCAGGGTCAGGCCTGCGTGCCGTAGGTAGGGACTGGACGTCGTTAGAACCTGTTTATACGACCCTATATTCAACAACCACCTCTTTTCCAACCTGCAAAAGCTCTGATTCACGAACTTTTTTCTTTATCGGTATAAAATATTTATTCCCTTTCATTGGAAATAAAGATGTTTGCCAAGTAGTGTTCCCTATATTGGCGATGACGGGAATACTTCCCCAACCACCAACCTTAACATCGGGAATAGATTCGTCGGGAATGAGTATATAGGCCCATGGAGAACCGACTGGAAAGAGCTCCAAAATTCCCCTAATCCTATAATTCTTTTTCGCCATTAAAAATCCTTTATCAGTCCTCCGTGATAATAGAGACGATAAACTTCCTCCCCTTTTATAAGTATTTTCTCTATTCCGCTAAAATGGTTTATATCTCCATCGCTCTTATCTTTATAGGTATAATTCCCCTCCTCAAAGTGTGCTGGGCCTCTGAATGGTCTTTCTTCGCTTACTTGCCTCATGGCTTTTTTAAGAAAGTCAGTAAATTCATCTACTGAGATGTTGTCGTTTAAAATAATTCCGTAGTAATTCATTCCCCACTTCTTTTCACCATTTTCAAAGACCACCTCTTCTCCTAAGAAGGTGTGTGAGCCATAGTACCTATCTCTGTATAGTAAATCTCCCTCTTGATATGTTAACTCTGTACCTCCATCATCAAGTATCCTCTTTTTGCCACTATCACTGGCGTAGGTAGCAACCTTCGCCTGAACTAAAAATTTTGATAGTTTCTCCATATAAAAACTTTACCACATCCGTGGCTGTAACATATTGTAATCCCAGGGTCAGGGACTGCGTGCCGTAGGTACGGACTGGACGACGTTAGAACCTATCTTATGCCCTCTAGCAAAACAGGTTCATATCTCTCTATGGGATAAACACGAATGCTTGAAACAAGCCATTCGCCGTAGGTATCAGACAACCTTAGGAGGTATCCTGTCTTGTCTGAGGGAGACTGGGAGGCATGGATATCTACGTTTACATATTGTTCGTTACTATTAGTATCATCAAATTGCATATCTTTTATCTCGCATAAAGATACAAATCCATTTATCTGGCACCAATCTTTTATGCCTTGACTTACGGCTTCTTCTTTAGTGATGTCCGATTGGATCTGATTCTCCTCAACCGTAGGAACGAGTTTACCGTTCAGATAATCTTCCTTGCTATATAGTGCCCCACCAAGCTGAAGCAGAGCCATCCAACTAGTAAAGAGCGTCACTGCAATTATCCCAACTAGCCTAAGTCTTTTTGCCCAGAGTTTATTCTCTCCACCCTCGCTATATTTCACTACCACTGCGCCCACTATACCGAATACCATGAAGATACTAAGCCCCCATAGCCAATAGAGAAGACTGTCGCCTGGAAAAAGGTTAATTAAGTTTAATAGAATTGCCTTCATACCAAAATCCTATCACAGCTAGTGAGGAGGTAAATAGAAAACTAGCTTTTCTGTTTACTCCGAACGACGCTGTGATGAACGGCTGTGATACCACACCATACTGTCCGCTTGTATGGGTCAGGGACTGGACGTCGTTAGAACCTCTGCCACTCTACTTTCTGCCCCTTCCTTTGTTTATCAGCCATAACAATTTCATCGTAGATGCCGTCTATGAGGTCATAGTTTTTAGCCTCTTCGACTGAAACCCACTCATATTTGTCAGCTTCATCTTCTTGAAGATTTACCTCCCCGTCTGCATAGTTGGCCAGGCAGGTAATAGCCAGAGAGGGAGCTCCATCTTCGTGAACTGTGGCTAAACTTGTTACATATTCTATGTCTTTGATATCCAAACCGACTTCTTCTCTAACTTCCCTTCTAAGGACTTGTTCCAAAACGTTATACCAATAGTTTTCTGTGTCTTTGGGGAGGTTAGTGTAGTCATCGGTTTCTAGCTTGCCTCCAGGAACAGTCCATTTGCCCGGGAATCGCCTTTTGTTGGGTGAGCGACGAGTTATGAGGTACTTGTCGTCTTTGACTATGATAGCTGCCATTACTACCTCGTGAAGTCTCTGATTTTCCATACCTAAACAATACCAAAGCCTGGCTTAAAAGTCCTAGAAAATCCCAGGGTCAGACATGCCCTCACATCTCGTGAGGTAGTGATGGTGACTGGACGTCGTTAGAACCTACTTATCCCAGGAATCGGCCTTCTCAAGTAATTCTGGATATTCAGGTTGAAGAACGCAAAATTCATTTCCAAAGGGATCAAGCATCACCCAGAACTGGAAACCTCTCTCGTCCATATATTTATGCTTCGTGGCTCCTAGTTTTTCTAATCTCTGAACTTCTGCCTCAACATCGTCCGTTTCTATATCAATATGCATCCTTGTTTTACAAGTCTTCTCTTCGGGAACTAATTGAAGAAGAATTCTGATATCACTATCAGGTAGTTTGAGGCGCCGGTATACGGTATCGCTGTTGCCTGTTGTTGGAAACCCCTCTAACTCGGCGTTGAGAGCCTTGGAGTAGAAATCTACGGCCTTATCAAAATCGTTGATGTCTATGGTTATGTAACAAAGCCTACTTTTGTGCATATAAATGAGTATACCCCTGAGGAGAGGAAGTTAGAACTAGGGTGGCGTCGTGAAGTGTTTACTCCGACGCAAGGTCGGAGACGTTAGAACCTACTTGTTAAGTTTGCCCTCTTGAGTAGCTTCTATCTCTATAATCTCGCCGTCTCCTAATTTCTCAGGGAGTGGTAGCCCTAGGTGGGCTAGTATTCGTTTTATAGGTCCGCCGTGAGACACAATAGCAATTGTGCCATATTGCTCTTTGGCTAAAGATTCGAATGTATCTACGGTGCGTCTTTGGAAGTCTTCCCAGCTTTCGCCATCGGGGTCGGTGTTAAGGGGATCCTTGTGTGCCTCAACTGCCTCGGGATACTTTTCTAGTGCCTCTACTTTAGTTAAGCCACCTAAGACGCCATAATCCCTTTCTCTTAATCCATCCAATGTTTCTATTGGAGCACCTATTGCCTCGCTGATTATCTCTGAGCTTTCTTTTGCACGAGTAAGTGAACTGGAAAAAATCTTTTCTATGCCCTTACCAACCAGTTTACTAGCAGTGTCTACCAATTGTTCTCTCCCTTTCTCCGTGAGGTAGTCATCATAACTTCCGCCATAGCGATCCTCTACATCTCCCGTTGTCTCCCCGTGTCTAATAACGTAGATCTTCATACCCAAACTCTACCACACCATACTGTCCGCTTGTATGGGTCAGGGACTGGAGGATGTTAGAACTTGTTTTATCGCCAATATCTGTTTGCCTTAACCCTTCTCCAGCCTTTGTCTGTAACAAGCATTGCTTCTCCGTCCACAAACCTGGCAACTTTTACCCCATCTCTTTTTAGGGCACGAAATGTTTCCTCTAAAACACTGCCGTATCTTCGTGTTCCCCAATGAGGTAGAGGAACAGTGTCAACCAACCCTATTCCCCTCCAGATTACCTTGGGAACAACACTGGGATCATCCGCGCTGTCTATATATTTTATGGTTGGACCCATAACTAATGAACCTGCGCTCTCCCCCGCATAAACTAAGCCACCCTTTAGTGCCTCTTTGATAACTCTATCGAATCCGCTTCTATTCATCACATATCTCAAAAAGAAAGTGTTGCCACCTCTGACCCAAAGCAAGTCGTATTGCTGCAATTTTTTTAAAAGACTTTTAGGCTCTCTATCGTAGAACTTTCTAAGGTCAAGCAACTCCGGTTTTATCCCAAACCCTTTAAAACGCTTAGCTGTTTTCGCATATCTAACCCTGCGTTCAGCTGGTTTTCTCCAATCAACGGCGTTCATTATGAAGCCTACCTTGGCTTCGTTATATTTTTTGCCCACCAATTGTTTAAATTGGGTTCTGGTTGGGAACCCGTTAGAAGAAAGATACAAAACCATACTCAAAGTATATACCAAATCCCAGGGTGGTATCGTGAAGCGTTTACTCCGACACAAGGTCGGAGACGTTATTTATCCTGAGCGTAGTCGAAGGAGAACCGAGATTATGAGGAATAGTGGCTAAAGCACCTATGGTGCTCGCCCGATACTAAGGGTATTTAGGGGGTTTGGGTGCCGGATTTAACTAATCAATAAACTCTTTGAGTTTATTGAGGGCGATTCTTCTCATACTAATCTCGTTCTTTTCTTCAGCAGTCATCTCAGCAAAGGTTTTGTCGTATCCGTTGGGCATAAATATAGGATCCCAGCCAAAACCTCCATCGCCCCTCGGTTCAACTATTTCTCCCTTGATTGAGCCCTTAAAAAAGTGAATATCGTCTTCTGATTTTGAATAGCCGATTATCGTTTTTGCTTCGGCTTTTGTTCCTCCAAGAGCTTTCGCCATTTTCACTAATCCTTCATTATCTACTGTTTTCATAAACCACTTTATTAGGGGTCCCGGCAATCCATTCAAGCTGTCTATGTATAAAGAGGTGTCTTCTACAATAAACTCCCCTTTTTGTTTCTTATACGCTTCTTGAAGTTTGTGTTTGATAACCTCGTGGGCATCTAGGGATTGGATTTCATCCAAATCTATATCTAGCCCTTCTATTTCAGGAATTATTGAAGTTGCCTCGCCTAACTTTCCTTTGTTGCCTGTGATAAAAAGTATTTTCATATTTTGAAATACTTCTCAAGTGTGCGGTAATAATCGTCGTCTTCTTCTAGCTCTTTATATGTTTCTTTATCTACCCAAATGAACTTATCGTGTTCATCGCTCAGTTCCAATTCACCCGAGATATATTTGCATTTGAAGCCAACGAGGTATACAACCAAACCGCTGTTTCTGTGGTCAGGCGGAAACTCGTGATACCAAACGGCGAAAGGGTCGCCGACTTCTATCTCCAGCCCCGTCTCTTCTAAAACTTCCCTTTTTAAAGAGTTCGTTAAACTGGATAAGTCGTCTTCTTTCGCCTCACCCTCTTGTATCTTCCCGCCAGGGAAATCCATCCCCCATTTATGGTCGTTGAGAACCAAGACCTTCCCATCTTTTTCTATAAAGGCTTTTTGCCCTACACAAAATAATGCATCTTTGCTCATATTAAAATCCTACCACACTAAAACCTATTAACGTCAGGGTGCCTAACGGGGTTCGAACCCGTACTGAGAGCTCCACAAGCTCTAGTGCTGCCATTACACCATAGGCACCATATTGTACCTCGCCACAAACCTAATTGTTGGCGGGTACAAACAGCAGTTTATACTTTTTTGGACCCTTCTGCCAAGAGTGGGTTTGACTAACTTCATATAAAGATGTATCAAAGGTGTACTAGGGGGATTTGCACATTGGGAAAAAGGGAGAAGGCAATGGCAAGAGCACACGTACTGATCTGCACGAAGGCGGGACAACAAGTCCCCGTTGCTGAAGCCCTTGAGAAGATCAAGGGAGTCGTTGGGGTCGACATCGTCAGTGGAGGGTTTGACCTCTACGTCAAGATCGAAGATGGCGATGCTGACGCAATCGGCACCATCGTCATCAAGAAGATTCAGAAGGTCCGTGGGGTGGAACGGACGCAGACCCTCAACGTCGTTCGTCTCGCCGATGAGATTCTCGAAGAGGCCGACAGGGCTTCTGGTAGATAGATCACAAGCCCCTGCGCAAGCAGTGGGATGAAGCACCTCGGTGCTAATTCCCCCTTTTGCGCCGGGGCTTGCTTCATTTATGAATACTTTATTTTGTCGGACTGCCGGGATTCGAACCCGGTCTACGTGCTCCCAAAGCACGCGTGCTGGCCGTTAACACTACAGTCCGTAGTGAAATAATAATATAAAAACAAGTTTTATATTATTATTGAGCGCCCGGACTGAAACGTAGTGCACAGTCCGAGTTGAGGCGCAAAATGGACAACTCGTTTGTTCATTTTGGCCGAAACGAAAGACTGAATTAAATCAATTTTAATTACAGTCCGGTGCCGAGGGGGAGAATCGAACTCCCAACGCCGGCCTCTTCAGGGCCGCGCTCTACCATTGAGCTACCTCGGCGCGTTTGTGTCCCCGGAGGGAATCGAACCCCCATTTGGAGATTAGGAATCTCTCGTTCTGTCCATTGAACTACGGGGACACGTTCTGCTCCTCCAAGAATCTTTTTACCAAAGAATGCATTAACTTTAAAGTATCTGCGCCTCCTTTGCCAACGATAACCCTACATAAACCATGTTTGGTGGTGGTACTTATCCCGCCGTCATCATGCCTCAAAGTAACGGCTGAGTTAGGCATCCCAGTTATTTCTAACCAGTAATCAAGTGCTTGGTTGCGATTTATACTGCCGTATGTTCTCACAACCGCCCTTATATTAATAGGTGAAACTCTTACCGCTTTCCTTAAAAATTTAAGATAGAGCTTTATCATTCTTTCGTCAGAATTGACTAAGTTGCAGCTCTTAGTCTTGGTTCCTTCAGCCCAGTAAAGCATAGCAGCAGCAATCGATAGTTCTCTATGAGGACTTGCCAGTAAATTATTTGCCCTCACCCTTGCTATCTCCCAATTCTTTTTCGTACGGGCCCTACCACCTCCCTGCTTTGATCTAAGAAGCTTCCTATGGTGGGCAGAGACGTGAACTCCCTGCACATGGTGCCAAACAGTTGTCTTGGGCATAGAAAGCTCTTCGCAGATAACGTTAATACTTGCTCCTGCCCCCCTCATCTCTTTCAAACGCTTAATTTTTTCGTCAGAATGCACCCTCATGCCTTTATTATATCACAAATTAGCACCTGCTATGCATCCCACAGAGCTTTGTGATATATCTATTAACACGTATTCTATTCTGACAGGATATAATATAGAGTGAGGGTTTGGAGATACGCGAGAAATTGATTCTCGATATATCTCTTCATTCCTCCCCGTAGTTCAACGGATAGAACGAGGGACTTCTAATCCCTAAATCGAGGTTCGATTCCTCGCGGGGAGACTACTAACTGTTGGCATAAGTGTGGTATGGTTTTCGTGTGAAAGTGTTACCCAGAACAAAATTCGGAAATCCAATACTTAGGGCAAAAGCAGAAAAGGTTCCATTGAGTGAACTTAAAACTAAGTACTTCAAAAATCTGATTGAGAGAATGTTTTATACTATGAAGCAGGCTCACGGCATTGGTCTTGCGGCCCCGCAGATAAGTAAATCCATTCAACTTTTCGTAGCGCAAATATCCCCCACAAAGCTAAGGCCAAATTTAAAACCACTCCCCAAAACCATAGCCATCAATCCAAAAATAATTCAACAATCTAAAGAGATGGAAGAGGATTGGGAGGGGTGTCTCAGCTGTCCAACTATAAGAGGCAAAGTTCCAAGACATAAAAAAATTACAGTTGTCTACTACGATGAGTTTGGGGAAAAACAGACAGTTCGCCTAGAAGGATTACAGGCACGGCTTTTTCAGCACGAAATAGACCACCTTAATGGCAATGTATACGTAGATAGAATGAAAGATATGAAGTCCCTAATGACGCTTAGTGAGTTTGAAGAACGCATTCTGAAGAAAAGGAAGAAATAACTCGGAAAGAATCAATTAAAAGGTTCCAATTCTCTAATACTAGGGAGACAAGCTAACGTCTGGGTATTTATGGTATTGTTTTTGTATGTTTAAGGCTGTCATTTTTGATATAGATGGGACGCTCACCAAGCAGTCAACTTTCTGGAGAGAGCTTACCGAGAGGCTAGGGGGTTCTGTTGAGAGACATATGCAACTATTCGAAGAATTGGTAGAGGGCAAAATCAGCAGAGAGGAGGTTTGTGAGGGCTTAATAGAAGTTTGGAATTCTACTGGTAGGGCAGTTAAGCAAAAGTTTGGGAGAATATTCGATTCTATCCCTCTACGCAATGATGCTAAAGAAGTTGTTAATTATCTAGGCTTAAAAAGATACAAACTTTGCATCATTACTGGTTCTTTGGATATCTTCGCTGATTTGATAGCCAACAAGGTTGGGATTAAACAGTGGTACTCCAACGGCAAAACTGAATGGAACGCGGACGGGAGTATTAAAAAGTTTGAGTTTGATCCAGATCAAGCGGAACTTAAGGCTCAGCAACTCAAGGATTTTCTTAAAAACAACAACCTACAGGCTAAAGAGTGCGTAATGGTTGGGGACAGCTGGAACGATATAGAGTTGTTTAAGCTTACGGGCAACGGAATCGCCATTAAGTCCGAACACTTTGATGAAGAGTTGAGGTCAGCTGCCTGGAAAACTATCAAAGAATTATCTGAGCTCAAGGAGATTCTTTAGTATCTGATTCCAATTCTCAGATACTAGGGAGACAAATATTATTCTTTAACCTTTTTCGAGATTCTCTTTGGCGATTTTCAGAGATATATCACGAGGATTCTTTTTTTCTTTGAGAACACGCTCCATAACTTGCATGGTGCTTTTTTTAATCTTCTCTTCTACAAGCTGAAACATTTTGTCATCGCTCAATCCTTTGATTTCGGCATAGGAAGATATTACACCTCCGCTGTTAGCCACCATATCAGGCACAATCATAATCCCACGTTCAAAAAGCTCGCGCTCAATGCTTTCCTGCATCGGAATGTTGGCACCTTCGACAATAAGTTTTGTCTTAATCTTATCTTTGTTCGTTTCATTAATAACATCCGTTACAGAAGCGGGAATTAGAATATCTGTTTCTAAACCCCAAAAATCTTCCATGGAAACCCTAAATTCTTCTGGATATTCTTCTAACCTTTCTTGTTTTTTAATTATTTCATCAAGAATCGTTTCATCTAAACCGTTTTCGTTATATACAGCGACTTTACTGTTCGCCAATGCAATAATCTTGGCCCCAGCTTCTTTTAAAAATTTGTATGCAAACACGCCAACATTCCCAAAGCCGTGTATAGCAACTCGGGCTTCTTTAATATCTAAACCCATAGTTTTGGCCGCAAACTCGGTGGACTTAGCCACACCATAACCCGTAGAGCCAATCTCATGAGGGATACCGCCCATACTGGCTGGTTTGCCTGTAGCAAAATCTTTATCTTCAACTGCTTCAATAAACCACCCTATTTCTTCTTCACCCACATTAACATCAGGAGCAGATATGTATTTATTTCCCAAAAACGGTTTTATAGCTCTTGCATATGCCTGTACGAATGCCTTTTTTTTCTCGTTATTTCCGTCGTTCCAAACAATTCCCCCTTTAGCACCCCCGAAAGGGATGTCTGCCAGGGCATTTTTCCAGGTCATCACCCTTGCCAATCGAAAAACTTCTTCTTCGTTTACGTTGGGCGTCATACGAAAACCCCCTTTCCCTGGCCCTCGTTTAGTATTATCAACCACTAAGAAACCCTCCATGCCAGAGAGCTTATCGTAAACCCTAATTACATATTCGGGACCGAATTGATCCTTAGGAACCTTCATCTTCGACGACATATTGGTTCATTTGATTAAGCAATACCTGATATTCTTGGCTGATAGAATTGATGAATTGGACTTCTTTATTAATCTCCTGAATCTTAAGTTGGATATTTGGGTTTTCGTCTCCCGCTAATTTAGCCCTAATAGCATCGAGAAGTTCTTCGTTCATGGCGTGATAGATAAGCATACGCTCTACTATCTTGATGTTGGCCAAGATTATGTCCTCGCCGAGTTTCTCAACGCTGATGGGATGAATATCTTTAACGCTCGTGGTCATTTCATCTAGAATCCCGACTATTTTTTCTAAACGATTCTTAATCTTTTCTCTCCCGGGCTCATTCTCTTCTATTAAAGAAAGAGCTGAAACATAATCACCTATTGCGTCTTTTTCTGCAATTTGAACATAGGATTGATTTATTTCATTCGAAAACTCTGCCACATCTGATGTTAAACGTATGGCTTGCTGGGCATTGTTTAAGTATTCCTCCGGAATATAAACTCCCTGCCCCTCATAAACAAATCCAAGGAATAAAATCAAAATAAGCAGGGCGAATCCTGTCACTGTAGAAAAAAGGATTTCTTTTCTTCTTTTCTGAAAAAAGTTTTGCCAAGTGTCTTCCATAACTTTACAACAGACAAGCTCTATCTTAACCTATAAACTATCTATTAGAAAAGATGCCGTGGGTGGGTTGCGGGTGGGTTGCGAGTGTCAATTTTATTACTTCGTAACAAAATTGTTCCCACGGCGTGAGAAGAATATATAAGACATAAAAGTTTATATACTCTTCTCACTTGCGGGTGTCGTATAGTGGCTATTATACGTGCTTGCCAAGCACGAGACGGGAGTTCGATTCTCCTCACCCGCTCATAAATCTACAGGATTTATGAGCGAGGCTCGTCCCAGCTTTACTGGGCGGCCCGCTCCGTTGAAAATTGTCGTGGATTTATGAGCGAGGCTCGTTTGCTCTCTTAGGGGATGTTTTTTGTTCATGTTTTAAAAAGCGATAAGGATAATAGAACCTATGTTGGTTATACCAATAATTTGCAAAACAGATTAGAAAAACATAACTCTGGCCAAGTAAAATCTACTAAGCATAGACGTCCCCTAATACTGATTTTCTATGAAGAATTTAATACTTCGGCTGAGGCGCGGAAAAGAGAGCTATATTGGAAAAATGGTGGGGGTCGAAGAAAACTGAGGGGTATGTTATATAATCAAGTGCAGGGCGATTAGTTAAGTGGTATAACGGTGGTCTCCAAAACCACAGTCGGGAGTTCGATTCTCTCATCGCCCGCTTTCTAGTGTATAATATCCCTCATGTCTATTGCGGTATTAGCAAACACAATTTTCTCGACACTGACTTTAATTTCTCAACTAGCGATTTTAGCTATTTGGGTGTCAATTTTATTAAAAAAGGATGGGTGGCTCGGATTAATCAAGACGCACGCTATTCTAATTGCTTTTGGGGTAGCCCTAATTTCAACCTTGGGTAGTTTGGTTTATTCAGAAATTCTAGGATATGTTCCCTGTCAGCTTTGTTGGTACCAAAGAATACTAATGTATCCACAAGTAGTAATGCTGGGAGTTGCCCTTTTCCTAAAAGGGGATAAAAAAATTACTTATATAAACAGTTTAATTCTCTCTTTCTTGGGAGCACTTTTGGCTGGCTACCATTATCTTCTTCAAATAGGAGCAACAGAAGCTAGCTTTTGTAATTTTGATGAATTAGGGCTGGGATGCTCTTCTTCGTTTGGTTTCAATTTAGGATATATCACAATCCCTATGATGGCTCTGACGGGGTTCCTATTGATTGGGGCTCTTCAGGTGCTTAAACTTAGAGAAAATAAAAAACAATAAAGATGAAAAAGATATTGCTAATAGGGTTGGGGGTGATAATCGTTGCTTTGGCGGGATTTTATATTTGGCAACAAGGCATGTCCATAGAAACCGCTCAAGAAGAAGTGGACAACGAAGAGGAAGGCGCTATTGAGGAAATGAAAGATCCGTCTGAGGCAACCTACTCCCTAGAAGACATTGCTACTCACGGAATCGAAGAGGACTGTTGGGTGGCGATTAATGGCAAAGTTTACGATTTGTCTCATTTCGCTTCTGTTCACCCGGGCGGTGATTCGGTTATAGAAGGGTGCGGTAAAGATGCAACTGTTCTTTTTGAGACAAGACCGACGGGTTCGGGCACGCCCCACTCTGAAAATGCTCGAAAAACCCTTGATGAATATTTTATAGGTACTCTGTCTCAGTAGAATCGCTAGTTAATGAAAACGAAGAACAAACTCCTTCAAAACACTCTAATTGTTCTATTAACAGGGGCACTTATCTTACCTTTGGGTTTTCTTTTTTCCCCCGCAAGTCAAGTTAAAAACACGCAACAACAAATGAATAATCAACAAGAATTGAAAATAGAAGTTCTAAGAGAAGGCGAAGGCGGTCCAGTTGAAAGAGGCGAAACAGTTTTGGTGCATTATACCGGCTGGTTAGAAGACGGCACTAAATTTGATTCCAGCATAGACAGGGGTGAGCCATTTGCTTTTATACTAGGAGCTGGTCAAGTAATTCCTGGGTGGGAATTAGGGGTTGAGGGTATGAAGATAGGCGAAAGAAGAAAGTTAATCATATCCCCTGAATTGGCCTATGGAACAACGGGTACGCCGGGTGGACCAATTCCACCAAATGCGACCCTAGTTTTTGAGGTGGAGCTTTTGGACTCGATAACCGCGAACGAATTTTCTAATTGAGTGGTTTTGGGATCCTAACCTCTAAGAATCTCCTTTTACCTACCTGTAAAAGAGTGTTTTCTGTTGATAGCTTAATTTTCTTTTCTGTATCTAATACCTTTTTACCACCCACCTTCACTCCACCCTGTATGACAAGACGTCTGGCCTCACTTTTGCTTGGAGCCATACCCGTAGCTACCAACAACTCCGTAATCTCATATATTTTTTTGTCTAAGACCTTAAGGTCAATCTTTTCGGGTAATTCTTTTTTGGAAAAAACTCTAATAAATTTTTTTTCGGCGTCTGTGGCCATTTTTTGATTGTGATATAGAGATACTATCTCTTTGCCTAATCGCAGTTTTAGCTCCATAGGATTTTTCTTTTTACTCTTGAGAAGTTTTTTAATATCTCTCAGCTCCGAGTCGTTGGCGTCAGTACAAAGTTCAAAATATTTATATATAAGCGCATCCGGAATAGCCATTATCTTTCCAAACATCTCTTCAGGAGAATCTTTTAAACCTATGTAATTGCCTTTTGATTTGCTCATTTTGGCGCTTCCGTCTGTCCCCTCTATAAGGGGGGTGATTAATATATCCTGTTCTTTCATACCGAAATAACGCTGAACTTGCCTACCCATCAAAAGGTTTAAAAGTTGATCCGTACCGCCCAATTCCACATCTGCTTTGACTTTTACAGAATCAAATCCCTGCAAGAGGGGATACAGAGCTTCTAACAAACTAACTTTCTGTCCCTTCTTTATTCGCTCTTGAAAATCAGCCCTTTCACCAACTTGATTAAGGGTAGCAACTTTGACTAATTCTAAAGTTTCACCAACATCTTTTCCTAACCACTCGCTGTTATATCTGATCTCTGCCTTTTTAACATCTATAATTTTCCCAACCTGAGAAAGATAATCCTTCGTATTGGTTTTTATCTCCTTCTCGCTAAGAATAGGCCTTTCTTTTGATTGGCCGGAAGGATCGCCCACTCTAGCGGTGAAATCGCCTATAATAAGAACTACTTTGTGTCCAAGTTGTTGAAAATCTCTAAGCTTTTTTAAAACTACCGCGTGGCCCAAATGAAGATCGGGGCTAGTGGGGTCTATCCCGAGCTTAACTCTAAGCTTTTTACTTCCAACAAGGACTTGCTCTAAGTGCTTGCGTACTATTATCTGATCAACCCCTCGAGTTAAGAGCTTTTCTATGTGTGCTTTTTTATTTGGCCTTGATGACCTCGTCAATGACGCCATATTTTTTAGCTTCTTCGGCTGTGAGCCAAAAATCTCTATCAGTATCTTTTTCTATCTTAGACAAAGTTTGTTTGGTGTGTTTAGCAAGGAGTTCATTTATCTTTTGCTTTATTTTCACAATCTGTTTGGTATAAATTTCTATGTCTGTAGCTTGACCCTCAACTCCGCCGGCTATGTGAACCTGGTGCAATAAAATTTCCGAATTGGGTAAGGCGTGGCGCTTACCTTTGGCGCCGGCCGCTAATAAGAATGCACCCATAGAGGCAGCTGTGCCGACACAGATAGTAGCGACGTCCGGCTTGATATATTGCATAGTGTCATAAATCGCCATACCTGCCGGCACTGAACCGCCCGGGGAGTTGATATAAATCTCTATATCTTTCTTTGGGTCTTGGTTCTCTAAAAAAAGAAGTTGGGCAATAACAACGTTTGCAACTGCATTTGTTATTGGCCCACCAATGAAAATTATTCTGTCCTTAAGGAGACGAGAATAAATATCGTAAGCTCTTTCCCCTTTATTTGTTTTTTCAATGACTGTTGGTATCACCATATTTCTTTTCAATTCTATGCTAGAGGAACGGGACTAGCAACAAAGCGATTATGTTCATGATCTTAATAACTGGGTTGATGGCTGGTCCAGCCGTGTCCTTATATGGGTCGCCCACTGTGTCTCCTGTAATAGCCGCCTTGTGCGCTTCAGAGCCCTTGCCCCCAAGATTACCGTCTTCGATGTATTTTTTAGCATTATCCCAAGCCGCTCCTCCAGAAGTCATCGAAGTAGCCACAAAGATACCCGTAACTATTGAGCCAACCAAAAGTCCTCCAAGAGCTTTGGGGCCTAAGAGAAATCCAACCAGGATAGGCGCTATCACCGGTAATAGTGCCGGTACTATCATCTCTTTAATGGCGGCCTTGGTGACTATGTCTACACACTTGGCATAGTCGGGTTTAGTAATCCCCTCCATAATGCCCTTTATTTCCCTGAATTGTCGACGAACTTCCTTAACCACACTACCAGCGGCTTTTCCAACTGCCCTCATAGATATAGAAGCAAAAAGATAGGGAATCATACCACCTATAAAAAGACCGGCGATAATATAGGGATCGCTTAAATCAAAATTCATATCAGCAACATTCCCTCCTTGGCTCAAGTCCTCTATATAAGAAGCGAACAAAACCACCGCCGCCAAACCTGCGGAGCCAATCGCATATCCTTTGGTGACTGCCTTGGTGGTGTTACCAACGGCGTCCAGCGGATCAGTGACGTTGCGGACTGATTCTGGAAGATTTGCCATTTCGGCAATACCACCGGCGTTATCCGTGATTGGTCCATAGGCGTCAATCGCCACAATAATGCCAGTCATGGAAAGCATGCTCATCACAGCTAGGGCTATACCGTAAAGTCCGCCGAAAAAGTATGTGGCCAAGATGCCCGATACAATAACAAGTACAGGTAGGGCGGTTGATTCCATGCCTACCGAAAGACCGGTGATGACATTTGTTCCATGTCCTGTTTCAGATGCCTTAGCGATAGAACGAACCGGTCTGAATTTGGTAGATGTGTAGTATTCTGTGATAACCACGATAAAGAGGGTTACTAAGATACCGGTTAAAAGTGAACCCAACATCCCACCGCTAGACATTTGGCCCCCAAAAGATTCTCCATATGTGTTCGCAAGCCAACCAAAACCAATTAAGGACAGAATGCTGGAAGCAACAAGTCCTTTATATAGAGCACCCATAATAAATGGTTTTTCTTTTTTATTAAGCTTCACAAAGAGAGTGCCTAAGATAGAAGCAATAATGGCTATTCCTCCTATAAGAAGAGGTAACATAATAGCCGTTTCTAAACCTGGAAATGCTAAGTGTCCCAAAATCATGGTAGCGATGGCCGACACTGCATATGTCTCAAAAAGATCCGCCGCCATACCAGCGTCATCTCCAACATTATCGCCTACATTATCTGCTATTACGGCCGGGTTTCGAGGGTCGTCCTCCGGTATACCCACCTCTACTTTTCCAACTAGATCGGCTCCTACATCAGCTCCTTTGGTAAAAATCCCACCACCTAATCTAGCAAAAACAGATATCAAGCTTCCACCAAACCCAAGCCCTATAAGAGCGTTGATATTACCCGTTACTGCATAAAAGCCAGCCACAGACACAAGCGCCAATCCCACCACTAAAAGTCCTGTCACGGAGCCCCCCTCAAAAGCAACCTTGAATGCTTGATGGATGCCGGTTTTGGCGGCTTCTGTTGTTCTAACGTTGGCCCTAACGGCTACATTCATACCGATGTACCCGGCCAAGCCAGACGCGACAGCTCCGACCAAAAACCCAGCCATCACTACGGGGCCTATAAAATAGCCGATAAGAGCAGCTGATACGATGGCTACAATACCTATAGCTCTGTATTGGCGATTAAGGTATGCCCTAGCCCCTTCTTGAATCGCTTGGGCTATCTCTTGCATCTTGTTATCGCCAGCAGGATAACGATTTATTTTATATGTAAGCCACAGGGCGTAAGCTATGGCCAAAACTCCCGTCCCAATAGAAAAAGTTAATGGAGACATTTATTTATCTATTCTTTTTTTGTCGACATCTTTTTCTCCGTTCTTGGCGGAGGTTGGTTTTTCTTCTTTTTTTATTTCTTCTTTTGGATCTTCCTGTGGAATATTTTCATCCCCCTCTTCGGATGTTTCGTCCTCTACGTCGGCCACACCCCCCTCAAGCTCTTCATCGGGACGCGCTTGGCTTCTAACGTCAATCTTAAGATTTGTAAGCTTAGCGGCTAATCGGACATTCTGCCCTCCTCTGCCAATCGCCAAACTTAATTGATCGTCTGCAACCAAAACTTTGGCTTCTTGATTATTATTAACTTCTACGGATCTTATTTTGGCTGGACTCAAGGCGTTGGCGACAAGTTCTTCCATATCTTCGCTCCATTCAACCACATCTATCTTTTCCTGACCTAATTCATTGGAAATAGCCATAATACGAGTGCCCCTTTGGCCGACACAACTACCAACGGGGTCTATTTCTTCCATATTGGAGTTTACTGCTATCTTAGTTCTTGAGCCGGGCTCTCTAACAATGGCTTTGATTTCTACCACGCCGTCTGCAATTTCCGGAATCTCCATAGCAAAAAGTTCTCCCACAAAATCAGGATGGGACCTAGACAATACAATACCCGTACCTGGGCCCTTAAACTCTTTCTGAACAGCTAGAATATAGAATCTATATCTGTCCCCCACTCGATAGTGCTCTCCCGGAATAGATTCGTTGGCAAACATAACTGCGCTGGTTCTGCCAAGGTCTATATAGACATTGCCCCTCTCAAAACGCTGAATTACTCCACTAATAACAGCGCCCTCTTTATTTTTGAATTCGTCTGATATTGATTCTCTTTCTGCCTCACGAAGATTTTGTAAGATAACTTGTTTCGCATTTTGAGCAGCTATGCGCCCGAAGTCGGTCTGAGCAGGAAGCTGTGTCGTAATCTCATCTCCTAACTGAACGTCTTTTTTCTCTTTTTTGGCTTCTTCGAGTAAAATGTGTCTTTCTTCATTGTAACGAGGAAGGCGCCCCTCTTCGTTTTCACCCTCTTCGCTTTGCTTCTCTTCAACTTTTTCTTCCCCCTGTGGAAACTCGTCATCTTCTTCCATTCGTACGGTTGTCTCGTCGACAACCTCTTTTATCCTAAAGAACCTAACTTCGCCGGTTTTTTGGTCAAGCTCCGCTCTGACATTAGCACCCCTATCTAGATATTCGCGCCTATAGGCGGCCGCTAACGAGTTTTCAATTGCGCCTATAACGTTTTTTGGGTCTATGCCCTTTTCATCTGCGATTTGGTCAACTGCTTGAATGATAGCTTTTAAATCCATATTTTGTTTTTTTTAAAGCCCGCTTTAGGCGGGCTTTTATCAAGTCAAGTCAAGTTTAAATAATGTCCTCCTAAAAATCAAGTCCTTATCCTACCGGATCCTACGGAGTAACGTCGTTCTCTATGGTAGCAATCTTCTCGCCCACGAGAGTTGATACTTTCTTAAAACCAGCATAGGAGGTGCTTATCACTAATTTTCCTTCTTTCCATCCATAGTTAATAGAACCCCCTTTCTCGTACGACAAATAGCGTACACCCGTGAGGTCGCCCTCTGCGCTTCCGTCATTGAAGGTTTCTGTTTTTGGGGCACCCTGATCTTCTAGGAACAAATTTTTAAGAAATTCCGAATTCTCGATATCTCCATTCAGGACTTGTCTTAAAAGATTAATGTCATCCTCTCCACTGTTGAGAGACAAGATATATCCCGGCCAAACATTTTCTCCATCACTGTAGAAAAAGCCAGTGAAGTCATCTTCTAGTGGAACAGCTACTGTTATATCGGGTAAAAGCGCTTCTATATACTCCCTGGCAGATACGGGTATGCCCTCTCCGCCAGTTGTCACGGAAAATTCGGTTAAGGTTTTTTCTTCATCGACTACATCTGCCGCAATCAAAGTTAGAGCGTCTTGAATACCAGCTGTGTTAACCTCCTTTGTCATTAACTCAACCTCCGAGTCGACTGGTTCAATAAAATAGCTTTGGTGTACATAGGTTGGAATAGTCGGCGTTGGTAAGGTGGGCTCTTCTTCTACTAAGGGCGCTTCTTCTGGTTCTGTTACACCTACTTCATTTGAGAAAAATGTCGGCAAAACAAAATTAACCACAGCCGCCGCTGCAATTCCTAGGAAAACCACAATACCCAATCCTATTAAGAGGGCTTTTTTGTTGCCTGATAGCTGTTTTTTGATTGGCTTAGTTGCAGAATCCACTTTTTTAGCATCTATCGCTATCGGAGTGGGGGGCTTAACACTAGCCGATGTAATTCCAACGCCTCCGCTTGATTTCAAGGACTCTTGATCGCTCATCATAGTTCTTATGTTCACTTCTTTGGGTGGAGGTGGTGGTACCGGCGATGGCGCGGAAGCGCTAGGCGGTGAAGGGGAGGGGGCGGTTGGCACAGGTGGCGAAGTTGGAGTGGGGTATCCTCCAGTAGGGGGGGTAATCGGTGGAGGAGGGGTCGGAGTCGGTGGAGCAGAAGAAGCAAAACTAGGCGACATCGGGTTCACCTTTTCTTGGCCTTGATTTTCGGGAGCAGAACCCCCGGCTCCGAATTGGCCTGTAGTGTTATCCATATAAGATATATTACCACACAGAAGTTCGCCTCTCTTCAGGCGGTGTGGATAATGAACGCTTTTAATTAAAGGATTCTTAATCCTTTGGAAGCTGTTTGATGGAAAGGGCTGTTCGCCCGTTTTCCATACCGATTATCTTTGCTTTAACAAGATCCCCCACTTTAACAACGTCCTCAACATTCTTAACAAAACCTTCTTTAAGCTCGGATACGTGAATCATACCCGACTTGCCACCCGGAAATTCTACTATTGCTCCAAACTCTAATATTTTGGCCACTTTGCCTTCTACTATTTCACCTATTACGAATTCTTTCATCATGGCTTCTACTTTAGCCAGCGCATCTTCGGCTTTATTTGCGTCTGCAGAAGTAATAAAAACGGTGCCATCGTCGTCTATGTCTATAGAATCAACGCCCGTTTCCTCTATGAGGCCGTTTATCACCTTCCCTCCAGGACCAATCAGCTCTCCTATCTTATCTGGACTAATTTGAGTAGTCAGAATTCGCGGAGCATACGAAGAAAGCTCTGCTCTTGGCTTTTCTATAACGCCAGCTGTGAAATCTAAGATGTGCAATCTGGCTGCTCGAGCCCTTTCGAGCGTCTCTCTAATTATTTCGGGGGTAAGTCCGTCTATTTTTACGTCCAACTGAACTGCGTTTACGCCGCTTTTGGTGCCGGCAACCTTAAAGTCCATGTCTCCATAATGATCTTCGGGGCCTTGAATGTCAGTCAATATCTTATAGGATCCGTCCCCTCCTAATATAAGCCCCATAGCTATACCAGCAGCGGGCTCTTTAAGGGGAATCCCCGCATCCATCATGCTCATGCTAGCAGCTGAAACAGTAGCCATAGAAGATGAGCCGTTTGATGAGAGTATTTCTGAGACAACTCTGATGGTATAGGGGAATTGATCTTTAGAAGGCACTAAGGGCTCAAGAGCTTTCTTTGCCAAAGCGCCATGTCCGATATCTCTCCTACCCGGTCCACGAAACGACCTGGCCTCACCGACAGAGAAGGGTGGAAAATTATAGTGAAGTAAAAATCTTCTTTTTCCGGAAAACTCAATGGTTTCCATTAGTTGCTCGTCTCCGGGAGGACCTAAGGTTGTAACTGCTAATGCTTGGGTGTCGCCTCGAGCAAAAAGACCCGATCCATGCATTCTTGGGAAAAGCGAAATCTCCGAATATAGAGGTCTCACTTCATCAAAGGCCCGCCCATCAGGGCGTCTATCATTTTCGAGCGCATTTTTATGAACTACTCTATCGAGTTCTTCTTCCAATATATATTCCGCATATTTTAATTCTTTCTCTTCGTAGCCAGCGCTAATAAGATGTTCTTCTAGGTCCAATTTTAACTTGGCTAAATTATCTGACATTAACTTCTTGTCATCTACATAAGCGGCTTCATCTAATTTGTCTTTTAGGAATTCCTTAGCTGTCTCCACAAGTTTTTCTGAAGGTAAGTCGAGCTTAACCTCAATTTTTTCCTTACCAACCGCAGACATCAGTTCTTGTTGAAAAACAGTTAGCTCCTTAAAGTGCTCTAGAGCTATTTCGCATGCCTTAAGCACATCTTCTTCTTTTGTTTCGTTGCCACCCAGCTCTATCATATTGACTCTGTCTTTGGTACCGGCAATGAAGGCATCAAATTGACCGGGGATAATTTCAATCTGGCTATTAACTGGGTTGATTACGAACTCTTCGCCGAGTTTGGCGATTCTGATGCCGGCGACTGGTCCGTCCCATGGAATATCAGATATTGAAAGAGCGGCAGAGGCGGTCATTAGGGTCACAAAATCGGGGTCGTTTTCTCCGTCATAAGAGAGAATAGTTGCTACCACTTGTATCCCTCGCCTAATACGCTTGTTGAAAAGGGGTCTGATTACTCTATCCACCAAACGCCCAGACAAAACCGCTTCTTCGGAAGGCCTGCCTTCTCGCTTCATAAATCTGCCACCCAAAATTTTACCGGCAGCATAATTCTTTTCCTCATAATCTACAGATAGGGGTAAATAATCCAGGTCTTGATTGTCTTTGCTCATAACCACCGTCACCAAAACGGTCGTCTCTCCGTAGGTTCCAATGACCGCTCCGTTTGTTTGGCCGGCTAATCCCGACACTTCTAAGACAAGCTCTCTACCCGCAATCTCTTTTGTAAACTTCTTTCTGTTTAAATCCATTATTTATGCTTATTTCTTTTTAGTTGTTTTGCTTATTGGTGCTTTAAAAATAATTTTGGGCATTGTATCAAGGTCGATGAATGTATCGGCCGCTTCTCTCAAACCGGCGTTAGTGGTTTTCCCAAACGCCGCTACTTCGACGCCCTTACCCAAGCCCCACTGGAGGTATTTAACCGCAGGCACAAAATCTCCGTCCCCGGAAACCAATATGACAACGTCGAACATGTTCGCCATTCGAATAGCGTCAACTGCGATACCTACGTCCCAGTCCGCCTTTTTGGCTCCGCTCGAAAAAATTTGGATGTCTTTGCTCCTCAACTCAATGCCCGCCTTTTCAAGGGCTTCAAAAAAAGCGTCTTCCCCCGTTGATGGATCGCTTCTGACAACATAGGCGAATGCCCTTACTAAACGCCTGTCGTTGGTTAGGCGATTTAATAACTCACCAAAATTGACCCTGCTTCCATATAGATTTTTAGCGCTATGATAGAGATTTTGGATATCAATAAAAACACCGACTCTCTGTTCTTTGTTAGGTATTATCATTTTTTTTGGACTTATTTTTTAAGCCCGAGCTTCTTAATCAGTTTTTTATAGTTGGTCGGCGATTTCTCTGAAAGATATTTCAAGAGTTTTCGACGCCTGTTAACCATCCCCAAAAGACCTCTACGCGAGTGCTTATCTTTTGGGTGTTTTTTTAAATGGGCAGCCAACTCATTAATACGCTTTGTGGAAAGCGCGATTTGAATACCGGCTGAGCCGGTATCTGTCTCGTGGAGCTGGTGCTCTTTAATGACGTTTTTCTTTTTTCGCTGAGTAAGCATCTCGAGCAACAGGATAATAGCTGAAGGCGACCTTTTTGTAAAGGTCAAAAATGTCGTAAAATCTATAATGGATTACGCAACAAAAAGAATTTGTCGCTTAACCGATCTTTTTCATGGCTGAGATAAACCCACTTATAAATGAATATTTGGACTATTTAGATGTTGAGAAAAACCGCTCACCGGCGACTAGAAATAACTACGAAAGGTGTTTAAGGCGCTTTGTGGAGAAAGAAGGGCTTAAAACGCTAAGCGATATCACAGAAAAATCTATTCATAATTTCAGAGTATATCTGGCTAGCTCTTCGACTGGAATTAAGAAGAAAACACAGGCATATCATGTGATAGTCATTAGGAATTTCCTTAAATATCTAAATCGCGAGGGGCACAAAACAGTTCTTCCCGACAGAGTGGAACTTCCCAAGGTGCCGACGAGGCAAATAAAAATAGTGGAGTATGGAGATATTGAACGTCTTTTATCAGCACCAAAGGGTAGCGGACTTAAAGCACTACGAGACAGGGCTATTCTAGAAACTCTTTTTTCTACAGGTCTTCGAGTGTCAGAGCTTTGTGGGCTGGATAGGTTTATTAATATCCAAAGAGGTGAAATAGCGGTTAGGGGGAAGGGCGAAAAGGTGCGGGTGGTGTTTCTCTCTGATAGAGCTCGTGAGGTCATAAAAAAATACTTGGACAAAAGACAGGATGCCGAAAGCGCTCTTTTTACAAGCATCTCGCACGGAAAAAGCCCTAAGGTCTTAGGACGGATTAATCCTCGTACAGTTCAAAGGGTGGTTAATAAATACACTCGTGAAGCGGGTATTCCAGATAAGGTAACTCCTCATCAGCTCCGCCACCAATTTGCCACCGATTTATTAATGAATGGTGCGGACCTTCGAAGCGTTCAGGAGCTCTTGGGGCACAGCAATATCTCAACCACCCAAATTTATACCCACGTTACCAATAAAGAACTTCGAGACGTTCATAAGGCCTTCCATGGCAAAAGACGAGAATAGTATTGTAATTAGATAAAGCTTTTAATAATGTAGCTAATATTACCTATGGATTTATCCTGAGTGAAACCGAAGGGCAGGTGGTGAAATTGGTAAACACGCTAGGTTTAGGACCTAGTGCCTTAATCGGCTTGGAGGTTCGAGTCCTCTCCTGCCCACCGCATCATTGAAATAGAACACATACGATTAGAAGGGAATCGTGAAATGGATTGGTTTGATAAACTCGCGGTGGTCCTCCGTGATATAGATCCGAAGGACTTCGTCTTCTCTACTGCTCGGGGTTTTGGCGAAAGGCCTTTTCGGCTTGGCGCAGAAGGAATGTCTCACAAACTCGCCGAGATGTTGCCTGATTGGATGAAGGGTCCAGGGGCCGACACCTTCACCGGAGTAGTTAACGCCTACGCTCAGCTGGCGATGCGTGATCGTTCACCTTTGGCGGACAGCTTCTTTGACTTTCTGGAGTACGCTCGCCAAGGCGTCTTCGATGGCAATCCTCGAGCACATGCTCATTGGATGCCAAAAGTAAAGAAGTGGGCACGCGAACACGTTGATATGGTTGGTCGTGATGGTGGCGACACAAATGAGGCACTGGCACAAGTGCAGGCCGTTATCGACGCACACAAAGCGCTCGACGAACAGTTCCAAAGGGCCTTTCCTCCGGAACAACGTGTCGAAATCGATTGGAATGCACTTGGAGAACGCCTTTCTTCCCTCAGGGAAAGAATGGGATCCAAGTTGGATGAGTGGGCAACACGGCTTGATGCTCACACAGACAAGATTGTCGCCGAGCGAGAAGCTCGAGAGGAGGAAGAACGTCTCCGACGAGAAAATCGTTGGTATAGACGTATTCGACGTTGAAACTCGAGTAGATAAAGCCAAAATGAGCCCGTAACAGCTAGTTACGGGCTCAAGTTCTTTATAAGCATGCATACATTGACATTTCACCAGTATTATGGTATGTTTCGCGTGTATTTAAAGATACGGATAGAAGCCGATTTTCATACTGTTCTTCACAATCAGCGAGGCGGAGACGTCATCGCGATCATATTTCTGACAAAGAAACGACAAAGACAAAGGAGAAGGTTGCGATGACAACGAGGAACACAAACAACCGTCGTTCCCTCGGAGAGAGGGTTCGCGACAAGATAGAGGAAGCGGCCCTCAAGCGGGTCGAGTCCTTCTTCGCCGGTCCCACCAGCCCTCGTGGGTTGGTGGCAAAAACCGGCGCCGATGCCATGTTGGCAATCAGTACAGCCGTCGAGGCGGGGGATCTCGCCAAGGCGATCGATGTTGCCTTGACGGCAAGGATGACCTTGCCGGAGATGGTGCGTCTCATCGAGGCGCATCCGGATCTGTTCCCGGAGCCAGCACCCGACGCGGGTATCGGGGGGCTCGTCGAGGGCTTCCTCGACGCGTTCTTCCCGGGATTGCTCCCGGCGCCCGATGACCCGGAACTGAGAGGAGGTAGGGCATGACTCCGCGCATCCAGCTAGCGCTCGCCAGGTGGGCGCGGGTTGGAGGTGCCCAAGACCTTATCAACCGTGTCCTCAGATTCGAGGAGGTAGTGGACCGCTGGTTCCAGCTCCTCATGGCCGTGGTAGCAGCAGAGTGGGCCAGCGTCCTCATACTCTCGTGGTATGGCCAGCTCACGCCAGCGATTGTTGTCTGGGCGACCATTGCCCTGATTGCCATCGCCTTTCTGTTGGCCATCTTCGGCGTCCGGCTCTTGGGTCGGTTCATCGCTCTCTCTGCTGCACTCCGACGAGCGGGGAAGGCGGGGAAGGCACTCGACAGAACAATCCGGACGCATATCGCTTTCCGGATTGCCCTCGCCGTTGCCAGTTTCGTCTTTTTGGCGAGCTGGCTACTCATCTTCCCCATCGAGGGATTGGTGACTGCGGCGTTGCTGTGGGCCATTGCCATCCTCTCGGCAATTCTCGCTTTGATTGCCTCTCCGGAGTCGGGCGTAAGAAGCTTGATGATGGCACTGACGTTGGTGTTCGTGGCAATCGCGGCAGGTCTGTCTGCCGCGACGGTGGAGTCCTCACCGGTCAACCAGGCCACAAGGGATTTCATCGAGTGGACCGAACCAGACGAGGTCGTCATCACCATCTACCAGAGCGACCCGGCACCCCCCGCGTTCAGCCGTCCGTTGGTCACCCCTCCGGGGATGGTCATCGTGAGGACGGTGGAGGTTTCTCTCACGAGCGACCTCTACGCCAGTGGCTGGACCAAGAACCGGAATACCACGGTCAATCCACGTGAGCTGTGGATGGTCCAGCTTCCCCACTGCGAGAGCGGTGGGGTAGAGTACGAGGTCGGGGCTAGTCCCCAACACTGGTGGCTCTACGCCGGAGTCGAACCCGGATGGAGTGAGCGGGTCGACCCGGAATACGGTGCTCCCGTCAGTTTCAAGGCAATCGGCGACTGCCTTGAAGCCACCATCGTTGTGTTCACCCCGGCTTCGGGATGAGCAAGTCGCCGGGCGGCTCGGGGTAGCAGGTATAAAACACTTGTTGCCCCGAGTTCGCCACCTTTATTTTCATAAACTACTTAGAAAAGATTTACATACACAAAGCCCCGCCGAACGGCGGGGCTTTAAAATAAACCAATAAGTTTCTTACAGAACCTTATTCTACGTCAGTTATAAAGTCCTCAACAACGCTTGAGATTCCTCCAGCCAAAACAGCTATTACGAGAGCTACAATGGCGTAAATCAGAACCTTCTTAGCTCTTTCCATCCTCTCTTCGTTGCCCTGTGAAATCATGTAAAGAAAGGCGGCATACAAGACGAACACAACACCCAGGGCAAGTAGGATGTTATACATCCATTTTGCAATGAGGTCGATGGCCTTAATAAAGCTGTTAATGTCCGCGACGTTCTCTGGTGGCTCTTCTAGGGTCTGGGCACGGACCACACTAAGGCCAAGTAGCCAAGCGTATGATTTTTCGGTGAGCTTTTTCATTTATTAGACAAATTCCTCGACCTTTTGAGATTATTATACAGTATTTTTTTATTATTCCAGCACCTGACAGGTTGTATCTCTAAAACACTTGCTGTTTAGCTTACAGTTAGGCGGAGTTGTAGTTCTGGTCTGTAATCTTTCGCCGGGTCGTTCACAGTGCGTCTCCTCGTCTTCATCTTTATATGTGCCCTGACATGCTTCATTTTTCCATGAGCCGACACTACAAGCTGACGTGTTTTCCGGAACATCGAGAGCGTCTTTAATTAGCATGTCAGCTCCTCCAGCTAACACTCCAATCACAAGAGCGGCAATGGCATAGATCAGAGCATTTTTGGCCCGGTTAATCTTTTCTTGATCGCCCGCAGATATCATATAAAGGAAGGCGGAATATAAAACAAAAACGGTTCCAAGAGCCATAAGCACGTTGAACATCCATTTAGCAATTTGGTCTATTGCGACCACAACTCCTTCGGGCGTATCAATTGTAGACGAAGCGACATTAGTAGTGTCTACGGTGCCTCCCAGGAATCCGGCTATGATGTTGCCCAAACCTCCAGCCAATAAGATTACGGCAAACCCTATCAGCGCCCATGTAATTGCTTTTCTACCCTTCGTGACTTGTTCGGTATTGCCGCCAGAAGTCATAATCATAAAAGCGCCTACCAAAATAGCTATTACTAAGACCGAGCCGGCTGCCAAGGTGAGCCAACTCACCATGCTCCCAATCAATCCCTCAACAGTGTCTTCTTTAAGAAAAGACGAGAAGCAAAAAGTTCCACTAGGACAATCTGCGGCAAATACTTTTCGAGCGCCTAACAAAAGCAGGGCGACTGGATAAAGGGTTCTTTGCAGGACTTTCTTCATTCTTAATTTATTATAACCTATCTGGCTGTTGGGCACTGATTTTGACACTCCAAAACGTCCGTACTTGATGCATATCTCTCTTCACACTTTATCTGACAATCTTGCAAGGTTGTTTCACACTCCAATTGATGTAATTGCCACCAACTGCCCCCTAGTTTTGTAAATGTTGTGAAAATGACGTTAATTATCGTCCACGATAAAAGAACAATGACAAGGCCTATGATAGCATTTGTGATCTGTTTCTTGGCTTTATTGAGTTGGTCTGGATTACCTAGGGTTATAAACATCCTGAAGCCACCAAAAATCGCCATAAATATAACTATGACAAAGGCGAACCACACCAAAACCATCATGACGTTATAGCCGGTCTGAGCCAAAAAACACTCATTACATGGAGGAAGAGGGCTGTCTGAAGAAAAGGTTGGATCACATTCCGGAATAATCCTAGAGGGCAATCCTTGGGCAAGAGTAGTTTTGACTATAAATTCTTTAATCATCTATAGAGTTCGGTTGTTTGTTTTTGTAATCTTTCTAAAGCATCCCTTGCTTTTAGAGTTTCGTCTAAGACGGATTCTATCGCCTGATCAAAATAACCATCAAACGCTTTTTGATTGGGTTGCAACCAACTTTTAGCGGTTAGTGCCTGCCTAGCCAAAATACCAATTCTACCTGATTCATTTTTGAGTTCGCCTATCAAAAACCTCAAAGCGGGTGGTAAATCCATCGCTGATTGATAATAACTAGCGCTTTGCTTATCTGTGGTTGCATAGATTATAAAATCCCAAGCAATACTTGGATCCTTAGATTTATTAGAAACCGCTAGTCCATAATAATCAGGATAATTAATCGCTTGTGAAGTAGCTTGTGGCATGGACCCAATGCCAATATCTAGGAGTGAGTTTTTAGAGCGAATCTCTTCCAGTTGGCGTGAATAAACAAAGACACCAGACACATCTCCTTTAGCAAAAGCGTCAAGGTTGTCTCTCGTGTCGTTATCCCAAGTATATGTTGAGGATTTAGGATCTGCGTATGCCGTGTAGCCAGAGAAGACGTCCACTCGATCTCCGCTATAAATATCTGCTTGGGACAACTTGCTGTTAACCATAGGTGCGCCTGCCTGCATTAATATCAGCTTTAAAATGTCGGGCGCATTCTTAACGCTCGCCGAAGACCCGCCAATCGCAAAAGCAGCCCTTTCTAACCCTTTTTCATTAGTGATTTTTAAATCTTTGATGTTTTCTTCAAGCTCTGCCCAAGTTGTGGGCGGTGCAACAATTCCAGCTTGATCAAAATGATTCCTATTGTATGCGAGAAATAGAGTATCTATATATAAAGGAAGTGCATAAATTCTTCCGTCTATAACAAAATCCTTTTCAATCGTTTGTGGGAAAAGCGTGTTGAGAGTAGTTAACCCCATTTTGGTTGTGGGAAGCGGAACTATCTTGTCGCGATGTTGTAAAAGCCAGTTGTTGTCAAAAAACAAAATGTCCGGACCATTGCCGGCAGCCAATCCATTTATCAAAGAGTCCTCGTAGCTACTATGACTGAATTTTCTATACGAGACATCAACGCCCGGATATGTAGATTCAAAGCCCTTAATAACATCTTTCCAAACCGCTTCGCTGTCTATTCCCCAAATTTCTAGTTCAGCAATTTGAGTTTCTTGCACCCGTTTGCCAGGCAAAACGCCCGTCAAGACAAGAGCTATTAAACCCACCACTAAACCCGCGCCCGTTAAAAAGAGTATTTGTTTGTTTGTAAATTGTGTCTGCATGAGATGCCTAAAACACCGCAGATCCAGCCAACTTATCTCCCGATTTGAGCGTCATAATTTTGACCCCTTGAGTAGATCGGCCGATCTTTCTAATATCTTTTATTCTTGTTTTAAGAACCTGACCCTTCGTTGAAATAGCCAAAAGTTCTTCTTCTTCGATTATAACATGGCTCGCTACTAGGGGGCCTGTTTTATCTGTGATTTTGGCAGTTATGATGCCCGACCCTCCGCGTCTTTGAACTTTGTACTCCTTAAGAGATGTCTTTTTGGCGTAACCATTTTCCATGACTACGAGGAAATTCGCTTCGGTATCGGGCTTAATCACGTCAAATGAATTTACTCGATCTCCTTTCTTAAGAGTAATGCCCTTAACTCCGGCGGCCGTTCTGCCCATAGCCCTGACGTCCGATTCCTTAAAACGGATAGACCTGCCTTGGAGGGTTGCCATTATAACCTCGTCTCCTTCTGCTGATAAATCCACCCACCTTAATTGATCGTCTTTCTTTAGATTGATGGCGATGATACCGCTCTTTCTAACATTCAAAAAGTTAGAAAGGTTGGTTTTCTTTATAACGCCGTCTACGGTTGCCATTACTAAATAGTTGCCCTTACCGATATCATCCTTGGAATAGGCAATGATGGCGCTTATCTTTTCTCCGCTTGGTATCTCTAAAAAGTTGTGTATCGCCCTACCCTTACTGGTGCGTGTTCCTTGGGGAATTTCGTAGGCCTTGGTCTGAAATGCTTTTCCGTCTTCTGTGAAGAAAAGCATGTTGTCGTGCGTATTAGCGCTTAAAAGGTGAGAGAGTATATCCTCTTCGCCGATAGCGGTTCCCATAAGGCCTTTGCCCCCCCTCTTTTGGCTTCTAAAGGCGGTGGGGGGGATACGCTTAATATACCCGTCCCCTGACATGGTGATTACTGTCTCTTCTTGGGGAATTAAATCTTCGGTAGCGAACTCCCTAAGCTTGCCAGTCACCACTTTCGTTTTACGCTCATCTCCAAAATCTTTTTTAACCTCATCTAATTCCTTTTTAACTACTCCCATTATTTTCTTGGGATTCCCCAGAAGCTCTGTTAACTCTTTAATAATGGCTCTTTTCTCTTTAAGCTCATCCTCTATCTTTTTTCTCTCAAGAGCAGCTAGGGTTTGAAGGCGCATTTCCAAAATGGCGGTTGATTGAACATCCGTCAGTTTAAATTTGCTCATTAAATTCTTTTTGGCCTGCTCTTTGTCTGAGGACTTCTTGATAGTTTCAATAACCTTATCTATGTTGTCGAGCGCTTTAGAAAGGCCTTCCAATATGTGTGCCCTTTCTTTGGCTCTTTCTAGGTCGTACTTCGTCCTGCGGGTAACCACCTCGCTTCGATGCTCCACGAAGCTGGTTAGGGCGTCCCTCAAAGACATAGTTTCCGGCTTTAGTCCGTCGGCCAGGGCTACCATATTGAGGTGGTAATCCTTCTGAAGATCTGTGTACTTCCACAACTGATTCATTATCTTTTGCGGGACAGCTGTCTGCTTAAGGTCAACCACAACGCGCACCATATCGTCTTTGTCCGACTCATCTCTAATATCCTTTATTCCCTCAACCCTCCTGTCTCGCACAAGTTCCGCCATCTTTATTAGTAAATCTGACTTGTTCACCTGATAGGGAATTTCTTTAATAACAATCTGTTTTTCGCCAACATCCACCTTGGCGCGGATTGTGATAGCCCCTCTTCCGCTCGAATACGCATCTATAATGGCCTTGCGGTCGTAAATAATGCCTCCTGTTGGAAAATCTGGTCCTTGAACGTACTCCATCAACTCTTCAGATGTGGCTTTGGGTTTGTCTATAAGCGCTTTGGTGGCGTCGATAACTTCCACCATGTTGTGAGGAGGAATTTTGGTTGCCATACCAACCGCAATCCCATCCGAGCCATTTATTAAAAGGTTTGGATACTTGGATGGTAGAACCAACGGTTCTTTGCGTGTGTCGTCATAGTTTGGGGCAAAATCTACTGTGTTCTTTTCTATATCGGCCAGCATAGGTTCGGCCACCTTAGACAATCTACATTCTGTATATCTATGGGCAGCAGCCGGATCGCCATCTAGAGAACCGAAGTTTCCCTGCCCATCAATGAGTGGATATCTTAAAGAGAACCATTGAGCCATACGGACGATGGTGTCATAAATGGCGCTGTCGCCATGAGGATGATATTTACCCATCACCTCTCCTATAATGTTGGCGGACTTTCTATACTTAGCACCGTAGGTGGCGCCAGCGCTCCACATAGCCCACAAAATTCTTCTATGAACCGGTTTTAGTCCATCTCTGGCGTCGGGGAGGGCACGACCGACGATAACAGACATTGCATAGTCAAGATATGACTCTTTAAGTTCAGCTGTAATGCCGGCCTCTTTTATTTTGGCTTTTTCTACTCGCTTTTCAGCCATATAATTTTATTCTTATCTTCTCTGTTGATGTCTTTTGCCTTGATTACCAGCTTCTCTTCCCTACTAACCTTTTGACCAAATTCTTCCATCAGTGTTTTTGCGCCTTTGTCCGTTGGGGCTATTAGAATGCTCGGTTCTATTCTTTTTATTAGGGACACAAGCTCTTTCTTTGGCAAGACGGATGATTCTATATTCACAAAAAGAATGTCTGTCTCGCCCAATTCATCAAGGGCGTTTTGGTTGGGCGCCTTTTTAAGACCCGCCAAAAACCCGAGGCGGATGTCGTCAAATTTAACAGCATAGGCGGTCTGTAAAACGCCTCCTCCATTGCCCAGATTTATACCCCTAACCCTAACGCCGGATATCTCATATTCACCCGCACCCGCCACTACCGCCTCTTCCGGAAGATCTTTTTTGCTTACATCAACCTCTGTTTCAAGCACCAAATTACCCTTCTTTTTGGTCGGGGGATCAACTAATAGACTAAAATCGGCCACCTGACACCTAATGCCTGATGGCCCTAAAAGGCTTATTACCATACTTTCTAATTTTACCTTTCTAGGCGTTGCTTTTCAATCCTATTTTCCCTATAATCACCACGTCTTTATGAGACAAAATCTGAAAAAACAAGATTCCCTTGAGCTTCAAATGCTCAAATCAAACCCGGGCTTGATGCCTATTTTGAGGGATGGTGAGTTAATTAGCGTAACCTTAATAGAAAAAGGGAGGCGTGCCGTATATTTTAATGTGCCCAAAGTTGGTACTGGTGTTATTTATGGCATTGAGCTTATTAATGCCAAGGATATTTTGAAAAAATTGGAGATTGGAGATGTAGTAACCGCCAAGGTTGTTTCTCCAGAAAATGAAGATGGTTTAATAGAGCTGTCTTTAATAGAGGCGGGTAAACAAAAGGCGTGGGAAGAGCTCAAGGAGTTTAGAGAAAATGGCGAGCCATTCCCCGCAAAGGTAACTGGATCTAATTCTGGTGGTCTGCTTTTGGACGCTAAGGGTGTTCAAGGATTTCTACCCGCATCTCAACTCTCTAATGAGCATTACCCGCAAAGCGATAGCGGCGATAGGTCAAAGGTTGCTGAAGAGTTAAAAGAGTTTATTGGCCAAAGCTTGGACGTGAAAATCATTAATATTAATCCTAGAACCAATAAGCTGATTCTTTCCGAAAGAGAGGTTGAGACGGAAAATGTTAAGGACTTGTTGAAGGAATACAATGTCGGTGATGAAGTTTCTTGTATTGTTTCTGGGGTGGCTGACTTTGGCGCATTTGTTAAGTTCGCCGACCAACCAGAGGTTGAGGGCTTAATTCATATATCAGAATTGAGCCATAACATGCTGGATAACCCCAAAGAGGTTGTGGCTGTCGGTGATATGGTTAAAGCAAAAATAGCCGAGATTAAAGAAGGGCGCGTGTCTTTGTCTTTGAAGGCTCTTCAGTCCGATCCATGGAATAAAGTTAGCGAAAGCTTTAAGGAGGGTGAAAAGATAAAAGGTGAAGTTTACAAGCTCAATCCGTTTGGCGCTTTAGTAAAAATTGGGCACGACTTGATGGGCCTAATCCACGTATCTGAATTTGGTTCTGTTGAAGAGCTAAAACAAAATCTTGAAGCGGGCAAAAATTATGATTTTGTAATCGCCTCCATCAAGCCCGACGAAAAAAGAATTGTTCTTAAAATGGCTGGTGGAGCTCCTGCTTCTACCCCTACACCACCGCAAGTAGATATTGACGCAGGCAACGCGCAAGAAGAAATCAAAATAGATGGAGAAGAATCTGTATAAAAGCATTCTTAGGGTAGCGGTTATCCTTTTTTCGCTTACCCTCCTTTTTTCGCTTTTTTACCAAATTCCCCAAGAGCCCAAAGTACTAACTCTTAGCGAGCTAGCGACAAAGATTGAAGCAGGCGAAGTGAAATCTTTGGAAGTAGCCGGAGAAGAAATAACCATTGTGCTTGCTGATGGAGGTGATGAATATACTTCTCAAAAGGAGGGTGGAGTGGGCGCGGTAGAAACACTTACAAGTTTTGGTATATCCGCAGAAGATTTAAAGAATGTAGATATTAAAATCGTTGATCAATCGGGATTTTTGTTCGTGATGGGCGTTTTGCTGCCCACCCTTTTGCCCATCTTGATTTTCGTCTTAATTTTTTGGTTTATTTTTCGCCAAGCAAAGGGTGGGGTAAATCAGGCATTTACCTTCGGCAGAGCCAATATTCATCTTTTCACAAACTTCAAAGAGAAAATTACTTTTAAAGATGTTGCGGGGTTGAAAGAGGCCAAGCAGGAGCTCTTAGAAATTGTTAGCTTCCTTAAAGAGCCCAAAAAATATCTAAGTATTGGTGCCAAAATTCCACGAGGAGTACTTCTGATGGGCCCTCCGGGAACAGGAAAAACTCTTCTAGCTAGAGCTGTGGCTGGTGAGGCGGGCGTACCCTTTTTTCACCTATCGGCTTCCGAGTTTGTAGAAATGTTTGTGGGGGTTGGGGCATCTAGAACTCGAGATGCCTTCAATACAGCTAAAAAGGCCGCTCCCTCTATTCTTTTTATAGATGAAATTGATGCCGTTGGACGAGAAAGAGGCACTGGTCTTGGCGGAGGACATGATGAAAGAGAGCAAACTCTTAATCAAATCTTGGTTGAGATGGATGGATTTGATAGGGACTCCAAGGTTATTGTCTTAGCTGCTACGAATAGACCAGATGTCCTGGATCAGGCGCTTCTAAGGCCGGGGAGATTTGATAGAAGGGTGTATTTAGACCTTCCGGATATTCGGGAAAGGGAGGCAATTCTCAAAATTCATTCTCAAAAAATTCCTTTGGATAAAGACGTCGACTTCAAAAAGATTGCCACTAGAACTCCAGGGTTCTCGGGAGCCGATTTAGCAAACCTTATTAATGAGGCCGCTATATTGGCCGTTCAGGAAGGTAAAAAATCTGTTGGTTTACAAAATATTTATGACTCTGTTGAGAAAGTAACACTGGGACCAGCACGTAAAAGTCGGTTGGTTTCGGATAAAGAACGTAAAATAACTGCTTATCACGAAGCGGGACATGCTTTGGTCTCTGCTGGACTTAAACACTCCGACCCAGTACACAAGATTTCTATTGTTTCGCGAGGAAGCGCTGGTGGATACACCCTTAATCTTCCAACTGAAGATAGACACCTTAAAACAAAATCTCAATTCTTAGCAGATCTAGCCGTGGCAATGGGGGGATATGTAGCTGAAGGTATTCAATTTAAAGATATAAGCACGGGTGCATCTAGTGATCTGAAAGAAGCGTCTCGGTTGGCACGCATGTTGGTTACAAAATTCGGCATGAGCGAGAAGCTTGGTCCGGTCTCTTTTGATAGATCTGATGACCACGTATTTTTGGGAAGAGACATGATTGCTGGTAAGGGCTATTCTGAAGAAGTAGCGTCAAAAATAGATAACGAAGTTGAGTTGTTTATAAACAACGCGTTTAAAACGGCTAAGAAAATAGTTTCCAGTAATCCAAAAGCCCTTAAAGCAATAGCGGACACCCTTCTGAAACAGGAGGTCTTGGAACAAGATCAATTTGAAAAATTAATTAAGAAGTTTGGATTGAAACAGATATCCGCCTAGGATATATTTCCAATTAGTTGGGAGTGCGTAGCTTCCGCCTTCGCCAGAATGCCACGGCGGATTGCGGTTCGTGACTAAATTCATTGGAATTTAGACAAACCGGGAACAGTCAGTTAGGATGGTCGTCTTATGGCTATGGGTGAAGGTATAATAAATATGTGGGCCAGTAGCTCAGCGGTTAGAGCAGTCGTCTTATAGCTAGGAGTGAGGGTATGATAAATATGTGGGCCAGTAGCTCAGCGGTTAGAGCAGTCGTCTTATAAGCGACAGGCCGATGGTTCGAATCCATCCTGGCCCACATATTTATTGTGCCCGAACGATATAGCTACACGAATGTATAAGCGACAGGCCGATGGTTCGAATCCATCCTGGCCCACCAAAAGTTTTCAATAAATATTAGAAGTTCGAATCCGATGCAGGGAGCACGTTAATAGGTTTTGGTATACTTTGGGTATGAAAAAGATATTAATACTGGAGATTCTTTCAGACGACGATGAGCTGAAAGCGAATGATGAAAAAATACAGGGGCCTTATGTAAAGATGTTCGCGGATGCCATGAATATTGGCGAGGAAAGATTTGTAGTAGTAGATGCATCAAAAGAGGTCCCAGATGATCCATCTGAGTATTCAGGAATAATAATAGGACGGTCTGCATATGAGCCTATTGAGGGGCGAGAGAAGCCGTGGATGAGAGAGGTATATGAGTTTATTAAAAGGGTTGTTAACCTCGGAGTGCCTTTATTAGGTATATGCGGCGGACTTGAATTCACAGCTAGGGCTCTTGGGGCAGAGGTAGTTCCGAATCCAAAAGGCAAAGAGTTTGGCTCTTTCGTAATAAGTTTGAATGAAAATGGAAAGCAGGATCCATTATTTGAAGGTATGCCAGAAAAGTTTATCTCTCAAATTTCTCATGGATATTCTGTAGAAGAACTGAAAGATAATTGGAAAGTGCTCGCATCGTCTGAAATGTGTAATAACCAAGCTATAGCTATCGGAAACAACATTAGGTTGGTTCAATTCCATCCAGAGATAAAACCTATACATTTAGAGAATTTGGCAAAGATGAGGAACACAGAAGTAGAAACTAAAGAATCACCGCATACTAAGCAGGTCTTACGTAATTTCCTGAACAATTTCATTGAAGACAGGTTCTAACGTCGTCTATTAGGGGGAGCAGAATCAATCTGATTACTTGTTTATTTTGAGATGACCCTAAAATCATCCTCCAACATCTTTTTCGTGCTTGTATAGTAAAAAGAAATGGAGTCTTCCATACCATTCAATAACCTTTTCTTAACCTTAGAAAACACCATTAGGGTAGCATTTTTAACCCTTATCCCCCATCCCTGTTGGGTTTCCTCCCATTCTCCATTGAGTGTTTTTATTATCGCTTCTCCCAGAAAACTACCGATTAACAATATGACGTTATCGATCTGAATAGGAGGCTCATCTGGCCAACCTTTCTGGATTAAATTGTCTAATTCCAATATCGATTTCTCATCAAAATCTAACTCAACTCCGAAAATATCTCTAGTGGTATCAATATGCACTTGAGCAAAATGTCTAAATTGATGTGATTCCATATTGAGATTATACCCCCAAACGGGCCCTAACATCGCCCATTACCCGTATCCACTTCAAGCATTAAAGTCATAATCTCAGTCCGAACGTCATCCACGATACAGAGCTCGTTAATATGCTCACGCTTCCGTATTGTTAATAACATTCTTTTTAGTAGAATATAAAGTAATGAGATTTTTTGGGAAAAGCGAAAAAAACAATGAAGAGTCGTCAGATGAAACAACTCCCCTATGGGATGCTCCTATCCCTAGTAGAAAGGAGCAAATCGTCTTTCAAATAGGCGATATCATAAATAAGGCGACAAGGGAGGCAAAAAGGGTCGGTGCACTTGAGGCCAATGATTATACTGGGCAGAGAACCGCAGTAGAGCAGGTAGATGATACTTTCTATCAGGTGTTAGATAGAATAGTCGAAGCGATAGATATCGGGGCTATTGACGACTCCACCAGTTACGAAAAAGGAAAGAAAAGTACGGGCTTTTTGGTGGATACTGTTTTGCGCTCCCTAGCGGGTGAAGATTCGCCTAGATCATATTCTATAAGACGGCACTTGCTTAGCAGGGCTGGGCGTTTCGCCATAGCAGAGAGTTTGGTTAGTTTAGATTCTGAAGCGTCGTGGCGCTTCAGGGAGGAAATGATAGAATCGGGAATCCCCTCACACATAGTATTAGCAAGTTTAGCTGGCCTTTCTTCTTCTGCCACAGAAAAGTTAAGGAGAGAATATATAGATCAAAGGGGTGGACTCGAAGGATTAAGTAGAGAAGAGCTCTATTCGCTTGGCAAAAGCCTAGCCGGAGTACAAACTAACTATTCTTTTGAGATAAGAAGATACCTCAAAGAAAGTGGGGAAAGTAGCGCCCTAGTCGAAAGCCTTTTGGGTGTTCATAAATCCGACGAGGCAGATGAGTTCAGATTGTCTTTACGAGATAGAGATTTATTTCGTTTTCCGCCTTCGCCTTCTTTTGGAGGAGCATATAATGGTGTAGACCAAGGCCTCGAATACTCACTTCTTGGAGTAAAAGAAGAGAGCGATGTTCGCCCATCTCTTAGGGGTTCAATTGGAGCTCCCAAATTAAGGCGTGCTACAACAGGACTAATTCCTTATTGGTGGCCAGATAATGATTCTATTTCTGAAAAGGCCTGGGAAGAACGCAAAGGATGGGCGCCAGCTGGGCAGCTAGATCCCGCAAATCTCGGAAGATTATTAATCGCTTTCCACGGTGGTCCAGTTAGAATTATCACGAGCAGGAGCGGGTTAAGGGGATTTGCGCTAGAGAGTGATGAAGTAATAACTCCACCACCACTATTTGAGAAAATACAATAGAGCCCATAAAACGGGCTCTAACATCGTTCACTAGGGAGTCATGTTTCTAGGTTTAATTCAACGAAATAGGTTCTAACGTCGTCCACGATGGGGAGCTTTTAGTTGAACAGAATAATCCCCAAGACAATTACAATATTAAAAAGCGTATTCAGGGAATACATAGTAATCAATCGTTTATCTCTGTGGGCAATAGAATAAAGAAGTAGGGGTAGGGTAAATAACAAAAACAAACTCCAGGTTAATAATGAAACGTCTACTGCTTGACGATTAGCCCAAATGTTCCACATTTGTGGGATAACTGAGAGAGGCGCTACTACTGAGACAACAGACACAACATTGTCCAAAACTCTATAGTAGATTTTTACATGGGGATACGGCTCAAGATCCCTATAGACCCTTTTTCTTTTATGCTGATGCACGAATGCCATACGTCAAATTATAACTGAATTTTTCCAAATCCCTCTTAATACCCGCCCAGTCCAGAGTTTTCCCTGTTTATCCAAGCTTTGCTTGGATAATAAACAGCAATCCGCCTCAGGCGGACACAGTAAACCTGCCTACCGTAGGTATGGCCTGCCTGCCGGCAGGCAGGCGCATCCATTTAGGGGAACCAACTAGACAAACACGACTGCTTTTGGATAATCTTGAGAGTGTGGGCCTGCCCCGCCGAGCGGGTCGAGGCGGGTGCTTAGCTCAGTTGGCTAGAGCGCCTCGTTTACACCGAGGAGGTCGGGGGTTCGAATCCCTCAGCACCCACCAATCAGAAACACCCCTTGCGGGGTGTTTTTATAATCCCAAATATTTAAGTGCTTTGGGAATTGTTTTTTCTATCAATCTTTTGTTTCTGTTGGAAAGGGTGGTCGCCCTATCTATCATGAATCCCTTGGCTTTAATTCCAGAGAATAAAAGGGTGTCTCGAATTACTACCCTCAAAGATTTATCACCAGCAAATGTTTTCTCATAAATTTTAGGTCCTCCTGTGGTTGTTATCACGACCGCTCTTCCTTTTAAAAGACCTAGGGGGATGTGGTTTACATATCTATATGCATACCCAGGAGTAAGAACCCTATCAAAGAATCCCTTTAGAATAGCTGGAGTGCCGTTCCACCAAGTTGGATATATAAATATGAATTTGTCTTCCGTCTTCATCAGTTCCTGAATCTTCTTAACATCTTCCCCTATCTTGTTTTCGCCAGATGTATAGTGTTCCTTCGGTTTTAAAACGGGACCGAAGTTCATCTCGTATAAATCAAGGATTTTATATTCTATCTTTTTCTTATCAAGTAGTCTTTGAAGGGTTTTAAGAATGTATCCATTGTTCCCCTTTTTATTTGGATGAGCATATATGACCAGCATAGTTTTTCTATTTTAACTCGTTGTGGAAAATACTTATTAACATATTGCACAAAAGGGTTGTTGGGTTGAAAATTAAATAAGTAGGGGGTATGGGTAGTCGCCACTCACCGCTACCAAACATTTATAAAGAATTATATGCCCACAAAAAAGAAGGTGGCAAAAAAGAAAGCCGCTCCTAAAAAGAGGGTGGCTAAGAAGAGAGTTGCCCCTAAAAAGAAAGTGGCTAAGAAGAAACCCGCTAAGAGAAAAGCTGTTTCAAAAAAGAGGAAAAGATAGTTTATCTTTCTTAACAAAAAGAGCTCTCCAGAGCTCTTTTTGTTTCCGTGAGCACTAAAGGAATTTTAAGAGGTTTCTTTGTTTTATTAAAAACAAACCACTTGATATGTAGCCCGTTCTTAGGGCAACATGAATCTATGTCTAAGGATTCTTCTCTACCAAAACATGTAGCCATAATTATTGATGGGAATAGGCGTTGGGCAAAAGCCCATGGACTCAAACCGCAAGAAGGGCACGCTCGCGGAGCAGAAGTAGTTGAAGAAATATCAAGGGTCGCCGTAGACGCAGGAATTAAATATCTAACCATCTGGGGCGGGTCATATAACAACCTTACAAAACGGACGCCGACAGAAATAAAGTTTCTTGACGAGTACATGTATAGACCTTGGGCTCAAAGAGGTTTGAAGAACAGGGATATTTATGAAAATGAAATTTGCGTGCGTCTCATTGGAGAGTGGCCAATCCTTCTCTCAAAAAAAACAAGGGACGCCATCCAAGAACTAGAAGGGGCGACCAGAAAGCACTCAAGACATTTTCTTACCTACCTAATCGGATACAACGGCGACAGGGAAATGGTATCTGCCATGAATTCTGCAATTAAAGATGGCAAAAAAGTAACAGGTGAAACAATTAAAAACTATCTTTGGACCAAAGATTTGCCTCAAGTTGATTTAGTGATAAGAACAGGTGCAGAAGATCCAACAGTGCCACACAACAGCACTGGATTTATGATGTGGCACACGAAAGACGCGATTCTTCATTTTGCAAAGAAAAATTGGCCGGACTTCACAAAAGAGGACTTTTTAGGACTAATTAAGCAATATTCTCAAAGGGAAAGGCGTTTCGGCAAGTAATCCACGCCTATCCCTTGACAACATAATTAGCATACCTTATAATAAGGGTATGGCTCAAATAGATAAGTATGGAATTAGGGACTTAAAGAAGGATTTTGGCACAGAAAAGAATTGCCTAGACTTCATATTCGACACCCTACATTCTCGTAAGTGTTCTTGTGGTGGCGACTACTCCTTACTCAAAGATAGACGACAGTTTCAATGCTCTAAGTGTAGGTTCCAGATAGCCCCCACTGCGGGCACAATCTTCCATAAGAGCGCCACACCTCTTAACTTGTGGTTTTATACTATCCTCCTATTTTCTAACGCTAAAAGCGGTATTTCAGCTAAAGAGGTCGAACGACAACTAGGCGTTACCTATAAAACAGCGTGGCGTATGCTCCACTTCATCCGCAAGTCTTTAGTGCAAGACAAAAGATTTCTAGAAGGCGATGTAGAAATGGATGAGACTTGGTATGGCGGACGAAAAAGGGGTGGAGTACAAAACCTAAATCGTAGCCAAGCTATGCAAAACAAGTCCGTCATTATCGGAGCGGTTGAGCGAGGCGGTGAAATGAGAGCAGAAGTCTCGCCAAACGATAGGGCAAAGACTATTGGTAGCTTCCTAGATCGGAACGTAAACCCTGTCTTGAATAAGCGTTTATTAACTGATGAGAGCAATAGATACGATAAGGTTGCTATTGGATACCACCGCCACACAGTTCAGCACAACCTAAAAGAGTTTGTAAAAGGCGATATTCATACGAATACTCTAGAATCTTTTTGGTCTCACGTTAAAAGAAGCACCAAGGGCACCCACAAGGTTATTTCGAAGAAGTATCTACAGACTTACTTGGACGGCTTTGTTTTCCACTATAACAATCGACACAACGACAGGGAGCGGTTTTTACGCCTAGTCGATGTTTTATTACCTTCTTCAAAAGTTCAACAAAGTTTATTTTCTTCATCCTTATTCTAACGTTTCTTTTGGGAATTCTAGGCTCCACTAAGATCTTCGTCAACATTATTGGGAACACCCCCAGAAAGAATAAATGTCCTTTGGATTCCCAATCTGATCTTATACGTATTCCCATGACGCAGAAGTCCCAGGTATGAGTTAAAAGTTTCTGGTGTAGGATGTGCTCTTACACGCCTTATTACCCTTCGTTTCGTTTGTGTCCTCAGCACCCTATGATCCGAGAAATGAACCCAACCCAAAAAATCGATTCCAGAGGCCAGTGATTTAATAGAAACTTTGTGTGGATGTAATTCAAGAGATAACTTCTCTTTCAAAAAAATTCCAATTAGGTTTATTTGTTTTCTCAATAATTCTTTGTTTTCTGAAAGTAATACAAAGTCATCTGCGTAGCGGATATAATACCTTGCCTTCAACCTGTGTTTAGCAAATTGATCAAATTCATTCATATACACATTCACAAAAAGTTGTGAGGTTAGGTTCCCCAATGGCAGACCAACATCAATTCTTCCAACAGAAAAGCTTTCTATCACTTCCTCAAGAAGCCAAATAATATCTTTATCTCTAATATATTTTTGTAGAATTTTCATCAAAGTTGTGTGGTTAATATTCGCGAAAAATTTTCTTATATCGCACTTCAACACCCAGCACGCCCTCGTATTGTTTTTACTCACTTTATAAGCAAAATTTCTGAATCGGTTAAGTGCCTTATGTGTTCCTTTATCAACGCGGCAAGAGTACGAATCCTGAATAAAAATCTTATCAAAAAATGGATAAAGCTTTCTGTGAATCGCGTGGTGGAGCAATCTATCACGCACTCTCGCTTTATGGATATTTCTCGGTTTGGGATCGCAGATATTAAATGCTTGATACCCGCCGTGCCTATAGGTATGATGCAAAAGCTCAGCGTGAAGCTTGAAAATATTGTCCATTAAGTGAAGTGAAAATTCTTGCACATCATGTTTCCCACGTTTTCCTTTCACAAATTCTCCCCACGCCTCCAGTAGATTTTCAAGCCCAATAATGTCTTCGAATGTATGGATAAACTTCATTCTCATAAGAAATCTCGCGTTGCTCCAGCTGGGGCTTTACCTGTAATCCAAAAGCTCATTGATGCGTATAAAGTATGGCATAACTTCTTGCCTCACTTTTCAAAAACTTCTAGATATACATTGGGTGAGAGAATAGATTTACTACTCATAGAGGTCATGGAATCCGCGCTTCTTGCAAGTCAGTTTTATAAAACTCAGAAGGTTCCTTACGTTCGGCAGGCTATTATGAAACTAGATTTGCTCAAATTTTTCTTACAAATTGCCTGGGAGATAAAAGCACTCGATAACAAAAAATATATCGCTTTATCAGAAAAACTTAACGAGATAGGAAAAATGCTCGGTGGTTGGTTGAGACAACTTTCAAAAGAAAACTCCACCGACTAGCGGTGGAGAAAAACGAAGCGAGCTGCGGACGGCAGCGAAGCGATAGATCTCGTTCCAGTCGTTCTCGATCCAGTTGAGGTTCAGGTTCCGCTTCGAATCGTTCCTGTTGAGGTACGAAACGTTGTGATTGCCGTTCGGGTTCTGCCAGACGGAACCAATGTACAAAATATCATCTATGCCACCACCCCTTGAATACTCTTAGGGTTGTATCTTATCCGGAATCTAAAGTTCCTTAATATCTTGCACCAAGTAGCTTCATTTTTAAGGATACAAAGAAATACATTATGGGGAGAGTTTAACTTTCCACATTCCGATTTCCAAGATCCGGAATTCGATGGCGCAAAGCCTTAACCTTACGCACACACACCTACTATCCTCTTTGATTGTATCTTCCCAATTAGAAACGCAAAAGCCTCCGGTGTGCGAACACACCGGAGGCTTCCCTTTCGGAGTCCAAAGGGCAAAGGTCCCAAGGACCAGCTACTTGCGGACGGCAGCGAAGCGAAAGAACCCGTACCAGTCGACCTCGAACCAGTCGAGGTACAGGTTCCGCTCCGAATCGTCCCTGCTGAGGTACGAAACGTAGCGATTGCCGTTCGGGTTCTGCCAGACGGAACCAAGAGCAACCACGGGGAATTCCCGCTGGAGCTCGGGGTACATCTGACCGAGCGCGAGAAGCTCGTGAAGCTCGGCGGGCCTCATGCCCATCTTGTCGAGTTCCTTGAGCGCGTCGTCTGTCGAGACGGAACGGTTGAGGTGGATCAACTCCACCACGACCTGCTTCTTCCCCTTCTTCTTGGTGGGAAAGTTGCGAGATGTGATGTAGTCGTTCACCCAGTCGTACCGACCGGCCTTCACCATGGCTTCGACCGAGAGGCCGTAGTCCACAGTGATGGGGTAGGTAGCAGAGGCCGCGCTGTCCATCAAACCCTCGATGAGACGCTGGAGCCCCTGGTGAAGACGAGCCGGATCGAACGGGTAACCACCGGGTTGGTGGATCTGCCGCATGATCTCGGCAATCTGTCGCATCAGCGACTCGTACAGACCGCCGGTGACCTTGATAGCCATGACGATTCTCCTTTTCTTGTTGAGCTGCCCTGTTGCAGCTTTTATGGGACAAGAGATTATCCAATAAAAGCTGCAACAGATATATGCAAGTAGCGAAGTTAAGGTACGATCTTCTACAGTGTGTAGAATATCACATTAATGATTATTTGTCAACTATCTGATACTTTTTCCTAGAGATCGGAGATTATGTGGTAAGGGTACAGTTGCGAAGTAATCCACAGTTTCCACAAGTTATTCGGCAATGGCATATCCATTGCCGTTTACCTTCCGTATTAAGGCATTTTGCACAGTTTCCTAACAGTTTTATTGACTAATTAGTATATACGTGGTCTTTTTCACAGCTTCTTCACAATTGCGAAGAACCGGGTTGGCGCTTAAACACTAGGTTTTTGTCGATTTTGGAGATTTCGACTTTTCACGTTTTACAAGGTTGTCGGAAAATTTAGGATTTTTAGCATAATATCCATTCTTGTGCAGGCGACAAATAAGTCCGTAGCCGTCCGCAACCAGTGGATCGTCCCCCATTCTCTCTATCCATTGCTTAAATTGGATCGCTTTTCCGCCCACAAGTTGTCCATAGAAATATGGAACTACTATGTTTTTAATAGCTCCGTACCCCCTAACTATTAGAAGGGCTTTTTTAGCCCGATTATAACCATCTTTATCCTTAGATTTATAGATATATATCTTATTCTCTAAGCCCATTTGTTTTTTGACTAGCTCTAATAGATTTCTATTGTCTTCGTGCATGTTTATTGAGAACGTAGGAACCCTGGTTTGAATAACCGTTTTGTTGGCCAATTTCCTTGTTCTGGTAGAAAAAGTGAATCTTCCTTCGCTTTCAACGATGCCAAGAACATATTCTTTTGTTATTTTTTCTCGTTTTTGCATATGTTATGTAAAACGATAAACATCCTCTCCCATTTATAGTGGTGTTATACAGTATAACACCACTATAAATAAGATATAATTATTGAAGAGGTGACACCCCTTTATTATCTTCTATGTCTAAACTATGTCTAAACATATAGGGTTGGGAAGATTAGGCGAGAACATTGCTGTCCATTATCTTGAAAAAGAGGGGCATAGGATAATTGAACGGAATTATAGAAAGAGATATGGAGAATTAGACGTCGTTGCTTTAGCGCCCGACAAAACGCTTGTTTTCGTAGAAGTGAAAACGGTTTCGGGACCAGAGCCAAGAATCGCGGGCGAAGACCAAATGACGACCTCAAAACTTAAGAAATTGCGACGGATGGCTGAAATATATGCAAACAACGAGAAAGATTTATCAAATAGGAGTTGGAGAATAGATCTAATAACGATTACGACAGAGGGTAAAGAGGCGAGGGTTCGACATTATAAGAATATATAGTCAAAAGGTTGACTCCTGGACAAACTAACTCCATACTTATCTACCGATGCCAAACACAAAATCAGCCAAAAAGGCGTTAAGACAGAGCGAGAGAAAAAGAGTCATTAATCTCCAAAAGAAAAGGGGGCTTTTAAAAACGCTTAAGGATTACAGAAAATCTATAGAGGAAGGAGATAAAGAGGGAGCTCTCAAAAAATTACCGACTGTATATAAAATTCTAGACAAGGCAGCTAAGACAAATCTCATTAAGAAGAACAAGGCGAGCCGACTGAAGTCGCGCTTAACTAAAAAGTTAACTAATTCCAATCAAGCTCCACAAGCTCCGATAGAAATCACCCCAGAGATAACCCTTACCACTCCAGAGGATTAAACTGTAGCCCTAAAGCTACAGCTACGAGTGCTTCGTCGTAGTCCAATCGTCCCGCTCGGGCAGCTGCGTTATAGTCGGCGTACATATTTGCTTCTGCCTGGCTTCTCAATTGAAATGCGAGTCCATTAAATATCCTCTCTGCTTCCAATCTGTTAATGCTCATCAAGTTCTCGAGAGCAACCACCTTCTGAGGCGGACCACTCCACCCCTTAATTGTGTTTATAGCGTTAAAATAGCTAATCTTCTCTTCTTTTATGCCCACAACCTTCTTGGAAGTAAGGGCCAGGCATTCTAGCTCTGTTGATATGCGCCAAGAATTCGAACCAAAAGATTCTTTAATAAGATTTTTATCATTAATGTTTATTTTAAGCCCCAAGTTAGTCGCTTCTTTATCTATAAACCTATCGAGCGCCAGTCCTTCGAGCTCTTGATATTCCTCAAATTTATTAGGGCTTTGGATCAAAAATTTAAAAGTGGCTGTAAACTTTTTTCGGGTATTGATAATAATGTTGGTGTCTTTGTCTTCTGTGTATTTCTTCAAGATTTTTTTAAGCCCTCTTGTGTCCACGTTCTCAAATGGATTATCTAGAACCACCAGCTTCTTGGAACTAAACATAGAGGGAGTGCCTAAAAATCTCTCCGGTGGTCCGAGGTCTTCGTTCGTTTCCAAATCAAAACGTTCGTGAGAAATGGCGCCCCTTTTTTCAATAAACAAGTTAACTAGTTCGTTGAGCTTTTTAATTCGCCTATAAGAGTCGGGCCCATAAAGGGTAATTATCATGCTTGAATTATAGACGTTTGGAATGTCTTGTTCTATTCAGAGGATGTCCCCAGCCCTATCTCTTTTGGCACTTGGGACAAAAATGAGCGCTTCTTTGTCCTAAAACGATTTTCTTAATGGGAATACCGCACCTACGACAGGGTTCGCCGGTTCTTCTGTATACTAAAACTTCTCCGCCGTACCTGCCGGACTTGCCAGCTGTATCTCTATAGTCGCCAACGGATGTTCCGCGCAACCTAACTGCTTTTTTCAATATCTTTTTGGTATTCGCAAGAATTTTTTTAAGCTCGCTGTCTTTTAAGGTCTTCGCAGAGCGAGCAGGGTGCACTTTTGAGCTCCATAAAATATTGTCTGCATATATATTGCCGATACCCGCTATCACAGAGGGGTCCATAAGAACTTGTTTAATACTTTTTTTCCTACGCTTAATGACGGCTTTAAAATTATCGAGTGTAAGTTCAGGATCTAGGGCATCTGTGCCCAACGCCCTAATTCCCGAAAGAGATAAAACGTCTTTTTCTTTGCCAAAATCTATTCTGGCAAATTTACGCATATCAGAAAGGGCTATCATCTTTCCACTTTTTAAATAAAAAATAGCGTGGATATATTGGTTGACCCTGTCGTCTTGATGGCCGGGGATTAGATTCTTTACGCTCCACCCTGTTCTCTTTTTGGTCACCTTCCATTTTCCAACCATTAAATGCCCCGTCATCTTTTGGTGTAAAGATAAAATTGTGTTTCCCGAGAAATAAAAAAGGATGTTTTTACCCCGCCTAACAATTTTTTCTATTTTTAAACCCCTTATTTCTTTTTTAAAACGAGTAAGGTTGGTGTTCTTTAAAAGCTTTGGCCAGTCCGTCCAAAAATCAACAACGGTTTCGTCAATAATCTTGCGATTAAGATCGTTGACTATAGTTTGAACTTCGGGCAACTCGGGCATGGCTTCTAAATGAAGCGCATTTCGGCTTTGGGTATCAAGTTGGGGTCCGTAGGGAGAGTGAAATAAAAGGTAGTGCCTCTACCAAGGGTGGACTCCACCCAAATACTCCCTCCGTGTTGTTCAATAATGTTTTTGGTGATGTAGAGTCCTAATCCAGAACCATCGGCCTTAATCTTTCTTGCATTGCTAGCTCTAAAGAATTTTCCAAAAATGTTTTCTATCTCGGAAGGCGAAATGCCTACGCCCGTATCTTTAACGCTAACTTGAACATATGGCTTGTCTTTAACCGGCCTCAGGGCTACGGTGACCGACCCTTCTTTCGAATTGTATTTCATGCCGTTATCTAAGAGATTGGATAGGGCTATGCCTAGCTTGCTCGCATCAATATTAACCTCGAGCTTTTCGTATCCTCCTTTGTCGAAGTAAAGTTTAAGTCCATATTTTTTAGCAACTACTTGCGCGTTAGCTAAGATCTCCTCTATGAATTTTATAAAGTCCATTGTTTTGTGCTCATAGCCAAATCTGCCTTCTTCAATCTCAGTAGTGTTTAAAAGGTCGTTAACTGTCTTTAATAGGTTGGTGGCGGCCGTAAAGCCATTTTGGGCTAGTGTTCTATCGGCTTCGTTTAATTTCTCGTTTCTGGAAAGTCCTTCGAGTGTCCAATTTATGGCGGTGAGTGGCGTTCTAAGTTGATGAGCGGCCACCGATATAAAATCCGACTTAGATTTTATAAGCTGAATCTCCCTAGTTCTATCCTTGACGACTTTAACAAACCCCAAAAGAACCCCGTCTTTATCTATAATCCTATCCGTTGAAACGCGTATTTCTTTTTGAGGATTGGTAAAAGTTATATCTACAATTTGTGGAAATTGATCCGGCTCCGATTGAGTTACAACCGCTGGCGCCAAAGAAGGAAATAGAGTTTGTGTTAAAAGCCGAAGGGTGGGCTCACTAGCCCTCTCTGGGCCGATAATCTGCCCCACAACCTGTGGTTTGGTTAGTTTAAATATTCTCTCGGCTGAACTATTAAAAAGAAGTATTTTAAAGTTGTTGTCGTATGCAATAACGGCGTCTTCTAGATTGGTAACGATGCTCTCTAGTCGACCGTAGGATATATTTTTGTCTAAATTTTTAGTTGCCAGCTTATATGACTTGTAAGAAAAGAAGAGCCCAAAGACAAACATTATAAGAGATATGCCAGACGTCTCCACAACTCCGTCGGTAAAGAGAGCAATCAATGCCACCGACAAAGCAACGCACCAAAACATCCAGGCAACCACCATCTCTGGAAGTTTAGCTTTATAAATAATACTTTTAAGATCTTTTGGAGGGAGCATTCTATAACCTAATTATATGGAGTTTAGAAGAGTTTTCCTATTTTACTGCTCTCTCTTTCCTTGTCTGGGATAATTCTTTTTAGAATCGTTTTAAATCCTAAGCCCTCCAGATATTCATGAAGCTTTCTGTCTTCTAAAAAAGTGTTTGTTTTTAATTCGTCTATTTTATTAGGAGTTGGCGCCTCTTTAGAAATAACGGCGAGTTCTTTAGAAAGAAAGGCCTGTTCTTTATTTTGTTCTAGTTTATCAACAAGAGTAGATGAATCGGCGTGAATGTCTTCTAGTTTTTTGTATATGGTCTCTATGTCTTTGTATTTTTGAAGCAGATTAGATGCTGTTTTAGGACCAATTCCTGGGACGCCTGGAATGTTGTCTGATTTATCTCCAACTAGGCCTTTGTAGTCGGCCATTTGTTCGGGTTTAATGCCGTATTTTTCGAAAACTTCTTGGGTATTATATATCTTAGTTTCACTAATGCCCCTTTTGGGCACTTCGGCCACCACCCTGTCTCCCCTAACAAGCTGGAGGGTGTCTAGGTCTCCCGATAAAATAATCGTTTTATCTACTTCGGAATGGAATTTATCTGCCAGGGTCGCTAAAATGTCGTCCGCCTCAAAACCAGGCGCTTCCAGTGTTTGGATGCCAAATTTTTGAAGCATGTTTTTGGCTTCGTGTAATTGAGGAATTAAGTCGTCTGGGGTTGGGGGACGGGTGGCTTTATAGTCGTCATATTTTTCTTTACGAAAAGTCGGTTCGGGCCTATCAAAAGCAGCGGCGGCATATAGTGGGGCCCCGTCCTTAAGAAGCTTTATTAAAATACTAGCCAAACCATAAAGGGCGCCCGTTGGTCTTCCGCTCGGACCGGTAAGCGGGGGAAGGGCGTGATAGGCCCTGTAAATAATAGAGTTAGCGTCTATTAAGAGTAATTCTTCTTTCTGTTTCTCCTTTTCCATGCTTAAACCTTATCCAAATAGCGTCCTTTGGTAAAACTTGTTTTATTTTATCTGCCCATTCGACCACTAATATATTATTGTTCGATATGGCGCCTATCCAGCCGAGGCCTATCAAATCGACTGGCTTAATACGATAGGCGTCAATATGGTAAACGTTTGCAAAACTAGTGCTGGGTGGAAGCTTAAACCTTTTTTGTATAACAAAGGTTGGACTCAAAATGCGTTTTTTGATTCCTAGTGCTTTTATGAAGCTTTGTGTAAAAGTGGTTTTCCCCGAACCTAAATCTCCAACAAGCGCCAATACAACACTACTTTTGCTTTTTCTTTTTAGAATTTCTTCCGCTAATTCTTTGGCCAGTTGAGTCGTTTCTTTTGTGTTCTTTGTAAGATAATCTTTATTCATTTTTCCTAAAAATATTTATAGATAAATAAACAAAAAGGGTAGAGGCCATTGCTGCCACTAGTAGCCCTAATTCGATTGGTCCCAATACGTCTTTGTTTAAAATGTTTTTGTTCAAAACTCCTGTCTCTGCAATGTTAGCAAGGGCATTTGTGTTCTGGGGCTCTCGTGTCTCTGTTAATGTCTTGTTTAAAAGAATTTCTCCCTCTTCTACGGGTCCGTATTCTAACGTATCTATTAACGACCCTTGTTTGTCATATAGAAAAAGCGTGTCTCCGTCGTTGTTGAGGCTTATCTCCGTAAAGGCGTGTCCAAGCTCGACTATTTCTCCGGGTTCAATTTCTCCGACCGCAGATAAATCAAACACCTTTTTTGATCCATCTTCTATTCTCCAGCCGAGAAGATTCTCTAAAGACCCGCCTTCGTTTAACAACCTAATCCATTCTTGACCACTATCTTTGCCAATCGGGTTTGGTAGAACGCTTTCTATGTAAACCATTAAATCAACTTTCTTGGTGGTTTGAGCCCGAGATGCTCAAAAGCAGCGAGCTCAACCACTCTGCCGGCTGGCGTCCTCTTAATAAATCCTAATTTCATAAGATACGGCTCATAAACCTCTTCGATAGTAGCCGCCTCCTCTCCAATGGCCGCCGCTATTGTCTTAACTCCTACTGGACCGCCTCCAAACTTTTCTATAATTGTTTTCAAGAAGTTTCGATCGTGTGTCTCTAGGCCAAGCTCATCCACGTCTAAAAACGCTAGCGTCTCTTTGGCGACCCCCTCCGTAACTCGCTTGTGTTTTTTTACGGCTATGTAGTCCCTTGTTCTTCTTAAGAGGCGGTTGGCGACCCTGGGGGTGTTGCGTGATGCCTTAGCTAAAACAGATGCGGCATCGGCGTCTATATCAATGCCAAGTATCTTGGCAGATCTTTTGACAATTTTTTCTATATCTTCTTGAGTGTAATATTCCAATCTAAAAGTTGCTCCAAAGCGTGAACGTAGGGGAGCGGATAAAAGATTGACCCTAGTAGTCGCCGCCAACAAGCTAAAAGGGGGGAGATCTAAAGAAATAGTCCTGGCGCCAGTTCCCTTACCTATAACTATATTTAACTTTCTGCTCTCCATGGCCGGATAAAGAATTTCCTCTATCAACTTATTTAATCGATGAGCTTCGTCTATAAAAAGAACCTCCCCCTCTTCTAGATTGCTTAAAATGGCTGCTAGGTCTCCCACTTTCTCAATGGCTGGTCCAGACGTGGTTTTAACGGTCGCCCCCATTTCTCTAGCAATTAATCTTGCAAGAGTGGTCTTCCCAAGACCCGCCTGGCCATAAAGAAGAATGTGGTCAACCGGTTCTTTGCGAATCCTAGCTGCATCAATAATGACTCTAGCGTTTTTCTTAACCTGCTCTTGACCAACGTACTCATCCCATTTTTGAGGGCGCAGAACAACGTCGATTGCCTGATCGTCGTTGTTTGGCTCTTCGATATTCTTTTTTAACTCTTCTGTTGACAAACCTATGAAAATATGTTAGTTTCGTGGCGTGGGACTAGAGGCCTGCGGGCACCGAGTCTATTTTGGAATATGGACGTTTCGGCTTAGGCGGGAGCGATCCCCTGAACAGACCCTATAATTCCCTTTTTGGGAGCCCATTTTGCCCGCAGACCTTTAGTCCTCCTTTTTATTCTACAGAGAGTGGAGGCCATTTAATAGGGCCGGTTGCTTTCTCTACTTCTTCTAGGGTGGTGATGCCCTGCATGGCTTTGATAATGCCGTCCTCTTGTATATACACCATGCCTTTTTGGCGAGCGTAATTTTGAATCTTCGCCTCGCCGGATTTTTGACTGATGATTTCTTCGAAGGTCTCGTCTAATAAAAGAAGCTCAAAAATTCCTGTTCTACCCCTATATCCATCCTCGCAGGCCTCACAATTATTCTTTAAATATAATCTGGGCTTTATTTTTTTATCCACGCTCCCTTCGGGCAATCCTTCTAAAAGTTTTTGCAACTTGAGGATTGTCTCTTCATCCATAGGGGCAGGTTTTTTACATTTTTCACAAAGTTTTCTGACCAATCTTTGGGCAATAATTAAATTAGTGGCGGGAGCTATGCTGTCTGTCTTAACCCCTAAGTCCACTAAGCGGGGGATTGCTCCGGCAGCGTTGTTTGTATGAAGGGTCGAGAAAACCAAGTGCCCTGTTAGAGCCGCATCTATGGCTGTATTAGCTGTTTCTTTGTCGCGTATTTCCCCCACTAAGATGTTGTCTGGATCTTGACGCAATATAGAACGCAGGCCCGCCGCAAAGGTATATCCCTCTTTGGGATTGGCCTGGGTCTGTTCTATTCCTTCTAGATGGTATTCGACCGGATCTTCGATAGTAATGGTTTTCGATTGGGGGGAGCTCTTAATTTTTAAAAGGGTGTAAAGGGTAGTGGTTTTCCCAGAGCCAGTAGGGCCTGTTACCAAAATCATGCCGTTGGGCTTCTTAATAGATATCATTAAGTTTTTTTCGTCGCTCTCTCTTAATCCAAGGTCTTTGAGGCCCAATCTTATATTTTCTGGATCGAGAACCCTCAAGACAGCGGATTCGCCGTATTCGGCTGGTATGATAGAAACCCTTGCTTCGATATCTCCACCCTTTCTCCTGATAGTAAATCTGCCATCCTGAGCCTCGTCTTTAATATTTAACCTAAGATTTGCCAGAAGTTTTATTCTGCCAATTAGTCGGCTCTGTATATCTTTGGGTATTCTGCCAATTTCATATAGAGTTCCGTCTATTCTGTATCTCAAAACGGCCTCTTTGTTTTCGGCCTCTAGGTGAATATCTGATGCGCCCAAAACAACTGCGTCGGCTAGAACCTTAACTAAGGCGTCCGTTGTCTGTGTGTCCGAATCGATTTGGGCCATGTCTTCAACCGCTTGGGCGGTTGATTTAATATTCGTTTTTGATTCTAAAACGCCCTCTTCTAGTCGAATTTCGGAAACAATCTCCACTCTTTCTTCTGCCCTGACAGAGGCATAATTTCCCCACGCTTCTTCGATGCTACTAAGAGACGCTATATAAATGACGGGCTTCAACTTCGTTTCTTCTAATATTAAAGACAGCTTGCCAAATTCGTTACTCTTGGAGGTAAAAGTGGCGACGGCCATTCTCTTCTTGGTCCTATCGAACGTTACGGCTTTTGCACTCTTGGCCATGCCTTCGGAGACAAGCTCTAGGGCGGTTTTGTCTATGGCTTGGGCGCGAAGATCTATGTAGGGATATCCCTCCTCTTTTGCTCGTCTTTTTGCGTCCCGCTCTTCGGCGTCTCTTTGAATGCTTTTAAGCTTACCCCCTATAGAATCTTGGCTAAATTTCATTTTCTATCTCTATAATAATTTTGGGAGGGGTAAATTGCAAAAGACGTGCAGCAGTAATACTCTTAATTTTATGTCAGGTCACAATAAATGGACGCAAATAAAACATAAAAAGGCTAAGGTCGATCAGGGCAAAAGCAAACTTTTTTCCAAACTGGCTCAAAACATATCAATTGCAGCCAAAGAGGGAATTGACCCCAAGTTTAATCCTTCTCTTAGAAACGCTATCGATCAGGCAAAACATCAAAATATGCCCCATGCCAACATTGAACGAGCCATTAAGAGGGCTAGCGAGATTGGCCCTTTAGAGAACTTGGTTATAGAGGTTTATGGACCAGAGGGAGTTGGTGTTTTGATAGAGGTGATGACCGACAGTCGTAATCGTAGCATTGCAGAAATTAGGGCTGTCTTGAAAAAGCATGGTTTAAAAATGGCGGAGCCGGGTAGTTTGATGTGGGCTTTTGAAAAAAGCGCCGAGGGCTACATCGTTAAGTTTAAAAACCGCGTTTCGAGTGAAGCGCGAGCCATTGTTGGGGCATTTCTTGAAGAGGTTGAAGAAAGAGAAGATGTAGTCGGCGCATATTCTTCTCTCCCGGAATGAAGGTTTTGGGTATAGATCCAGGGACAACCCGTATTGGCTACGGCCTGGTTGAAAAAAATAAATCTCTTAATCTTTTAGATTATGGATTAATCAGTGGGCAGGGCATGTCGTCTGGAGAGCGACTTATCCACTTAGAAAAAGAGTTAGGGGCGGTTATTAAAAGGACTCGTCCCGATTTGGTCTGTGTTGAAAAGCTGTTTTTTACAAAAAACAAGAAGACCGCCCTTTCCGTCTCGGAGGCGCGCGGAGTTATTATGCTGACCGTTGGGCGTATGGGCATAGAGGCGATGGAGCTGACGCCGAATGAGATTAAATCAATTGTGGTTGGAGATGGTGGGGCTACAAAAGACCAAGTTCAAAAGGTTGCCTGCGTGACGTTGGGGGTGGATTCTATATCGGGCCCGGACGACGTGTCAGATGCGGTGGCAATAGCGCTTGCGGGTCTTTTTCAGAAGAGTTTTGGAACGTCTTGACAGCGCACTTTCTTTGAATATACTTTCGCTAGCTTAAGAACTTCTTATAGGAGCTCTTAAGGACCAAAGGTCGTTCCAAGATATAAGAAACACATATGGATTTCGAAGAAAAAGTTCTTCTTCAGGACGACGACGGCTTTGGCCCCGACGTCGACGAGGACGATGATGATGTAGCCGAGGGGGACGTGGAAGAAGACGAAGACGAAGACGAAGACGACTTGGACGAAGACGAAGAAATGTAATAACAAAGCCGCCCTATTAAAAAGGGGCGGCTTTGCTTTAAAATAAAGATATGCTTAAAAATATGTTTCTAAACGAGCGTTTGAGAAAAATTAGCGTTTTGGGGTCGGCTTCTATAATCTTATCTATTCTTTATTTAGGTTTTATATATTTCACCACTAATCTGCCGGAATCCGGCCAAATAGAAAGCTTTAATATAGCCGAATCTACTAAGCTATATGATCGTGAAGGAAAAATTCTTTTTTACGAGATATACAAAGAAGAGAAAAGAACGGTTGTGCCGGCTGAAGAAATCCCAGACGTTTTGAGAAGAGCAACTCTGGCTATAGAGGACTCTTCTTTTTATTACCACGGCGCTTTTGATTTGCGAGGCATTGTTAGGGCGTTTTTCATAAACATTGTTAGGGGGCGCCTAGATCAGGGAGGGTCAACCATCACCCAACAATTGGCTAGAAACACCTTTTTATCTGCCGAGAAAACAATTACGCGCAAACTAAGAGAAGCCGTGCTTGCTATTAAGCTGGAACGCGCTTTTTCAAAGGAACAAATTCTAGACCTCTATCTTAACCAAGTTCCATATGGTCCTAATATTTATGGTGTTGAGGGGGCGTCGCGGGCATATTTTGGCAAACCGGTGTCCGAAGTTGATTTGAACGAGGCGGCTGTTTTGGCGGCTCTACCACAAGCGCCGAGTTATTATTCTCCTTGGGGAAGCCATAGGGACGATCTTAAAAGGCGCAAAAACCTGGTCTTAGAAAGCATGTTGGGTCTCGGCTATATCGACGAGGGCGAGCGCTCCGGGGCTGGCGAAGATTTGCCGGAGATTGAGCCACGCTCTGAAATGGGTATTTCTGCTCCTCATTTTGCAATTGCTGTTCAGGAATATTTGCGCGACAAGTATGGCGAGGACGCTTTGCGAACGGGGGGACTGAAGGTAACTACCACTCTTAATTGGGATATGCAACAAATTGCCGAAAAGGCGGTTGAAAAAGGTGTTCTTAGAAACAAAGAACTTTATGCCGGTCATAACGGCGCGCTGTTGGCCATGGACCCGAAAACCGGCCAAGTGTTGGCAATGGTCGGCTCTAGGGATTATTTTGCAGAATCCGAACCGGAGGGGTGTCGAGAGGGCGTTGATTGTGCTTTTGAAGGAAACTTCAACGTAGCTTTGCAGGCCCTACGTCAGCCGGGGTCAGCATTTAAACCCTTTGCCTATCTTTCCGCTTTTAAACAGGGACTAACGCCCGATACTATTGTCTGGGACGTGCCCACCGAATTCTCAGTCAACTGTCCACCTAATTGCTATAATCCCAAGAACTTCGACCTTGTCTTTCGCGGACCAGTACCGTTGAAACAAGGCCTTGCTCAATCTATCAACGTGCCCTCGGTTAAGGCCCTTTACTTAGGGGGGTTAAATAATGCAATCGGGGTTGCCGAAGATTTTGGGATTACGACTTTTAAAGATCCTGAGCGCTTTGGTCTGTCTCTTGTTTTGGGCGGAGGAGAAGTAAAAATGGTGGAGCTCCTGACTGCCTATTCTGTTCTGGCCAACGACGGGGCGCTCCACGAGCCAACGCTAATTTTGAAGATAGAGGATGCAAAAGGAAGGGTTCTGGAAGAATATAAAGATCGGGGGCGACAAGTTGTCGATTCTCAATATCCACGAATTATCAACCAAATTCTTTCGGACGTCGGTCTCCGCTCCGGGCTTTTTACAGCAAGTTTGCCCTTAACCCAAGTGTCCGGCTATCAGGTTGCACTTAAAACAGGTACTACAAACGATTATGTAGACGCTTGGAGTATTGGCTACACCCCCAACTTGGTTGCTGGTGTTTGGGCCGGTAACAACAATCGCAATGCGTTGGGCGCTAGGGGAAGCAGTTTGTTGGCTGCTATTCCTATGTGGCACGATTTTATGTCGCAGGCCCAGCCGCTTCTGCCATCGGAGACGTTTCCGACGCCAGAACCAATGCTCTCGGACAACCCCGTATTGTCTGGAAAGCTCGTAAAGGGAGAGTTCCATAACATACTTTATTACTTGGGCAGGACTGGGGATTCTCAATACGCTAATTGGGAAGCCGGTGTCAGGGGGTGGCTAAGCGTTAATGGAGAGGGATCTATTAAGATACCCGCGGTGTCGGAGCTCTCTCAAGACAAAGACACAAACGAAACAAGCATTATCTTTGTTTCTCCACAAAATGGCGACGAGGTCGCGAACATCTTTACGCTTGTAGTAGAGGTTGGGTCGTCGAGAGACGTTGAGGGGATTAAGGTCTACGTTGACGACGTTTTGATTAAATCCAAGTCAGGAAATTTGGGCAAGAACGTCCGCCTGGAAGAGGAGGTGGAACTAAAAGGCGCGTCGCTTCAAAGAGCCCTTCTTGTGGAGGTCTTGAACGAAGACGGGAGCAAAGCCCGTAAGGAAATTATCGTTTATAGATAGGCGTCTTTTTGGGCTAGGCCCTTATGGGCATTAATATGTAGTAATAGGATCCGCTCTCGGGGGACTTGACCAAGGTTGGCCTCTCTTCTCCGTTTATTCCCAAGGATACGTTCTTAGAGCGTTCATTGCGTATGCCGTCTAGAAGGTATTGCCAATTAAAAACTGTCTCTGTGTCGGGTCCGTTTATCTTGGCTGGGATAATATATTTATTTTTACCTACTCCGCTGTCGCTAGCAGATAGTTCTAGCATTTTCTTTGACCCTGTTTTTAGCACCACCTCGTTACTTCTTCCAGAGAACGAGCCCGTCAACTTGAGGCCGTTTATCAAATCGTCTCTCTCTACCAGAACCTCCGTTTCTATTTCCTTAGGAACAATCGCTTGGTAGTCCGGAAATTTGCCTTCGATAACCCTTGTTATTAGTTCCACACCCTCTGCCTCAAAAAGAGCTTGTGTCTCGTCCGTATAGAGGGTGATAAATCCTTTCTCTGGAGCAACTCTGGGGAGTTCTTGTGCGGCTTTGAGGGGGATGGTGGTATCTGACCCCTTCTCAAACGTGCTCTTGATTTGTTCACCTGATATTCTGGCCTCTGCTAGTCGAAAACTGTCGGTGGCTACTATCTTTAGAAGCGACGGCTCTATGGAAAAAAGCACCCCGCTTATCTCCGGCCTTAAGTCCGAAATTTCGGCCGCTAAAGATGTCTTAGAAAGAGCTTCTTTGAGGGTCGTGCTTTCTATCTCCAGCTTCTCTTTCTTACTTTTAATGGTCGGAATTATGGGAAACTCTTTCTCGTCCGTGCCTTGAATAGACGCTTCGTAGTTGTCCGTCTTGACGATGAGGTTGCCCGCCTTTGCTTCGAGGTTTACTCTTTCTGTTGATATATTGTTCACCATGCCAGCCAAAATAGCATAAGGGACGACCAAAGATCCTTCTTCTATTATCTTGCCAAAAACGGTTTTCGTAAGAGCTAATTCTAGATTGGTCGCAGACATCTTGATTTGACTACCAGATGCCTTTATCAAAACGCTACTTAGTACTGGCAGGTTCGTGTTGGATCCAACAGCTCTGCCCACAGCATCAAGACCATTTTTGAGACTTTCTTTTAAGATAATTATTTTCATTTATTTATTTATTAAATAGTAGTAGTGGCTGTGGATTTGTGGACAAGTCGAAAGGTATCCGCTCTGACAGAAGGGAAAGCGCACCTAAGAAGTTTTTATAAACTGTGAGCGTGGGTGTTATAAAAAACCTCCTTGCTCCACTCTTTAACAGTAAGTAATTTTTTTTACAGAAGCTAGTCATAGGAAATAAACAACATTTACTCAAACTTATTAACATCCTCTTTGATTAACAATATCTTTCGACTAAGCTCCGGATTTTTCTCCACGCTGTCCGCAATTTTCTTGTAAGCATAAATGGCCGTTGTGTGGTCTCTTTTACCCACTCTGCTGGCAATGTCTGGATAGGACATGCTTAAAAGCTCCCTTAAAAGATACATGCAGATTTGGCGAGGCTCGACAAACTCTTTATTTCTAGATCGCCCGACCATGTCAACCGCCGAAACCTCATAGAACCCAGACACCGCTTTTAGAACTTGGCTGGGAGTTGCTCGCGAAGCAGAGCGATTAGTTACCTCAGAAATAATTTTTTCTGTTGTAGGAATGTCGAGAGGTCTCTTATATGTAATTTGGTGAAAGACGAGCTTGTTAAGAATACCCTCTATTTCACGAATATTTTTTTGAACCCTTTTAGCCACCAAGTCCACAACCCTATCGTCCAGAGACGCCCCTTTTTCTTGGAGTTTTGTTTTGGCGATGGCAAACCTTGCCTCATATTCAGGGTAGCTAATGTCTGCTATCATTCCGCCCTCGAAACGGGAGCGGAGACGGTCTTCTAAGCGGGGAATGGCAGAGGGCGGTCGATCGGAAGATATAATAATCTGCTTGTTGTTTTCGTGAAGAGCATTAAATGTGTGAAAGAATTCCTCTTGAGACGTTTCTTTGCCTCCCAGAAACTGAATATCGTCGATTATAAGAACATCCGCCTCCCTGTACGCCTTTTTAATGTCTTCGGCCCGCCTATTCTTAATAGCCCAGATAACGTCGTTAGTGAACTTTTCCGAAGTAACGTATTTAACCCCCACCTTACCGCCAGAAAGAGTTCGAATTTCGTTGCCCATACCTTGGATAAGGTGCGTTTTTCCAAGGCCAACGCCTCCGTATATAAACAGGGGATTATATTTAGAACCGACATTTTCTATGACTGCTTGAGCGGCCGAGTGGGCTAGCTCATTAAAAGACGCGACAATAAATGTATTCAAATTATATCTAGGATTAAGGCCGGTGGCAGGATCTACGCGCATTTCCTGAAACACTAATTGCCTCTCTTCTTGTTGTTGGCGCGCCTCTCTATGGCGTCTGGAAATAGTTTTTTGAGACAAACTTCCCTCAACTACGAACTCCACGCTTTTAGTTTCGCTGTCGATCGAGCGAATAGATCCTAAAATTAATTTATGATATTTGCTCTCGACCCACTCTTTAGCAAAACTGTTTGGAAGAGCAATCAAGGCGGAGCCGTTGCGGTTCTCGAGCAACTTGCTGTTTCTAAGCCACGTAGAAAAGCTGGGCTTAGATACCTGAATTTCTATTTCGGAGAGAGCGGCTCTCCAAAGCTCGTCCAGGTTGTTGGGTTCTACAAGCTGCTTTTCCATACCCATATATCTTATTGGATGAAACTCGTCCGTCAAACACCCAGCAAAGAGCAAGTATGTGAATTATCTGTGGAGAGAAGAAGCGCCCAATAAAGAGGGATTAACAAAGACAGAACTTTTGGATATAATGATTCGCGTTATGCCAAAGAGAACCTATCAGCCCAAAAAAGGAAAACGTGCAAAGAAACACGGCTTTTTGAAAAGAAGAAGCAGTCCTGGAGGAAAAAACGTTCTTCAAAAAAGAAGAACAAAAGGTAGAAAGAAACTCACCGTTTAAGACCAGCTCGGTGCTTCCTAAAAAAAACAAGCTTAATATCAGCAACTTTCCGCCAAAGGCGGAAGTTGCTTTTAGGGGACAAACGTTTTTAGCCAAAATGGCCACAAACGAAGTTGAGCTTTTTAGATTGGGAGTGTCTTTTTCGGCCGGAAAAGTTAAAAAGGCGGCCACCAGAAACGCCCTTAGAAGAATAATATATAAAGCGTTTTCTTTTGAGGCGCACCAGGAATCTTTAAGGGGCAAGGACTTGCTGATAATAACAACCGCCCCTATCATAAAGCTTAGTCGCGAAACAAGGGTGGGCGTAGAGGAAGACCTGCAAAAGCTGAAGGAGCGATTAATACAAGAAAATAAATGAGAGCCCTCTTCACAGAAATTTTATACAGACCTCTTTTTAATGCCTTAGCATGGTTATACCAAAACGTTGCTTTTCAAGACCTAGGTGTTGCTATTATTCTTTTTACCTTAGCGGTGAGGTTTTTACTGTTTCCTCTTTTCCACAAAACAGTTAAGCACCAACGTATTACTCAAAATCTTCAGCCGGAGATAAAAAAAATCCAGAAAAAACATAAAGACGATAAGGAGAAACAGGCAAAAGAAATAATAGAGCTATATGGCAGACACAAAATAAATCCCCTTACGCCGATACTGGTCCTCCTTATACAGCTCCCCATCATTTTTGCTGTATATAGAATTTTCATTAATGGTTTTGAAAACGGAGCCCTAGACCTTCTGTACCCGTTTATTCAACTTCCCGAAGTGCCCAGCCACGATTTTTTAGGAATTATTCAAGACCTAACAATTCCAAGCTTAGCTGTAGCCATTATGGCTGCCATAGCTCAATACTTTCAGGGCAAAACTGCTTTTTCTAGAAAGGGTGCCGGAAGAAGTAAGGCGAGCGATTCACCCGCAGAAAAGATAGGCAAACGAATGGTATTGTTTATGCCCGTCTTTACCCTCTTAATTTTGACTAGCTTGCCGGCGGCCATAGGGCTATACTGGCTAACCACTACAATATTCTCTATATTTCAACAGGCAATAGTAGATAAATCTATGGAAGCAGAGAAACAAAAGACACCACTTGTTAATGATGGAAGAAATAAAGAACAAAATTCAGAAAGCGCTTGATGTAGTTGGTTTCGACAGCTTGCGTATAGAAACAGACGAAAAAGAGGAAAAGATTACTATTGTTATTAGAGACAGGGTTGTTTCTCCAACAAGAACTCCAGAGCTGGTGAGCTCCATTACCCACCTAGCAAGACAAATTGCTAAAGAGAAACACATCCATATATCCGTGGACGTGAACGACTATCGCAAAGAAAGAGAAACCCTCATAACAAAACTTGCTAGGGCTGCCGCCAAGAAGGCCGCCGTGACGAACGGAGCAGTGCCTTTGCCGGCTATGAATGCATACGAAAGGAGGTTGGTCCATACGGAGCTATCTATGAATCCAAATGTTCATACGGAAAGTGAAGGAGAAGACAAAGAAAGGCACGTCGTTGTTAATCCAGCAGACAACTAGGCAGCACGACGCAACCCATCAAGAGCGTTTTTTGCTCGGTCGTTCATTTGAACAACCTTGCTTTTTTTCTCCTGCTCTTCTTGGTCCTCTTTTTCAGCTTCTTTGTTCGCGCCCCTGACCGCCATAAACCAAGAGATTGTTCTGATCGGTAAAATTCCAATTCCTGGTATGAGCTCCAAAACGTTGCCAACGGCTTGCTTTTTTTGAGCACTTACATGGACGCCCTTCATGTTTAAATAAATTTGAGTTACGGCAACGATAGATAGCTCTGCTGGAAAAATTAACGACGACCCGTCCATAGTAATTGCCTCTAATAACTCAAGACCGGCTATAGGAATGGTTAAGAGGACCAGCTCAGGCAAACCAATTTTTTTGTCTTTCATGAAAATAAAAACTAATCTTTTTGTTCCAAAACCTCTTCGGGATTAGTGGTTATAAGTTGGTCTTCAAAATAAGACGGAACAATTTGAATAGCAGCGTGTTTAAGACCGGCTATAAAAAGACCCTGACCAATATCCGTCTCTAATAAATAATTTTTCTCAACATCTGTTAAAGAAAACGCTTTGCCGATAGAATCTATCGCGACTGGAGATTGTTTAAGCAAAAGCTGTAAAGAGGAGTTTGTCACAATTGGCCTACCATAGGGTGAGCCCAAGAAATCCTCTACGTCTTGGGTGATGGTAGTAAGCCCCAAATAGTATTTACGAGAACGCTTAGCGAGCCCAAAGAGAAAAGATGCACTATCTTCGTTTTTCATTAACAACCATGCTTCATCTATGACCATAACGCGTTTTTTAAGCTCGGCCCTAATTAAGCTCCAAACAAAATTAAGGATGATATACATTGCAACCGGACGAAGCTCATCTTCTAGGTCTCGAATAGAGAAAACAATCAGACGGTTCTTGATGTCTACATTAGTGGATCTATTGGTAAAGCCGGCGTAGCTACCCTTGGTGAAACGATAAAGGCGTTCCGCCATCTCCTTACCGCCATCTGTGTTTCTCAAAACCGCTTCCAAATCTTCCAAAACAGGCGGAGTTTTGTCCTTAAAATCTTTGTCGGGAGTAATATCTCTAGAGGCGTAGGTGGCCGCTATGGCCTGATCTAAGAGCGCTTCTTCATGCGCCTCAATCTTTCCCAACATTAGCTTCAAAAGGCCCGTCAGGTTCACTACGTGGCTTTTAAGGACCTCGCTGGGCGTCTCATCCTCTGGCACAATGGGTATTTCAAAAGGATTTATGTGGCTATCCGAATCCAGAGAAATCTTAAAGACGCTTCCGCCAATAGCATCGGCCAGGCGCTCATATTCATTTTCGGGATCTACAACAATGACATCTGTTCCGAGCATCAAGCTTCTCAAAACCTCTAGTTTGGCGGCATACGACTTACCCGAACCTGCCTTGGCGAATATAACCATATTGGCATTTTCTAATGAGAAGCGATCAAAGATGATAAGGGTATTATTGTGGCGATTAACGCCGTGCATTACTCCTTCATCAGAGGTGAGGTCAACCGACAGGAATGGGAAAAACGAAGAAACGGGGCCCGAGTTTAGGGGGGTGTGGACCTGAAGTTCGTCCTTAGCAATAGGGGTGGTAGAGTTAAACCCTTTTAGTTGTTCAAATTGAGCTGCCCTAACATTAATAAGCTTGGTGTCGAGAGCTTCGACAACATTGCTTTCTATTTTATTAAGCTCCTTCTCTGTTTCGGCATAAATGGTGATATATATTCCGGTATCAAAGAATTTTTCTTGGGATTGTAAGAGGGAGTCCCGCAGTTCTTCGGCGTCCCTAAAGGCGGTTTCGAGCGTTGGGTTTCGCACAAGCCCTTTTTCTGCTTCGTCTTGAATCTGGGATTCGAGCTGGGCAACTTTTTTTCTAAGATTTCTCAAAACAGTTCCCGTTTGGGTTGGGTGTATAAAAATGGAGACGTCTATAAGTTCGGGCATGTTAATAATAGGAGAGAGCCAGCCCGCAACAAGATAACGAGGATAGTTAAACACAAAAAGGGTGCGGGCGAACATGTTCCCAACCTTGACGCTTTGGGGCCTAACCTCTAACGCTTCGGGAGCTATTATGTTTTCAACCTCTAGAACGCCACCCTCCGCCTGTTTACCGATTTCTTGTCCGCGTTTTTCTATAGCCGATGGATTATAGGTGTTGAAATAAACTTCTAAAAGCTCTTTGTCCTCTAGGGGAACAGCCCTTAGTCCCATTTGTCTAAGGCCATTAACAATTTGCTCTACCCTTAAGGCAAGTTGTTCTAGGTGGGCGGGGTTTGGATTACCGACAACTTGTGTATCTTGATCCCCCTCTTCCTGATCTTTCTTCTTCTTCCCCCCGAAGAGTTTCGAAAAACCGGAAGCAACCTCGCTTACGCTAGTGGGTACGCTGGTGGGCTCATAAGGCACAACCACAAAGAAGCTTTTTTGCATGATGGCGTTCTCGCCAACGAAGGATTCTATAAACGTCCTATATTCTTCCAGCTGGGTTTTAATTAATTGATTTTGTTCCTCCGCCTGTCTTTTCTTGAGCGATTCCAAATATCCCTCCACATTCATTTTTCGAGAGTGAATGTTTGTTTGGAGAGAAAAATCCAAAGAATTGATTAGGTTTTGATAGGCGCCGATAATGCTTTTTTGCTCATCCTCCGATTTAAGGTCGAAGTTAATACCATCAACCATAACGATGCGTCTTATTCCGCCGTTTTTCATAAACACTACCCCGTCTTTGATATCTTTAACGGGAATTAGGTCTTGCGATCTTGCTTTTTGAATTTCTGCCATATCTTACTAGTTTATATTTTATAGTTTGTAGTTTATAGCCCCCACCTATTATCTGTAATCTATTCTCTTTGCGACTTCTCTTTCTCCAGTAATACTTCTAACTGCCTGATATCTTTCGTCCTCTACTTCTCCAAAGGGCTCCTTCTTAGAGGGTAGGGGTTTTTCTCTGTGGGGGATAGCATTTTTAGATGTATTCATCTGTGTCCAAAGATTTTTGACACCACCGAAGTCGGGCTTTTTAATAGAGCGGGATTTTTTGACGGACTGAACTTTGGGCTCGGGAAGGGTGGGCGCATTTTTCTGTTTGGGTTTAAAGACATAGATGCTTGGAGACCAAATGCTTTGAAAAAGAGAAACCAGAAAGTATGTAATGGGGCGTCCATTGAACTTGCCAAAAGCTAAAAAACCAGCGATACCACCCAAAATCGCCGTTATAAAAAGCCAAAGTCCCAGCTCTAAAAAAAACAACAAGATACCCGAGATAGCACCGGCCGCACCGACATAAACAAACTGTCTTAAAGTAAGCGGACCAACTATTCTATCTTCTGTTTCGATGAATTGGGGAACTTGGAACTGAATCATTGAGGCAAATCTTTAAGATTAACCACATTGTTTTTTGGAACTTGCTTCTTTGGAATTTCGGACGTGGGCGAAGAGTTGGGTTTTAACATAGGGGTTTGGGCGAACGGATCGGCCGGAGCTTCGGGTGCGCTGTAGTGTACGACGCGTGCATTTTCTTTACCAACTTTGGCAGTGGTCGGCTCGACCTGAGTCCCAGGGTCCTCGTTTCCTAGTTCGAGTCGAGCGGCGGGAGTTTGTTCTGTATATTCACTACTTTTTTCTGTGTCCGAATAAAAAGATGGTCGCACAAGGTCCCCAACATAGCCGGACCCCTCAACAACAGCTTCGGGCTCTTCGCGCTCATGAATTACAAATGGCGTGGCCGGCGGAGGGGGCGTTTGTGCGGGCGGGGCAGGGGATATCTGTAGTTCGGGGGTTGGGGCTCCTGTTTGCATCTTTTCTTGAGCGGGCTTTGGTCTTACTAGCGGTACGCCTTTTTCAGGAATAGGTGCGACGCCACCCTCGTTTTTGTTGTCGGGATTCATAGATTTATAAAACTCATCAAGTTCTTTGCCGATTGGATCAAACACCCCCTCTTCTATAATATCCCCGACTTCTTCGACTAACTCCTCATCCGCTCCCAATTCTTTCAACTCATTAAGAACAGCACCCCTAAATTCAGCTCTGTTTACGAATCCTAAAAAAACAAGACCGATGATTCTGGCTAAGGCAATTTTTTGATCATCTGTTAGGGGCGCTTCTTTTGATATTCTATCTATCTCTTCGGCGAGGTCTTCTGATATAGCCACCGCCCAAAGCCCATCCGAAACTAGGTGCATCCTTTCTTCAATTTGTTTTTGTGTTAAATCTTGATACATTTTATCTTCTTCTATTTATTCCAAAGCCACGCATAACACCACCTGCTCCTCCTCGCCAGGCCTCGCCAAATACATTAAACGGGCTTCGCCAGGAATCGGCTACTTCTTGAGCGGCCCTATCTACATGAGCCGGGTCGCGATATATATTTTGTAACCTTTGGCCAATATGAGGAGAAACCCTAAGGCGTCTTTGGCTGGAAATTCTACCCCCTGCGTTTTGTAAATCTTGATCTGTTCTGTCTAACCACTGGTTGCCAACTCTTTCTCTGATTGTTCTGTTTCCATTGGCGTCCACTCTCACGTTCCAATTATTCATGCGTTGACCATTTTGACCCACGACAAAGTGTTGTCTTTGTTCTAATCCTCTAGCCCGACCTAACCTTTCGAGACTTCTGCCGACAGCGCTTACGGGCCTGGTGCTAGATGCGCGAAGTCCTCCGCGATACATTAAGGTGTTTAGTACACCACCCCCTCCTTGTTGGTATCTTCTCGCTGCGGCCCCCGCAACCCCACGACCACCAGCACGTATTAAGGGGTCTGCGGCAAGACCAGCCGTTCTCACCCCGAGCCCAACAACCCTAGTGGTAGTGCCGGCCGTCAAACGCGCCATCGCCATAGAGCCCCTAGTGGCTATTTGTTTTGCCCCCTGTTGGGCGGCGTTATAGAACATCTGCGAGCCCTTAACGCCCATTTTGTTGGCCGCAAACAATCCTCCGATGAGAAAACCAAGTACCACCAAAAGTTGTCCCACCGCCGCTCCTGTTATAGCCAAAGAGCTTTTGCCGGCAAATCCAGCCAAATCTTCTGCAGAAGGCGAGTATAGCGGTGTATCAACGGTGGTAGCTAATTTAACTGCCAGGAATAGGAAGAACATCATAACGGGCCCAAAGATTACCCAACGAACAAATTCGGTCCACCACTTACTCCACAAACTCCCGCCACCAAAAGAAGAAATCTTAGGAAATATCCAAGCAATCCAAACGAACGGAAAGACGATAATTAAAATACTAATAGCCACATATCTGACATAAAGAAGGGCTGCTATGGCTAACAAGGATATTACACCCAGAAACACAAAAATTGTTTTAAAGAGAACCTCCGCAAAAGCAATCGTTATCCGATCGAGAGGGGGAAGCTCTTGGTTTATTGCCACATATACTTCCATAAGCTGGTCGCACGGACCCTCGTTCAGATAGTTGATAAACGCCCCTAAATAATCTTCTCCAGACACATCTACGCACCCACTAAAGCGCTCGTTTACTTTTTCAACAAAAGCAGGAGCCAAAACGTTTCCTACAAAGATGGCCTTGGTGCTGGACGTTTCAAATATGTCTCCATTTAGGTCTTTATACGGCGCTCCGCTTGCCCCTAAGGTCTCATCAACCTTGTCTTTAAAACTATCGACTAACCAATCGGGTGCCCTTGTGAATATATAAGTAGCTGCATCACCATCACTTCCAAGGATTTTTTCAAAGATACCTCCGAAAGACAGGCTTGCGTCAATAAAGGACCTAGCCACAGCTTGCTTTTGGGCTTCAGTAACCACCGTGCCCTCCATAAGACCGTCATTATTGTATGCATCCAAAGATTCCTTTATAGCCGTCATTCCCTCTTCTCTAAACAGAAAGTAGTTTTCTATATCAGGCACAGTAATGTCACTGTTGCCCCCCGCTATTTTTGCCATAGCAACCTGTTGTTGAACAGCAGGATTTATATCTATATTAGGATTAAAGGTTCCTCTAAAACTTTCGGGCGTATAGTTGGTGGCTTGGTGCATAAGGTCCGTTAGTCCGTTCGAGGGAACCACGATGAGGTGCATGGTTATGAAATAACTAAATTGGATAAGTATCAGGGTTGCGATGAATTTGGGCGCCTGTTTTTTAACATCAACAATCCAATCGGCTTTAGTGATAACCGCAAAAGCATAGACAATCACCCCAACGATTAAGCCCATATTAGTTATGGTCAACGTGATGTCTAAGCCCTCTTTTATAATCTCGCTTCTGGGAAGTAGCTGGTTTGTTTGAACAGAGGTTTCAACCGCTATACTCGCTAGTTGATAAAAAATTCCAGCGACTATATCTAGCACCCCAGATATAAGCCGCGCAATACCCTCTGCAATATCAGCCGCCATTTGACTCAACTTGCCCCCTATTAGACTTGGCCAATCAAGGGGGTTCCACCACGTTTTAGCTAACGCGTGCTCAACATTGACACCAACAACAAGCAAAACAACCAGCGTTGATAATGCCTTTAAGATATGTTTTCTAAACTCCCTCATTAAATGGGATATTTACATTAATTATACAGCTCTTTGGACCTAGTTGTGTGTGAATAGAATAAAAAGTCGCTTAATTTCCTTAATTGTTAAATCTTGGGGTCGGGCTTTTGGGTTTAAGACAATAGAAAATAGAATTTTTTCCAACTCTTCTTTAGGCAGATTCAACGCCTTAAGGTTATTCAAAACGGTTTTTCTGGGACTTCCAAAAAGGGCTTTAATGAATTTGTAATAGTTGGGGTCAACCAGCTCCTTTCTGGGGACAATTTTCAAAATAGCAGAGTCCACCTTGGGAGATGGCTTAAACGATTTTCTAGATATGTAACGAATGATCTTCCCATTACCCCATATACCCACACTAGCCGAGAGCAAGTTCATTTTAGGAGGCGTAGCACAAAGCCGTAGGGCGACCTCCTTTTGGATCGTTAGGGTTATTATGGATGGTTTGTGTTCCAATTCTCCCAATGTGCGAAGGAGGTGACCCGTGATGTAATAAGGGATGTTGCCAATCAGCTTATAGGGCTCGCCCCCTAGTCCCTCAACGACTTTGGGCAACTCTTTAAGGGCGTCGCCTTCAACAACTTCTAGGTTTGCATGATTCTTTAAAAATTCTTTTAAAAAATGGTCTATAAGAGCCCCATCTTTTTCTATAGCGACTAGTTTCTTGGGGCCTTGAGCAAGGATGCGCCTAGTGAGCTCTCCATGTCCCGGACCAATTTCCACCACAACATCTTTCGAGCCAATCTCTAAAACGGAAACAATTCTGTCCAAAGCGCGGGCGTCTTTTAAAAAATTTTGACCCAAATTTTGACGATACTTAATCAAGATATATTTCTTCTTCCTCTAGAGAATCGGCCGTTTTGAACTTCACCAGCTCGGGTGGAATTTCGTATAGAAAGCGAGACGCTAATCCGTAGAAAAAAATATAGAGCACCTTTTTGGCCCTCGTCATAGCCACATACATTAGACGACGTTCCTCTTCTAGTTCTTCTTCCGAGAAATACGAACGATGGTGGGGCAAGAAGCCCTCGTTGGCACCGGCAATATATATGTCGTCAAACTCAAGCCCTTTGGCCAGATGGATAGTCATCATCTTGATAGGCGCATCTCGAGATGTTTTATCAAGTTTATCGTTGGCCTGTAGTAAAGAAACGCGCTCTATAAACTCGGAGAGGGTCTTAAACTCCGAAGCAAAACTAACTAACTCGCGTACGTTTTCTGTCCTATCTTCGGCGTTTTCGTATTTGCGAACAAGATATTCGAAATACGAAGTTGTTTTGAGCACATACCCCACCAGCTCCATCAAATTTAATTCCCTACCCAACACAGGAAGGTCTTGTATAAGTTTTTCGCGTACCGCTTTGAGGAACGTCTTTTCAATCCTTTCCTTGCTAACAATATCTTTAGGGTTAAGAGCGTAGCGTAGGGGTGCTAAGATATCTTTAATTTCTTTTCTTTCATAAAACTTAACTCCCCCATAAACCTCGTAGGGTATGGAATGAAAATTGAGGGCTTGTTCTAGGGCTCGTGATTGAGCATTGGTGCGATAAAGAATAGCGGATTCTCTAAGGCCGTTTGCCAAAATGCGTTCCGCAATATTGTTTGCCTCATCGTCGGGCGTCTGGGCACCAAACACTTGCACGAGCGCCCCCTCTGGGTTTTGGGTCCAAAGCTCTTTTTTGATTTGAAAACGATTATTTTTTATGACGCCGGCGGCGGCGCGAACGATATTTCCTGATGAACGGTAGTTCTCGCCCAAATGAACTATCTTGGCTTTGGGCCAGTCGCGCTCAAAATCCAGAAAGGTTTTAATGTTTGCTCCTCGGAAAGCATAGATTGACTGCTGGTCGTCCCCGACCACGCTTAGGTTTTTATGTTCACCCGCCAAAAGCTTAATTAGTTCGTATTGGACCCTATTAATATCCTGATACTCATCCACCAATACATGGTCAAAACGATTGCGATGTTTTTGTAAAACTGTCAGATTTTCAAGAAATAAACGAACAGTTTTTTCCAACAGATCATCAAAATCAAATGCGTTTTGATCCTTTAGCGCTTTTTCATATTCCAGAAATACCTCTCTTTCTATCTCCGTCAGGGAGAGGGAATCCTTAAGCTCTGTTTTAACTTCGGAAATTTTGTGTTTAAAAAGGGGCGCGGATTTTAGTTTGGCTTCTCCCAAATCAAAGGACTTTAATATTTTTTTGATTACTCGCAGAGAGTCGGCGTCGTCAAATATGACGTAATTTGGAGACCTACCCACCAGATGCGCCTCTTTTCTTAAAATATGAGAACTGAAAGCGTGAAATGTTCCTATAAAAGGTGTTTTTTGATGTGCGTGGGTTTCTTCCAAGATACGCTCGCGCATCTCGCCGGCCGCTTTGTTTGTAAAGGTTATGGCAACAATACGTTCCGGCTTTACGCCGGAGTTTATAAGTTGGATGACCCTTTGGGTGAGGGTGCGAGTTTTGCCCGAGCCCGCTCCAGCCGTTACCAAAAGAGGCCCCTCGCCATAAGAGACGGCTTCAATTTGACTATCGCTTAGGTTCATGGTTTGCGCGGAATACTCGTCTTGATTTTTACGGATTTCAGCTTAATATATAGCTGTTATTCGTAGAATACCACAAAAGCTTCCTCGCCGGTTTAAAGGGATAACCCTGCCGGTGATAATAGTTTTGGGAATAATAATGGCCGATCTGGCCTTTTTTAGGTTGGCAAACCAAGCGCCTCTTCCAGACCCCGAATTTATAGCAAACGATTTGATTGGACAGGCGTACGGAGGGGCATTTCTTGGCGATGCAGGACCAACAACAGAGATAGACCACGAAGGAGCCTACGAGGATTTTGGCGGATTCGTATTAGTCGAAAGAGGGTCTCTCTCGGGGGAAGATAACCCATTTGGCGAATACGAGGCCCGCTCGGACGAATTATTAACATATGTTGTCAAAGACGGTGACACCCTCTCAAGTATTGCCTCTGCCTTTGGCTTGTCTGTTAACAATATTAAATCAGCTAATGACAAAGGCACGAGCTTAATAAAACCTGGCGAAGAGTTAGTTATTTTGCCCGTATCAACTTCCGGATCTGTGGTCAAAAGCACAGAATCCGAAACGCCACCCGCTAATGACGGATACTTTATAAGGCCAGTAGATGGTGGCTGGAACTGGGGACAACTTCACGACACTAGCTACATGCCGGCTGTTGACATTGGAAAGGCGTGTGGATCGCCGATTTATGCCGCTGCTTCCGGTAAGGTTTTGAGAGTAGGAAGCGTTGATTTATATAACCAAGGATATGGGGGGTATATATTAATAAGCCATGCCAATGGTTCCAGAACGCTTTATTCTCACAACTCAGAAAACTTAGTTGAGGTTGGAGACGGGGTGGAGCAAGGTGAACAAATTGCTCGTGTTGGCAATACGGGCATGACACATGGTTCAACCGGATGTCATGTTCACTTTGGGGTTTCGGGGATGTCTAATCCATTTGCCAGATAAGATGATTAAAAAAATCTTAAACACAACTATTTTTACAATCGTTTTAGCATATATATTTTTTGACATAGAGTTATCAGAACTTTTGTTTATTCGGTAAAGGTTTTTAAAGACACCCTTAATGCTTTTGATTGACGCGCCCTAAGGGCGCGTGTTATTTCTACTAAGCGTCTTTGCTTACGCAATCTGTACACCAAAATCGAAAGAGAGACAGGGGAAATGGAACAACCGAGAGAGTTGTTGTCTGCGCAAGAAATCGCCAAGAGAGTTGCCTCCTTGGCGACCGAGATTGACCAGCAATACGTTTCTTCGAGAGAGCTTGTCTTGGTGGGCGTTTTGAAGGGATCGTTCATCTTCTTGTCCGATTTGGCTCGTGCCTTGACGGTGCCTCATCGCATCGAGTTCATCGCCGTTTCCTCGTATGGCGATAAGGAGAGCGACGAGGCCGGGCGGGTCAAATTGGTGATGGACGTACGTCACGACATCGCCAATGCAGATGTCCTGATTGTTGAGGACATCGTCGATACCGGACACACTCTGCTATATCTCACGCGTCTTTTTGAGGCGCGCGGACCACGTTCGCTCCGGACGTGCACGTTGTTGCACAAACCGGCGCGCAAGCGGGTTGAGAACGGGCTCGACTATGTTGGGTTTGAGATTCCGGATGTTTGGGTGGTCGGGTACGGACTCGACTTTGCGGAGCGTCACCGGACATTGCCCAACATTTGTTCAATTCCGCCTCAATGACCATTCGTCTTCAGGGACGACACCCCCAAACAGGTGTCGTCCCTGAAGAATCTATTTCCCCCTAATTCTAAATTGGAACGCTTCTGCAAGATGAGGGGCGTCAACTACTTCGCTCTTTTCTAAATCAGCGATAGTTTGGGCCGTCTTTAAAAGACGATAATAACTGCGCGTAGAAAGTAGAGATTTATCAAAAACACTTTTAATAAAATCTTTCCCCTCTTTTGTTATAGAAATAATATCCTCACACTCCCGAGAGCTCATCTCTGAATTGATTTTGGCGTTGATGCCAGCCCAAGCAAAACGTGCTTTTTGAATGAGTCGCGCCTCGTTAACTTGTTTTTGTAAATTCTCTCCCTCGCCGATGTTTGTGGGCGCGTTTAAGTCGTCCAGCTTAAGACGAGGAACATCTATCTGAATATCAATTCTATCCAAGAGAGGCCCCGATATTCTCTTTTGATATCTAAAAACTTCGTTGGCACTACAAACACATTCTTTCTCCACATCCTCATAAAATCCGCAGGGACACGGATTCATTGCTGTTACTAGCATAAATTTAGCGGGAAAAGAAATATTATTACTAACCCTTGATATGACCACTTCGCCGGACTCTATGGGTTGACGAAGAGATTCTAATAAATCTCTTCTGAATTCCGGAAGCTCATCCAGAAACAATACCCCCCTGTGGGCCAAACTTATTTCACCCGCTCGAGGAGACGCTCCTCCTCCCATGACAGATGCTGGAGATGCCGTTTGGTGGGGAGCCCTAAAAGGCCGTTCATTAACCAAAGACCCTTTCAAAAGTCCAACAGAGCTCCAAATTCTCGAGACCTCGAGCGCTTCATCTAAGTCCATGGGTGGCAATATGGACACGATGGAATTGGCCAACATTGTTTTGCCTGACCCCGGTGGACCAATCATTAAAATGTTGTGTCCTCCACTGGCCGCTATAACTAAGGCGCGTTTAGCAAATGCCTGACCCTTTACGTCATCTATGTTCACGGAAGATGTGTTGGTGGGAGCGTATTCTCGATATGGGTGAGGGGCAATGGTTTTAACTCCTTCAAGATGATTGACCAATTCAGACAAACTATTAATGGGAACAACTCCAATGTCCGATACACAACTTGCCTCCTTGGCGTTCTCTGTTGGAAGATAGAGTTCCTTTTTACCCAACTCTTTGGCCAAAAGGGCCGTGTTTAACCCGCCCGGTATTTTTCGAACCCTGCCATCTAGGGCCAGTTCACCAAAAAACAACAATCCATCTGGACTAAAGGATTTAATTTGTTTAGTGGCACAAAGATAACCAACAGCAATCGCTAAATCATATTGGGTGCCGGCTTTTTTCAGATCAGCAGGAGCCAAGTTGATTGTGATCTTTCTGTTTTCACGATTAGGTGGTTTAAAACCGGCATTTTTAATAGCAGAGCTAACCCTTTCTTTTGCCTCAGAAACCGCCTTGTCGGCGAGCCCCACGATATTAAAAGAATGAAGACCGACATTAAGGTCGGTCTCTACTTCTACCAGTTTGGCGTTTATACCCTCCAGTTCAGCTGAATAAATCTTAGCCGAAGAGCTTGTCATCAACCCGTCTTACACGCTTTGCACAAACCAGATTCGGGACTAGCTTCTAACATTTCTTGAGAGAGATCCTCCCCGCAACGAATACATTTCCCATATGTGCCTCCATCAATCCTTTTAAGGGCGTCTTCGATATCCATTAAGCGCCTTTCAAGGATTTGAGCCGTGACGAGTTCATTAACCGCTTCTTCTGTTTCATCCGCTTCTTCGTTGTCATCTCCGGGCGCGTCGCCAAAGTCCATGTCTTGCAGGGACTCTAACTTATCCATAATGCGCTCCCGGTCCTCATTAAGGGTTTTTGTTAATTTTTCGAGCAATTCTTTATTTATCATCTTTATTATTTTAATAAATTAAGAGCCGTTGAGAAAGCGCTTCCGGACTTCTATAATGAACCCCAGGAGCATGATTCATGGATTATCGGGAGAATTAAAAGATGTAGGACTAAACCACATAGTGATTGGCGTTGGCGGAGTAAGCTATAAGGTCTATATTCCTGTAACCCAAGAGAAGTTGCCTAAAGTCGGTGAACTATTAGAGATATATACATATTTACACGCCAGAGAAGGAGGCATAGATTTGTACGGATTTTTTGAAGAACAAAAACTAGGGCTCTTTGAGAAACTGGTTTCGGTATCGGGAGTGGGCCCAAAATCGGCTATGGCCATACTTTCCGTTGCATCTGCAGACAAATTGATGGCTGCTATCGCCGGTGGAGAGCCGGACTTTCTGAGGCGCTCTTCAGGAGTTGGCAAGAAAACCGCCGAAAGAATTATAGTTGAGCTTAGAGACAAAATGGGTGGAGTAGAAGGGGGGTCGTTCGCCGCGTTAGCCGAGTCGGACAGGGATGTATATGAGGCGCTTGTGGGGCTTGGATATCAAAAGAGGAAAGTAGAAGAGGTTTTGCGAGAGATCGACTCTTCTATAACAGACGTTAGAGACCGCCTTAAAGAAGCGCTTAAAAAAATTAAGGGTTAGCCCTATGAAAAGCCCTTCATGGAACAGGATCAACGCAATTTTAGAAGCCACAAAAAGGAACTCTTTATTTAAACTACTTTATAAAATTCCATTTGCCCCGTCCGCCTATCACTACTCCCTAGCCCTTTTGGGCGCTCTAATCTATGGGTTCCCGTCCAGGAAGATAAGGGTGGTTGGAGTAACGGGCACTAAGGGTAAAACGACCACCCTAGAGCTTATCAACGCAGGCCTTGAAGAGGCGGGCAAGAAAACCGCCCTTCTTTCCTCTGTGCGTATCAAACTGGATAAAAAAACAGAACCCAATCTTTTGGGCAATACTCAGCCGGGACGTTTTTATGCTCAAAACTTTATAAAAGAAGCCGTTAACAAGGGTTGTCAGTACGTGCTTTTGGAGATCGGGTCCGAGGGCGTAGTGCGCCATAGGCATCGTTTTATCGACTTTGACAGAGCGGCCTTCGTTAATATTCACCCAGAGCACATAGAATCCCACGGTAGTTTTGAAAGATACCGGAACGCCAAGCTTAAATTCTTTCGATATGTAAGGGGTGCTCTATCAAAGAAGGAAAAGAAGTTCTTTGTAAATCAAGACGATGCGAACGCAGATCTTTTTATAAAAGCTGCAGGCAAATATCCAGTAGTGCTGACAACCCCTACTCAAAAATCACTGAAGATGAAGGGCAACTTTAATCGCGAGAACGCAGGCGTTGCCGAAGCGATTCTTAGAAGTTTTGATATCCCCGAAGAACAAATAAAAAGCGCTTTTAATAAATTTGCCGGCGTACCAGGCAGAATGGAATATGTTCAAGAAGAGCCGTTTGCGGTAGTGGTAGATTATGCGCACACTCCCAATTCACTAGAAATGGTCTATAAAAACCTAAAACCGACAGAGAACAAGATGATTTGTGTGTTGGGTAGTGCCGGGGGCGGAAGAGATAAGTGGAAAAGACCCGAAATGGGTCTTATCGCATCAAAATATTGCGCAAAAATCATCCTGACGAACGAAGACCCTTTTGATGAAGACCCACTTGAGATACTCGAAGAGATAAAAACCGGCATACCCGAAGAGAAAAAAGGAAAAACAGAGATTGTCTTAGACAGAGGGGTCGCGATTAAGAGAGCAATTTCTCTAGCCGATAAGGGGGATGTTGTTATTATCACGGGCAAAGGAAGCGAACTTTCTATAAGGGTTAAATCAGGAGAAAAAATCCCGTGGTCGGATGTTGGAGTTGTAAGGCGGGTTTTAGGATATACTAAGCAATAATTATGAAACTAACTTTCTACGGAGGAGCAAGGACTGTAACGGGTTCAAACTATCTGCTTGAAGCAGAGGAAACCAAGATATTGATTGATTGTGGCCTTCATCAAGGGGGTTATGTTTGTGAGTTAGATAACTACGAACCTTTCTCGTACGACCCAAAATCAATAGACGCACTTTTTGTCACCCATGCCCACATTGACCACATTGGCAAGATTCCGAAACTCTATAAAGAAGGTTTTAGAGGGAAAATATTCTCAACACCACCGACAAAAGAATTTGCGGAGGAGTTGCTGTTGGACTCGGGTGATTTGCTTGCAAGAGAAGCCAAAAAGTGCGGAAAAGACCCTATCTATTCAACAGAAGATGTTAGTGGGGTTTTATCCCTCTGGAACACCGAAAAATACCACAAAGAAATTGTAGTCAAGGATGTGAAGGGTTTGTTTTATGATGCCGGACATATTTTGGGCTCTAGTTCGGTTTTGATAGAAGCCGAAGGAAAAAAGATTATATTTTCTGGAGACCTTGGGAACATGCCAGCTCCTCTTATTAAGGAATACGAGAAAATAGAGGGAGTAGATTATGCCATTATGGAATCTACCTACGGAGGAAGAGTTCACGAAGACCCAGCAGAGAGAAAATCCCTTTTAGAAGACGCCATAGAAGACGTAGTTCAAAAAGGTGGTGCATTGCTTATTCCCGCCTTTGCCATGGAGAGAACACAAGAACTGCTTTACGAACTAAACAATTTAGTAGAGAACGGACGTATACCAGAGATTCCCATATTTCTTGATAGCCCACTAGCTATTAAACTAACCGCGATTTACAAAAAATATGAAGGCGACGCCGATTATTTTGATAAAGAGTCCATGAATTTAGTTAAGTCGGGCGATGCAATCTTTCAATTTCCGGGCCTTCACCCAACTCTTAAAACAAAAGATTCAAGAGAGATAAAGAAGACACCCAACCCCAAAGTAATAATTGCTGGAAGCGGGATGTCTCAAGGAGGGAGAATTGTTTTTCACGAAAGAGAGTATCTCCCGGATGAGAAAAGCGCTATTTTGTTTATAGGATATCAGGTTAGAAACTCCTTAGGACGAAAAATTTTGGAAGGGGAAAATCCAGTTGAGATTATGGGGAAAACAACTCCGGTAAAAGCAAAAGTAAAAGCTATTGGTGGTTATTCTGCCCACGCTGACCAACCCTTATTAATGAGGTGGTTAAAGCCAATGAAAACAACCCTAAAGAAGGTTTATCTAGTTCATGGAGAAGAGGACCAAATGGGTCCATTAGCACAGAAGCTAAAAGATTTTATGGCCGTTGATACGTATATCCCCGAAATTGGCGAGTCGGTTGAACTATAGCTTATAATTCAAGCATGGAAGAAAAAACAAAAACCAGTATCAAGATTTGTGTCTCAGGAGCTGCGAAGACGGATCATTGTAGCGAGAAAGCATTCGAAATTGGAGAAGCAGTGGGCTCCGCCATAGCTAGGGCGGGGTGTATTCTCTTAGATGGCGCCACTACAGGGTTTCCCTATTGGGCATCTAAAGGCGCCAAAGGGGCGGGTGGTATGGTTATCGGTTTTTCACCAGCCCTTAGCGAGAAAGAACACCTAGAGAGATATAATCTACCCTTGGACTATAGAGATATGATTATTTATACGGGTCTTGGGTATTCTGGACGCAACTTAATATTAACTAGAGCGGCGGACGCAGTAGTTGTCGGGTGTGGCAGAATTGGTACGGTCAACGAGTTTACGCACGCTTTTGAGGATAGAAAGCCCATAGGCGTTTTAGAGGGAGAGTGGGAGACGGACGAACTGCTTAAATATATTGTTGAGCAGTCCAATCGTGCGCAGGAGATGAAAGACAAAATTGTTTTTGAAAGTAATCCGGAAAAATTGATTACAAGGCTTGTGGAGATAGTCAAAAAACAAAAATCGGAGGGGAGCGCCATCGATATTAAATAAAGGTCGTTAATTAATAATAAATTTAAAAATATGAACGAGAGAAAACCCATCGGAGAAATAACCCACTACTTTGGAGGTATTGAAGTGGCGGTTGTTAAGTTCAATAAAAAAATGAAAGCCGGAGATAAGGTTTGTTTCAAGGGCGCCACTACTGACTTTGAACAAAAATTGGACTCTATGCAGTTGGACCACAAGGAGGTTAAAGAAGCGGCTAAGGGTAAAGAGGTGGGGATTAAGGTAAGCGATAAGGTTCGGGCGGGCGATAAGGTATACGAGGTTTAAGCCCCCGAAATGCTGTTTCTAGAAATTACAATTGCTTTAGTTTTGGCCGTTTTGTTTGGATTTTTGGCGCATCTTTTCAAACAGCCTCCTATTATAGGATTTATATTGGCGGGTATAGCCGTGGGTTATTTTGGTGGCCCCGGTTTTGGGGGTGAGGTTATTGAAGGACTGGCACCAATAGGAGTAGCACTTTTGCTTTTTCTAGTTGGGTTAGAGATGAATTTCAAAGAATTGCGCAATGTCGGTGTGCCGGCGGCGCTAACGGGTCTTGGCCAGATTCTTTTTACATTCGGGGCGGGATATTTTATTGCCACATGGCTAGGGTTTAACGCATTAGCTGCTATATACATATCTATAGCCCTTACTTTTTCTTCGACCATTATTGTGGTGAAACTCCTTTCGGAGAAACGAGACCTCACTAGCCTTTATGGGAGAATAGTAATTGGATTTTTACTTATTCAGGACTTCGTCGCAATCATAGCCCTAGTTTTTTTAACCGGTTTTCAAACCGGCGAGGCCTCGGTTTTAGATTTCTCGTTTACCATCCTGCGAGGAGGAGGGTTGGTGGCCCTAACTTTCTTTATCGCAAGATATTTTCCCAGATTTCTAAATAAGATTGGGCGCTCTCAAGAAATGCTATATCTTTTCAGTATTGCCTGGGCCCTGGGCGTATCAGCTATTACAGAACTAGCCGGTCTCTCAATAGAGGTGGGCGGATTTTTAGCTGGACTTGCTTTGGCCAACTCATCTGAACATTTTCAAATCAGTTCTAAGTTGCGACCAGTTAGAGATTTCTTCTTGATACTGTTTTTTGTAAGTCTTGGCGCCAAAATGTTGATGGGTGGCACGGCCGTGCCCATTTTACCGGCGATAGTCCTATCCCTTTTTGTTCTGATTGGTAATCCGTTAATAGTAATGACGGTAATGGGGCTCTTGGGGTATAGGGCAAGGACATCGTTTTTGGCCAGCCTTACGGTTGCCCAGATTTCAGAGTTCAGCCTTATTATTGCAGCCCTCGGTCTCCGTCTCGGACACTTGGATCAGGCAAGCACGGCATTAATTACGTTGGTTGGGATTATTACCATATTTATTTCTTCATATTTCATTATCTACGGCAACAGCATTTATCAATTCTTAAAACCGGTCCTTAAGTGGTTCGAATTTCGTCATAATTTAGTAGATGAGGGTTCTTTTGAAAAAGAATTAAAAGACCACATTATTTTAGTGGGCGTTCACAGAACTGGCGAAAGTATTTTGAAAACTCTTGAGAAGTCCGACTCTGATTTTGTGGTGGTCGACTTCGACCCGGTCTTGGTTTCTTCATTAAAAAGTAGGGACTTACCAATTATCTATGGAGATATAACAGATGAAGAAATTCAAGAATTGATAAAGATTGATAGAGCTAAGGCGGTCATTTCTACTATCCCAAACAGGAAGGACAACCTAGCAATTCTAACAGTAACCAAGGGGTTGAATAAAAAAGCCAAAATTATATTAACCGCCCAAGAAGAGGAGGATGCAGCTGAATTTTATAAAAAAGGAGCCAATTATGTTATTCAACCACACTTTGTGGGAGGGTGGGAGCTTGCTCAAGCTTTGGGAGATAAAAAAGATTTTAGTGGTCTTATTAAACTTCAGGAGAGAGATGCAAAAGTGCTCGACCTTAGGGGTTTAAGTAAATAGCTTTGTTTGTTGTAGAGAGGGTCCCTCTTGTGGAATTCTTTTTTTGAGGAGGTTTTTATATTCAGCAACTAATTTAGGCAATTTTGAAAGAGCAATCTTTATATCTTCAACGAGAGCAGCTCTTCTTAGGGCAGCCGCTGGATGATAAACAGGTATTATAAGAATGCTTTTCCACCAGAACACCTTTCCCTGATCGGTAGATATTTTTGCTTTAGGCAGGAAATAATTCATTGAATATCTTCCAAGGGGTGCAATTACCTTTGGGGAAATTATTCTTATTTGTTCTTCTAAATAGGGTCTATAGCTCTCAATTTCTTCCGGTAAGGGATCTCTATTTTGAGGAGGCCTTCTTTTAACAATGTTGGTTATATAATAATCCCCACGCCTTTGTTTTGTCTCTTCAAGGAGTTTGTCGAGAAGTTTTCCCGCTCGTCCTACAAATGGACGCCCTTGTTGATCTTCGTGAAAGCCGGGTGCTTCCCCCACGAAGAGCACTTCCGCATCAGGATTACCTTCGCCAAAGACCAGAGTTGCTCCCTGGAGAGGAAGGTTTTCGTCTACCAACATTTTCTCCTCCAAATTTTTCAACTCATCTTCTTTAGACATAAATTAATTATACAAATTACCTTGTGCTAAACTGAAATTATGCCAAACGATTTATATTTTAGATATCCGATATTAGATTTGAGTTACTGGCAACGTTTTAGCAAAAGAGTTGGCAGAAATATTTTAGAAATTATCTTACTAGCATCGGCCTCAGTATTGGTTATTTCAGATGTGCCCAACTTAGTTTTGATAGGATTTGTTGTGTTCATATATTTGGTATACGGTCTTATTAAAAGAGCTACAAGGTCTACTCCAAGCACGAAGTTTAAGGGAGGAAATTTAGCAGGTTTTATAACCAAGGGCTCCAAAAAGGCAATTTTATCCGCATACGATAGATCCGTCTTTGTTGGGGGAAATTTTCTTTTACACCTTACGAGAGAGTTGGTAGAAGATTCTATGGTGATGAGGGTGTTGAAGGGGCTCGACATCAGTAGGGACGAGTTTGTTTCTAAACTGGAGTCATATATAAACGACGAGATGGGTGTTAAAGAAACGAATATTTGGCGTCAAGCTAAGGCAGAAGAGGTTGTAATAGGTGCTCTAGTTTCTCAACCAGACGAAAAACGACCGATTCAACCAATTCATTTATTTTTGGGCCTCCCCAAAACAGATAACGAGCGTATTCAGCGTCTATTCAATCTTTTTGGACTGGATGACGCCAAGCTAGAAAGAGCTGCCCGCCTTTACACCATAATAAACAAATAAAATGTTGGAAAAAATAAATAGAGTTATTAAATATTTCATCTTTTCAGACCTACTTCTTTTTATGGGATGGGGTTTCATATCTCCAATCTTAGCCATTTTTATAATTAACGAGATTCCGGGTGCCACGCTTTTGTCTGTTGGTGTTGCTAACGCTATTTATTGGTTTCTAAGGTCAATCGTGCAAGTGCCGACAGCCCTTGTTCTTGATAGAGAAAAGGGCGAAAAAGACGACTTTTATGCTCTAGTTGGAAGTTTGGTCGTCATATCTATGGCGTCTTTCCTTTTGGCGAGCACTAATACCCTGGCTATGCTCTATGCGGTTCAAGCACTATACGGCGTCGGTTTTGGTGTATATCAAGTGGCATGGCCAGCAATTTATTCTAGGCATATGGACAAAGGTAAAATAGCTCTTGATTGGTCTTTAGACAGAGGATCCGTAGGATTGGTAATTGCCCTTACCTCCTTTGTTGGTGCGAGCGCTGCCCAAACTTTTGGCTTCTCAACAGTTTTTGTTTTAGCTGGCATAGTTTCAGGACTTTCGGCCGTCATTCTTTTGATGGCACCCCGTTTGATTGTTTCTAAATCCAAGACAGAACATCTTTCCAAGGTCTTTATGCGTTTGCAAAGCAAACATAAACAAAGATAACTAGAGACGCTATGCGCAACTTTGAAATTGCATCTATCCTTGGTGAGATAGGGGAATATTTGTCTTTACAAGACGAACCCTTCCGTCCAAGAGCATATAGAAGAGCGGCGATGGTTATTGAAAACCTGGATAGAGAACTCAAAGATATTTATGCAGAGGGAGGTGTTAATGCCCTAAAAGAAGTGCCGGGTATTGGTCAGGCAATTGCAGAGAAAGTCGAAGAGCTCTTAAAAACGGGCGGGCTCAAATATTACGAAAAGCTTAAAAAGGATCTGCCCGTAAATTTGCCTGCCCTTTCAAGCATTGAGGGCTTGGGTCCCAGGAAAATTAAAGCTTTACACAAAGCGCTTGGTATTAAAACGATTGATGATTTAGCTAGGGCTGCGAAAAGTCACAAGATTAAAGATCTGGCTGGTTTTAGCATAAAATCCGAAGACAATATTTTAAAGGGCATCAGGTTCCATAAATCCCAAGGAGAACGCATGAGTTTAGAGATGGCCATTCCGTTGGCTTCGTCTATAAAAGAAGATTTAGAAAGCATAACGGGCGTTAGCAAGGTAGTGATAGCTGGCTCATTGAGGCGCAGAAGAGAGACGGTGGGAGATTTAGATTTTTTGGTTATCTCAAAAACCCCTGAGAAAGTAATGAATTTCTTCGTTTCTCACAAAAACGTGGTGAGGGTTTTGGCCAAGGGAGATACTAAGGCGTCCGTAACCTTACGCCAAGGCATAGATGCTGATTTGCGAGTGGTAAAAAAAGAATCTTATGGAGCAGCCCTTGCTTATTTCACCGGGAGCAAGGCGCACAATATAGCCATGAGAAAAATTGCTCAAAGCAAGGGGTTGAAGCTCAATGAATACGGTCTTTATATGGATGAAAAAAGTATTGCTGGCGAAACAGAGGAGGATATTTACAGAGCCCTTGGCATGCAATATGTTGAGCCCGAAATGCGCGAAGATATGGGCGAGATGGCGCTTGCCCTTAAAAACTCTTTACCAAAACTTATAAACTACAGCGACTTAAGGGGAGACATGCAGGTTCAATCCAACTGGACTGATGGTAAATATTCTATTGGGGAGATGGCTCGGAAAGCTATGGATATGGGCCTGGAATATATTTTAATAACAGACCACAGTCAAAATCTTAAAATAGCAAACGGTTTAGATGAAAAAAGATTAGCCAAGCAAGGAGAAGAAATTGATATGCTTAATGAAAAACTGGGTAACAAATTTAGAATCTTGAAGGGTGTTGAATGCGACATCTTAAAAGACGGCACCCTTGATCTAAAAGACGAGGCCCTCCTCAAACTAGATGTCGTAGGAGCGTCAGTTCACACATATTTCAACTTACCCAAAAAAGCTCAAACAGAAAGAATTAAGAAAGCCATGGAAAGCTCAAACGTTGATATTATTTTCCATCCAACGGGACGAAGAATAGGTAGGCGTCCTCCTTATGAAGTAGATATAGAAGAGCTAATAAGCTTTGCCAAAACCACCAAGACGGTTATGGAAATAGACGGATTTCCCGACAGATTGGATTTAAAAGATGAACACATTCGAATGTGTGTAAAGAAGGGCGTGAAAATGTCTATTAGCTCAGATGCTCACTCAAAAGTACATATGGAGTTCTTAGATTTGGGAGTTGCTCAGGCCAGAAGAGGTTGGGCAACCAAAGCCGATATTATAAACACTCAACCAGTTGAAAAGATGCTTAGCTCTCTGAAGGGGTAGATTCTTTCGCGCTGGTGGGATTAACTTTTTCAACCACTCGCTTAAAAGTTTCGGGTTTATCTTGGGCTAGTTCTGCTAGTGTTTTGCGGTTAAGAACAATCTTTTGTTTATTGAAGGCATCCATTAATCGGCTATAAGTGGTTCCGTTTTCTCGTGCTCCTGCATTAATTTTAACTTGCCAAAGACGCCTAAGGTCTCTCTTTCTAGTCCGCCTGTCTCTGTATGAATATGTCCACGCTTTTAGAAGGGCTTCTCTTGCCTGTCTTTCCTTGGATTTCCTGCCCCACATAAAACCCTTCGTTTGTTTAAGAATATTGCGTCGTCTTTTTATGGCTTGTGTGCCTCTTTTTACTCTTGGCATATTAATTCAGTTTTGCGTTGATATTAGACCTATCAGCCCTGCTGATAGTGCTCATATTTCGTTTTTGATTAACAACCTTCGTTTTCTTCTTGGAACGATTGTGCCCTAAACCCTTCTTTCTTCTAAGAAGTTTGCCGGTTTTAGTAACCTTGATTCTTTTTGTATAACTTTTTTTAGCCATCGCCTTGAGTATTTGCGCGATTAAAGCAAATGCTATTCTAATCTAATATCACTCCTTAAATCAAGCTTTGTTTATTGTTTTGGCTCTATAAGCGTAGTCAACCCTCTTCCGCCCGGCTTTATCTCTCTAGTTTGTTTAAACGGGGTCTCTATTTTTGAGAGAAATTCTCTTAATTTTTCTTTAGCATAATCCTTCATGCCTTTTTCTCGACCCCTTAAGGTCATTTGGACTTCTACTTTGCTACCGGCTTGAAGAAATTCCTCCAATCTCTTTAATTTAAAAGCAAGGTCGTGTTCTCCCTCGCGTGGACTAATTTGAACACGCTTTGATTCAGGCGCCTTCTGTTGCTGTTGTTTCTTAAGCTCTTTTTCCTTTTGATAGCGAAACTTATCAAAACTAACTATCTTGGCTATAGGGGGAATGGCGCTTTCGGTGATAAGCACTAGGTCGAGCCCGACTTCTTTGGCCTTCTTTTTGGCATCTTCTAAACTTAAAACACCGAGGTTCTCCCCAGCTTCATCCAACACCCTTAGCTCAAGAGCCCTAATATCATTATTTGCCTTAAAGCCCTTAATGCTAATTGGTTGATGTTTTGTTTTCTTCTTCTTAGGCAACGCTAAAAGATTACTTTATTGACTAAAGTTTATCAAATTGTGGTAAGCTGGAGACGTTATGGAGAAATTAAGTACAAATCAGAAAATTTGGGCAGGAGTTGCCTATATAATCTTCTTTTTACCCATCCTAATAAGTGGTGTAAAAAGCGATGCTTTTGTCCGCTTTCATGTTCGTCAGGGTTTCGGGCTTTTTATATCCTCTTTTGTTTTGAAGTTTCTTAGCATGTTCTTCATCCTTCCTCTTTTGATTTTGATAGGGCTTTTTACCGTTTTGCTTCCGTTGGCAATAAATATATTTATTCTCGTGCTTTTAATAAAAGGGATTATGAGCGCCCTTAGAGGCGAGAAAGACCTCTTGCCCGTGATAGGTGATTGGGCAGACAAAAAGCTTAAGATTTAAGACCTCCTCTAGATTAGTTCATCGTCTGCTATTAACCATGAACTCCGTCTGGATTTTCTTGTAATAAAAAAGCCCCGCTATTGGGGGTTTAGTCACATACTCTTATTAAAACCAGTATAGAAATGTATCGGGGACCACGAGCAACCCCGACACATGGTCGAGGTCGCCCGTGGGGTGCGACCTAATTGAAATCCTCGATGAACTTCCTCATCTCCTCTGCGGAGTTGAGATGACCGTTCATCTTGAGCATAAAGCCGAGCTTGATGGCCACATGGTCTGCGGTCTTGGGATGCTTGCGCATGTCCGAGATCATCGAGCCCAGGGCGCCATCGAGGTCTCCCGAGTCCACGTACTCGAGAGCTCGCCTCTTACACCAGCTCAGGTGCTCTTCTCTTGTGGTCAGAGTCATCAGTCCTCCCTAGAACCCTTGGGGGGTCCCGTAGTGACGTTCCATGTACATATCGTCGTACCAGTAGTTGTCGACGATGCACAGACACGGCTTGGGCATTCTGCAGAGCATGCAGTAGTTCTCGGTGACCCAGCAGATGCAAGGGTCTTCATTGCAGAACATGCAAATTCTGAGAAGTGTCTGAGCCTGAAGCTCCTCGATGTGGTCTTCCCAGTCAGCAATGCTCTGTTGAGGACTACCGCTGAACACCATGGTCATTGTCTTCTCCCTCTCGTCGGATTCAACCACCAAACTTTAGTAGCTCAATCCGCGAGAGGAGATAATAAAAGAACGTGTATTATGTATACCATAAAACAGGTGATGAGTCAATAGGAGTGGACCAGGTAGTAAAAATGGAATCGAAAAGCTCAGATATGCAGAACCCCCGAGCGGTCCTGCGTCAGGGGCGGTGAGCCCGCGAGAGCTCTAGGTGGAGCCGTGGGCTTGTCTTCTTATGGTCAAAGTGTCTCTGCGAACCAGCACATCACCGAGCACCGTGACGGTGATACCGTCGTAGATTTCGGGGATACGTTCGCCGAGATCGTCGCGAATCTCCACCGCTCGTTTTGTGATATCATGTGCTGCCTGGTCGAGAGTGGTTTCATCGCAACGAGCATCGATTTCCACCAGCAGGGCGATGTGTATATCAACCTCAGCAAACGATACGGGTATGATATTGCCACCACCGTGGCTACCACCACCGTCTATTTCGCGCCTCGGTTTTCCGAGATTGTGAAACATAGTCATCTCTCCTTCTTGGGATTCCGTAGCGCCTCAGTGATGTTGTCCAAGAAGAACCCGAAAGCAACAATCATGATGAGACAGTCGACGAACATCAGGGCTGTGTAGTTCTGGATGTTGTCGAAGTGTTCTTGAACCACCTCTATTAACCCCGCGTCGGCGGCAGCCAACCCAGCGTTCATATTGTGTCTAACCTCCAGGAAAAGGAGCACACAGAACGCGAACAAAACAGGGAACCACAACCAAGCCATCCACTTGTGGATTTTCTTCATGCCAATTCTCCAATATCGCGGATTCAACTACCAAGCTTTAGTAGCTCAATCCGCGAGAGGAAATACATCAAAGAACTGTATCTAGAACCTACCACATCGTAGACAGATAGTCAATATAAATAAAAAAGCCCCGTTGTTTGGGGTCTTAGTATCACATCAGCTTAATAGAATCAGTATGAAAATGTATCGGAGCCCCCCTGCAAGCCCCGAAACACATAAATTGTCTTGGTGAGCTGTTGCAGGGGAGCTCGGAGTTCAGTGGGAGTGGAAGACGAGGTCCGTCAGGACCTCGTCTTGGTGGATGATGTCGTTACTGACGAAGACGACCTCTGCCTCGGGAATAAGTCCCGTGAAGAGGAACACCAGCAGCCGTGGGTTCTCCACGGCGAGCCGCTTGGCGACGTCAACCATTCCACGAGTCGTGAAGATGACGATGCCTGTTCGCGTTCCACCTTGCAGCCACTGCATGGCCTCGGTCGTTGACTCGAAGGTCTGCACCTCGCCTTCTGGTTCTCCGTGGGCGTTGGTGGCCTTGGAGAGTTTCTTCACCAGCGCCTTCGTGAGGACGTCATAGTCACCACGGTTGCGCTCCATCCTTCCCCATTGGCCATCGTTGATGATGGCGACTCTCTGCGTCATTGTCCCTCCTTCTTCTTGTGGATGGTCCACATGTCCCACCCAACGGTGACAAAGAACACGACGACCATGCCACCAAGACCAATCCAGGTAATAGGAAGAACCTCTTCCGTTCCCGAGAGTCCGTAGTTGTAGGCGGGTCCCCACATACACAGGCCCATCAAACCCATGCCAATACGAGCGTGCCAAGGCAACGTCGTGCCAGCGACACCCTTTTTCCATACGGCCAGTGCGATGAGCAGAAGACCCATGGAGAAGAACGCCACTCCAAAGAATACAAACATTGGTCCCTCCAATCAGGGATAGTCGGTCATTTCCATTTTTTCGAAGATGATTCTTTGAACCTCAATCAAAGACCCAAAGAATCATCTCCGAACACATCAAAGTACAGTGTCTAGAAACCTGCCACATCGTAGACAGATAGTCAATATAAATAAAAAAGCCCCGTTGTTTGGGGTCTTAGTATCACATGAGGCTAAAGCACTTTTCTTAAAGTGCTCGCCCGGACATTCCATAAGAATGTCTTAGGGGGAATAGAATCGGTATGAATAGTGTGTCAGGGGCCGATCGTGTTTTCACGGTCGGCCCCTGACTAGTTGACGGCTACTTCTTCTCGTCGCCGAGGAAGCTGATGTCGGGGTGCTCCTCGAGCAAGCTGTTGAGGAAGCTCCTGGCTCCCGCAGTGAGCATCGCCGCCTGGGTGTAGGCAACCGCCTCGTCCAGGTAGGCCTTGTCGCCCGAGTAGGCGACGACCCAACCGTTGAAGACGATGCCACCTGCCCAACGGACATCCCCCTCCTCTAGGAGGTGCGGGTAGAGTTCGATGACCTCACGAGTCGAGAACCCCGTTCTCCACGAGAGCTTCGCCTTGGCGAGGGCGATGTCATCGTAGGGATGTTCCCACGCATCCACGTTTCCGAGCCTGAGGGCGATGAAGATCGCCTTCGAGAACTCCTCGGCGTCACCCCTGTAGGGCAGGCGGGGGTCCATCACCACGATGCATCCGTGGTTGCGGTGGAGGAAACCTCTGGCGACCCAGAGATCCACCGTCTCGGCGAGCAATGCAATGATGCCCTTGCGTCCCTCCAATGAGTGCAGGAAGTAGCTCCGTCCATCTCCTTGGATGAAGCCACCCACTGGCTGAGCCATACGATCCTCCTTCTTCTCGCTTAGCCTCTTGTTGTAGGCGAACAATCCTTGAACAAATCAAGAACTTTTCGCCTACGACAAATAGGTGGAGATTAGTAGTCAACACATAAAAGAACAGCATGCAGAGAGTACAATATTATTGACTAAATTGCAAATATATCGTGGAGATGGCGGTCCAGCCTTCGTCTCGCCAGCTGGCGGACTTCGGCGGATTGCGATTTGTGACTAAATATAATTTAGACAAATCGGGAAGAATCTTCTCCCCCGCCATAAAACAAAACAACCCACCGCTAGGGTGGATTGTTTTTGTTTGTGGAGATGGCGGGAATCGAACCCGCGTGTGATTCACGTTCACAAAAACTTACTACAAGCTTAGTTCGGTCTGTTTTAGACGATGAGCTGAAGGCCGAACAAAAAACTCAACGTCCGGTTAGAATTGGATGTTCGCGGACTCTTTCTAACCAAAAGGGTCAGCGTGAGCTCGGATTATGACACCGCGACTCCCTACCCGAGCGATCGGGAAGCGATGCAGTCCTTAGGCGTATGCCAGGGCTGGTTGACGATTTAAGTTTGCACTTATTTCGTTGGTGAGAAGTTTAAAGAGATACTCGGCTCCACTTGCAGTTTATGTGATAGATGAATCGTCTAAGCCGATCATCCCCTAAAACAAATTTTCTTTGAAAATTTGTTCGGGCGAGCACCTTTGGTGCTTTAGCCCCTATTTAAATCGGGCGAACATTTCGTTTATGACGAAATGTTTTAGCCGTTCTTTTTTGGCGATCCTAAACCAGCGTAGGCTGGTCGGATAGCCTTATTTAAATGTGTTCAAGATATTTTTGCAATAGCCCTCTTTTTTCTCTACTAGCCCACAAACTTTTTAGGAATCTTTCTCTATTGAATGCAGTAGTTTTGTTCTCGAAGGATTCTTGGTGAATTAGCACAAGCGGTCTTCTGTTTCGAGTGGCTATTACGTTCCCAGCATTATGTCTTTCGAGGCGTTTATCTAGATCGCTTGTGCACCCAACGTAAAGTTTGTGGTCCTTATAGCTGTAAAGAATGTATACCGTATAAAACAATCTATATCTTGAGCTTCAATGAACGCCTGATTTCTTTATCGATATCACGTTTTTTTATGGTTTCGCGTTTATCTTGCTTCTTTTTGCTTCGCACAAGACCAAGCGATACCTTAACCAGGCGACCCTTAATATATGCCCGCAGAGGAACTACTGTCAATCCGGCCTCATTCATTTTGCCGGTTAAGTACCCCACCTCTTTACTTGTTACCAGAAGGCGCCTGGTGCGCTCTGGATCATAATCTTTTGGCGTGTTGTTGGGTTGATAGGGGGCAATATCAGCGCCAACTAACCAAACTTGATTATTGATGATGCGAGCATAGCTCCCAGCCAGGTTTATCTTCCCGCTCTTAGTCGCCTTTGTTTCAAAACCGAGCAATTCAATACCCGCCTCTATCTCTTCGAGGATTTGATAATCAAAATATGCACGCTTGTTTCTCGCTAGTTCTTTCATCCCCACACCTAATCGATTTTAAGGCTTTCGACTAAACGCCTCTTGGTTTGATTGAACGCGTTAGATCTCAATTTTAGATTATGTTCTCTGTGTCTCGCATCAGCCTCGACTCGATATGCTTCGAAATATATTAATTCGTACGGCATGTATTTTTTAGTATAACTGCTTTTACCACTATTATGTTCTTCTATCCTTCTTTTTAGGTTATTAGTAGAGCCAATGTAAAGTTTATTACTTTTTTTACTTCTAAGAATATATACGTAGAACATAAACCGATTAGGTGTGGGGATTCATCTGTCTTCAGTATACTAATATTTGCTCTATACTATATGTAGGGAATGATAAAAATACTTACCGAAATTATCAAAAGACAATTAGGTGATTCGGACTTTGATGTCAGGATTTCTGAAAACCCCGAGAGGGGTCATCTTTCAACCAACGCTGCTTTTGTGTTGGCCAAAGAGAAAAAATCTTCTCCGATGAAAATAGCCGAAGAGGTTAGAAGTCACCTACGTAAACATGCCCCCACGGACTTTTTTGAAAAGATTGAGATAGTTGAGCCCGGCTTCGTGAATATTTGGCTGACAGATTCGGCTATAAAAAAAGAGTTTAGAAAAATCGTTACTTCTAAGAAATGGGGCAAAGAAGGAAAGAAGAAAGAAACTATCATTGTTGAATATTCGGCGCCCAATATCGCCAAACCAATGCACGTGGGGCATTTGCGCTCAACCATTATTGGTGACGCCGTCGCAAACACACTAGAATTTTTAGGTTATCAGGCGGTTAGATGGAACTACATCGGTGATTGGGGGACACAATTTGGAAAATTAATCGTGGCCTATAAGCTGTGGGGTGATAAAACTAAAATTAAGGAAGATCCGCTTAGGGCGTTTGGAGAACTTTATGTAAAGTTTCACGAAGAGGTTAAAACCCACCCCGAATTAGACAAAGATGGACAAGAAGAATTTCTTAAACTAGAAAAAGGAAATAAAGAGAATAGAAAGCTATGGATTTGGTTTAAAAAGGCATCACTTAAGGAGTTTGCCAAGGTCTATGATAAGTTGGGCGTTAGGTTTAATACCCAAATTGGAGAATCGTTTTTTGAAAAAGAGTTGGACGCCACCATTGATTTAATGGTTAAGGCGGGTATAGCCAAAGAAAGCGAGGGAGCACTCATAGTCGATCTAGATGATTTTGGACTACCACCCGCCATGGCGAGAAAATCAGACGGAGGAACGCTTTATTTCACTCGTGATATAGCGAATATTCATTACAGGATAAAGGAATATAAGCCCTCAGAAATTTTATACGTTGTGGCAAACGAGCAAACCCTTCATTTCAGCCAAATTTTTGCAACCGCCCAGCTTCTAGGATTTACGGGTGAAGAAAAAGGCGTTAAGCCGATTCATGTTAAGTTTGGACTTGTTTTAGGCGAGGAGGGTAAAAAATTTTCTAGTCGAGAAGGGAGGGGAATTGGTTTAGATGAAATGCTTGGGGCCTCAACCGATCTAGCTCAAAAAATACTAGAGGCAAGAAAAACAGGACTTAAAAAGAAAGAATTAAAAGAAGTAGTTAAGGCGGTCGGCTTGGGCGCCGTTAAATATAACGACTTATCCCAAAACAGAATGTCAGATATTGTTTTCAATTGGGAGAAGATGCTTTCTTTTGAGGGGAATTCTGCGCCCTATCTTCAATACACATACGCCCGCCTTAAGAGCATATTGAGAAAAGCCAAAAGAATTCCAAAACTAGATACGTCAATTCTTGGAGAAAGCCCCGATACAGCTATTGTGATAAAGCTGGCTGAATTTCCGAGCGTTTTAACTCGAGTAAAAGAAAGTTATATGCCCCATTATCTAGCTAATTATCTTTATGAGCTTGCTAAAGAAATCAATTCTTTTTATCAGAACGAGCCCGTTTTGTCCGCCTCTTCCAAACTTAGAGGAGTGCGCCTAAATCTAGTTAAGGCATCTGCCGAGACCCTCAAGACGGGACTTACTCTCCTCGGTATTGAGGCGGTAGAACGAATGTAGCCCTTCCCATTTAATTTTGTAGAAAATCTATAATCAGTTTTTCTCCGAGCAATTTCTTACCATTTTTAACAGAACCCTCTTTTATGCCAGAGAAGTGTCCCAACTCTTTAATCTGTTTGTTTTCTTTGTCGAAAAGCGCGAGGACGTCATTGTCTTTAGTTTTATATTCTAGGATTACTTTTTGACCAACCTCAAGCCCTGCTTTTTTACGGGCATCTTGCAGGGCGCGCATAAGTTCTCGCAAAAGACCTTCTGTCTTGAGCTCTTGCGTGAGATGTTTATCAAGGTAGATGTTAATGCCATCTACCTTAGTAGAGATAAAATTTTTGTTAGTGGAAACGCCAAATTTAACTACATCCACGTTAATCTCATCTTTCAGTATTTCGACAAGACCTTTATTGTCCTTAATCCCCTTACTGTTTTTGACAACGATACTAGCCATCTTTTGTCTTAGGGGTTGTTTTGCTTGAGCGCGAAGAGTGTGGACAGCTGATGCTAGGTTGCGAATCAACTCCATTTTTTGAATCAATGTTTTGTCTACCATTTGGAGCTTCTTGTGGTGTGGGTATTCGCAAAGATGAACAGAAAGAGGGTCTTTTGCGTCTTTGAGTGTCTGGTAGATATATTCAGCCGTGAAAGGCAGAGTGGGCGCTACGGCCTTACTAAATTTGAGAAGCACTTCATAAAGAGTATTTAGGGCTGCCTTGTCGCCAGAGGCAAACCTGTCTCGGCTACGCCTGATGTACCAAGTTGAAAGATCTTCTATAAAGGGTTGAATGGTGCGAGTCGATGTTGGTATATCAAAGTTGTCTAAGGACTCGCTATATTCATGCACGAATTGTTCAAGGCGAACCTTAATCCATTTATCTAAAATATTTTTAGAATTTTCACCCGACTTTTTCCAATTATGAAGATTGGCGTAAGTGAGAAAATATTTATGAGAATTATGAAGAATGTTTATGGCGTTTCTTGATTCTTGGATGTCGCGCTCACCAATATCAAGGTCTTCACCCAACATAATCTTGTTTGCCATAAAATAGAGACGCAAACTTTCAGCCCCATACTTTTCTAATATATGTTTTGGGTCGGGGTAGTTGCCCTTGGACTTGCTCATTTTTTTGCCGTCTGTGCCCATTAGGACTCCCGTAACGACAACATTTTTAAAGGCCGGTTTGTTCATCAGGGCGGTGGCTAAAACATGGAGAGTATAAAACCATCCTCTAAGCTGACCAGTGTATTCGACTATGAAATCAGCTGGAAAGCCCTTTTCAAATTGGGCTTTGTTCTTGAAGGGATAATGGTCTTGAGCAAAAGGCATGGAGCCTGACTCAAACCAGACATCTAAAATTTCTTTGACTCGGTAGGCCTTCTTGCCCGAAGGAAGCGTTAAGACCACTTTGTCTATGCCGGGACGATGAAGGTCTTTAATCTTTTGCCCCGAAAGTTTTTCCAACTCTTTAATCGAGCCGACAACAATACGCTCACCTTCTTTTGTCTCCCAAACGGGAAGAGGGGTTCCCCAATATCTAGCTCGCGAAAGGGACCAATCGGGTGCTGTTTCTAAGTTGTACTTAAAGCGTTTTTTTCCAAAGTGTGCCGGGTGCCAATTAATTTGCTCGTTGGTTTTAAGCATCTGTTTACGAATGGGATCTATCCTCATAAACCAAGAGTCCTGCGCCATATATATGAGGGGAGTGGAACAGCGCCAACAGTGAGGATAGGCATGGATAATGGTTTCTTGTTTTACCAACAGACCCCTCTTCTTAAGATTTTCCACAACGAGAGGGTCGGCGTCTTTAAAATATACGCCCGACCACGGATATTTTAGATTTCTAAAAAATTTTCCATCCTCATCAAGAATTAAGGGAAGCTCAAGTTTTTTGATTTGTCCTAAATTAAAATCGTCTTCTCCAAAAGCAGGGGCAATATGTACTATGCCGGTACCCTCGTTTGCGGTAGCGAAGCTCGCTTCCCATATACGGTAATTGTTTTTATTCTTTTCAATTTTTGCATCAAAAAGGGGCTCAAAATATTTACCAGTCAGCTGTTTGCCCACCATTTTTTCAACAACTTTCCATTTTTTGAACTCGGGAAATCTCTCAAGGGCCTTTTCGGCTAGAATATAATTCTTTTCTCCATCCGTTATCTTTATGTATTTAATTCTCTCGCCGACAGCCAAGCCGTTGTTGGCGGGTAAGGTCCAGGGAGTGGTGGTCCACGCAAGAATATAGGTGTTTTTCTCCTCGCTAAGCTTAAAAGCAACAGTTATTGCCGGATCTTCAACGTCGCGGTAGTTGTCGGCTGTATCCATGGTGATTTCAAATTTAGAAAGTGGAGTGGCGCACCTTGGACAATACAAAGATACTCGTTGACCTTTGTATATAAGGCCCTTGTCGTAGAGCTGTTTAAAGGCCCAAATAACAGATTCCATATATTCTAAATCATCCGTGCGATACGGCTTATCCATATTTACCCAACGACCTACGTGGTCTATATACCAACGCCACTTTGCAGAACCTTTGGCTACATATTTACGAGCAGCTTCAATAAACTTATCCACGCCAAGCTTTTCAATATCTTTTTTAACCTTCAATCCGAGCTGTTCTTCCACCTTATTCTCTGCCGGCAGTCCGTGAACATCCCACCCCCAGACGCGGGGAACATATTTCCCCTTCATGGTTTGATATCTTGGAACCACATCTTTAGCAATACTCGGCAGAAGCGTTGCGTAGTGGGGAATGCCTGTAATAAAAGGGGGGCCGTCGTAGAAAGAAAACATCCTGGACTTAGGATTCTTCTTTAAGCTTTTTTCAAAAATTTTATTCTTTTTCCAAAAAGACAAAATCTCTTCTTCTTTTTCAAAAAGAGATTTGTGAGGAGGTTCTTTAAATTGCTTTGAGGGCATGATTCTTATTATAGAGAAAGACCCTTATAAAATTAAACTATTTCTTAATAAGAATAGGGGGGTCGCAGAGAACTCTGCGACCCCCCCCAACGTACTACTTCCCACCTCCTACTTCTCTGCCGGTATATCACCAGGTGAGACGAGAACCCACTTGTCCTGGTAGGGGACCAGTTTGTACTCAAAGAACTTGCCGTCCTGATCGATGACGACGACTTCTTGCAGTTGGACATCTATGTCATACACGACATAGCCCAACTCTTCGAGCATGGTGGTCGCCGACATCGTGTTGATCCGATTGGTGTTCATTATTGCGACGACCGACGTGAACAACACAGCAAGGATCATTGCGACACAAGCAAAGAACACGGCCAAGCCCCATTCAGACTTGTAGCGATCTTTATATGCCCCATAGAAGACCCAGATCGCCGAGATGAAAAAGGCCAAGGCGACGATCGCCCAAGGCACTTCAGAGCTTCTCCACGTCCAGAACTGCATAGTGGCCAACATAATCAACCACTCCTTTCTTGTTTGGAATGTTCGTCTACACTATTTTTAATACCACAAATATACGAAGTTGTAAATATCTAAATCAATCCCCACACCTAATGACAATTTGTTGTAAAACTGCTAAGAATTTAAATTCCCGAGAGGCGCCGATTGTCATTAGGTGTGGGGATCAAACCAGCCCTCTTTTGAACTTCGGCCAGTTTTCTCTCTGCGATGGGAATGGCTTTCTTGGCGCCCTCCTCTAGAATCTTCATAACACTCTTTTTATCTGCAAGAAGTTTCTTTCTCTTCATCTGTAATGGTTTTAGAAAATCATTCATCTCTTTAGCCATGGATTTTTTAAACTCGGCGTACCCCTTGCCTTTAAATTCTTTAACAAGCTTTTCAATCGACCTACCTGATATGCCCGAGTAAATAGAGAGTAAGTTTGAGATACCCGGTCTTTTCTTGGGATCAAAGCTTATAGACGTTTGAGAGTCAGTTTTGGCTGACATTATTTTTTTCTCGACAACTTTAGGTGGGTCCGACAGAAATAGGCATCCATTAGGCGTGCTTTTAGACATTTTTTTAGTTGGATCACTTAAGCTCATCACTCTTGGTGTCGCGTTATGAAGCGCTTTGGGTAGTTGAAAAGTTTCGCCAAAATTATTATTGAAAGCGTTAGCAATATCGCGAGTAAGCTCTAGATGCTGACGTTGATCTTCTCCCACTGGAACGAAATCGGCATCGTAGATTAGAATATCAGCCGCCATTAGAATGGGATAGTTTAAAAGACCGGCGTTTGGGACCTGGCCACTTTTAATCTTTTCCTTATATTCAATCATTCGACCAAGCTGTCCACTGGAAGTAACGGTGCCTAAAAGCCAAGCAAGGTTATTGTGGGTCGGTATGTGAGATTGGATGAAGAGGATGGATTTCTTAGGGTCTATACCGGCAGCTAGTGCATCAACCGCCATATTAAATATCTCCACTCGTTTTTCTGACGGGTTGTATTTAGTGGTGAGGGCGTGATAGTCAGCTATAAAGTAAAATCTTTTATAATCTTTTTTCTGAAGTTCGACTAACTGCTTGATAGCTCCTAGATAGTTTCCGATATGCAATTTCCCCGAGGGCTTAAGTCCGCTTACAACAATTTTTGACATGTCTTTATTATAGACCACGCTGGCCATCTCCAAAAAGACAACTCCCCCCCCTAAATCAGCTTTGCTGATCGGGCGAGCACCCTCGGTGCTTTAGACCTAAATCAGCTTTGCTGATCGGGCGAGCACCCTCGGTGCTTTAGACCTAAATCAGCTTTGCTGATCGGGCGAACAGAAAAGTCGCTCTTCAGCGACTTTTCTGTTTTAGCCAAGACGTCGTCTTAACTAGATATAAAAACTAGTCCTTCTTTGCATCCAGCTTATCTAGTCCCAACCCTTTGACAAGGAAATAAATAACGGCAGCAATGATGATGAAATCAACAGAAGCCGTTATAAACTGCCCATAGGTTACTGGACCGATAGCAAGAGAATTCAGCCCTTCGGCTGAACCAAGAAGACCGCCAAGAAGGGGCTGAATAATATTTTCCACCAAAGAGGTTACAACTTTACTAATCGCTCCACCTAGGATGAAGCCGACGGCTAGGCCGACAACTCCCTGTTCACGAATAAATCTAATAAACCCTCGCATTTTTAATTTCAATTTAACGACCCTTTATAGCACATCCCTGGGTAATCTGTATATGAAGATGCCTCCGCCCAATGAGAGTGCCGCCATGAATACGAATATTATATTAAATCCAAATTGGGTAACCAAATATCCACCAACTACGGCTCCGATGGCGGCTGAAAAATATGCCATTGCCTCCCATGCTCCCCATTCTAGACCACCCTTACCTTTGTCTAAGTGCCGTGAGTAAACCTCATCATAGGCAGGATATTTAGTCGCCTCACCAATACCGATGATAATTTGGGCCACGATAAGCGTCGTCATTGAATCTACAAACATATAATAGATAAAGCCCAATGCCGTAATAAAGAAGCCGGCTACAATAATCAATTCATCCTCTTTAACCTTGTCGCTCAACCTTCCAACTATAAGAGTTGTTGCGGCGGCAGCTAGGGCGAATGCCCCGAAAGTAATACCCGCGTCTAAGGCGTCTCCTCCAACGTCTTTTACAAATATAGCGTAGATTGGTCCCAACATCGCTTTGGCTAAAAGCCATGCGCTATCTGCAAAAAGGAGAAGACGGATAGCCCTATTAAAAGGGATTCTTAAATATTTATTGTGTCGATGATAAGACCTTCGCACAAATTAATTATACAGGAAAGCAGAGGTTTTAAATTTCAACTACTATCCCGTTTAAAAAAACAGTAATAAGTTTGACAGCAATTTTTGAAAGTGATACTTCTAGAGAGTATATGAAAACAGTTGTAACAGGAGGAGCGGGATTTATAGGATCCCACATAGTAGATGCCTATATAAACGAAGGCCACGAAGTGGTAGTGATAGACAATTTATCTAAGGGCAAACTGGAGAACCTAAATCCCAAAGCCCAATTTTACAAAGTAGATGTTAGAGACAAGGAGTCCGTAGATAAAATATTTGATAAGGAAAAGCCGGATGTAGTGAATCATCATGCTGCCATGATTGAAGTGGCAAAGTCGGTAAGAGAACCTAGCGAAACTATAGAGGTGAATGTAGTGGGGACAATGAATTTGTTATCAGCTGCTGTTATAAACAATACAAAAAGGTTTATTTTTGCATCTACGGGTGGAGCAATATATGGAAGCCCCGAAGAAGTTCGTGTAGACGAATCATATGAACCAGCCCCATCTTCTCCATACGGACTTTCTAAGCTTTTGGGCGAAGAAGAGATAAGACATTATTCACGAGAGAACAACCTAGAGTATGTAATATTTCGTTATGCAAACATCTACGGCGAAAGACAAGATTCTAAAGGAGAAGCGGGAGTGGTGGCGATATTTTCAGAGTTGATGCGAGAGGGTGAACCTCCTACGATTTTCGGAGATGGCAACAAAACGCGCGACTATGTTTATGTAGGAGATGTCGTAGAGGCAAATGTGCTTGCCCTACAAAACGGCACGAATAACATCTTCAATATAGGTAGGGGAGTCGAGGTTTCCGATAGTCAGGTTTTCGAAACGGTAGCTAAGGCAGTTAATTTTAATGAGAAACCTAAGTTCGAACCGGTTAGGAGCGGAGAAGTTTTGAGAATTTCACTGGATGCCAAGAGGGCAAAAGAAGAGCTCGGGTGGGAACCTAAGATTAATTTTGAGGAGGGAGTAGCTAAGGTTGCGAGTAAATAGAGATATTCTCTATATTTCAATTACCACAGGCAGTATCATCGGACGCCTGTGGGTCTTGTGATAAAGGAATTGACCTATTTGATCTCTAAAGAGGGACTTGAGGTAATCAGCGTCTACATTCTGACGTTGAGGAAGACGTCCAATAATTCCTCTTACCTTGCGCCTAATCTCTCTTAAGAGCTCCTGACTATCTCTAAGATAAATAAATCCTCTAGAAATAATATCCGGATTTTTAAGAATTCTGCCGGTGCGTCTATCAATAGTCACGATAAGCACAACCATTCCGTCGTCTGCCAGCATTCTTCTATCCCTAAGAACCACTTCTTCAACATCTCCTACGCCGAGTCCATCAACCATTACGTAGCTTGTATCGTCTTTTTCGCCGGTTACCTCGAGGGTGTCTTTAGTGAGAAGGCAAACATCTCCATTATCTACTAACTTAACGTGGTCTCTTTTCATTCCTGCTTCTTCAGCTATGTGTCGTGCTACTGTGCGGAAGTGATAATAGGCATGGATTGGCATAAGAAATTTTGGTTTGAGAGTTTTGATGACTAATTTGAGGTCTTCTTTGCTGGCGTGACCACTGCTATGAATATCCATCAACTTAGAGTTGTGAATATAGTCCACCTGACGGGCAATATTGTCCGTCAGATTTTGGACACTTCTTTCATTTCCAGGCACAACTGATGAAGAGAAGATGACCGTATCTGTTTTTTTCAGTTGGATGTGCTTGTGTTCACCATTAACAATCCTAGTGAAGCCGGAGTTGGGCTCTCCTTGGGCTCCAGTTGTGAGAATGAGGACCTCCTCATCTTTATATTTGTTGACCTCTTGAATTGGAATCATGGTTGTCTCTTTAAACTTCATATAGCCAAGATTTTTAGCTATATCCATATTTTCCCTCATAGAACGTCCATTGACCGCGACTTTTCTACCATGCTTCTCGGCGATGCGAATGATTTCCAACATGCGGACAATCATAGAAGAGAAGGTTGTGAGGATAATTCTCTTTTTTGCTCCCAAAATTAACTCCTCAACATTTTTTTCAACTGTTTTTTCGGGAATGCCCTCTCCTTCTACAAGTGCGTTGGTTGAGTCCATCATATAGGTGTGAACTCCCATCTTGGCAACTTTTTCGATTTCATCAAAACGATAAATATTACCCTTTTCATCACGGTCGAGACGGAAATCTCCAAAGTGAACGATGTTCCCGATAGGGGTCTTTATGACCACTCCCATAGAATCCGGAATTGTGTGTTCCACCCCGAAGAATTCGAGGTCGAAGTGGCTACCGACTTTTTTCTTGTCGCCATAACCAACCGTTACAATGTTTAATTTAGGTGCGTTAGGAAATTCGGCCTGCCTTTTTTCAATAAGGGCTTTTGAAAACTTGGGAGTGTAGATGACCGGATTACCCAACTTTTCCATCAAGTAGGGAATAGCGCCTATGTGATCTAGGTGACCATGCGTTATAATAACCGCACGAATTTTTTCTTTTTTGGGCTCGAGGGAAGATATGTTGGGAATAATATAATCAATTCCCGGAGTGTCTTCTTCGGGAAACTGAAATCCCATATCTACGATTATGATGTCATCTTCATATTCGTAGTAAGACATGTTGCGCCCTATCTCCTCCAAGCCCCCTAGATTCACTACCCTTAACCCCTCTTTTTTGGAAGAAGATTTCTGTGGAGCTGTTTGCTTAACGACTATTTTTTTACTTGTCCCCCTGTTAGTGGTCGTCCCACCTCGATTTGTGGATCGACGCGAAACTGGCCTCTTGGAAGAGACCTGTTTAGTGGTTGTTTTTGTTTTTGTTGTCATAGTGGGGATGGGGAGAGTCGAACTCCCACGGACCGAGGTCCACAGCGCCCTGAACGCTGCGCGTCTGCCAGTTCCGCCACATCCCCTCAGGTTGCAATTCCTCGTAGTGAACCACTGTTCTACTACCAGGGTTTTATCGCCTGGACCTTATTAATTGTAAAAAAACACAAAATGGGCCAGAGGATTACAAAGGAGGTATACTTTATTAGCCCCAAGTATATTCACAATCTTAATAAATGCAACCTATTGCCCTTCGTTCACAATCGGCTTTCTCAAAGAACGCTTGGACTTCACAAACCAATCAGTAATGTTAGAAAATCTATCGTCAATCGTGTTTATTCTTCTTTCGTTATCAAATCCCCCTAAAGTTGGAGTGGACACATATACATAGTCGGGCGAATAGAGGAATATGGCTGGTATATCAGAGGCGATTTCGTTACTTATCTCCTTTAAAACCCTATTGCGCGTTTCAATGCTGAAGGTTTTTCTATATGTCTCAAGAAGGTTATCCACTTCATCGTTGTCATAAAGCGCTAAGTTTTGATCGGGGAAGAATTTTTTAGAAGAATGCCAAAAGGCAAAGAGGTCGTTACTCTCTTTGATGATATTTCCAAAAAGAATCATCTCATAGTCCGTATTTCTCAAAACATCTTCTTGAATATCTCTTATAGACCTAGTGATTAGTTCTACTTTGACGCCTAGAAGCTCCCAATCTTTTTTGACTTCCTCTGCTGTGCTCACCAAGAATGCCTCATCAGGAACTATGATTTTAAGATTGAGCCCCTCTAGGGATTCGGTGCTGAAATTGGTGGTTGGTTTGGGGCTTTGTTTGGTTGGACCAAAGAATGGTTCTCCCCGTCCATCAAGAATATCTTTGATAATGTTTTCTCTATCAATAGATGTTGAGAGAGCGCCTCTGACAGAGCGTTCGCTAAGAGCATTAGGGGCGAGGTTTTGGTTGATAAAGATGGCGTAATATCTAGAAGAAGTAATTGGATGTACTTGGTGACGGATAATAATGGGGCGTTCAGAGAGAGGTTCGACTGTGCTAAGGCCAAACCCGTCAATTTTTCCTAGGTTGTAGCCACTAATAAGTTCAGAATCCTTTTTATAAAACTTGAAGACAAGCCTGTCTATATAAGGAGCGCCTTTGAAGTATTCTTTGTTTACCTTAAGGGTGAAGCTTTCTATAAAACCACGACTATCTTTTTCGTGAGAAACGGCCTTGTAGGGACCTGATCCAATCGGGGCGAGCCCAAACGAAGATCTGGTGAAATTAATGACTGGAATATCTACAAAGATGTGTTTAGGGATGGGTCGGAGAGAAGAAAGATGGTCCTCCTCAAAGAAGGCGTAGCCATTTTGTAAATCAAATTGAACCTCGAGCTCACTAACCCTAGTGGCGGTTACGCCATTAAAGCTTCCCTGAAGCCAAGATCTGATTTCGGGGTTATGAATGATATCAATTGTATAAACAACGTCGTCAGCTGTTACTTTTTCGCCATCGTGCCAAAAAATACCCTCCTTAAGACGAACATTCCAAGTTTTGCCATCATCGGAGTGTTTAATAGTTTCTGCCATCTCCGCCAAACTAGCGAAGATAAGACGTGAAAGAGTGCGGTCGGTCTCGGTGGAGGCGCCTGTTGGCAAAATGGGATTGATAAAAGCCGGTTGACCGACAATACCCTCTCTGTACGTGCCCCCGTGAGCGGGGATGACGTAGGCATGCGTTTTTATGATGTAAGAGCCGTAGGTTATGGACGATGCCACTAAAAGGATGGCTGATAAATAAAAGACAAACCTTTCTCTTTTAGAGAGGACTTTAACTATCTTGGGTAAAGGATTCTTAAAAAAGATCTTCATTCTCCCGGGGTGTAGGGGATTATTAGTTAGGAATCAGATTTGCAATTGAAAGCAACGTAAATATAGCAACAGAACCAATGGTGGCCATAAAAAGTGTTCTTTCTATTCCTCTACGACGTTGATAGAATCCCCCCGAACCACCTCCGCCAAAAAGACCGCCAGCCCCGGATGAACGTTGTTGAAGTAAAATCAATACGATGGTGACGACGCCGGCTATAAGTTGCAAAACGGTAATTGTGTTCATTAATAAGTTGTATTAGCTTCGCCCAAAAGCTTATCACGAGAAGGGTAACTCTTACAACTTTTGGAAGTGTGGGTGTGATAAACTGGATGTATATGCGAAAGCAAACTTTGGTACTACTAATTTTGGACGGCTGGGGTGTTGGCAAGAAGGACGCATCCAATTCTATATATAAAGCAGAGCCCAAGAATCTAAACCATATTCGTTTGAACTATCCAGCAGGCACCCTGCAGGCATCAGGAATTGCGGTGGGTCTTCCTTGGAATGAGCCGGGCAGTTCCGAGGTTGGACACTTAACATTGGGCGCAGGCAAGGTTCTATATCAGGACTATCCACGCATTAGCTTAGCTATTAAGGATAAAACCTTTTTTGAAAACGAAGAGCTCATGCGCGCCATAAACCATGCTAAAGAAAACGGCGCCAAGGTAAATCTGGTGGGACTTTTAAGTGCGGGAAGCGACCATTCTTCTCTAGAACACCTACAGGCATTAATTGAATTGATGCAACAAAAGCAGATGGGTTTTGCCCTACATCTTTTTACAGACGGGATTAATAGCGCTCCCAAAGGAGCTCTGAATTTAATAAACAAAGTACCCCAAGAAAAGATTGCCAGTTTGTCGGGACGCCACTTTGCTATGGATAGAGATCTGCATTGGGACCGTACAAAAAGAGCGTATGAGGCGATGGTGGGCGTTTCAAAGAATATCCTCGGAGAAAATACGATTCCCACCCTTTTAGAATCTTTCTATGAAAGGGGCTTAACAGACGAATTTATAAATCCAACCCTTATAAGCGATGAATTAAAGATTAAAGACGGCGATAGTGTAGTGTTCTTCAATTTCCGAGAGGACAATATGCGTCAAATTACAGAAATGTTTATAGACGAGGAGGCGGGGGGGAGGGCTAACCCGGCAATGGGCATAGTGGAGGCGCAAAAACACTTAATTCCCAAAGACCTTCATCTCGTTACATTCACAAACTACGGCGATCGATTTAATTTACCCATCGCCTTTCCGGCGGATAATGTTGAAATGCCCCTAGGAAAGGTGTTGGCGGATGCGGGTAAGGTTCAGCTTAGATTAACCGAAAGCCAAAAATACGCTCATGTCACATACTTTTTTAATGGTATGCACGAGATGCCGTATAAGAATGAATACAGAGTAGTGGTGCCCTCCAGAGAAGAGGCGAAAATCACAGAGCACCCAGAGATGAGGGTGAGGGAAGTTGGCTCTCGGGCATTAACTGCCATTAACGAAGGCGTTTACGACTTTATATTAATCAACTTTGCCAATGCAGATGTGATGGCTCACATGGGAGATTTTGAAGCAACCATAAAGGCAATTAATTATATAGACGAACAGGTCGGTCTTTTAATGAGAGCGGTTTTGAGCTCGGGGTCTGTGATGGTGATAACTTCGGATCATGGCAATGCAGATAAGATGTTAGATATTAGAACGGGTATGGCGGAAACGGGACACAACATTTCGCCTGTGCCAATCTATGTAGTAGCCGGAGGATATGAAAGACCAAAAAGTGAGGCCCAAGCAGATGAGATAGAGAAGATAAATACAGGTGTTATATCTGATGTTGCCCCAACCGTTTTGGAATTAATGGGTATTCCCAAGCCCTCAGAAATGACTGGTATAGGTCTTTTCAACTATTTGAGATAATCTTTCCTAATACTTGCCATTTATAGGCAAGTTTGGTATTTTATTGCCGATGTTTCGGAACTCATATATTGCCGAGTTAGTGCATGATATTAGTTTTGCCGTTTTCCGCGTGAGTGCATTAATTGAACATGCCTTTTTAAGGAAAGAATTAGAAATGTCGGCAGTTGAGCTTTCTACATACGTTGACGAGAGCTCTATTCACAAACTGGAAAGATTAATCAATTTAGCCAATTCTCTTGAGGAAATAAGCGATATTAATACAAGTGTTCTAAATAGAGAGCTCGCCAACCTCAAGGAGCTTTTAGTGGCTGAATATATGGAAGAAATGCCGGATGAAGATATATCCGGAATGTTTGAGAAAAACAGCCAAGAGTTGCCGTTTAAAAAGGAAATTTCAAACGGCAATGAAACCAGGTCTGGCAAAGAGCCAAGTAAACGGCAAACGGAAATACTGGAATTCATACGGCAATTTGATGGCAATTGCCGTATGTCCGATCTTGCGACTAGATTCGGGGAGGTTAGCAAGAGGACTCTTCGCAATGATATATCATCTCTTATAAGGGAAGGGCGCATAGAGAGAATTGGGAGTAGGGGTCCATATAGCTATTTAAAGGCCATAAAAGAGGGGGGTAGAGATACTATATATAATAAGGAAGGAGAGCAGGATAATGATCATGTAAATATAGAAGAAGGATCAACAATTCTTCTTTCTGGCCCCAAAGTAGGAATTTTTGACACTTTTGAATAATCGTGTTTTTAAGCCATATTTTGGTGTAACACAGGGGCTTAAGCGCACGTTGTAAAGTGTAAGCAAGAGCCAAAGAGCTTTTCCACAGCTCACCCTTTTAGGGGGCTTGTTGCTTGTAGCTTGATGTACTAGAATTGCTCTAAGTCCCTGTAAAGGGATTTATCTTCTGCGCTATATGGCGCGAGGATTCTAGCAGTTTAAACCATAGGATGGCAGGTCGGTTGATCTACAAAGGTCCGCCTGTCGGGCTTTAAGTAGCGGCTTGTCCCGCTTGCAAGCGGAAATTAAAAACCGCAAAAGTCCACGACTGCCTAGCGCAAGTTGTGGCACAAAAAACTGCTAGGGGATTTTCCAAACATTGTCTTTGGTCGATGGCATGTTCTTGGAGTAAAAGATCCTGAGAAAATTTTAGCGCAAGCTAAAAAGTAAAAATACAAATTAAAATAAATGAGAAAATTAGGAACAATAGGCATATCAATTGCTACCGTTCTGTCTCTAGCTGGTGCAGGTGTTTTAGCTCCTGTTGCTGGCGCTGTTACTATTGCTGAATTACAGGCACAAATTGCCACACTTACAGCACAATTGGCAGCTTTGACAGGTGGTACTAGCACAACTGCTTGCTATGCCTTTAATGTGGACCTCACAGTAGGTTCAACGGGTCCAGACGTAACCACCTTGCAGAATTATCTTCAAGGCACTGGACACTTCACCTTTGCAGGTGGAGCCACTGGTTACTTCGGTCCGATCACTCAGACCGCTGTAGCTGCTTGGCAGGCTGCCAATGGTATAGCCCCAGCAGTTGGATACTTCGGTCCAATTTCAAGAGCCAAGTACAACACATTGTGTAGCAGTACACCCGCTACACCAGAAACACCTGGAACATCTAGTGGTTTAGAAGGTGGTTCTGGTTCAGCTGATTACAAGTTGCTCTCTACTTGGTCCGGCGAAGAGGTTGGCGAAGGCGCTGATGACGTAGAGGTTTCCGGTCTTGAAGTAGAGGCCATCGACTCTGATTTAGAGCTCAAAGCTGTTAGGGTCAACTTTGACCAAGGAACAGCCGACAACGACTTCGAGGAATACGCTGACGAGGTCTCTATCTGGCTTGATGGAGAAGAGTTTGGTCGCGTAGACGCGGATGACTTTAATGACGACAATGCTTTCCAGTCCACGATTGCCTTGGATAGCGGCGCAGTTGTTGAAGAAGGTGAAAAAGGAGAATTAGTAGTAGCTGTTTCAGGTGCTAGGAACATCGATTCAAACGATGTAACCGAAACCTGGACAGTTGATTTCACCCAAGTTCGTTACATGGACGCTGCTGGTTCTTCAGTTTCTGAAGACCCAGGCACAGGTACTCGAACCTTCTCGTTCGAGACATTTGCTACAGCGAGTAGCTTGGAACTCCATATTACGTTGGCTGACAATGATGCCGTTAACAAGGCACACTTAGTTGACGTGCACGCCACGGAGAACACTCGAGTAACCATCCTTGACTTCGAGTTGGAGAACAAGGGAGACACAGACCTTGAATACAATGAGTTTGGCGTCAACCTTGACGTGACGGGTAGTGCTGACGTTGACGATTTCATCGCTGGTGGTACTTCACCGCAGATCTACCTCGTCCTTGACGGGGAAGATTATGGTACGGCTTCTTACCAGGATGATGCTGATGATATCAGTGTAGGTACCGACGAGGATATCTTGTTTGATGATGTTAACTTCACTCACCCTGCTGGCGAGACCGTCAGTGGACAGATTGAGGTTACCATTAGAGGTCTGGATGAAGACCCTGATGTTGGTGACACAATCCAAGCTACGCTTGGAGAGACCGAAACTGACCAAACCGCTCTCGTTGATGTAAGAGACGAATCTAACACTCAGTTGGCTGATGCCCAGATAACCGGTTCGGCAGCTGGTGAAGCAAACGAGATTCGTGATGTAGGATTTGACATAGCGCTTGTAGGGACTCCGACAGCTGTAAAGACCGCTGGAAACGCCTCTACGGGAACTAGCGATTCTGCTGAATACACCATTACATTTGATGTAACTGCGTGGGGCGGAAGTATCTTCATCGATGCTACGAGCCCAACTCGTGCAGGAACGACAGAGTCCAATGTTACTACGTCTGTCAGCACAGGTACGCTGACAACTGACATTAGGACCGATAGTGGTGCGAGTGAAAGTGCAAGCGCATTTACAGTACTGGAGGGTCAAACCGAAAGGTTCAGCGTCATTGGCCGTGTTGGCGATGGTGACGACGACCTTGCGGATGGATACCTAGACATGTCGTTGAGCAGTCTAAGGTATAACCTGACAGATGCTACAGGTACTCTTACGTACACCCTCAACCTTGGAGAGTTTAGAACTCCTGCGGTTTTCTTGGACGACCAGGAATAGTGAATTCCTAAGTTATCTAGTAAATCCACATTTAGAGAATTTTCTCTAGATGGGTTGGCAGAAAGCCGCCGAAAGGCGGCTTTCTATGTTTTCTATCAAGGCGAAAATTAGCTGTTATTTGTAAATATAAATTCTAGCTATAATTGGATTAGAAATGGTGACAGATTCTTTTTATAGAAAAACTATAATTTGGTCTCTTTTAGGACTGGCATTTGTGCCCGTGGTGATTACTTCTAATACTTTGGTTTCTTTGATTATTGCTAAAGTGGCTTTCACCAGGTTTTTAATCGCCTTAGCTTTGGTTTTTTTAGCTATGTTTCTTTTTAAGAAAAAAGATTTTGTTGATTTTTTGAACTGGAGTTTTCTTAAAAGTCCGATTTTTATATCCCTCTCTTTTTTTACAATTTTAGCTGGAATCAGCACCTTCTTGGCAGGCAATCCTTATAGGTCGTTCTTTGGGACCATTTTAAGAGGAGAAGGGTATGTGCATCTTCTCTACATGTTCACTTTCTTTGCATTGACATCTCTAGTTTTTAGAAGGAAACAGTGGCTTCAGTTTTTCAAAGCAAGCATTGTTACGGGGGCGATGGTATCGGCGGACACGATTTTGTCGTATATACAAACCGGAGAGAGGGCAGAGGGGATCTTTCTTAGGAACCCCACGTTTATTTCGGCTTATCTATTGTTTGCAATCTTTAGCGCTCTTATTGTTTTGGTCTATGAAAATAGGCGAAGTTGGAAGAAGTTCTCTTATGCCGTTCTAGGCCTTTCTGTAATTGGTCTGGCGGTTTCTAACACAAGAAGCATTATTTTAGGATTAATAGTAGCCCTACTAACTACGGCTTTTTATCTAGCCGTTAAGGCGGGTGGAGCTAGGGTCAAACTATTAGGCAAACACATCAGTATTCGCAACTTGGTCATTCAACTCTTTATACTCTTAGCCCTCTTCGGGGTTATTTTCATCTTTACATTGAATAATTCTATTTGGGAGAGAGTTCCCGGGTTGAATAGATTCTCTGAGCTCTCAACACAAACTCAAACAATCCAATCCAGATTTGTAGCGGCTAAGATTAGTTTGGCTTCGATTAATCCGACCAGTGTTGGTTTTGATAGGTTTTTATTTGGTTGGGGGCCGGATAGCTATAATGTAGCTTTTAATAAATACTTCGACCCAAAGATTCAAAGATATGAGACAAAATTGTTTGATCGGGCACATAACCAAGTTATGGACGTGCTTGTGATGAACGGTCTGTTGGGGTTGGTGGCGTACCTATCTATTTGGTTTTTCGCCTTCAGGGCTACCCTAACGGCCTCTTTGAGCAATGAAGACAAGGGTAAAGAATTATTATTAAAATCCTCAATGATATTCTTTGCCGTAGCTTATTTTGTTCACAACCTGGCCTTTTTTGACCAAATATCTACATATGTTCCCGTATTTGTTTTCTGGGGGTTCTCTTCTTACGTTTTGCAGAGAGAAAAATCTAAACCCAGCTACGAATTCATCAAGACCCCTAAATGGATAGCAGTAATTTTGGGGTTGTTCTTGCTGGCGTCTTTTTATGTAACCGCATTTATTCCGTATAGACAGACAAGCAAGCTTACAGAAGGCCTAAGGAAACAAAACCCGACATTTATAATGGAGCACATGGACGAAATATCCAGCCCTCTCAATTATGCTCAGGCCGAAATCAGAAAAAAGCTTGTTTTATCACTCGCAGATATAATTAACGACCCGAGAGCTAAACCGCTGATTAATAAATCTTGGGCCTTAATGGAAGAAATAATTTCTCTAGAGCCCCAAGAGCCGAGAAATATGGAGGTTTTAGCGCTCTCATATCAAACTTACGGAGAGAATAGCGGATCACCCGAGCTTATAAAGCGGGCGGAAGAACTATTCAGACAGGAGCTGGAACTTATCCCGGGAAGGCAGGAAACGCTTTTCTTGCTAGCCAAAAACTTAATAACCCAAGGCAGGTTAGAGGAGGCGCTTGGTGTAGCAGATGATATTTTGGCGACAGATTCCAGTTCGGCGAATGCTAATCTTTATTATTCAATGATAATGGCTCCATTAGATTGGAGTGGTGCGCATGGAATAGACGAACTTATGAAAGATTTATTCTACGAAAATAGGAAAGCTTTTAACGTCTATATAGAAATAAGTGAGCAGGAGATTACTTATTACCGAAACATGCACAGGCTCTATCTAGTCCATTATGCTCGCCAGCGCGACGGAGGAGCCTTCAGAAGCGTGCTCTCAAGGGCCATTAGGATGGAAGATATCCTCCAGTCAATTCAGACGGAGCAGATTCCTAACGGGTTTATGGATGAGCCGATGGGAAGCATGAAACAGGTGCTTGAACAGGCCCTAAACTTATTTGATCAGTTTGGATGGGAGGGCGTGAGTTTTTAGATTCTTTAGCTGGTTTTTTGGCATGTTATCCTACAGAATAGGACAAAATATAATAATTAGTAATTGCTCTTAAGAAATGGAAAAAACATTTAGTGTACAAAATTTAATCAAGTTTTCATTTATACTCTTAGCTTTTACTCCTTTTGCCATTACCCATGGAACTCTTTTCCCATTTATGTTTGGCAAAGCGGTCTTTATACGATTTATGATAGGTGTTTCGGGCGTGCTGTTTGCTATAGGAATTCTAAACAAAAAGAACCCTATTCACCTTAAATTAGGCAGATTATTTAATCCCCTGATGATTGCCTATGCGGTTTTCATGCTTTTGGTCTTGGCTAGCACCGTTCTATCCGTTAATCCCTATAGGTCTTTCTGGGGCAACGTAGAGCGTTCGGAAGGGTTTTTGATACTAATCTATATGCTTCTATCTTTTCTTGGCACTTTGCTCTTCTTTAATAAGAAGGACTGGCTAAACTTTTTCAAGGTGAATCTCCTTGTAGGAGGCGTGATAGCCATAAACGTGTTTATAGAATGGCTTGGGGGAGCTCACCGCCCAGATGGAGCCTTCTTAGACAATTCGGCGGTGACCGCCGCCTATGCCCTCTTCACCCTCTTTTTTGCCTTAATAGTCGGCATCTTAGATAAAAACAAAATATGGCGTTATCTAAGTGGAGGGATTGCCATAACTGCCGTGGTCACTATTGTTGCAACGGGGACTCGAGGAGTGATGGTGGGATTGGTAGCGGCCATACTCGTCACGCTTTTACGTTTGGTGTTGACTAAAGAACCATACGTTAAACTGCACCTATTCAAAAAATCCATCAATACTAGAAAACTATCAGCCGGACTACTTTTATTAATTGCCGTCTTCTCAATTGTATTTATCTTTACTAGAAGCAACTCTATTTGGCAGGGAGTTCCCGGCTTAAATAGGTTAGCCGAAATCTCTAGCACAGACCCAGCTACCCAAGCGCGCCTAATCAACATAGGCATAAGCTTAAATGCCATTAACCCAGCCAATGTGGGAGCCACAAGGAGTTTATTTGGCTGGGGTCTGGAGGGTTATGTCAATGCTCACAACCAGTTTTACAACCCAAGCATCCAGAAATTTGAAACCCCTTGGTTTGATCGAGCCCACAACAAGATATTGGACGTGTTGGTTATGAATGGGGTGCTTGGTTTAATGGCATATCTTTTTATGTGGGGCGTTCTCTTCCGGAAATCCTTTAGTGTCAAACCTGAGGAAGAGTATGGGCAATCAAACAAGGAATTTTGGACTTCTTTAACAATCGGAGGAATTGTTACGGCTTATTTTGTGCAGAGCCTGTTCTTCTTTGATTCAATTGCTATCTATATACCACTCTTTAGCTTGCTCTCTTTTAGCGCATACACCTATTACGTGAAGAACAGAGAGCCCCAAAATGAAGATGTTGAGATTAGTAGATTCTCTACATCCGTAAAATTGGGTTCAGCAACGTTGGGGGTGCTATTAATCGTTTTGTTCATTTGGGCTTCTATTATTCCTACATATCAGATGAGGACGATGTTTGGTGAATTGAAACGGGAGCATCTTGATGCGGATGATGTTCGCAGAGTAACCGCACCAGATAACTTTGTTCAGGCGGAGGTGAGATCAATCATGCTCTTTAGTGCCCTAGATAGGTTATCGAAAGAAAATCTGACAGATATTCTTCCTCAAATGCTGAAATTAGGGGAAGAGGCGTTGGAGAAAACCGACAACAGGGCTCGCAGAGAGCATGAAATGGGGGTTATCTACAACGATGCCTTTAAGGCCTTTGAAAAAAATGAGTATTTAGTACTAGGAGAAGAACATTTAAGAAAATCAATGGATTTAGTTCGTGGGAGGCAAACCACAGCTTTTATGTTGGCGGAGAACTTAACGCTTCAGGGTAGATTTGATGAAGTAAAAGAGGTGATGGACGCCGCTAGGGCAGCCGAACCGGAGGGTGCCAATATAGATATATTTTATCTTAGCTACCTGGCGCCAAGTGACCTGAACGGAAGCAACGGGACGATAGAAAAACTAAAGAAGATTTATATAGGAGGAGATAGTATTGAGAAGAATCGTATTATAAACGATGCAGAGATTCTCTATCTGAGAGAAAGCTATAGCAACCATCTTCACTATGCACACCACATAAGAGACGAAGCTCTTTTCCGAAGATTTATATTACGAACAATCGAGATAGAAAAAGCTCTAAAAGAGATTATAAATTTTCAAGCCGAAAACGGGCTTATTAAGAGGTCAGTGGATACAAGGGAGACGACATTTACGCAGGCATTAAGTGTTTTGAATCAATATGGTTTAGATGCGATAAATTTGAAGTAATTAGTTGCTTGAACTTTTAATAATTATGATTCACGAACAGCAAACTTCTTTATCTTTAGTATGACAAAGACACTAAGCATAACAAAATTGGCAAAGCTGTTACTTATATCACTAGCATTGACTCCTCTTATAGTCACTCAAAATACGCTTTTTCCTTTTATATTCGGAAAAACATTATATTTGAGATTAATAGTTGCTTTGTTCTGGATGATTTTAACTTTTCTTGTATTTAGCAAGAAAGGAAAAAACTTTTTAGAAAAAATTAACTTCGGATTATTTAAAGATTATATTTTTCTAAGCGTTTTTGCTTATATCGGACTAGCTTTTGTAAGCACCTTGACGGCTCCAAATATAACCAGGGCTATTTTTGGCACAATAGAAAGGGGCGAAGGGTATACGAACCTAGTGGTTTTATTAGCCCTATTAATTGGAACCTTATTAGTTTTTGAAAAAAAGGATTGGCTTATTTTTATGGCTTTGTCTGTATTTACTGGATTGCTGGTAGCTCTAGACGCCGTAACAATGTTTATTGTTACGGGTTGGCGTCCGAACGGTTCTTTCGTTGGAAACCCCGCCTTTATAGCTACGTATCTTATATTTGTGATTTTTGCGGGGCTTGTGATCCTTGCTTATGAAGATAGGCGCTATTGGCGCTACGCCGTCTATCTAACAATGCTTTTTGTCATTGCTGGTTTGGCGGTTGCCAATACTAGAGGATCTTTTGTGGGCATATTCGCTGGCATAATCGTTGCTTCTATATACCTTGCGAAAAGGGCCGGGAAAGTTAAGTTTCGAGGCGTTAGAATGCGTAACCTATCAATTGAAATACTTATTCTAACAGCTATTTTTATATCCATTTTCGGACTTACTCTCAGAAGCCCTGTTTGGGATAGGGTGCCTGGATTTGATAGGTTGTCGGAGATATCTTTTGAGGATAGCACTGTTCAATCTCGCCTTATATCTGCCAAGATTAGTTTAAATTCAATCAGGCCTAGTAATGAAGGATGGGGTAGGACATTTTTTGGTTGGGGTCCAGATAATTTCAATATAGCTTTCAACAAATATTTTGATCCATCTTTTCAGAAATATGAAACTCTTTGGTTTGACAGAGCTCACAACAGATTAATTGACGTGATAACCATGCACGGCTTGTTTGGTTTAGTCGCTTTTATGAGTATATGGTTTTTCGTTTTTCGTTCTGCATTTAAGAAAATTCAAGAGAACGATGAAAAACTGGTTGCGCGAAAAATACTAATCAATACAGCGGTTTTGTTTTTTGCTACTGCCTATTTTGTCCAAAATTTATTTCTATTTGATCAAGTATCTACGTTCGTGCCTCTATTTATGTTCTTGGGTTTTGTTATCTATTTGAATAAATCTGATAAACCCACAATGTTCGATTCGCCTAGACGTATTTTGCTAATAAAATATTTATTTGCCTCTTTCGCATTATTGTTTATAACTTTCTTTATCTATAACAGCGCTATTCCAGCTTTCCAGATGAAGGTGTTTATTCAGCACTTGCTAGCTAAAGATCTGACAGGAGTTACGGTGGATATAGATAGAATAACCCTACCTTATAATTATGCTCAAGCGGAAATTAGATCAAAGGTATTTTCTTTTGCCACTGCCAATCTCAACAATCCCAAGGCCTCTCTCCTTATAAACAAATCCATTAAACTAATGGAAGAAGTTATATTAAATGAGCCAGCAGAGCCACGACACTTATTGGAGATGAGTTATTTTTACGAGAGCGTTGGCGACTTACAAAACAGGTTAGATTATATCAAGGTCGGAGAAGAAAAATTGCGTACAGCCATTGATTTAGCCCCGGGTAGGCAAGATTTATACTATAATCTCGCCCAAAATTTAATTAGTCAGGGCAAATTAGATGAAGTCAAAAAGACAACCAGAGAATTAATTGCCCTAGAACCCAACTCTATGGTGGGCGGGCTTTATGAAACAGCTCTTTTAGGTCCAATAGATTGGAATGGCGAATATCAAACAAATGAAAAGATAGAAAAACTTTTTTTGGAAAACGAGATTCCTTTTAGAGGAAAATATTTAATTTTTTACAGGAAAATTGGAGAAAGATACCTCAAATACTTTTATAAAGAAAAAAACTTAATTGATTTCCGCAAGACATTAGTGCGCGCAATCAAAATAGAAGAGCTTTTATTAGATATTCAATCAAAGCAGTTTGAGGATAGATTAATTCTAGAGATTCAGGACTCGGACGTAGATAATCTAAAAAATGGTCTAATTAAATTTGATGAGTTTGGCTTTTCTGGAATTAACCTCTAACCTTAGAAAGCTCAAAGAAAGAAACAAAAGAATGAGTTCATTTTGGAAAACGCGAATAGCAACTTTGGTTTGGGGGTTTATTGTCAGTATTATCTTTACGGGAAAATTAATAGTTGCCGTGCCTATGTTTACGGTGATGGTAATAGGCAACACTATTTTGATGAAAATATTTATAAAAGAGTCGGACACAAAGTCCTTGAAAAAGAACATTGAATAATATAAATAAATAGATACACACTATGAATTCAAATGAAAAAACAGCAGTTGTGGCTGGGGCGGGTGGATTTATAGGTTCACACTTAGTCAAGCGCTTGAAAAACGATGGTTATTGGGTGCGAGGCGTTGATCTGAAATATCCAGAGTTTTCGAAAACCGTTGCAGACGATTTTATTATCGGAGACCTTAGGGATCCGGCCGTTTGGAACGCTGTTTTAGACAGACCATTTGACGAGGTTTACCAGCTGGCAGCCGATATGGGTGGGGCGGGCTATGTTTTTACGGGGGATAACGATGCGAATATAATGCACAACTCCGCTCTTATAAACTTAAACCTTCTTACTTTGGCGCAAGAACGTAAGGTGGGCAGAATCTTTTATTCTTCGTCTGCATGCATTTACCCAAAATACAATCAAGAAAACGCAGAAACCCCGCACACGGCTGAGCATACCGCCTATCCTGCCTATCCAGATAGTGAATATGGTTGGGAAAAGCTTTTTAGTGAGAGAATGTACTTATCTTTTAATCGTAATTATGGATTAGATGTTAGAATTGCAAGATTTCACAATATTTTTGGTCCGGATGGAGCTTGGAGGGGGGGGAGAGATAAGGCGCCAGCCGCAATTTGTAGAAAAATTGCTGAAGTAGAAGATGGTGACGAAATAGAAATTTGGGGAGACGGTGGACAGACCCGCTCTTTTCTATATATAGACGAATGTTTAGATGGGATTGGCAAATTAATGAAACATCCGAATTTCAGTGGGCCCGTTAATATCGGTTCTGAAGAAATGGTGAGCATCAATCAATTAGCTGATATGGTTGCAGAGATTGCTGGTAAAAAGATAAAAAAGAAACACATAGAGGGCCCCTTAGGTGTGCGTGGTAGAAATTCTCACAATGACCTTATTAAACATCATTTGAATTGGGCTCCATCTAAACCATTACGCGAAGGACTCGAAGAGACTTATAGGTGGATAGAAAAACAAGTCAAAGATGCACGCGAGAAAGAGGGCAAAGAATATAAATCTTAATGAAAATTCTATTTACGGGACTAGAGAATGAGCGTTATCGTCCCGAACTTGGCAAAACCAATGAGCACAACAACTTTTATTTATTATTAAAAAGTAATCCGAAGAACGAAGTTATATATATTCCATTTGATAGGGCACTTAAAGTAGGTAAGCGAGCTTATAATCAAGAGCTTTTAGATACGGTAAGGAGTGAAAAACCCGACCTTTTTTGGGCTTTTATGTATACGGATGAATTAGAACCCGAAACGCTCGACGAAATTAAGAAACTAACCACAAGTGTCGCTTGGTTCTCTGATGACCATTGGCGATTGGATAATTATTCTAGATTCTGGGCACCACATTTTACAAAAGTAATTACCACTTGGTCTAAGGCAAAAAAACGTTACGCAAAATATGGCATTACGAACGTGATTCGCTCTCAATGGGGTTTTAATCCGGGACTTTATAAGTCAGTTGTTGTTCCAAATCATAACATAGGAGTTTCTTTCGTAGGCATGCAAACGTCTCATAGAAAAAAAATAATTGATAAATTGCGGAAGGCAGATATTAATGTATTTGTGCGTGGCTATAAATGGTCTGAAGGAAGGGCAAGTTTTACTGAGATGCTTGATATATTTTCTCGTAGCAAGATTAATCTGAACTTAAACCCACCTATGTCTGCACTAGCCCTTAAGCCATTCGCTCAAATCTTTTTCAGAAGACGTAGAAATTTGATCGTACCAGATTTTTTGCATATCTATCCGAACATACGTTCCTATTTCCAGAAAAAAATTCCGCAAATTAAAGCACGACCGTTTGAAATCACCGGTTCGGGTGGATTTTGTATTACGGGCGATGCCGACGATATGGAAAGTTATTTTGAGCCAGACAAAGAAATAGTCATTTATAAAGACACGAAAGATCTAATCAAGAAGATTAAATATTATTTAGAGCACGAAGAAGAGAGAAGGGCAATTGCAAAAGCAGGATATGAGCGCGCATTAAAAGAGCACACATATCAAGCACGACTCGAAAAGATATTTGAGGAACTCGGTTTAAAATAATGAAGTTAATTCCAGAGAAACTTTATAAAAAGATTGTTACGCTTGTTCCCCTTCCATGTGTTGATCTTATAGTCGTTTACAATGGAAAGTTTCTTTTAGGGAAACGTAGAATTGAACCAGAGGCGGGGAAATGGTGGCCACCCGGAGGAAGGGTTTTAATCGGGGAAAAACTCTTAGATGCTACCGAGAGAAAGCTTAAAGACGACCTAGGCCTTAGGACAGGATATCGTGAGCCCAAGTTTTTATTAACGGAAGAAACTATCTTCAAGAATTCTAAAGGAGGATATGTGAGACACACGGTTAATGCGGCCTACTTAGTAAAGCTGATCAAAAAACCAGACATGAATTTTGAAAAATCTGGTATATCCGACTTTTCCGAAATTAAGTGGTTTGAAAAGATAAACAAAAATTGGCACCCCTACGTTAGGCATTGTTTAGAAAAAGCGGGGTTTATACCCCCACACCTAAAAAATAGGTGTGACCTGCTGGAGCAAGGAGGGTTTAAATAAATAAACCGTAGAGTTAAAGAAAGCCCCAAAGTATTGACGTCAAAAGGGTTAATTTGTAACTTAATGACTGTATGAAGAAAACAACCGAAAACTATCTACGCAACCACGTTGATGTTATGACTAAGGTTGTAGATGTTCACGCAGATACTATTGTTGAAATAGCTAATGCCGTTATCGATTGCTATAAAAACAATGGCCAGTTGGTTCTGTTTGGAAATGGAGGTTCAGCAGCTGATGCTCAACATATCGCTGGAGAACTGATTGGTAGATACACAATGGAAAGAAAAAGCTTGCCCGCGGTTGCATTGAATACAAACGTATCAATTATGACAGCGCTTTCAAACGACTATTATTATCATTCTCTTTTTGAGAGACAAGTAGAAGGGGTTGTTCGTCCCGGTGATGTTGTAATTGGGATTAGCACAAGTGGTAACGCAGGAAATGTTATTCGAGGCATTCTTAAAGCAAGAGAGATGGGTGCAAAAACAATTGGATTTACTGGTGAGAGTGGAGGAGAATTAAAAGATAAAGTAGATATCTTATTAAATATCCCCTCGAATGTTACGGGACACATTCAAGAAGCGCACATTGCTGTTGGACATATTATGTGCGAACTCGTAGAGATAGGCCTTTTTAAGCCTACAATTTTTGAATAGATATGAAAGTGGAAAAAACGTCTCTCGAGGGAGTATTGCTTGTTAAACCTGAACTAGTCATTGATGGTAGAGGTGAGTTTTTTGAGGATCTGCGTGGGTCTTTTTTTGAGACCTATAACGAGTCAAAGTATAAAGACCACGATATTAAAATCCATTTTGTTGAAGACGACATTTCCGTTTCTAAGAAGAATGTGCTCCGCGGTATCCATGGAGACGATAAAACATGGAAGTTAGTTTCATGTGTTCACGGAAAAGTTTTCTTTGTGGTGGTTAACTGTAACAAAGAGTCCTCTGGGTTTGGAAGATGGGAATCATTTGACTTGAATGAAGAAAATCGCTGGAAAATTTTAGTACCGCCGATGTATGGCAATGGATATCTAGCCCTAACCGATAAGGTTATCTTCCAATACAAACAATCTTCACACTACAATCCTGATGGACAATTTAGGTATAAGTGGGACGACCCCGAGTTTGGCATCGATTGGCCGGTAGAAAATCCGATTTTATCTTCGCGTGACGCTGATGAGAAATACATAAACACAGAGTGAAAATATTATTAGTCAATTATAAGTACGAATACGATAGGGGCTGGAATAATCTAGGGAGACGTTCTACGAGCTACTATTTGGAATATCTACCTCTTAAAGCTGTTGCGGAAGAGCATGGGCACTCGGCAGACATCTTTTATATCGACGAAGCCATTATGACTAAGGGGATTGAGGGAGCCCGAAAAATGTTTTGGGAATACATTATGACTAAAAAACCAGATGTATGTCTAGCGGGGTTCAATGAATATGATCTTGGTAAAAAAGTTTATTGTAGGGTAAAAAACGAGACCTCCACAGAACTTGTTTATATTGGGGACGACGATACTTGGCGTTGGGAGCGAGTAAGTCGCCATTTTGCAGATTGTTTTAATTGGATTCTCACTTATGATGGTCGGGCGATAAAGAAGTATAAAAGCATTGGATGCAAGAACATCATTCATCATCAGCCCGGTGTAGATTTAGAAACGTATCACAAGTTGGAGAATGCCAAAAAAGATATCGATGTCAGTTTTGTTGGCCTTTGGTCTAAACCAAGAGAACAACTCATCCATTATCTGCGAAAACAGGGTATCGATGTGTTTGTTCGCGGTGTGGGTTGGCCCGAGGGACCAGTTAGCCAAGAAGAGCTAATCAGGATTATTAATCGAAGCAAGATAGCCCTTTCTTTAAATACGCCGGCGTTTTATTTCGGTTGGCGTCCGATAGTGCGCTTATTTTTCCGTAGGGCATATTTTGGGGAGGGAGGCCTACCCATCAAGCTGGATATTCACAATTTCTTTGACAACATACGTTCGTGGTTCATGAAAAGAAATGCCCAGGTTAAATCGCGCCATTTTGAAGTACCGGCGTGTGGAACATTGGAGATGACTCAAGATGCAGATGATATGAGAGATTATTACAAACTAAGGGAAGAGATTGTTGTGTACGAGAATAAAGAGGACTTAGTAGAAAAAATCAAATATTATTTAATGCACGACGAAGAACGTGAAGCAATTGCCAAGGCTGGATACGAGCGCACTATACGCGAACATTCTACCAAACAGCGCTTTGAGGATATCTTTAAGATGATGGGCAAGCCGCTATAACTAACAGATTATCATTTGTTCTCATGAGGACATATAAAAGATTTAAATCAATAATTGAAGAAGGGGGGGGCAGGCTTTTGGTAAGAAAGATTTGGATGCGTGCGACCGCACGATATGATACTAATTATTTTTTTCATGAATTGCCCCACGGTGTGCCACCGGGTGAGCTGGAGGAGATTAGCATTTTAGTGGGCGACGGCGATGAGGCAATAGCCGAAAGAATCATAGCCGCATTTCATCGAGCGATTGCAGATGAAGAGGGTGCTAGTAAGAGTTATATTGATGCTTGGGATAATAATCACGAAGTCTATTACGGGGAGCTTCTAGACCTTTTGCATTCTAGAGATTCTTTAGGTCTTGCTTATTATTTTGCAAACATGCATCGTCGGAAATCAACCTATGGGATTTCGGGGAGCGTTGTAGAGAATAGAAGGCTGAAGAGGAGCTCTTTTTTAAGGGATAAAGAACTCACATGGATGAAAGACATCTTGGTTTCCTTGGCTGAGTCGCTTGGGATTCTGCCTTTTGAGGCGGTTGTGCCCTATGTTGAAAAAAAGAACATGTATATAGATTCGGATATGCTTGCCGAGAAGATTAGTAAATATATGGGTATAGAAATTTTTCTCCCCCCCGTTGAAGGGGGATTATTTAAATTGAAATTTAGAGAGGGATTCTTGGATTACAGGGATATGTGGTCGTTATATGCCGCTTGGAGAATCAACAAAAATATTGAAGAGGGTATCTCGATTGCTGAGATAGGAGGTGGTCTCGGGAAGGTTGCGATTTATACATCAAGATTTGGATTTAAAGATTATTCTTTGTTTGATCTTCCGATTATGAACGCCATGACTGCATGGCATCTCATTAAGTCGTTGCCTGGACAAGCCATTACCTTATATGGAGAGCCTAATCGGGAGGATGTGATTCGTGTTTTACCATACTGGCTGTTTCCGCAGAAGAAATACGGATTGGTTTTGAACCAAGACTCTTTTCCCGAAATAGAAAGAGGTGTGATTGAGCGATATTTAAGAGATATAAGGAAAGCTACAAAGTATTTCCTGAGCATTAATAATGAGCACCAAGCACCACTTTTCCCGGGATCGGAAGGTCGAAACTTGGTAGTGCCCGAAGTGATAGAAAAGGTGGGCGGATTTAAGAGGGTGTATCGCTTTCCGTTTTGGTTGCGAAAAGGATATGTAGAAGAGCTCTATGAGATTTCTCCTCAGTCGAGTTAAAATACAGGACAAGATGAACTACAAGAACATCGTTTGTGACCCAAAGAGGTTGATTAAGAATTGTCGAGTATGTGACTCAGAGAATCTCGAACTTGCTATCGATCTGGGTTTTCAGCCTTGGGGTAATCATTTTCTCAAAAAAGAAGAAGTCGGCAAAGAGCCCTTCTATCCTCTACGTGTTGTTTTTTGTATGGACTGCAAGACCCCACAGTTGGACTATACCGTTCCTAAAGAGACAATGTTCGCCGAACATACTTATTTATCGGGAGTTACAAAAACATTGAGCGACCACTTTAAGTCAGTTGCAGAAGAGGTCGATAGGAGATTCTTTAACGGAATTAAGAATAAATCGGTGTTGGATCTTGGTTCTAATGACGGCACCCAACTCAAGCATTTTAAGAACCTTGGCTACGACGTGCTCGGAGTAGAATCAGCTACGGTGCCGGCACAAATTGCCAATGATGCTGGTATTCCCACCGTGCATGCTTTTTTTAACCTCGAATCTGCTAAAAACTTAGGAAAGAAATTCGACGTCGTTAACGCTGCCGGATTTTTCTTCCATCTTGAAGAATTGCATTCCGTGTGCGAAGGGATAAAAGAAGTTTTGGCAAAAGATGGAGTATTCGTCATTCAATTTCTATATATGAAGCGAATTGTGGAAAATTTGGCTTTTGACCAGATTTATCACGAGCACCTACTCTATTACAACCTAAAGAACGTAGAAACACTTCTGAATCGTCATGGCCTTTCTACGTTTGACGCCTATTTAACGCCAGCTCATGGAGGTTCAATGGTGGCGTATGTAACACATAGGGACGCAAAAACGCCCTCGGAACAACTCAAAGCTTACGTTGAGCAGGAGAAAAGAGATAAGAGCAACGAATACGAAACATATTTGGGGTTTGCGAAAAGACTTGAAACGATGAAGCAGGAAAATATTGCATATCTTGAGCAAAAGAAAGCAGAAGGCAAGAAGATCTACGGCATGGGTGCTCCGGTGAAAGGCAATACGTTAATGAATTATTTTGGAGTCGACTCGAAATATCTTGATTATCTTGTAGAAAAGAACGAATCACGTCGTGGGCTCTATTCGCCTGGGTCGCACCTAGAGATTCTGATTGAAAAAGAATTAAAAGAATTACCAGACGTCTATTACGTGCTTGCCTGGAATTTCAAAAAGGAAATTTTAGCCAATAATCAAGAGCTAATTAAGGATGGAGTGGAATTTTATTTTCCCATTAATCCCAAGGAAGTGTAGAATAGATTTGCTATGAAAATTTTGGTTACAGGAGGCGCTGGATATATTGGTTCTGTATTGGTTCCCAAGCTTTTAGAATTAGGTCACGAAGTAACCGTCATAGATAGCTTCATGTTCGGTCAGCGATCGCTCTTTGATGTGATGTATAATAGAAACCTTAACTTACTTAAAGGAGATGTTCGTGATGAAGATTTGATGAGTGAACATATGAAGGATAAAGATTTTATAATTCCCTTGGCCGCACTTGTTGGTGCGCCTCTTTGTGACAAGAGTCCCGAGGAGGCAAAGGGAGTGAATCTCGATGCTATCGAACTAATTATTAAGCTTCGCGACAAAGATACTCAGAAGATAATATTTCCAAACACCAATAGCGGTTATGGCTATATGGAAGAGGGAACAAGCTTCTGTGACGAGCAGAGCCCTCTTCACCCAGTTTCTCTCTATGGAAAACTTAAGGTTGATGCAGAGAAAGCACTTTTAGATGATGGAGAGGCGATAACCTTACGCCTTGCTACGGTTTTTGGCATCAGTCCGAGGATGCGTCTTGACCTCCTGGTCAACGATTTTGTATTTACTGCGGTTAAAGAGAGGAGGATGAAAGTGTTTCAGCCCCACGCTAAGCGAAACTACATTCATGTTCGGGATGTTGTTAAGGCGTTTATTCACGCGATGAACAACTTTGAGAAGATGAAAAATGAGCCGTATAACGTTGGTTTATCAACCGCGAATTTAAGCAAGCAAGAACTCTGCGAGGAAATTAAAAAACAGATTTCGGAATTCGAATACGAGATTTCAGAAGGGGAAGATCCAGATAAGCGGGACTATATTGTTTCAAATGAGAAAATCGAGAAAACTGGATTTAAACCAGACCACTCTATCCAAGATGGAATTAGAGAACTTATTAAAGGTTATCAGGAGATTGATTCTAAAGAGGGGCTGTCTAATATTTAATTAAACAGTTTTTAAGAGGTGAAAATCGTCGATTTAATCGATGATTTTTAAATAAAAATGAATTTACTTGCTCATAGATACCCAAATTCGTAGTATATTTAAGCGATGAAGGCAAAAGCTAGGAAAAATTTGATTTTGGGAAGAGGGCTAATCGGTTCACATTTAGCCATTCTTTTAGAAGAAAAAGGAGAAAAAGTTTCTATTCTTTCTCGTGGAGATGACCATGATCTTAGGGAGGCCGAAAAATATATTGATAAGTTTGAGTGGGCAGACAGGGTCTGGTTCTTAGCTTGGGATGTTGGAGTTTGGAAAAAAGAAAATCTACCCGAGTATGAATCCGAAATTTTGAATTCTAATCTTCGGTTGTGTCAGTCGGTATTTGGAGTTTTACAGCAAACGAAAAAACCATTCCTTTTTGTTAGTTCCCAAGCGGCTCCATCTTCAAATATGACGACGTTGGGTGCAACTAAGCGTGTTGGTGAAATGTGGACATGGATTCTTGGGGGACATGTTGCTCGACTCTGGAATGTATATGGATGGGAACCAATTGGTGAAAAGAGCCACCTTATCCCCGATTTAATTTGGAAAGGCATAACAACAGGGACGATTGAACTTATGAGTAATGGCGAAGAGGAGCGTCAGTTTTTATATGTGAAGGACTGTGCCAAGGCACTCGTTCATCAGTTTGATATCGGTCAAAAACATGCGGATGTTACAAGCGACGAATGGGTCTCTGTTAAACACATTGCCAGCTTGATCGGAGAAAAATTGGACGCAGAGGTTGTGCTTGGATCTAACCCTGGCAAGTCCCCGATGTATTTTCCAGAAATACTTCTAAAATCATGGAAACCGGCATTTTCCTTAGAACAAGGTGTTGACGAGGTAATTAAAGAAGCGAAAATATGGCATCAGAAAAACCTCTAGTTTCTATTATCTGCGCCGTTCGTAATGATGCGCAATTCATTCATGAGACGCTGGAATCAGTGGTTAGCCAAACTTATCCAAATTGGGAATTAATCATTATGGATGGAGCATCAACTGATAAAACTTTAGATATATTAAATGAATATACATCAAAATATAAAAACATCACCGTTGTTTCTGAGCCTGATAAGGGACAGTGGCATGGGTTAGATAAAGCCCTCGCTCTTACTAAGGGAGAATATTTGTTTCAGCTTTGTGGTCAGGATGGATTTTTGGATAATGATTGGTTTGAGCGTTGCATCGAGGTTCTTAAAGAACATCCAGAGGTTTCTTTGGTTTGGGGAATTCCATTTAATATGAGCGAGGACGGCAAGTTATTGGGTCCGCACTATGCCTACGCGAAGTTTCTTAAAGATAAGCGATATAAAGAAAACACTAGACCTATTTCTACGGCTGTTTCAAAAGTGAGCTGGCATAGTATATCGGCGCCTCTTCATTTCTTACGAATAGTTCGTAAACTAACGCCTCGTCGGGTTGGAATGGTGTTTCGCAGTTTTTTCAAGCAAGACATCCCACAGAAAGAGAAGTGGTTTTATTATTGGTTAAAGACCGGCCGTGCCTTTCCTGAGCAAAATATGTGTGTGCGCAAAGACGTGTATGTAAGAAATACTACTAGATTTCCAAAAGAAACAATGACGAACTCTGCACTTTTGGATTTTACATTTAATTTCAACACGAGAGGTTACTTAGCTTATGGACTACCGCTCGCGGGTAATTTCAGTAGAATGCATATAGAGGGACAGGATTTGAGAAAGCTCGATACTGAGTTAACAGAAAGTTATAATAAAAAAGTTGCGGATTTCAGAAACAAACTTAAAGGTCAAAAAACTATTAAGTTTTTAGATCACAACGAAAAGATTGTGTTAGAAATAAAGACATGATTATTTCACGAACGCCATTTAGAATATCTTTCTTCGGAGGAGGGACTGATTATCCGGTTTGGTATAGGGAAAACGGAGGAGTTGTCCTTTCAACGACAATAGACAAATATTCCTATCTTAACTGTCGTTACCTTCCGCCATTTTTTGATAATAAATATAAAATTGTTTGGTCTAAAATAGAGGCGGTTAAAAATATTGATGAAATTGAGCATCCGGTTGTCCGCGAGGTTTTAAAATTTTTAAATATTTCTGATGGTATGGAGATTCACAATTCTGCAGATTTACCAGCTTGGTCCGGGATGGGCTCCAGCTCTTCTTTCGCAGTCGGCCTTCTAAATGCTCTACATACACTGAAAGGACATCTGCCTAGTAAAGAACAGCTTGCTTCGGAAGCTATTCACATAGAACGGAACGTTTTGAAAGAAGATGGGGGAATTCAGGATCAAATCGCCGTCGCCTTCGGCGGATTTAATAAAATTATCTTTGGTGGAGAAGAAGAATTCGAGGTGGTTCCACTAGCATTACAAAAACAAAGAATTGATGAGTTGCAAAGCCACCTTATGCTATTTTTTACCGGCACTACTAAGATGGGCCTTAAGGTAGCGGCCGAGCAAATAAAAAACACTCCCAAGAAAAGCACAGAACTTCAAAAAATGGCCAGTTTAGTTACTGATGCAGAAAAAATATTATTTAAGAACGATAGTATTGAAGATTTCGGACATCTTTTAGACGAGACATGGAAGCTCAAAAGAACATTAGCCGACCTTATCTCGAATTCGAAAATAGATGAGATCTATGATAAGGGTACTAAAGCCGGCGCGCTTGGAGGCAAACTGCTCGGTGCTGGTGGCAGAGGATTCATATTATTTTTTGTTAAACCAGAGCTCCAAGATAAAGTTAGAGAGGCCTTAAGCGATTTAGTTCATGTCCCGTTTAAGTTCGAGAGTTCTGGCAGTCAGATTATTCATTACCAACCGAAATAAGAGTTTTATAAAAAACTAAGTGGTTCAAAAAAAAGAAATAACCGTAGCAGTATCAGGTGGGTTTGACCCAATTCATGTTGGGCATATTCGTTTGTTCGAAGAGGCCAAAAAGCTTGGAAACAAATTGGTTGTAATTTTAAACAACGACAATTGGCTTATGAAGAAAAAGGGGTATGTCTTTATGCCGGAGAAAGAAAGGGTAGAAATTATAAAAGCGCTAAAATCTGTTGACGGGGTTGTCTTAACAGAGCATCCAAAGAATGCGGACTATGGGCATATAGGATTTACGTTAAGAAAAGTTAAGCCAGACATTTTTGTAAACGGTGGCGATAAAGGTATTACTAATGAATTTGAGATTGCGGCTTGTGAAGAAATAGGGTGCAAAATGGTGGCTGGCATTGGTGGCGATAAAGTGCAGTCAAGCTCATGGCTAATCGATAACTTCTTAAAAAATTATCAGGACAAGTTGGGTAAATGAATAAAGAAAATGGGGTGTGTACAATCTATTTGGTTCGACATGGAGAATCCGAAGCCAATGTCAATAAAATCGTTCAAGGGCACACGAACTCACCGTTAACTGAGAAAGGAGAAAGACAAGCGGAAGAAGTGGCCGATGTTTTTAAGGGTGTTAAATTTGATGCTATTTATTCTTCTGATTTAGATAGGACAAGGCGTACCGCGGAAATAATAAGGTTAAGTCGAGGTATAGAAATTAAGACGTCTCCATTCTTAAGAGAAAAATATTTTGGAATATTTGAAGGCAAGAATCATGGTGAATATATGGAGGTTCTAAAAGACGAGTTTGAGAAATTTGATAATCAATTAAGTACTGAAGAGAGGTGGGTGCATAAAGCGCATCCATCCATCGAATCCGACAAAGAACTACTTGATAGGTTCATTACTTACTTAAGAGAAGTAGCCACTAGCCATCTCGGGGAAAAAGTTTTAATAGTCGCTCATAGGTATGCTATAAGAATGTTTCTATTGCATCTCAGTTTGGGAAAGCATGAAAACTTGAGAGACGGGGCTCTTAGAACCGGAGGATATGCCGTGCTTGAATTTGACGGCAAAGATTTTGTAATTAAGGAAGTTGTCGGCGCAGAGAGATCCACGATTACACAGAGGTCTAAATTATGAGCTTGCCTGATTATCGTCGCTACGTAACACCTGCCATATTTGCTCTGACAATTTTTAGTCTTGTTTGGCGACAAGGTAAACCCTTCTTAACGAGTACGCTAAAACCATTCGAGGTTTTTTTAGTGGCCCTCTTTTTGCTTATATTATTTGAATTTATAATATCTGCGGAAAGTCGTTCCTTGTGGTATAGCTTAAAATCGACGAGGGTTCTTTATGGTATGCTCCTTGGTGCGTTATGCCTCTTTATGCTTATAGGAAGCATATCGGTGTTTTCTAAATGGTTATTATTTGCGCCACAAGTATATCTTGGATACGCCAACATCGCCCTTGCTATTCTGGTCTTTTTTATCTCAACGTATGTTGTTATTAGGCACGAGAGAGGTCTTCGTTGGGGGCTTTTGGCGATGCTGACCTCGCCGTTGTTATTTTTCGCTGCATTTGTTCCAAGGTGGGAGAGTTTCTTTATTGACAATGCACGACTTGTTGGGATGCAAGATGATCCCAATATCACAGCGAGCTTCATTGCTATTAGCCTTTTGATTGCCTCCGTTCTATATCTCTATAGGGAATCGCATTTACGGTGGCTTGGCGTTTTCCACATTGTTCTCGTGACGCCCCTTTTCTTATGGACAAATTCAAGAGGTAGTATTCTTGCCTTCGTCGCATCATTTATTCTTCTTTTAATCTTGTATTTATCTCAAGGATTTTCACGAGAAAGAACCAAAGCCATATTTATCCTTTTTTGCCTTTTTATCTTTTCGATCTCAATGGCATTTATTGTTTTGCCTAAAGATACTCAAATTTCTATATATGAAAGATCTATAAGACCGGTTCTATCCAATGAGAATTTACGCGAGATAGTCGTAAAAGATTGGATTTTAGAAGGGGATAATGAATTGTACGCCTCTTTTTATAAAGATACTCAAATAGATTCTTTTGATATCTCTCGCGGAGATTTATGGAGGCAGGGTTTAGACAATATAATAAAGTCTCCACTCGGATTTGGCCCGGCATACCAAAACTGGAACCCAATTCAGCACGGAAAAGGAGCACATAACTTTTGGCTCCAAGTCCCACTTACGGCTGGATGGGGAGGATTTCTTCTGTGGATTATATTTCTTGGTGTAGTTTCTCGGAATGCTATTAAGATATCAAAAAAGAAAGATTTTATTGGAATAACCCTATCAATAATTTTTTTATTTTTTCTGATTAGCGGAATATTTATTGATATACTAACTCTAAAGGGGCTGTGGTTTATTATGGGTATGATTGTAGGATATGCCACGCTTGAACTTAGTGGTGCAGAGAGATCTAACTCAACACAAGGTTTTGAATTGTAAAAACGTTTAATTACAAACACCACACAGCCCTTCCTGTTATTATTGACGTTTCGCGCAACAAAGATATAGACTGCGATATTGAGACGGATTATAGATAAACCCTATATAAAAGATTAAGAGTATGGAAGCAATTATACTTTGTGGCGGCAAGGGAACGAGGATTAATTCGGTTTTAAGTGATATGCCGAAAGTGTTAGCGCCCACTCGTAAGGGAACAATTTTAGATTTGATGATAGATGATTTGGTCAAACAAGGACCAGTCAAGAAGATTATTCTGGCCACAGGGCATTTATCTGAAAAAATAGAAGAATATTTGAATAAAGAGCTTCGCGGTAAATATAGGGATATAGATTTCATAATATCTAAGGAAGAAGAAGAGCTTGGAACAGGTGGGGCTATTAAGTTGGCGGGACACCACATCGAAGGAAACAGGTTTTTTACTCTAAATGGAGACATCATTTTCAAAGCTCACCACCACGATTTTTTGAATAGCCATTTGGAGAAAGGAAGCGCTCTTAGCTTGCTTTTGACGAAACAAAAGAATAGAGATCTTGGATCTGTTGTTATAGGCGATGATTATAAAATTTTAGATTTTATTGAGAAAAGTGAAAAAGTAGAAAAGGCCTTGGTATCGGTTGGACAGTATATCTTTGAGAAAGAACTTTTACTCTCTATGCCCGATGGCAAATTCTCAATTGAGTATGATTTCTTTCCGAAGATAGTTGCAGAAAAACCGTGCTATGGTCACGTTATAGAAGATGACTTCTTAGATATTGGAACTCCCGAAAGATATGCCTCTATTCAATAGATGCCTAAAGTATCTATAGTCCTGCCCACTTATAATGGGCATCAGTTTATAAACAGAGCAATTGGTAGTGTTTTTGAGCAAACATATGTTGATTGGGAATTGATTATCATTGACGACGGCTCTAGTCCAGCGATTGATGCTACTATCGAAAAGAAATACCTTGATGATTCGCGAGTTAGAGTTCTTAAAAATGAGAAAAATTTACGCATCCAAAAAACCTTAAATAGAGGCCTCAAAGAATCGAAAGGTGAATATGTTGCTCGATTAGACGATGATGATTGGTGGAATTGTAAAGACAAACTACAAAGACAAGTCGAGTTTTTAGATTCTAATCCTGATATTGGTGTTGTTGGTACGGGGGCAATAATCATAGATAAAGTAGGTAACGAACTTTTTAAATACGAGCTGGCCACTAAGGATAGCGAGATAAGGAGGAAAATTTTAAAGAAGAATCCCTATATTCATGCATCGGTTATGTTTAGAAAAGATCTAGTTGTGAAGCTCGGAGGATATTCAGAATCTGAAGAGACGCTACATCTAGAGGACTATGATCTTTGGTTGCGTGTTGGGGGGCATGCAAAGTTTGCAGGGATTAATCATAACTGCACATCCTTTCTTTTAGATAGCGGTGGCATTAGCTCTCAAAACAAGAAAGAACAGTTATCAAAAAATACCAAATTAATTAAAAAATACGGAAAAAATTATCCAGGGTATTCCAAATACTTAATCTTTTCTTATATAAGAAACGTTTTGTATGTTTTTTACAATTTAATGCCTAAGATTATTAAGGTCAGAATTTTCTCAATCTACAAAAGAGGTTAATCAGAGAAAGGTTTATTGCCCCTGTCTAGTTAAGATAACCTTGATGGTCTTTAAAAAAATTGCTAAATCCAGCGTCAGAGAGCGTTTTTTGGCATAGAAGATATCATATTCTAATTTTATACCCGCATCTTTAACGCTATCTCCGTATTTGTAGTTGATCTGTGCCCAACCAGTAAGCCCCGGTTTTACTAAGTGACGCATATTATAATAGGGAATTTTTTGTGCCAGTGATTCCACAAACTCTGGACGTTCTGGTCGAGGACCCACAAAACTCATATCCCCAATTAGAATATTCCAGAATTGGGGTAATTCATCCAAGCGCATTTTTCTCATAAGTTTTCCAACCGTTGTGATTCTTTTGTCATCGACCTTAGCCCAGGTTGCTCCCGAAGTTTCAGCTGAACCATCTCGGCTGAGTGCTTCCATACTTCTAAATTTATAGATATTAAAAACTTCACCACCTTTGCCGACTCGCTTTTGTTTAAAGATGACTGGTCCTTTTGACTCAAGCTTTATAGCTATTGCCAATGGTATGTAGGAAACGATAAAAAGAATGGTTCCAAAAAGACCAATTATAAGGTCAACAATTCTTTTGCCAAATTCATAGACACCCAAACTGACATTCTCCATATTTTTAATAAACCAAGCGTCGTCAGCGAGTCCTGGAGCTACCTTATTAAATATTTGTTCATAGAAAGTGCTTAAGTCAATTACAACCACGTCGCTAGATAGAAGCGAGAATAGGTTTTTGATGGAGTGTGATCTTTGGTCTGGTTTAACCACTATTAAACGGACACCTTCTTTGCTAATTTTTTCAGTCACTTCTTTAAAATTGCTGGGCGGTTTATCAAAAACGCCTCGATTGTCGTATTTAAGATGAGGATTTTTCTTAAAGAAGACGATGAGTTCTTTGACTTCTTTTCCTCCCCCCAAAAAGAGAAGCTTTGTTTCGATGCTATTGCGAAGAATTCTATAGAAAATTGCTCTCCAAATAACAATGGTTACACCATAAATAAGTGCAAAAATAACCAAGTTTCGTCTAGGGTGTATGAGGCCGGGTGGAAATAGGTAAAATGCCGAAATACTCGTGACAAGAGCTATAAAAATGGACACCCCCATAGCTCTTAGCGCATCTAGGTTCTGCCTGAAAAACCTTGTTTCATAAAGATAGTTTCCATAGATTGATAATATCCAAAGGGGAAAAATGATAGAAAAAGGTTTAAAGTGAAGGCGCCAATTTGCCAACCAATCCCCACCATACCTTAGAAGAACTAATACAAATAAAGAAGCGTAAAGAAGCGTCCAGTCACCCAACAAAAGTAAGGTTTTTCTAAAAAGACCCTTATTCATTTAATTTACTACTACTCTTTACAAATTCTTTTTGCAAATCTGCTAAATTTTGGCTTTGATCAACGGTGTATTCCCCAACTCGAGTGCGTTTGAGCTTTTTAAGATAACCGCCAACACCAAGGGCTTTGCCTATATCTCCAGCTAACGATCTTATATAGGTTCCGGATGAAACTGCCACCCTGATTTGGAGGAAGGGTGGATGATGTTTAACAATTTCTAGTGCATCAATTTTAATATCTCTTTTTTCAAGTTTGGGTATTAATCCTTTGCGCGCCAGTTTATATGCAGGGACACCTTTTATTTTAAGAGCCGAATATATCGGTGGCGTTTGAGAAGTTTCTCCCAAGAAACCAACTAATACTTCTTCAACTCTTTGAAGACCGATAGCACTGACGGTTGCTTCATTAGCCGTGTTTATGATTTTGCCTTCGGGGTCTCCGGTGGTGCTTGTTTTACCAAGCTCGATCGTTGCCTCATATTCTTTAACTGTCCCTCTTGATATTTCGCCAAGTTTTTTTGTGGATTCTCTGCCGACTCCGACTACTAAAACACCTGTAGCAAAAGGATCAAGCGTCCCGCCGTGCCCAACTTTTCTTACGCCGGTTATTTTACGCACCCTATCGACAACATCGTGAGAGGTGATACCGGCGGGTTTGTTTATGTTAAGAATCATTTATTGGGTTCTAATAATTGATTTAATTTCCAAAAGAGTGTGGTCTTTAAGAGCTAAGAGCGATGCGAAATAGACCGCACAAGCCACCCCCACAGTTAATAATACATGCAATCCAAGCGACCTAGTTATCATTACAGCTAAAGCCATTAAAAGAGACGCTAATAAAATTGTTTTCATTCTTCTATGAACAACAAAGGGGTTGATTTTAATCATTTTTCTCCAAAGAACAGTGTTTACTCCCACTTGAGTGAAAAAGCTTGTCCAGGCGGCTCCGACAATACCAAAGATAGGTATGAGCATAAAATTGGTTAAGATATTAAAAATTGTGCCCATCGTCCATAACGGCACCAGCTCCTTTTGACGATTATATGCTATGAAGGCGTGAACTATGATGGTGCTTGGAAAAGTTATAATTAGTGTCATTGCCAAGATGCGCAAAGGACCTGCAGAGAGAAGATAATCTTGTCCATAAACGAAATTAACTATCTGATCGGCTGTCATCAACAGACCAACCACTATTGGATAGGCAACTAGCAGGGTGGCGGCAACTCCGTTCTCCAATACCTTCCTAAACCCATCTTTGTCCTTTTCTGCCCTCTTGGCTAAAACTGGGAAAAGCGCTCCAGCTATAAGTGCTGGCAACAAATAAAGAAAGGCAATAGGTTTTTGGGCAGCCGCATATAGCCCGACATGCGTTGCGTCTCTAAACCAACCAACCATAACGGTGTCTATGTTCACCATTAATCCCCCAAAGATGGCAGAAAATCCTATCGGCCAGCTATATGCCAAAATATTTTTGATAATATCTCTACGGAAATATTTGAAAACCACCTTAATATATTTTCTGATTAGAAAGGTAATAACCAACAAACCGATACCGGAACCAGCCGCATAAGCTACCGCCAATAATTCCGGCGAAGGATTTCTAAGCAGAACATAAAATCCCAAACTGAATATTGATACTTGTGTAAAAATGTTGGTGCCGGCCTCAAATTGCATTTGTTGTTCAGATCTAAAAATAGAGTTTCCAAAAACGCGCAAGGCATCAAATACCATTAAGAACCCGACTGCATAAACTAATATTGGAGAAAGACCTATATCACTAATGCGGGGAGTCACAAAAACAATCAACAGAAAACTTAGAAAGATTAAGATTAGTTTTAAGAATAGAGAGGTTGCAAAATATGTTTTTCGCAATTCACTGTTTTTAGAACCCTCCCTTACTACAATGCTAGTGAGTCCAATATCTGAAAAGACAGTTAAAATAGCTGCCATACTTACCATATAAGAAAAAGTACCCCAACCCGCTACTCCCAAAATGCGGGCAGCAGAGAATATAAGGATAACTCTTAAGAATCGTCCAAAGATTTCACCAAAAGAAAGCCAAAACGTGTTTTTAGCTATGGTTTGAGAAGTAGTTGTGTTGTGAAAAAGGAATTTCCCCAACTTGGAGTTTGCCATATCTCTAATCATAGATTTATAATGACTAGTGTTCAATCTATAAACATGCCAGGAAGAATAAACAAAGGATTAATGAGTCAAAGATTAACAGCTATACTACTGGTGCTTTTAATTGGCGTGTTGATAGTAATTGGTTTTTTGTATTGGGACAAAATTTTTGAAAGGCCCTATGTTGCTGTTCACCTTTCTAATGGCGATACGTACTTTGGCCAGCTCTATAGGTTTCCACATTTTGAGTTGAGAGACGTCCACGTTATCCAGCCGGTTGCCGATGCTGAGAATCCAGACCAAACATCACTTCAAGTGGTGCCCCTAAACCTCATCGCCTTTTGGGGACCCGACAAACTTCAGCTAAACCGCGCCCAAATTATATTTACGGCTAAGATTGGTAAAGACAGTCAGGTAATGAACGTTATCCAAAAGTTAAAGGAAGTGCCTGCTCAATAAGCTAACTAGAAAGATTATGACTATAAAGATGTACACAACACCCTTTTGTAAGTACTGCAAGGTGGCTAAGGAGTTTTTCAAAACAAAAAACATTTCTTTTACTGAAGTTGACATCACAAAAGACGATAAGGCCATGAAGGAAATGATGAGTAAGTCACAGCAGATGTCTGTGCCTGTATTTGACATTGATGGAGAGATTCTTGTAGGCTTCAATCGAACGAAGCTTGAGAAAGCAATAAAGGTCGCTTAAAACTTCGGGCAGTTATGGCTTACGAATGCCGACAATGCAAGCGGATTAGTAGAGAAGCCGGAGTCTGCCCGGTTTGTAACATACCAATGGACATTAGATTACAAGACGATTCAGCAATGGACCCAGTAGCAACTCCTGCTACTGACGCCCCTACTGCTGATGAAATAGATGCTCCTACTACAGAGCCAATGGCTGCTCCAGAACCAGCTCCCGAAGCTCCTGCAGTAGAGACCCCAGCCGAAGTTATGCCAGCTGATGAGGAAGCTCCTGCAGAGGAAGCGCCTCCAGTTGTCTAAATTAGTAATTCAATCGGATTAAATAAAACCTCCCCCTTATGGGGAGGTTTTATTTTGTAAGAGCATCCGTTAAAATATAACTCCATGTATCAGCTAATTATTATCGGCGGTGGCCCTGGAGGAGTGGCTGCGGGTGTTTATGCCGCCAGAAAGAAAATAAAAACCCTGTTGATTGCCGAAGAGTTTGGCGGGCAATCAGTTGTGTCGGATGATATCCAAAATTGGATTGGAACCAAATCCATTTCTGGTCTTGAACTAGCTAATAATTTGGAAGGGCATCTTAAGGCGCAAAAAGATATTGACCTCCTAGAAGGTGATAGAGTTATCAAAATAAAAAAATTAGGCGAGAATCATTTCAAGGTGGCGACTAGAGATGGCAAAGAATACGAGACGGAGAGAATATTGCTTGTATCGGGTAGTAGGAGGCGTCGGTTAGATGTGCCGGGAGGAGAAGAGTTCGACGGTAAAGGAGTAGCTTATTGCGCTACATGCGATGCACCTCTTTTTAAAAACAAAGTAGTGGCGGTAGTGGGAGGAGGTAATGCCGGTTTGGAATCGGTTATAGATTTGATGCCCTATGCTTCCAAGATTTATTTACTAGAAAAAAACGGCCATCTTCGAGGAGACGCGGTTACTAAAAAGAAAATAGAAGAGTCCGATAAAGTAGAGATTAGGTTTGGTGTAGATATCCAAGAGATTGTGGGTAAGCAGTTTGTGTCCGGACTCAAATATAAAGATATGAATTCCGGAGAAGATGTAGAATTAAAATTAGAAGGTGTGTTTGTAGAAATCGGCTCTGTGCCCAATACAGATATTGTTAAAAAACTAGTGAAACTTAATAAGCGAGACGAAGTTGTGGTGAACCACAAAACTATGCAATCTTCCGACTCTGGCATTTGGTCGGCCGGTGACGCATCGGAAGTTTTGTATAAGCAAAATAATATCTCCGCTGGTGATGCTATTAAGGCAGTTTTAGACATCTACGATCAAATAACTAGCCAACCTACAGAATAGATTATTTTACCGAGCAGGTTTTCGTTATAATAATTTTTAATGGAGGGGCCTCTTGGAAAAGAGTTTCACGAGGAAGTTTTAAAAATTAACTCATTTAAGGGATATCTATTGCCTACTTTTTGGGTGACGTCGATTATTCTAGTCGGAATCTTTGGATATACAGCCGGCAATATGGACGCACCGCCGAAGTTCTTAGCCGCTTTTTTAGAAGCGTGGGAAGAAATTTTTCCTAATAAAGGACAATTTGTAGAAGTGGTGAATGTTGATCAGTTCTCACCAAACAATGTTTTGTCTAAAGAGCCGGACAGAATTATATCAGACAGCGCCCCTGCTCACATTAATCAAAAGAAAGACACATTGAATAAAAACAATGTTTTAGGTACTAGGTGTTTCTATGGCCAAGGTGGTAAAACGCAAAGAAACACTATTTTGATAAACGAAATAGCTTGGATGGGGGGCTTGGACAGCGAAGATTTAAGCGCTAGCGATGAGTGGATTGAACTTAAAAATATATCTGATAGATCAATTGATTTGAGCGGTTGGCTGCTGGTGGATAAAGACGATCAAATAAAGATATTGTTTCCCGAAGGGTCGATCATACTTCCCAGAAGTTTCTATTTACTTGAGCGAACAGACGATGATAGCGTGCCGGGCGAGATAGCTGATTTGATATATAGTGGAAATCTTTCTAATGAAAATGAGGGGTTAAGATTGTTTAATAAAGAATGTCTTCTTGAAGATGAGGTAATTGTGGAGGGTTCTTGGCTAGCGGGAGACGCCCAAAATAGAAGGTCTATGGAGCGTAGTCCGGATTTGGACTGGCATACATATAGCGGTGCTTTGATTGACAGTATTTTAGGAACGCCTGGACGCGAGAATAGCATGGCGGTGGTTGAAATAGTTAATGAATATGAAGATAAGCAAAAGACAGAAGCAGAGTCCATAAGCAGTAAGTTTTCTCTGTGTTCCCAAGGAGTGCCATCAATGCCCACATATGAAATATTGATTAATGAAGTTGCTTGGGCGGGGAAAAGCGAAAATACATCGGAAGAATGGATAGAGCTTTATAATCCGACAAACAAAGAAATTGATTTAGACGGCTGGCAATTGTTAGATAAAGAGTCCTCAATCGTAATCATTTTTAATAAACAAGATGCGATAGATAATTATTTGCTACTTAAGAGAATTCTATCAACCGATGATCCAAGTAAAGAATATAAAGTTGGTGGCGTCGTGGCAGATAGGACCTATACGGGAGTAATTCAAAATAGCGAGGAATCACTAATGCTTTTTGACGAATCTTGTCGTCTAGTAGATAGGGTGAGCGATGTGGGAAGTAATTGGAATCGTGTTGGTGGGACCGCCTCACCCGACTATAGAACTGCAGAGAGAACCGATATTGAAAATTGGCACACCTATAGTGGTTCGGGAAATGGAGGGGTAATGGGAACACCTAGGAGTCAAAATAGTACGCCCGAAATTATTACAATACCTTCGGGTGGTGGTTCTGGTGGATCGAGTGGTTCTTCTAGTTCGCCAGATATAGAAAGTTCTCCAGAGGAAGAAACTAGTTTTTGTTCTCAAGATGACTTAAGTTCACCAACCCACATTGTTTATATAAATGAAATAGCTTGGGCGGGGAGCGCCTCTTCTACGAATGAGGAATGGTTTGAGCTATACACATCCATTCAGGGAGGATTATCTCTTTCGGGGTGGCAGTTGCTTGATAAGAATAGGGAAATACAAATTGAGTTTGGAACGGATGATAGGATAGACGAATATATCCTATTAAAAAGAATTTTAACAACAGATGACCTCAACGGTTCTTATTTTATTGGAGGTGTGGGTGTTGATTATACATATACGGGCGTTCTTCAAAACGAGGATGAGAATCTGCGCCTTTTTGATGCTTCATGTAACTTGGTGGACGAGGTAGTGGATGTTGGTTCTAGTTGGATAAACATCGGTGGAACTGCTTCGCCGGACTATAAAACAGCGGAAAGAGCAGGGGTAGGCGCGTGGCAAACATATCTTGGTGCTGGCGAAAATGGAGTTATGGGCACGCCTGGGTCAGAAAATTCAGGCAATAATGAAATTGAGGATGAGTCCGAAGAAGAAGATCAAGATGAAGACCAAGACGAAAACGAGGGCGACTCGTCGCCAGAATTAGAAGAAGATAGTAATGGAAATGGGGAGAGTGATACAAACGAAGAAATTTTAAACCTAGAGATAGAAGAAGTCATCTACGATGTAGAAGGGGCTGATGAGGGTCAAGAAAGGATAGTGATTAAAAACAACGGTAGCTCAACCGTGATTTTAGAAAGTTATTCCATTCAGTATCTAAGTACGACCGGCGATTTTACTAATCTCAAAAAGAAAAACTTTGAAAGTGGCCATCAAGTTGAGAGCGGTGAAGAATTTGTGATTGGGCTGAATTGTAGTGGAGCCATCCCTTGTGAGGGGGTGGATATGTCTTGGAGTCAGGCGCTGGGGAATACCGGAGGGATGGTTTATTTGGTTAGCAACCAGGATGCTGTGATTAATGAAGAAGATCTAGATATAATACATAGCTTTTTATATGGGGAAATATAGAATTGACATTCTATTATGAATATTGTACGAAGTTCGTAGTTCTACACATATTCAACATGGACTGGAGGTCTATTGTGAAGAAAGAGAAGCGTTTGAATTGGTTCACTCCCATTATGGGGGTTTTGCTCTCGGGGTTTTTTTGGTTCCTTTCGTGGTTCATGCAATTGGACGTGGCGATGCGCTCCGATTACGCGGGATTCACACCCTGGATGATCGTTGTTGGTTCGGTTGCTCTCACGTGGGTAATGACGCCCCTTTTCTGGTGGACAAATTTCTCTCGTTCCGTCGTGGTTTACGGCGGAGCGTGGTGGCAGAATGTTCTGCGATTTGTCTGTGGTGTAGCGACCTTTGCGGCGGGTCTACTCGGCTTTTTCATGCTCGTGTTGGGGATTGGGGTGACCAAATAAGCCAACCTGAGTGAGCCCGCTTCCAGGGTGATTATCTATGGGACCCTGATTTCCATAGCCGTCGCAGTTGCTGGCCAGCTGACCGTTTGGTCTCGCCCCGTGATAAGCAAGGGGCACATCGTTGTCTTTCAGGGGAAGGTCTTCTACCCCGGAGAACGATTTGTCATGAGGCCGTGGTTCTTCTATGACCCCATTTTCTTCAAGGAAAATGGGGTGTCCGCGAAGTTCCCGGTTGGAAAACATCCCAAACAGCTTTTCTCTGCCGATGTTGTTCTTGACATCAACACTGCCAAGATGAGGGGTGTTCGTTCCTTGGACGGCGACTTGTCCAAGGAGGTGTTGGACAAGGTTCGGCGAGAAGTTCTTCGCAGAGGACAAACCGAGTCCTTCGTAGAAATTGTCAACAATCCGCGTGAATTCAGATTTGACGCTGCCGGATTCCCCGCCGTGTGGTCTGGTGGTGCGACTTTCGTCGCCGAGGTCAAATCGCCCATATGAGCCCGATGAGGAGCCCAACTCCAAGTCGGGCTCCTCTAATTTATGGATATCTATTCTAAGTGAATCTCGCGCTTGAATTGTGCGAGTTTCTTTTCTAAAAGAGGAGAATTTTTGAATTGAGGGTCTTCTTTGAGGAGGTCTTTTGTTTTCTCTTCGGCAGTTTTGAGAAGTTCCGGATTTTGAAGGGCTTTAAGAGCTAGGTCGGGCATGCCAGTTTGGGTTTGCCCCAGGAATTCTCCGGGACCACGAAGTTTAAGATCCATCTCTGCAAGTTCGAAGCCGTTTTTAGCGGTAACGAGCGACTTAAGACGTTCGTGGGTTTGAGTAGATTTAGAGTCCGTAAAAAGTAGACAATACGATTGATGTTCACCCCTGCCGACCCGCCCGCGGAATTGGTAGAGTTGAGCGAGGCCGAATCTGTCAGCGCCCTCTATCATCATGATGGTGGCGTTGGGAATATCGACTCCCACTTCCACCACAGATGTCGAAACGAGGACATCCGCCCTACCTTCAGCGAAAGCGCGCATAGCTTTTGTTTTTTCTTCGGTTTTCAATTTGCCGTGGAGCATGACCACGTTGAATTCTGGAAAGATTTCTTTAGATAGTTTTTCGTGTTCAACTTTAACAGCTTTAACAGCCCAAGCAGATTTTTGCCTAGAAGTAGTTTCAACTTGTTCTTCGGGATCTTCAATACGAGGACAGATTACGAATACTTGCCGATCTGATTTAATTTGTTCGCGAATAAAGTCATATGCTTTATTACGATTTTTGGCATCAACAATTTTAGTGATAATGGATTTTCTACCTTTAGGGAGTTCGTTGATGAGAGAAAGATCAAGATTGCCAAAGATTGTCATGGTTAAGGTACGTGGGATAGGGGTAGCACTCATAGAAAGAAAATGGGGCAAAATCTTCTCACTTCCAGCCAAGTTGGCGCGTTGACCAACGCCGAAGCGATGCTGTTCATCTACTACGGCGAAAGCCAAGTTTTTAAATACAACATTTTTCTGGATGAGGGCGTGAGTGCCGATAACAATACCCACTTTGCCTGTGCGGATTTTTTTAATCAGTTCGGATTTTTTAACCGTTGATTCAAGTCCATCGCCGTAGAAGACGCGCGCCTCTTTAGAGATAAGAAGGGCGATGCCTCCATCGTATTCTTCAAAAAATTTAATAAGTGTTTTGAAATGTTGGCGGGCGAGGATTTCGGTAGGTGCCATGAAGGCAGATTGGTATCCTCGACGAACTGTAAGGAGGGCGCCAATGCCGGCAATAATTGTTTTGCCAGAGCCCACATCTCCTTGAAGAAGGCGATTCATGGGGTGCCCCATCTTTATATCTTGAAGAATCTCGTCGAGGGATTTCTTTTGAGAAGCCGTGAGTTCGAAAGGTAAATAGCTTAAGATTTCTTTTAATTCTTTGTCCGTATATGTAATTTGATGAGCTTGTTCTTCGCGGAGGCGTTGTTTTTCTTCGGCATTGCGAAGCTGAAGAAGAAACAAGTCACGAAAAGCAAAACTTTCAAGTGCTTTGAGGGCATCCTTTTGTGTTTTGGGAAAATGGATGTCTTGGATAGCAACGTTAATATCGGGTAGGCCTAAATCTTTTAATATTTTAGCTGGGATGTATTCGGGGAGTTTCTCAAGATTGTCTAAAAGGGGTTTGATAATATAGCGAATACCGCGAGACGTAAGTCCTCGGGTTTCTCCATAAATTGGGACGAGACGACCAGTATGTTGGGTTTCTTTTTCTTTTCCGCGCGCCTTTGTGAACTCGTAAATGGGAGATTGGAGTGTTTGCTTGCCTTTATATTCTTTCACTTTGCCGGAGAAGTTGGCAGATTTACCGGGAGTGAGGGCGTTAGCTACGTAAGATTGATTGAAAAAAGTGAGGTTCATGACCTTGCCCTCATCGTCGGCTATTTGGACTTCGGTGAGAGTTAATTTGCGGGTAGGGATGCGCCTAGTATTTACGCTTTGGACAATGCCGTAAATAGTGGCCTCTTCGCCTTCCTTTAGTCCGGAGATATTGGAGATTTCGGACCGGTCTTGGTAACGAACGGGGAAGTGCCAAAGTAAGTCCTTAACGGTTTTAATACCCATGCGTGAAAGATGGTTTAAAAAACGTTTTTGAATACCATTAGCTACGTTTTCTAAAGGGTCGAGTAGCTTAATCTCAGACATCTATCTTATTTTAACAGTTATTGTGGACAACAGAATTGATTTATAGTCCTATATATATGATATTTAAAGCAAATGGGATTTTTCGATAAATTCAGAGGAAGGAGCGAGGATTCTGATACAGAAGAAGGTTTAGACCTGGAAGAGCCGGCTGAAGAGCCGAAAGTTGAGAAAGAACCAGAGGGTCCAGCTTTTAGGATAGGTTCAGGATATCAAAAACGACTAGCTAGGGAATATTCTGATTTAGAATCGTTGAAGGGTTGGCGAGAAACCCTGGCCATGCTGAACCCGGAAGATGTAGCTCGTTTTGCTAAAGGTAGATTAGTGGGCAAAGGTGCTCTAACGGGTGATCCAGAAGAAATTAGGGCTAGATTATTAGAATCACTCGATGATTATATCGCTACGCAAGAAGCCGTTCGCGGAGAACTATTAGAAGGAATTAAAGGCACCACTAGGCTTCGGGAGCAAATTGATAAAAAAGGAGCCAAAGTTCTGGAGGCGTGGGTAGAGAGAGCCACAGACGAGGAGTTGTTAAAAGCACAATATCGACTTTTGGGTGGCAAGGGCTCTCGTTCTGAAAACCCGGAGGAGCTAAGAGAGTTTTTATTAGAAGCCCTTAGAAAAGAAGCCGAGGCAGATAAAGAAGGAAAGGGTTTTCTTGGCAAGCTAAGCGCTCGTTTAGGAGAAACTAAAATTTTTGGTAAACCCGTAACGGAATTTTTGACCGGTGGTGTTGCCGGTGGCGCCGCTAGAATGGTTATTCGTCGAGGAGCTAGAACGGCCTTTTTTGTCTTCGGTGGTTTTATTGGAGCAGTTGGTGGTGGTGCTGCAGCTGGCTATGCGTCGGGTGCAATTCGAGAAAGAGTTTCAGAAACTTTTGCTCGTAGGAGAGTTATTAAAGAACTGAATGAAGGTGAGGGTGGTTTAGGAGAATTATCAGAAGTCGATATTAAAAATGAGTTGAAGCTTTTAGAAAAACAACTTGAGGAAGCAGAGGCACGGGAAAGAATAAGGGCGGTTGAACATATTAGAGATAGGCGTAGACATCTCCTTTGGGCCTTGGGTAAAAAGATGGGTAAGTTGGAAACTCCCGAAAGCATGGTTGATGCCATGGGGGATATGGATATTGAAGGAGGTGAAGAGAGCACGCCTGAAATTGATCCAGAGACCGCCGAAAGGATGGCTTTGATTGCAGAAATTCGAGCTGCTAAAGGTGAAACAAGAGCCAGGATATTAAAGGCAGCCAAAAGAGGTGCTATTTGGGGAGCAGTTGGTGGTGGTTTAGCGGCAGCCGCATTAGAAGTAATAGAGGCGATTAGGGGGGCTGGCGGAGCGGCGGTTGATGAAGGAACGGAAGCTTTGGGTAAGAAGTTGGGCCTTTTAGGCGAGGCCGAAGCTACCAGTAGTCCTAACCCAATTGTAATTGAGGTTGGAGATGCTGGTGTGCCTGATGGGAGTGGTATTGATCCTGGGGAGATTGCTGGTGTTCCAGGAACCGGAGAATCGATAATTGATATTGGTGCCGATGGTGGGCTTGCTGGTGTTCCGGAATATATTCCTCTTCAAGGAGAGCTTGCTAGCGTTGACGTTCCCGAGGGTAGCTCGATAGCAGATGCCGTCAGAGAATACTTTGTAGACGTTAATGGCGTAGAACCGACACCATTAGAGTTTCAAGGCGCTTTATCTGAAGTGATGGAAGGCAATGGTTTGGGACTTGATCAGATATACGGTCCGGCTGGTGCAGATGAGATATTCACTGGTAGTAGGGCCCTAGATATGTCGGGTATGAACGGGTTTATGCACGAATTAGCTTCGGGAGAAGATGCTCTTAGCGCCATGGATGGTATCCCGGAGACCATCGGCATGTTGCCAAGAAACTTTTCTTTGATGGAGGGGTCTAACCCATGGAATGAGAGCCACAAATGGTTAGACCAATTCTTCGGAGAAGGTAATTTTACGAATGCAGATATTGCAAGGATAGATAGGGCGCTTTGTATGGATTCTAAGATTGCTTGGCCAGAAGCGGGTGTAACGGGAGAAAATTGGGTTGACCACAGAGCGATACCTGTTGGTTATGAAATGAATTTTGGAGCTAGAACAAGGGCGACCTTATTAGAAATATTAACGGAAAAATCATCTTAATATGACAGAAGATTTAACAGAAAAAAATGTACAAAGATACTTTGATAGCATGATAGCAGTTGTGCTTGATAGTTCTGAATTACGGGGCCTTGATGAAAAAAAGAAAAAAGTGTTAGCAGAAAAAATCAGGGACCACTTTGACGATATTGTGCTAGACACGCTTCTTAATAGGTTAACCACCGAACAACTTAAGGACTTAAAAGAATCAATGGCTAGGCCGGAGGAGATGGAAGAAAAAATAGAGCTTTATGCTTCTGCTATGCCGACTTTTTACGATGACCTAAATGACAGGTTGAGAAACGAGATGTTGGCGATGAGAGATATTCTTTCTTAAGAAACTCTTAATATAGAAAGACATCCGCCCCATGTGGGGCGGTTTTTGTTGGAGAATAGAGAGCAAAGAGTAGAGGTGTTGACAAAATGGATATCTTGTGTTATAATGCACGTGTACCCTGAAAATTTGAAACGATGGAGTGGCTCCACTACTTCGACTAATTCATCTGAATATTCGGATTAATTAGCCGGGGTGGTGGATAGAGGACGGCTAGAGCGCCGTGTGGTTACGACCACACGCTAGTTATGGTCCCTGTGGGAACAAGTTCTCCCACGCCTGCTTGGCGTCAAAGCGCAGTGGATTAACGTCCATCCACCACCCCACAAACTTCAACGGAGAGGGAACGAATGATAATCTCGTTCGTCCTCTCTCCGCTTCTCTCATGAGTCCGCGAACCCCCCTTCGCAGACTCATGAGAGAAGGCACCGAGTGGAAACCAAAACGCCCCGACCCAAGTCGGGGTGTTTTGTATTGATTAGTAGTATGGGATTTTGCTATCGTGAATGCGCGAAGCCAAAGTCCCCGTGGCGCGATTGCTTGCGGGAACATCGTTTGTCCCCGTGGTGAAATGGATATCATTGCTGGCTTCGAACCAGCCGTTGGGGGTTCGAATCCCTCCGGGGACACCATCCGTCTCTAGCTCAACTGGCAGAGCAGCGGCCTCTTAAGCCGAAGGTTCTGGGTTCGATTCCCAGGAGACGGACAGCGTGCGTTGAATAGCTTCCGCCAAAGGCGGATCCGCCTTTGGCGGACAATCGGCAGAGCAGCTCCCTCTTAAGGAGAAGGTTGGAGGTTCGATTCCTCCCGCGCGGACCGTATAAATTAATCTCATATATAATGAAAGGAGAACGTAAATTGTGGGAATCAGAAACTTCTATGGAACTACCTCAAGAAGTTAAAGAACTTGCAAAAGCTCTTAAAGAGGCTGGTTTTTCAGCATATTTAGTTGGTGGATGCGTGAGGGATTTTTTGATGGGAGAAAATCCTAAGGATTGGGATATCGCGACGAGCGCTAAACCGAAAGATATTCAAGAAATTTTCCCCGAGAGCGTTTATGAAAATGAGTTTGGAACCGTGTTAGTGAAGACGGGTTCCGAAGAAGAAGGACTAGACATAGTCGAAGTAACCACCTTTAGGAAAGAAAATAGTTATTCAGACCATAGACATCCCGATGCGGTGGAGTTCACAGACACGATTGAAGAAGATCTTTCGCGTAGAGATTTTACGATGAACGCTATCGCCCTGGACATCGTGTCGGACGAGCAAATCATCATAGACCCGTATGGTGGACAAGCTGATATTAGGGCCGGCATCATTAAAGCGGTGGGTAGTCCTGAGGATAGGTTCGGTGAGGATTCTTTGAGAATGATGAGGGCGGTTAGGTTTGCTGCTCGTTTTGGGTTTGATATTGAAGCAAAAACAAAAAAGGCCATTCAAAAACAGGCAGAAACTTTGGCGGAAATAGCGCCCGAAAGAATACGGGATGAATTAATAAAACTTTTAATGACAGATGGGGCGGGAGGTGGGATTCGATTGATGTCGGAAGTCGGGCTTTTAGAACAAGTGATACCTGAGCTTCAAGAGGGGGTGGGGATGGAGCAAAACAAACATCATATATATACGGTATTTGAACACAACGTGAGGGCTTTGGAATACGCAGTAGAAAAAGGATTTCCTCTTCATTTACGCATATCCTCACTTCTTCATGACATTGGAAAGGTTGGAACACGTGAATGGAAAGATGACCCCAGAGGCGATAGAACGAAGAAAGGTAAAAAGGGTGATTGGACTTTTTATCAGCATCAATACTTGGGAGAAAAGATAGTTAAGGAAGTTATGAATCGCCTGAAGTTCCCGAAAGAGATGATTAAAAAAGTAGCTCTTTTAGTGCGTGAGCATATGTTTGTTTATGATCCCGAAGTGGTGACGGAGAAGGGCGTGAGACGTCTTTTAAGAAGAGTGGGCGTAGAGAATATAGATGATCTTGTTAAACTGCGTGAAGCAGATCGTATAGGTTCAGGAGTCCCTAAAGCTCAACCATATCGCCTCCGTGATTTACAAGCCAAAATAGAGATGGCTAAGAAAGAGCCGGTTGGCGTGAAGCAATTAAAAATAGATGGGAAAGTTCTTATGAACGAAGTGGGTATGAAGCCCGGTCCTCAAATGGGGTATGTTTTAGCGATTTTATTAGAAGAGGTTTTGGATAGCCCGGAGCTTAATACGGAAGAGGCGCTTCTTAAAAGAGCGCGAGAGCTTATGGAAATGGACGAAAATAAGTTAAAGAAGATGGCCGACAAAGCAAAAGAGATGGCAAGAGAAGCACAAGACCGCCTTGACGACGCTATCAAAGAGAAATACTTTGTGAAATAGCGGAATAAACGTCTTGTTGTTTGTATGGTTTACTGTTCGGACCGTCGCAAATTGTCTTCCAATAATTTGCTTTTCGTCCCGATTGTTCGGAATATATAGAAAGAGGATCTTTTTATATATCTCCTCACTTCGGGCCGTAGTATAGTGGTAGTACGCGGGCTTCGGGTGCCTGTAGTGGGAGTTCGATTCTCCCCGGCCCGACAATCGGGTTTTCCTAGTCTTGGTGATAAACGAATCCCTGCCTACCGGCAGGCAGGCCGGCGGTCCGACTTCTTTGGTTAGTAAGATGAGTTTGGGCCTATGGTTCAGTGGTAGAACAGCGCATTCGCATTGCGCAGACGGCGGTTCGATTCCGCCTAGGTCCACCGAATAGTGAATTGACAAAGGATATCAAATATGGTAGTGTAAACGTGTGTCTAGAAGGTCTAGGCACAGGGTTCCGCGCTGGAATTCTTATGATACGCACATTACCACCGGGGTGAAAAAGCGGGCGGATTACAGAGAGGATGTATCGTGCAACGGTATTCTCTTATCCGTCGGGTCTTCTTCTTCGGGGCCTTCTACCTGTTCATCGTTTGGCTCGTTAAGAGCGTGGATGGTTGGCAGGAGTTGAATCCGACAGCCAACGTTTGGGTCGATTCGTTGATTTTTGCCCTTGTGGGGGCAGGGATTTACTACATCACCCTTGTGTTGGGAAGTCCGGACGAGTAAGTAATTCGCATAATCCCGGAGGGGCGACCGCGCTGGTCGCCCCTCCTTAAAACCCTTGGGAGGAGGGGAAATGGGATGGGTCATCTTTGGAGTGGTCGCGTTCCTTGTCGGAATCGCGCTTCTCCTTCTGTTCTGCGCTCTTCAGGGAGCGTCAGATCCTGAGAAAGAGAAGGAGAAGTTGAATGAGAGGCAATAGCTTCCAAAGACCTATGGGGCAGATTCCGAAAGCCGGAATTTGTAGGAATTGAGTCTTTAAATCAATTCCCAGGAGCCGTATCCATATGGAACGGCTTTTTTTTGTTTTTGGGGTTTACACAAAACTATTGAATGTGATATAAAAACAATCTAGCGCTGTCGCTAGAAGGAGAGCCCACGGCGGGGAAGAAAGGAAGAAAACCGTGGGAAGTAAACGTACCCACTACTACAGATTGGGCGATGCGCCTTCGATAGGAGAGGAAGAGATGATCTTCCGCTACATCTTGGATGCATTGCGCCAGCGCCTTCGTGGCGACGAGTGGACTGATGATGGTCCTGACCATCGCAGAGTTCAGGGGGAATTTGATCCACCCGTCAACTTTCTTGGAGGCAGGGCCTTGGCATATGACGTCCGTCTGCGGAGGGATGTCTCCTGTCATACAGGCCGTGTTCTCCTTGAGGGTGAATGCCTGAAGGGAGTCACGAAGCGCAACTGTGCCGGTGGAACAAGGATTCTTCAGATCGAAGAATTCGACCAAATTCCACGAGAGGTGATGCGTCGCCTCAACGGACTTCGTTCCATCGACTAATCGTTGGAGGGAACGGAAAGGGTTTCATCCCTACCGTTTCCTCTAACAGACCCTACGTGGGTCTTGTTTTATTTTTGAGTGTTATGATTTAGATAAATGATAGTAGTTTTGGACAACGTAAGAAGCATGTTCAACACCGGCTCTGTGTTTAGAACAGCCGATGCTTTAGGCGTGGAGAAAATATATCTTTGTGGAGTTACGCCCTCACCCCTGGATAAACTTGGGAGAATAAGACCTAAATTTTTAAAAACCTCCTTGGGTTCAGAATCATCCGTGTCGTATGAAAAACGTGTTTCTACCACTCGCCTTTTAGACAAACTTAAAAAAGATGGCTACCAAGTTATAGCGATTGAACAGGCGGACAACTCAATTCCTTTTTATAAATACATCCCTAAAAACGAGAGATACGCTCTAGTGATGGGGCATGAGGTGAGAGGATTGCCGGCTTCTGTTTTAAAAAGAGCGGACAAGGTGTTAGAGATTCCAATGGGAGGCATAAAAGAATCCTTAAACGTAGCCGTCGCCTTTAGTATCGTGGCGTATAATTTGAAATATAAAAACAAAAAATGAAATCCATTTATATATTAGGATTAGTAGCAACAGCGTTTCTTATCTTTTGGTTTCTAAGAGGCGATTGGTTACCAAAAGCGCAATATAAAAAGGCGACCATTGTGGTCAGTGGGCAGGAGTTTAGGGTAGATGTCGCAAACACGGCCATTCAACAAGCTAAGGGTTTGGGGGGCGAAGATGCGTTAGCTCAAAACGAAGGCATGCTTTTTGTTTTTGACTCACCTACAAATAGAAAGTTTTGGATGAAGGATATGTTAATCCCTATAGATATTATTTGGATTAAAGATAATCAAGTGGTCGGAGTTGAGCACCGGGTTGATCCCGAGATTAATGTGCCACTTTATAAAAAGAAGAGATATCCCTCTCCGCAGAGAGTAAATTACGTGTTGGAAATAGCATCGGGTAGAGCTAGTGCTCTAGGTATAAAAAAGGGTACAGATGTTAGCATTCGATTTGAATAGATAGGGTATAATAATTGTATGAGCAAAGTAGCAATAAACGGCTTTGGCCGAATTGGTCGGCTTTTTTTAAGGCAGGCCCTTAATAATAAGAATTTAGAAATAGTCGCTATTAATGATTTAGGAGATCCGGAAAATCTTGCCTATCTTTTTAAATATGACAGCGTTTATGGTAGATACGAAGATTTAGTTAAATTTTCGAGTGGGAAGTTGGTAATTGGTAATAAGAAAATAGAGGTTCTTCAAGAATCCGATCCCGCTAAACTGCCTTGGAAAAAGTTGGGAGTGGATATTGTGGTTGAGGCAACTGGTGTTTTCAACTCCTATGAGAAAGCTAAACCACACCTTAGGGCTGGGGCTAAAAGAGTGGTTATTACCGCTCCCTCGAAAGACGCTGATGGTAAAGAGGGGGCTACGGTTTTAGTTGGAGTGAATGAAAAGAAACTTGAATCGGTGGTTTTGACTTCAAATGGTTCTTGCACGACGAATGCCACTTCGCCAGTTATCTCTGCTTTATCTGAAAAACTAGGTATTGAAAAGGCGATGCTATCAACCGTGCATGGATACACTGCCAGCCAGGGACTGGTAGACACAGAGACCAAGGGAAAGGATTTTAGAAAAGGTAGGGCGGCAGCTCAAAATATTGTTCCCACATCAACCGGAGCAGCTATTGCGGTGGGCAGGGCCATTCCCGAGATGGACGGTAAGTTTGACGGAGTAGCTTTTAGGGTGCCGGTGATAGCAGTTTCTTTAGCGGACATAACCTTTATCTCTAAAAAGAAAACCAGCGTTAAAGAAGTTAATGATTTACTTAAAAAAGCGGCTGGTTCCCCACGCTGGAGAAACATCATGAAAGTAACTGACGAACAGGTGGTCTCTACTGATATTATCGGTGAGCCCTATGGAGCGGTGGTGGATTTGGCTTTCACTCGAGTGGTGGATGGCAGTTTAGTTAAGGTGATTTCGTGGTATGACAATGAAGCCGGATATGTATCTACGCTTGTTCGCCACGTCGAAAACGCTTCAAGCTTGGTCTAACTTAAAATGGTTATATATTTAGGTGCCGACCATCGTGGTTTTAACCTCAAGGAACAAATAAAAGCCCTTTTGCAAAATAGCGGTTATGCCGTCCACGATATGGGTGCTGAAGCGATTCTTGAGAACGACGATTATCCCGACTATGCAAAATCTGTAGCAGAAAGAGTTTCAATGGATTCTAAAAACAGTAGGGGGGTGTTGGTTTGCGCCTCGGGCGTGGGGATGGATATTGCCGCCAATAAATTTGCAAACGTTAGAAGCGTTTTGGCAATGTCGCCAGACCATGCAATGGTTAGTAGAAGTGACGACGATACAAATATTTTATGCTTAGGAGCTGATTTTATTGAGGCGAATGTAGCTCTTAAAACAGTTAGCGTTTGGATGCAAACACCTTTCTCTGAAGAGGAAAACCATAAACGAAGAATAGAACAACTAAAAGCCCTTGATCATACCAGCCATTAATTGCCCGGATTTCACGGGCGCCAGTAGAAACATTCGCTTAGCCGAGAGATTTTTGCCACCTTCTATCGGTTGGATACATATAGATGTTTCAGATGGTAAATATACCAAAACGAAAAGTTGGGGAGATGTGCATGACTTCATAACCCTTAATCTTCGCCTAAACATAGAAGTTCATTTAATGGTAGAAGATATAGAAAAGAGAGTTCATGATTGGTTACGAGTGGGCGCGAGGCGAATTATTGTACCGGTGGAGAAAATTAACGAAGACCTTATAAAGCAAGTTAAAGCGGGCGGTGCGGAGTTGGTACCATCTTTGGATATCAACACCGCCAAAGAGGATGCCTTGCCCTATCTTAATAAATTTAATTACGTGAATTTATTAACTGTTCCGGCTGGTCCTAGTGGACATAAAATGAGTTCTGGTGCTCCTAAAAAAATAGAATTTTTGCGAGGGGAAAATCGGGGTGTTAAAATAGAGGTAGATGGAGGGGTAGATCCGGAGACGGCTATACAATTTTTAGGTGTTGGCGCTGATATACTGGTGTCTGGCAGTTATATCTTTGAAAGTCCGGATCCGAGCCAAGCATATAGAGAATTAGAATTACTTATCTAATGTATTTAAGCGAAAAAGAACAGGAGTTTTTAGAAAAAACAGCTAACAAAATTAGACGTAAGATTGTTGAAGCTCTTGAAGATGCTGGTAGCGGACACTCTGCTGGGTCTTTGGGTATGGCCGATGTGTTTACCGCCCTTTATTTTCATGTGTTAAAGCATGATCCCAAAAAGCCGAATTGGGAAAATAGAGACAGGTTAATTTTATCTAACGGACATATCGTTCCTGTGCAATATGTTGCCATGGCATACGCCGGTTATTTTCCCCTGAAAGAATTAAAAAGTTTGAGGAAGATACATTCTAGATTGCAGGGCCACCCCCATCGAGAAACCTTGCCCGGTATTGATGCCACTTCAGGTCCTCTAGGCGCTGGACTATCGCAGGCAGCCGGGATGGCTTTAGCGGCTAGGTTAGATGGAAAAAAACACAGAATCTATTGTTTGATGTCTGATGGTGAACAGCAGGAGGGTTTGATTTGGGAAGCGGCTATGTTTATCGGCAAAAACAAACTTTCAAACATCACCGCCATCATAGATAGAAACAATATCCAGATAGATGGTTTAACAGAGGACGTGATGCCCCTCGAACCGTTACGTGAAAAATACGAAGCATTTGGCTGGAACGTTATAGACATAGACGGTCACAACATGGAAGAGATAATAGATGCCACCAATGAAGCAAAAGCCATCTCCTATCAGCCCACTTTGATAATTGCGCACACCATTCCCGGTAAGGGAGTAAGCTTTATGGAGTATGATTTCAATTGGCACGGTAAGGTGCCTAACGGTCAGGAAAAAGAAAGGGCTATTAAAGAACTAAGAAGCATAAAGGGCAAGATTAGATCAGAATACGACTAAGATGGCATTAGCAAGAGAACAAAAATTAAATAAGACGGTTTTTAATAAGAATCCTGAAAAAATTCCGATTAGAAACGGTTACGGTGAAGGCCTAGTCGAAGCCGGTGAAAAACATCCAGAAGTGGTGGCGCTTTGTGCGGACTTGAAAGATTCAACTAAAAGCACGGCTTTTGCTAAAAAGTTTCCGGAAAGATTTTTTGAGCTTGGAGTAGCGGAACAAAACATGGCTGGTGTAGCAGCTGGCTTAGGGGTCTCGGGTAAAATTCCTTTTATAGCTTCATACGCTACTTTTTCTCCGGGCAGAAATTGGGAGCAGATTCGAACAAATATTTCATACAACAATGCCAATGTTAAAATTGCCGGACACCATGCGGGTATTAGTGTGGGTCCCGATGGTGCGACACATCAGGCCATTGAGGATATTGCCACTATGCGAGTGATGGCCAATATGCGCGTGATTGTTCCCTGCGATGTTCACGAAGCACGTAAAGCAACCCTTTCAGCTACCGACGTTTGGGGGCCGGTCTATATTAGATATACTAGAGAAGAAACGCCCGTCATTACATCGCCCGATACGCCTTTTTATCCTGGCCAAGCCGAGGTTTTTTGGGACTCAAAAGATCCCAAATGCGCTATTATCGCTTGCGGTTCTCTTGTTTATAATGCCCTTGTGGCAGCTAAAGAGCTTGAAAGTGAAGGAATAGAAACGTTGGTTTTGAATAATCACACTATTAAACCTATGGACAATACTAGAGTTTTGGATGTGGTTAAGCGTTGTGGAGCCGTAGTGACGGTTGAAGAGCATCAAATCGAAGGTGGCATGGGTAGTGCGATAGCAGAACTTTTGGCTAACCAATTGCCAACGCCCCAAGAATTCATTGGAATACAAGGGGTTTTTGGTGAATCTGGCAAGCCCGAAGAATTGATTGATAAATATGGCATGGCTGTTAAAGATATCAAATTGGCAGTTAAAAGAGTGATTAAAAGAAAAAATGGCAAATAAGACAAAATATGATTTCATCGCCATCGGCGATCAGACCACAGATGCCTTCATCAAGCTTCAAGAGGCGAAGGTCCACAGTATTGACCACGGTAACAAACTAATTTGTATGCGTTTTGCAGATAAGATACCTTACGAAAGCGTAGAAGTAGTGCCAGCAGTTGGCAACGCCGCAAACGCTGCCGTTTGTGCCGCCCGTTTAGGCCTCAAGAGTGCCTTTGTATCAAATATCGGCGACGATAGAAACGGAGAAGAGGCCCTAGCTGTGTTTAAAAAAGAGAAAGTAGCCAAAGATTTTATAAAGGTACACAAAGGCAAGAAGAGCAACTACCACTACGTTTTATCCTTCAAGGGAGAGAGAACAATCCTTATTAAACACGAAACATACAAATACTCTTTACCTTTCATCGGCGAGCCCAAATGGATTTACTTTTCTTCTGTTGGGGAAAATACGCTTTCTTTTCATAAGGAGGTTCAAAAATATTTAGAAAAACACCCAAAAGTTAAACTTGCTTTTCAGCCAGGCACTTTCCAGATGCAATTAGGCAAGGAGAAGTTAAGGGGCATATATCGTCACACAGAACTTTTCTTTTCTAACAAAGAAGAGGCGCAAAGAATTCTCAATACCAAAGAAGGGAATATTAAGAAACTTTTAAACAATTTAGCTAAACTCGGTCCTAAAATAGTTGTGATTACGGATGGTAAAGAGGGCGCCTACGTAAAAGAGGGTGGCAATTATTGGTTCATGCCTATTTATCCTGATTCCAAACCTCCATTTGAAAGAACCGGGGCAGGAGATGCATTCTCAAGCACTTTCACTGCTATTTTAGCTGGCAATGGCACTATCGAAGAAGCGCTCCTACGAGCCCCCATTAATTCAATGGCAGTAGTGCAGAAAACCGGCGCTAGGGCAGGACTTCTAATTAAACATCAGCTTGAGTCATATTTAGCTCGAGCTCCAAAATCATATAAGCCCTGTAAAATATGAAGATAAAAACTTTAAGAGCTGCTCTTGAGTGGGCTAAAGAAAGAGAGGTGGCCTTAGGGCATTTTAATACTTCAGACATAGCGGCTTTTCATGGCATTACTAAAGCTGCGAAAGAGTTGGGCGTGCCTGTAATCATTGGCACCTCTGAAGGCGAAGCAGAATTCATAGATTTAAACGTAGCTGTCTCAATGGTTTTGGACGCTCGCAAAGAACTAGATCATCCAATATTTTTAAATGCTGACCATTTTAGATCTTTAGAGAAAATAAAGGAGGCAGTGGTGGCTGGCTACGATGCTGTTATCTTTGACGTAGCCAGCGAGGGTTTAGAAGAGAATATCAACAAAACAAAAGAAGCGGTCGGTTTAGTTAAAAGAATAGACAAAGATGTGTTTGTGGAAGGAGAGTTGGGATATATAGGAAAATCATCCAAGATTTTAGAGGAAGTTCCCGAAGGAGCGGTGGTAAGTGGGGATGCGCTACCGACAGTCGAAGAAGTTAAAAGATTTGTGGAAGAAACGGGAGTAGATTTAGTTGCTCCAGCAGTAGGCAATCTCCATGGAATGTTTAAAAATACTCCCAATCCCGAATTAGATATAGAATTGATTCGTTCAATTGGTAAATCAATCGGCGTGCCCATGGTCTTGCATGGCGGTTCGGGTATTAGTGACGAGGATTTCAGATCTGCCATAGAAGCGGGGATACGCATAATTCATATAAATACAGAATTAAGAGTAGCTTGGCGCAAAGGTATAGAAGGAGCGTTGGAAGATAAAACCCAAGTAGCTCCTTATAAAGTTTTCCCAGCATCAGAAGAGGGGGTGTATGAAGTGGTTAAAGACAGATTGAAATTGTTTAACGGGATGCTATAATCCCTCCTGCTATGACTTTAGAGATTCAGGCGCAAAAGCGCGAAATTTTAGGTAAAAAAACAAAAACCCTACGTAAAAATGGCTTGATTCCTGCTGAATTGTATGGAAGCGGTGCCCAAAACGAACATCTTCAGATAAAAGAAGCCGACTTTTCCAGAATTTATAAAGAGGCCGGAGAAAACACTATGATAAATTTGGTTTTTGGTGAAGAGACAAGGCCGGTATTAGTTCACGAAGTTCACATTAATCCTGTTACGGACGAGCTTTTAAACATTGATTTTTACCAAGTTGATTTAAAGAAAAAGGTAACGACTCATGTGCCTTTGGAATATGTTGGAGAATCACGTGCAGTTGAGGAACTGGGTGGAATCTTAAACAAGGTTTTGGATGAAGTAGAAGTAGAAGCATTGCCGTCAGACATTCCTCACGAGATAAAAGTGGACATTTCTGTCTTAGATGACTTTAGTAAATCGATTACGGTGGCTGACCTAAAAGTTGGAGCTAAGTTTGAAATATTAACGGATGACGAAACAGTAGTGGCAAGCATTACGGAGCCGAGAGAAGAAGAGGAGGAGCTAGAGGAAGAGCTATCTCCAGAAGATATTGAGGTTGAAGGCGAGAAGAAAGATAGAGATGGCGAAACAAAAGAAGGTGAAGATGATGATGAGGATAAAACCGCCAAGCTAAACGCCTAAAGCGTCGCTCAAGGAGGTGGTCTGCCCGATCGGTAAAACTGATTTAGGGGACAAAGACGCTAACTAAGGGGGCCCTTGATACGTTATAATAAATAGCAATGAGACCCAAACCTCGCTTATTGATAGATATAAGGAGAGGGTCGAGGGTTGATGTTTTTGCCCCACGTTCGGGGCGCGTTAACTTGAGTCCTATCTCTAAGACAAAGACACGAGTTCCTTATATAAGGCCTGTTTTAGGAACTTTGGTGGCTATTGGATTTGTGCTTATGACCAACGGTTCTGTTTTTGCTCCGATTGGCGGAGGTGTTAGGGCCTTAACTGTTGAGCAAGAACGTGAACAGCTGGAAGACCAACTTCAACAGTATGAATATCAGATAGAGCAATATCAGGAGACGATTAAAGAATATCAAAAAAAGGGAGACACCCTTCAGGGAGAGATAAACCGCCTCAATGCTCGTATAGCCAGTATTAATGGCCAGATAGATACAATTAATTCTTCTTTAAATAAATTAAATGGACAAATCAAAAGCACTGCCTCAAAAATAGAAGAGGTTAGGAGCAGGATCGGGCGTAGCAAGACCATCCTTTCGGACGTAGTTCAACGAATGAACCGAGACGACGAAAAGGGTATATTAGAAATCTTATTAGCTAACCAAAACCTTTCCGATTTCTTTACTAGCGTTAATGATCTTCTGGTGGTGCAAGAGGGCTTAAAAGATACCCTAATAGAGCTTGCCGAGTCCCAAGAGGAGTTGATTACTCATAAAGAAATACTGGCTCTTGAGAAATCCGACGTGGAGGCGCTTCGTCTTTATCAGGTTAAGCAAAAACAGGAAGTTGATTCTGTGAAGTCAGAAAAAGACACCTTGCTTAATGTGACCAAGGGCGAAGAGGCCACTTACCAACAACTCCTAACCGTTACCGAAAGAAGCGCTGCTGAAATTAGAGCTAGAATCTTTCGCCTATTGGGTGGTGGGCAAATGACATTTGAAGAGGCCTACAATTTTGCTAAGTATGCAGAAAAGAGAACGGGCGTGAGGGCTGCTCTTATTTTGGCTGTGCTTGATAGAGAGTCCGCCCTTGGTAGGAATGTGGGGCAGTGTAATTATAAGACCGCTATGGCGCCTGGACCCCCAGAATCCAGACGAGACGATATAACTCCATTCTTACAAATCGTAAAAGAACTGAACATAGACCCGGACAAAGTTTATGTCTCTTGTCCGATTACATCAGACGGATCTTATGGAGGCGCAATGGGTCCTGCCCAGTTCATTCCATCAACTTGGATAGGGTATAAGGCGCGCGTGGAGGCGGTAACTGGCAATAGACCCGCCAATCCGTGGAACAATTTGGACGCCTTCGTAGCATCAGGACTTTATCTTAAAGATTCTGGAGCTTCATCAAACGAGTTGGCTGCGGCAGCTAGATATTATTGTGGAGGTAATTGGCAAAGATATGTGTGCACCGATGTTTATGGGCGTGCCGTTATAGAGCATGCAGCTCAATTCGAGAGAGATATCAAGCTATTAGAAAGTTAATTTTTAACCCTCGCTTTCCTTTTTAGCTTTTTGAAAGGCCTTAATGATGGGCGTTATATCTCCTTCAAGGATTTTTTCTAAATTGTGCCACTTCTTACCGATACGATGATCGGTGATGCGGTCTTGAGGAAAATTGTATGTGCGAATCTTCTCCGATCGGTCACCTGATCCTATTTGGCTACGCCTCAACTCTCCCATCTCTTGCCCCTGTTTCTCGATTTGAGCTTCATAGAGTTTAGAACGAAGGACCTCTAGGGCAACCTCACGATTACTTTGTTGACTTCGTCCAGCTTGCGAGCTTACAACAACCCCGGTTGGCTTATGGACTATCCTTACGGCCGTTTCTACTTTATTAACGTTTTGACCACCCGGACCACTTGAACGGAAGAAAGAAACGTCTAGATCGCTTGGATTAATAGCTACTTCTTGGGCCTCAACTACGGGCATTATTGCTACAGAAGCAGTTGACGTATGAATACGGCCTGACTTTTCTGTTTTAGGAATACGTTGGACACGATGTACTCCAGATTCCTGCCTAAGTTTTTCATATACTCCCTCACCCCTAATTTGAGCCACGAAAGATTTATAGCCATCCAAGGAGGTTTGACTTGTGTCTAAAACAGTAAATTTCCAACCCTCATTTTCAGCGAAACGCTGATACATGCGGGCTAGGTCGCCCGCAAAAATAGCGGCTTCGTCACCGCCCGCACCAGCCCTTATTTCGAGTATTGCTTTGTCACTCATAGGTCCACCTGCCTCGTGGTGCTTACAAAGTAAGCGCCTTTCGGGGGATTTACTTGGATGTCTTTTCGGGGGTCTTCTTGGGTTTCTTAGTGGGCTTAATTTTTTCGGTTTTGGCTATTTTTGGTTTTCTTTTGGAAGCAGACCTGCTTTTAATAGATGCCTTTGTGAGTTCCGCCTTCGCTCGTCGCGCCTTAAACTTTTCTACTCTTCCAGCAGTATCAACAAGTCGTTCTTGACCCGTGAAGAAGGGGTGACAGTTAGAACAAATTTCTACCTCCATTTTCTCCCGAGTAGAGCCAATTTCATGCGTTTTCCCGCATGAACACAGAGTTTTTGAGTTTTTGTAGTATGTTGGGTGGGTATCCTTTTTCATTAAATTTAACTTATTTGTAATGACTTCGTGATTAGATTAGCTTAAAGAAATCTAAAATTCTTCATTAAAACCCCTTTTTGCTATGTATTACGTATGCGTAATACATAATAATCTCTAACGGCATAAGGTTTAACGGGCTTATTATCAGTAATTATGGGGATATAGTCAATCCCGTTTACTTGAGCCCCGTTAAAATCAAGCTACCCCTAGGGAGCTGTCGGACGTACTCTTGCGCCCTGCTTCTAACGAGGTAGAATAGTAATGGCCACATATGTCTTGACTTTTTAGTCAAGTCGTGGTATAAACTTACCATATGGTAGAAAGTACCAAATAAGAGGTAAAAGGCAGTAATTCTGTCGCTTTCTGCTTTGTACATTTATCAACCTATTCATATAGGAAAATAGCAGGACAAAAAATCTACACCTAGCATGTGCTAAGTGTCCGTCAGAAATGGTGGACACTTAGCACATGCTAGCACTCCCTAGAGAGGAGGGTCTGATGCTGTGCAATGGTAATAGAAAGGACGGAGCCCACTGCGGTAATCGCATTAGAGTGGGTACCAACCCGCCCTACTGTTATCACCATAAGCGTCAGGCTCCCCGAAAGAAGGGAAACAAGATGTCCAAAGACAAGTCGGCGCGTCGCCGTATCAATGCAGTGGAGACCGCGGTCTCCGACATCCGTGCCGACGTGGCTCGGATTCCGGGAGAGACGGCGAATGCGATCACAAACGCATTCGGTCGTCTCTGGGGTCAAGTCCAGGCGGCCGATCAGGCCGTCGAAGACCGGCTCCGTCGAGACCTCGACCGCGAGCGCGATGAGCGTTTGCGGGGTGAGGCCCACGGCCGGAACGGTCGTCGGTTCCTCGCCGGTCTTGGTGCCGTGGCGATCTTGATCGCCACGATTGGCACGGTGTTGGCGCTCGCCATCGCCGGCCGGAATGCCGGTGATATCAGCGCCGTCGACGACCGCATCGACGGAGTCGTGACTTCCATCGCCAACCTTCGCTCTGACTTCGAGCGGTTCACACTCGACTTCGGTCCGCGTGTTGGCGCCCTGAAGGCGGACGTGGCTGGCAACGACCAGGAAATCGCGAATCTTCGCGGGTGGCTGAGCGAAAAGCTCGGCTACATCCAAGGAGACATCGACAGGGTGTACGCCCTCATCGATGCTCATCTTCTGGATCACCCCGGAGCGTGGGAAGCGGACGAGTTTCGTCTGATGGTGCTCGGCGTTCTCAATGAGTGCGGCATTCCATGCCGCACCTGCGAGGTTCCTTCGTCGACGGCGCCCTATGAACCGCCGACAACCCGAGGGGGTGGTGGCTCAACGACGACCACCGAGGGTTCGACGACGACCGAGGTGCCGACGACCACTGAACCGACCACGACTACGACCCCAAATGTCGGCCCTGAAATCATCTCGATTTCGGCGACGCTCGGGGAGACGAATTGTGAAGGTTTCGCAGAGGTCGTCTTCGGAGCGAACGTTTCCGATCCAGACGGCGTGAGGTCGGTTGTGTTCTCTCTGGCAAATGGCCCGTACTACTTGGGTCGGCACACCGTCACCGTGACGGCGACGGACAACCTTGGAGCATCGACGAGTCGCTCCTATAGGTTCAACGTCCCGGAGGTGGAGAACCCCGAAGCTTGCTCCGGACAGCCCACCATCCCGACAGAGTCGTCCGCCACCACCGAGGGTGGTGGTAGTCAGCCGACTATCCCGTAACGATTCCGTGTAGGTAGCGTCCTGGCTATATTCGGGTCTGTCTAAGATCCGAAAAATCCCTCCGACGAAATGTGTGTTCGCGCACAAAATAGTCGGAGGGACCTACGCCTAAACTCTTGAAAATAAAGCGTCAAGGGTTTAAATGTGGGTAATAAAGCTCGCATAAAGGTTAAAAATAAATACAAAAAACAAATGACTAATTTGTTAAAAGGTCAAAGAAAAGGATTGATAGCCATTGTAACTGGTTTATTTGTGGCAGCTAACTTAGCGCTACCGTTGATTAACACCGTTTTCGCCGCTGCCGTATTTAATCAGGGCTCTCAACCTTATGATTTTCTACGAGTAGGGAGCTCCACTAATCAAGGAGGAACCTATAATTGGCAAAATCAAAGCGTAAACGCCGAACTTGGTGATAAAGTTGCTGCCGTATTATTTTTCAATAATACCGGTGACGATAGAGCCAACGGTGCCAAAGTGAGGATATATCCGACTATTTCATCTGATGGTCGCAAAGTGGTTATCAGGGGTTATATCTGGGCGAATAACGCTCCCCAGAAAGCCGAAACAGTGGTTGTTAATTTAACCGGAGACGGAAAGATTACAGATGTGGATCATCTTGCTACTGTTCAGACCACTCACTGGAACCCAGTGCACGAAGTTCCTCTCTCGGGCGACCCAGAGGACGTGCTTGATAGTAGCGGTCTTTCAGTCGGGAATATTAAGCCCGGCGAGAGAAACGCTGGCTTCGTCGTAGTTAGTTTCAGGGTTAATGGTGACGAGAATCCTGGACCAACAGGGGGTGCACCCGAAGCCACCACTGTCTCTGCTACAAACGTAGATAGAAACAGTGCTACATTGCATTGTGATGTTGACCCCAATGGAGCCAACACAGAAGCTTGGTTTGAGTACGGTGAGAATAGCAACAACTTAAATAAAGAGACCAGTGTAAGAATTATTGGCAAGAACAATGACACCTTCTCTTTTACTAGAGTTGCTACCGGTCTCGACGAAGACACTAAGTATTACTTCCGCTGTGTAGCTAAAAATAGCGAAGGCACAGACAGGGGTAATATTTTGAACTTCACTACAGACGATGACGATCCCGGACCAACAGAAGACGCGCCCGAGGCAACTACTGTCTCTGCTACTGACGTAGACGAAGATAGTGCAACCTTGCGTTGTGATGTAGATGCTAATGGCAATGATACTGAAGTTTGGTTTGAGTGGGGCGAGGACGACGATGATCTCGATGAAGACACATCTAAGGTTGATGTTGATGCTGATGAAACTAACGAAAGAGTTGAAATAGACATTGACGACTTGGATGAGGACACTAAGTATTACTTCCGCTGTGTAGCTAAAAATAGCGAAGGCACAGACAGGGGTAATATTTTGAACTTCACTACAGACGATAACGGCGGTGGATCAGGCGACAAGCCAAGCGCCACAACCTTGTCTGCCGATAGGATAGATGAAGATAGCGCCCGTTTGCGCTGTGAAGTTGATACTAATGGCGACGATGCCGATGTTTGGTTTGAGTGGGGTGAAGACACCGACTTAGATGAAAAGACCTCTAAAATAAGTGTTCAAGATGGAGAGACAAATGAAATAGTTACAAAGATCATTTCTGGTCTCGACGAGGACACTAAGTATTACTTCCGTTGTTTTATAGAAGATGACGGTGGTGAGGAAGATGAGGGTTCTACTAGAAGCTTTACTACAGACGAAAACGGTGGAAGTTCATCTGACGAAGGGCCCGATGTAACTACTTTGGCTCCGACTGGAGTTGGACAAAACGAAGCTACTCTAGAGGGCGATGTTGATGCCAATGGTAACGACACAGATGTGTGGTTCCAATGGGGCACTAGTGTCTCTAATCTTAACAGGGAGACCTCTCGCGATGATATAGGCGATAACGATAATATCGATTTCGACTACAGAATCACCGGTCTCGCTTCTCAAACTACTTACTACTACCGCGCTGTAGCTAGAAACAGTGAGGGTACCGACTACGGTTTTGTTAGAAGTTTCCGTACTGGAGCTCCGATAGTAAACGTAGTTACCCGAATTGTTGAAGTTTTCAGGACGGTTGAAGTAGAAGAAGAGCCAGAAATAGAAGCTCTCATAATTACCCTTGACGCTGACAGAATCGGCGCTGAGGATAGTCGCGAGATTAGCTACACAGTTTCTTACGAGAATCGCACCGATGAAACCTTCACCGATGCACAACTGTTAGTTGATCTCCCTCGTGAGCTTGATTTCGTTGATGCAGATCCGAATGCCGACAATGACCGAAATGATGTGCTGACATTTAATATCGGCACCATCAGTCCGGACGAACAAGATTCATTCGTGATTACCACAGAGGTAAGCAACAGTGTCGATGTAAATGACACTATCCGCTTTACTGCTGACGTGGAATACACAGACAGCGGAACTCGTAAAGTTGTGACCGTTATTGACGAACACACTTTTGGAGAGTTGATTAGCGGTAGGGTTGGCGGAACTTTCACCGCTTTACTTCTAGACAGCTTGCGTGATTTCTTCACGAGCCCGATCTTGTGGCTGTTCTTACTCATCCTCTTGATCTACTTTGCAGTTCGTTACTTTGTCGCTGGACGTGACAAAAGGTCTGCCGCACTAGTGTAACCTGTGTTGAACCAGCATTGCCTACGAGTAGGCGTGTTGGTAAAGTGAGTGTCCTAGACAAAACGAACTCTTAAAAGAAAAGCCCCCGTAGTGGGGGCTTTTCTGATGGGGCTTGCCCCGATCCTTGTCTACCGGCAGGCAGGGTTGACGACATACATTTGACTCATATAATATGGAGACGGTCGGTTATGAATTGTTATACATTATGGAACAGCCATAAAGACAACTGACATACGAGAACTTTAAGAAATAGAGGTTCCACCTCTACAGATGCTTATGCCCCTTCGGCAAAATATATAAGCTTTTGTAGAGGTGGAATTTTCTTATAGAAAAAGCAGAACGCTTTTTAGTTGTCCCAAACCTGCCCATCGGCAGGTAGATCTACATTAGGTAGACAAAGTCTATTCCCTTTGGAGCTCAACTTCAGAGAGAATTAATTAGGAGGATTTGATCCTGGTCCAGGATGAACGCTGGCGGCGTGGATAAGGCATGCAAGTCGAGCGGTCCGACTTAGGTCGGACAGCGGCAGACGAGTTAGTAGCACCCTGGCATCTACCCTTAAGTCAGGCATAAGCCATCGAAAGGTGGTCTAATACCTGATAGTTCCGGAAACGGTAAAGTCGCAAGACGCTTAAGGAGGAGCCTAGGCCCGATCAGCTTGATGGTGTCGGTAACGGCGCACCATGGCTACGACCGGTAGGGGAGGTGAGAGCCTGACCCCCAACGACGGAACTGAGACACGGTCCGTACACCTACGGGTGGCCGCAGTCGAGAATATTCCACAATGGGCGAAAGCCTGATGGAGCGACGCCGCGTGCAGGAAGACGGCCTTCGGGTTGTAAACTGCTTTTCTAAGGGAAGAATATATGACGGTACCTTAGGAATAAGGAGTGGCTAAATTCGTGCCAGCAGCAGCGGTAATACGAATACTCCAAGCGTTATCCGAATTTATTGGGCGTAAAGCGTACGTAGGGGGCTTGATGCGTCTGTTGTTAAATCTCACCGCCCAACGGTGAGGCCGCAGCAGATACGGTCAGGCTAGAGGATGCGAGAGGTCTTAGGAACGCACGGTGTAGGGGTGGTATCCGTTGATATCGTGCGGAACACCAAAGGCGAAGGCAAGAGACTGGCGTATTCCTGACCCTGAGGTACGAAAGCGTGGGTAGCGAACGGGATTAGATACCCCGGTAGTCCACGCTGTAAACGATGTCGGCTAGCTGTTTCGAGTATCGACCCTCGGAGTGGCGCAGCTAACGCGGTAAGCCGACCGCCTGGGAAGTACGACCGCAAGGTTAAAACTCAAAGGAATAGACGGGGGCTCGCACAAGCGGAGGAACATGAGGTTTAATTCGATATTAAGCGAGGAACCTTACCTGGGCTTGACATCCCGACCACCACTTTCTGAAAGGAAGGTTTTCCTAATTTATTAGGAGGTCGGGACAGGTGCTGCATGGTTGCCGTCAGCTCGTGTCTTGAGATGTACCATTAAGTTGGGAAACGAGCGCAACCCTCATTATCAGTTATATGTGTCTGGTGAAACTGCCCTGATTCACAGGGAGGAAGGAGAGGATGACGTCAAATCAGCATGGCCCTTTGATGCCCAGGGCGACACTCATGTTACAATGGCCGATACAAAGAGCTGCCAAGGAGCAATCTGGAGCTAATCTCTAAAAGTCGGCCCAAGTTCGGATTGGAGGCTGCAACTCGCCTCCATGAAGTCGGATTCGCTAGTAATCGCGCATCAGCCATGGCGCGGTGAATACGTTCCCGAGCCTTGTACTCACCGCCCGTCACGTCAAGGGAGCCGGGAGTACCTGAAGCTTCAACTAGTTTGGAGTTAGGGTAAGTTCGGTGACATGGACGAAGTCGTAACAAGGCACGTGTAGCGGAAGCTGTACGTGGAACAATTAAACTTTGAGAATAGGTCCCCGACCTAAATCGGGGAGATGTTGATCGAGGAGTCTTCAAGTCTCGATTATCCAGAGTTACTGGATTAAAAGATTTTGTTGCCAAGATATCTTGGGACAACTAAAAAGCGTTTTAAGAAAAGTCCGTTCATTTGAGCGGACTTTTCTTTTAGCATACAATTAATGAGATATGCCCGAAGATAAAATACAAGCAGAAATGGGAGACAAGACAATTCTTCTAGTCGAAGACGACCCCTTTTTGTCGAGCCTTCTAACAACTCGTTTGCAAAAAGCCGGTTTGAAGGTAGTTAGGGCTATGACGGGTGAAGAAGCGCTATCTATATTAAGAGCTGAAACTAAGCCGGATTTGATACTTTTAGACATTATATTGCCTCAAAAATCGGGGTTTGAAGTACTGGAAGAAATTCAGGCAGATCCAACCTTAGATAGGGCGCCTGTCATTATTACATCTAATTTAGGACAGAGTAGCGATATTGAAAGAGGTAAACAATTAGGCGTAATTAACTATTTCGTAAAAGCCCAAATGCCCATAGATACACTAGTAGAGGAGATTAAAAAAGTAGTAAATAAATAAATCTTAATTATCCACCACCCCCCCCATATATTTGGTATAATAAGAGTAATAAAATAAAAAGTCGTTTTTAAGCTTAATAAAATGGAACAAACAAAAAAAGGTTTTACTTTAGTTGAACTGCTGATTGTCATTGGCATCTTGGGTGTTTTGGCTTCCGCAGTAGTAGTAGTTCTAAACCCCGCTGAGCTTTTGAAGCAGGCGAGGGACTCACAGAGGTTGCAGGATTTGTCTAGTATCAATTCTGCCCTTGGTCTCTATCTGGTTTCAACCTCTAGCCCCGCTGTTGGTACTGGAGTGACGACCGTAACGCAGGCCTCGGGAGCGTGCGATGAAGCTATGACTGCTAGCACAACGGCTGTTAGAACAACGGGTGGCGTTGGATGGGTTTATGTTGATTTTGACGAACTTACGGGAGGGTCTCCTTTGTCCGTCTTGCCAATAGATCCCACAAACAGTGGAAATTATGCTTATTGTTATAACGGCTCTAGCACTACTGACACTTGGGAGTTAACAACCGTTCTAGAGAGCACCAAATATGCCACTACCGAAGACCTAGATGGTGGTGATGGAGGAACAGATGCTGCAGTTTACGAGATTGGTAACGATCCGGGGTTAGACCTTATAACTGACTAGTATCAATTTGAGCGAATTTTTTGTTAGTTTTATACCGACCGCCCTTGTTCTTGTGGCGGTTGGTATAGTTTTGGGGTTGTTCCAAGCTGGTTCAGTTAGGGCAGTTGAGCGTGCGAAGCGTTTATTTTATATATTTGGAGGAGCTGTTTTGGCTTATAGCTCATACCTTTCATATCTGCAATATAAAATTTGGCAAGGCAATGAGTTGGGCCGATTCCTTTTTTTTGGAGAACAGGGCACATATTACTTTAAGTACATTTCTTATCATTTCTTTTTTCCTTATTTAATTGCACTTCTTTTAGCCCTTATTTTTATAAAAGCCCTAGAAGCTATTAATGCTAAAAGAGGCGGACTGATATTTGAAGAAGAAGAATCATATATTGCGGGGCTCTTTATGTTTCTATCTAGTTATCCGGGGATTCTAATATATCTTTTTTCAATACTGGTCGTATATTTGTTCTGGCATATATTCGAAATGGTTAAAGAGGCAAGAAATGCCAGACTACCCCTTTACTATTTATGGTCAACAGCCGCTCTGTTAATGACGTTTATCTGGTACTCACCCTTCGTGAAGTCTGATATTTGGCTTTTGCTCAAAATCTAAACGTGGGTTTGTGTTAAAATTGAATAAAGAAGGGTTTTATCACCCCATTTCTTAGTATGACTACAATTCCAGATTCAAAATTAAAAGAAATGCTTCTAGCCGACGGGCTAGTAACAGAAGAATCTTTCAACTCCATTGCAGAGGAGGCGACTCGCCTCGGCAATACTATTGCCGAAGTTCTAATATCTAGAAATATTATTACTAATGAGTATTTTCTTAACTTAGCATCGAGATATTTAAATGTTCCCCTTGCCCAGTTGGGAGAAAAAGATATTGATACAAATATATTAAATCTTTTACCCGAAGACGTTGCTCGCCAGAAGAGAACTGTGCCTTTTGGACGCAATCAAGATGGGTCAATATTGGTGGCCATGGAAGATCCGGGCAACTTAGTGGATGTGGAGTTTTTGGAACGCTATATTAAAGCCCGCGTTGTGCCCTACTTAGCGTCTGGTGATGATTTAAATAAGGGGTTTTCTCTTTATAGCCGAACAACGGTTCAGGGATTCAAAAAGATAATAGAAGACAATATTAAGCTTTCCCTCCAGAGTAGAACCAGGGGAGAAGAAGCGGCGGGGGACGTTCCTATTGTTGCTATAGTGGACAACATTTTGTCTTATGCTATGTCGCTTAAAGCATCCGATGTCCACATGGAGATTTTTGATAACTTTATCATCATTCGTTACAGAATTGACGGAGTGCTTCATGAGATATTAAGAATCCCCAAAGACGTCCATCCGGCGATTATAGCTAGGATCAAAATGTTGGGCGAGCTCAAAATTGACGAACATTCTAAGCCACAAGATGGAAGATTTAGATATAAAGTGGGTGGTGATGTGGTGGATATCAGGGTCTCTATAATGCCGACTTTCTATGGAGAAAAGGCAGTGATGCGTCTTCTAAGATCCACCAATCGACCGCTTTCTTTTAAAGAATTAGGTATGTTTGACGATACCGCTAAAATCTTAAATGAAAGCATTAATAAAAGTTACGGCATGGTGTTAGTAACTGGACCCACCGGCTCTGGTAAGACGACGACCCTTTATTCGGTATTGAATTTACTTAACAAACCGGAAGTTAATATTGTTACCATTGAAGATCCGATTGAGTATGACATGAATTATATTAACCAAACCCAAATTAACCCCGCAGCTGGCGTTACTTTTGCCACCGGTTTACGTTCATTCTTGAGGCAAGATCCAAACGTCATTATGGTTGGTGAAATTCGCGATCCGGAGACGGCTGAAATTGCTATTCAATCAGCCCTAACGGGTCATTTGGTGCTCTCAACTCTTCACACCAACGATGCTGCCACCAGCGTACCAAGATTGATGGACATGGATGTCCCACCCTTCTTGGCATCAGCAGTTTTAAACGCCATATTGGCTCAAAGATTAGTGAGGCAGATTCATACCGACTGTGTTGAATCATACGAGCCCGATCGGGTCACTATAGACGCTGTAAAAAAACAGTTAGAAGAATTGGGATTGAATCCGGAAGACCATAAATTGCCCAAACGGCTTTATAGGGGTGGTGGTTGTGTGGCAGATGGATATACGGGCTATCAAGGCAGAGTTGGCATATTCGAAGTGCTTAATGTTAGTGACAATATTCGAGGAATTATTAATAAACCTGAATTTTCCCTGGAAGAACTAAAGACAGTCGCTCGTAAAGAAGGGATGATAAGTATGTTTGAGGACGGTCTTCGTAAGGCCGAACAAGGTATCACAACCATAGAAGAGATTATGAGAGTAATCAGGGAATAAATGAATATCAAATTCATAGTTAAATCAAAGATTTAAATTCAATTAGGATGTCTAGATTTCACTACATAGCATCTAATGTCGAGGGTAAGGTTATTGAGGGGGATATAACTTCTGGAAGCTCGTCGGCTGTTTTGGGTTGGATGTCTGACCAGGGCCTTAAGCCCGTCTCTGTTAAAGAGATAAAAACCATCTCGTGGACAAAGCGATCTTTAAAAGAAAGTATCAATATAGAGGACAAGGTTTTCTTAACTAAATATTTGGGCCTGATGCTTAAGGTGGGGACAGACCTTTTTAAGGCCATTGATATTTTGATTGCTGATTTTGACAAGCAATCTGTTAAGACATTGCTTTTAGAAATAAAAGATACCTTGACGAAGGGACAACCTCTCTATACGGCCTTTGCTAATCACCCTAAAGAGTTTTCGCCCGTTTTTACCAGCTTAATAAGGGCCGGAGAAGAATCGGGTGGTTTACAAGAAACCTTTGATCGTTTAAGTCACGATACGGAAAAAGAGAAAGAATTACGCTCAAAAGTAAAAGGAGCTCTGATTTACCCCGTGATTTTGGTTGGGCTTTCTCTCATTATTCTTTTCCTAATGGTGTCCCTGGCTTTACCCAAAATTGCAGAAGCATTTTTGTCCGGTGCGGAGGAAGTACCCACATTCTCTAAAGTGGTCTTTGGGATAGGTCTCTTTTTTAGGGATTATATGTTGATAATTTTACCCGTTTTTATAGGAACAGGATTTGGACTTTTTTACTTTTTTGCTAAAACTGAAGGAGGAAAAAAGATTTGGACAAGGGTGGTCAATAAAACTCCGATTGTAAAAGGAGTGGTCAAGAAAATAGCTGTTCAAAGATTTGCGAGCACTCTTTCTTCGCTTTTGCGTTCGGGCGTTCCCATCCTAGATGCCCTTGAGATTACAGCCGACGCTGTCGGGTCGGTAGAGCTAGAGACAATCTTGAGGCGTATTTCTAGGGAAGGCATAGCCAAAGGACTGACTGTGGGAGAGGCGTTTCGCAAAGAGCCATACTTTCCAAGAGTCGTCTCTAATCTAATTGGTGTTTCTGAACAGGCGGGGCATATGGAAGATGTATTGGAAACTTTATCCGAATTCTATGAAGGTGAGATAGATTCATCTATCAAAACCTTAGTTTCTTTCTTAGAACCAATGCTTCTTTTGGTAATTGGTTTGATAGTGGCCCTGATTGCCCTGGCGATTATTGTCCCTGTTTATCAATTAGTTGGTCAGATATAGATTTAACAAAATGAGAAATAGGCAAAAAGGTTTTACGCTTCCAGAGCTCATGATCGTGATAGCTATTATGGGCATATTGGCCACGATAGGCACAAATAACTATTTCGGTTTTAGAAAAAAAGCAATTATTGACAGTGAGGCCGAACAGTTGGTTGGTTTTTTAAGGGAAGCGACCAGCAGGGCAAGATCGGGAGAGGACGGCGTTGTTTGGGCAATAGAGGTAGAAAATGGCGACTCGGATTATTACCAACTTCGAAGCGGGGGAATCGCAGGAGACGTTGTAAGTGTTCATTATTTAGATTCGGCGATTAAATTTTCTGACGAGACCGCAAGCATTAACAAAGCCCTTTTGGCTAGTCCCAACATTCAGGTAATTGGGACAGACAGCACTATTACACTTACTACCATAGATGGATCTTTGGAGGATGTAATAGAAATGGACACATATGGAGTAATTACTAGAACCAGCAATTATTAAATGACATCTTACAAGAATAAGGGACAATCTCTTCTTGAAATTCTTATAGCTATTAGCATATCCGCCATTATTATTGGCTCTGCTGTAACCGCAGTCATGATTGCATTGAGAACAAGCAAAGATACTTCGGAATCCCAGAAAGCGTATGCTATCGCTCAAGATATATTAGAAAACGTACGTTCGTATGCTGAAGGAAATTGGGCAACTTTTTATGCGACCACTACTTCTAGTGAGACATATTATTTAGCCGAGGACGTCATCACGGCTACGTCTACTACATTATCTTTGAATACGGGGACCACAACAGTTTCTCTGTCCGAAAACGACATTACCACCACTTACACAGCTTGGTTTACGACTGATCCTGTTTATCGAAATACAAATAATAAAATTACAACCAATGAATCATATCCAAACATAGTGGACCCCATAACGCTTAATATAACCGCTCATGTCAGTTGGCCGGTGGGAGATGATACTAAACAAATTCAATTATCTCAATATATATCAAGAATTAGAAGCGATACGTATATATTCACCGATTGGAGTGGCAGCGATGGGCAGGTGGGGCCTATAACGGATCCATTAGATCCGGACTATTTTAGCGCAGATTCTATAATAGCCACAGGAACAGGCGCTATTACGTTTCCTTAAGAAGTTATTAAATAAATGATTGGAAGCACAATAAAAGTAAAACACCTAACAAATTTATTACTAACTGTATTAGCAATATTCTTTGTGTCTGGAGTTTTGGCAGATAGCGTCGATAGGGGCGTGAATGATGGTGCAAACGACGGATATCAATCGAGCGAGACCCTGTCCGTCTTTCAAAGCAACAGAGAATACGGCTTAACCGGAGAAGATGATGACGCTTCGTACCATTATAATGGCTGGTTTAGATTCGCAAGCATAGCGATTTTACCCGGTTCAACTATTAACAGCGCCACTTTACGCATTAAGAGTACTACGGATTCTTTCGGTTCAGGCACTGCGAACACAATTCTCTATGGAGTAGACGAAGACAATCATATTGCACCCACAAATACTGCTACATGGCAAACCGACCACTCCATTCATACAAGTGCCAGCGCAACTTGGGATTTTACGATTATAGATAGCGATGACATAACCATGGATTCGCCGGATATATCTTCTATTATTCAAGAAATAGTAAATAGATCTGGATGGTCTTCGGGAAATGCTATTGGCATTCACTGGGATGAAAATATGTCTGACATAGACCGCGCTCAGGGTTGGGCTACTTATGAAAATACATCTTATACACAACCCAAGTTGATTATAGATTGGACGCCACCGGGGATAACTCTATCAACTACCTCAATAACAGCCACAGAAGATGGGTCTACGGGTCAATACACAATTGTTTTAAACGAAGCACCATCGGCGGATGTAGTGGCGAGTATTAGTGTGTTAGGTTCTGATATAACTCGTTCACCAGCATCTCTCACTTTTACTACAAGCAATTGGGCTACCCCACAAACTGTTACAATTACTGCCGTCGATGATGATTTAGATGAAAACAATGAAAACCACACAGTAACACACAGTGTTTCCAGTTCTGACAATAGTTATGATGGAATGTCTATCAGTGATGTGACGGTAACCGTAACGGACAACGATACGGCCGGCATAACAATTACAGAGACAGATAGTTCTACCGACGTCGAAGAAGGGGGTGGTACGGATACATATACAGTAGTTCTTGATAGTAAGCCAACGGCATCTGTAAGCGTTGTGATTTCAACAGATGATGGTCAAGTTACAACTAATCCTGTTGGCCCTCTTACATTTACAACCTCTGATTGGAATACGCCTCAAACTATTACTGTGACAGCTGTCGACGACGAGGATGTTGAAGATATTATCCACGCAGACATAATTTCACATAAGGCCTCTAGTAGTGACGCAAAATACTCTGGATTAGAAGAGCAGGTTGTTGTACATATTACTGATAACGACGTCCTAAATACCGGTTGGTTACAATCCTCAACTTTTGATACAGGTAAAACAAACGGTTTCGCGATTAACTCCATAATGTGGAACGGCACTCAAAATAGTGGATCTGTCAGTTTTCAGCTAGCCGTTTTCTACGGGGATGGAGATATAAACTTTACGGGTCCGAACAACAGTTCTGTGGCTGTTTATGAAGCAGATGAAGGCGTGCCAGTTAGGATAGAGAGTGCCAACTATCATCCATTTGAGTCCGGCTACCAATATTTTAGGTACAAAGTTTATATCAATAAAGGAGCTACTGACCCACCTGTAATTAATGAGATTATTATCAACTATTCGTCTTAGAGTACCCAAGATGAACCTTAAAGAAAATAACCAAGGAATTTCAGCGCTCCCAATTGTTTTAATAATATCCAGTATTATTTTAGAGGTGTTGGTATCTGGCTTGGTGGTTGGTAATTTGTTAAGCAGTAGCTTGCTTGGAGAACAAGCTTCTTTAGAAGCCATCGAAATTGCTAAAAGTGGTGCTCACGATGCCATTACACGTGTTATTCGATATGTTGATTGTCCAGATATAGGAGATCAATATTGTCCAGGAACAGCAAGCTCAACTATTGGAAATGGAATTGTTTGTAATTACATAGGACAATCGGGCTCGGGTCACGATTTAGAAATTACGATATACTCAAAGGGGGTAGTTAAGAGGAGAGAAAGATATATGAAAGTTCTTATTTCAGCCGACCCCTTTGAATCTAAGGTCCAAGTTGTTGAAATGAAAGAGGTGGAAAATCCGAATATAGAGACGCTTAATAATTGTTTATGATTAAACTGTCAAAAATATTTACAAAACTTAGTCCCAGAATGGAAGTGGCAGGATTGTGGATAGGAAATGGAGTGGTCAGCTATCACAACCTTGTTTCAAAAGACGGGGAACAGCTTTCGTTGAGATTGCCTCCGGGAGTTGTAAGCGGAGGGAAGGTCCAAAACCAAGATGCCCTCACAAGTGTTTTACGGGAACTACGCAAAAGAACGTCGGGCACTGCTTCTAAAAAGGAGCAAGGCGTTATTTTGACCATCCCTATTAATACTATCTATATTCAACCTTTTACTTTACCGTCCGTCGCCTCCAGCGACCTAAAAGAATCAGCTCTTTTAAATATGCGAATGATATCTCCGATAGGTATAGAAAATGCATATTATGATTGGCAAAAAATCTCTGACGATAATGCAAATCAATTGCAAGCCGTGGGAGCTTTTGTGTTGAAAGATATTGTAGACGCTTTTGTTGGAAGCGTTCAAAACGCTGGTTATGCCGTGGCGGCAGTAGAATTTTCTACACTAAGCATTTCTCGAGCTGCTCTTAGGGCGCAAGTTATTGATTCTCAGGAGCCCACCTTGATTACAAGAGCTACATCCGAGGGATTAGATTTCTCCGTGACCTATAAAGGACATCTTTTTTTCCACCACCTTACAGCTTGGAATAACTTTCAAGAGGGTGGCAAGAGTATTTCTTTAGATAGATTTAAAGAGCGTTTTGCGGATGAAGTTCGTAAGGTAATTAATTTTTATTCCACTAATCAGAGTGGTCAAGAGATCAGAAAGATGATTCTATTGTCCGCTGATTATATTGAAGAAATAAGCAAAGTAATTTCCGACAACTTTCCTGGTATTGAAGTTAAGCAAGTTGATGTAACGCAGGTAAATCCGGCAACGGGAGCGGCTATCAGGGGGCTAACAAGAAGATCAATGGATACTGATATTAGTTTAGCTAGCTTGAGCGCTATAGAAGTTTTTAAAAAACGTCAGCTTAACGGATTTATATTAGCTTGGCGCAATATTTTAATTTTCACATTTAGTTTACTTCTTTTCATATTTCTAGGATCCGCTTTGAGTCTACAAAATTTTCAAAATAGAGTAATAGCCGATAGCTCGTTTGGTGCAGATTCAGCGAATATAACCGAATTAAATACCCTTGAAGAACAAGCCAAAAACTTTAACACCCTTTTAACTATGATTAAAAATATTGTATCGGAGAGGTATGAATATAATGTTTTCACAGAGGAGATAAACAAGTTGGCCGGCTCTTCTATTTCCATATTGCACATTCAAGCCGGCGGAAGTCCGTTATCTTTAAAAGTAGAAGGTGTGGGCAAAAACCAAGGGGCAATAGCTGATTATCAAAAACGTGTTTCAGGAAACCCTATGTTTCAGGACGTATCAATACCTTTAGCTAACACTAATGTGCGCGAAGACGGGAGCATCCTCTTTAATATGAGTTTAAAAGTTTTGAAAGTTAATCCTGGAGAATAGATTATCCAGGATTACCAAGTCCTCTTTTGTGATTTCTTTTAAAACGAATTGACCGGCTTTACCTGACTTTTTTCTGATTCCGATTCTGATGCGGTTAAAGTTTTTGGTTTTTAGATGATGAATAACCGATTCGACTCCTTTATGCCCTGCCGATCCTCGGTTTGAAGATGTTTTATATTGTCCCAGTTCTAAATCGCTATCGTCGTGTATAAGTACTAAATCTTCGGGTTTGACATTAAAATATTTAAGCGCTTTAAGCGTAGGAACACCGGAATTATTCATGAAGCTTAATAATTTTATAATCACAAAGTTTTCACTCTTGGCGTATATAAAATCATTCTTATATTTCTTGAAATCTATCTTATTTGTATTGGCCAAATAATCAGCATATAGAAACCCCACATTATGATAGGTATTTTTATATTTACCCTCGGGATTGCCAAGAGCTATTAATATTTTCGTATGTTTATCTGGCTTAGGCCAAAAATTGAGCTTGAACATGTATTTTAATTCTATTAAAATGCCTCCGATGAAACAATTCTTTCTTTCTGTTCTTGAGGTAGTTGAGGTTTTGATTATCGCCCTCGTCTCTATTTACTTTGTTTACGCCTTTATTGCCCAACCCTTCAGAGTAGAAGGATCAAGCATGGAGCCCAATTTTTCCGGAGGCGACTATTTGGTGGTGGACGAAGTTAGTTATAAATTCAGAAATCCGGAAAGGGGGGAAGTAATTGTTTTACACAACCCAACTAATGATACAGAATTTTTCATTAAACGTATTGTTGGTTTACCCGGCGAAGAATTGATTATTAGAGATGGACATGTTTTTGTTGATGGCGAATTGATAAAAGAGGAATATCTTCCTCGAGAAGTATCTATAAAAGGCGAGTACTATTTTAATCTGAACGATGGCGAATATTTTGTAATGGGAGATAATCGTTTACAAAGCTTCGACTCAAGGAGCTGGGGACCGCTTGGTAGAAGTGATATAGTTGGAACAGTTAGGGTGCGGTTTTGGCCCCTAAATGAATTTGAGATATATAAAGTTGAAACATAGTTCCAATGCCCGCTAAAGGACAAATGAAAAAAGAGACAAAAAAGCAAGTCAAGAGAGCGCTCAAAAAACCGACTTCTCATAAAAAACAGATTCTTCAATCTCCAAAAGGTATGCACGACATTTTGCCCGGCGGAATGCTTGTTAGAGAAAAACTCTACAAGTCAGTTAAAGCAATTTTTGAATTCTACGGCTTTAACAGAATAGAAACACCCATATTGGAGATGGAAGAGCTTTTTACTAAAACAGTAGGCGAAAACACAGATATTGTAGAGAAAGAAATGTACGCCATTAAGGGTAGGGGTGGCCAACGTTTAGTTATGCGTCCCGAGATGACCGCGTCAATAGTCAGAAGCTATCTTGAGCATGGTTTGCATCGGCAATCTCAACCGCAGTATTTATATTACATAGGACCCGCCTTTAGGCACGAAAATCCTCAAGCAGGTAGATATCGTCAATTTTGGCAAGTGGGCGCCGAGATTATAGGCGGAGAAGGCGATCCTGTTTATGATGCGCAGATAATATTAATCTTCTACAAACTCTTAGAAGAGTTGAAGGTTAAAAACATCACAGTTGGCATCAACAGTATCGGCGGTGCAGTTGATAGGCAAAATTATAAAAAGAAACTTCTAGAGCACTACAAGGATCACACTAAAGAGATTTGTAAAAATTGTGTTAGAAGAATGAAAACCAATCCGCTTCGTATGTTGGATTGTAAAAACAAGGTCTGTCGAGGTGTAATAGAAGAGGCACCCATTATTTTAGACAACCTATCAACTCCGTCTAAGACACACTTTAAGGGGGTGTTAGAATTTCTGGACGAGGCCAATATTCCATATATTTTACGACCGCGCTTGGTCAGAGGATTAGATTATTACAACAAAACTGTTTTTGAAATTTTCACAGGCGAGGGAGAAGATAGCCAACTTGCTCTGGTGGCGGGGGGGAGATACGACTATTTAGCGGAGACGTTGGGCAAACGTTCAACTGCCGGTGTGGGAGCTGCTATGGGCGTAGAAAGAGTGCTAGAAGTTTTAGAAGAACAAAACCCTGCCTTTGGAACGGTGCGTTCTAAGAAAAGCATTTATTTTGCACACGTTGGCCAACTGGCTAAGCTGAAGAGCTTACCTCTTTTAGAGAAACTTAGACAAGCCAACCTGCCCATCATTAGTAATCTTGGAAAGAAATCCCTTTCAAACCAATTAGAGAGCGCCAGCAAGACAGATGCTACGCTTGCTCTAATTTTCGGCCAAAAAGAGGTTTATGAGGACAATATTATTATCCGCGACATGAAGACCGGTAGCCAAGAAACGGTATCACTAGAAAAGATAGTGAAAGCGGTTAAGAAAAAGTTAAAGTAATGGATTGTTTATTTTGTAAGATAGCAAAGGGAGACATCCCGACTCACAAGATCTATGAGAACGACGATTCCATCGCCTTTTTGGACATTAATCCTTCTGCCGATGGCCATACAATGGTTATTTCCAAGAATCATCATGAAAATATTCAGGATATACCCGAAGATCTATTGGGGAAATTATCTAAAACGGTGAAAAGAGTGGTAGATATACTAGAAAAAGGCCTCAAAACCACCCATTTTACAATCGGCTTGAATAACGGTAAGCTAAGTGGCCAGGAAATAGACCACCTGCATATTCACATTATTCCTCGTAATGAGGGAGATGGGGGTGGTAGTATTCAGTCCGTTGTTCAAAATAGAACTGAAAATCCTGAAAAAATCAAAGAAAAAATCTTGAAAGCAAATGGCTAATATCAACTTAAAAAAGAAAGACGGCGAATCAACAAACTCTTTAGTTTATCGTTTCGGTAAAAAAGTGATGAGGAGTGGGATTTTAAGAGAAGCCAAAAAGCGTAGATATAACGAGCGTCCAATTAATCGCAACAAAAGACGAGCGTCTGCTCTTCATCGAGAGGAAAAAAGAAAAGAGATAGAAAAAGCTAGAAGAATGGGGACATTCAAGTTTTAATAATCTTAATGCTTGAAAAAATAAAAAAAGATTTAGTGGAAGCCATGAAGGCCAAAGATGCTCTTAAAATGGGAACAATCCGCATGATTTTGGCATCTGTTCATAATGAAGAAATTGCTAAGGGTAAAGACAAAGAATTGACTGACGAAGATATAGTAGGGGTAATTCGTAAAGAAGCTAAAAAAAGACGTGAAGCTATTGAAATTTATGAAAGCGCTGACAGACCTGAATTAGCAAACAAAGAAAAGGCAGAGCTTGAAACTATCAACGAGTATCTACCACCTGAATTGAGCGAAGAAGAAATTCAAAAGATTATAGATGAAGTTGTGTCACGAGGCGAAGAAAATTTAGGTAAAGTAATGGGTCAGGTTATGATAAAAATTGCTGGCAGGGCAGAACCAGGGAAAGTAAGTGAGCTTGTCAAAAGAGCCCTGGAAAATTCCTAAACATTTTTAATGAACAGGGTTAACCTTTTCGTTTTAGATAAGAGGTTTGAAAAATATGCAAAACCCTTGAAGCAAAAAGCTTTAAGGGTTTTTAAGTTTCTCCAAAAGAGAAGTTGTGCTGTAGACATTTACTTAGTGAGTGCTCCCAAAATGCAAGAACTGAATAAATCATATAGAGACAAAGATGCAATAACGGATGTAATAGCTGTTGAGCTTCCCGTTGGTTTTCCTCAAAAGGATTCAAGCTATATAGGCGAAGTTTTTCTAAATCCTCCAGCTGTCGAGAGTAAAGGATACTCTCTGGAATACGCACTTATCCACGGAATTTTGCACCTGCTAGGTTTTAGGCACGAGAAGAAAAGTGATAAGATGGAAATGGAAAAACAAGAAAAACTGATACTTGAATGGCTCAACAGCAAATATTAGGACTAGATATAGGATCGGACTCAATCAAGGCGATATTGACCGAGCCGGCGCCCGATGGAAAGCTTGCTCTAGTTAGGGTTTTCCAAAGTCCCTCTAGGGGCGTGAGGCGTGGCGTGGTGGTTGATATGGATGGCGTAGTGGGCGTTATTAATAAATTATTTGACGAGGTAGTAGAGGTCTCGAAAGGAGGACTTAAAAATATTTGGTTGAGCGTGGGTGGAGTAGATGTTTCTGTGAGGTCTTCTCGTGGCTCTTCGGCTGTATCAAGGGCAAACTCAGAAATCCATCAGGATGATATTGATAGAGCAGTTGAGGCGTCTGTGGCAGTTAAACCTCGTTCTAATCGTTGTAATCTACATACCCTCAATCAAGAATTCATTGTAGATGGGGTGGGAGATATCCAAGATCCGTTAGGTATGGTAGGAGCACGCCTCGAAGTGATTAATCTGGTTATAGATGCGTTTGAACCAAGCGTTAAAAATTTGCAAAAATGTATTAGATTGGCAAACGGTGAGGTAGGAGGGATGGTGTTTTCACCCTTGGCATCTGCCAAGTCCGTTTTAACAGAAAAACAAAAAGAACTCGGGGTAGTTCTAATTGATATAGGCGCTGGTTCTACCGGTCTAGCCATTTATGAAGAAAATAAGCTTTTGCACACCAAAATTTTTAAGATGGGCGCTAACGATATTACGAACGATTTAGCTCTTGGTTTGCAAGTGCCGGTAGAAGTGGCAGACAAAATTAAGCTTTCTTATGGATATGCAATTCCGAAAGAGGTGCCCAGTCGCGATCACATCGACTTAAAAACCATCAATCCTGAAATGAGCGGTAAGCCGTCTAAAAAATTTGTAGCAGAGATAATAGAAGCTCGCCTGCAGGAGATTTGCGAAGTTGTCAATGATGAATTAAAATCTATCGGCAAGGATAAGAGCTTGCCCGGCGGTGCCGTAGTGGTCGGTGGGGGAGCCAAAATGCCTGGGGTGGCTGATTTAGTTCAATCAGAGCTAAAACTAGCTTCTCAAATAGGAGTGGCGAACCCTGCTTTATTTGTGGCTAAAGATGTCTCTACCCGAGAACTTCTAGCATCACCCGAGCACACTTGCGCTTTAGGCCTGCCCCTTTATAGTGAGCGGGCTAAGACGAAGATTCGCCCATCTGGCAAGGCAGCTGGAATGGTGAGGGGGCTTATCGATAAAGTAATGCCCTAAACATGACTAAGTCAAAAGTTAAGAAAAATAAAAAGTCCGTCAAAAGGACGCTTAGAAAGGCAACTCCAGTTAAAAATGTGGTTAAAAAAGCGGTTATTAAAAAGAATCTTAAAAAGGCCAAAAAGCCAATGATTAAGAAGAGTATAAAAATTAAACCTAAAAAAAGCATAATTAAAAAAACTAAAAAGGCGGTCGTTAAGAAAAATAAGAAACAGATAAAAAAACCCGTCAAAATAGTTAAGAAGAAATCGGTTAAGAGAATTGCCACCAAAAAGCCCCCCGTTAGTAGAACGACCCATTCCAAATTTAAGCCGATAGTAAAGATTAAGGTAATGGGTGTTGGTGGAGGGGGGGGTAACGCACTAACTCGCATGAGTAGAGATCCTTTAAGGGGAGTCGCTTTCATAGCAGTTAATACAGATTTGCAGGACCTAGAAACGTGTGGGGCTAGACGCAAAGTTCATATTGGTAAAACCATTACTCGAGGGTTGGGTGCTGGCATGAATCCGGAACTTGGTCAGCAATCGGCCGAAGAGAATAGAGAAGATATAGAAAACGCCCTTCAGGGTACAGATATGTTATTTCTGACTGCTGGTCTTGGTGGAGGCACTGGAACCGGAGCTACGCCCGTTATTGCCGATATAGCTAGAGACATGGGGATTTTAACAGTAGCCGTAGTAACAAAGCCCTTTTCTTTTGAAGGATCGGTGCGTACCAGGTTAGCAGAAGAGGGTCTCGCTAAACTGCGAGATAGAGTGGATACGCTATTAGTTATCCCGAACGATAGAATTTTCAATATTATTGATACCAACACCCCTGTCTTAAAAGCTTTTGATAAGATAGACGAGATTTTGAAAAGCTCTGTAAGAGGTATCGCTGACATGATAACTGCCTCCGGATTGGTGAACGTTGATTTCGCTGACGTGAGTACAGTTATGAAAGATGCTGGTATTGCCGTAGTTGGTGTGGGTGTGGCTAAGGGTAAAGACAGGGCGCTTAAAGCCGTTAACGAAGCAATCAACTCTCCCCTTTTGGACATATCTATAGATGGAGCCAGAGGCGTTCTCTTCAGTGTGGCAGGAGGGCGTGATTTGAAAATGTCAGAAATTAATGAAGCCGCCAGAATGATTACTGAAAACGTTGATGCGAGTGCCAAGATTATTTTTGGTGCTCACCACGACCGTAAACTAAGAAAGGGTGATATAAAAATAATTTTAATAGCAACAGGATTTAATGACTCTCATCAATTTGGCAGAGGTCAGGATAGTTTTAGCTTGTTTGGCTTAAGCGAAGAAGACCAAGAAGAAGACGTCAACGAAGACGATGAATATGAAAAGAAGGGGAAAGATACAAGCGACGAACTCATAGATATGGGTGATAAGAAGCCAGCAAAAAAGATAAAAGAGGAAGTCAAAGATGGAGAAGAAAATTGGGAAATCCCTGCATTCTTGAGACGCAGAAAGAAGCGTTAGAGATTATTTAGATACTATTTTGACGAAGCCCTCCAAAGAGGGCTTTTCTTATCCACAAGCATCTTTGGTAGATAGTGCCCCGACGGTTTAAAATAGAGTTACCTTAGATTTAACTGACTCCACCCAAATGACAAAACAAAAGAAAGAACAGATTAATAGCTCTTACTCGGAAAACGCCCTCAAGATGATGAAGAAGCGTTATCTAGCGGTTGATGATAAAGGCAACCAGGAAACTCCTGCAGATATGTTGGCGAGAATCGCCAAATCTTTAGCTGGTGTAGAAAAAAAATATGGAACAAGTGCCGAGAAGATAAAATCTTTAGAAAAGGATTTCTTGAACGTGATGGTTAATAAAGAATTTACTCCTGCCGGAAGAACGGTGACAAATGCCGGAGCTGAAACGAAGGTAGTGGCTAATTGTATTGTCTTGCCCATAGAAGATTCAATGGAAGGAATTTTTCAAACACTTAAAGAAGCGGCCCTTCTTCAACAAGCAGGCGCTGGTTTAGGATTTGCCTTAGATAAACTTCGACCAACTATGTCTCCGACCAAAACTTCTAAGGGTCGTTCATCGGGTCCAGTATCTTTCTTGAAGGTTTATAACGAAGCGTTTGGAACTATTAAACAGCAAGGCAGGCACGGAGCTAATATGGCGATGATCGGCGTTGATCACCCCGATGTTTATGATTTTCTGACATCTAAAATGGCAGAGGGAGAGCTCTCAAATTTCAACATATCCGTTAAGTTAACAGACGAATTTATGAAACAGGTTAACGAAACTCCCGATACCCAGTGGTATTGCGAATGGAAGGGCGAAAAGATGAAGCCCCACAAAGTTCTTCGCAACCCAAACGGCTCCGTTAAAGGAGTTGAGCCGATGGATATAACAGCTGGTGAGCTCTATGAAGAAATAGCTAAATATGCCTGGAGAAACGGTGAACCGGGCGTGGTCTTTATTGATAAAGTGAACAGAGAAAATCCATTACCTGACTTGGGTTGGATATATACATCTAATCCTTGTGGAGAGCAATTTCTACACGCCTATGATAATTGCAACCTTGGTTCTATAAATTTGGCTGCTTTTGTTGAGAAGGGTGAGGTTAATTATGATAAATTGCGACACACCACTCGTGTTGCCGTTCGAATGTTGGATAATGTTATAGACATCTTTGATTTTCCGGTGGAAAAAGTGGCTGATATGGCTAACAAGAACAGAAGGATTGGTTTAGGAATTATGGGCTTTGCCGATATGCTTTATCAACTTGGTGTTGGATATAACACGAAAGCGGGTTATGAAATGGCTGAAAAAATAATGAGCGTTGTTCAGGAAGAAGCCCACAAGGCCTCCAGAGACCTAGCCAAGGAAAAGCAAGAATTTCCTAATTGGAAAATGAGTATTTACGCAAAGGGTGAGAAAAAAGTAAAGATGCGTAACGCTGCTCTCACTACAGTTGCTCCCACCGGTTCTATTGCGATGATGTTCGAAACATCTTCAGGACTTGAGCCCAATTTTGCTCTCGCCTATATAAAGCAGGACAAAGACGGTGTTTTCTATCATTACCTCAATAGGCATTTCGAAGAAGAGCTTAGAAGAAGAAAATTTAGCAAAGAAGAAATAGAAAATATTAAAGCGGAGGTGGCTGATAAAGGAACGATTCAACACATGACCGACTTGCCAGAAGATTTACTTAAAACATTTGTGGTATCTATGGACCTTAATGGTACGGAGCACATTAAGATGCAAGCAGCTTTTCAAAAATATGTAGACAATTCTATCTCTAAGACCATTAATTTACCCAACAGCGCCACATTGGAAGATGTTAAACAATCGTACATAGATGCTTGGAAGATGGGGTGTAAGAGTTGCACGGTCTATAGAGATGGTAGTCGTCAGATTCAGGTGATAAATATTGGTAAAGATGAGAAAGATATCAAGAAAACAACGGATAACATAGATAAGCTTCCTGCCGAAGTTTCGGTTGAGATATCTAAGACAGAAGTGCTTAAAATTACACCACGCGTTAGACCAGAGACATTAGTGGGTAAGACGTATAAGGTAAAAACAGGATATGGAAACCTTTTTATTACCATTAACAACGATGAGGCCGGTGAGCCATTAGAAGTATTTGCAAATCTTGGTAAGAGTGGAGGATATTTCCAGGAACAGACAGAGGCAATCTGTCGACTGATGTCTTTAGCTTTACGTTCACACGTTGCTCCGCAATACATCATCAAGCACCTTAAAGGAATTAGGGGACCAATGGTAACTATGACTTCGCGAGGAACCATCCTTTCTTTGCCCGATGCCCTAGCAAAAATTTTGGAAGAACATATTACGGGAGGTGAAATAGAGGAGTTTGAAGAACAGGTATTAGTAGCGGCTATGGAGGATTCTTCTGCATCCATAGGGGGGCAGACAGATTCTCAAATGAAAATGGCGGATTATGGATATATGCCGGGGTGTCCTGAATGCGGTTCAGAGTTGATAATGGCCGAAGGGTGCATAGAGTGTAAGAGCTGTGGGTATAGTCGTTGCGGTTGACGATTAACTTTTTAAGAAGAAGCGCTTAGCTTCATATGAACACCCCCTTAGCTGGGTGTTTTTAAATACTTGTATCGAAACAACTTCTAATACGTTTCCCTAAATAGAAGCACGCACCCTAGTGACTTCTTGAATGCTCTTTCAGAAAGGATGGAGAAAATGCAGATGATTTCGCTCAAGCGCAATACGCCGAGCGAAAAAGGCGGTCTTGCCAAGACGCAAGTGCCTGTAAGTCAGGTTGTCGAGGAAGCCAGAGGAGTTTTGCGTCGAACCCAAGGTATGCCTCCAGACAAAAGGCAACAACAACTGCGGGAGACACTCTCGCCGTACGACGTCATTGCTCGCCTGTCGAGTGATGGCACCAGCATCGAGATCGACCGTCCCAGCATGGACGGAGCCATCATTCCGAACTCAATTGTGGTCCACCTTTAGACCACCAAATCAAGACCCCAGCCACTCTTGTGGGAACCCCAATCGGTCGTCGATGTTCTCACCAATATGAACGGTTGGGGTTTCCTATTTTTAAGGTGTGGTAAAATTCTTTCTATGGAGCAAAACAATAACACTCTTTGGTTTTCCGTCTTGGTTATAATATCTTTGGCAACCTACGGACTCTATAGCGAAACTAGGAATTCTTTGATGGAAACCAATGAGGAATTGAGAAAAGCACAAGAGGAAATCGCCGTCATAGTGGGAGAGAGCGAAGAAACGATATCTAGTCAGCGTGATTTAATAGCCGAAAAAGAAGAAGAGCTAGAACAAACAAAGGAAAGCGAAGAACTTCTTCAACAGGCAGTAGCTAGTTTACAAAATACATCTGGTAGTGGACAGGCGTCGCTAAATGCCCTTTTGAGCGACTTTGCGCCTTCGGTGGTGAGATTGGTCTGTCTTCAGGACTCTTTAACGCGTGGCCTTCAACAGGGATCAGGAGTCCTATACAAGGGCGACTCTATATCTGGTATAGGTCCATATTATGTTCAAACTAATTTACATGTGATACAGACGGATGATGGATCATTGTCCCAATGTGTGGTGGCGGTTTATCCAAACCCAAATCAAGCAGACCAATATATAATTTACAGAACTAAAGGATTTAAATTTTATAAATCAGGCGTAGATTTGGCCTTCATAGAACCGGAACTTGTAGAAGAACACTCAAAAGCGGGGAATATAGAGCAACTGAATGAATCTGCTCGTGATGCTGACCAAACCAAGCTTTGTGCGAGCGCTAGTATCGGCGATCATATTATTGTTTTAGGATATCCGGGTATTGGTGGAGATACCCTGACCGTAACGGACGGCATCGTTTCTGGCTATGAATTTAGAAGCGGGGCTAGATATATAAAGACATCTGCCAAGATTGATCAAGGCAATTCGGGCGGAATTGCCATAAAAGATTCTGGATGTGTGGTTGGCATACCAACCTTTGTTCAGTCCCAAATAGAAAGCTTAGGGAGGATATTAGACCTAGATTGGTTGTTGAACTAACTTTTTAGGAGAAAATACGTAATTAAAATTCCTAAAAGTAGGATAAGAGAAACTACGGTAGACGCGATTACTTCGATAGCATTGCGGATATCTTTTTTTATAAAGAAAAGATAAGCAGGATATCCTAAGGTTACCGTGGCCGAGATAAGGGTAGAAGTTACCAATAAGGTTAAAACAAAAACAATATTTCCCGGTCCAGAAGATTGTCCAAACAATTTTTCGCCATTCCACATTAAAAGGGCTACCAACCCTACATAAAGAACCAAAATAATTGCTTGTAGCGCACCAGCGATTTTTGGATTTATTTTCATAAGCAATTTCTATTTTACCACAGCTTATTTATCGTATACGTTTGGCGGGTGGATGAATCCTAGGTTATACTTGTAGTTGTTCGAGTAAAACACCGGTATTTAGTTGCCGCTTTGCTCGACAAAGGTTCGACAAAAAAAATAAGAAGCAAAGTGGCAGACGATAATCGAGGAGGGTTTCCCGAGAGGAAGATGTATCAAGGCAACTGGACTTGTTCTGGTTGTGGGGGAGAGATAAAAGAGCTTCCTTTTGAGCCCGACCCAAACAGAATGGATCAGCTGACTTGCAGAGATTGCTACCGTAAAAAACGGGACCAATACCGTAAATAAAGCTAAATAATAGAAAAAGAGCCCGAGATGGACTCTTTTTCTATTTGGATGAATGTAGCGCTATTTTAAATTGGGGGACTTTTGATATATAAATACTTAACCCCATAAAAGCTTTGAAAGGAGGTTTCAACAAGAGGGGTTTTGAGAAGAGAGAACCTTGAGAAAAGGAAAGGATTATGCAGGCGACGTTGGTAGAAAAAGATGTCTTCCTTCTGGAGGGCAGAGAAGGTGGGCCGAGGAGCGTCGTTCTCGCTGGGGTTCACGGCGATGAGATGCCGGGGATTGAGGCGTTTGAGCGGTTGCTGCCGACCCTCGAGATTCAACGGGGAAAGGTATGGTTCATCTATGCCAATCCTGTGACGATGGCGTTGAACAGGCGCGTCTTCGAAGCAAACCTCAACAGGATGTTCAAATCTGACGAGGAGATGACAAAGGAGCAGCGCAAGAGCTATGAGTACGAGCGGGCACAGTTTCTGAAGCCCTATCTCGAGGGAGCAGAAGTGCTGCTGGATATTCACGCCAGCACTACGCCGACGGGTAAGCCCAAGCCATTTGTTCTCTGCGAGGCGAATGCGAAAGGCATCATTGAATATCTGCCCTTCAATGTCGTCGTCAACGGTTTCGACGAAGTTGAGCCCGGTGGCACGGACTACTACATGAACAAGATCGGCAAGATTGGGATTTGTGTGGAGTGCGGTTTCATGACGGATCCGGAGGCGAGTTTGCGCGCCGAGGAGTCCATCCTCAACTTCCTGAAGGTGAGGGGGCACATGGAGGGCGAGGTCTCCATGTACGAACAGCGATGGGCGAGGATGTACACGCTCTACCTGACCAAAGTCGACTTCCGTCCGGCCAAGGAGTTCGAGGACTTCGAACCGGTTGTGACCGGCCAGGTTCTTGGTACCGACGGTGAAGAGGATGTCACGGCGCCCAGGGCCGGCTTCGTCCTCTTCCCGAGGGAACGGGAAGGGTCTGGCAAGGAGGCGTTTCTGTTCGGGGAATGGATGAGCTAGACCAATGTGCTCAAGCAACCCGAAGGGCGGGCACTTTAGTGTAAGTGCCCGCCCTTTTCAATGCTAATTTATGGGTTTTCCCTTTTGTTGGCCAACTTATTCTTTTCCGCCCCACCTAGCTTGTTAAGCTGTTTTTCGCGCTTTTCAGCTGAAAGTTTTGTTGGGTGCCACTCTTGATAAGCTAATTCAATATTTTTATATCCCTTGGTGAAGTAAGAATGTCCCTCGCGGTGTTCCTTGAGACGTTTCTCTAAATTATCTGTGGTGCCGACGTAAAAATGTTTTTCGTCGCAAACTAGCATATATACATACCACATGTTTCCAAGTATATACCCGAATTTAATTTATCGAATGGGTGTATAATAACGGTATGAAGAATTTTTTTAAACCAATCACCTTAAAATGGTGGCAAGTTGGGGTGGTCAAGGTCGCCTTAATCTCTTTTGGAATTCTTGTAGGAATTGTCTGGTCTAGCTTTTTCGAGGCCTGGATACCTACTCTACTGGCCCTTTTAATAGTATCTTGGGCGTACTTAGTAGCTATTTGGTTTAGAAATTGGAAAGATTAATCAAATATCTTAACTAGATATTCATTAATTTTGCGCTGATCTTCGTCGTAGAAGTTTTTATTTGTCTTGTGTAGATAAGTGGCTAGCTCTTGACCTACAAACCTCCAATGCCAGGGTTCGAAGACATAATAGGCGTTGCCTTCAGGGTAGGAGAGGGCGAATCCGTATTTGTAAGCATTCTCTAAAAGCCAAGTATAAGCAGGCGTCTTTTCAAAACCATCAACCCCACCACCGATACCCTTGGTTGTAAAATCAATTGTTGTGCCCAATTGGTGTTCAGAATATCCTTGGTCAGCTGAAAAGGTATTAGCGCCACTTCCATAGACCGTAGTGTAGCGAGCTTTGAGAGTTGATTGAGTGCCAAATGAACGATAGGCAGAGTTTATCCACAAGGTAACACCATCATCCGCCGCCGCTAGAATCAGGTCTTCTAGATATGGCCAAACGCGTGAATGGATCTGTTGAGCCACACTTTCGTTATAAAGGTGAACGAGTGGTATGGAACTAAGATTTGAGGGCACATAGTGTTCATTCAAGAAATATACTTTTGAGTATTTTTGCAGAAGCTCTTTATCCGTTTTGCTTAATTTATCTAGAATGCCAACAGTGCCGACAATATTTTGAACTTCTTCGGCTAATGAACCAACTCTTTCTTTCTCTGCTAATAGGTCTTCTTCTTTTTGACTAAGGTTTTCTTCAGTAATTCCTAGTGTGTCTTCGAGCTCGGAAACTCTTAACTCTAAAGAGATTTTCTTTTGATAGAGGTCAGAATAATAATATGCTCCACCCGAAATGATAATTAATAGAATTCCTATAACTGATGTATAAATTTGTTTTTCAGTAATTTTTTTCACGGGTTGATTTTAGCATAAGCTGACAAGATTTTAGATAAGCAAAGACGCCCCTTAGGGGGCGTCTTTGTGTTATTAGACTCTTTTAACCTGAGTAGCGTTTGGGCCTTTTGGGCTCTCGGCTTTCTCGAAGGTTACCAAGTCACCTTCCTTCAAATCATTGAACTCTACATCTACGAGTTCGTTTGAGTGAAAGAAGAGGTCTTTCTCCTCACCTTCGATAGAGATAAATCCATATCCTCGATCAGTGAGTCGAGCAATTTTTCCTTCCATTGTTTTATTTGATTGTTACGAACAAACGGTCAAATCTAAGATTCTGAAGGACAAAACTCGACCACTTTTTACCTCAGTCCAGATTCAATCAAGACCAATACTCACACATAGTGACTAGCAAGTCAATACCCCTGGTCTAATAGGGGATGAACCTACTTATTTCGCTTTTTGGCCCTCTTAACCAACATCTCGCGTTTAATAGCGAGTCGTTTGGCTGTTTTATGTGAATGGGACTTCTTCTTTTTTCCTACGCCCGTAGCTCTTTTTGCCATAGACACACTATACACTATTAATCCTCTTCATATAATGAAAGTATGGATGGCACGGAAAGAGTTAATGTAAAAATGGGTGGTTTTGTAAGGGTGGTCCAAAAAGAAGACCAACATTCTGGAAAACTAACAGAGGGAGTCGTCAAAGATATTTTAACTAAATCAAAAAACCATCCGCATGGAATTAAGGTGCGCCTCGAAAGCGGTATCGTAGGGAGGGTCAAAGAGATTCTATAGCTCTATAACAAGGGTGGGCCTATCCCAATTTTTTATATAGATCTTCTATTTTGCGTTCAAGCTGGAGAATCTTATCATCATCGTTCTTGTGATGTTTAAATATTTTTTTAAGGCGAGGCCACAGTAATATACCGATAACGAAATCAAATAGAATTATTAAAAACAGCTCAAACTCCCAATGAGCCAAATCGGTCGCTAGTGTCCAAAATGTTTCATTCTCCATCGTTTTGTATTTTAACCACCGAAGTATACTATAGAATCTTCATTTTTCATTCCTTTGCCTGACGTAAGTCGAGGCGGGTTAAAATCTGTTTTTGTAATAAAATAGACACGTGTTTGTAGTAGTAAATAGGGCTCTTTTACAGTAGCCTATTGCCTGTGGGTAGTTTAGATATGAAAACGGACGAAGAAATTATTTTGCTGGTTAAGACGGGCGACCTAGAGGCCTTTTCTATCTTGGTTGAGAGATATAGAGAAAGGATTATCAGATACGCGAAAAAATTTCTGATAGGATACGACGACGCGGAAGATTTGGTTCAAGAGGTTTTCATAAAGGCCTACATCAATATCAAGGGTTTTGATGACTCAAGAAAATTCTCTTCGTGGCTTTATCGTATTGCTCACAACGAGTTCATTAATGCGATAAAAAAAAGGAAAAACGAGCCCGTGCCGTTTTTTGATCCAGATTCAATATTTCCTCATCCGATTGCGAAAGAACGAGCGGATGCCGAGATAGTTAGAAAAGAGACGAAAAAAATTATCGAAAAAACATTAGATAAATTAAAGCCGAAATACAGAGAGCCATTAATTCTTTATTATTTTGAAGATATGACCTATAAGCAGATTGCAGACGTGATGAGAATCCCGATATCAACGGTGGGTATCAGGATTAAAAGGGCGAAAGAAAAAGCTAAGTTAGAATTTGAAAAGTTAAATAAATAATATGAGCACAGAATATACGGAAGAATTAATAGAAAAGATTAAGAAAGAAGGAATCAAAATGAAGCCCAAGTTTCGCTTTGTCTTAAAAATGCTTCTAATGGTTCTCGGGATATTGATAACTATTCTTTTCGCTGTTTACTTGGTTAGTCTTATCAGTTTTATTTCTAAGGGGAGTGGCTTGGGCTTACTTCCACCTTTTGGCTTGAGGGGCTTTGGTTTGATTTTAATAGGTTTACCATGGCTACTGATAGGGTTGAGCGGGGCATCTATCCTAATTCTCCAGATTTTAGTTAAGAAATTCTCGTTTTCCTATCGCGAACCGGTGCTGTATTCCCTGATAGGAATTATTATCTTCGTTTTGTTTGGGGGCATGGCTTTTGGAAAAGTGGGTTTACACGAACGACTTTTAGATAGAGTTGAAAGAGAAGAAATCCCTATTTTAAGAGAAGTATACAGGAGCTATGGCCCTCCGATTGGAGCGGGTTTCAACGCCGGGACTCTTTTAGAGATAGGCGAAAAAGATTTACTTGTCGAGACCATAAATGGAGATGAAATACGAGTCCAAATCACAGATGATACGCACTTACCCTTTGGTGGTGATTTTGAGGTTGGGCAGGAGATTGTTGTTGTCGGTAAAGCCGAGAACGGTCTCATTAAGGCCTTCGGCATTAGGGGAGTTAGCGAAGCCGAAAGACCCTTTGGGCCAAAAAGACGCTTTAGATAATTGAAATAAATTTTTGTATCAGTTGTAGTAGTTACTAGATACACCAATTGATACAAAAAGGTCGTTAGAACACATTAGATAAATAAATGAAAAATAAATTTACGGCAATTACCCTCTCCGCCTTAGCAGTTGGATTAATAATTGGGGGAGCGGGGATTGTTTCGGCTGATACTGGAGATGATTCTCGTCCTTGGTTTGGTCGTTTTGCAGAGAAATTTAATCTAGATCAAGCAGAGGTTCAGTCGTTCATGCAGGAGATACACGAAGAACGAATGGCTGAAATGCAGGATCGCTTTGGAGATAGGTTAGATACGGCCGTAGAAAACGGCAACCTTACCGAAGCTCAAAAGAATTTAATTCTTGAGAAGCACGAAGAGATGCGTGCAGAAAGGCAGGCCAATCAGGAAAACTGGCAGGGTCTTTCTCCCGAAGAGCGCAGAGAACAGGCGCAGGAGCACCGCGCAGAAATGCAACAGTGGGCAAAGGATAATGGTATCGACCTTCCTTTCTTTGCCGGACCTGAAGGTGGACGAGGGTTCGGGATGCATAGAGGACCTGGATTCGACCCGAATCAGTAATCAATAATTGTCCTGGAATAACTAGACACTTCCCAAACCAGTTTTTTCTGGTCGGGCGAACAAAAGACCATCTTGAAGATGGTCTTTTGTTTTAGCCGGGGGTGTTTTGTTATGGGACTCCAGATGGCAACGGTGCAGTCAATCGAAGCCGACGCAACTTGTTGATTATAAAAGCAACAGGGTAACACCGGCGAAGAAGACAACAAAATAAATACCGCGCTTAATCCATACTGCACTAATTCGTCCGAATATCTTATTCCCAACCGCAAGTCCTAATAAAATAAATGGTAATCCGAGCAATCCATACATTAATACATCATTCGTAATTCTGTTCGAAGCAGTATGTCCGACTACCGTAAAAAGACCTGTGAAAAACATATATGTGGCTATAAGATTTTTGGTTTGTGCTTTTGAGAGTTTGCCGTTAGATGAAGAATAAAGTCCCACTAAAGGCCCGTGAATGTTAAATGACGCGCCGAAGAACCCTCCAGCCAATCCAGTAAAAGCTCCGGCTATTTTCCCAGTTGGCCAGATATGATGTTTCAGAAGCATACCGAAAAGCGAATAACTCATAAGGAAGATGGCGAGGAACATTCTGACTACATGTCCATTAATAATTGCTTCTAGAAAGAACATGCCAAGCACTACGCCCAGGATAGATCCTATAAGAAGTGGGGCTACGTGCTCGATGGTCTCTCGCGTTTTTGTTTGTAGGGCCACAATACCAGTCGCAATTGTAGACATTATGGCGACAAGCGGTATAGCCACTGGAACTGGAATCACAAAGGGGATTGTTGCCATTAAAATAGAAGCTACTCCAAAACCAATAAGCTCCGGAACAATTCCGGCAACAAAAAACACTACTGCTAAAAACAAGAATTCTGGATTCATAGGAAAAACGCTAAAAAATCTAATGCAATATTGATTCTACTGTAATAGGTGTTTTCTAAAAAGCCCTAACGTTTCTGGCTCCCCCTAGTAGGTCTGCCTGTCCATCCGTAACTTCAGTGGAGGAGGAACGTTAGAACCTGTTTGGTTGGCTTAATCAAATATAGATATGTTGTGATAGCATAAGATATATGAAAGAGAAATTAATACAAAAAGTAGAAAAAGAGGACATTAAGGTGCCTGAGCTGTTGCCTGGTGAGTCCGCAATAGTATTGCAGCGTCATGAAAAGTACGAGATGCGAGATGAAGCAGAGAGCAAGGGGTCTCTAATACAAGAAGATGCCGAAGCCGCAAGTAAAAGATATAAAGAATATTTCAAGTCTTTATTCTCTAAAGACACTACCTCGGACACAATGATACTGTTTGTATCTAGTGACACGAATTATAAAGAAGGAGGATATAGGTCTATGGAGACTGCGCAGCTAGCTCTATGGGCGGCTGTGTCTGTGCTAGAAGAACTTGGGATTAACCCTTCAGAAAGAATTATTAACTTACACCTAGACTTTAACACTAAGCCCTTTGATTCTATGAATCTCGACGTAAGACCTGACAGACATCTAATAGGACCAAAGTTTATTGAAGAGTCACCAGAGTATGTACAGTATATGAAAGATAAATATGGGGACCTGGATGGGTATGGATATGACTTAAGTACGAAGGCCTGGGGGGTTCACGAGGATGATGGGGAGGCTGAAAAGCGAAAGGAACTGGGCGCTGAAGGAGTCTATGAGGTCCTCGAACGAGTCAAGAGGTCAATATCTATCTATGCTCGTTATGCAAGAATGTTCCATAGTAAACACAGCGACAAAAAATTATTAATATGGGCAACCTCACACTACGATACAATTAGTCCGCTCGTTAAAGACACTACTGATACAGATTTTAGTGAATTTCTAGATGTAGAATATGGTGGAGGTGTGGTAATCAGGCTTGGAAATAAAGAGCAAGAGGCCTATTTGGAGGCACAGGGACAGTCTGTTCCCATTAAGCTTAAAAAAGACAAGGCTAATAACTAGTTAAAGATTCGACAGCTTCTTCGATTGATTTGTATTCAGGGACGCCATACTCAACTAACCAATTTCTAATAATGCCCATATGCTGAATCATCTGATCCATATGCTCTTCTTTTAGGCCGCCAACATACTCATTATTTTCACGCACCTTAACACGCTCCATGAGAGTGCTGATTGGAGGCAGCACAATAGCATCTGGCTTTAGCCAATGATTAATTGACCCCATTATCCAAAAACCTCTGTCAACCACTTGAGCGGTAATAACGTCGCACCTTTGTTCAACTCTATTAATAACCTGATATCCTTTATCCCACCATTTAGATTCAACAGGCGGCTCAGCTTTCGTTTCGAAATATATTTCATCCCCGTCTATCCAATTTTGCACTTCTTGATTTTTACAATAGTACGTTTTTCCTGCACCTGAAGGCGTCAGGATGAATAAACCCCTATCATGTTTTATATATTTTTCCTCAAGCTCTTTAAAGAATTCTCTACCGTCTGTATAAATTACGGAATCTAGATTACTCATGAGATAATTATAACAAACAAATACACTATATTGCGGCAGAATCTTTAATTTGGCTCCCCATAGTGGACGCCTGCCCTTCCGTAACTTCAGTAGAGGAGGAACGTTAGAACCTATTTCAGGGCTTTAATACCAGAAGCGTGACCCCCTATTGGACACGCCTGCCTGCCGGTAGGCAGGTTTAGAACTCTGGACTGGGTGTTGATAAAAAGAGCTTTGGAGAAAATATTGATATTTGCGGGGGTATAAATAGCGAAGGCGTTGCCGAAGCAACGCCTATTCCAGTATCGGTAGGAAATCTCACCGCCTATTTGAAGCATAGGTGCCAAGGTTTTGTTCGTAGTGCTCAGGTCTGGTTCAGCTCATCGATTTCTTGGCTGAGCTCATCGGCTGCGACCTCTCGAAGCCTCTTGAGCCAGTTGGAGAACGCTGTTCCAGACGGAACCTTGTGGAGAACAACCTCAACCCCGAAGTCAGGTTCGTCGACCTTGCCACGAGAATTCGGAAGCAGGTCGCTGATCTCGAGGACATACGCCACAAGCTCTGGATTGTCCAGCCTCTGAATACCCTCGTAGACAGTTTCGCCGTCCACGGAGTGGCTGATCCACGTCCCAGGACGCCAGATCTTGAAGGTGGACCGTATCGAGTCCTTCTGCCTCAGCGACATCAACTCCGAACCGTCTGCGCTGATCAGGAAGAAGCGAAGGTCGCCAAGACCGCCACCGGACTTCCTTTTCCGCGTCTCAGTGCAACCGACCCGATCCAGAAGATCGAGGTCGACCCTCTGAACTATCGGACGCTTGTGGAGCTGCTTGACCCTGATGTACCTACCGAGGAATGGGAATTCCTCGATGAAGGCCTCCGCACGAGCGAGAAGGGCCTCTTTCATAATGTACCTCCTTGCGGCTTCCCGCCGCAGAATATGTCGCAACCTCCCGTCGCAACACTACACACAATACACCACAGGAACGTGGATAAGTCAATATGATGCTCCCCCTATTGGACGACGCTAGAACCTATTTCAGGGCTTTGATGCTTGAAACGTGACCCCCTAGTAGACGATGTTAGAACCTATTTCGTGGCTTTAATGCTTGAAACGTGACCCCCTAGTGGACGACGTTAGAACCTATATGGTATACACTACCCAGAACCAAGGAGGGCTCTTTGAGTGGAAAGAAAAAGCCCAGGAGGATGAAGACGATTCCTTCCAACGCTATGAACGCGTGGAGGAGGGCTGCATTGGTCGAAGGGAAAAACCCCGACCTGTATCGATGGACTCCTGAGCACGTAATCGTGTACATACGTGGCTATAGAAGAACGGATACTCGTGGCGGATGGACGCTAAGACGCAATGGCGAAATCATCGCGCTTTCCACCGTTCGTGCCCGCAGGGCTGGCCGCTGAGTTACACCTCGACCCCGATTTGAACGACCTCGTTCTGCGGGGTCGTTCTACTTTATGGATATATACAACCTCCTTGTAGGCTCCGAGGGTTGTTGGCTGTTCGAACCTATTTCTTGAGGTAGGAGCAAGGGAGACTTAGAGAATTCTTCAGTGTCAGAACCGCTATTCTTCAATGCTGTGCACAATAAGAGGTTTTTTTATCTAATTTATTGGTATATTTAGGATGAAGAGTCAATAAATTAATTATATATACTATGCACGAGAAATCACCAAGAGAAATAAAAGAGGGTACACCGGAAGAAGAGGAAGAGATATCTCGTGAGCAGGCAGAGAGAGAATTGTTAGAAGCTGTACACAGCCCACGTTATTTCGTGTATATACGAAGCAAATGGGTTGAGCGCGGTGTTATTACTTTTGAAGAAGCTAATGAGTTAGTTCGTGGAATGGTGGAAGAAATGTTAGCAAAGGCTAGAAAATTAGATTCGAGAATTAGCGCTCAAGTGCGGAGTGATTGGATTATGGCCGGAGTTATTAAGGCCTAGGAAAACAAGCGGCTCCCCCATAATAGACCAGCCTCGACTAGACGGTCGAGTCTAGGCGGGCGACGTTAGAACCTGTTTTGCTCATCTCTGTGCACAATAAGAGTTTTTTTTATCTAAGTTTTGGCTCCCCCTAATAGACGACGTTAGAACCTATTTTAGTAGATCTAGTAGTGGCTTAAAGCGGTAAACTTTGGCTCTATGGAATCGCCCTGGCATCTCAACCAAATACTTTTCCTCAAAGAAAGCTTTGATAAGCCTCTTCGCCGTCAAATCAGAAGAGATTTTAGTCCCGCCCAACACCATCGGAACTGTAAACACCGGGGACTTAAATATAAAGTCAAGAAAACCGACCAGATAAGGAGACTTACTCGTGTCAAAACGTGATTTAATTGAATCATAGAGTGTATAGATTCCACTTACTAGTTCCTGAGTTTCTCTCAGTTGCGCTGCTACAGATTTGAAGAAAAACTTTAACCATGATTCCATCTTCCCACTTTCATCTACCGAATGAAGCACCTCAATGTACTCGTCTCTGTTGGCTTCCATATAGCCACTGATGTACAGGATTGGCTTTGAAAGTCTGTTGTTGTGATGTAACACCAAAGGAATCATTAGGCGTCCAATACGGCCGTTCCCATCCTCAAATGGGTGAACGGCCTCAAACTGATAGTGAGCAACCCCCGCCTTAACCAAAGTGCTCTCCTTACCATTTTTCAGATACTCCAGTAAATCGTCAACGTATTCATCAACGGTGTGTGCTTCTGGAGGAATATAAATAGCCCTTTCAATAGGATCACCAACTTTTTCTGCAATCCAGACATCGCCCGTTCGAAATGTGCCAAGAGCTCCTTTGTGTCGGGTATTTTTCAACAATATTTGGTGCATTGAACGGATAAGGTGCTTGGAAAGAATTTTTCTATCTCCTAGTTCTTTTATCGCAAACTGCATTGCAGTGCGGTAATTAGCTACTTCCGCAATATCAGAATATTTTGTTTCGCCAACCGCTTCATGAAGGAATACATCGGAAACTGTGCTCTGGGTCCCCTCGATTTTCGAGCTCACCGCAGCTTCTTTGGCTGTGAGGGGCGATATAAGTAATTCAGCGTTGTGTAGTTTTTTTTGAGATCCCTCTAAAAGACCGAGAGAATATTCTGCGTCGGCTAGTTCTGATGCAAATTCGTTATAGTCTAATTTTAGTCCCTCTCTTGAGAGTTTTGCTGGGCTATGGTGTTTTATTGTCATAGCCATATCCTATTTGAAGTATATCAGAATGTCAATATTATGATGTGGATAGAGTTTAACGCCTTATCTGCTGATACACTTCCCATAAAATTAGATTAACTTGTGGCCAATTGGTTACCTTATATGTATTAGTGTGCTCGGTATTTGCTCCCCCTATTGGACACGCCTGCCTGCTGGCAGGCAGGTTTACCGTGTCCTTCCGTAGCTTAATGCGAAGGAGAAGAACTCTGGATTGAGTAGGTATTAAGAGGGATTTGGAGAAACTAAGATCAGCCCTATCTGTCTAAATCCAATAAACCTTGTATTCATAGTTCAAGCTACAAGAACATATGCTTAGAGCCTAAACTAATCGCTAACGAAAATATATATTTAGTGCAATGGGAGCGGTTGCGTCCACTAAGTCCCTATGTGCTCCTATATCAACCTTTATATCTCCCTTGCTTAAAGAAGCATTTGCCTCATAATTCGATTGCTCATCAAGGCTGAATCCATTGGCCTCTAGGGCTGCTATCCCGATATCAAGAACAAATCGTTCATCTACTCCATACCCATAAGCAAGGTAGCCGACATATAATTGTGGATACATGAATCCATAATTAGCGTCGTACTTAGAGTCCACTAATTCTATCGAGCTAGGTAGCTTCAACTGCGAGACCTCTCGTCTCAATACGCCTTCCATGCGAATTCCATTTATCCAAGCCCCAATAAATGGAGTTGCCACAATCATTACGACTAATGTAATGATGCCCAAGGTCCAAAGGATAGTCGCTCTTAGGGGGTGAGTAATCATATCTACATTATACCAAAACCTATTAACGAGCTCCGCAGGTTGTTGGCTGTTCGAACCTATTTTTTGAGACAGAGCTTAGAAGTGGTAGGGAGTACGAGACGACGTTCGAACCTCTCTGAGTATAAATAAGAGGGGATTTATCAAAATATATTGATTCAAGTGCGACTTTCGTCCTTTTGGACTCATCAGCATAAACGCACATTTATGGAGTCGCTCCACCCAGTCGCTCGGGTGAAACGACTGGGTGGGGTCTTTGGTTATGTGGACGCTTCCGCCTTACGCCTGAAACGGCGTCGTTGGGGGTGGCGACGACGGCATGGATAGACCGCAACAGGGTCTTCACCCGCATCGGCAGAAAGCCCACCAACTGGCGACTGTTTGCACCCATCTGGCAAGACGACATAGTGCCGATGGCACCTATTGCACATCATCATGTAGATGGAGCTGAGGGAGACTGAGAGATGGCACCTGCTTGAGTGCGACCCGCAATACGGGCATCCAAGCCCCTTGTGGTCCGTTGCACTGATGGCAATGACGTCCTCTGGCTTCTCCCCCTCCGACAGTTGGATGGCGAACTGTGTTCCCATATCAGCTCTCCTTGGGTCGTAAAGAACTGCTCGTGGATTTCACGAGCAAGTGAGGTCTCTCACATAACACCAAGAAACCACATATCGTGTGGTTAGTCAATGTGATGCTCCGCAGGCAGGACTTCCACCACGGGCGGATAAACTTCTCGTCCTGTCGGAACAAATATCAAATTAAAAACACCCAAGCAGGTGTCTCTAATTTTATTTTGCTCCGAGGGTTGTTGGCTGTTCGAACCTATTTCTTGAGGTAGGAGCAAGGGAGACTTAGAGAATTCTTCAGTGTCAGAACCGCTATTCTTCAATGCTGTGCACAATAAGAGGTTTTTTTATCTAATTTATTGGTATATTTGAGATAAGTCGTCAATAAATAAATATATAAAACTATGAGTAAAGTAGAAAGGCCAATAGTTCCCGAAGAATGGGATTCGGAAAATCCGAAGGATCTAGCAAAAAAAATCGAAGACGATAAGGTGGGTTTTAAAGAAGATAGCCAAGCTGCCTACTCAGCAAATGTAGAGGGTTTTCCTTCAGCAGAGGCCTATAAGCTTTTAGCTGGCATTCTTTTCGGTAAGGACGCGTCGAATGATCTATTTCGTTTGAGAGAAGAGAAATTGGGTATGGGGATGACACCTCCTGAGACAGAGAAAGATAAAGCGAGAGTTAGAGAAATTACAAAAAATTACTTACGAGAATTACGTGAAAAGATTGACCAGGTTCTAGAAGAATACTAGCAATCACTCATAGAGATCTGTCCTAGAAAACTCTGTTCATATAAGAGGCTGTTATTTTGATAAATAAAAAGCTCCGAGGGTTGTCGGCTGTTCGAACCCGTTTCGTTAGATAGGGATAAAGGGATTTTGGAGAAAGTATTGATATTTATAACCCCAGAAATGGGAAAAGCCGCCTCGTGAGAACGTCGTCTGTTGAGACGGCCTCCCAGTCGGCGGCGGTGTGTTCAGGTGGTCGGGGTGAAGTCAGGCGGTCCAGAGCAGTTGTCGCTCCGAGCGTTCATGGTCCCCTCAACGAGCCTTGCTCTGATGGTGCTTTCAAAGCTGCTGCCCTTGGAGCACTTGAAGCACTTGAAGTCGGGGGTGATGACGAGGAAGGCACAGGTTGTTTCTCCCTGGCCCTTCTTGCAGACCTCGTCGTCGTATCCCTCGGGGACAGGAACGGGGTCCGCCGACGTGCTGGCAAAATGCTCTCGCATCATGCAACGTTCACACATCACCGCATCGGGGTCGTCGCTCTTCGTGTCGGGGTAGTAGTCCGACATGAAGGTCGCAGGACCCGTGCGTCCGCACCTGTTGCAGGTGTACTGCTTCTCTTCGGTTGTCACCACGACCCTCCTGTCGTGTTGGGGTACATATGATATAGATACAATATTATATAGATATGGTCAATAGGTGCTCCGCACCATGGACGAAGTTCGAACCGCTATTCTTCAATACTATGCACAATAAGAGTTTTTTATCTAATTTATTGGTATATTTAGGATAAAGAGTCAATAAAATAAATGAAACTAAAGGGATATGAGTAAACTAGATGATGTATTTAAACTAGAAGAGGATGATTTGGAAAAGGGATACAGGGGGCTAGCTAAAAGCGAGACAGAAGAGGATAAAAAAGGAAGAGAAGCTATGATAAATCTTTCCGCTGAGGCGTTTATGGACGAAGGGCAGGAGGGAAGAGAAGAACTTTTAGTCAGGGCAGAACGGGCTGTAGATAAGTTACTAAGCAGTATAGGGGATGATACTAGCCTGAAGGAGATCGAAGAGCTTACAGAGTCAACGCTCAAAGAAGTGCAAGGTATTTTAGAATCAGCTGTATCTGAGGGTAGAGTGGGCATCAGCGACGCCACTACTATCTGGGGCGCTTTCCTAGAAAAGATGTCTGTGGGTCACCCCGCATTGTATGTACGGGAGTTAATTAAAAAATCTTTTCGACAGAAACATGCCCCCCTCTCAATAATGAATAGGTTCTCTGAAATTGCACCTAGAGAATAGCCCCCCTAATAGACCATCCTCGACTAGACGGTTGAGTATAGGCGAGCGACGTTAGAACCCGTTATATATAGTTCTTGTATGTACTATTTTGCCTACGGCTCGAATATGAATAAGGAACTAATGCTTAAAAGAGCTCCCGATTCCCGTTTCTACGGAAAGGGAGTGTTAAAAGACTATTCATTGGGCTTCACTATATACGAAGAAGGAAGATGGAGCGGTGGTGGCTGTGCAGATGTAATCTATAGACCAGGGGAAGAGGTCTGGGGCTTAGCCTACACAGTTAGCCCATCTGACGCCGAAAAGCTTGACCTAGCAGAGGGCGAACCATACAGAAGAATTAATAAAACCATTGAGATGGATGGTGGGGAAAGAATAGAAGCATTTCTATATGAAGTGATTGACAAAATGCCCCACAGAAATCCATCGGTTCAATATCTAAATATTTTTAAGAGAGCTGCCGAAAAACATCAATTCCCAGAAGCATATAAGAATTTCCTAGGAGCCATTAAAACCATCGATTAATTTGGCTCCGCAGGCAGGACTTCCACCACGGGCGGATAAACTTCTCGTCCTGCCGGAACAAATATCAAATTAAAAACACCCAAGCAGGTGTCTCTAATTTAATTTTGCTCCGCAGGCAGGACTCGAACCTGCAACCTTCTCGTTAACAGCGAGCTGCTCTACCATTGAGCTACTGCGGAATGAACGTGCGAAATGGTAACCATTGTCCGCCGGAGGCGGATCAGCCTATGGCTGAAGCTACTGCGGAATAAAACCATTGTCCGCCGGAGGCGGATCAGCCTATGGCTGAAGCTACTGCGGAAAGTGAGGAGATAAATAGAAAACTTGTTTTTCTATTTATTCCGAGTGATTCCGTTGCAAGCATTGCGCTACTGCGGAATGAACGTGCGGAATCTCGCTTATTATACTAACTTTTTACTACTTGAAAACCAATAAACAGCCGAAAGCCAATATGTTATAATGAATATCACTATGATTCAGAAATCTTTAGCAAATTCACTTGTTTTGGTGATGGCATTTTCTTTAGTCGCTACTTCATTAGCCCAAAATGACAATGCTGTAGATGTAGACACAATCACTGAAGAAGAGTCGATTGGCGATATAGGGATACTGCCAAACAACCCATTTTATTTCTTAAAAGAATGGGGAAGGAGTTTTAGGAGGTCATTTATTTTTGATTCGATAAAAAGAGCTGAATATGAGCTGGATGTATTGGGAGAGAAAGCAAGTGAACTTGAGCTTACTAGTAAATTAGAGTCGGGTAGAGAGCAAGCAATGGAAAGGGCTACCGAGAATTATGCCGAAGCTATGGATAGATTACGGGTTCGCTTAGAAGAGCTTCAGGGGAGCTCTAATAACCCAAAAGTAGAAGAGCTTCTGGCGAAATTGGCAGAGAGAACGGAGAATCATGAGGAGGTATTGGAGAGTTTGGGCTCTCAGTACGAGGCCCTAAGAGGAAGATTCGAAGAACTTAAAGATGGTTGGGAAGATACGATAAGACCCGCTTTTGAAGGAGTCGATAATTTAGAAGAATTTAGGGCAAGAGTTATGGAGATGGTAGAAGAAAACAATCCCGGCTATGGAAGCATGTTGAGAATAATTGAGAGAACTAGGCAACAAGAAGCTGAAAACGAAGATGTGGATGTTGAAGACGAAAACGAGGTAGAGTCCGAAGATACTGATTGGAATCCAAGTATTACTATAGACGCAAGTCCGGTGGGAACGGGCACCCTCTATATCAATCCAGGTAATTTTAACAGTTTGATGCCAAGCTTAAAGAAAGCATTCAAACTTGGTGGAAGCAAATACGAAGTTAAACCCATCTCTTGTGCCGAGATTTATGCCCCCGTTTGTGGGGAGGACGGCAAAACGTACTCAAACGAATGTAGAGCAACCGTAGCCGGAGTAGATGTCGTCAGTGAGGGTAGGTGCCCAGAGGTTGAAGAGTAAAAATATATAATGCGAAATCTTTTTAAGAGACCACGGGTGGTTTATGCGCACTGCGATATTCCATGCGGAATATATGACCCCCATGAGGCACAGGTAGCCGTCTTGACGGTTATTAGGATGATAGATTTGATAAAGGAGACGGACGACTCGCACGATATTGCTCGTCTTACAGCGGTTAAGGAACAACATGCTGAAAAATGCAAACATGAGATACGAGTAATTTGGGGTGATTATTTTAAAGAGGAACATTTTGAAGAATATCCAGTGTTAAATGAACTAACTCATAGAATAATGACTTTAGCTTCTCAAGCTAAGCAGGGCGTAGAAAGAGAAATAGCCGAAGAGCTTTTGGTGGCGATAAATGAATTCGCAGAGATTTTTTGGAAGATAAAGGGTGTTGAGACAAAAAAAGTTAAAGCACCATATAGTCCCGAAGAAGAGGTTGTCTATCCAGACCTATAATGCGTTTTGTCGTATATGGAAATAGTATGGAGCCCACTTATCCGTCGGGCTCTAAAATCTTCGTAAGTAAACTTTTTTATAAACTTATAAAACCAAAGGTGGGGGACGCTATTGTTCTAAAAGACCCAAGAGACGGGCGTTTGATTCTAAAAAGAGTTAAATCAATTAAGAAAAACATTTTTCGTGTGGAGGGTGATAACCATAGAAGTAGCACAGACAGCAGGGTGTTTGGCGAAATAAACAAGGAACACATTATCGGCAAAGCAATATTAAAATACTAAGTTTGAGTTTACCCACCAATACCTATACATAGGCACGGAGGCATGGGTATAATTGAAGCAATGCAGTTTTCAGATATTTTAGTTTTGATTGGATTAGGAGCAGTGATTTGGCTTCTTTTAACACGCGACAAAGCAAAAGAGGGAGATACCCAATCCGCCCTGCTTTTACAAAATCAGATGAAGGAAATCAATCGTACTGTTCAGAAACAATACGAAGAGAGCATGAAAATTGTTAAAGATTCTGTAAGGGGGCTGACGAAGATGGAAGAAAGCCAAAAACAAGTTGCTGATGTCGGCAAGCAGATAGAGGGCCTACAAAACATTCTAAAAAATCCTAAACAAAGAGGAGTTCTGGGAGAATACCGACTGGAAACATTGTTAAAAAATGTATTTTCGCCCAAAGAGTACAAAATGCAGTATGGATTTAAAAATGGCGATATCGTGGATGCCGTCATTTTCGTTGGCGACAAGATTATTCCAGTCGACTCAAAGTTCTCTTTAGAAAACTACAATCGTATTGTAGACGAGGTGGATTCAGACAAAAGAGAAGAGTTGGAGAAGGTCTTTAAACAAGACCTTAAGAATCGAATTGATGAAACGGCAAAATATATTCGTCCCGAAGAGAACACTACTGAATATGCTTTTATGTTTATCCCAGCCGAAGCCATTTTTTATGACCTTCTTAATAATGAAGTGGGCGCTATCAAGTCCTCGACGCGTGATTTGATAGAATACGCTATTAACGACAAAAAAGTTTATATAACTTCACCCACTACTTTCTATGCATACTTGCAGGCAATGCTTCAAAGTGCTCGAGATTATCGTATTCAGGAGTCCACCAAAGAAATTCTTAAAAATGTATCCATGCTGGGCAGACATCTGGAGGCATACCATGAGCATTATCAAAAGGTAGGAAATCACCTAGGGACAGTGGTCAATGCCTATAATCGCTCTGCTAAAGAGTTTGGAAAGATAGATAAAGACATCACCAAATTAACCGGGGAAAACATAGACGCCGAAATTCCCCTTTTAGATAAACCTTTGATGGATGAAGAGTAGTTTGGAGGAAGAAAAATGGAAGAAGTTTTTAAAAGCCGTAGGGCTTTTTCGTTTTGTGCCTTTCACTGACTTTGTGATGGCCTCTGGATCTTTGGCAACAGGTACGCTTCGCGAGTCATCCGATTTCGATGTATTGATTGGAGTGCGCCAGGGGCGCATTTTTACAAATCGCTTTTTTGCGGTATTGATATTCGGCATCACGGGTAATTTTAAACACAATATGCACGAGCGGGGAGTGGCCAAAGATATGATATGTCTGAATCATTTTGTAACACCGAAAGCGTACAAGTTTTCGCCACCCTATACTGATTATGATCAAGAGATTTATCAAAATTTAATATTGGTATTCGGAGATGAAGAAAAGGCGAAAGAGTTTATAAAAGCCAATGATTGGCTTAACCCCAAGAAGATTTATGAAAGAAGCGATAAATATTTAGGGAACAGAAGGACCTTTTTGAGAAGATTTATAGAATTTTTGTTGGATGGGTCATTTGGAAACCTGTTGGAAGAACTAAAGTTTATTCAAATCAAAACGATTCACCGCGGTTCGCTCCTAAAGATTTCCGAAGGCGCTAGATTTAAATGCGACGAGAATGAACTCGAATTTCATATAGGTTCTGCTAGGACTATTAAAAAATGGAAAGAGAGAAAGATGGGTTGACACACCCGCTCGCCTTTAATATCTTCCTAGATACTCGCACATTGGAGGTTGGGGTGTTTGGAAGACAGAGAGTGATCCTGTCGCAAGGGGAAGAAGAGCGCCTTCTTTGTAGAACCCTGACGGTTTGGGGCGCCTACCGTGTGGCCGATTCGGTCATTCGGAATCACAAGAGGCCTCTGACGGGTGCCAAGAGCTGGTTTGCTCCTCGTCCATTCAGGGTGGTGGTTCAAGCGGCAAAGCCGTTGCTCTTCTTCTGGCAAGAAGAGCTGAGCCCTCACTACGTGGGAGACGCGTACATCATTCGATAGGGGTGGGCATCGCTTCGGCGATGCCCACTCTAAACCCTTGACAATAATCGATAAAAACCGTATAAAAACTAACGTAATGAAGTTAAAACCATTAAGTAATCGGGTCTTTTTAGAGCCCATAGAAGAAGAAACAACCACGGCGTCGGGCATTGTTATTCCCGAGACAGTTGATAAAGAAAGGCCTCAAAAAGGCAAAGTTTTAGCTGTTGGCCCCGGAAGATTTAATGAAAAAGGTGAACGCATTCCTATATCTGTTAAGGAGGGCGATACAGTTCTTTTTAAGAAGTATGGTCCAGACGAAATAGAGATTGATAAAAAGAAGTACCTAGTCGCAGATGAAGACGACATTTTGGCTGTCGTCGAAGGATAGTCGAAAAGAGTGATCCGCCTTCGCTAAAGCTACGGCAGGACGCTCATAAAATGAATTAAATCAAAGATTAAAGAATTTTATGGCAAAAAATATTATATTTGACGAGAAAGCTCGTCAGGAAATAAAAAAAGGGGCGGATAAGTTAGCGAATGCAGTACGCATGACTTTGGGTCCAAGGGGAAGGGCGGCTGTAATAGAAAAATCATACGGTGCGCCTCAAGTTACTTTTGACGGAGTAACCGTTGCTAGGGAAATTGAGCTCAAGGATAAGAACGAGAACCTAGGCGCCGATTTAATTAAGCAGGCGGCAGACAAGACAAACGACGCGGTAGGAGACGGAACTAGCACCGCCGTAGTATTAGCCCAATCCATGATTGACGAGGGTGAAAAGCTTATTCAAGACAAAGGATTCAACGTTATCCAATTAGCGGAAAAGTTAAAACAAGAAAGCGTCAGGGTAATAGAAGCGCTTGAAGCACAGAAAGAACCGGTTGACGATAATAAAAAAATAGAAGAAGTGGCGACCCTATCTTCCAAAGATAAAGAGATAGGTAGGTTAATAGCCGAAGTAATGGAGAGCGTTGGTAAGGATGGTGTGGTGACGGTTGATGATTCAAATACTGTCGGGAACTCATACGAAATTGTAGAAGGTATGCAGTTTGATCGTGGTTATATCTCGCCCTACATGATAACCGACCAAGACAGAATGGAAGCAATGCTCGAAAATCCATATATCTTGGTTACAGACCAAAAGGTGTCTGCTATTTCTGAGCTTTTACCTCTCTTGGAGAAAATCATGCAAAGCGGAAAGAAAGAATTGGTGTTGATAGCGGATGATATTGAGGGAGAAGCGTTAGCGACCCTAATAGTTAATAAACTTCGAGGTGTTTTTAACGTCTTGGCAGTAAAGGCCCCCGGATTTGGCGACAGAAAGAAAGAGATGCTTCAAGATATCGCCGTTGTTACGGGCGCCAGTTTTATATCAGGAGATTTGGGCAAGAAATTGGATAGCACAGAGATTGCTGACCTAGGTAGTGCTGAAAAAGTGGTTTCCGACAAGGACGATACTACTATCGTGGGTGGCAAAGGAGACAAAGGTGAGATATCCAATAGAATCAACCAACTTAAGAGTCAATTAGAAATGACCGACTCTGATTTTGACCGAGAGAAAATTGAAGAGAGATTGGGCAAGCTTGCTGGTGGAGTAGCCGTTATTAGAGTTGGTGCCCCAACCGAATCTGCTCAAAAAGAATTGAAAGATAGGGTAAACGATGCTGTTCACGCGACGAAAGCAGCTATGGAGGAAGGAGTCGTGCCTGGAGGCGGTATGGCTCTTTATAATGTAGACCTTTTTGGAGAAGGAACAACTTCTGCGGATAAAGTGAGTGAAGCAGTTAGAATAATTCTTAAGAGAGCTCTTCATGCTCCAGTCAAAGCCATTATTCTCAATAGCGGAGGAGATGAGAAAACTTTTAAAGAGTTTGAGCGAAGAAAAGCTGATTCGAAAGACAGATGGCTTGGTTTTGATGGTCTTACAAATAAAGTGGTTAACCTGAAAGACGTCGGCATTAACGATCCGCTTAAGGTAACGAAAACCGCTTTTCTAAACGCCGTATCAGTAGCATCTACCTACCTAACTTTAGGCGCTGCTATCACGGAAATCCCTGAAGATAAAAAAGATCTTTCAGCATCGGGAATGCCCGGTATGTAATAACACCTAAACGGGTGTTATAATAATCGCGATGTCATCAATCAATTACATCCTAATAGGCGTGGGTTTGTTAGCCCTTTGGCTAGCTTTTATCTACAACTCTCTGGTCAAGATGCGCATGCGGGCTCGAGAAGCTCTCTCGGATATTGATGTCCAACTAAAGCGCAGATTCGACCTTATTCCAAACATCGTCGAAACGGTTAAAGGATATGCAAGCCACGAAAAAGGAGTGCTTGAAAATGTTACCAAAGCAAGGGCGGAGGTAGCTCAAAGTGGTGGTGACCCTCTTGAAAGGGAGGGGGCAGAAAACATGCTTTCTAACACTCTAAAAACACTGTTTGCGGTGGCAGAGAATTACCCAGACCTTAAAGCCAATGCTAACTTCTTAGATTTGCAACGAGAGCTTTCCGACACGGAAAACAAAATTCAAGCATCCAGAAGATTCTTTAACACCACCGTTAAAGATTTGAACACAAAAATTCAATCTTTTCCGGTCAACATGGTGGCTAAGATACTTGGATTTAAGGAGGAGATGTTTTTTGAGACCGACGACGAAGAAAAGGAATCAGTCCAGGTTAGTTTCTAGTGGATAGTTTTTAGTGGCTAGTTTTTAGTGGATAGTGGATAGTGATTAATTATGAGTTATGAGTATTAACTCTTACAAAGAGCTTATTGTGTGGCAGAAAGCTGTGGAGTTAGTTGAGCTCGTTTATTTGTTACTGCAAGACTTTCCAAAGGAAGAGATGTATGGATTAACGTCTCAAATAAAAAGAGCGACCGTTTCTATAGCATCGAATATTGCCGAGGGTAGTAATAGGGGTACTCGGAAAGACTTCCGCAATTTTTTGTTTAATGCTTTTGGTTCGGGAGCAGAATTAGAAACACAATTATTGATTGCACAGAAGTTGAATTTTGTCTCACCCGATAGTTGTAAAAAGACCAATGAGCTATTGGAAGAGATTATGAAAATGCTTAATAAGCTTATCAGTGAACTTGCAGAAAGAACCTAATCACTAGAAACTAATCACTAGTCACTAAAAAATGGCTTCGCTCTATACCGAAAAATCAAAAAATATTCGTAAAACCTGGATTCTATTCAGTGGGTTTCTCATATTTGTAATAAGCGTCGGTTGGGTTTTCTCTCAAGTTTATGGCGATAGCACCATTTTATATATGGCTGTCTTTTTTAGCGTGATGATGAGCATCATTAGCTACTGGCAATCAGACAAGATTGTATTGAAAATGCATAAGGCGAAAGAGGTGACGATGAAAACTAACCCAGAGCTTTATCGGATAGTAGAAAATCTATCCATTACGGCCGGACTGCCTATGCCGAAGGTTTATATCATTCCTGAACTTGCGCCGAATGCTTTCGCCACAGGCAGAAATCCAGAGCACGCAGTAGTGGCGGTGACAGAAGGGCTTCTGCAAAAACTAGACAGAAGTGAGCTGGAGGGAGTATTGGCGCACGAACTCTCTCACGTCGGCAATCGAGATATTCTAGTTTCAACCGTAGCCGTTGTTCTGGTCGGCTTTATCTCTCTTTTAGCAGATATGTTTATGCGTTCAATGATGTTTGGAGGTAGAAGAGATAACGAAGGAAGAGGTGGAGGGATTTTGATATTGATTGGGGTGGCAGTAGCTATTTTGGCGCCGATATCTGCCAGCCTGATGCAATTGGCAATTTCTAGAAAAAGAGAGCTCTTGGCAGATAGTTCTGGCGCGCTTCTGACTCGATATCCTGAAGGATTGGCGAGTGCCTTACAAAAGATATCTTCCGACCCAACGCCTATGCGATCCGCGAATAATACCACGGCTCATTTGTGGGTAGCTGATCCTTTTAAAGGTAAAAAGGCGATGGGATTCTTACATAAACTATTCTTGACTCACCCTCCAATTGAAGAGAGGATAAAGGCATTAGAGGGATTAAAGATATGAGTATAGAAAGCCCAAAAGAAATACAACAGCTTAGGGCAACCGTTCTAGAGCTTGGGCAGATAGCCGAAGAACTTAAGAAACGTTTGGAGGAAGAGAGTCGTCTCGCTCGTCAAGATCCTGAAACGGGGCTTTTAAATAAACGGGGTCTTAAAGAAAAGCTTAATAGAAGGGGGACTGAGACAAAAGAAAAAACCGCGGTTGTATTCTTGGATATCGACGATTTTAAAGGGATTAATGATACGTATGGCCACGGAGTGGGAGATAGAGTGTTGCGAGTCCTTGGAAAAATCCTTAAAGAAGTGGCTAGAGAGGGCGATACGCTGGTTGAGCTTCCCGAAGGTCTTGCTGCAAGAGTGGGGGGTGACGAGATGGTTTTGGTTTTGCCCGGAGCAGATGAAGAGGGGGCGATGCGAGTTTTAGAAAGAATTAATCAGAGGGTCGCAGAAGAGGAAATTGAGACGGATGAGGGGCCAATCAAATTTGCGATTAGCGGAGGAGTGGGTAGGGATTTTGACGTGGCTGACAGGAAAATGTATGAAGAGAAGAGGGGAAAGAAGGAGGGCAAAGAAAGATAGGGCTGAAGATTGGAAAGCTTGGTGAGGTTGATATTTAAAAGGAAGGGTGCCGGAGTGGTCTAACGGAACGGCTTGTTCCCGGTTTGTTTAGAAACACTAATCTAGTTAGTATTTCTAAATATAAACCGCAATCCCGCTCGTAGCGGAGGAGTGGCCGAGTGGTTTAAGGCGCACGCTTGGAAAGCGTGTTGAGTGAAAGCTCTCGCAGGTTCAAATCCTGTCTCCTCCGCTAGGGGCGGGAGAAAACATTTAGGAATGGGTTCGCCCCGAAGAACAACGAAGTTGCCTACGGGGTAAGAATCCCACCCCTTCCGCCAATAGTATTTTTTATCGTAAATAGTTATTCGTTTGTGCCCTCGACAAGTATACCCCCTAGGGGGTATACTGTTTTATATATGAAATACATGGACGATAAAAACAAGGCGAAAGTCATCCGCCGACTCAAGCTTTTAGAAGGTCAGGTTCGCGGGCTTCAAAAGATGGTCCAAAACGATACTTACTGTATTGATGTGATTACCCAGACATCAGCCGTGAAGCAAGGACTATCGAACGTTGAGGATTTACTTCTTGAGAATCACCTGAGTCATTGCGTCAGTCATCAAATGAAATCTGGACAAGAAGCTAAAGCAAAGGGTGAAATTATTAAGGTATATAAGCTCAAGAGAAAATAATATGCATACACAAACATACAAAGTAAAAGGCATGCACTGCGCTTCGTGCTCATCGGTCATCGAGAAGGCGTTTAAAAAAATCGAGGGAGTGCAGTCAGCGGAAGTCAATTATGGCACAGAGAAGGCCAAAATTTCTTTCAATTCATCGAAAACGAATCCTCACGATCTTTCCAAGCATATCGAGCCACTCGGATATTCACTGGAGGTCCCTGCTACAGCCGAGGAAATGGGAATGTCCGAGAGCGAGCATACGACACATCTGGGACTTAATCAGTCAAAAAAAGAAAAGCTTGCCGAGGTTGCGGATATGCGAACAAAAGTGTTTTCTGCCATTCCTCTTGCGATTTTTGCCACCCTTGTCATGGGTTGGGATATTCTTGCGGAGTACGGCGTCGTATCAGAAATGGGGTATGTAGTGAAGGAGTTCTTTAGTCATCTTCTGCCCCTAATGGCGACATATACGCTTTTTGTCGTTGGTAAGCCGTACCTTCTCGGTTTTTATAGATTTCTTCGATATGGCAAGGCAAATATGGACACACTGATCGGCATTGGAACTGTCGCCGCCTTTTTATACAGCTTTGCGGTTACGGCCTTCGAGGAAACACTTCGACCTTTTATAAATGTCGATTATCAGTATTACGACGTAACAATCGTTGTTATCACCTTTATTGCGCTTGGTAAATATTTGGAAGCTAGATCAAAAATAAAGACAGGCGATGCCATAGAAAAGCTTCTTAATCTGCAAGCCAAGACGGCGCTCGTTATCCGCGATGGAAAAGAAATAGAAATATCGGTCAATGACGTCAAGCATGGTGATCTGATTATCGTTAAGCCGGGTGCAAAAATTCCTGTGGACGGAGTGATAACTGACGGGAGTTCTTTTGTTGATGAATCTATGGTCACCGGAGAGCCGATGCCAGCACAGAAGAAGATCGGAGACAGCGTTGTCTCTGGGACACTAAACACCAGTGGATCGTTTACATTCAAAGCAACAAAAGTTGGATCGGAAACACTGCTTGCCCAGATTATTGAGATGGTCGAGGACGCTCAAGGAAGCAAAGCCCCGATACAAGCTCTCGCAGACAAAATTTCATCGGTTTTTGTGCCGATTGTTTTGGTAATTGCTTTCTTTTCTCTCGGTACATGGCTCATTGTTGGGTCGCAATATTTGGGTCTTTCTCAAGCCCTGTCTTTCGGCCTTGTTTCATTTGTGGGCATTCTTGTCATTGCATGTCCGTGCGCCCTCGGTCTTGCCACACCAACGGCGATTATCGTCGGTGTTGGTAAAGGGGCGAAAGAAGGAATTCTTATTAGAGATGCCGCTACGCTTGAAAAACTGCATAAGGTAAATACAGTTGTGGTTGATAAAACAGGCACATTAACCCGTGGTAAACCAACGCTCGTCGATATTCAAAATCTTTCAAATAAAAAAGATGACGAACTTATATCGATTCTGGCGTCACTTGAGAAAAAATCAGAACATCCGATTGCTCACGCGATTGTAAACTATGCCGAGGAGAAAAACATTCCTATCTCCGAAGCTTTAGATTTTGAAGGGATACAAGGCAAGGGACTTAAGGGGAAGATTAACGGCACGGAATATTTTGTTGGCAATACAAAGCTCATGAGCGATCTTAAGATTCCCTTTAATGTCGCCAAGCTTAATGAGTTTACATCCCAAGGCAAAACACCTGTCATTCTCGCAACATCGGAAAAGGTGCTTGGTTTTGTGATGGTCGCGGATGAGATAAAAGCTGAATCTATTGAGGCAATAAAGAATCTCCATGCTCTTGGAATCCAAGTGGTTATGCTTACTGGCGATGATGAAAGAGCCGCCAAATACATTGGATCACTTGTTGGCATTGATGACGTTGTCGCCCATGTGCTACCGCAGGATAAGCTAGAAAAGATAAAAAAGCTTCAGTTACAGGGTCGAGTGGTCGCAATGGCTGGTGACGGCATAAACGACGCCCCCGCACTCGCACAGGCCGATGTAGGTATCGCTATGGGAACCGGAACGGATGTAGCAATAGAGTCGGCCGGCATCACCCTTCTCGGTGGAGATATCTCAAAGCTTGTTAAAGCAATCAAGCTCTCGAAAATCACCATGCGAGGAATCAAGCAGAATCTGTTTTGGGCTTTCATCTATAACATCGTCGGCATTCCTCTTGCCGCCGGAGTTTTGTATCCAGTATTTGGTTGGCTTCTAAATCCCGTATTTGCTGGCTTTGCAATGGCAATGTCTTCAGTGTCGGTGGTGTCAAACTCGCTTCGAATTAAGGCAAAGAAATTATAGATATGAAAACATATACATTTCATGTTTCTGGTACTCATTGCGCTTCATGTAAAATCTTGATTGAAGACACTCTGAACGAACAGGTTTTTGTACGAAATACTCGAGTTAATCTCAAAAGAGAAACTGTTGAAATTGAAACTGATAGTGATCAGAGTCCCGAAGAATTAGCGCGAACGCTTACAGATAAAATAGAACCGAATGGATATAAATTATCTGTAGAAAAATCTGTCCAAGAAAAACAAAACAACGATGTTATTTGGAAAGCTATACCGATCGGACTCGCGTTCCTTATCTTATTCTTTCTGTTGCAAAGATCTGGAATTTTAAATTTTGGTATTGGTGGTCAAACAACTCCCACAACAAGCTTTATCATCGGCCTCATCGCCTCGGTATCAAGTTGTCTTGCCATCGTCGGCGGTTTGGTCTTATCTCTTTCAACCAAAGTATCACAAGACAATATAAGCGACACAAAGACCTTCCTGTTTTTCCACGTAGGAAGGTTGGTTAGTTTTGCGGTATTGGGCGGAGTTCTCGGAGCAGTTGGTGGTGCAATCGGAATGAATTTTACTTTTACAGCAATCTTGGGTCTTCTGGCCTCTGTGGTGATGTTGTTGCTAGGTTTAAATTTGATTGGAGTATTTGCAAAAAACAAAATTACGTTGCCAGTGGGAATCTTTAATTTTTTCAGAAAAATAGAGCACAAAACCCTCACGCCACTCATCGTCGGCTTCGCCACATTTTTTCTTCCGTGCGGTTTTACGCAATCAATGCAGGTTTCCGCACTAGGAAGCGGATCATTTATGTCCGGACTTCTTATTATGTCCGCGTTCGCACTCGGAACACTACCAATGCTCGCATTTCTTTCTTTCGGGTCGGCATCATTTGCGCACGGAAAACACGCTCCGCTATTTTTCAAATCTGCAGGAGTGATTGTGGTCGGTCTTGGGTTGTTTGCGCTTCTCGCTGGTCTTGCCGGGCTTGGAGTCATTAATCCACTATTTAACATATAATCAACTTATGAATAAAACCGCCTTAATTATCATTACGATTGTACTTATTATAAGTATTGGCATTGTGTTTTTCGGACAGGCAAGAGAAAACTCCGACTCAACTAGCGCCCAGTCTGCACAAAACGTTGAAATAAGAGATGGTATTCAGTACGTCACCATAAATGCTCGAGGCGGATACTTTCCCAAAATATCAGAAGCCAAAGCAAACGTTCAAACAAAATTGATTGTTAAGACAAATGGCACATACGATTGCTCGGCGGCGTTGGTTATTAGATCAATTGGCTATCAAAAAATTCTACCCCAGACGGGTGAAGAAATTATTGATCTTGGTATTCCAGAAGTTGGAAAGCTTCAAGGGCTTTGCAGTATGGGAATGTATAATTTTGTCGTCAATTTTAACTAGCTTTTAAATCAAATATAATTTGCTTAATATTTTCTAAGTTAGGAAGACCTGCCTGCCGGAGGTATGGCCTGCCTGCCGGAGGTATGGCCACTAGGGGGAGCACTATCTTGACCATAGCCACGTTTTGTGGTACTTTGGCGCTGAGTTTGAATACTCCCCACTCACAGCGATACGGCTGTGATGGATAGCCCTTTGAGGAGGAGACAATGACCCGCAAGGGTACATTCAACGGCGACACGGTCTACGAGTATTCCGGCCACACCTATGGGGTCATCTCCCCTGATGGTGTCGCCGTAACCAAAGAACCGGACACGTTCCCCTTCTTCGAAGTTCCTGCAGGCTCTGTCAAATGGGACGATGAATGGGACGACGAAGATGAACGTCCGCAGGCCACCCCCTGAACCAATCGTCCACAACACGGACCACCAAAGAGGATTACCCTCAACGGTGGTCCTCTTCAGTTATGGGTTCGCAGATATCAATACTTTCTTCAAATCTCCCTCAATCTCTATCCAATCCAGAGTTTTAAACCTGCCTACCGGCAGGCAGGCGTGTTCATTAGGGGGAGCACTATCTTGACTAACCACGTTATTTATGGTAGCTTCTCTTTATCACGATCCAGGGAGGAAACGTGGTCAGAACCTATGATTACCCCGTATGGGGAACGCAGGGTGGTGGTCTCGCCCGTGAAGTGGATGGGACCTACGTCTTCGTGGAAGCTCCTCCGAGCATCCCTTCGCTGGAAATCGGAGATGAGGTGCCCGAGGAGTGGGACCTCATCCCCGCCAACGAGCGCGCCAAGATGGAGGTGCTGTAGATGCGGCTGCATCGTAACATCACCCCCGAAAAGCGAGCCTGGAGCGTCGCCGAGAAGGCAGCGGAAGAAGCTGCCAAAGACACGGTCCGACGCAACGGCAACTGGGATTCCTTTTGGGACACCTACGGAGAGGTCTTCAACGAGACCTACTACGGTGCCCTGCGGGAACTCCAGGAGCAAGAGCTTGCTGGGCGCCTCCTGCTGTTAGCCAAGACGACAAGACGAAGTCGCCGATGACTGGGAGGGCCGTCTCAACAGACGACGCTCTCACGAGGCGGCTTTTCCCATTCTTGGATTTATAGATATCAAAACCTTCTCTAAATCTTTTTTAATACTCAATCAACCCAGAATTTTTCAAGCGTGTATGTTTGCCGGTAGGTATGGCCTGCCTGCCGGTAGGCGAGTTCATTGGGGGGAGCCTCTAAAACTGAAAAATGAAAAGGACCACATTGCTGCGGTCCTACCCCCTGGTATTTCCAGGAGGATTTCTCCGTTAGGAGTTATAACGCGATGAACTACGGCGTCGGAGTCTGTACGAACAGATTGCCGTCGAACTCCGGAGGGAGAATGACGACACCGACGACTTCCTTCAGTGCGTTGATGTACAACCACTGAAGGTATTCGGCAGAGAACTGGTCTTCACAACTGGCGTTCGGCACGATGACCGAATTGCCCTCTGCGTCGACCGTCTGCACACCACCACAGGCCACAATCTGTTCGGCCTGCGAGATGCCATAAGCACGGACAGCCTCCTGACGCGCCTTGATCTCCTCTTCTTGAAGGGTGATCGCCGCACGCTGAAGGTCCTGCTCGGCGCCTTGCTTTGCATCGATGCGTGTCCGAACTTCCAAGCCAGGATCCACATCTCGAATCAGCACATCGATGATGGTGATGCCGTGTGGCCCCACCTTGGATGCGATGCAATCGAACGAATTGGTTCCGAGCTGTTGTCTCTGGGTGGTATATGCCTCCTCGAGCGTGAGGGCAACCGGTGCGTTGCGGACGCAGGATCGAATTGGAGGAAGAACGACTACGTCGAACCAGTCCGCACCGACAGTACGAATCAGGTTGTCGGCGGTGTCCTTCGTCACAATCGCTTGCACGGTCAGTTCGATGGTCATGTTGCCACCACCCGAGGCCTGAGCTTCGATAGCCTCGGCGACTGCCGACTTGTCTTCGGTGTTGTTGGTGAAGGTGTAGGCCTTGATGCGTCCATCCACCAATACGACGTCTTCCCAGGGCCAGACGATCTTGAGCCCAGGATCGAGCGAAGATTGGGAATAGACCCCGAACGCTCGAACTACGCCGACGTGCTCGTCCGGCACGATCTTGATCGTGCTGAAGAGCAAGAAGATGAACGCGAGTGCAGAAAGCCCCACCGAAGTCCAGTAGAGGAAACGACCTCCTGGTTGCCACCGAAGCAACGCGCGCTCATAGGCATCCTCATCGAATACCTCCTGACCCACGTGGTTCCGACGCGTGAATTCCGTTCTCGTTGGCCTCTCGTCGCCGGAACGCCGACCGATGATGAAAGTCACCAGTGCAGCGATCAGCAAACAGCCAATCAAAACTGTCATGAACACGATCTGTTTCTCCTCAATGTGCATACATGATGATCCTCATGCTGGAGCTAGAGGTCCTCTCTTAGCAGATTACTAATAACACAAACTCGCCTGATAGTCAATAATGGCAGTTTATTATGCCACTCTCTCTAATCCACCCCTTATTTACACCCAATCCAGAGTTCTCCAAGCGTGCTCTAGGGGTTTTGGAGTCATATAGACGATATCTGCAAAAGACCGCAGAGCGGTCTTGGTTAAGCTTTGTTATAATCTTATTGAATGCCAAAGAAAAAGAAGGTCAAGTTTTTCACTAAAGGGTGGCGGATAATATTTAGATATCTAGGCGAGTATAAGAGGGAGATTCTAATCATTTCTTTCTTGGGCGTCGTCTCCGCCATCGCCAACGGCTTTGTTCCCTATATAGTAGGAAGATTTTTTGATGCCATTCTTAGTCCTGCAGAGATTTTGGCTATCGGTGGTATTGGAGCTCCGCTTTGGGCCTGGCTTTTGGTCTTGTTGGGCATTACCCAATTAATTGCCAATTTTGCGGACTGGGTTAATGACGTGCAGAGTAGGAATGTGGGGACGCTTCTTAATGCGAGATATCCGACACGAGCAGTTGAACATTTAATTCGTCTGCCAATTTCTTTTCACAAAGACCAAAAAACAGGGGAAGTTTGGGATAAGATTGTCCGGGGGATGAACGCCTCGGTGAGTATGATTGAAAGAGTAGTATTGACTCTTGCCCCCCAGATCTTGGCTGTTTTCATAGGCATAACCATTGCTTTTGTTATTCACCCGATACTGGCGAGCATTATCGTGTTTGGAGTTCTCCTCTATGTGGCGACCTTGGCAAAAATTGTTCCCCCGATAGTCACTCTACAAAAGAAGGGATATCGAGCATGGAACCGAGCTTTCGGCAATGCATATGACACCGTTACTAATGTTCAAACGGTTAAACTTTTTACAGCCGAAGAGTATGAGAGCAAGAAGGCCCATCGTTCATATATAGATAAAGCTGCCCGTTCGTGGTTCAAGGTGGAGAAGATTTGGAGTGATATTAATTTCTATCAGCGGATATTGATTGCCATTACGCAGATATTGGTATTTGTATTTGCTGTTTATTTCATAACTAAGGGCGAATTAACGCTCGGCGGATTGATTGCCCTAAATGGTTATGCCGGCATGGTTTTTGGTCCTTTTGTCAGGTTGGGATATAACTGGGAGATAGTGCAAAACGGGATTGTTGCCATTGAAAGGGCAGAAGAGATATTGAGCACTCCCCGTGAAATATATGAGCCCGAAAACGCTTTATCCCTTGGAGATTTAAAAGGGAAGATAGAATTCAAAAATGTTAGTTTTGAATATGGAAAAAACAAAGGTCAGGTTCTCAAGGGGATTAGCTTTAAAATTCGTCAGGGAGAGGTGGTAGCTCTGGTTGGTGAATCGGGAGTAGGGAAGAGCACGCTTGTGGATCTAATCTCGGGGTATTATTTCTCATCTAAAGGGAGTGTTTTGATTGATGACAAAGATATTAAAAAGGTTTCTTTGAAATCTTTGAGGGAGCAGATAGCGGTCGTCCCACAGGAAGTAGTGCTTTTTAACGACACGATAGAAAACAATATTCGATACGGGGATTTTAAAGCTTCTCACGAAAATGTTGTAAGAGCCGCTAAAGAGGCGCACGCAGACATTTTTATCAACAAATTTTCCAAGAAATATCAGCAGTTAGTCGGAGAGAGGGGGATTAAGCTCTCCGTAGGTCAGAAACAGAGGATTGCCATTGCGCGCGCTATCCTGCGCGATCCTAAAATATTGATTTTAGACGAGCCGACGAGCGCCCTTGATATTGAAACAGAAAAATACATCGGCGAGTCATTGGAGAAACTGATGAAGAACAGGACAACCATTATTATTGCCCATCGGCTTAGTACGGTCAGAAGGTCCAACAGAATTCTTGTTTTTGAAGCCGGGAAGTTGATTGAGCAGGGCACTCATGAAGAGCTGGTTAAGAATAGAAAGGGACTTTATCACCGCCTCTATAAATTGCATGTGGGCCTTGGTTAGATCTTCAGCCCAAATTCACCAAATCTGTTTTTGCGTAAGCAAGTTGTCCCTTTGTTAAAGGATGAGCTAGAATTGAAATAGTCGCTGATATTTAGAAAATATCATTGTGAAAAGGTGTTTGGGGTCGGTGTTTAGGATTTAATACAGTAGAAATATGGAAAGAATAACCGAAGAATCCCATCCAAATCTAGATTATCAAAAGTTGATATCTGAAAATCCTTGGATTATTCAGAGAGATATGGATTGTGTTGTTAGTACGGACAGCGACGGTTTTTTATGCGGTCTTTTGATGTCTCATTATTTAGGTTGGAAGATAAAAGGGTTCTACGACAACAAGGCTTTATTGCTAGAAAATGGAGTAAATCCAAAAGAGTGTGTTTTTCTTGATGTCGAGATATTTAGAGAGGGATTCAAAAGTGTTGGTCAACACATGATCTCTAGAGACTTCTCAAAAGACCAATGCATTGGTTTTAATACAGAAACGATCAATCCAAACAATATTCGAAAATACGACGCCGTGAATAACTTTAAAGAAAAGTATCCTTTTGCTACGGTACATTTATTAATTTCTATATTGGATTTCATTGAAGAAAGCATCGTCGACGTCGATGTTAAAAAAGACTCTCTAGGGTTCTTATTATATACAGACGGAACATTCAAAAATCTCTTTAATTATCCAGAAAACTGTTTAAGCTGGCTCGAATACATGTCCATTAATAACGCAGATCATCCTCTCAATAAGATTTTTTATGGCAACGATAAGATTATTGAGGTTATGGAAAATTTAAAAGAAATATTTGCCAAAATTAACCAAATAAGAAAAAGAGCAGACAAATTAATTTTGACTAGGAAAAAACAAAGAAGTTCAGATCTGGATTTAGTAGGTATATCAGGAAAAGAGGGGATATATAGAGTAGAAAAAGAATTAGCAGCAGACAGCAAGAAATTCTTATTTTTAATGGGAGAAATAACGGGATGGAATTTTAGAGAAGAATGTTGGACTTATGAAAATATGGAGCTGCTTAAGTTCACAAAAGGGGCAACAAAAGCATCTGGCATAAAATACGAAGAACTACTAGAAAAAGAACCTCTTTCAATGGCAATTACTTCAACGGATACTATAGAATACACCGTTGAAGGCCCATCATATTTGTAAACTATTAGGGATTTCATTTTTAATTCTTCTCTTTGCGATTTCGCAATATTTTCGATCTATATCAATTCCGATATAGTTCATTCCGAGTTTTTTTGCTGCCACCATGGTAGTTCCACTACCGACGAAGGGGTCTAAAACAACACCATTTCTAGGGCAGAAACACTGGATGAAATCATAGGGTAGTTTATCTGGAAAAGTTGCTGGGTGTTCATGTTTAAGCTTGGAACCATCCCCAGCAGTTAAGTATTCCCATATAGTACCCCTACATTTTAGGGGGTTAATCTTAATTGGTCTGGCCCTTAGTGTCTTTCCGCTAGTCAATCTTGTGGCTCCGCCAGTAAGTGTTTTTCCTGCATGCTTAGAAGGAATCTTCAGGGGTTCTTTGTCAAAATACTGAGGACGATCCCCCTTCAAGAAAATAGGCATATATTCGTGATCTACTCGAAATCTTTTGTTCCACCAAGCCCCTTCTGCTCCATATTTTCTATATATGGTCGTTTCGAAAAGTTTAAACCCAATATTGTCACACCAATCGATGATTGTCTTGAAAGATGTTAAAGTTTTTCCGAAATTTTTTGTTTGATCTTGTATAACCATCACGGCAATTCCGCCATCTCTAAGCACTCTATATAACTCCTTTCCAGTATTATGAAGATCAAAAGGAGGGCTACCATTGTAATCTCTCAAATCATCATAGGGAGGAGAGGTAACGACGAGATCTATAGAGTTGCTAGGTATTCTTGATAACCCCTGTACGGAATCATCGCAAATAATTTGATTTAGATATGTATCCAACTTTTTATCTGACGATATTCCCTGAATTTCATTTTTAGTCACTGACCCCTCTGATGGAACTATGCCCCTCGGTTGATTCAATTTCTTTTCTAAAAAACCTTTCTCCTCAAGATTTTTAATATGTTCGTGTACAGTGGCCACAGAGCGAAGATTAAAATTATCTGCAATTTCCCCTAGAGAGGGAGAATAACCATTATTTGCTATATAACTTGTGACGTAATTTAATATCTCTTTCTGTCTTTTTGTTAGCGTTACTCTCATTTAATAATAATAACATTTAATCCCGAAAATGAACCGAAAGTTATTCACAGTTTGTAAAGGTAGGTGGTTTGAGAACTTACTAAAAGCATGATATAAACGGACATATTGCCTGAAAAAAATAAATTAAATACAAATATTATGATAAAAATCGATTTAATTGAAAAAATAGAAAAGAGATATAATCAAGAAGAACGCAAAAGCGAGGATTCTTAAATCACCCACCTCCCTTTTTTTTGGTTTTGTAGTCCCGCAAAAAATTTCAGGACGAAGCCCAAGCGAGAGCGTGGCGTGGACATATAGAATGAACAAGTACGGAATACCTGAAGAAGAATTGAGAGAAATTACTTTTAGAATAAAACTATGACAGATTTCTTTGAGAGAAAAAGAAAAGCAAGAACGAATAAAAGTCTTGGAGTTTGTGCGCAACACTAGTCTAATAGAGCCGCCCCTTTAGTTGGTGCCGATCAAAATTCAAAGTCCCAACTTGACATCGACATACTTTTGGCTATAATCAGATTGCGATGTTGCCTCGCACATCGTCACTACTAGTTTAGTACTGTGGTGTCCGTAGAGAGATCTCGGGAAGACGTTTAGCAAAAGCTAAGTCGATGTAAAAATGCTTTGTGACTAGACGTGCGAGGGATCGCGCGTTTTTTAGTTCCCTAGATGAAAGTTAACGAAAGTCGCAAAACAAAAAAATAACATACCAATGACACAATTAATAAAACTGCCAGTAGTTTCCTTTAGAAAAATTGCTAGTCCTTACGACGATGTTGGGGCACGAACCTATGTAGCAGTTGTTAACGTTAAGGACGTACCGGAAGAGCTAGAAGATTGGAGAAAAGCTCTGAATCCTCGGGATCCTAAAATAACCTCTGGTGTAGCAAAAAAAATATTTGCCACCCTTGAAAACACTCCTGAAACCTTTTTCTTCAGAAATAGGGGTATTACTCTCATTGCTAACAAAACGAGATTCGACAACCAACGAAATGTTTTGGAGGTAGAAATGGAGAATGAGAGCAAAAATGGCCTACTCGATGGCGGTCACACCTTTAGGGTAATTCGCGAATTTGTAGATGGGCTATCCAACGAAGAATTGGGAAGCTTTTCCGCTTATGTTAGGCTGGAAATAATAGAGGGTGTCACCGACCCTGACGAGGTAGTTAACATAGTGGAATCTAGAAACACCTCTACCCAAGTAAAAGAACAAAGCTTGGAAGAGCTGAGGGGAGCCTACGACGCCATCAAGGGTGTTTTGGAAAGTAAGCCCTACGCAGGACAGATAGCATACAAGGAGTTCGAATTAACAGAGGAGGGGAGTGTTAAGAACATAGATATCAAGGAGATTCTCTCATACCTAGTGTGCTTTGATGTAGAAGAGTTTAGTTCTGACAACCATCCTATTAGGGCCTACACTACTAGAGCATCAGTGGTCGAGCACTTCAAAAGGCATAAAGAGCGCGTGATGAAATATATCCCGCTACTACCGACGATACTGGAACTTCGTGACTTAATTTACCTAGAGTTGCCAAAATCTTACAACAAACAGGGTGGCAAATTTGGTAGGTTAACGGGCGTGACTGAGGTGACGGGACGCAAGATGTCCAAAGCAGATTTGCCGTTTTTGGGTAAAGAATCTAGTTATAGAATTCCAAATGGGTTCATTTATCCAGTCCTCGCAGCATTTAGGAATCTCATCAAGTGTGATTCTAAAAAATGCGAATGGAAAACCGATCCGATCAAAATGTTTGATGAGCTTAAAGATGATCTAGCAAGCCGAGTTGGCGAACAAGCGCTTGAATTCAGAAATCCGAACAAGCTTGGAAAAGATAAGGCCACTTGGCGTGCTTGTTACGATTCCGTCGAACTAGCCCTCCTCAAGCGTAATATCTAGACAATTACAATAAGCGCGCACACGAAATAGAAAGCGATACTAAATAAAAACGTGTCGCTTTCTATTTTCTATTCCAAATGGCAGCTAATAGAATAAAAGATGGATTGGAGGATTTCTTTACAAAGTAGAGTTCCAACATCGTCCCGTAAGGCCAGCCAAGTCGTGCTAGCTCGAAGAGTATGTGAAGTGTTATTCTAGAAGTATGGATCATGTTCTATATATTCTCCTCGCAATGACGTTTTGGGATTTTACGATTCATGTCATTGATAAGAGAGACAGAAAGTACCGTCTTAATGAACAGATGGAAAAGATGTGGTTTCATAAAATGAAAGTAAGTAAGTCTCCATTTTCTTACTACTACCCATTTTTCTGGGGCAAAACTAAGCCAGTCGATGATAGAAATGGCTGGAAGCGTTATGATCTGTTCTGGATTTTCTATTGGGGGATGGCGACAATCCTATTACTCACCTATATATTCTTATCATAGAAAACTGTAAGGAATCTATTGCAATATGCCAGATACCGATACACGAAATATGGATGTTGATCAGCTCGTTAATCTAGCGGGTAAAACTGTTATGGGGACACTTAATGGTCTCCAATCTCAGAAGGCACAAGCTGAAATTAATCGTCGCCTCATAGAGGCATTAAATGAGTCCCGGGATTCAACTAATAGATATAGTGAGAAGTTATTGTTTTTGACCTGGGCACTGGTGTTCCTAACAGTTGTTTTAACGTGGTTTACCTTCCAAACTTACAAACTTCAAAAGATACAAAGTATCCCTGAACAGATAAGTCAGGCGCAAGCAATTAGTAGAGCCATTGAATTATGTAGTAACTCCCCTGAATTAGAGAATTCGGGGTTGTACGACCTTTCCACTGGAGAACCAACTCCATGTTCTCAGGTATTGAACCAATATAAAAAATAACTGAGTGCTCGAAGAGCGTTGTTTTGATATCATAAAACTAGTTAAAACTACCAAGCTGGGCTTGAATTCATACGGTTCTAGCTCGAGGAGGCCCACCAAATAAGATATAATTAAAGATATGAAAAAGAGTACAAGCATAATAATAGTGGCGGTAGTGGCTTTGGCAGCTTTCTATGCCGTCACACAGGGTTTGCCGTCTAATCCAGAGGAGGAAGAGATGGCACAAGAAGAGGTGTCCCAAGAGGGACGAGAAGTCGTTGGTTTGTGGGTAAGTATTACTGACCCAAGGTATGCATCCGAGATTAATACAGACGGAACATATCGGGAATTATATGACGAACAAGTTGTTTCTGAAGGAACTTGGGAGATTTTGACCACACTTGAGAATGAGGGATTGGATGTTGACCCCACGTTTGATAGGCAGGTTTTCTTAAAGAAAATAGATGGGCAGGATGGAGAAACGTTTTACTACCAAATACCCGAACAGGAGGAGGACAGGTTGGTTTTGGTCTATCTTTTTGGAGATGTTTTGATGTTTGAAAGAGCAGTACTTAACGATGGAAGAGATACCCTTTAGCGATTTTAAAAAACTTGATATTCGGATAGGCAAGGTTATTTCTGCTGAAAAAGTGGAAAACACAGACAAGCTGGTTAAACTTGTTTTTGATATGGGGGATCACGAGCGTCAAGTGGTGGCAGGCATTGCGGAAATTGTGGAAGATCCGGCTGAACTCATTGGCAAAGAAATGCCCGTTCTCATAAATCTTAAGCCCAGAATGCTAAAAGGAGAGGAAAGTAATGGCATGATTTTGGCGGTAAATGTAGATGGCAGACCAACTCTTATGAGTCCTGAGAAGCAGGTCCCTCCGGGGAGCCCCATAACATAGACAGCCCCACGCCTGATTGCTATATTTAAGTTAATGAAGCCCCAGAGAACAAGGGTCGCTCTTTTGGTCGGAGGCCCATCGTCTGAACACGAAGTATCCCTTTCTAGCGGTAGAGTTGTTCATAAGCATATTGACCACGATAAGTACGAAGTTATCCCAATTGTAATAGGCAGAAAAGGGGATTGGCCAATAGAACAAAAACAATTACCCGACGTTGCGGACGTAGCGTTTGTGATGATGCACGGCGAGTATGGCGAGGACGGAACGATTCAAGAGATACTCCGAGATTTAAATATGCCCTACACTTGGAGCGATGTGATGGCGAGTTCATTGGCGATGAATAAGCCCCTTTCATATAGGGCTTTTCGGGCGCATGGGATGGATACCCCAGAATCAAAAACTGTGAGTAGGCACAATTTTCACGATATAGATTACGAGATTTTTGATTTGCCGGCCATTGTTAAGCCAGCGGATAGAGGTTCATCCGTGGGAGTTAGTTTGGTTCGCAGGATTAGCGATTTAAAAGATGCGGTTGAAAAGGCCCTAACCCATAGCAAGACGGCGATGGTGGAAAAGTTTATTCCGGGTAAAGAGTTCACTTGTGGAGTGTTGGATGATTCGATGGGAGGCGCTTTTCCGTTGCCTGTTACTCAAATTTTTCCAAGAACCAGCAATTTTTTTGATTACCACGCCAAGTATGTTCCCGGCGCTTCTCACGAAGTTACTCCAGCTCAAATTTCAAAAGAAGAGGCAGAGAGAATACAGGCGACAGCTTTGCGTGCTCATCAAGCAGTGGGCGCCTCCGGCGCTTCACGCACAGATATGATTCTGGGAGAGGACGGAGAACTTTACGTTTTAGAGGTGAATACGATACCGGGGATGACGGAGACGAGCTTATTACCTCAAGGAGCGATAGCGCATGGTATAAGTATCAGCGAGCTTTTAGATAGGATTATTGAGTCCGCCTTCATTAGGCATAAATCAATATATTAAAATATGCTTCCCTCGGAAGAGATAAAGGAAAAACTCGATTTGGTAGAGTTTCTCAAGGGATACCTTGAGTTAAGGCCAGCCGGCAAAAATTATAAGGGCTTGTGTCCTTTTCACAATGAAAAGACGCCCTCTTTTATGGTATCCCCCGACAGGCAGATTTGGCGCTGTTTCGGATGCGGAGAAGGCGGAGACATCTTTCGCTTCTTAATGCGATTTGAAAATCTTGAATTTTATGAAGCCCTGCGGGTCTTAGCTGAAAAAGCAGGAGTTGATATCAAGAAAGGCGCTTCTGCAGACCAAAGACAATTCAACACCCTCTACGAGGTAGTTAATACGGCTAAAGAAATATACAAACGTGAACTTAGAGAATCAAAAGAAGCCATAGATTATCTCAAGGAACGTAATCTGATTGGTCAAACTGTAGCGGATTTTGAAGTTGGCTTTGCTCCAAGAGGGCCCGAGGCGACCACTATGGAGCTTATAAAAAAGGGATATCGCATAGAAGACATATTGAGGGCGGGACTTACAATCAAGACCGAGACGGGCAAATATATAGATCGTTTTAGAAATAGAATAATGTTTCCGATTCACAACCATTTTGGAAAAGTGGTTGGATTCTCCGGAAGGGTGATGCCCGGTGAACGGGAAGACATTGCCAAGTATATGAATAGCCCCGAGACGCCTATCTTCAATAAATCACGAGTGCTTTATGGATTTTGGCAGAGCAAAAAACCAATTCGTAAAGAACAAAAAACTCTTTTGGTGGAAGGGCAGATGGACTTTTTGATGTTGTGGCAAAAGGGCATCAAGGAGACGATTGCGACATCCGGAACAGCTCTAACCATAGATCACCTTCGAGCCCTTGGTAGGGTTACAAATAATCTTGTCCTAGCTTTTGATAATGATGAGCCGGGGTTAATGGCGGCGGAGAGGGTGATAGACATGGCGGGCTCGAGAGATTTTAACGTGCTCGTTTTAAATTTAGGTAAATATAAAGATCCGGCTGAGGCCGCGGAAGGAGATGTAGGGTTTCTTAAAAAAGCTATCACTAAATCAAAGCCGGCGATGGAGTATTACTTTGATTTTTACCTCAAAGAAGAAGACCTAAAGTCAGTTGCCAACAAAAAGACCGCTATTAGAAAAGTGCTTGGGAAGATAGCCAACCTCTCCAGTGGAGTGGAAAGAACCCATTGGTTGAGAGAATTGAGTTATAAAATTAATATCCCCGAGAGTGAACTGTTGGCAGAGATAGAAGCGTTAGGGGCTCCAGCTGAAGAGGGGTTTGAGAGAGTGGTTGAGGGGCAAGATGCCAAAAAGGGATTGTCTCGTCCAGAATTAATAGCAGAAAGAATTTTGCATATCCTGAACACTCGAGACGACCTGATAGAATTGGTGCAAGAATATGAGAACTTTATACCCGGTGTATATAAACAGATTTACGACTCTTTATCTAAGAAAGAACCCCTAACTGGCCATGCCAAAGAAGTGATGGACTTAATAAGTTTGTACCCAGAATTTGATGACAGCTTAAGCACGGGTGATTTGCGCAAAGAAGAATTTAAAAAACTTCTGGGTGAGCTGGAATATGAATATTTAAATCTTCGCAAAGATGAACTAAGGAGAGAAATTTTGGCGTTTGAAAGAAAAAACAAATTAGAAGAGCTCCAAAAGGGATTGAAGGAGTTTGACGATATAACGCGCAAAATGCAAGATATAAGACATGCCAAAAACGACTAAAAAGAAAAAAACTGCTAACAAGAAGAAGGGGCGGTTAGCGCCAAAGAGGACCACTAAAGCAAATAAAAAAACCGTTTTTAAACGTAAAGTTTCTGGAGTTTCAAAAAAGAAGACAGTTCCTCAAAAAACTACACTCAAGAACAAGGCACTCAAAGCCAAAGATGCGTCTGCAACTAAGATGCGTAGTGGTGAAAAGGATTCACGACTACTTGAACTAATCAAAAGGGGACAAGAAAAAGGGTTTGTGACGGATATAGAAATCCTTGATTATTTTCCGGACGTAGAGAACGACACAAGCTTCTTAGAAAAAATATATGACCAACTCGAGCAAAGTAGCGTTAAGGTTATTGAGGTTCAGTCATTGTTAAGAGGACCATCCGAAGAGATAAGTGAAAAAGAGCTCAAAGAAGCCACTAGTATCAAGGGGGCTTTGCCGGACAATGTTCAAATGTACTTGCGTGAGATTGGAAAAACGCCTCTTTTGACAAAGCAGGAAGAGCAGGACTTAGCAAAACGAATCTTAAAAAACGATGAAGCTGCTAGGCAACAATTAATTAAAGCAAACTTAAGATTAGTGGTGTCTATCGCCAAGCGTTATGTGAATCGTAGCCCACTTTCTATATCTGACCTCATCCAAGAAGGGAATATAGGACTCTTTAAGGCAGTTGAGAAATTTGACCACACGAAGGGCTTTAAGTTTTCAACTTATGCCACTTGGTGGATACGGCAAGCAATCACAAGGGCATTGGCTGATCAATCAAGGACAATCAGAATACCGGTGCATATGGTGGAGACCATATCCAAGTTTACTCAAGCAAAAAGAAAACTAGCTCAGCAGTTGGGTCGCGAGCCGATGGTAGAGGAGATTGCTCTGGAGATGGACCTGTCTATAGATAAGGTTAGGAACATCCAAAAGATTTCTCAAGAAGTTGTTTCGTTGGAATCTCCAATAGGGGATGACGACGACAAATCAACCTTGGCTGACTTTATTCAGGACGAAAGAAGCATTACTCCTACCCAGATGACCTCTCAACAACTTTTGAGAGATCAAATCAGGGACATTATCCAGGATTTAACAGAAAGAGAGAGAAAGATTCTTGAGATGCGTTTTGGTTTAGACGACGGGGTGACGCACACGCTTGAAGAAGTGGGCAAGGTGTTTGATGTAACAAGGGAGAGAATTAGACAAATTGAAGCTAAGGCGCTTGAGAAAATTCGTCTTCACGACCAATCAAATAGATTATCTGATTATTAATGAAATCAGAGGAAGTTAGAAAAAAGTTTTTAGATTTTTTTCAAGACAGAGGTCACGCCGTGGTGCCTTCTTCTTCTTTGATACCGGATGATCCATCCGTGCTTTTGACTAGCGCCGGCATGCAACAATTCAAACCCTACTATACGGGCGATGCTGATTCAGATAAGGATTTTGGCTCCAAAAATACAGTATCGATACAAAAATCTTTTCGTACTACTGATATTGATGAGGTGGGAGATAGTACGCACCTTACTCTCTTGGAGATGATGGGCAATTTTTCCTTTGGCGGATATTTTAAAAAAGAAGCCATTCAATACGCGCACGACTTCATCACCAAAGAGCTGGGATTGGAGATTTCATATGTAACTATATTTGAGGGTTCACGTGACGTGCCTAAAGATGAAGAATCAAGAGAAATATGGAACAGTTTGGGAGTTACGGACATTAGAGAGGAAGGGCTTGAAGACGTTTTCTGGGGGCCGACTGGAAATGCCGGACCCTGTGGGCCGACTACTGAAATATATTGTAAATATGCTTCAGGAGAAGACGTTGAGGTGTGGAATATAGTTTTTAATCAATTCTTTTTTCCCGGTTCACGCGAAGAATTATTATCGGGTAAATCTAAGAAAAAATTGGAACCATTAGAAAGCCCGGGCGTTGATACGGGCATGGGTTTTGAGCGACTGATGGCTGTGTTTGAGGGTCAGTCCAGCATATATGAGACCGACCTACTCGAGCCCATTGTTTCCAAAATAAAAGAACTTAAGCCGGGATTAGACGAAAAGGTGGTGCGAGTTTTGGCGGATCACCTAAGGTCTTCGTGTTTTTTGATATCAGATGGCGTTTTGCCCTCAAACAAAGAAGCCGGTTACATATTGAGGCGGTTAATCAGAAAAGTAATCGGTTATGAGATAAAGTACGACATTCATGCAAATTTACTAACAGAGATATCAAAGGTAGTGGTTGAAAAATACGGTCATATATATAAGAACTTGGACGAAAAGAGCGTCTCTTTAGTACTAGAGGGAGAAAAAGATAAATTCAAAACAGCCCTAAGTAAGGGTTTAAAAGAATTGGCTGACTATAAAAAATTAACCGCCAAAGATGCCTTTCGTCTCTATGAAACATATGGTCTTCCTTTTGATTTGATAAAAGAAATGGCTCCAGGGGGAATAGGGAAAAGCATTAAACAGTCCGACTTTGATAAAGAGTTTGAAAGACACCAAAAGGTTTCGCGCGCCGGTGCCGAAAAGAAGTTTGGAGGGCACGGCTTGATATTGGATACGGGAGAGCTAAAAGCAACCAACAAGATAGAGCTTGAGAAAGTAACGCGCCTTCATACTGCCACCCACCTTATGCAAGCAGCTCTTAGAAAAGTTTTAGGAGATCAAGTCGAACAGCGTGGATCAGACATCACGGTTGAAAGGACACGTTTTGATTTCACTTTCGACAGGAAACTGACAGACGAAGAGGTGAAGAAGGTTGAAAACTTGGTGAATGGAGTGATCGAAAAAGATTTGCCGGTTAACTTCGAGGAGATGCCTCTGGAGAAGGCAAAGAAAACCGGTGCACTATACTTTTTTAAAGGTAGATATCCTCTTCAAGTAAAAGTTTATTATGTTGGCGAATCTTTGGATAAAGCATTCTCTAAGGAACTTTGCGGAGGACCCCACGTTGAAAGAACCGGTGGTATGGGAATTTTTGAGATAAAAAAGCAACAAGCAGTCGCTGAAGGCATAAGGCGGGTGAGGGCCGACCTTAAGACAGATAAATGAAGATTTTAGAGCTTAGTTCATCAGAGGCCGTTACTATTTTTTCTTCAGTTAAGATTGTGAGAGAATATCCAACTCGAGCCCTAACGAATATAGATTTAGAAAACTATATCTCACAGGCGGTCTGGAAATTTTTTGATAAATGTAGAAGCGAGGCGGCAGAAAGATTGAGCGTGGGGGAGATGGAGCTCGTTTTGAGCGACGTGCGCATTTTGGGCGTCAAGATAGATGGGCATCGTGTTATAAACCCAATCGGTTTTACAGGCAGAGAGCTTGAAATCAGCTTAAGCTTGACGGTTATCGGCAAGGGCGAGAGTGATGAGAATGTATATATGGTAGAGGGGGCTAGTATGAGGGCTTATATTCTTTCACGTCTTTTAAATCTCGACAGGGCATTCTATGTAGAGAGCGATCAGAACAAAACGGGTATATATTATATCAACGGGTCTGATATTCGCTATTTTAGCGGTTTTGATTGGGGTGGCGAGCATGCCGTGTCAGCTCTTCAAGAAATTTTAGAGATTGATGGCGATGTCCTTGAGAGAGTTTATAGAAAATATGCCAGAGGAGATGTCTCCGAGAGATTAGACAGAAGAATAGGCAAACCTTTCTATACAAATTTTGGCATATTGGTTAATGGCACCTTGATGAATGTTAGGAATGCCGGTGCAATGCGGGGTAAGACGCCCCCCATTATTTATTTCAACCCTCTTTTTCCCGTTCCCGAAGGTGTTTATAGAAAAAACTTTACTTTTGGTAGGCATAAACTTAGATTTCAAAAGCCAGAGGATGAACTAGATATAGAAACTTTCATGAAAGACAATATTCATGGAGTGTATGAAGACCTAAACGATTTGGCTCGTCGAAGAATAAGTTGGCTTACGCCCAAGTCGTAGATTTTCGGAAACTACGTTTAAGAGATATAATAGTATCTGTCTGTGAGTAAAAAAGTTTATCTAAATAAATCCGACTCTGTGACGTCTGCCATAGATAAGGTTATCAATGCCCCCGATGAAGAGGTCGTTTTATATATTCCAAGAGGGGCGGAGGTTGCCAGCAACCGAAAAGATATAGAGCTTTTAAAAAGAGAGGTTGAGGCGTCCGGGAAATCCCTTATTGTGGAATCGGTTGACGACGACATTTTAGAAATAGTAGCCACCTTGGGCATCAGAGCGAACAATCCATTTTTAGGCAGGAGCAAACACACTGTTTCTGACATCGTTGTGATTAAACCCAAGAACAGAGCACCTGGAAATAATAAAAACACCCCCACATCTAAAAAGAAAAAAAGCAGAGCATCCAAGGTGAGGGTTGGGACAACTAGATCTCCGATTACAAATTCTGTAGGTGGTATGAAGAGAGTGGCTATCATCGCCGGTGTTATCGCCGGCTTAACGATGATAATTACTTTAGTTGTTGTCTCCACACCGCGAGTTAGCGTTGCTCTAACATTAGAGAAAATCGATCAGGGGTATATAGGCCCTTTAATCGTTTCGCCTAATACTGAAGAAAGTAGTATTAGTGACAAGATGATAAATCTGCGTGGAATCATTCTCTCTAAAAAGAAGAATATCACCAAAAGTTATCCTGCCACAGGCACAGATAGTGTCGGTAGAAAAGCGAGAGGAACAATTACTATCTATAACGATTTTGGCGTCGAAAAACAGACATTAGTAAAAACAACTCGCTTTGTTACTCCTGACGGAAAGATATTCCGCTTAGATTATGACGTTGTTGTGCCTGGACGTAATGCAGATGGATCGCCATCAAGCATTGATGCGTCTGTTACTGCCGATCAACCGGGTGAGAGTTATAATATCGGACCGGTTTCCAAGCTTCGCATCCCCGGTTTTCAGGGATCTTCTAAATACGAAGGTTTTTACGCCGAGTCAAAAGAAGATATGAAAGGAGGAACAACCGGTGAAGTTAAGGTGCCGACAGATGCCGATATAGAATCTGCTAGGGAAGACGCTAAAAAATCCCTGGAAGATGTTTTAAAAACAGACCTGTTAGTGGATATGCCCGAAGGAGTTGAGGTGCTAGAAGGTGCCTACGAGCTATTCATAACAAAAGAAGAGATTAACGACGTTGTTGACAAGAAGAATGAATTTAACATCACTCTCTACGGCGAGATGAAGATTGTTGGCTTTAGTGAAAAGGAATTACTTGAGGTGTTGGGCGAACGTTTTTCCGAAGAAGCCGGCAAAGAGCTTACCAGCTATATGGCCGAAGTGGACTATGGAGAGGTAAGTGTTGATTTTGAGAACCAGACCATGAAATCGGCTGTTAATATTAGATCTCAGTGGATAGAGCCGTTTGATGTTGAAGAGTTTAAACAAAGGGTTGCTGGTCTTACCGAGAACCAGCTTAAAGAGGCAGTTTTTTCCACTCCAGGAGTAAGTGGAGGGGAGGTTAGAATGTGGCCATTTTGGGTAAATAAAGTGCCTAAAGACATCGATAGAATCAGCGTTGACGCTACTTAGGACATATGATAGTATCATCCCGCGTTAAATGACCGTTGAAGGAACAGTCGTGGAAGCCCTGCCGGGAGCTACTTTCAGGGTCAAACTTGATGATGAAAGAGAAATCCTGGCCTATATCGCAGGCAAAATGCGTATGCGTCGTATTAGAATTTTGCCCGGCGATAAAGTAAAGATAGAATTACCCGATTCGGGTGGTGAAAGGGGCAGAATTACTTGGCGGTTGTAACCGATTGTATGAAGGTACAAGCATCTGTTAAAAAGATTTGTAATAGTTGCCAAACTATCCGCCGTAAAGGGCGGGTTTATGTAATCTGCAAAACAAACCCTAAGCACAAACAAAGACAGGGATAAAAATGAGATTATTTGGGAGAAATATACCTGATGAGAAGAAGATAGCGATTGCGCTTACTTCAGTTTATGGAATTGGCCACACATTGGCTGGAAAGATTTTGAAGAAAGCAGAGATTGACCCCAATCGAAGAACTAAAGAGTTAAGCCAAGCCGAATTAAACAGAATTAAACAGGCAGTAGAGCAAGAATATACAGTTGAAGGAGAGTTGCGTCAGAGTATTCGCCAAGACATCAACCGTCTTAAAAATATTAAAAGCTATAGAGGGATAAGACACGTAAAAAAGTTGCCCGCTAGAGGACAAAACACTAAACGTAATTCCAGGACCGTTAGAGGAAACGTGAGACGCACTATGGGAAGCGGTCGTAGAAAATTAACTCTCAAATAAAGCCATGGGTAAGAAAAAAGTTGTTGAAAAAGGTCTAGACACATCGGGAACAAAGGTTGAGGGTGCTTCTGCTACTCAAGCGGGTGGTTCGCTCAAGAAGAAACCTGCTCGAAAGCTTGAAACGGGCAGGGTTTATATAAAATCTTCATACAACAATACCAGTATCACCGTTACGGACGATAAGGGAGATGTCGTCGCCTGGTCTTCGGCTGGTTCTATGGGATTTGCCGGACCTAAAAAAGCGACTCCTTTCGCGGCATCCAAAGTAGTTTCAGCAATTGTTGAAAAGATTGAGAAAACCGGACCCAAAAAAGTTGATTTATATATATCTGGCATTGGTCCTGGCAGAGACAGCGCAGTCCGATCTTTGGCTGCTCAAGGTTTTGAAATTGAATCAATAAAAGATGTTACTCCTCTTGCCCACAATGGTCCCAAACCCAGAAAAATTAGGAGAACTTAGTTATGGCTAAAATACTTGAGAAAAAAGAAAGAAGCTTGGGGGTTAAACTTTTAAGAAAGGGAGAGCGTGCTAATTCTCCTAAGGCAGCTCTTTTACGTAAACCATACCGACCCGGTCCACAGGGAAAGAAATTCAGAAGAAAGCTTAGTGAATACGGCACCCAGCTTCAGGAAAAACAAAAGATTAAATTTAGTTATGGAGTTACTGAACGCCAGCTTCGCAATATCGTTAAAGAGGTTGAAAAAAGAGTGCTTAAGCAGGATATTTCAGCTACCAACGAGATTATCAAAACACTAGAAAGTCGTTTGGATAATGTTATTATGCGACTCGGCTTTACGGAAGGACGATCCTTGGCTAGACAGATGGTTTCACATGGACATTTCATAGTTAACGGAAAGAGAGTAAAAACACCCTCTTTTAGGGTGAAGGTCGGTGATAAGATATCTGTTCGTTCTCAATCGCGGGTAATGCCCTATTTTGAGGAGTTAAATGACAAGATTAAGAAATATGAGCCCCCAACTTGGCTCAAGATAGACAAGGCAAAGTTGGAAGGAGAAGTTGTAGGTTCGCCGGAAGTCGCCGACGCACTTTTTAACGTAAGTTTAGTAGTCGATTACTATTCTAAATAAATAAAAAAATGGAATACCAGTACTTAAGCGAAACAGTCAAAATTAAAAAAGTATCCGAAGATGAAACAGCCGGTGTTTTTGAGATAGAAGGGCTCTTTAGAGGTTACGGAATCACTATCGGCAATGCCCTAAGAAGGGTTTTGCTCTCGTCTTTGCCGGGCGCAGCCATCACCAGGTTTAGTGTTAAAGGTGCGGGTCATGAATTCACAACTATCCCGGGTGTGGTAGAAAATGTTGTGGAATTGGGACTCAATCTCAAGCAAGTAAGATTTACCTTCCATGCGGATGAACCACAGGAATTGATTCTAAAAGTAAAAGGCGAGGGCGAGGTTAAGGCCAAAGACATAAAGGGCAACGCCCAAGTAGAGATTAAAAATCCTGATTTACACATAGCAACTCTTGGCAATAAGACGGCTGAGCTAGATATGGTTTTAACAGTTGAGAAAGGTTTGGGATATCTACCCGTAGAGTCACAGAAGATTGATAGGTTGCCGATTGGGACAGTAGCCCTAGATGCTGTTTTTTCACCCGTAGTTAATGTTAATTTTAGCGTAGATAACATGCGAGTAGGCGATCGCACGGATTACAACAGAGTAAAGCTTGAAGTTGAAACAGATGGCACCATATCACCATCAAGCGCTCTTCATAAGGCGGCCAATGTTTTGAGAGACCACCTAGGCAAGATATCTGACATAGAAGTTATTGATGAAGAAAAGCCGGAAAAGCCGAAAAAGGAAGATAAATAATCACCGATGAGGCATCTCAAAAAAGGTCGAAAGTTTGGTTTAATGATGGGAAAACGCAGGGCGTTTTTGCGCATTTTAGTGCATAACCTGATTATGGAAGAAAAGATTGAGACCACCGAGGCCAGAGCAAAGGAGATTCGTCCTCGCGTAGAAAAATTAGTAACCATTGCTAAGAAAAACAATCTGATGGCTTTGCGACTTTTAATGCGTCGATTACCCAAGACATCGGCATATAAGCTTTATCACGAGCTTGCTCCAAAATATAAGGATCGTAACGGAGGATATCTTAGGATTAGAAAAAGCGCTGAAGTTAGGCAAAGAGATGGATCAAGGCGAGCAATTATAGAATTTGTTTAAAATGGCAAACTTTACCATAGATGCAAAAAATAAACCCTTAGGAAGATTAGCTACGGAGATAGCCGGTATTCTTCAGGGCAAGAATTCACCTGATTACGAGCCACACAAAGCGGGTGATAATCAAGTTATTGTAAAAAACATAGATCAGCTTAAAGTATCTGGAAATAAAGATTCTCAAAAAATATATTATCGACACAGTGGTAAGCCGGGAAATTTGAAAAAAGAAACATATGAAAGCTTGTTTGAAAGGGCTCCCGAGAAGGTTCTTATTAATGCAGTTAGGGGCATGTTGCCTAGAAACAAGCTAAGAAAAGAAAGATTAAAAAATCTGATTATAGAGAAATAAAATGGCTGAGAAAGACAAAAAATATTTTGAGGGAATAGGTAGACGCAAAAGCGCGGTAGCAAGGGTTAGGTTTTTCCCGGCAGGTCCTGGCGGAATGTTTAAGGTTAATGAATTGGATTACAAAGAGTATTTTGATGTTGAGAGATTGAGGCAATCAGCCATTGCCCCCCTAAAGCTTCTGGACAACACTTTACGCAAAAATGCTGGAGTGGAGGTCCATGTTCGTGGAGGTGGTATTATGGCTCAGGCGGAAGCGGTTACGCTTGGCTTAGCAAGGGCTTTGGTTAAACAAAACGAAGATTTAAAAAAAGAGATGAGGGCGTTTGGATACCTAACTAGAGATCCACGAAAAGTAGAAAGAAAGAAATTTGGTCTTAAAAAGGCCAGAAGAGCTCCGCAGTGGAGGAAAAGATAATATGACGCGCTTACGTTTGGAACGCAACCTTACCCTTTCAGTTTTTACCTTCTTCTTACTTCATTCGGTTGCTTCCGTGAACGATTGGTATCGTTCTTTGGCTTGGATAGATATACCGGTTCATTTTTTGGGCGGGGTTCTTGTCGCCGCTGTTTTTTATTGGTTTTTCCAGAGATTTCCAAGTCATTTTGATACAAGCCGTAATTTTTTGATTACTCTAATTATGGTTTTGAGCTTCACTGCTCTAGCGGGAGTATTCTGGGAGTTTACTGAATATATATACGACCTTTTAATAGCTAAATATGGATTGGGTTTAAAGACCCTTCAGTTTGGCCTAAGGGACACCTTGGGAGATTTATTGGCTGATTTAGCCGGTGGTTTGGTCTTAGCTATTTTTGTGAAGCTTCGCTATCATAGATAGTGATGGCGAATCCAAAACCATATTTATCAATAGTCATTCCAGTTTATAACGAGTCCAAACGTTTGCCGTTGACCCTTCTTGATATAGATAAACACCTTTCAAAGGTTGATTTCACATATGAAATATTGATCTATAACGATGGTTCCACAGATGACACCGTTGAAGTTGTAGAAAAAATGAAGAAGCTTATTCCAAATCTACGTGTGGATGGCTATCAAAAAAATCAAGGTAAGGGAACGGCGGTTAAAGAGGGAATGCTAGAGGCCAATGGCAAATATCGTCTTTTCATGGATTCGGATAATTCCACCTCTATAGACCAATTTGAAAAAATGCGCCCTTTTATAGATAAAGGAGCACATGTCGTAATTGGCTCAAGAGACATAAAGGGGGCAGTCATGGAGCCACCCCAGTCCTTGCTTAAACGTATTATGGGAAATATGGGAAATTTGTTTATCCAGATATTGCTTTTGCCGGGCATTTGGGACACCCAGTGTGGTTTTAAGTGTTTTAGCGAAGAGGCCTCTCTTAAAATATTTCCTCTCCAAAAGATTAAACGTTGGGGATTTGATCCAGAAATTCTAAGTTTAGCTAAAAAGTTCGGTTATAAAATTGAAGAAATACCAGTTTATTGGATAAATGATACGGATTCAAAGTTAAGTCCATTTTCATATGTTCAAGTGCTTCTAGAGGTGGTAAAAATACGTTTTTGGTTTTGGTTCGACGCTTACGGTCTGCGAAAAAAACCGCAAATAAAATAGGGTTTGGATAGCCCTTTACTCTACGCCAGGTTTTCTGTAGAATCTATGTTCGGTTGTTTAGTTATTGCTTAAACATGGATTATCTAACTAAGAAAAAATTAGCCGAACTTAAAGAAGAATTAGAAACCCTTAAAACAGAAGGGCGTAAATCTATTGCAGAGAATCTTAAGACGGCGAAAGAAATGGGCGATTTGTCTGAAAATGCAGAATATATTGAAGCTAGGGAACAGCAACAGAGAACTGAAAAGAAAATTTCCGAACTAGAACAGATGGTGCGTAATGCTGTTGTTATCGGTGTGCGCAAAAAACACGATGAGGTTGAAGTGGGCTCAACGGTTGCAGTTGAGCGTGATGGAGAGAAGTTCATTTTCCATATAGTTGGAAGCAATGAGGCAAAACCAGCAGAAGGATTCATCTCAAACGAATCTCCTTTAGGAGAAGCTCTTCTTGGACACAAAGAGGGGGAAGTTGTTGATTTTAAATCTCCTCGGGGGAAAGTTAAGTATAAGATTAATAAAATAGATTAATTTTTTAGAGTTCTAAAAATAGAATGACCCCCGTCGCTGTGGCGAAGGGGGTCATTCGTCAGCGAAAGGGGTCAGGTGTTATCGAAGAGCAAGGGAAGGAATGTCATCATCGAGAGGATGGCCGTGACGATCCAGGCCAACACGCTCAAAATGTCGAGTGTCCTCCACGCCCAAGCATTCCAACCCCATTCTTCCGTTGTATTGGAAGCGAAGCCGGTGGCTAGGGCAAAGATGGCCACGCAGACCGCGATGAGAAGAAACTCCCACCACGGATCAAACTCTTCCCTGTTCTTGCTAGACCAGGTCAAGGTGCACCTCTTTTTATCCGAGTGGTCTTATCAAGAACGAATGGCGTAAGCCATGCCGTTCCGAATTTCCCAGCCATACTTCGTGTCCTTGCCGAAAGATGGCCAATGGATGATGTGCCCGTTGGGGTCGCGCCTGAAACGTCCCTTGAAACGCCCCCGAATGGGTGTTGCCCCCTCCCACGCCTCATGAGCTTCGATGGTATGCGCGAAATCACCTCCCCCGAGCCTGCGGAGCATGTCTTTGAACTCTGGAGACACGCCCTTTCCTCTCCCGACGGGTTCTGCGCTGTTTCGTATGGTGTACGCCACTTATCACCTCCCCGTGATATTATATGGGTAACATATCGAGTTTGGGGTTGTCCAGTTCTCGCTTTGGGGGAAGGATATGATATTCTAATAACTAGTCAGAATGTTAAGTAGAATTCTCAAAGATAAATTCGGGAGATTAGAAAAGCTTAGAAAAGCTGGTGTTAATCCCTTTCCTGCAAGAGTTAAGAAGCATTTATCTATTAGTTCGGTATTAAAAGATTTTCCAAGCTTGAGTAAGCACCAAAGACCCATCTATGTAGTGGGTAGGATTATATCTCGTCGAGATCAGGGAAAACTTTTGTTTATTGATTTATATGATGGAACAGACAAAATCCAAATTTTTGCAGCTAAAAAGGAATTGTCTAAATTTGATCTCTGGAAAGACACCCTAGACATAGGAGATTTTATAGGCGTAAAGGGAATTTGTTTCAAAACTAAAAAAGGTGAAAAGAGTATTCGCGCTAAGAGTTTAGATATACTTGCTAAGAGCTTGAGGCCCTTGCCGGATACATGGTTTGGCTTGAAGGATGTAGAAGAGCGCTTTCGTAAACGCTATTTAGACATGTTGATGAACTTGGAAGTTAAGGAGTCATTTGATAAGCGCTCTAAAATTGTTAGAGAAATGAGAGAGTTTCTTTGGAAAAACGACTTTATAGAAGTAGAAACACCCATGCTCCAGCCAATTCCTGGCGGTGCCCTAGCGGAGCCCTTTAAAACGCACCACAACGCCCTCGGGCAAGATTTCTATTTAAGAATTGCTCCGGAGCTTTACTTGAAACGTTTACTTGTGGGTGGATTCAATAAAGTTTTTGAGATGGGAAGAATTTTTAGAAACGAGGGTATGGATAGGGAGCACAATCCTGAATTTACAATGCTTGAACTTTACTGGGCTTATCAGGATTACGAAGGGCTTATCAAGTTTACTGAAAAACTACTGAATAATGTTTTGGGTAAGAAGAAGTGGGAAAAAATTACTTATGCGGAGGCCTTTAAGAAATATGCTAAAAAGGATCTATCTAAGATAAAAGACAAGGCCTCCGTAGATGATGTTTTCAAAAGAGAGGTGCGCTCCAAGCTCATTAAGCCAACTATTTTGTGCGATCACCCGAAAGCGATTTCACCTTTGGCTAAATCTAAAATAGATAATCCTGAAATCACAGAGCGCTTTCAGTTCATCATAGGTGGAGTAGAGATAGCTAATGGATTTAGTGAACTTAATGATCCAATAGATCAAAAAGAAAGGATGGAATATCAAGAATCTCTGTTTCGTAAGGGAAACAAAGAGGTAACCCGTATGGACAAAGATTTTTTGGAAGCCCTTGAATACGGTATGCCTCCAGCTGCTGGGTTGGGTGTTGGTATAGATCGTCTTGTGGTTATCGCGACAAATAGAGATTCGGTAAAGGAGTCGATTATATTCCCAACATTAAAAAGTAAAAAATAAAATATGTTAGATCCTAATTTTATTCGAGAAAATGTAGATAAGGTTCGAGAGGGTATGAAAAAACGGGGTATGGATGCTGGTATCGTAGATAAATTTTTAGCTGCCGATATGGAGTGGAGAACATATTTGACAGAGGAAGAAGGGATAAGAGCACAACGCAATGTTTTAGGCAAAGAAGATAGAGAACGATCAGGAGCACTTAAAAGAGAGCTCAAGGAAAAAGAGCCCCTAAAGAAAGATGCTTGGATGAGAAGAGAAGAGTTTTTGCGCGCAATTCCCAACATCCCTGAAGCTAGAGTCCCAGTAGGCAAGGATGAGGAGGACAATGTTGAATTGAGTAGCTGGGGCAAGATTCCTAAGTTCAAGTTTGAACCCAAAGACCACATGGAACTGGCTGGTCCTTTGATTAACAAAGAGAAGGCGTCCGAAGTATCGGGCAGTCGTTTTAGTTATATTTTGGGTGATTTAGCATTATTAGAATTTGCTTTAATAAAATATGTATTCGAGAAGCTATTACCCCACGGATTTATACCAGTGATTCCTCCCGTATTGGTGAAATCTAAAACGATGGTGGGAATGGGTAAGACCAAATTTATAGAAGACGAGGATGCTTATTATTTGCCCGCTGACGATTTGTACTTAGTAGGGACAGCCGAGGACTCAATCGGTCCGCTTCACTCTAATGAGATAATTGATATAAAAGAGCTTCCTAAAAGGTATGTTGGTTTCTCGACTGCTTTCAGAAGAGAGGCGGGTACTTATGGCAAAGATGTTAAGGGTATATTGAGATCTCATCAGTTTGATAAAGCAGAGATGTTCTCCTTTACTCGGCCGGAAGATTCAGTTAAAGAAAATGAGTTTCTTTTGAAGATGCAGGAAGAGATTATGCGGGGGTTGGGACTCCCTTATCGAGTTGTTTATATCTGTACGGCAGATATGGGGTTTACCGCCACTAACCAGTACGATATTGAGACCTGGCTTCCAAGCGAAGGGAAATATAGAGAATCGCATTCCTGTTCTAATACGACAGATTTCCAATCTCGAGGGTTGAACATCAAATCATCAGAGGGAGAGTTTGTACATATGCTCAATGCCACAGGAGTAGCTATTGGGAGGATGTTGATTTATATACTGGAGAATAATCAAACTAAAGACGGCAAAATAAAGATACCAAAAGCTTTGCAACCCTATGTCGGTAAGAAGGAGATCAAGAGGGGGTAACCGCCTTCGGCGTATACTTCTTTTATTCACAACTCTGATTTTATTAGTCGGAGTGATCTACTTAATATGGTTCTCTCCTATTTTTGAAATTAAAGAAGTTGAGATTAGTGGAGAAGATTTAATTGCAAACCTCGATGTAGAAACAATTAAAGGGCAGAATATCTTTTTTTGGAAAATAGACCCAAATATTTTTGATGGCTCTCATCGAGTGGCAGAAGTAACGGTTGATAAAGAATTCCTTAAAAGAAAAGTGATTATAACTCTTCTTGCTAGACAAAAATATACAATTTGGTGTTTTAACAAAGAAGATGTTTGTTATTGGGTAGATGAAAAAGGATTTATTTTTAGCGAAGCACCAAACTTGGAGGGCTCATTAAACTTGAGAATCATAAAAGATTCATCCGAAAGGAAACTCTCGTTAGGGGATCAAGTTCTAGAGGATGAGCTTTTTAAAAACCTAGTTTTAGCCATAACGTTTATGGAGGATTTGAATATTGAACAAGAAGAGATTGTTATAGGCGATCTGAAGTTTAAAGAAGCGGTGGCGAGAGTTAAAAGTGGACCAGATATTTATTTCAGCTTAATGCTTGATCCAAGCTTTGCCCAAAACGTAGTTAAATCTCTTCGCCAGAGCGGAGAGTGGAATGCCATAAATTACTTGGATTTAAGAGTTCCTAATCGAGCTTACTACAACAACTAACGACTTTTCAGATTGTAGACGAAGATAGATTTGCCGATTACATAGTCGGGTTGCGTGGGTCGTTTTAACCATTCATATTCGTCTTCTGGATTCATCCAAAATCCGGGCGCTTTTTCGCCTATAGATGTTTGTAGGAAACCGACAGACAATGCCAGCCACTCTATATTGCTCTCTCCAGGGTTGCCTTTAGCAGAGTACCAATTAACCACTCTTTCTTCTCCCAAATAGTATTGAGGCGAACCGGCGCCAAAATAATCAATGGCAATTCTATCTATATTCATTTCGTTAACAAATGCCGGTAAGCGCTTCAAATCCTGACCCCAGTCGTAATTAGAATCAGTAACATACTGCCAACCATTATCCGTTCCAACTAGTTCATTGAAATACGGAAGATAATGCGGATAGGCGGCGATTGAAGAAGCGCCAAACCAAACAAACATGAAAATGACGAATGCAATCTTAAGCTGTTTTTTGTAGAAATCGGTGTGCACGTATTTTTTGAGTGCCCCAACTGAAAGCATGTATATAAGGGGAATAATGGGCATCAAGTGTCTAAAACCAATATTCAAAGAGCTTTGAATACTGTAGGCGATATATATGGCTACGAAAGATATGGCCACGAACTCAGAGAGGTTGGTATTTAGATATTCCTTGAGTTTAGGAGTCCTTTTGATAAGCGCCTTAAATGTGTTGTAGATACTAAATATCAAAGCAAGAAAGATAAGGATCAAGAGGGACAAGCTTTCTTTTAGCAGATAAACGGCTGGGAAATAAAGAGAGCTCCCCTTGTTATCAACCGTTCCAAAGAAATAGGCGGTATTTCCTCCGGCGCTACGTTGCATAACCATCAGAAGACCCAACATATATTGGGCATACGGCCTGATAACGGGCTTGTCAGCGCTCCAAATCGTGATATCTGCTAAACACCTAAGGGGACTACAAATTTCACCTTCTGGGGTCGGTGGGGCAGGAAAACCTTCTAAAATGTGACTGGTGTCAGCTAATTGTTTTTCGGGTGGATAATTGAGAGTCGCAATCCAATAGAATGGATAAATTAAGATGGCGCCAATTACAAATATGACAATGACTCTCCCCATATACTTTGTGCCAACATTAAATATTTGTTTTCCGATGTGTCCTCCAGATTTTGATATTCGACTAAAGGCAATTATTAACCCTACCAATATAAAATGAGCGACTAAAAGAGCGGCTGAGAACTTCATCAATTGGGCAATACCAAAACCAACCCCTGCCCAAATTAAGTTTTTCTTAGTAGGCGTCGCCAAATATTTGGAAAATAGATAAAGAGATAGAATAATACCTAGAGTTGCGCCCACATCAGTTGTCACGTAATGGCCATGAGCGAGAAAATTGGGAGATAGAGCGGTGGCAAGGGTGGGTAAAAGCGCCCACCAATCTCCCATAAGTTCACGTGACCACAAATAAACAACTAGCACCAAAAGAAGCATTAAGAGCATGGGACCAATTCTGGATAGCTGGATTATTTGATCTGCGTCATTGCCTGATTCATAGAGAAAAGCACGACCTATATCCCACTGGCCGTTAACCTGACTCTGCCAGTATTCATTTTCGATTGGAAAGTTTGGATTAAGCGTCAAAAGAGGGAGACCGGCTAACATTTTTACCAAAGGTGGGTGCTCGGGGTTGAGACGATAGTCAAGGTATTTAACATATCCGTAACCGGCTGGAATATGCGCCAACTCGTCCATGGTGGCGGACTCTTGCGCGGATGAACCGACCATTAGAAGGAGCGAGAGAATTAATATAAAAACTAAAACTACTCTATTTAAAAAAGTCATTTATAATCCAATTATACAGTATGAAAGAGCTTTTTTGGACAAGGCATGCAAAAGACAAGATGAATCATTGGCGTCTTAGTGAATCGCGAGTAAGGCGAGTGATTAAGTCATATGACAGGATAGAAGAGGGGGTTGCCGAGGATACGATTGCCTTGATGCAAAGAGCCGGAACGACTAAAAATAAATATGAAATTTGGGTGATGGTGGCTGACAAGGATAATCAGAGAAGAGTGGTTTCAGCATGGAGATATCCAGGCATCACCATTCCCGGAGAACCTTTGCCGGAAGAGATCATAAAAGAGTTTAGGGCTATTTTTTAGAGATGATACTTATTAACATTGTGTTTGGTGCTCTGGACTGATACAAAGAGATTAGGAGTCGCAACTAAGAGGGGTTGCAACTTTTTTATTTGTACCTAGACGCAACTAGGAGGTTCAAACCGTGAGTAGCGTTGTCGACTACAAGAGTTGGGAGGATCAGGGTTCATTGCCTGCTTCTCAAATTCAGTCAGGCGACTCGATCAGTGGCCCCTATGGCAAGATCGTTGAATACACTGAGTGTATTCCCGGCGGCATTCCGAAGATTCGGATTACGTTCGAAGACGGCACACAACAACTCGTCGATAAGGGCCTTATGTTCCATGTTTGGAGACAGCCGTACAGGCGAGGCGATTGGTAATGAATGGACTCGTGGATTTCGGCTCCCAAGAGGTGCGACCCTCAAAAACTTGCCCCGGCGCGCGAGAACCCCGACACGATATGTGTGTCAGGCAACTCGTGCATCATGCCGGGGTTCTCGCTTTTTCGAGTGAGAAAGCTTAGAATCTTCTTTGTAGACCCCCTATATAAAGGCAACTAGGGGGGATTTCTGCGTTTAACTCCATGTTGAAACTGATATCAGAAAAAAAACCGGCGGGGGACCAACCCAAAGCCATAGATGCCCTGGTTAAAGGATTAAAAAAAGGTCTTAAGCACCAAACTCTTTTAGGCGTAACCGGTTCAGGTAAAACCTTCACTATCGCCAATGTTATAAACGAAGTGAAAAGACCAACCCTTGTTATCGCACATAATAAAACTTTGGCTGCTCAGCTTTGTAATGAATTTAGAGAGCTGTTTCCCGAAAACCAAGTCCACTATTTTGTTTCATACTACGATTACTACCAACCAGAAGCATATCTTCCCAATACAAATACATATATAGCCAAAGAGGCGCATACAAATGACGAGATAGACCGCCTACGTCACGCTGCCACCACGGCTCTTTTGACTCAAAAAGATGTAATTATTGTGGCATCCGTCTCGGCCATTTATGGCCTCGGCACGCCGGAGCTTTATAGAGAAAACATTCTTCACTTTAAAATAGGCGATCAGATATCCCGCGAAGAATTGGCGAGGCGTTTAATCAGGGTACAGTTCACGCGTACCAACGCCAACCTTAATCGAGGTTCTTTTCGTTTGCGAGGAGATAACTGGGAGATAATGTCTCCTCACGACGACGTTGTTTACAACTTCGTTATGGATAAAGGCAAGATATCAAAGATATATATAGTAGATCCGACTATCGGCTTCAGTTACGAAAAGACGCCAAGCACGGACGAAGTTTATATATCACCCGTTAAACACTACATTACTTTAGATAGTCAGATAGAGGTAGCTCTTAAAAATATCGAACAAGAAATGAAGGAAAGAATCAAATATTTTGAAAAAGAAGGCAAACTTTTGGAAGCAGAGATTATAGAACGTCGCACCAAGGGCGATATGGCGATGATTCGGGAAGTGGGATATTGCAATGGCATTGAGAATTATTCAAGACATTTAGATGGCAGAGCTCCGGGTGAGCCCCCCGCCACTTTACTTGATTACTTTCCCGAGGATTTCTTGCTGGTTATAGATGAGTCGCACGTAACGGTGCCACAAATCAGAGGTATGTTTGAGGGAGATGCTTCTAGAAAAAGGACTTTGATAGAACATGGTTTTCGCCTCCCGTCAGCTTCTGATAACCGCCCCCTTAAATTTGGTGAATTCGAAAAAAGAGTAGGACAAACAATATACACATCGGCTACGCCGAGTGTCTATGAGGCAGAACACAGTCAAAAAACGGTTGAGCAGGTTATTAGACCCACTGGTCTAGTTGATCCAATCATCACTATCCGTCCGGCTAAGGGTCAGATAGACGATCTTATACCTCGCATCAAAGAGCGGATAGAAAAAAGCGAGAGGGTGCTTGTAACGACTTTGACAAAGAAGATGGCAGAGGACCTAAACGACTATTTACACGACTTAGGTTTAAAAGTTAATTATTTACACAGCGACGTTGAAACATTGGATAGGATTAGAATTCTGACGGGTCTTAGGAGAGGCGACTTTGATGTTTTAGTTGGAGTAAACCTGCTTAGGGAAGGATTAGATTTGCCAGAAGTATCTTTAGTGGCAATCCTAGATGCTGACAAAGAGGGATTCTTACGTAGCGAAACAGCGCTTATCCAGACAATTGGTCGGGCGGCCAGAAACGTAAACGGGGAAGTACTGATTTATGCAGACCAAATAACTGGTTCGGTAAAAAGGGCTGTTAGCGAAACAGAGAGGAGAAGAAAGATCCAAATAGCTTATAACAAAAAGCATGGCATTACTCCCCAAACAATTGTTAGAAACATTCAAGATATTTTACCAATTGAGAACCGCGAAAGAGAGGCAAAAATAGGTGAAATACTTGAACTTGAGGTAGGTGCGTTACCCAAAACAACCAAGCGTATTGAAGAGATGATTAGAGACAAAGAACGAGAAATGAAGGAAGTAGCTAAAAAACTGGATTTTGAGTTGGCAGCTATCTTAAGAGATGAGCTGGTGATCCTTAAAGAAAAAATGAGTCATAAGAACAAAAAGAAACATGGCTCCGCCTAAGGCGGATGCTCATAGTTTTAACTAAAATAAATTTTAGAAAACAATGGCACAAAATAAAATAATCATAAAAGGAGCTAGAGAGCATAATCTTAAGAATATAAACTTAGAGATACCTCGAGACAAAATGATTGTTTTTACGGGTCTCTCCGGTTCGGGCAAGTCCTCTTTAGCGTTTGATACTATTTTTGCAGAAGGGCAAAGACGCTATATAGAATCATTATCTGCTTATGCGAGACAATTCTTGGGGCGATTAGATAAACCCGACGTTGATGAAATAGAAGGATTATCTCCCGCCATTTCAATTGATCAGAAAAGCCATTCTTCTAACCCCAGATCAATTGTGGCGACCATCACCGAAATTTACGACTACATGAGGGTTTTATACTCGCGCATTGGCAAACCACATTGCGTAGAATGTGGAGATGAAATAAGACGGATGTCTTCCGGGGAAATAGTAGACGCAATCATAGAAACATTAAATACAGAAAAGGAGGCCAAAGAATTAATCGTGATGGCGCCCGTGGTTATTGGTAGGAAGGGCGAATACTATCAATTACTATACGATTTCCTTGGTTCCGGTTTTACTGAAAGTAGAGTTGACGGGGAATTTCGTTCTCTGCGCGATAGAATAGAAATGGCGCGTCACAAGCGCCATGATATCGATTTAGTTACAGACAAGATATCCGTCAGTACGGATTTTGGATCTAAGGATGGCAGATTAAGATTGGCTGAAGCCGTGGAGTTGGCGCTCAAATATGGTCACGATTCCGTAAAGATACTTTTTTCAAAAACCTTAAGTGGTCTTTATCAAAAAAGTATTAAAAAAGACACTAAAGAAAAGGAGATTATTTTTTCAGCACGTTTTGCCTGCCCGAAGGATAATTTTTCTTTTCCCGAAATTGAGCCACGACTTTTTTCATTCAACAGCCCCTATGGTGCATGTCCAGAATGTCATGGACTTGGCACAGAGAGCGTGTGGTCTGAAAGGCCTTGTGAAGTGTGCCAAGGTAAGCGTTTAAGACCGGAAGCTCTAAGCGTATTTATAAAAGGCAAAAATATTGTAGAAGCCACCGCCTTTTCAATAGGTGATGCTATTGATTTCTTTAATTCATTTGACGGATTGTCTACTCAGGACAAAGAGATAGCCCAAGCCCCTCTTAGAGAAATTGGTTATCGACTTCAATTTATGAATGATGTTGGTTTGGAATACATTACTCTTGATAGAAAAGCGGGAACACTTTCGGGAGGAGAAGCCCAAAGAATTCGTTTGGCCTCTCAGATTGGTTCACGTTTGGTCGGGACTCTCTATATTTTAGACGAGCCAACTATCGGTTTACACCAACGAGATAATACTAAGCTGGTAAAAACCCTTCAGGACTTGAGGGATTTAGGGAACACCATCGTGGTGGTAGAGCATGACGAAGAGACGATTAGAGCATCCGATTATCTTGTTGATATTGGGCCGGCTGCCGGAATTCATGGAGGAGAAATCGTAGCCGAAGGCAAAGTGCCCGAAATATTCAAAGATAAATCTCAAAAATCCCTGACTTTGGATTACTTACGAGGCGATAACGAGATTCCTTTACCGGAGGAAAGAAGAAAGATAAAAACTCCTGGAGATTATTTAAGAATCAAAGGGGCGACTGAAAATAATCTTAAGGGAATAAATGTTGATATACCGCTTCGTAAATTCGTAACCGTTACGGGTGTTTCTGGTTCTGGAAAGAGTTCTCTTGTTTACGACGTTCTCTACAAAACTCTGGCTAACAAGTTCAATCGCGCTAGTTACCAAGAGGGTGGGCACAAAAGTATTTTGGGCATGGAGTATGTAAATAGGGTGGTAAACATCGATCAATCTCCAATAGGTAGGACGCCTCGTTCAAATCCGGCCACGTATGTAGGCGCTTGGACATATATCCGAGAACTTTTTTCAGCTACTCCCGAAGCTAGGTTTAGGGGGTATAAACCGGGTAGGTTTAGTTTCAATGTAAAAGGAGGAAGGTGTGAGAATTGTCAGGGTCATGGGCAGATTGCAATCGAGATGCATTTTTTGCCAACCGTTTATGTTAATTGTGATGCGTGTCATGGTAGGAGATTTAATCGGGAAACTTTGGAGGTGGTCTATCGAGATAAGAATATTTTTGAAGTATTAGAGATGACAATTGAAGAAGCGGTTAAATTTTTTGAAGACATACCTTGGCCTTACGACCGACTAAAAATTATGGACGAGGTGGGTCTTGGATATTTAAAGATTGGGCAATCTGCCACCACATTGTCGGGCGGAGAAGCGCAGAGAATAAAGCTGGCTAAAGAGCTTGGAAAAAGGGACACTCGCAGAACCCTCTACCTATTAGACGAGCCCACCACCGGATTGCACTTCGAGGATGTTAAAAAGTTATTGATTGTTCTTCAACGACTTGTTGATCGGGGTAATACTGTAGTGGTCATTGAGCATAACTTAGATGTGATTAAAACATCCGATTGGGTTATAGATTTGGGGCCTGGAGGTGGAGATAAGGGTGGAGAAGTGGTGGTTGCCGGCACGCCCGAAGAGGTGGCAAGAAAAAAGACGAGCTATACTGGTGAATATTTGAGAAAAGTACTGAAATGTTAAAAGACAAGCTAAAAAAACTACCCCCAAATCCCGGCGTTTATATCATGAAGGGACAAAAGGACAAGGTTTTGTATATTGGCAAGGCCGGCAATTTAAAAAAAAGAGTTTCGAGCTATTTTTCTAAAAAACATACTGACAAAACCGCCAGCTTAATTGAGGAGGTTAAAAAAATTGATTACATCGAAACTCCAACCGCCATTGAAGCCCTTATCTTAGAAGCGGAACTTATTAAGAAATATAAACCCCCATATAATTTCAAAGAGAAAGACGATAAAAGTTTTTGGCACGTAGAGATTACCAAAGATGAGTTTCCGCGAGTCCTTTTGGTGCGTGGGAAAGATAAACCCCAAGGGGAGCGATCTGGACCCTTTACGAACGCCTCTGACATTAGAGCGGCTCTTCGTATCATTCGTAAGATTTTTCCTTTTAGCACCCACACGCCCAATAAGCTTTTGGGTAAATCTAAGAGACCGTGCTTTGAAGCTCAGATAGGCCTTTGTCCTGGGACATGCGTTGGGAGTGCTGATAGGGATGCATACAAGAAAAACATTAAAAATATCAAACTTTTATTCAAGGGAAATAAAAAGAAGATTCTTAAAGATTTAGAAAAAGAAATGAAGCAATCCGCGGAAATGTTGAACTTTGAAGAAGCTATTCGACTAAGGGGGCAACTTTTTGCCCTTAATCATGTTCAAGACATAGCCCTGATAGCTCAAGCTGAAAAGATAAGTACAGATAGCGATTTAAGGATTGAGGGGTATGATGTCTCAAACATTTCGGGAACTAGCCCAGTTGGCTCTATGGCAGTTTTTAAAGGCGACTCTCCAGAACTGCAAGAATATAAAAAGTTTAAAATCAGAACTATTCATCAGCCGGACGACGTCGGTATGTTAAGAGAGGTCTTAGAAAGACGTTTCAAAAATGAGTGGCCTTTGCCAGATTTGGTACTAGTAGATGGAGGAAAACCCCAAGTTAATACGGCAAGGCAGGTTTTAGAAGAAGCGGGGCTTAGTATTCCATTAGTAGGCATTGCTAAAGGGCCCAAAAGAGACAAGAATGAATTTATAGGAACTATACCTAAAGGTTTTAGTAGAAAAACCTTAATACAAGTAAGGGATGAGGCCCATAGATTTGCAATCAGTTATCACAAAAAAGTACGCAGTAAAAGATTCTTATCTTAATGAGTAAATTATCAGTTGGCATAGTGGGTCTTCCCAATGTGGGTAAATCAACTCTTTTTAAGGCCTTAACTGCGGTGGATATTAATATTGCCAATTATCCTTTCGCCACTATTGACCCAAACGTGGGCGTGGTTAGTGTTCCAGACGAACGATTAGATAAATTGGCAACGCTTTCCAAATCCGAACAAAAAGTGCCAGCAGTGGTGGAATTTTATGATATTGCCGGCTTGGTTAAGGGAGCTAACCAAGGAGAGGGATTGGGTAATCAGTTTCTTGCCCACATTAGGGAGACAAAAGTGCTTATACACGTAGTCCGAATTTTCAAGTCAGAAGAGATAATTCATGTAGAGGGCTCGGTGGATCCAATTAGAGACATAGAGACAATCAATACAGAATTAATGTTGAAAGACATGGAGACGCTTGAGAGGCGCCTCAAGACCGCTGTAAAAGAAGCCAAAACTGGTGATAAGGGAAAGGCAAAAGATTTAAAAACATTAGAAAGCGTAAAGAAAGTATTAGATGATGGAAAGCTGGTAATTTCTGCGGACGAGGATGTTGTAAACACCCCCGTTGTGCGCGAACTCGGTCTTTTAACAGCTAAGCCACAAATTTTACTTTTAAATGGCGAGACCCAAGAGGCATCAGATGAATTGAAGAAAAAAATTGAAGACCTTGGGTTTTATTTTATAGTTGCTGATCTAAGCAAAGAAGTTAATTTAGAAGGTCTGATAAAAGAATCTTACAAAACCCTCGACTTGATTAGTTTTTTAACAACTGGTCCTAAGGAAACTCGTGGATGGACAGTTAAAAAGGGGAGTAGTGCTCCGCAGGCCGCCGGTGTTATTCATACAGATTTTCAGGACAAGTTTATTAGGGCAGAAGTTATTAATTGGGAAAAGCTTTTAGAAGCGGGGGGATGGAATGAAGCTCGCGCCAAGGGCCTTATAAAGACCGAAGGCAAGGCGTATATTATTCAAGACGGAGACGTTTTGTTGATAAGGCACTCCTGAGAAATGTTTTTCTTTTTGGGGAGAGGGGAGGGGGAGAAAGCGAGCTCAACTCGATCACTAAGGCCATCGGCCCACTGGACCTTCGCTCGAATCTCTCCCTCTACCGCCGTTCACGGCTGTGGTACTAGGCGGCGCTCCTCTTGCTGTTGCTATCCATGGGATCCTCCCATGTGATTCGCTCCGGAACAAGTCCGGCTTCTTTATATGTTAAGAAGGGGGTTCTCTCGTTGTCAATATGTTAAAATTGAGTTAATGCAGAATCTTTTGGACAACCTAGATTCTTTAGCTCCGGAATTTTTGTGGACGAGCGCTTTTTTTGTAGTGATTTTTACTATCTTAATTGCCTGGGCGCTTTCGTATCATTGGCGAGAGTATTCTATAGACATGCATAGGGACGCAAAGATGTTTAAAGGGTATTTGAGCATAGCAGGTGTCCTGATGGTCGCTATGTTTTTAAGCTTAATTTTATATTTATACTAATGGCCGGAGTAAACATAGATGCAGGCGAGAAAGTTTTAGCGGAATTCAGGCGTCACTGGTATGTGCTGGCGACAGAATCGGCTGCCATCGCTGCTATGGCCCTCTTGCCTTTTGGCGCTCTCACAGCCCTGACGGCTGTTAATTATTCTGAAAGGATATTCTTCCTTATTCTTTTTATGTCTATGGCGTGGCTTACTATTCTTTGGTCGCTTTTTTTTATAATTTGGACTAATTACTACTTAGATGTTTGGATTCTGACGGATAAGAAAATTATAGACATAGAGCAATATACTCTTTTTAGTCGAGATGTTTCGGAATTCAGGTTAGACAGAATTCAAGATATTACAGTAGAGGTAAAAGGTATCGTGGCCACCTTTTTAAAATTTGGCACTTTGCACGTACAAACTGCTGGCACTCATCATGAGTTTATGATTAAGAACGTCCCGAATCCGTATCAAGTGCGAGATATGATCATGGATTGGCACAGTCGGGCTATGAAAGTAAATAACCCTAAAGATGCCTAGAAAGAATATTGAAGGACAAATAGGATTTCCAGGTATAGAAGAAGAGGAGACAAAAGAACAGATTGAAAAAAGAAAAATAGGGGCAAAAAGAAGAAGCGAATTAATCGGTACGAGAATTTTCCCATTTGGGGAAGTTAATGAAGGCGGAGCACAAGCATTACAAGACGGTTATATAGTAACCACAGAGGTGAGACGATGGGGTGGAAAACTTCTTGATAGTGTCGAAGACCAGTTGACCAGGGTTACTGGTAAGGAAAGAGGTCCTATGCCTCCGGACGAAAGTAGTTGGCCCAATGTTATACCCGAAACAAGAAAATTCAATTTGGACAGAATAGTGGATGAAAGACGTCGGTCTTTAATCAAAAAGTATGTTGAAGAAGGCGATATAGAGAGGGCAGGAGATTTAAAAAGAAAAAGAAGAGAGGGTAGAGCCAAACAAGAGAAAAGAAGGTCTTGATTTGACGTTTTTCCTATAATACGATGTCTCCACGCTAGGTAAGGAGATACGTTGACATATCAAGTTCTGGAGAAAGGGCCTTGGCTCTTCAGAGTGGCGGATGACGGCTCGCACGCTTGGGGTATCTACGCCGGCATCGTCCGGTTTTACTTGCTCCCCCAGCCAGGTCGGCTCCATGCCGATTGGAGTCGTCGGAAAACCATGAAGGGTTATCCGGGTTTTGTTCCGGATGAGCACTTCTGGCCCTATTTGCAGGAAATCAACAAGTTGATGCTGGATAGACGGAAGCGAATTCCGTTCTCGCCTGGTCGGCGGGACTTTGCGAATCGTCGCAAGGTTTCCATGGAATTTTCGAATGGCAGAGTGGACTTCTTCATCCATCCCATGGGTGAGGATTGCTGGGTTCACATCTACTCCGGAGAGAGGGTGGAAGCGGTCCTTCTCTTCACTCGAGGGATTATGGGCGAAGTAGAACGCGACCTTTCCAAGTCCTCTGGCCACACATCGGAAAATATGGAGACCTACGTCCGGCTTTCCGCCGATCAATTGATGCATTGGCAAGCCAGCTTCGCTCATAGTTGATCGTGCTACATGAGGGGGCGATGACGCGAGGGGGTGAAGCGTCAGGACCCCCTTTCGTCATTTTCAAATAATTAATAACCTACTTTTTAAAGAGTCATTTTTATGGCACCATGAAGTATATGTTTCCAGAAATAGATTCTAGTTTGATGGCAGATAGTCCGGTTTTCTGGATGATGGTATTAATCCAGCTTTGGGAGTTGCCCTGGAAGGGTTATGCCCTTTGGAAAGCTGCTCGTAATAAACATATAGGTTGGTTTGTTGCCCTCCTTTTTATTCACCTAGCCGCCCTTATAGATATCATTTACATTTTTTATTTCAGCGAACCCAAGAAAAGGGTTGTTCATAAGTTTATAAAGCGTCCAAGCAAAACCACTAAGAAATAGTAGTGAAAAGACCCAACTTAGGTGCACACGTTAAAGCAGCGGGTGGTCTTTATCGATCTGTAGAAAACGCCCAAGCTATAGGTGCAGAGACGATTCAAATATTCGGCGCCTCGCCTCGACAGTGGAGAGCCAAAACTCCAAGCAAAGATGTTGTTTTAAGATTTAAAGAAGAGTTCAAAAATAGCAACATTCAATCCGTTTATCTTCACGCCGCTTATTTAGTAAATCTAGCAACAAGCGATAAAGATTTGCATAAAAAGTCCGTAGAGAACCTAGCAATCCATTTTGAGATAGCCAATATGATTGGCGCCAAGGGCTTGGTCTTCCATATAGGTTCCGACAAGGGCCTAAATAGAGAAGAGGCGTTGATGAGAGTGGTGAATGGCATGGAACAGGTCTTAAAGAAAGTATCCGGCGAAACTTTGCTTATCATGGAGAATTCTTCCGGTGGTGGTGGAAAAATCGGTTCTGACTTATTCGAGATAGGGAAATTATTGAAAATGATTAAGTCAAAAAGAGTAAAGATATGTTTGGATACTGCCCATGCTTTTGAAGCGGGTAAAATAAAATATGAATCAGCAGAAATTAAAGAATATTTTGATAAATGGGATAAGGAGATTGGCATAGACAACTTAGTGGTGCTCCACGCCAACGACTCTAAAACAGCTTATGGTTCTAATATAGACAGGCATGAAAATATTGGTGAAGGATATATTGGAAAAACGGGTTTTAAAAACTTGGTAAGAGAAAAGCGTTTATGGAACAAGGACTGGATTTTGGAGGTGCCCGGCTTTGATGGCAAAGGACCCGATAAAAAAAATTTAGAAATCTTAAAATCTTGCTTTAAATAAGTGAAGATTTTATTCTAATTGCTATAATTAAGACATGCCTCAAAAGAAAAGGATTAATAAAGATGAAGATGATATCCTTGCTATCAAGGCAAGGGATCAATATAAAACAATCGACGAATTAGTTAAGAAGAGTAAACCGAACTCGGTTTATTACACTCTTTTGATAATTTCATCTTTAATCATTGCTTTTGGTTTACTTTTGGGCAATTCAACGGTTGTTATTGGTGGGATGTTGGTTACGCCGGTGCTCACCCCAATTCTTTTTATTGCTCTTGGTATAGTCACCGGAGAGCTAGGTCTTATTAAAAGCGTAGGTCAACTGATAGCTAAATCATTTGCTATCGTATTTGCGAGCGGTTTAGTGGCGGCTTGGATTTTCGGAACCGGCGGAAGTTCACTGAATTTCATAGAAAATGATATTACAGTACCGGCACTCTATTTCAGCGTAGCTCTTTTAGCTGGTGCGGCAGCCACCTTTGCCTGGACGCGTAAAGACGTAGTGGATATTTTACCCGGAGTTGCTATTGCCGTTGCCTTGGTGCCTCCCCTTACCCTATCGGGAATAGGACTAAGCCTTTTAAACGTGACTTTAGTTAGGATAAACTTTCTCATTTTTCTTTTCAATGTTTTCGGCGTAATTATTGGAAGCTTGATAGTTTTTTCTTTGCTTGGATTTTATAAAACTAAAGAGCGAGTTCATCGCGAAGCTGAAGTTGTAGAGAAGGAGACCAAGAGGACATCAAAGAAGAAATAGTTGAAAAAGCTCTTTGTATCCATAGATTTGAGTGATGAAATAGCCGGCTATTTAGCCGGCTTCGTTAAACACTTACCTCGAGTTCACGAGTGCAGATTGGTTCCCCACGAGAACTATCACATTACAGCCAATTTTATTGGTTATGTGGGTGAAGATATTATAGGTGAGATAAAAACACGTCTCGAGAAAGTGTCTTTATCCAACGGACCCTTCTATTTAGAGTTGGAGAAGATGATTGCTGGACCTCCAAACAAAACACCTAGACAGATTTGGGCTGTTCTTAACGAAAGTCCGCAATATAACAAACTAACAAACAACTTGCGAGAATCCTTAATTCAGTTCAGTGATTCAAAACTTAAAGAGATGATTCCGCACGTGACATTAGTCCGATGTTATAAACCAGATAAGAATCTTCGTCAATTTGAACGAGAGATTGAACCTGGTCGTAGTATGCTGGTTGGTAATTTGTTTTTAATGGAGAGCATACAGGCATCAAAAGGGGTTTATTATAAACCACTTGCAGAATATAAATTACGGGGATGAAGCTACGCCTTAAGGTCAAAACTAATTCAAAAGAAGCATCTATCGAAGAAAAAGATGGGTATCTTTTGGTGAGAGTGGGGGCGTCTGCCAGAGAGGGCGCTGCCAATAAAGAAGTTATAAACCTAGTAGCTAAATATTTTGGGGTTTCAAAAAGTGAAGTAGAGATTGTTTCAGGATTGAAATCAAGGAATAAAGTGATTACTATCAAGGATAAATAAGATCAAATGCAGGCAGTTATATTAGCAGCGGGTGAAGGAAGCAGATTAAGGCCGTTTACGGACAATTTGCCAAAGCCAATGGTAAACGTTTCTGGTAAGCCCATTCTTGAAAGAACCTTGGATATTTTGCCGGACGAAATAGAAGAAGTTGTATTAATCGTAGGTTATAAGAAAGAAAAAATTATAGAGCATTTTGGAGACGAATATAGACGTATCAAGATTACGTATGCTGAACAGAAAGAACGAAAAGGTACATACGATGCCCTTCTTTGCGCTGAACCGTTCTTAAAAAAAGGTTTTTTCTTGCTTTTACAAGGAGACGAACTTTATCACCCCTTTGACCTCAAAAGATGTGTTGAATCAGAAGAGTTGGCTGCTTTAGTTATTGAAACGGAACATCCCGAAAGGTTCGGCATCTGTATTCCGGATGAAAATGACTATGTTGTTAAGATTATCGAAAAACCAACAGATGCTCCCGGCAACTTGGCAAGTATTGGCGCCTTTCTCTTACATACAGATATATTTAAAATGTCCAAATTTGCATCAGAAGCTATTCCCGGGGAATATGTTTTAGCTGAACATATTAGCAAGTGGGTTGAGGAGGTCAAAATGAAAATGATAAGAGCCACTTTTTGGTATACCATCAGTTCCCACGAGGATGTTTATATAGCTGATAAGTTCTTGGGGATGTAAGTGTTATAATTAAATCAAATGTTTGATTTTTTGAGTCCCATAGACGCGCTTTCGTCTGTAACCCTTTTATTCTTGGCTGTCTTTGGACTAATCGAACTATTAATTATCCTAAGACATCGTTACTACTTAGAGAAAAAACACCTAGCTATTTTACGACTAGACCCACAAATACAGGAGGGGAAAATTGGAGAATTCATTAAATCTATAAGACCCCCATTTATCTTTGAGGTTGCGGTTCATCAACTGGGTAAAGAGATTCACTATTATCTTATTTTGCCGAGAAAAAGAGTTAAACATTTTAAGAATCTAAGTCAGATAAAACGGGTTGAGGATTACCATTTATTCCATCACGGAGGCGAACACCTCGGTGCCTATTTAAAAGGTGATGACAAATGGCCGGATATAGATTTTAAAAAAATAGATTTTTCTAAAGTGAACGAAGTGGGTGAGGGCGTAGCAATTCAGTTAGTGTTCGGTAGGCGTCGCATGAAAAAAACAGCAGTTAATTTTAGGATATTGATTTCTGCTCCCTCTAGTTATCAGGCAAAAGAAATATTAAGCGCTATCAAGCCAGCATTTTCGAACCTTAGTTTAATTGAGTCCAAAAGCGAGGAATTTTTGCGCAAAGCTAATTTCAGAGAATTTAATGAAAAGGAGGCGATGTATTGGATGGTAGCTGGGAATAAGAACAAAGCTTGAAAACCTTTATTTATTAAAGCTAAAATACTCATTGGAGCGGCATATAGGGCGCTCACTCAACACAGAGGCTTAGGAGGCCACCATGTCCGCTCCATATCACAGCCCTTAACAGCCCTCAATATTTGAGGGCTGTGATATTCTTATATATATGGAGTTTCGAGAGAACGTATCGCTTGCTGAGTATACGACTATGAAAGTCGGTGGTCCCGCGCGTTATCTTGCGTGCATCGGGAATGAAAAAGAGCTAGTAGAAGCTCTGGGCTTCGCCAAAGAAAAAGGATTATCCGTGATAGTTATCGGCGAAGGTTCAAATACTATATTTGCAGACAAGGGCTACGACGGTTTAGTGATTATTAATAGAATCAAAGGAATTGAGGTCTCTGAAAAAGAAGGCAGTTTTTCAATAAGAGCGGGTTCGGGTGAGAAGTGGGACGACGTTGTTAAGAAGAGTGTTGATCTAAGCCTTACAGGGATGGAAGCTCTATCCTTAATTCCGGGAAGCGTGGGGGCGGCACCTGTTCAAAATATAGGAGCTTATGGCCAAGATATATCTGGAGTTCTGGAAAGTGTCGAGGTCTATGACGAGACTAGGCAGAAATTTGAAATTATAAGTCGGGAAGAATGTGGGCTTGGGTACAGAACCAGCATTTTCAAGTGGGGGCATCCCGACTATGAAGAAGGGAGATATATTATTACGGCCGTTACTTTTCGGCTCAAAAGAGGATTTCTAGAACCTCCTTTCTACAAGGACATAGAAGCATATTTGAAAGAGAATAATATTTCTGAATATACGCCCGCCAATATTAGAGAAGCAGTTTTGCAAATACGGACTAAAAAGTTACCAGATCCTAAAAAGGCTCCTAATAGCGGCTCTTTTTTTCGTAACCCGATTGTCTCCAAAGAAAAATTCACCCAGATAGAAGAAGAGGAACCTTCTATAAACGAGGTACCCGAGGGGTGGTCTCAGCCTCCGCGTTGGATATTGCCTGACAGCTCTGTAAAAATAGCGGCCGGTTGGCTTCTTGAGCAAGTTGGCTATTCTGCCTATTACGATAAGGCAACGGGGATGGAGACTTGGCCAACTCAAAATCTAACCCTAGTTAATAAGAGCGCAAAATCTGCTGAGGATGTCATTAAGTTCAGGGACGTCATAGTTAATAAGGTTAAAGATAAATTCGGAATCGAACTTGAAGAAGAAGTAAGGGTAATAGAATAAACGAAGATGAAGGGAAAGATAAAAAACTTTAAAGAACTGGCGAACACCGACTTAAGGCGCACCCTTTTAGAGGTTGTAGAGGTCGGTCTTGAGGCGATAGATACGTCTGATGTGATTAGAGAAGATATTGTTTTGGAGGGAGATATGTTCACAATCGGAGATAACAAATATTCTCTGAAAGACATCGAGAATCTCTATGTGATTGGGGCCGGTAAGTGCGTTCTTGAGGCAACGGAAGTTTTGGAAGAAGTTTTGGGGGATCGTTTGATGGGTGGTTTTGTGGTGGACGTCAGCGTCCCGAGAAAACACAAGCTCAAGAAGATAAAATGCTCCGAAGGAACGCATCCTTTACCATCATCAGCTAATGTTAGGGCGTCTGGTTATATACAAAAACTTTTGAAAGATACGACCGAAAAAGATATGGTAATTTTTGTTATCTCTGGGGGTGGGTCTACTCTTTTGTGCCTACCAGAAAAAGGTGGTGATTGTAAAACAGAGGCGAAGATTCTAAAAACGCTTTCTAGCAAAGGAGCGAGTATAGAAGAAATCAATACTTTGCGTAAACACATGTCTTTGGTTAGGGGAGGGTTTTTGGCGAAGCACGCTTATCCGGCTAAGGTGGTGAGCATTATTTTGTCTGATGTTCCGGGAAATGATTTAGAATTTATAGCTTCTGGTCCGACGGTTAAGGACAGAACAACAGTTCAAGATGCGGAAGAAATTATAAAAAAATACGATTTACTCAAAGACGTTAAGCCCCATACGCTTAAATTGATTGAGACACCGAAGGAGGATAAATACTTCAAAAATGTAGACAACATAATGTTCGTATCTAATCAGCGAGCATTGAACGCTATGGCTCAAAAGGCGAAGGATTTGGGCTATAGGTCGGAAATAATAACAACAGCTATGACAGGAGAGGCGAGAGATGTAGCACAAGATATTGTCAAAGAACTACATAAGAAAGAATCGGGAACAGTTCTACTATATGGTGGAGAGACAACGGTTACTATTAAGGTTAAGGGTAAAGGTGGTCGCAATCGGGAACTTGTCTTGTCGGCTCTACTTACAATTGGGGAAGGTGAGGTTTTGGCATCTGTTGCATCTGACGGTAGGGATAACAGCGAATATGCCGGAGCGATTGCAGACGTTGAAACGCTTACTCATGCCAAAGCCAAAGAGTTAAACGTTCTGTGGTATCTAGACAATAATCAGTCAGATAAATTCTTTAAAGAGACAAAGGACTATATAATGACAGGAGATACTGGTTCAAACGTTTCGGATCTGGTCATAGCAATTAAGAAATAATTAATGAGAAATAAAAAACTAATTTTGGATTTAGAAAAGGTGGGACTGAAAGACGTTGCGTTAGTGGGCGGTAAAAATGCTTCTTTAGGGGAGATGCTCCAGAAACTCACGCCCAAGGGAGTGGCTATACCGTCGGGCTTCGTGGTAACGGCTGAAGCATATAGATATTTTCTTAGAGAGACGAAATTGGACTCCTTCATAAAAGAATCTTTAAAAGGTTTAAACACACACAATGTTCGCGATTTAGCTGTTGTAGGTAAGAAGATCAGAGAAGCGATTGTGAATGCTGAATTTCCAAAAGAATTGGAGTTAGAAATAGAAAAAGCATATAAGGGTTTGGAAAAGAAATATGGTAAAAACATTGACGTAGCAGTTCGTTCTAGCGCGACAGCCGAAGACCTGCCTGGTGCTAGTTTTGCCGGTGAACACGAAACATATCTTGGCATAAGAGGGGTTGAAGACGTGACAAGGGCCACTCGCTCGGCCATGGCTTCTCTTTTTACAAACAGAGCTATTTCTTACAGGGTGGACAAAGGTTTTGGTCATACTAAAGTAGCGCTTTCAGTCGCTGTCCAGCTAATGGTTCGTTCAGATTCGGGGGCGTCTGGTGTCATGTTCACGCTTGATACAGAATCCGGCTTTAAGGATTTGGTTTTGATTAATGCCGCTTGGGGTCTTGGAGAGATGGTGGTGCAGGGGAAGGTGAATCCAGACGAATACTTAGTAGCTAAGAAAAACTTGGGGAGTGTTCCTAATCCAGTCATCTCAAAATCTTTAGGCAGTAAAGATCGCAAGATGATATATGCGAAGGGCAAGAAGGGGATTCGTCCGGTTAAGGTTGTCCCCACATCCCCGAAGGAACGAAATAGTTTTGTATTAAGCGAGAAGGAGATTTTAACTCTTGCTCGATGGGGAGTTGAGATAGAAAAGCATTATTCTAAAAAATACGACAAATGGACGCCCATGGACATGGAATGGGCCAAAGATGGACGGACCGGCAAGCTATTTATTGTACAGGCCAGACCGGAAACTATTCATGCTGGTCGGGATTTCACAAAGGTTCACGAATATATACGCCTTGAAGACGGTAAACTTTTGACTCAGGGGGTATCTGTGGGTAGCAAGATAGCCGTTGGTAAAGCTAGGGTTATTTTAGATGCAAAGGACATTCATAAATTTAAGGCCGGTGAGGTGTTGGTAACCGATATGACTGACCCCGATTGGGAGCCGATTATGAAGATCGCTTCAGCCATCATTACGGATAAGGGTGGGCGCACTTCTCATGCGGCTATTGTCAGTCGAGAGCTTGGCATACCGGCCGTAGTGGGATCTGGTAACGCCACTAGAAAAATTAAAACGGGTCAGGATGTGACAATTGATACAGTTGGTAGCGACGGCTTGGTTTTTCAGGGGCTCCTTAAATTTAAGGTCAGGGAACGCGATTTAAAGACGATTCCCGAGACCAAGACCAAAATAATGATGAATATTGGCACGCCCGAAACCGCTTTTGAAAAATCTCTCCTACCGAATAAGGGCGTAGGGTTGGCGCGAGAAGAGTTTATTATCGCTTCTGAAATTGGTATTCATCCGATGGCTCTTATCAACTACAAAAAATTATCCACCCCCCTTAAAAAGAAGATAGATGCCAAAAGTTTGGGTTGGGAAGATAAGAAACAGTTCTATGTCGATAAACTGGCTTATGGAATTGCTAAAATAGGCACAGCTTTTAATCCGCACCCCGTCATTGTTAGGTTTTCAGATTTCAAAACCAACGAATATCGCACCCTCTTGGGAGGAGAGCTTTATGAGCCGATAGAGCAAAACCCGATGATAGGTTGGCGGGGCGCCTCTCGCTATTATCACGAGAATTTTAAAGAAGCTTTCAAATTAGAGCTCCTTGCCCTCAAGAAGGTTCGTAACGAGATGGGCCTCAAGAACGTAATACCGATGGTGCCGTTTTGTAGAACTCCGAAAGAGGGGATTGCGATTCTCAAATTAATGAAAGAAGCGGGATTGAAACCCAAATATTTTAATAAAGACAAAGACACCCTACCTAACCGACAGACAGACATGCCGGTCTATGTTATGTGCGAGATTCCTTCGAATGTTATTAATGCCGAAGAATTTTTAGATATATTTGATGGAATGTCTATTGGCTCCAACGATCTTACGCAATTAATTCTAGGACTGGATAGAGATTCTGAAATTGTGAGCGGTGTTGGCAACGAGAAAGACCCAGCTCTTAAATCAGCTGTAGCGGATATTATTAAAAAGTGTAAGAAACGGGGTAAATATATAGGTATTTGTGGACAGGCGCCGTCCGACTATCCCGACTTCGCCGCCTTTTTAGTAAGCGAGGGGATAGAGAGCATGTCTTTGACCCCGGATACGGTCGTTGAAACCACTATCGCAGTCGCTAAACAAGAGAAGAAAAAGTAGAAAATAGTCGCAACCCCGACCTGGGTCGGGACGCTCAAAATTTTAATTAAAACAAGTTTTAAAAAATTATGGCGAATATAGCGTTTTATGGAGTTAAACCATGGGGACAAGAATATCTTAAAAAATACCTTAAGGGGCACAAGCTTTATTTTCACGAGGAACATATAGACGAAGAACATCCGCCGACTGAAAAAGATATTGATATACTCTCTGTTTTTGTTGGCTCTAATGTAACGGCAGAGGTGATAGGTTCTTTGCCGAAACTAAAGTATATAACAACTCGTTCAACGGGCTTTGACCATATAGATCTTAAGGCATGTGAAGAAAGAAAAATTTTAGTTTCGAATGTACCCTCTTATGGAGAAAACACGGTAGCCGAATATGCTTTTGCTTTGATCTTGGTTTTGTCCAGACGCATCTACGATGCCTACGAACAAGTGCGAGAAGAAGGAGATTTTAGCTATGACAACCTGCAGGGATTCGACTTAATGGGCAAAACTTTAGGGGTTATAGGAACAGGTAGAATCGGTAAACATACGGCTCGCATTGGAAAAGGTTTTGATATGGAAGTTTTGGCGTACGATGTTTCTCCCGACAAGAAATTTGCCAGAAAGATAGGCGTTAAGTATGTATCCCTGGAAAAGCTTCTCAAAGAAAGCGACATTGTTTCTCTCCACGTCCCATACATGAAAGAGACCCACCACCTAATCAATAAAGAGAAAATAGCACTGATGAAAAAGGGTTCATATCTCATTAACACCAGTCGTGGAGCAATAGTGGATACGCAGGCCTTAGTTGGGGCATTAAAGAGCGGTCTTTTGGCTGGGGCCGGACTGGATGTATTTGAGGAAGAGGAGGCCGTTAAGGACGAAGCGAGCTTCTTGTCAGCGAAAGACACCACCGACCACGACCTGCGTAACGTGATAGCAGATCATATCTTAGTAGATATGCCCAACGTTATTGTTACCCCCCATAACGCCTTCAATACCAAAGAAGCGCTTGAACGCATATTGGATACCACTGTTGAAAACGTAAACAAGTTTCTCAAGAGAAAGCCCCAGAATATAGTTAATTAAAGATGTCTTCCGCCTAAGGCGGATGCTTATAGTTTTAACTAAAATAAATCTTAGAAGACAATGGCAAAAATATCCGACATCAAGGCCTCTAAAATTTTAAATTCGCGAGACGACTGGACAATCGAAGTCGAACTTTTTTTGGATGATGGCGTTAGCGTTAAAGCATCTGTTCCGGAAGGAAAAAGTGACGGCTCGCACGAAGCTGTTTCGGCAGATGTCGAAACGGCGATTTATAATATCCATAAAGAAATTCTACCGACCCTACGTGGTCTTGAGGTATCAGACCATTTGGCTCTAGATAACAAACTTATAGAATTAGATGGGACGAATAACAAATCTCGTCTTGGGGCAAATGCTATCTTAGCTGTCTCTATCGCTTCGTTTCGGGCTTCTGCTCAATCGAGGGACAAGCCCATTTGGCGATACATCAAAGAAGTTAGCGGGCTTCAATCATTTGGCTCGACTAAAATATATGCAAATTTAATTAATGGCGGGAAACATGCTGGAAACAATTTAGATATTCAAGAATATTTGGTTATTCCAAAGACGGAAAACATCAAAGAAGCGGCCGATATTATAAGTCGTATATATCACAATCTCGGCACTATCTGTATTGAGAAATACGGAGAGTCCGCGACATTGGTTGGAGATGAAGGAGGGTATGCCCCATCTCTTGATAACAACCTTATCCCCCTTAAATTAATTAAAGAGGCGGCTGGTGATTTTGAGATAGATTTGGGCATAGATGCCGCTGCTAGTGGTATTAACATGAGTAAGGAAAAATTAATGAAGATATATCGTGAGATGGTTAGCGCCTATAACCTTTTTTATTTAGAAGATCCTTTTAACGAAGAGGATTTTCCGGCATTTAAAGAAGCGCTACTCGAATTTGGTGAAGAAGTGGTGGTAACGGGAGATGATTTGACCGTGACCAATACAGAGCGTATGCGCATAGCTAAGAATCACAAGAGCATTAATGGAATCATCATCAAGCCCAATCAGATTGGGACGGTCTCAGAGGCGATTAGGGCTGTTCAAAAGGCGCGGGAGTATGGTTGGTCTGTGATTGTATCCCACAGATCTGGCGAAACTAACGACGACTTTATAGCCGATTTTGCCGTAGGTGTCGGAGCCGATGGTGCCAAGATTGGAGCACCAGCGAGAGGGGAAAGAATTGCCAAGTATAACCGTCTTCTAAAAATTGATGAAGAAAAATAATTAGCAAAAGTTATTAGACCTTTATCTAACCACAAATTAGTTTCATAATTCTTTTATACACATGAACAATAATGAAAGTGTGCCGGTGAATGGTAAAGAGATTTTTCCGAAAAAGAAGTTTCTTTTTGTTTCTCTAGAGAGTTTAAGTGGCGACCTTGCTTGGACGTTGGTTAAAGAAGGCCACGAAGTCAAGTCATATATAAAATCGCCAGAAGACGAAGGCGTTTATTCGGGATTTTTTGAAAGAGTTCCGACATGGAAAGAACATGTGGATTGGGCAGACGTCGTTATATTCGACGACGTTGAGTTCGGTTTAATTGCAGATAATCTTCGTAAAAAAGGAAAGCTTGTAATAGGCGGATCCGAGTATACAGATCGGCTTGAAATTGATAGAGAATTTGGACAGGCCGAACTTAAACGTCACGGGATTAATGTTCTTCCAAGTTGGCAATTTACCAACTATGACGAGGGGATTAAATTCGTCAGGGAGAACCCCGGGAGATATGTTTTTAAACCCGGCGGGAATACTCCGTCCAGCGGTAAGGGAATGTTGTTCCTAGGGCAAGAAGATGATGGTCGAGATATTCTTGAGTTGCTTGAGCAGAACAAGTCGGTTTGGGAGAAACATACACCCGTTTTTCTTCTCCAGAAGTATATTTCGGGAGTAGAGGTGGCAGTCGGCGCATTCTTTAACGGACACGATTTTATATATCCGATTAACGTTAATTTTGAGCATAAACGTACTTTTCCGGGGGATATTGGTCCCTTTGCCGGGGAGATGGGAACCCTGATGTATTGGAGCGAGCCGAATAAACTTTTTAAGGCAACTTTAGAGAAAATGCATCCAGCTCTTAGAGAATCGGGTTATGTAGGATATGTAGACATTAACTGTATTGTGAATCATAGAAGTATTTACCCTCTTGAATTTACATCCCGTTTCGGCTATCCGACTACCTCTATTCAGCTCGAAGGAATCATGACCCCAACCGGTGAGTGGCTTTATAAAATGGCGATGGGTGAGAATTTTGATCTCAAAACAAAACGGGGATTTCAAATTGGCATCAGAATATTAGTCCCATCATATTTCGCGTCCGACAGGAAAGCCGAGATAGTTCAAAGATATAAAGATTTAGCCATTACTTTTAAAAATCCGTTAATGAAAGAAGGCGTTCATATAGAAGATGTTAGAGATGATAATGGAGTATGGAGAGTTGCCGGATGTTCCGGAGTGGTTTTGATTATCACCGCTAGCGGAACAACTGTTGAGGATACAAGGCGTTTGGTCTATAACAGAGTCCAAAACGTAGTTATTCCCAACATGATTTATCGTACTGATATTGGGGCTAAATGGCCGATTGATAGCGACAGATTACAAACTTGGGACTATCTTAAACTGGCCTAATCTCTACGATTAAATTTTATAGGTCGGAGCTATCGGTTTAATAAAATCGTTCGCGAGAGCGTATGTATAAGCGCCCTGGAAGGGAATAACCATAACATCCCCCTCCTTGATTTTGTTTGCGTAGCAGTAAAATCCCCATATGTCATACGGAGTGCATAGATTTCCGTATAGGGTAAACTTCCTTTCTCTATGGGAGGGGTTTGTAAAATTGATAACTGGTGAATAATAATCTTCATATTTTTCCCAAACGCCAATCAAATTGGTGCCACCGTCAGCAATGCCGAAATTTTTATTTTTCAAATCTGCTAGACGTACGACTATATGCATTGAACGTTCTGCAACCATTCGTCCCGGTTCGCACATATAAGTACATTGAATTAGCGGATCAAGATATTCTTTGCAGGCGTCGCTGATGCCCTTGGCGAACTCCATAGGAGTTTCTGGCTTTAGGGGGTAGTATTTTTCATTAAAATCTGGATGTAGATTGTAATATTCATTGGCGGTCTGGATAATACGTCCTTGAGGGGTCGTCCAAGGGTACTCTGCCTCCAACAAAGAAGGCGAGAACCCTCCACCAAAATCAAAGAACTTAATTTCCTCTAATTCCTGCGAGCTGAATTGTTTACGCAGGTAGTTTGCGATTTCGATAATCATTTTTTGATAAGGTTCCGCCGATTGATTGAAACTAATGTGACATTGCAGACCCGATAAATTAACACCTGGATATTTTTTTGCCTCCCGCCAAAAATTTGCTAGATCTGTAAGCGGTATGCCAAATTTGTGCCAATCCCCATGATGCCCAGTAGAAACCCTAATACCGGCTCTAATCTGTTGATTCTTATTTAATGTTTGACCTAATTTCTTAAGTTCTCCGAAGCTGTCTAGGTGAATAATTGTTTTACGACGGTTGGTAATAGCTGTTCTTAACTCCAAACTACTTTTAGCCGGCCCCGAGAAGATTATTTTTTCAACACCGTGCTTTATAGCCAGTTCCAACTCTTTACCGCTGGATACATCAAGCCCGAGGCCATTCTTAACCACTTCTTTCAAAAGAAAGTCGTGGTCATTCGCTTTAACGGCATAGTATATTTGAAGCCCCGGCATTCTTTCTTTAAAGGCGTTTGTGAATTCATCAATACTTTTTTTAACTTCCCTCTGATCAAATACATAAAAGGGTGTTTGATGTTTTTTCGTTAGGGCTAATATACTGGCACGTTTTTTAAGGGCAGATTTGACAGTTGGTAGGAGGTTGCCGGTAGCAGCCCTTACCGGTTCAGCAAGGACCTTGTTTACTATTGCTTTTTGGGCTTTAAGATTTTTTGAGATCATAGTCGAAATAGTCGGAGAGCATTCTACCCGCAGAGTTTATGTTACCGGAAGAGTCAAAGAGGGGAAAGTTGGCGGTGATTATGCCTGCTGCCCTGTTCTTCCTAAAAATTTCGTTTAGGTCGACGGTTGAGAAATAGATAAACTGGTCGTCTTTTTGGGCTTGTCTGATATCCGGTGACACAAATTTTACATCCTTATTTTTAAATGAATACACACCGATGGGATACGTTTGCTTAACTTTAAATCGTTTACCATTTTCAATATCTAGATTTAGGACCGATCCACTATACTCCGATTGAGGTATTGGAAGGACTTTTTTGGGCGTGATGAGAGATTTTTTTATATATCTCTCTATAATCAAGTTGCCGGCTTGGATGTTTGAAATTAGATTTGGATTAATGGCGATTTGGGTAGTTGAGGATGAAAAGCGGGGATTGCATTCTATTATTTTAATCGCTCCCCCTTCTGAAAGAATAAAATCAACATTAGCGAATCCCAAAAATCCTTTTTCCTGTAAAATAGATCCGAGGCGTAGAAAAATTTTGTTAATCGGTTCTTTATTTCGTCCTATTGATGAATTAGGTAGCCATTGTATACCGGCGAATATGTGGTCTTGACCATCTTTATTAGAAAAGCACTGCTCTCTGATGGGAGAGAGCGCTATGATGTCTGGTGTGCAAAGAATAGTAATACCGCAGGGTTTGCCTGGAATAAATTCTCTTAATAAATAGTCCGGATTATTCTTATTTTTTCTGTTTAGGATTTTTTGCAGGTCATCCTTTGAATTTATGAAAAAAGTTCCCTCCCCTCCATCTGAGATTGCTTCCTGTAGAACTAGCCGACCGGAAATTTTCACCTTGCTTTTGGTAGGGTTAATAATTTGACTAGAGGGCTTAGGCAAATTGTTTTCTGCTAAGAATTGATCAAACCAAATTTTATTTTCTAGATTGTTTTGCCAGACCAGATTTGGGCCTATAACTTCAAAGTCGTGATTCTTAGCTACGCCGTATATTTGTTTGCGATCTTTATTAGCAACGGTCAGCCAGAGATATTTTATTTTATTCTCTTTTATGACCTTAGTGACATCAGAGTGTTTTAAAATACTGCCGAAATCATTTTTTTCAAGAGAGGGTTTTTTGGTCGATAGGGAATATAGACAAATTTTCTCTTGGGGCAAGAATTGCCTAGCCCAAAGCTCTTCGGGAGTTTTTCTAGCAACCAAATAGCGTAAATCAAAATATTTGGAGGGCTGTATGATAATAGATTCCTGATCGCACGGGAAAACTCCAACTAGGACGGCTTGCTTATTTTTTAGCTTGGAAAGGTGTAAGTTCTTCTTCATAAATCGAAATTAATTTCTTTTCAATAGATTTTGGCACACTTGGTCCGGCGTGAATACCAAAAAAACGATTTCTCAAGTCGGCCTCTCTATTAATCGCTTCTCCGAGAAGATTTTTCTCGAAAAGTTCTACAAGATATCCTTTAGCGCCAAGGCGATAGGCGAGTAGGAAGGCCAAAAGTTGTTCCTCCCTTACTGCCAGTGGTTTTTCGTAAGGTCGTTTTATTCTTTTAGCGAAGAGGGGATAAAGATTTTTATACTCTTTACCAAAGAGGTCTTTATGAAAATCCATTTGTGTTGGTCTTCCGTTTACGGCAATGGAATAAAGAAAAGATTTCGCACACATTGGACAAGCGTAGCACCATCTGGATTGAGACCCTTTATTTGGTGAGCACGACATCATATATTTCAAAAGGTGGGGGTAACGATTATAAAGGATTTTCATCTCGGCAAGATTATATATTGGCTCTACGGGGCTTAATATTTGAATATTGCGATCCGTGAAACCTGCCAAAACCTCATTTTCTTTTTCGGTATAGACGGAGCTTTGGTCAAAAGAAGGATATGTCTCCGCACCGAACCGGTTTATATAAGAGTCGTCCATATTTTTTTCATTACCCAATACGATATATTTCGCTCGGTGACTAAAAGCAAAAGGCATTAATTCAAGGGCGAAAGCTAACATGCCGTTTGTATTTTCAAATTCACCTAGTCCCTTTGTAGGGGGTGCATAATACATATCATCGGCCGTATCCTCAAAGAAAAGGATTTTTTCCCCTTGCTCACGGACAAAGGTGTTCATAATATTCATCTTAAATTTATATTCTCCGCTGTTCTGGGATTCCATCTCAACACCGAAGACAATTTGCAAGTCAAGACCTATTTCTTTAAGCAGGGCGTATGAAAGTAAACTGTCCTTTCCGAAGGAAAGGGCTAGAATGGCTTTCTCTTCAGAATGATTCGCAAGTGGTGTTATTTTCTGTTCCTCCCTATCTTTGCCCAAAAAGTTTATCTTGCTCGATTCTAGAATTAATTTATTTAACCTCTCGTTTTTTAATCCAATAAAATCACTGATGCGGGGCAGGTCTTTAGTCACCCCGTAATCGACAAACTGTCTAAATCTTGGTTCTGAAAATTGATAATTTAATTGATTGGTCAGCATGGCCAATGGTCTGGTTCTGGCGTAAGTAAAATTTTCAGCCAAGACCTGCCTGTCCTCATTGTCTAGAGAATTAAAGACAGTGGTGGGATATAGAATTGAGTATTTTCCCCCAAACCCAGGTTCAATTACAAACCCGTTCTCTAAAACTCGATAGGATATCTCAAGCTTTTTTCTTGGATTAACCCTTGTCATTCACTTCCGGATCATATCGGTTTTACAATTCCGCCAGTTGACGAACCGATATATTTTGTTTGAATTCTCTGCCGAACTGTTTTATGGACACCATAGCCATTAATGCACAATCTACCTAATTTCGTATATGAGCATAATGCTGATTGCGATCTTCTCTGAGCCGGGTTCTACTGAAGGCGCCATTGGTCCGTCTCCTCCCTTGCCGTATCCCAAATTGTAACCCTCTACGGAATCCGCATAATAGTCATAGTACGGTTCGTTTTCGCTGATAGAAATGAGCTTGCCCAGACGAAAACCTCCCGCCTTGGCAATACTTTTAGCTTTTTCTTTTGCTTGACTGATGGCGCTAGCGCGCGCCTCATTTTCAATTTGAGTCGGGTCATCTGCTGAGAAATTAAGCCCCGAAACGTTATTGGCGCCATTTTCAACTACGCCCGAAAGCAATGCTCCTACATTTTCTAGATTACGTACCTTTACAGATACGGTGTGTTGGATGGAGTACCCAACAATTTCGGGTGGAGAGCAAATACCATCTTCATCAAAGCATCGACTGTATTGATATCGAGGCGAAACGGAATAGTCCTGCGACTGAATATCTTTTTCGTCAACGCCGTTACTTTTAAGATATTCAATAACAGCATTCGATTGCTCATTGTTTTGTGTTTGAAGAGATGTCGGATTTATCCCGCCCTCTGTCAAAACACTAAAAGTGAAAGTTCCAATATCGGGAACGACGACTGCTTCTCCTTCTCCCGTTACGGAAAAGGTTCTTTCGCTATAGTCGGGCTGGTTATATACATAACCGACTGAAGCGAAGGCAAATGCGAGAGATGTGACAATTAGAGACATCCCCAAATAATTTTTAATTTTTTCGCTCATAATGTTCCTATTATATACTTCCATTCTAGAAAAATCCTTTACTACTGGCTCTTGGGATGGCTATAATAGATTTAAAGGATGACTATAGACATAATAGCCAATGGGATAGAGCTCACAGATCCGCTTAGGGAATATGTAAATATGAAAATCGGTTCTTTAGAGAAGTATTTAAAGAGCTATGGCCCTGAGAATTTACGGATAGATGTGGAGGTCGCTCGCACTACCCAGCATCACCGACACGGAGACGTATTTTACGCCGAAGCCAATCTAAATTTGCCTGGCAAGCTTTTAAGGGCAACTCACGAAGCATCTGATATTAGGGTGGCTATTGATAAGGTTAAAGACACGCTTCAAAGAGAGATTAGGAAATATAAAGATCAACATTAATCCATGAATATAATTAAAGGCATCGGGAAGCGCCTGTTTTCGAGTGCTCCCAAGCGTCCCAAAGAAATAGATGAGATTAATGCCCTCGAAGAGGAGGTCTCAAAATTAACTGACGAAGAACTTAAGGAAAGGGGATTGGCATTAAAAAAAGAAGCCCAAAGTGGGGTTGGTTTAGACGATTTACTTGTTAGAGCTTTTGCTGTTGTTAGGGAAGTGGCAAAAAGAAAACTTGGTCAGCGTCACTACGATGTCCAGCTTTGGGGCGGTATTGTGATGCACCAACAAGGTATTGCAGAGATGGTAACGGGTGAAGGAAAAACCTTAGCAGCGACGGCGCCAGTTTATCTAAACGCCCTTGATGGCAAAGGAGTGCATGTTATAACCGTCAATGACTACTTGGCTAAAAGAGACGCCGTTTGGATGGGGCAAATCTATTACGAACTTGGTCTTTCGGTCGGTTGTTTGCTTCACGACCAGGCCCTTGTTTATGACCCTGAATGGAAACTTACGGATGAAGAAAGGGAGGCGTTGGATAAAGAAAGAGACGAAACTGGTAGTTTCAAAGTTAAAGAAGAATTTTTAAGACCCGTAGACAGGAAAGAAGCATATGCAGCAGACGTAACATACGGCACTAATCATGAATTTGGTTTTGATTATCTGAGAGATAATCTTAAACGTTCTAAATTCGATCAAGTTCAACGTAAGCTTAATTTTGCAGTGGTTGATGAGATTGACTCTATTTTAATAGACGAAGCTAGAACGCCTCTTATTATATCTGTTCCAGATATGGGGTCTTCTGATTATTACAGAGTTTTTGCCGGAGCGGTTAGAAACCTAGTTCCTGAAGAGGATTACATCGTTGATGAGAAACTACGCTCGGTGGAAATTACAGAACCCGGCATTGATAAAGTCGAGAAGAAAACGGGTATAAAAAATCTTTACGATGTTCATAATCTACGCCTAGCTCATTATCTAGAGGCGAGTTTAAAAGCGAGTATTCTTTTTGAGAAAGATAAGGAGTATGTGGTTAAAGATGGGCAAGTTATTATCGTCGATCAATTCACGGGACGTTTGATGCACGGTAGGCGATACAGTGCTGGCATTCATCAAGCAATAGAAGCCAAGGAGGGCTTAGCTGTCCAAGACGAGTCGCGGACATTTGCCCAGATTACAATTCAAAACTATTTCCGCCTTTATAAAAAATTAGCGGGCATGACAGGTACTGCTCAGACCTCAGCTGAAGAATTCTTCAAAGTTTATGAACTTGAGGTGGTCTCTATTCCGACAAACAAACCCCTAATCAGGAAAGATAAGGAAGACCTTATATACAAAAATATGCACGCTAAACATGACGCTATAGTTAAGGATGTCAAAAGTTGTCAGGAAAAGGGCCAGCCCGTTTTGATAGGCACCGTTTCTATTGAAAAGAACGAAGAGCTGGCAAAAGTTTTAAAAAGAGCAGGTATTCAGTATGAAATATTAAATGCCAAAAATCATGAACGAGAAGGAAGTATTATTGCCCAAGCCGGTAGAGAGGGCGCGGTGACAGTTGCCACCAATATGGCTGGTAGGGGAGTAGATATAGTTCTTGGTGGCAATCCGTACAATCAGGAAAAAGCAGAGAAAGTAAAAGAAGTGGGTGGATTATATGTAATTGGCACAGAGCGTCACGAAGCCAGACGCATTGATAATCAGCTTAGAGGGCGTGCTGGTAGGCAGGGAGATGAGGGAGTGTCTCAATTTTATCTTTCACTAGAAGACGATTTGATGAGAATTTTCGGTGGTGAACGTTTGCAGGGATTAATGGAGAGATTTGATTTTCCCGAAGACGTGCCTATAGAAAATAAAATGGTGTCTGGTGCTATTGTCCAGGCGCAAAACAAAGTAGAAGGATTCAACTTCGATTCCAGAAAACACCTACTAGAATATGACGACATTCTTAATAAACAAAGATTATCTTTTTATAGAAAACGCCAGGAAATATTGGAAAATATTGAAGACGACCTGGGCAAGATTAGGGATTTGATAAGTCAATTCTTTGCTAACCAATTAGAGGTTTTTAGAGTTGCCGAGATTCCTCCAGAGCACCGAAAGAAAGTTCTTGTTGAAATTGGAGCTCCTACAGAAGACCTTGGTAAGCTCCAAGAGTTTGCTGATAAAAAGATAAAAGAGATAGAGAATATGGTCCCCCTAGGCCATCAGCTTCTTAATATTATGGACACCCTTTGGATGAATCACTTAGAAGATATAGAAGCGCTTAGAGAAGCGGTGCGCATTAGGGCTTATGGTCAAAAGGACCCGTTGGTTGAATACAGACGTGAGAGTAAAATACTTTTTGACAGGATGAACGGTAATTTAGAGGCATGGATTTTCATGAATCTTCTTAGAATAAAAACAGAGAAAAGAGATGGTGAAGAAGAAGATCTAATTCAAGAAAGAATCCAAATTGTTCGTCCTAAAGGAGGGGACAAAATTGGACGTAACGACCCATGCCCTTGTGGAGCGATTAACCTAGACACCGGGAATGTATATAAATATAAAAAGTGCGGTTTAATTAATGCTCCACATCATCAAAAATAATGGCGGAATATAAGAAAAAGGTTTGGCCTCAACAGTTTGAATCGCTTAAATCGGGCAAAAGGAAAGCTGATTTAAGATTGGCAGAATTTGAACCCCATGAGGGAGATACGATGATTTTGCAGGAATGGAATCCGGAAACACAAGAATATACGGGTAGAGAATTAAAGAAAAAAATAACTCATATCAGCAAATTTCGTGTGGACGACATACCCTTTTGGGCAGAGCAGGAAATTAGAGAAAAAGGAATCTTAATTATTTCTCTAGAATAGATTCTATAGAACGGAATTCACGACTTTCATGAATTCTTCCCTAAATCTTTTCTTTGAATATTTTTCAGCTGTTTCAGACACTCTTTTAGGATTAAATGTTCTCTTCTCAAATCTTTGAACTGCCTCAATAAGACCATTCTCGCTCTGCTCGCCAAAGAGTATTCCGTTCAAGCCATCTTCTATTATTTCGGCTGTTCCACCGGCATTATAGCCAATAACGGGCGTTCCACAGGCGATAGATTCAGCGCTTACCAAACCGAAATCTTCAATTTGAGGAACAATAACGGCTTTCGCTTTGGCAATAATTTCCCGAAGCTTGTTCTCGTCTTCTACAAAGGAAAGATATTCTAATCCATCAGAGCCATTTATGAGTTTTTTGACTGCATATTCTTCGGGGCCAGCGCCTACCACCTTAAGGGGCAGACCCATTTTCTTAAAGGCGTGAATGACCATTAAGAATTTTTTATAGTGAATAATCCTACCGTAAATTAGATAGTAGTTTTGTTTTTCTATCTTGGGGTCGTAGTAAAAGACGTGGTCTTCAATTGGTGGGTTGAGCACCTTAGCTTCTCGACCGTAATAATTATTAATCTTATCAGCAATGTGATTAGAGTTAGTCAGGATGTGGTCGGGCTTCTGGGAAAATTTTTTATCTTGCCAACGCACATATTGAATAGCTGGCATGCCTGCCCAAATAAGGGGTTTGGGGAAAAGATCGGGGAGATATGTCCATGGTTCCCAAGCATATCGTAAGGGAGAGTGGATATATGAAATATGAACGCTATTTTTATACCTAACTCCTTTTACAAAACCCATAGTATTAGTGATTATAAGATCATATTTATCTCCTAAATTTAAACTTTGAGCGGCGTGTCCAAGGATAGGAATAAATAGGCGGTGGCGTTTCCGAACAAAAGGAGTATCGATAAAACTAGTGTGAATTTCTTTATTTTTGAATAGATGTCCAAGAGATTTGGGCTCATAAAGTAGAGTGTAGATGGGCGCTTCGGGAAACATCTCAATAAGGTTTAGCAATACCCTTTCTTGGCCTCCAAATTGGTCTAAATAATCGTGAACTAGAGCTACGCGCATATTTAGTTTCTAATTGATAGGTTTTAGTTGAAAGTTAATGGTTTATAGGTCCTAGCCACTAGCCACTACTCCCTTCTAGGATGCTATAATCTTATCACTCAGCGATGAAATATCCTCTGTGGAAAAGATTTTTTGATATTACGGGGGCCGTCTTAGGCCTTTTAATTTTTTTACCCCTATTTCCGCTTATAGCTTTAGCCATAAAGTTAGATAGTGAAGGGCCCGTCTTTGTGAGATTGAAGAGGGTGAGCGAGGGTAGAGAAATTATGGTTTATAAATTTCGTTCTATGATTAAGAATGCCGAAGAGCAAAAAGTTCGACTGGCTCATCTTAATGAGCGTAACGATGGTCCTCTTTTCAAAATTCGGAAAGATCCACGTGTGACGAGAGTCGGTAGATTTATACGAAGAATTCGGATAGATGAATCTCCACAATTAGTAAATGTTCTAAGAGGTGAGTTGGGATTGGTGGGCCCTCGTCCCCGTGAGCCAGAAGAAGCAAGACAATACCCTCGCGAATACAAAAAAATTATTGATTTTCGAAACGGCGTAACGGGTTATTCTCAAGTAAACGGAGCATCTAGTTTGCCTTTTATAAAAGAGCTTGAACTCGATAAATATTATGTTGAGAACTTTTCTTTTTGGCTCGATTTAAAGATTGTTTTAAAGACAATCGTTATTTTATTTTTCGACCCCACAGCCGTATGATTGATTTATGAGTTTGAGAGACGGTCCGGTCATGGCTGATATTAAAAAGCCCAAAAAGGTGGACCGACATCAACCCAACAAAAGCCCGGTAAAAAAGGAATCTTTGAGCCGTAGTAGAAAGGTGGCGGTATTCCTGCTTTTTGTTTTATTAATAGCATCTTCATCTTATTTTGCCCTTGATTTAAGCAGTAGTGCCAAAAGAATTTACAGAGGATTTAAAGATCTTGCGGGGGATATAGCTGGTTTTGGTGGTTCTGGATTTGAAAACTCCTTGAACTCTATAGGACAGGATATAGATGATTTAGGCAGAAGAGCAGAGCTTCTTAGCTTAATTCCCCAACTTAAAGAAATACCGGGCGTTGTGGCAGATTTAAAACAAATTGTCTCAATCGTCGCAAACTTAGGGGCAGTATTTTCTGAAACCAGAGATAATGGTCTATCTCTAGCATTTAACGGTGAGGGAGAAGAGCTTTTAAAAGCTTTAAAAATAATGAGTTTTGATTTGGGTCAATTAGAAGTGATCAGCAATAGATTATTGGAAAGAGTTGGAGAGATTAGCCCATATGAGGAAAAATTTAATGGTTTTGGCCTAGAACTGTTGGATGTCAAAGAAAGAATGGATGCGTTGATAATATTCTTAGACGTTCCTCAAAAGAGAAATATTATTTTACTTTTTGAAAACCCTTCTGAACTAAGACCATCTGGTGGTTTTGCCGGCAGTTATGGAGAACTCGCCTTATTAAAAGGTGGGATAGAGGAGTTGGTAGTTAATGATATATATTATCCAGACAAATTTTTAACCGAAAAAGTGGTTCCACCACTACAACTTCAAGGCATAACACCCGACTGGGGTGCTCGAGACACTAATTGGTTTTTTGATTTTTCCCTGTCATCAAGAAAACTGCTCGAATATTTAGAAAAGTCGGATGTTTATAAAGAGACCGACTTCGACGGGGTTATTTCAATAAACGTCAGAGTGGTGGAAGATATTCTTCGCTTAACCGGTCCTATCAAAATACCAGAATATAATATGGAGCTTGGGTATAAGGATTTTTTAAGAGAGATACAGGAGCAAGTTGTTGAAGATCGAGCGCCAGGACAAAACCCAAAGGAAGTATTGAAATATGCCTTACCTGCCCTCATCGAAGCAGTTGGCAACTTAAAGGCAGAGAAAAAGGCGGAACTTTTAAATATATTTACGGAGCGAGCACGGAGAAAAGATGTTAAGTTCTATTTTGAAGACGAAAGAATGCAGGCAATGGTTGCCCAAATGGGTGTAGCTGGTCAGGAATACAATATTGAGAATGGTTTTGTGGGCGATTATTTAGCAGTAGTTAATGCAAACATAGCCGGGGGTAAGACAGATGTTTTTGTCGACCAAAGAGTGGTTCTTGAAAGTAAGATTAATTCCGACGGTTTCGTCCAAAACAGATTACTTATATCGAGACGACACTGGGGAGGAAGGGAGCCCGAGATTTTTTATAATCAAACTAATAAAAATTTCTTGCGTATTTTTACTGTTCCAACTGCGAATCTTAGTTATATAGAAGGAGGTTTTAGTAAGCAGATAGAACCACTTGTAAATTACAACAGTTCTTTTGAGAAAGATCCCGACTTGTCAGTTCTTGAGAATACACGTACGCTTCTTTCGACTTCACCAGACGGGTATGCGGAGCGCTATATGTATTCCGGAAAGAGAATTTTTGGAACGTGGTTCGATATAGAGCCGGGTGAAAATAAGTCGCTCGAACTTAGATATAGTGGTCAAAGAGTAGCGATTAAAAATGGTCAGCAATATAAATTCATCTTAGATAAACAATCTGGAAGTGAGATGATGTTTGAATACACCCTAGTGGCACCCGAGGCCTTTATTTGGGCAGAAAGTGGCACTAAGGAATATCGGTATCAAGAGAAGATATTACCAGCCAGATTAGAAATAATCCTAACATTACAGAAGAAATGAAAATCAGAAATTTTGTCATTATAGCCCACATTGACCACGGAAAGAGTACTCTTGCAGATAGAATGCTCGAAGTTACAGAGACGATTCCTGCGCGTGAGATGAAGGAGCAATATTTAGATTCTATGGAGCTGGAACGGGAAAGGGGTATTACTATCAAGATGGCCCCTGTAAGGATGCATTTCAAAGGCACTACTTTGAATCTAATAGATACACCTGGACATAGTGATTTTTCATACGAGGTTTCCAGGTCGCTTAAGGCGGTTGAAGGAGCTGTTCTTTTAGTTGATGCCACTCAAGGTATTCAGGCGCAAACTCTTGCCAATCTAGAAATGGCTAAAAACAGCGGTCTTCAAATTATAGGAGCTATTAATAAGGTTGATATGAACCCACCCGGCATGGATCTTTTGATAGAAGAATTGGCAGAACTAATAGAGCAAGAACCGGATAAGATACATAGGATTTCTGCCAAAACTGGAGAAGGAGTCGAAAAGTTATTAGAAGCAATCGTTGATGAATTTCCTTCGCCTAAAAACGAACTAAAGGAAAAGGCGCTCATATTTAGCTCTCTTTACGACGAGCACAAAGGAATTATTGCTTTTGTTAGAGTATTTGGTGGTGTATTCCAAAGAGATAAGCGCACTACTCTTCAGGCGTTTAACAAAAATTTTAAGGTTAAAGAGGTTGGCTATTTTGCCCCAGAGTTTAAAACTATTAAAGATCTTTCTGCGGGCGAAATGGGTTATATAGCAACCGGCATTAAAGATCCTGAAAAAATAAGAATCGGAGACACTATTGGCGAAGAGGCCCTCCCTGGATTTAAAGTTCCTAAACCAGTTGTTTTTGTTTCCATCTACCCCGACGGCGGAGGAGATTATGATGATCTTAAGGTAGCTCTAGAAAAGCTTAAGCTTAACGATTCATCTCTAGATTTTATGCCCGACTCTAGTCATGTTTTAGGGAGAGGATTTAAGTGTGGATTTCTAGGGCGTCTTCATTTTGAAATTACTATGCAACGTCTCGAGCGTGAATTCGGGTTGGAGACAGTAAATAGCTTCCCATCAGTTGCATATAAAGTTGTTATGCGTGGGGGCAAGGAGTTGTTTGTAGAAAATGCTAGAGATTTTCCAGACGATTATGAAAGAAGCTTTGAGCCAATGGTGCGCCTCAACATCTTAGTGCCCAATAGGTATTTAGGAGCTGTTTTGGGATTGAGCGAAATTTTTCGTTTGAGAGGGATAGAAACGGGCAATGCGGGTAGCAACATCATTATTAATGCCAAATTGCCTTTATCCGAATTAATCTTAGATTTTGACGATAAATTAAAATCAATTTCGCAGGGATTCGCTTCTTTCAGCTATGAATTTGATGACTACGTAGAGGCCGAGCTTAGAAGGTTGGATATATTGGTAGCAGGCGAGATAGTGCCGGGCCTGTCTAGGGTTGTTTATAAAGATGAGATGGAAAATGAAGGTCGGCGTATGGCGAGCAAGCTTAAGGATCTTATGCCTCGTAGACAGTTCGTTCAGCCCGTACAGGCCGTTGTCGGAGGTAAGATTGTGGCGCGAGAGAACATAAAAGCAATGCGCAAAGACGTAACAGCTCCGCTTTATGGAGGAGATGTGACCAGAAAACGTAAACTCTTGGAGAAACAGAAAAAAGGTAAAAAACGATTGGCTGGTGTTACTAGGATATCTGTCCCCCCGGAGGTCTTTAAAGAGTTGTTGAAGAAATAGTAAACTAAAGACAAAATTATGAAAAAATGGTTGGTAACAATAATTGTATTGATGATGATGACCTTGTTGGGATCCCAAGTGTATGAACTTCAAAAAAAGAGAATTGATATATCCAAGGAATATGGCGAAATTAATGCTTCATATCAAGAAGTGGAGGAAGATAGTTCACGACTTTCAGAAAAGATAGAATATTTGTCGGAACCTCGTAATTTAGAAAAGGAATTGAGGTCGAAATTTAATTACAAATATCCAAACGAAACGCTTATAATAGTGGTGCCGAAAGATACTGAAGGGGAATCTGGCACTGGAGAGTAACGCGGGATTGGTACAGTGGTAGCACATCAGCTTCCCAAGCTGAAGACACGGATTCGATTTCCGTATCCCGCTCAGGGAATAATCCCCCTAGGGACGGATTAGTTATCAGCTGGGATTAGAACGCCGGAGTAGCTCAGTGGTAGAGCAATCCACTCGTAATGGATAGGCCGGGAGTTCAATCCTCCCCTCCGGCTCAAGATGATAGATAAAAATCAAAATATAGAAGAATCCAAGGTCCAATTGGGTGAGCGTCTTGATATTGAAAAGAAACGTATAGAACTCAAAAATCTAGACGCCGAAATCAGCGACCCCGATTTGTGGAAGAATAATCGAGAATTAGCGGAAGAGAAGACAAAACAAGCAGGTATTTTAAAAGAGATTATTAATGAATTTGATTCAATTACTTCAGAAAAAGATATCAAGAAGTTAGAAATAAAAGTTTTATTATCGGGCAAGTATGACGTCGGTTCAGCCACCATATCTGTTTTCGCCGGTGCTGGTGGAGATGATGCTAGTGATTGGGCGTCTATGCTTTTGGATATGTATAAAAAATATGCTGATATACGAGGTTGGAAAGTGCAATCAATCGCCGACAACGCCATCACTATAAAAGGTTCTTACGCCTATGGTTTTCTTAAAAACGAATCTGGAGTTCACAGATTGGTGAGGATTTCTCCTTACGATTCAAAAAAACTTCGCCACACATCTTTTGCTTTGGTAGAAATTTTGCCGGAATTACTTCGTGAGGATTCCGACAAGCTTAAGATTCCAGAGAGTGATATTAGATTAGAATTCTCGCGAGCGGGTGGTCCGGGTGGGCAGAATGTGAACAAGGTGGAAACATCTGTCAGAGTGGTTCATGTACCAACGGGGATTTCTGCTGGTTCTGATGCAGAGCGTTCTCAAGCCCAGAACCGCGAAAAGGCAACCAAGTTACTAAAAGCCAAACTTATTCGTTTAATGGAAGAGAGGCAAGCTAAAGAGGTTTCTGATTTGAAATCAAAAGAGAAGCCGGAGTGGGGGAGCCAGATTCGGTCGTATGTTTTGCACCCCTATAAGCTAGTTAAGGACCATCGGACTGGCGCAGAGACCTCGAAAGCCGAAAGTGTTTTAGAGGGAGCACTTGATGAATTCATAGAAGCCGAGCTAGAATTATAGAACAGCATTTAAACAAGAATTCGAATGATACTTTTTGAAAACGTCTCCAAGCAGTACGACGGTGGAGAGTACACCGCGCTGGAGGATATTAATTTTGAAATTAAACCCAAAGAATTTGTTTCTATTGTTGGTAGGTCGGGCGCGGGTAAATCAACAGTTATTCGACTTTTAATAGGAGAAGAAAGACCTACGACTGGCAGGATTGTTTTTGGTGAAGATGAGATAAGCACAATGCACCCAAGAGATTTACCAAGAGTCCGTAGGGGAATAGGAACTATTTTCCAAAACTATCGTTTACTCCCAACCAAAACTGCTTATGAGAACGTTGCTTTTGCCCTAGAGGTGGCGGGTGTATCAGAACGTGAAATAGACGACATGGTGCGCGAATCTCTTGACCTAGTAGGACTTTCGGACAAAGCAGGGAATTTCCCCCACGAACTCTCTGGTGGAGAAGCCCAGAGAGTAGCTATGGCTCGGGCTATGGTTAACCACCCTCGATTGATAGTGGCCGATGAACCTACTGGAAATTTGGACCCACTCAATACAGCTGATGTTATTAAGGTCCTTGAACAGATTAACGATTTGGGGACAACCGTGATTTTAACTACTCACAATAGAGATGTGGTGAACAAGCTCAATAGGAGAGTCATCCAACTTGATAACGGACGTATTATTAGAGACGTAACGAAAGGGAAATACACATTAGCATAATGTTTACCAACATTTACCGACTTTTAAAATATTCTTTTCAGAGCTTTTGGAGGCAGAAACTTCTGTCGGTTGCAACTATGGCAGTCATGCTCTTAGTGCTTTTTGTTTTTCAGGGAATATTCATATTCGGAGCAATAGGGGATAATGCCCTCGAATCGATTAAGGGCAAGATAGATGTTAGTTTGTTTTTCCAAGTGGATGCACCGGAGGACGAGATTTTGGCTGTTAAAAATGAGGTTGAAAAACTAGATGTAGTTAAGGGGGTTGAATATATTTCACGAGAAGAGGCATTAAAGCTTTTTAGAGAAAGGCATCGGAAAGACGAAACGGTGACCCAAGCATTAGATGAGTTGGACGACAATCCACTTTCTGCTTCTTTAAACATTAAAACCCATGAAACGGATCAATTACCCGTAGTGGCTGCTTATCTTAACAACATTGTTTCGGAATCTTTGGTGGATGAAGTAAGTTACAATGAAGACAATAAAGCAGTTATAGATCGTCTGACAGCCATCATTACGGTCAGCGAGATAGCCGGAGTAATTTTGGCACTCTTCTTGGCTATCGTTGCCATCCTAGTTGCCTTCAATACAGTTCTTTTGGGTATTTATTCAAATCGTGACGAAATATCAATCATGCGTTTAGTGGGCGCTTCAAACATATTTATTAGGGGACCATTTATAGGGTTGGGTGTGATATACGGATTTATAACAGCTACGATTGTGATGCTTTTGAGTATTCCGGTGGTCTATGCGATGGCACCGAATGTTATCCCATTTGTACCGGATTTTGATTTGGTTAACTGGTTCAATAGTGGATTTATCGGACTCTATTTATTGCAAATAGGTATTAGTGTATCTATTGGAGTAGTTTCCAGTATGATTGCTATCAATCGTTATTTAGAGGCCTAAAATATTTAGAAATTTTTCTCCTGTGGATTTTTGAACCCTTCTCTTTTGGTGTCGTGTTAGAATGTAAATAAAGGTCAAATTAATTTAACAAAACATGAAATTAAATCCTAAAGCTTTCGGTTTAGCGTGTGGTTCTATCTGGGGAGCATTAATGGCTTTAATGACAATAATCAATCTCATACCAATGTTTGGCGGATACGCAGGCGAAATGTTGCTTGTTTTTGCCGGTATTTACCCCGGATACACCATAAGTTGGTTTGGTGTTTTGATTGGGGCGATTTACGGTTTCATAGACGCCTTTATAGGTGGATGGTTGTTTGTCTGGGTCTATAACAAATTTGATAAGGAATAAATGGAAGAGATTAAGAGTATTGATAGAGACCGTTTGAGGGGTTGGGTGAGCGATAGAAGCGACTTCGTCCTTGTTGATATAAGAGATAGCGAAGATTACAAAGAGATGCATATCCCCGGGGCCAAAAATATTGGCTTGGAGTCCAAGGATTTTTTGGGTGAAATTTCTAAGTTGGCTTCCGATAAAAAAACGACGGTTGTTATCTATTGTTATGCTGGAAATTCATCTCCCAAGGTGGCTGAAAAACTTGTAAAAGTCGGATATGAAGACGTGTACGATTTTAGTGGTGGTATGGACGATTGGGAAGATGCGGGTTATCCAGTAGAAAAGAACGGACAAATGATTTATAGGTGAATCTTTTCATACTTTTTTGATGTGGCCTTTATTAAATCTTCTTTATATTAATGACGAAAATAGGGGATGGGTCTTAAAAACAGAAACGCCCACCAAAGATAGCGAGCAGAATCTGCTCACGTCCCCAGTGGGCGCGTGATGAGGTGTTCCTAGTTTTCGTCCTCATCTTCAGCTTCAGAGAACCACTTCTCGTTTTCGGGGGGCGCAATTCGCACCTCGACGACGTAGGAGCCCCCACAATCGTCGAGTTCCTGTCCACAGAACGGACAGATGTACTCGAGCAATCCATTGACCCGAAGATCCCCTCCTGGTGCTCTGCCCCCCGCATTGCATTCCCATTCCGTAGAAGAGTCAGCAATGGATGCACCGATTGCCTTGAAGTGTTCCTCGACAATCTCAATACAGGCACAGACATCCGGATCGATGAGGTCTGCCGAGCATTCGAATTTTTCGAAAGCCCTGCCAACGAAGTCCAAGTCGATGGGTTTCATACTTCTTGTTCCCTTCTACGCAATCCAAAGACCGTGCAGACCGGATAGTTCACGCCTGAACACTCCGCCCCTCTTCTCCACATGCTCGCGAAACATACGAAAAACGTTGTCCACGTTCTCCGCGTCGTACCACCCATCGTATAGACCATCATCATCGAGGGCGATGTAAATGAGTCCTTTTGGTTGGAGAGAAGCATCGTGCTGGGAAATGACCTCCTCACGTTCTTCGTCCCAGAGAAGAATGTGACCCATGTTGGGCAGAAACCCCACTCTTTTCCCGAGGATTCTTGGATGGGATTTCTCCAAGTTGGCCAATGCCGTTCCGCCGGGGTGGTGTCCCTCTGTCCATCCATACCTCGCCCTATAGAGCCAAAGCGTTTCCATATCAACCCCTTCTAGGTACCGATGGTGTGAATACCGCGTTGCCCCGGATACTCTGGGGCCTCGACGATGGTTCGTGTCCTCACATACGCGTCGTAGTTGTCTTCATAAACCCAACCCAGGATTATTCCATTCAGGTTGTTGTCTTCGAAGAAAACTCGAATCTTATGACCAACATGTGGCCATGCTCCGGTGTGGTAGTTGAAGTGCTCACCCTCCATCCATGAAAGAAGCCCTCCATTGGAAAGATCGAATTGGTGAATCTGGTAAGATTCGTTCAAACGAACTTCTCCCACCATATTCGTGACATCGACCTCGATAACCACACCAGCATGCCAATCGCGATATGTCATGATCTGTGTCCTCCGGTTGTTATGAAGCGACGAAATCTCGGATTGTGGCGGTTGTCCCTGCACTCAAGTCGAGCGGGCGCAACTCGCATCTTCTTGTCTTCACGATGCAGAAGTTTGGGAGAGCCCAACGCTTGTGCAACATGTCTCCAGAAATCGTTCATAGTTCTCTTCCTCAGTTGTGAAAGAGCGAAGCCCTTTCTTTTCCCCACGGGGCTTATAGGTCTTGAATATGCAATATTTATAAGAGTCAGTCAACTTCGTTAGAGTTAAGCTATCTCAAGATAGCCATCGGATGCCAAAGGGCACTTTATCTCTAACGGGGTCAATTTTAATACACCCAAAAATGCATGAACCCCACCTTTGTGAAATCGGGCGGGATTCACGCAGATGGGGTTGTTGGGCTCGCTTTAGACGCGCCCTCGGATTCTGGGAAAAGAGAAGCATCGGTCGTGCTGATGGCACCTCTCGGCGCTGTTGTAGATAGAAAGGCGAATTTCGCAGCCCTTCTCCGCGCAAATGCGTCCCGTGGGATACACCTTGTGTTTGCGGTTGCTTCCGCCGATTCTTCTCGCAATTGTCGGATTGCGACGCGTAGTCGCTCCTCCAAAATTGCCTCCCACTCCCTCGTTCTCAAAGAGCGGCATCTTTTTCCTCCCTATCCCGATGCCTTAGACCCCTAAAATACAATTTTTAATTATTAAAAGTCAATATTCGTATTTGACTAGCGAAATAAATTGTGGCAATTTCTATATGTACATTGAAGTCTAAGTTGAAGGGAGCGTTCATCGTGCAAGACATTCCCGAAAACGTGGAACTCGGAAGTCAGCTCTATTGGGAGTATCGACTTCGCAACGAACTGAACTCCAGATGGAATCGTGTTGCCAATCATCTCGTGGCTTTGAAGAAGCGGATGTATGAACAGAGATGTGATGACGGATGCATTCTCGGGATTTGGCACTGGCTTGTGAATCAGTGGGGAGAGTCCCTTCTGAGAAGGCGTAATGCCTGCGAGGAACGCATTCGCATTTTGGAGCACCAGATTTGGATTAAAGGAGAACGAGAATGAATGGTATGAGCATCATTCAGCGCATTGACACCGCCTTCATCCTTATAGCAAGCGTTGTCGGGTTTGTAGTTGGCGTTGTTGCGGGTTTGCTTACTGGTCTTTGTGTCCTTGTCGGCGTTGTTTTCGGTTTTGATTGGCTCCTAGAAATCAATCCGAGATATTTGGTTGCCGTTTCGGTCTTTGTTGTTTGCCTGACGGTAATCGTGCTGGCGAGGATTCGATTGAAGAAAGAAATGCTTCTGTGATGGAAAATCCTTCCGAGCGAACGGCGTTGGCTGTCGTCATCGGTATCGCTGTCACACTGGTGTTGGTCTGGTTTGCCTTCCGTGTGGGAGACCCCCAGTGGTTCATTCTCATCCTCGCTTTTCCTATCGGTGTCGTCTCCTTCCTCGCTCTCGTTTTCAGCTTGGTGTGCTGTCTTCAGAAGGGGATTTGCACAGCGATCATCGAAGACAAGCGCCGGCAAAAGCCGGACAGGTAATACCCGCACATCGAGACGCAAAACTCGCGCGTCTTAGGGGGAGATGTGCGGGTTTTGTGCTTCTTGGGTGTATGATTAGAGCAGTGTGAAGTTAAAAGAATTTCAAAAACTAGAGAACGAGGATAAGCTCGAAGAGATTTTTAAATCCGTCGAGAAGACGAGAAAGTATTTCAAAGTGACACTCATCGTCGCCTTAGTTGTTATCGTCTTACCACTTTTAGTTTTGCCAATGATAATCGGGCAATTCTTAAATACTTACAATTTAAACGTATTAGGATTATAGAATAATGATCGAATGGAAATTATATCTAGCCAAACTCTTGGGTAAAAAGCGCCATACGGCGTATGTTCTTTTAGAGAAAGAAGGCAAGTTTTTGCTTGTTCAGGAATCGACTTCGGGAATTCGTGGATTGTGGGGTTTGCCCGGTGGTGGTATCGATGGGGGCGAATCTCCCGAACAGGCAGCCGAAAGAGAGGTCGAAGAAGAATCGGGCTTTGATGTAGAGCTGATCCGGAAGATCGCGGAGATTCAGGATAAAAAACGAAACAGTGTGCGCCATATTTTTCTAGGGAAAATAAAGTCAGGTGAGCTTAGAATTGATAAACGTGAACATATAGATGCTGGTTGGTTCAGTAAGGAAGAAATGCAATCTCTCAAATTAAGAGGCGATTGGGTGATAGAAGCTTTTGACTTGATATAATCTCAATATGGAAACATACGTTTGGTATCAGCAATTAATTCGCCCAGATTGGGCACCGCCAGCTTGGGTTTTTGGACCTGTTTGGAGTGTTTTATATTTATTAATATTTATTTCCTTTGGAGCAGTTCTTTTAAAGGTTTTTCAAAAGAAATTACCAGCAAAGATTGCCCTACCATTTGTCTTGAATATTGTTTTTAATTTGGCCTTTACGCCCATTCAGTTTGGGCTACAAAATAATATTTTAGCCGCCCTAGATATCTTGTTTGTTTTGGGCACTATGGTTTGGATGTTTAAGTTCATTTGGCCCCACATGCGTTGGGTGATTTATGTAAACATCCCTTATTTTCTTTGGGTCTCTTTCGCTACTATCCTACAGCTCACTATCACTTATCTAAATCTATAAAAACGAAGAAGACCACCGCGGGGCGAGGGAAGACGATGGTCTTCTTCGGGCCGTGATGGTCTTTTGATGTGGTTCTAGCAGACGGGTATGGGGGCAATCAATCGCCCACGCGACCGCCTGCAGTCGGCGATGTCCCAGACCTCCACGAGATCCAGATCGCCGTTCCCTCCGTCGCCGTGCTCGAACGAGCGGTGTTCCAGCTCCGGAACCTCTTCGATTGCTCTTGAGCAACAGACGCTCGCGAACACGGAAGGCATCATGAGATCAGCGATCTCATGATCGCGGAGGCGGAGGAGCAGATCCTCCAAGTCCGAGACCGCTTCGTCCCAGGCGGTCTCTTCGCACCAGACCGGCGCGAATCCAAATCGGCGATCGTACCGGTGCGGACGGTACTCATAGAGCACCGTCACGCCATCAGGCGGGATGCAGGGCATGGTGCCCTTTTCCACCCACGGCTCGCACTCGCGGAAAATCACTTCCCCCCCGTTACGCAGGGGAGCGATGACTTTCCGACCTCGCTGGGTCGGTTCGATGATGGCAAACCACTCACCATCATCACCTTGAAATGCTTCAAAGATCGTTCCCCCAAACATGGTCCCTCCTTCTTGTCGCTTCAAGGACCGTTGCGGTGTTTGTACCATAAAACAGAATAAATGTCAATAAAGTGGATACTTTCCACTCTTGATTAAATTAATTTTCTATTGTATAAACTTTTCCGCCTACTTATTTGTAGAAAAACTTATCTGACAGTAGGTACGCCTACCTGACAGTAGGTGCGCCTACCTGACAGTAGGTAGGCCTGCCTGCCGATAGGCAGGGAGGCAATTTAGATAGCAGCTTTGTGGACTCTACACAGTCGAGATAGTGATTGTTCTTTACATCAGGAGTCCGCAAAGAGGAAAGTCCGGACACTCCTCCGACTTAGGTCGGAGAGCAGGGTAGCGGGTAATACCCGTCGTTCGAAAGAATAGAGGTGCGAGCAGTGACGCTCTGTTTAGAAATATGCAGAGAGGCCCGATCCCAACGTAGATGGTCTAATCCCGCCATAGGGGCAAAAAGCGGGAGTGAAACGGCTAAATCCTTACCTGAGTGCAAGGCCGTGCTCCGACTTCGGTCGGAGAGAGCCGCACGAGCTTGAGAGTAATCGATGGCCTAGATAGATTGCTATCATCCGACCACGCGTCGGATTACAGAATCCGGCTTATTAATTGCCTCCCTGCTTACCGGCAGACAGACCTGCCTGCTGATAGGTAGGCCTGCCTACCGGTAGGTAAAAGAGGTCATCCGAGATTTATCTTAGATGACCTCTTTTGGTTTTTGAGTTGAGAACCAATAGAATTATCAATTACAAAACTAGATTGTCCACTATCAACTATTCTCTAAAAACTATAAACTGACAAAGTATGTCAAAGTATTACACACCTCGAAGAACAAGAAATATCTATGAGCCAAGCTCGGATGAGCCCTTTAAGTTGAGTCGCTCTAAGGTAGATCTTTTCATTGAATGCCCAAAATGTTTCTATCTTGATCGTCGTCTTGGAGTTGGCAGACCCCCCGGCTATCCGTTTAGTTTAAATTCTGCGGTTGACTCGCTTTTAAAAAAAGAATTTGATATCCACAGAGCTGATAAAACGGCTCATCCCTTAATGGAGCAATATGGAATAGACGCTGTTCCTTTTGAACACGAAGATATAGATAAATGGAGAGAAAACTTTGTTGGTGTTCAGTATTATCATAAACCAACAAACTTTGTCTTAACCGGAGCTATAGATGATGTTTGGGTAAATCCCAAGGGAGAGTTATTAATTGCTGACTATAAAGCAACTTCTAAAGATGGAGAAGTTGATCTAGATGCAGATTGGCAGATTAGTTACAAACGCCAAATGGAATTCTACCAATGGTTAATGCGTCAAAATGGATTCGACGTATCTTCGGTTGGGTATTTTGTTTACGCCAATGGCAAGACGGACACAAAGGCGTTTGACGGCAAACTGGAGTTCGATGTTAAGGTGATTCCCTATGAGGGCGATTCGTCTTGGGTAGAGCCCACTCTCGAGAAGATTAAATCGACTCTAGATGCAAATAATGTTCCGGAGGCAGATGATGATTGTGATTTTTGCAGATATAGAAAAGCGGTGGTGGAAGTGGGCGAATAGATTAAAGTTTTGTTATAATTAAGGTATGAAGACGCTTCTTCGTTGGATAGCTCTGACGCTTACGATATTGGCTCTTTCGAATCTTCTACCATCTGTCAGTATAGACGGATTTTTGACAGCCCTGGTGGCTGCCTTAGTTTTGGGTATCATCAACACTTTTTTAAAGCCGATTATTACCTTCGTTGCTTTCCCCATAAACCTCCTTACATTTGGTCTTTTTACATTAGTTATTAACGCTGGCCTTGTGATGTTGGCAACTTATATTGTGCCGGGATTTGAGGTAGCTGGTTTTTGGTCTGCAGTTTTGTTCGGTTTTCTACTATCGATTATTTCACCCATTATTTCACTTATTTTTTAACCCGTTAGGAACAGATCGTTCCTAGATGGTCGTAGCCCACGCTTTTGCAGAGTGTTTTCTAACGGGCTGAAGCGCCTATTGACACCTAGTTTTCTATGTTATAGAATTTACTTGTCTGCTGAAGGATTCGTCTTTCGGTAGACAACCAAGAAAGGCCCCCGTCAGGGGGTTTTTCTTTTTTCCCCATCCGCCTGGTTATTCATTAGTTACAAATAGCAGTCCGCCTTTGGCGGAGCGCATATCAAATTGACAATTATGAATATTTGTATCATCATCCGAGAGTCCTTTAAAATACATCCTCTTGCAAGCTTCTTAGTAAGTTTGTAATTAGCTTTCTAAGAAGCTTGCAAGAATTACTCCAAAGAAAGGGGCAGGCATGCTAAAGAAATTGCCCAACTGGTTGGGCTACGCGAGAATGGTCCTGACCCCTGTGGTTATGGGCTTCATCTACTACGGTGACAACGAATTCTGGACGGGGTTCGTTTTCGCCATCGTTGTGGCGACAGATGGCCTTGATGGCCCCATCGCCCGAGCAACACATTCGACCAGCCAATTTGGCATCATGTTGGACACGCTGGCAGACAAGTTCTTGATTGCCGGTTGTGTCCTCGCGTTGGTAGCCAAGGACCCAGTTTGGCTTTGGGCGGGATTCATCATCATCGACCGTGATTTCTTGGTGATGACGCTGAAGGCAAACGTAGGCGGGGGCTTCATCAAGGCATCCAACTTGGGAAAGATCAAGATGGGCCTTCAATCGGTGGCTATCTACCTGGTCATCAATCCTTGGCCTTTCAATGGTGCCACCGGCTGGAACTCTCCTGGTGGGGCGGTGATGGCGTTGGCTCTTTGGTTCACCCTCTTCTCGGCTTGGGACTACTACCACAAGTACACCCGTTTCTTGCGGTGGAATTAAGCCCAGCTAACCACTTGGAGTGTATGTGCCCCGGAAATCGTAAGATGACCGGGGCACCTTCACTTATAGAGTGAGTGAATATAGAATAAAAACGCTCATTGCCCTCCGTCGCCGATTGGCTATGGAAGGACTATGCCGGATCGTCTAGTGGTAGGACGTCTGTTTCTGGAACAGAAAACCGGGGTTCGAGTCCCTGTCCGGCAGCCAAGTCGTGCTAGTACGAGAAGCGTATGGATCTCGTGCGCTCGAGGAGGGTGATGTGATAAGATTCCAATATGAATATTTGGAAATTAGATAACGGATTTGAATTGCCGAAGGTGGGTTTGGGCACCTGGCTTATGGGAGGGAATATGGAGGCTAATTCTTCAGACGATGAAGTTTGTTTGAGAGCCATACAGTCAGCCTTAGACTTGGGGTACAGGCATATAGATACAGCTGAGCTTTATGGGAACGGCCACGCTGAGGAGCTAGTTGGACAAGCCATCACAAACACCAAAAGAGAAAATCTAATTATAGCCACTAAGGTGGCTAAAACTAACTTGCAATACGAGGATGTCCTTAAAGCGGCCAAAGGAAGTTTGAAAAGACTGAAATTAGATTACGTAGACATATACTACATCCACGCTCCCAACCCAAATATTCCCGTAGAGGGAACTATGAAAGCAATGAACAAACTAATAAAAGAAGGGCTAATAAAGAACATCGCCGTAAGTAACTTCACAATAGATATGATTAGAGAGGCACAATCATTCGCCGACACCAAGATCGTGGCTAACCAGGTTGAATACAGCCTATCCACCCAACTGGAAGACAATTATGGATATAGCAAGAATGTGTGTTCAGAAATGGTTCCCTACTGTCAGGAAAACGGCATTATGCTAGTAGCCTATAGACCAGTTAACAGAGGTGAGTTACTAGAGCCAAACAAAATTTTGGATAAGGTGGCTCAGAAATACGGTAAGACAAGAGCTCAAATCGCCATTAACTGGCTTGTCTCCCAAAAGAACGTGGTAACTATTCCGATGTCTCAGAACGAGACACACCTCAAAGAAAACTTAGAAGCGGGGGACTGGGAGATGGATCCAGAGGACATCGAAGCCCTCGGAGTGGCGTACCGATAGTTACGTTCGATTCCCAGACCCCCAGCCAAGGTTTGAAGTTCCTAGTGACCACTAGGGATTGCAATTTTCTATCAGCATTCTATAATCCACTTAATAGCTATGACCCTGGGAGACACAGGTGAGCTGAGGGAAGAAAACCATTATGGTGAGTAGAACCCTTCGGGAGTGCCCGTGACAGCATAGGACCATTGTCCAATGGTTCGCGAGGCTCTAACTGGTAACAGTTGAGTAAAGCAGGGTGGTATCGTGCACAGAGCGCCCCTGTAAACCTATTAGCTTAAACTAGTGGGTTTGCAGGGGCTTTTTGTTTGTAGAAACATGAAGAGAATCAAAATAGAACAATTAAATAGAAGAGTAGGAAAGAAAGTTCGGATAGCTGGTTGGGTTCAAACCATCCGAGATCAGGGCGCGATTAAGTTTTTGTTAATTAGGGATGATAGTGGCGTTGTCCAAGTGGTGGTGAAGGGATCCAAAAGCAAGACTGTTTTCGACTCTATCAGCGATCTTACCACTGAATCTGTGGTTGAGATCCTTGGATTAGTCAAAGAGGAGAAGCAAGCGCCAGGAGGACTAGAGATGGCAGCCACTTCCCTTTCGGTTTTATCCAAAGCAGATCCAATGCTCCCAATTCCTATAATGGAAAAAGGGGATGGGGAAGCTTCTCAAGGAAAACGTTTAGACTGGCGATGGCTTGATCTTCGTAAACCGAAGAGTGCTCTCATATTCAAAATCTGGACTACAATGGAGCAGGCCCTTGTTAACCACTGTAGCAACAATGGGTTTACCAGAATACATTCTCCCAAGTTTATGAGTAGTCCAAGTGAGTCGGGAGGGGAATTGTTTGAGGTAAAATACTTCGATCGAAAGGCTTATCTTGCCCAGTCTCCTCAGTTCTATAAACAAATGGCTATGGCTTCCGGTATGGAAAGAGTATTTGAGATAGGTCCGGTTTTTCGAGCAAACCCATCCTTTACATCCAGACATGACACGGAATGGACAAGTTATGACATGGAAATAGCTTTTATAGACTCTCACCAGGACGTGATGGCAGAAGAAGAGAAGCTCATTGTAGCTATGCTAAAAGCTGTGGAGAAAAAATATGGGAAACGAGTAAAAAGAATTTTAGGGAGAAAATTGGTTGTGCCCAAGAGACCTTTCCCTCAAATAGAATTTTTCGAGGCAAAGAAAGTACTAAAGAGTATGGGTCTAAAAAGTGATAAACCAGAGGACCTTTCGCCAGAGGAGGAGCGTGCTATTAGTAAGTATGTGATGGAACAACACGGGCATGAATTTGTTTTTGTAACTAACTGGCCTGTTTCAGCAAGACCCTTCTACCACATGAGGTTTGAGGATGAACCTGAATTGACCAAAAGCTTCGACTTGCTTTGGAATGGTTTAGAAGTTACAACAGGTGCTCAAAGAGAACACCGCTATAATGTTTTAATTAAACAGGCTAAGGAGAAGGGATTAAGCACAAAATCGCTGAAGTACTACTTGGATTTCTTTAAGTACGGTTGTCCGCCACATGGAGGTTTGGGTATGGGTGCCAGTCGCATGCTTATGAAGTTAGTTGGTGCAAACAATGTTAGAGAGGTAACATTCTTGTATAGGGGGGTAAATCGGCTAACCCCTTAACTCTTCAAAGATTCGAACCAGCATTTCAAACAGAGAAATCTAGTATTCGTGCGGTACTGGACCTAGGATGTTCGATTTCCAGACATGTTTCTCGTGCGTTCGAGGAGGGTGACGTGGTAAAATTTGGACATGAAGTTTTCGCTTAAGGATGCTAAAGAGATAGGTTGGGAGGGATTTAAAGCCTGGGTATACAACACAAGCGAAGATTTCTCAGGCCTGAGCGGGTTGTATATAGAATTAAGTGGTAGACACGGTAGAGTTAAGTCGACAAAATCCGACAGAGCATACATAATTCTTGAGGGTAAGGGCGTATTTACCATCAACGGCAAAGATATTTCCGTTGGGAAAATGGACCTGGTTGTTGTCCCTAAAAACACTCCGTATGATTACAGAACAGGGAACGGAACCCTAAAGGCTTTCTTAATACACTCTCCAGCATACGATAAGTCAGCTGAAGTAAAGTTTGAGGAGTAAGAATTTAGAATAAGTGGTAGAGTATTTATATGCCAACATTCAAGAAGCAAAACGGTAAACTTTTACAGGTAAAAGAAAATGCCTTTAAGAAAGAGAAGGACCTGCAAGAATTAACCGAGAAAAACCTTGAAACTATTTTTGGACTCCAATTTGTGGCAACAGAATACCAGGTACAAAACTTATTTATCGACACTCTAGGGTACGACCTCGAGAATAAAGCCTTTGTCATTATTGAATATAAACGTGATCGAAGTTTCAGCATTGTAGACCAAGGATTTTCATATTTGTCGCTCATGCTAAACAACAAAGCCGAGTTTGTATTGGAGTTTAACAAACAGAAGAAAGCATCTCTTAACAAAGATGATATTGACTGGACTCAATCACGAGTAATTTTTATCGCACGGTCATTTACCACACATCAACAGAATGCGGTGAACTTTAAAAATATGCCATTTGAATTATGGGAAGCGGTACAGTTCGAAAGCGATTTAATTCAGTATCGACGAATAGAGACAACACAAAGCGTTGAATCGCTTACGCAGATTAAAAATATTACTAGTGAAACCCAAAAGGCGGCAAAAGAAGTTAAGAAATATACCGAGGAAGATCTTCTTGGAAAAGATGGGGAGTCTCATGATTTACACATATTACTCAAAGAACAAATTTTACAAATACATCCGGATTTGGTAGTAAATCCAAAAAAAGTCTATATAGGGTATCAAATACCCAATAACTGGAGAAATATATTCAACGTGCTCAAGATCCGTGACGGACTAAGGATTGATTTTACAAGGAGCAAGGTGAAAGATTTTGATGATCCTCAGAAAAGGCTCAAGCCCGTGAAGAGATCGAGAGATTACTTTGGCCAAGACATGACGATGCTTGAGGTAAAGAATGAGAAAGATGTCCGATATGCCATGCTTATTATTCAGCAGGCATACGACCGATTTATAAAAGAGTTTGGATCATAAGGTTGCAGAGTAGTGTAACCTTAAGCCCTTACCACTGTAACATTTGTCACTTTTTATGTCTGATATCAATACACGAAATATGGACGTTGATCAGCTTGTTGAATTAGCAGGCGAAACTGTTATAGGCACACCGAGTGGTCTCAAGTCTCAGAAAGCACAAGCTGAAATTAATCGTAGGTTAATAGAGGCGCTGAATGCCTTAAAGGAATCGACAAAACAATATAACGAAAGACTTGAACGCCTGACTTGGGTGCTGGTTGTCTTAACGATAATACTTGTAGCTATTAGCGTATTACCATTCTTAAACTAATAGCGTGCTCGAAGAGGGTCGTTTTGATATATTGAAAGTAGTCAAAAACATTAGGCTGGGCTTGAACCCTGGCGGTTCTAGCTCGAGGAGGCCAGCCAACAAGAGCTAGCACGAGGAGTGTATCGATCTCGTGCGCTCGAGGAGGATTAATATGATAGGATTTAATGGCGATGAAGACAGAGAGAAACACATATAAACTTAATAATCCATACCTCAATAATGATGAGAAAATTATAGTTGAGTCTTGGTTTCAACTCCCCGGCAATGTAATGTTCTACACTTTTTTATTATTAGCCATTTACCATTTATATAATTCGATGTCTCTAATCTACTTATTTGGTATTCCAGTTTTCGTTAATTTACTAGTCGGTTGGATAAATTGGTATGTTTATAATCGTCAACTGGCGACTAAACTAGCGCTCTCTTTGTTCCACCCAGTAATCACTGGAATTTTAGGGGTTGTGGTCGGAGTTTTCCTTTATCTGCGAGGAGAGCCGTTGCTCGCATTAATAACTGCCTTTACGGGTATATTTAGTTTTTTATTCCCAGAACTTCACATAATGCTTTATTCTGTGCTTGCACAAAAATATGGAATGCACCCCAAATATGTTTTTGCCAAAAAGCAGTTTGGAATTACTTTCCCTTTTAATAACTCGGATGAATAAGAGAACGATTAAGCGAATGAAAAAGTGATATAGTTAAGAAGATGAATACGTTAATAAGAGGAAATGGAAAATTGATCGCATATGGATCAACAGTCTTGGTATTCATTCTTGCGATCTATTGGTTCTGGCAGACTAAAATCATGCTTTCCGAACTCTCTGATTATTGCATTAATGAGCTAGACACATTTCCGCTTGAAGTCTGCGGAGCTATAGCAGAAAGAGATATATGGAGTACTTACTATCTGAAAGTATTAGCTCTTTCCGTATTCGTCTTTGGATCTGCATCTTTACTCCTAGCTGTTTCTAGGAAGGAGGATGGAGCATAGGGCTATGAACCAGCTAGAGCGTGACTATACATATCGTCTTGACTTAGTGAAAGCGATATGTGAACAACATGGCTATGAGAGTCAGGACTGTCAACAGTCAATGGAGATCTGGCAAATTCAACACAATTTGAATGTAATGTTCCATTATGCATCACAGACATTTTGGTTTTTCCTTCTTGGACTTTTTCTCTTTTGGATTTATACAAAAGCAGTAGTAAACAAGTTGAAAAACCTAGCTTCTGAGAATGAGGCTAAAAAAGAAGACTAATAGAACGCGGTAGCGTAATTATTGATATCTCGACCACTGTCACTTTTGTCACTTTTTATACGTGCTCGAGGAGGGTTGTGCTAATCTTTAAATATGACGAAATATATTCTTCACGGAGGTAGCGCTAAACTTGAGAATGATTCCAATAAAAAATTCTTTCAGGAACTAGTTAAGAATGTCCCCGATCAGGGCAGCGTTCTCCTCGTATACTTTGCTTACGATAAGGATCCAACAGAAGAGGTAGAAAGAATAAAAAGTTGGATGATTGAAGGGGCTGAACCCAAGAGTGTGAATTTCACTCTAGCGGAGAG